>Ga0068859_100000009_pt1 | contig 380451 bp, 301 predicted proteins | sample KBSSwiS22_FD_66585 | JGI IMG/M metagenome (GOLD analysis project Ga0068859, IMG submission 66585) | Switchgrass rhizosphere microbial communities from Kellogg Biological Station, Michigan, USA - KBS Switchgrass S2-2 | ecosystem: Host-associated > Plants > Roots > Rhizosphere > Soil ...
TCCGGCTGAGTCATAGTGCGGTACCTGCGGCACCGCGGAGATCGCCTCCGCCAAGTCTCCGGCTGAGTCATAGTGCGGTACCTGCGGCACCGCGGAGATCGCCTCCGCCAAGTCTCCGGCGACCCGATCTGACGACCGGCTCTCGTTGAGCCGAATCCCGCGCTCGGCGCGCTCGATGGCCTCGGCCACGCGCGCCAGCGAGCGCTCCAGGCCGCCGAGCGGCGAGGTGAAGACGCCGATCTCCTCGTAGAGGCGCACCAGGTCGGCGCCGAAGCCGGACGGGGGGCGGAAGTAGACGATCTCCACCGGCACCTTGCGGCTGATGCGGTCGAGACGCCCGATGCGCTGCTCGACCGCGGCCGGATCGCCCGGCATGTCGAACAGCACCAGCCGCCGGCAGAACTCGAAGTTGCGCCCCTCGCCGCCCGACTCGGTGGAGATCATGAAGAGCGGCCCGTCGGGGCGGCGGAACTCGGCGACCTCGAGGTCGCAGCGGTCTGGAGAGAGCTCCTCGTGGAAGATCGCCACCCGCCGCCGGGTGGCCGACTCCAGCCTTTGCTTCAGCTCGTTCAGAGACTCGCGCTCGTGCACGAAGACGAGCGTCTTGCCCTCCTCCGGGCCGCCGCGGCGATAGAGGTCCGCCTGGGCGACCAGCCAGCTCACCCGGGCGTCGTCGGCGACCAGGCCGATCCGCGGAGGCTCCTCGGGCAGGTCGATCGCGATCGGCACCCGCGGCGGCAGCCCGCCGATGTCGATGCGGCGGGTCGCGCTGGTGCAGGGGGGCAGCGGCTTTCCCTCGGCCAGCGAGCCGACGAACTCCTCCTCCGACTGGTAGGCGTCGGGGCGCACCAGCTGCATCAGGTGGAAGAAGCCGCGGGTGTCGGCCTCCAGCGGCGTGGCGGTCAGGAGCAGCAGGTGCGTGGCGGCGCTGCTGAGAGGGCGAATCACGTCGTAGGCGCCGAGCGCGCGGTTGGCGCGACCGGCGCGGACGTTGCTGCGCTCTTCCAGCCGGTGCGCCTCGTCGACCACCAGCAGATCGATGCCGGCCTCGACGGCGGCGGCCGCCAGGCCGCGCACCGAGACCAGGTCCTCCAGCGAGACCACCGCGCGCGGGTGGGCCTCGAACGGGTTGAACTTCGGTCCGTGGTCGGTGGCGACGTCCTCGCGCCGCTTCTTGTCGAGGAGCACGAAGACCTGATGGAACTTCCGCCAGAGCTCGCCGAGCCACTGCACGGTGAGCGTCGCCGGCGCCACGATGAGCGTGCGGTCGGCCCGCTCCTGCCGCAGCAGCCGCGAGAGGATCAGGCAGGCCTCGACCGTCTTCCCCAGGCCGACCTCGTCAGCCAGGATCCAGCGCACCGGCTCCGACGCCACCGCCCGCTCGGCGACGTCGAGCTGGTGCGGAAAGAGGTGCACGCGGCCGCCCAGGAAGGTGCCCAGGCCGCCGGCCTGGCGCTCGCGCTGCAGCAGCAGGCCGTCGACGCGGTTGCGGAAGGCGCCGGCGCGGTCCACCTCGCCCGCCGCCAGCCGCTCGACCGGGTCGTCGGGGATCTCGGCCGGCCAGAGCTCGAGCTCGGGCACCAGACGCCCGTCGGCCAAGAGGAGCCCGCCGTCCTGCCGCTCCTTCACCGTCACGGTCTCGCCGCTCTTCTCGAGGCGCGCCTCCTGCCCCGGCTGCAGCACGATCGGCTTCAGCGCGGAGTCGTCGGCGGCGAAGACCAGCTTGGCGCCGGTTTTCGGGAAGACGACGGTGATGCGGCGGCCGGCGATGTCCTCCACGCGGCCGGGCCCCATGTCGGGGTTGTACTTGTGGACGAGCTTGTCGCCGCGGCGGAACGCCATCAGGACAGAGCCTGCATGAGGTCCGCCAGGAGGTCGTCGGGGTGCTCCAGGCCGACCGAGAGGCGCACCAGGTCCGGAGCGGTCTTCGAGCCCACGCCCTCGCTGCTGGCACGGTGCTCGATCAGGCTCTCCACGCTGCCGAGCGACGTCGCCCGCACGAAGATCTTCGTCCGCCCGACTGCGGCCAGCGCCGCCTCCAGGCCTGCCTTCACGTGGAACGAGAGCATGCCGCCGAAGGAGCTCATCTGCCGCCGCGCCACCTCGTGCCCAGGATGGGACGGCAGGCCGGGGTAGTTCACCCGCGAGACCGCCGGATGAGCGTCGAGCGCGGTGGCGATCGCCATCGCGCCAGCGCTCTGGACGTTCACGCGGCAGGCCAGCGATTTCAGGCCGCGCAGCACCAGCCAGGAGGAGAAGGGCGAGGCCACACAGCCGAGGAGACTCCGGCAGCGGTGCGTCCGCTCCACCGTCTCCCCCTTCGTCTTGAAGACCAGCGCGCCCCCCTGGACGTCGCTGTGGCCTCCGAAGTACTTGGTGCTGGAGTGGAGGACGACGTCGGCGCCCAGCTCGAGAGGCCGCGTCACCACCGGCGTCGCGAACGTGCTGTCCACCAGCACCAGCGCGCCGGCCGCGTGCCCCAGCGCCGCCGCCGCCGCGATGTCGGTCACCTTCAGCAGCGGGTTGGACGGCGATTCCAGCCAGAGGAGGGCCGCGCCGGGGCGCAGGGCGTCCCGCAGCGCGTCGAGGTCGCCCATGTCGACGAAGGCGGTCTCGATGCCGCGCTTGGGAAGCAGCTCGCGCGCCGACGCCGGGAAGCCGTAGTAGGCGTCGTCCCCCATGACCACGCGGGCGCCGCCGGGAAGCGCCTCCAGCAGCGAGAGCCCCGCGGCCATGCCGGAGGAGAAGACCAGCGCCGCCTCCCCCCCTTCCGCAGCCGCCAACCCCTTCTCGAGCAGCTCCTGCGTCGGATTGGATTCGCGCGTGTAGGTGAAGCCGGCGATCGGTCCGCCGCCGGTGTCACGCTCGAACGTGGTGGAGAGGTGGATCGGGGGCGCCAGGCCGCCGGTCGCCGGATCGGGATCGGTGAGGTGGACCAGGAGCGTCTCGAGGCGCATAGGCGCGGCAGAGTACCGCGGCGGCGCTGTGGAACAATCCGAGCGTGACGGGCCTGCTGCTCCTCTCTCTCATGCTGGCCGCCCCGCCGTCGCCGGCGCCGCCGCCCAAGCCGCAGGTCGGCGAGGGGCTGCGCAAGGAGCGCGAGCGTCTGGCCAGCTACCAGTGGCGGATGAAGACCGAGATGACCGTCGACGGCAACCTGCGCGTGGTGAAGCTGGAGGACGTGCACCTCGACCCCGACGGCAGCCTCATCAAGAAGACGGTCCGCTACGAGCACAAGCCGGCGCCGACGCTCCCGGACAACGACCCGCGGGTGCGGGCCGGCACCTTCGTGCCCCCCACCGGCGAGGAGGACGAGTCGCTCTTCGACCAGGCGCAGCAGGTGATGCAGAGCTACACCCGCATCACCCCGGAGCGCCTGGATGCCTGGGCCGCCGGCGCCGAGCCGCTGGCCGAGGCCCCGGACCGCAAGGGGCAGCTCCGCCTGCACGGGCGCGGTCTCCTCCTGGAGGAAGACGACGCGGTGCTCTACCTGGACGCGAAGACGAAGGCGCCGAAGGAGATGGAGATCAAGACCGCGGTCGCCAACCGGAAGGGGCTCGACGTCGGTTTCCTGCGGGTGACGCTGGAGGAGCTCCCTCCGGCACGACCGGGCCTCTCCAGCCTGATCGTGCCGAAGAAGATCTTCCTGAACATGAACCGCGGAAAACGGACCGTGAAGCTCGAGATGGAGACGTCGGAATACCGGACCTGGCCCTGATCAGGCCGCCGGCTTTTTCGCCCTCACGAAGGCGCTCATGAACTTCCCATCGGCCTCGGCGACCGTCCCGGCGTCGATGCCGGAGCCGGCCAGCAGCTCGCGGGCGTCCTCCAGCCGGTAGACGCGGGTCGGCTGCACGTCGACGTCGGCGAAGCCGGCCGCCGACAGCTTGGCGCGGTACTCCCCCTCCTCGAGCGCGCCGGCGACGCAGCCGGCCCAGAGCTCCAGGCTGCGGCGGATCGCCGGCGGCATCGCGCCGCGCACCACCACGTCCGAAACCGCGAACCGGCCACCCGGGCGCAGCACCCGGAACGCCTCGCGCAGCACGCGGTCCTTGTCGCCGGAGAGGTTGATGACGCAGTTGGAGATGACGACGTCGACCGAGGCGTCGGGCAGCGGGATGCTCTCGATCTCCCCCTTCAGGAACTCCACGTTGGTGAGGCCGGCCTCGCGCTGGTTACGGCGCGCCAGCTCCAGCATCTCGTCGGTCATGTCGAGCCCGTAGGCCTTCCCCTCCGGCCCGACGCGGCGCGCCGAGAGGAGGACGTCGATGCCGCCGCCGGAGCCAAGGTCGAGCACGGTCTCTCCCTGGCGCAGCTCGACCAGCGCGGTCGGGTTGCCGCAGCCGAGCGAGGCATTCACCGCGGCCGCCGGGAGCTGCGCCGCCTCGTCGGAGGAATAGAGGTCGGAGCTGATCGGGTCGCAGCAGGCCGAAGCCGCCGGCCCGCAGCAGGAGGTCGAGCCCGACTGTGCGGCCTTGGCGGCGCTGGCATAGCGCTCGCGGACGATCTCCTTGAGGTCTTCGCTCATGGTTTCGTTCCTTTCATCAAGTTCGGTTGATGTGTCGGGGACGAGGGATTCCTCAGCAGCAGTTCGAGCAGAGCTCGCCCAGCACCTCGCGGAGCTCGGCGAGCGTCCCGGGGTCGAGGGAGTAGTAGACCCAGCGCCCCTCGCGGCGGTCCACGACGAGGCCGGCGTCCTTCAGCGTCTTCAGGTGGAAGGAGAGGCGCGACTGCCCGGCCGAGAGGAGCTCGGCCATGTCGCAGACGCAGCGCTCCCCGGTGAGGAGCCGCTCCACGATCTGGAGCCGCGTCTCGTCGGAGAGCGCGTGGAAGACCCTGGCCAGCGTCGCCCGCGATTTGGGGTTGCCCAGCGGCGTACGGGTCGGCAGCGGCTTCACACGCATCAATGTAACAAGTTTTATTGATTTGTCAAGAGAAAAGGGTGCCCCGGCTATCATCTCCGCGATCCATGGGCTTCTTCGACGGGTTCACCCGGGCAGCGTCCGGCGCCAAGCGCCTCGAGGAGGCCAAGAAGCGCCAGCAGGCGAACCCGACGAGCCTGGTGATGGCCAACGCGCTCATCGACGCGCTGATCGCCGCCGGCGACCGGAACGGCGCCCTCGACGTGATCTCTCGCTCCGGCGCCGCCCTGCACAAGGCCGGCCGTCCTTCCGAGGCGCTGGCGCTCTACGGCCGCACCGAGAGGATCGACCCCGGCGGCGAGCTGTCGGCCACCTTCCTGCTCCAGCGCAAGCTGCAGGAGCTGCGGGACGAGGCCAACCGCGCCGCCGAGACCGTGGCCGCCGAGCCGCGCCGCGACTCCGGCACTCTGCGGATCCCCAGGCGCGATTCCGGGGTCATGCGGCTGCCGGGCCAGGAAGAAGCTCCGGCGGTGAGCTCCAGCACGGGAGCGATCGCGCCGGTGGCGCGGATGGCGGTGCTGAAGGAGCTGCCCCAGCCGCTGCTGGAGCGCCTCCTGCCGGCGCTGACCCCGCGGCAGGTGGAGGCCGGGACCGCCGTCTTCCAGGAGGGGGCCGAGGGAGATGCGCTCTTCTTCGTGGTCGCCGGCCAGCTGTCGCTGCGCGCCGGTGAGCAGGTGCTGGCGACGATCGGTCCCGGAGACGTCGCTGGCGAGATCTCCTTCCTGGGTGCGCCCACGCGGCCGGCCACGCTGGTGGCGGTGAAGCGGGCGGAGCTCCTGGAGCTCTCCCGTGCGGCCGCCGCGGCGGTGCCGGAGGCGGTGGCACGGCTGAGCCCGCTGCTCCAGCGCCTGGCGCGCGAGCGGGCGCTGGAAGCTGCGCTGGCGCGCTCGCGGGTGTTCGCCGGCCTGCCGCCGGAGGAGCGCTCGCGCCTGGCCGCTCGCTTCTTCCACCGGGCGGCACGCGCCGGCAGCCGGCTGGTGAGCGAGGGGGACAGCGACACCACGTTCTTCCTCCTCCTGAAGGGGGAGCTACGCCTCAGCAAGCAGCACGCTGGCCGAGAGATCGTGCTGGCCACCCTCACCTCCAGCGAGTGCTTCGGCGACGTCGGCGCCCTGCACGGAACGGCCCGGACCCGCTCGGCCACCGCCGCCTCGCCGGTGGAGTACGCCGGCCTCACGCGCGAGGACCTGCTGGAGGTGATCGGCCGCCACCCGCGGGTGAAAGAGGCGCTGGACGAGGTGCAGATGGAGCGCTTCTTCGAGGAGGCCCGCATTCTGACGGGCTAGGATTGCGCCATACGGATCCAGCGGGTGCAAGTCCCGTCCCGGTAAGCGCCGGAGCGCCGGGTAGCAGGCCCCAGGCGGATGAAGAGATTCGTCCGACCCGAGCGGGGCGTCAGAAGCCTCCGAAAGAAGGGAGGGAGCGACCGCGCGGGCCGCAACATGAAGTGAAGCCTGCCGCCTCGTCAGATGAACAATGCGGGAGCCGAGCCGAGCATGTCGCGGCGAAGGCCATGTCCACGGAGCAGGGGACCGGAAAAGAAAGCTCCGCGGATCCGGCTGTGGAGGGCTGCCAAGCGGCAGCCGGAGCGGCGCTTTCACGCCCTGTACGACCGCATCTTCAGGAGTGACGTTCTGGAGGAGGCGTGGAAGCGAGTACGGAGCCGGAAAGGGCTCGGCGGGCGTGGATGCCGAGACGCTCACCGGGATCGAGCGGCGCGGGGTGGAGGTCTTTCTACAAGAGCTCCAGACCGAGCTGCGCGCCGGCGGGTATCGACCGAGGGCGGTACTTCGGCGATACATCCCGAAGGCCGACGGGAAGAGGCGGCCGCTTGGCATACCGGCGGTAAGGGACCGGGTGGTCCAGATGGCGACGCTTTTGGTTTTGGAGCCGATCTTCGAGGCGGACTTCCTAGCCGTCTCGTACGGTTTCCGGCCGAAGCGCAACGCGACGCAGGCGCTGGAGACCCTTCGCATCCGGGCTCTTCGGGGCGGAGGAAACCACGTCTTCGACGCCGACATCCGGGACTTCTTCGGGCGGCTCGATCGCGGGCTCTTGCTGGGGTTCGTGGAGGAGCGGGTCTCGGACCGTCGGGTGCTCAAGCTGATACGGCAATGGCTGAAGGCCGGGGTTATGGAGGACGGACGGCGGGTCGAGACGACTCTCGGCACGCCGCCGGGCGGGGTGATCTCGCCTCTTCGGGCCAACATCTACCTCAACCAGCTGGACCATCTGTGGGAGCGCCTGTACTCCGACGTGGGAACGCTGGTGCGCTACGCGGACGACCTCGTCGTGATGTGCGACACGAGCGAGGCGTGCGGAAAAGCCGAGCGAGCGATCGCCTCGATGCTGCGCGGGCTGAAGCTGGAGCTGTCTGCCGAGAAAACGAGGAGAGTCGACCTGCGGCTGCTGGAGCAAGGGGTACGACACTACTACCTGCACCGCTGGCCGTCCGCCAGGAGCGTCAAGCGGATCAGGCAGCGCGTGAAGGAAAGCACCGCTCGCAGTCGGGACGGAGTGAAGGGCGTCCGAGACATCATCGGCCGCCTCAACCCGATCCTGCGCGGCTGGGGCGAGTACTTCCGCACCGGCAATGCCGCCCGGAAGTTCAACCAGCTCGGCACCTACGTGTGGAAACGCCTGCACCGTTTCGAGGTGAAACGCAAAGGGCGCCATCTCGGCCCGGGGCAAGCCGCAGTCTGGGACAGGGACTTCTTCCAACGCCTTGGGTTGCACCGTCTGCGCGGATCCGTTCGCTACCCGGGAGCTGCGTAATGCGACCCTCCGAGAGACCACCGGTAAGCCGTGTGCGGGAAACCCGCACGCACGGTTTGAAAGGGGGTCTTGTGAAAACTCTTGCGGCTTTGCCGCGAAAGGACTGACAGGATCTACCAATGCGAATCCTAGCCTCGCTGACCCTCACCTGCTCTCTCGCCCTTCACGCCGCCGACATCCCGAAGCCCGAGCCGCTCGCCAAGGACACGCCGAGCGCGACCGCCGGCGGCACCACCTTCACGGGACCGGCGAGCTGGACCCTGCACGGCGACGGCTCGCAGCGGATCCTGGAGGGGCCGGAGAAGGACATCAAGATCGCGATCGTCGACGTGACCGCGACGTCGGCCGACGAGGCGGTGAAGGCCGCCTGGCCGGCGCTCGATCCGAAGTTCGCTCGCCCGGTGAGGAACGCGCAGGACCGGCCGGCCCGCTTCGGCTGGGAAGCGCGGCGGGTCTACGTCTACGAGACTTCCCCGAACGAGAAGCGCGGCGTGGTGGCGACGGCGCAGAAACGCGGCCCCACCTGGACGGTCGTCCTCCTCGACGGCAGTGAAGCCGCGCAAGAGCGGCGCGGCGCGCAGGTGCGCCTGGTGCTCGACAGCCTGCGCCCCTCGGGCTACAAGAAGGAGTCCTTCGCCGGCAAGAAGCCGCACCAGCTCGACGCGGCGCGCGTCAAGCTCCTCACCGACTTCGTCGAGAACGCACGCGTCGCCTCCGGCACCCCCGGCGTCGCCATCAGCCTGGTGCAGGACGGCAAGGTGGTCTATCAGGGGGGCTTCGGCGTGCGCGAGCTCGGCAAGCCGGAGCCGGTGGACGCCGACACGCTCTTCATCATCGCCTCCAACACCAAGGCGCTGACCACGCTGCTGCTGGCCAAGGAGGTCGACCTCGGCAAGTTCCGCTGGGACACGCCGGTCACCCAGGTCTACCCCGCCTTCAAGCTGGGGGACGCCGCCGTCACCAAGTCGGTACTGATGAAGCACCTCATCTGCGCCTGCACCGGGATGCCGCGCCAGGACCTGGAGTGGATCTTCGAGTTCAAGGACTCCACGCCGAAGAGCGAGATGGCGCTCCTCGGCACCTTCACCCCGACCTCGAAATTCGGCGAGGTCTTCCAGTACAGCAACCTGATGGCCTCGGCGGCCGGTTTCATCGGCGGCCACGCGCTCTACCCCGGCAAGGAGATCGGCGCCGCCTACGACGAGGCGATGAGCACGCAGGTGTTCGGGCCGCTCGGCATGACGACCGCGACCTTCGACTTCGCCAAGGCGCTGGCGTCGAACCATGCCTCCGCCCACGGCGAGGACGTGGACGGCAAGCCGGCGCTGGCGCTGATGTCCGTCAACTACGCGGTGGTGCCGGTGCGGCCGGCGGGCGGTGCCTGGGCCAGCGTGAAGGACGTCACCCGCTACGTTCAGATGGAGCTGGCCGGCGGACTGCTGCCGGACGGCTCACGCCTGGTCTCCGAGGCATCGCTGATGGAGCGCCGCGCCGCGCAGGTCGCGCTCGGCGAGGACAAGTGGTACGGCATGGGGCTGATGGTCGACAAGACCTGGGGCGTGACCGAGGTGCATCACGGCGGCGACCTGGTGGGCCATCACAGCGACATGTTCTGGCTGCCGGAGGCCGGCGTGGGCGGCGTGATCATCGCCAACTCCGACCCCGGCGTCCTGCTGCGCGGCCCCTTCGTGCGCCGCCTGCTGGAGGTCCTCTACGACGGCAACCCGGAAGCCGAGGAGGACGTGATGGCCTCCATCGCCCGCCACAAGAACACGATCCAGGTGGAGCGGAAGCGGCTGGCGGTCCCCGCCGACGCGGCCGTCGCCGGAAAGCTGGCCGCCCGTTACGCCAACGCGGCGCTCGGAGGGATCGCGGTGAGCGCGCGCGGCAAGGACACCGTCTTCGACGCCGGCGAGTGGCAGAGCCCGGTGGCCACGCGGAAGAACGACGACGGCACGACCTCGCTGATCACGATCCAGCCGGGGATCGAGGGGCTGGAGTTCGTGCCGGCGGAGAAGGCTGGCAAGCGGACGCTCACGATTCGCGACGCACAGCACGAGTATGTGTTCACCGAGACCGGCGGGCGCTGAAGGCCCGCTCTACAGCAGCAGGTTCGTGAGCCGGTAGGCCACGAAGGCCCCGCCCCAGGCCAGCGCGCTCATGTAGGCGAACTGCAAGGCCGGCCACTTCCAGCCCCCCGTCTCGCGGCGCACCACCGCGATCGTGGACATGCACTGCATCGCGAACGCGAAGAAGATGAGGAGCGCGACCGCGGCGGCCGGGGTGAGGTCGTGGCGGAGCGCTTCCTGCAGCCCGAGCGAGCCGGCCTCGCCTTCCATCCCGTAGAGCGTGCCCAGCGTCCCGACGATGACCTCGCGCGCCGCCAGCGACGTCACCAGGCCGATGCCGATCTTCCAGTTGAAGCCGAGCGGCGCGATGAGCGGCTCGACCGCGCGGCCGATGGTGCCGGCGACGCTCTCGGCGATCGTCACCTGCCCTCCGGGGCGCCAGGGCAGGTGCGCCAGCACCCAGAGCGCCACCGAGACGCCGAGGATCACCGTGCCGGCGCGGCGCAGGAAGACCTTGGAGCGGTCCACCAGGCGCAGCCCGAGCTGCCGCGGCGTCGGCCAGCGGTAGACCGGCATCTCCAGCACGAAGGAGTCCGGCTCGCTCCTCAGGATCGAGGACTTCAGGAGCCTGGCGGTGCCGACCGCCGCCGCGAAGCCGAGCACGTAGAGGCCGAGCAGCGCCGCCGCGCGGGTGCCGAGGAAGGGTCCCAGCAGCCGGCGCTCCGGCAGGAAGGCGGCGATGATGAGCGTGTAGACCGGCAGCCGCGCCGAGCAGGTCATGAAGGGCGCGATGAGGATGGTGGCGATGCGGTCGCGCTTGCTCTCGATGGTGCGCGTCGCCAGCACCGCCGGCACCGCGCAGGCGTAGGCCGAGAGGAGCGGGATGAACGACTTCCCCTGCAGCCCGACGCGGGCCATGGTGCGGTCGGCGATCACCGCCGCCCGCGCCAGGTAGCCGGAGTCCTCCAGGATGCCGAGAAAAAGGAACAGCAGCAGGATCTGCGGGAGGAAGACGACCACCGACCCCACTCCGCTCCAGACGCCCTCCACCAGGAGGTCGCGCAGCAGCGAGGCTGGGAGCGCCGCCTGCAGCAGCTTGCCGGAGCCCTCGACCAGCGCCGCCACCAGGTCCATCAGCGGCCGTGCCGCGCTGAAGATCGTCTGGAACACGGCGATCACCACGGCGAGGAAGACCAGCGGCCCGGCCACCGGATGGAGGAACAGCGCGTCGAGGCGGCGCGTCCAGACCGGCGGCGCCGGCGCGGCATAGGAGGCGCGCTCGCCGAGCTGGCGCGCCCACTGGCGGCAGCGCGGGATGTCGCTCAGCGTCGGCAGGTCGGTCGGCAGCGGAACTCCCATGCCGCCGGAGAGGAACGCCCGCACCGCCTCGAACCCCTCGCCGCGCGAAGCGCTGACGACGGCAACCGGAGCGCCGAGCTGCTTCGCCAGCGCATCGGCGTCCACGGTGCCGCCGCGCTGGCGCAGCTCGTCGGCCATGTTCAGGACGATGAGCGTCGGGGTGCCGAGCGCCAGGATCGAGGCGGCCAGCACCAGATGGCGTGAGAGGTTGGTGGCGTCCAGCACCAGGAGCACCGCGTCCGGACGCGGGACGCCGTCGAGCTTCCCGTGCAGCACGTCGCGGGTGACCCGCTCGTCCTCCGAGCGGGGGTTCAGGCCGTAGACGCCCGGCAGGTCGACCAGCAGCGCGTCGGGCGCGCCGGGAAACGCCAGCCGGCCGATGCGCTTCTCCACGGTGACGCCGGGGTAGTTGGCGACCTTCTGCCGCAGCCCGGTCAGCCGGTTGAAGAGCGTCGACTTGCCGGCGTTGGGAGGCCCCACCACCGCCACCGTGCGGCGGACCGCCGGGCGCGGCGAGGCGGCCGCCTCCGGGCACCCGTGACAGCCGGGCTTCGGCTCAGCGGCCATCGCCGCCAGGGCCCCCGTCGCGCACCTTCACCCGGGACGCGGTCTCCCGGCGGAGCGCCACCTCGGCGCCGTCGACGCGATAGACGCGCGGGTCGCCGCCGGGGGCGCTGCGCGCGGCCACCACGCGTCCGCCGGGGATGAAGCCCAGCTCCTGGAGCCGCTGGGCCGAGGACTCGGGGAGGTCCAGCGCCTCGACCACGGCCTCCTCGCCGAGCGCCAGGTCCGAGAGGTTCTCGGCGATTGCCGTCCGGGGCCGCCGCGCGCGAAAGAGACTCTGTCTCAACACGGCGATCCTACATCAGGCAGGCGCCGCGCGCCTGATGCAATCGCATCAGCGGGGGGACCCGACGGGCCGAGCGGAGCTCGGGCCGTGGACTCTGGCGCGGGTCGAACGAGCCGCGCAGTAACCAAACCTGGTTCCCCCGATTTGATCAGTCGGAATCCAGGACTTCGCGCACCTTGCGCGAGAGGACCCGGGGGGTGAACGGCTTGGGCAGGAAGGCGGTGCCGCCGTCGAGCAGGCCGTGGTGCACGATCGCCTCGTCGGTGTAGCCCGACATGATCAGGAACTTGCAGTCCGGCAGGCGCTGCGAGAGGAGGGTGACCAGCTCGCGCCCGCTCATGTCCGGCATGACGCCGTCGGTCAGGACCAGGCGGACGTCGTGCTGCTCGGCGGCGATGCGCAGCGCTTCGGCGCCGTTGGCCGCCTCCAGCACGCTGTAGCCCTGATCCTGCAGCGCCAGGCAGGTCAGCCGGCGTACGCCCTCCTCGTCCTCGACCAGCAGGATCGTCTCTCCCCCGGCGATGGCCTTCAGCGACGCGTGCGAGACGGCGCGCCGCGGCAGCGCTTCGGTCCGCGGCAGGTAGACCTTGAACGTGCTCCCCTTCCCCGGCTCGCTGTAGACGACGACGTTGCCGCCGGCCTGCTTGACGATGCCGTAGACGGTGGAGAGGCCGAGGCCGGTGCCCCGCCCCTTCTCCTTGGTCGTGAAGAACGGCTCGAAGATGCGCGAGCGCACCGACGCGTCCATGCCGGAGCCGGTGTCGCTGACCGACAGCATCACGTACTCGCCCGGCTCGGCCTCCACGTGGTGCCGGGCGTACTCGCCGGAGAGCTCGACGTTGCGGGTCTCGATGACCAGCTTGCCCCCCTGCGGCATGGCGTCGCGGGCGTTGACCGCCAGGTTCATGACGACCTGAGTGATCTGGCCGGGGTCGATCACCACCGGCCAGAGGGACGGCGCCAGCGCGGTGATGACCTGGACGTCCTCGCCGATCAGCCGCTTCAGCATCCGCTCCAGCTCCACCAGCGCGGCGTTGAGGTCGACCAGCTGGGGCGCGGTCACCTCCATGCGGCTGAAGGTGAGGAGCTGCTTGGTGAGCGAGGCGGCGCGCTGACCGGCCGCCAGGATCTCCTCCACATCTGTGGTGGCGGCGTGCCGCGGCCCCAGCTTCACCTGGACCAGCTCGGCATACCCGAGGATCGCGGTCAGCAGGTTGTTGAAGTCGTGGGCCACTCCGCCGGCCAGCCGCCCGATCGCCTCCATCTTCTGCGCGTGCCGGAGCTGCTCCTCGAGGCTCTTCTGTTCGGTGACGTCGCGCATCGCCACCACCGCGCCCATCTTGCGCCCCTGCTCGTCCAGGATCGGCCGCCCGCTGGCGCTCACGGTGCGCAGCGTGCCGGCCTCCTCCGAGCTCAGCGCGACCTTCATCTCCACGTCCTCGACGCTTTCCCCCTGGAGGGCCCGGAAGAGAGGGATCTGCTCCTCGGTCAGCTCGGTGACGCCGTCCATCGCGAAGAGCCCGTAGCGCCGTGCCCATTCGCCGGACGGTACGGGCTCGGCCGGGAGGCCGTGCAGAGCGCGGGCCGCACGGTTGAAGAGGCTGAGCCGTCCGGAGGCGTCGCAGGCCACGATCGACTCGTTCATCGTCTCCAGCAGAGCCTTGAGGAAGCGCCGCTCGGCATCCAGCTCCTCCTCGGCCCGGCGCCGCTCGGAGCGCTGCTTGACCTCTTCCAGGGCCCGGAGCACGGCCGCCGGCAGCCGCGCCAGGTTCCGCTTGAGGACGAAGTCGGTGATGCCCCGTTTGAGGAGCTCGACCGCGCGCTCCTCTCCCAGGGTGCCGGTGACCAGGATGAAGGGGGTCTCGGGTGCCTCCCGGCGAACGCGCTCGAACGCGTCCTCACCGGTCATGTCGGGCAGCCGGTAATCGGAGACGACGACGTCGAAGCGCTCGGAGCCTAACGCCCGCTCGAAGGACTCGCGATCGACGGTGACGACCACCTCGGCCGGCAGCGCCTCGAGCGCGGACCGGACCAGGAGGGCGTCACTCGCGTTGTCCTCGAGGAGAAGGGCTCGGATGCGCGGACGCACGAGCGACTCCTCAGCGACGGCCGCGACCGCCACCGAGCTCGCCGGCGGCGAGCGGTCGTGGCCTTCTGGGCGGACGTCTGTCCCGGCCCCTGGCCGCATCGGTGACTCCTCCGATGGGAACCCGCATAGATATACGCCGCAAACGGCCTCTCGGATGACGCTCGCGTACAACCTCGCGACGCGTCTCACACTTCCGGAGGTCCGGGAGGACCTCCGGTCGGCGGGCAGGGCTCGAACTCGAGAGTCGCACCTCTCCTACAAACCCTAGACACCCGGCGAAGGGAGTTTTCGCCCTCAGACCTGAACGTTCTTCCAGCGCCCCCTTCGGAAGAGGAGGGCGGAGACGACCGCCAGCAGCGAGAAGGCGAGGGTGATGGCCGCGAAGACGCCGCGGGGACCGCCCCCGGAGCGGACCGCCAGGAGCCAGGCGACGGGGATCTCGAAGAGCCAGAAGCAGAAGAGGTTGAGGACCGTGGGCGTCCAGGTGTCCCCGGCGCCGTTGAAGGCCTGGGTCAGGACCATGCCCCAGGCGTAGAACAGGAATCCGTAGCTGACGAAGCGGAGGCAGTCGGTCGCGTGGGCGACCACCGCTGTGTCGCGCGTGAAGAGACGCGCCAGGACCCCCGGCGCCGACACGAAAAGGAGCCCGACCGCGCCCAGGAAGAGCATGTTGTAGAAGCCGGCCACCCAAACGGCGCGTTCGGCGCGTTCCGGCTTGCCGGCCCCGAGGTTCTGCCCGACCATCGTGGCGGCGGCATTCGACATCCCCCAGGACGGCAGGAGCGCGAAGACGACCATCCGGATGCCGATGGTGTAGCCGGCCAGCGCCGAGCTCCCGAAGCGCGCCAGGATCCGCACCAGCCCCAGCCAGCTCGCCGTGCCGACGACCGTCTGCAGGATGCCGCTGCCGGAGACGCGCAGGAGGCGCAGCATGACCGCCGGCTCCAGCCTCAGGTGCGCTCGCTGCACCCGGAGCCTGCCGCGCCCGCGCGAGAGCGCCCAGAGCTGGAAGAGGACGCCGAGGCCACGGCCGGTCGTGGTCGCGACCGCCGCGCCGGTGACCCCGAGCTCCGGGAACGGCCCCAGCCCGAAGATGAAGCAGGGGTCGAGCACCAGGTTGACGGCGTTCGCCAGCCAGAGGACCCGCATCGCGATGGCCGCGTCCCCGGCGCCGCGGAAGACGGCGTTGATCACGAAGAGGAGGAGGATGACGATGTTGCCGCCCAGCATGACGGCGGTGAAGGTGCCGCCCCCGGCCACCACCGCCGGCGACGCGCCCATCAGCGCCAGCAGCCGGCGCGAGAAGAGCGCGCCGGCCACCCCCAGCGGCACCGCGATGGCCACGCCCAGCGCGATCGCCTGCACGGCGGTGCGCGCGGCCGCCTCGGGATCGCGCTCGCCGATGCGCCGCGCCACCATGGCCGCGGCCGACATCGCCAGCCCGATCGCCACGGCATAGACCAGCGCCAGCATCGACTCGGTGAGGCCGACGGTGGCCACCGCGTCCGGGCCGAGCTGCGAGACCCAGAAGACGTCCACCACCGCGAAGACCGACTCCAGCGCCATCTCCAGCACCATCGGCACCGCCAGCAGCAGCACCGCGCTCCCGATCGGTCCCTCGGTGTAGTCGTGTTGGCCTCCGCGAATAGATTCGCGGAGCGTCGAAAAGAAGCGCTTACCGCCCTGCTCTCGCAAAGTCGATGAAGCCGTTTTCCACGTCGGTCTTCAGGAGCTTCACCCGCACGCGGTCTCCGACGTCGAGCCCCCTGCTGCCCCGCACCAGCTTCCCCTCCACCGGCGGGCGGAAGATCCGCACCCAGGTCCCCTTCTCCGAGGCGCCGGAGACGATGCCGTCGAACCGCTCCCCGACGTGCGGCGCCAGGACCAGCGCCGCCGCGCTCTTCCGGAGCCGCCGCTCCACCTTGTTGGCGTCGTCCTCCTTCTGGGTGCAGTGGCTCGCCAGCGCGTCGAGCTCGCCGTCCGCGTAGGGCAGCTTGTGATCCGCCAGGGCCGCCTTCAGCAGGCGCTGGGTGATGAGGTCCGGGTAGCGCCGGTTCGGCGCGGTGGAGTGTGCGTAGTCCTGGACGGCCAGGCCGAAGTGCCCCGGCGCGCTCTGGCCGGCGTGCTCGACGACGTACTCCCCCTTGCCCATCAGCTTGACGACCATCAGCGACAGGTCCGGGAAGCGCAGCGGGTCGGCCTGCCGCCGGTGGGCCAGGAACTCGGAGAGCGCCTTGCTGTCGGGCGCCGCCGGCAGGTCCTCGCCGTACTGCTTCGCCAGGTCCACCAGTCGCGGCCAGCGCTCCGGCTCGCGCACCACCCGCCGGAACGAGGGCAGCCGCTTTTCCTCGAGGTAGCGCGCGGTGACGCCGTTGGCGGCCACCATGAGGTTCTCGATCAGCTCCTTGGCGCGGTTGGTCCGCTCGGCCTCGAGGTCCACGATGCGGTCGCGCTCGAAGACCGGGCGCGCCTCGATGGTCTGCAGGTCCAGCGCGCCTTGCTCGAAGCGCCGTCCCTTCAGCCGCTGCGCGGCCTCGTCCTGCAGCCGCACCTGCTCGACGATGCCGGGCACCACCTTCATCCGCTCCGGCATCGCGCCGCCGCTCTCCAGCCAGAGGCCGACGCTTCGGTAGGCCAGCTTGGCCTTGTTGACGACGCGCGCCCGGTAGACGGTGGAGCTGGTCACCCGGCCGTCGGCGCCGACCACCATCTCCACCACCATCGACAGCCGCTCCTCGTCCTGGTTCAGCGAGGTCAGGTCGTAGCAGAGCTCGTGCGGCAGCATCGTAAAGACCCCGCCGGCGGTGTAGACCGCGGTGGTGTTGTGCCCGGCGTGCTGATCGATGGCCGAGCCCTTGCGAGCGAGCACGTCGACGTCGGCCACCGCCACGAAGAGCTTCACGTCGCCGCCAGGCAGCCGCTCGGCGTAGGAGAGCTGGTCGAGGTCGCGCGAGTCGTCGTTGTCGATGGAGAAGAAGAGAAGGCCGGTGAGGTCGCGCACCGCCGCGCCGCCGTCGTCCCCCTCGGGCGCGCGCGCGCTTCCGGCCTCGGCCAGCGCCTCCGGCGAGAAGTCGGGGAGGAGCCCGCGCTCGCGCATGGCGAGCCTGGCGATCTCGTGCAGGTCGTGCTTCTCGGTCATAGTGACGCGATGCTACTCGCGCTCCTGGCGGTCCTCGCCACGGCACCCAGGGCGCCGGCCCTGGAGCTCGTCGTGGAGGCTCCGCCGCAGCTGGCCGGCGCCGTGCGCGACATCCAGCACATGGACCGCGGCAGGCTGCTGGCCGGCCTCGCCCTGGCCGGGCTGGACGAGCCGGGCGGGCCCATCCGGGTGGTGCTGGTGCCGGAGGGGAGCCAGGCCGCGCGCGGTGTGCCGGAGTGGATCGCCGGCTACACCGACGGGGTCTCCGGCAGCGTCACGCTGCTGCCGGCGCGCGCCGCCTCTTACCCGCACGACGGCCTGCCGGAGCTGCTGGCGCACGAGATCGCGCACGTGCTGGTGGACCGCGCCGCGCGCGGGAGGCCGGTGCCGCGCTGGTTCCACGAGGGGGTCGCTCTGATGGCCGGTCGCGAGTGGCGCCTCGAGGACCGCGGCAGGCTCTCGCTGGCGGTGCTCTCGCGCCGCCACCCCTGGCTCGACGACCTGCCGGAGATGTTCCACGGCACCCGCCGGCAGGTGGGAGAGGCCTACGCCCTCTCCGGCGCCTTCGTGCGCTACCTCGTCGGTGCCTACGGCGCGCGCTGGCCGGCGCGGGTGCTGGCGCGCCTGGCCTCGGGAGACTCCTTCGGCGAGGCGTTCCGGGCCGTCACCGGCGACCACCTGCGCGACGCCGAGGACGCCTTCTGGCGGCGCGAGCGCTCCTGGGACCGCTGGCTGCCGGTGCTCACGTCCACCGCCGTCCTCTGGGCCGGCATCACCCTGCTGTTCTTCTGGGTCGTCAAGAGACGACGGCGACGCGATGCCGAGATCCGCGCACGATGGGAGGAGGAAGAGCGTCCACCCGCTGACGACACGCCGCTATGATGGCCAGGCCATGAACGGCGGCTACCAGTACCCCAGGCGGCCCGTTCGCTCGCGCTCCGGGCTCTGGCTGCTGCTGCTGGGCCTCCTCCTCGGCTGGATCGGTTTCCGCTACCTGCCCGGCCTGATCCCCCGCTTCGGCCGCCCGGCCGCGGTCCCGCGGGCGATCGCGCCTCGCGGTGACGTGGCCGCCGACGAGAAGTCGACGATCGAGCTCTTCGAGCGCTGCAGCCCGTCGGTCGTCTTCATCACCACCCTGGCGCGCCAGCGCGTCTCCTGGTTCGACGTCCAGGAAGTTCCGCAGGGCGCCGGCTCGGGCTTCGTCTGGGACCAGAGCGGCCACATCGTCACGAACTTCCACGTGCTGCAAGGGGCGAGCTCGGTGCAGGTGACGCTCGCCGACCACTCCGACTGGCCGGCCAGCCTGGTCGGCGCGGCCGCCGACAAGGACATCGTGGTGGTGCGCATCGCCGCGCCGGGCAAGAAGCTTCCGCCGCTCCCCATCGGGACCAGCCGCGACCTGCGGGTCGGGCAGAAGGTCTACGCGATCGGCAATCCGTTCGGCCTGGACCAGACGCTCACCACCGGCATCGTCAGCGCGCTCGGACGCACGATCCGGTCGGTCACCGATCACAAGATCGAGGGCGTGATCCAGACCGACGCCGCCATCAACCCCGGCAACTCCGGGGGGCCGCTCCTGGACAGCGCCGGACGGCTCATCGGCATGAACACCGCGATCGCCAGCCCCAGCGGCGCCAGCGCCGGCATCGGCTTCGCGGTGCCGGTCGACACCATCAACAGCATCGTGCCCGAGCTCATCCGTCACGGGCGCATCGAGCGGCCGCAGCTCGGCGTGGTCATCGCCGAGGACGAGCGGGTGACGCGGCAGCTCGGCGTGGACGGCGTCCTGGTGCTGGAGGTGCAGCGCGGCTCGGGCGCCGAGAAGGCCGGAATCCAGGGCACCTACCGCGACGCCGGCGGGAACCTGGTGCTGGGCGACGTCCTCCAGCAGGTGGACGGCAAGAAGATCAGCTCGCGCGCCGACATCGGCGACGCGCTCGAGGACCACAAGGTCGGCGACGTGGTGCGGGTGAAGATCGTGCGCGAGGGCGCGGCGAAGGAGCTGCCGGTCTCGCTGAGCCCTTCGCCCTAGGGATTCTTCTCCACCGGGGTCAGGTCGAACTTGCCGGTCGACTCCTCGAAGAAAAGGGCGCCCAGCTTGGCGTCGCCGCCGCTCGTGTGCCGCGTCCCGGCCGGGACCAGCAGGAAGTCGCCCGGCCCGACGCGCCGCTCCTTCCCGCCTTCCGGCGTGTAGAGGTACGCGCCCTTGATGACCACGATCTTGATGTCGTTGCTGTGGGTGTGCAGGGGGTTCTTCAGGTCGGGCGCGAAGCGGGTGAAGGCGCCGTAGGCCCCCTTCTCGGCGTCCCCCCACACGTCCGCCTTGGTGACGCCGGGCGCGACTTCCTTGTACGTCGCCTTGGCCGACGAGAAGTAGGTGGCGCCGGAAGCGGGCTTGGCCTTCTTGGTGTCGGCGGCGTTGCCTGGAAGAGCGAGAGCGAGCCCGGCCACGGCGAGGAGAGCGACCTTCGACTTCATCGGATCCTCCTGTTCCAAGCATACGCGGCGCCTAGAATCGTCGGGCGAATGCCGGTCTGTCCCGTCTGCGCACGTTCCTCGGCCACGCTGACGCCGCGCTGTCCGCTCTGCGGAGCGGTCCCCTCCGATTCGGTGGCGCCGACGGTCACCACCGCCGGCGAGCCGGACGGCTCGCGCACCAGCCTGCTGGGCGATTCGCTGGCCCCGCACCTGCCGCGCGGCGGCCCGCGTTCGGCCGGGGCCTTCGCGCCCGGCCACCTGCTGGCCGGCCGCTACCGCGTGGTCGCGCTGCTCGGAAGCGGCGGCATGGGGGATGTCTACCGCGCCGACGACCTGGAGCTGGAGCACCCGGTGGCGTTGAAGCTCCTGCCGGACACCGTCGCGCAGGACCCGGACGCCCTGGCCCGGATGCGGCGCGAGGTGCGCACCGCGCGGCAGGTCTCGCACCCGAACGTCTGCCGCGTGTTCGACATCGGCGAGGCCGACGGTGGCCACTTCATCACGATGGAGTACATCGACGGCGAGGACCTGGCGTCGCTGCTCCGCCGCATCGGACGCTGCCCCAACGACAAGGCGCTGGAGATCGCCCGCCAGCTCTGCGCCGGCCTCGCCGCGGCGCACGGCGCCGGCGTGCTGCACCGCGACCTGAAGCCGGGCAACGTGATGATCGACGGCCGCGGGCAGGCGCGGCTCACCGACTTCGGTCTGGCGGGACTGGCCGAGGAGCTGCGCCAGGAGAAGGGGCTGGCCGGCACGCCCGGATACATGGCCCCCGAGCAGCTCGACGGCCGTCCGGCCTCGGTGAAGAGCGACCTCTACGCGCTGGGGCTCGTGCTCTTCGAGCTCTGGAGCGGGAGGCGCGCCTTCACCGCGTCCGACCTGGCCTCGCTCAGGGCGCGGCAGCGCGAGGGCTCGACGCCCAGCCTGTCGAGCCTGGTGCCGGACATCCCGCCGGCCGTGGAGCGCGCCATCGAGCGCTGCCTGGCGCCCGACCCGGCCCGGCGTCCGCACTCGGCGCTGCAGGTGGCCGCCATGCTGCCGGGCGGCGACCCGCTGGCCGCGGCGCTGGCGCGCGGCGAGACGCCCTCCCCCGACCTGGTCGCCGCCGCCGTCGCCGACGGCACGCTGTCACCGCGCACCGTGCTCGGCCTGGGCGCGCTCTTCCTGCTGCTCCTCGGCCTGATCGCCGGCGTTCTGTCCGACCGTTTTCGTGTCCTCGGCATCCTTCCGGCGGCGCTGCCGCCGGAGGTCCTCGCCGACCGCGCCGCCTCGCTGCTGCGAGCGCTGGACTCCGGGGCCGCCGCCGACAGCGCGCTCGGCTTCGTGAGTGAAACCCGACTGGCCCGCTATCTCCAGGACAGCGACCCGGCACGCACGCCCTGGTCCCTGGCCGCCAGCGGCCAGCCGGCGCTGATGAGCTTCTGGTACCGAGTCAGCCCGGCGCCGCTGGTGCCCTGGGCCTCCGGCACCGTCACCCGCGCGGACCCGCCTCTGCGCGACCCGGGCGAGGCCCGCGTCGAGCTCGACCTCCGCGGGCGCCTGCTGCGTCTGGCGCGCGTGCCGGCGCCCGGCACCCCGCCCGACGCCGCCGTCCAGCCCGATTTCGCACCGCTGCTGGCCGCCGCCGGGCTCGACCCGGCCCGACTGAAGCCGGGCCAGCCGCGCCTGGTCCCAGCGGTGGCCGCCGACGCGCGCCAGGCCTGGGACGGCCCGCATCCCGACCACCCTCGGCTCCCCATCCATGTCGAGGCGGGCGCCTGGCAGGGGAAACCGGTCTCCTTCGAGCTGCGCGGCCCGTGGGACGAGGAGGCGATCCCCGAGACGCCGTACGCGCGCCGCGCCGACGTTGCCATGGTGCTCTTCACCGCGGTGGTGGCGCTGGTCGTGGGGACCGGCGTCCTGATGGCCTGGCGCAACCTGGCGGCGGGGCGGGGCGACCGCCGCGGCGCTCTCCGCCTTGGCCTCTTCGTCTTCGGGATCACGCTGCTCTGCCACCTGCTGACCTCGCACGTGCCGCCGCTCCGGAGCGGCGTCATCGACAGTCTCTGGAGCGCCACGCGCCTGGCCTCGGCGGCGGCGGTCTGCCTCTCGACCTTCTACCTGGCCGCCGAGCCCCACGTGCGCCGGCGCTGGCCGCGCCTGCTGGTCTCCTGGAGCCGCATGATCGGCGGCGACTTCCGGGATCCGCTGGTGGGACGCGACGTGCTGGCCGGCGCGCTCCTGGGCGTCGCCCACACCACCACGATCTACTCCGCGGTGCTGGTCGAGAAGCTGGCCACCTCGCTGAAGGAGCGGAGCCTGGAGTTCCGGGCAGAACTTCTGGCCAGCCCGCTGCACGCGTTGGCCGGCGTCCTGGGCAGCGTCAACTCGGCGATCACCGCCGGCTTCCTGAACCTGCTGCTCATCCTGCTGCTGCTCCTGCTGCTGCGGCGCGAGCGGCTGGTGATGGTGGCCTTCTTCGCGGTCTACGTGACCCTGGACGTCCTCTTCTTCGCGCGCTCCTGGGTCTACGCCGTCCCGGTCCTGCTCATCCCGCTGCTGGCCACCGCCGCCTCGCTGCGTTTCGGGCTGCTGACGACAATGGTCTTCCATCTCACCTTCCTGCTGACGTTCTTCATGGCCTTCACCACCAGGCTCTCCGCCTGGTACTTCGGCCGCGGGCTGGTGCCGCTGGCGGCCACGGTGCTGCTGGCGCTCTGGGGAGGCTGGGTGGCCCTGGGGCCGCAGAAGCTCTTCGCGGCGGACGAGGTCTAGTGACCCGTCCGCTCCAGGGCGGCGAGGATCGCGTCCCGCGCCGCGCGCCGCTCGTCGTCGCTCCCGTAACTGTGGCGCTGCCAGACCATGCGGCCGGCGAAAAGGCCGTCCTTGAAGCGGCGCGGCACCACGTGGACGTGCAGGTGCGGGACGCTCTGGCTCACCACGTTGTTGATCGCCACGAAGGAGCCGTCGGCCTTGAAGGCCTCCTGCACCGCGCGGGCGAGGCGGCGGGCGTTCGCGAAGAGCGGCGCCACCAGCTCCGGCGGCAGCGCGGCCAGCGTCTCGTGGTGGGCCCGGGGGAGGAGCAGCACGTGTCCCGGGAAGAGCGGGCGATGGTCGAGGAAGGCGAGGCAGTCGGCGTCTTCCAGGACGGTGAACGCGGAAGCTTCGCCGGCCACGATGCCGCAGAAGACGCAGGCGCTCCCCTTGCCGCGCGTCACGGGCCGCTGAGGACGCCGCTGTCGTAACGGCCCACCAGCGTCCAGACCGGCGGCGCGCCGCGCAGCGCCCAAAAGTCGAAGTCGGGCACGGCGCGGTCACCGTTGGCGTTGAGGACGGTCCAGCCGGTGGCGCCGAAATAGCGGGAGGCGTTGGCGATGAAGGCGGCGCGGAAGTCGCGGTCGTCCCACCGCCCCTTGCCGTCCTCCAGTGCCAGGTGGGTGAGCGCGGCCACCCAGACCTCGTCGTAGAGCGCCAGCGCGAAGGCGTCGGGTACCAGGCCGGTCTGCCGCTGGATCTCGGCGGCGATCGGCTGCCACTTCGGGCGGGCCACCGGCTGGAGGCCGAAGACCGGCACCGGGTAGCCGCGGGCCACTGCGTAGGCGGCGGCCGGAGCGTCGCCGGCCAGGGCGGCGCTCAGCGCCACGCCGTCGCTGCCGTACCAGCGCACCGAGGAGAGCGCCGCGTTCGCGGCGGCCCGGTGGAAGACGCCGACCACCTCGTCGAACGACGCCAGGTAGACGGCCACCGTCGGGCCGGTGCCCACCGACTGCACCTGGGCACCGACCGCGGCCACCGCGGCCGCCGGGTCGTCGTCGGTGGCCGCGTAAGACGCGCCGGGCAGCACCGTGCCGCCCAGGGTGGTGAAGCGAGAACGGAGCGCGTTCGCCAGGCCGATGTTGCCGGCGTCCTCGCGCCAGAGCGGCACCACGGTGCGGATCCCCTCGGCCCATATCAGCGCGGCGGTGGCATCGCCCTCCAGGGAGTCGTCGGGGCAGAAGCGCAGCAGGTTGTCGTTCGGCAGCGACAGCGTGCCGGCGGTGGAGGAGGGGCTGATCACGATGAGCCCGTCGGCGTCGGCCACCGGCTTCAGCACCCGCGCCTCGGCGCTGGACTGCGGGCCGGCGAAGACCCGCACGCCGCGCCGGGCCAGAGACCGCATCGCGTCGAGCGCCCGGTCGGGCACCAGCCGGGTGTCCTCCACCAGCACCCGCACGCTGAGCTTGCTGTCCACCGAGTCGAAATAGGCGTTGACGTCGTGCTCGGCGAGACGCAGCGCGGCCTGCCCCGTCTTGCCCAGCGTGCTCCAGTCACCGGTGAGCGACAGGAGGCCGCCGATCAGGAGCTCCTTGCCGCGTCCGTGGCGGTGGTCGGCGGCGAGCGCCAGCGGAAGCAGGGCGACGAGCAGCAGTGCGGAGAGCGGGCGCTTCATGCCCGCAGGATCTCACGGGCGCCGCGGGACCCAGCGCGGGACCTCCCGCCGGTACCGCTGGTAGGACTCTCCGAACCTCGAGGCCAGCGCCTGCTCTTCGTACAGCACCACCATGAGGTGGAAGAAGAGGAAGACGACGGCGAAGTAGGTCAGCACCGAGCGCGAGGCGAAGAGCAGCCCGAGACCGAGGATCACCGAGAGGACGCCGACGTACATCGGGTTCCGCACCCAGCGGTAGAGCCCGAGCACCACCAGCTCCCTGGGCGCGTCGAGCGGCAGCGGGGTGCCGCGACCGGCGATCGCGAAGTCCCAGGCGCAGCGCAGGTAGACGAGGAGCCCGATGAGCAGCAGCGGCGCGCCCAGCCAGCGCAGCGGCCCCAACGGCAGCCAGTGCGTCTCCCGCAGCAGCAGCGCCCGCGGCAGGTAACCGGCGACCGTGCCCGGCACGACCACGGTGAAGAGCGCCGTCTTCAACAGCGCGGCCCCGGACTCCGCCATTGCGTTAGCCTACCGCCATGAAGCTGTCCGTGCCGGTCGTCACCCTGTCCGTGCTGTCGCTCGCCGCGATCCCCGGCTTCTCCGCCGAGCCGCCCCGCCCGCAGTACCCCAACTACCTCAGCGAGACGCCGGCGAAGGTGGAGCCTTCGACCGAGGGCTGGGACTACTCCCGGCGCCAGGTGGAGATCCCGATGCGCGACGGCGTCAAGCTGCACACCGTCCTCCTGATCCCGAAGGGAGCGAGGAACGCGCCGATCCTCCTGACCCGCACGCCCTACGAGGCCGACACGCTGACCGCGCGGTCGCACAGCGCGCACCTCGGCCCGTCGCTGTGGGGCTACGACAACGCCACCGAGGTCATCGTGGAAGGCGGCTACATCCGCGCCGTCCAGGACGTGCGCGGCAAGTACGGGTCCGAAGGCGACTACGTGATGAACCGGCCGCTGCACGGGCCGCAGAACCCCACGCCGGTCGACCACGCCACCGACACCTACGACACCATCGACTGGCTGGTGAAGAACGTGCCGGAGTCGAACGGCCGCGTCGGCATCCTGGGCATCTCCTACGACGGCTTCCTGCCCCTGATGGCGCTCGTCAACCCGCATCCGGCGCTGAAGGTCTCGGTGCCGATGAACCCGATGGTGGACGGCTGGATGGGGGACGACTGGTTCCACTACGGCGCCTTCCGCCAGGTGGGGCTGGGGTACATCTGGGAGCAGCAGGCGACCCGCAAGAACGACGAGAAGTGGTTCACGACCCACCACGACGACTACGACGCCTTCCTGTCCGCCGGCTCGGCCGGTGACCTGGGCCGGCAGCGAAAGATGGAGCAGGTCGGCTTCTACCGCCAGATCCTGGCGCACCCGGCCTACGACGCCTACTGGCGCGACCAGGCGGTCGACAAGATCCTGGCGGCGCAGCCGCTCAAGGTGCCGGTGATGATCGTCCACAGCCTCTGGGACCAGGAGGACATCTACGGCGCTCCGGCGGTCTACGACGCCATCGAGCCGAAGGACACCGGCAACGACAGGGTCTTCCTGGTGATGGGGCCCTGGCACCACGGGCAGGAGATCAAGGACGGCAGCATGCTGGGGCCGATCCGCTTCGACAGCGACACCGCGCTGACGTTCCGGCGCGAGATCCTGCGCCCGTTCCTGGACCAGTACCTCAAGGACGGAGCCCCGAAGGCCGACGTCGCTCCGGTCATGGCGTTCGAGACCGGCACCAACAAGTGGCGGCGGCTGGACCGCTGGCCGTCACCGGCGGCCAAGGGGACGCCTCTCTATCTGGGCTCCGGCGGCAAGGTCTCCTTCCAGGCCGGCTCCAAGGACAGTTACCTGGAGTACGTCTCCGATCCCGCCAAGCCGGTGCCCTACCGGCAGCGGCCGGTCCCGGTCTCCGGCGGGGACGCCTGGTCGCGCTGGCTGGTGGACGACCAGCGCGAGGCCTCGAGCCGCACCGACGTCGCGGTCTTCGTGAGCGACGTCCTCTCCTCGCCGGTGAAGATCGCCGGCCGTCCGATCGCGAACCTCGTGGCCTCCACGAGCGGAAGCGACTCCGACTGGGTGGTCAAGCTGATCGACGTCTATCCCGACGAGGTGGCCGGGCAGCCGGCCATGGGCGGCTACCAGCTGATGATCTCGGGCGACATCTTCCGCGGACGCTACCGCGAGAGCTTCGAGACGCCGAAGGCGATCGCTGCCGACCAGCCGCTCCCCTACAAGTTCGCGCTGCCGACCGCCAACCACGTCTTCCTGCCGGGCCACCGCATCATGGTGCAGGTGCAGTCGAGCTGGTTCCCGCTCTACGACAGGAACCCGCAGACGTTCGTGCCCAGCATCTTCAACGCCAAGCCGGCCGACTACCGCAAGGCCACCCAGCGCATCTACGGCGCCAGCTTCGTGGAGCTGCCGCTGGCCACCTCGGAGGGAACGCGCTGAAGGCGGTCTTCCTCGCGGCGCTCCTTCTCTCGGGGTCGTTCGATCGGGATCGGAGCCGCGCCCAGGCGCTGCTCTTCGCCAAGCACTACCGGCAGGCCGAGGCGGCGTACCAGGCGCTGGCGGCCGCCCATCCGCGCGACGTCGAGGTCGCCCGCGGACTGGCCCGCGCCGCCTACTGGTCGGGCGACTACCGGCGCGCGCTGCTGCGCTGGCGAAGCGTGCTGGCGCTGGCGCCGAACGACGAGGAGGCGCGCGCCGCGGTGCGGGCGCTCGAGCTCCTGGCCCGTCCCACCGCTCGGATCGAGGCGCGCGGCGCCCGCGACGACCAGCCGGCCAGCCTCGCCGAGGGCGCGCTCTCGGCAAGCATGGGGCTCGATCCGCTCACGTTCCTGGACGCCGAGGTCTCCGGTCTGCGACTCACCTCGGATGTCCTGGCCGAGAGCGTCACGCTGGGCGCGGCCCGCGCCGGCCTCCGCGCGCGCCTTCCCGGCGGCGCGCTCACCGTCGCGGCTTCGGCCGGGCTGCGCGCCGGCGACGGAGGCCGCCGGACGTTCCTCTACCGGGCGTCGCTGGAAACGCCGCTGGGAAGCGGCGCGACCCTGCGGCTGGAGGTGAACCGCGACGTGGCGCTCGACTCGGCGCTCTCCTATCGCGCGCGCGTGCCGGTGACCTCGGCGGCACTCTCGCTGCGCGCGGCGCGCGGCCAGTCGCAGGGAGCGATCGAGGCGCGCGGCCTTTCCTACGGCGACGGCAACGCCGGCGTCAGCGCCTTCGCCTGGGGCCTCTTCCCGCTGGCGGCGACGGCGGGCGTGTCGCTCCGCGGCGGCGGCGCGGTCGCCTGGCGCGACAGCCGCGAGTCGCGCTTCCGGCTGGAGAGCGTCACGTCGCACCGCTCCGGGACCGTCTTCACCTACGACTACCGCGGCGTCTTCGACCCTTACGTCACGCCGGAGCGGCAGCTCGAAGCGCGCCTCCTCGGCGAGGGCTCGGCACAGCTTGGTACGCGCCTCTCCTTCCGCGCCCACGGCGAGTGGGGACTGGGGCGCGAGCGCGCCACCGGGTTCGGGCCGGCCTCCGGATTCGCGCCCTTGCCGACCAGCGTCGCGAGCGCGAGCTTCCCGCGCACCTACCACCCCTGGAGGGCGGCGGCCGAGGTGGAGCTGAAGCTGGAGGCCTCGTCGTTCAGCGCCGGCGTGAGCCGCTCCTCCGGCGCCTTCTATCGCGTCACCGCCTTCGCCGCCTCGTACTGGAGACGCTTCTGAACTCTTGGCACCAAGGCGGCCTCTGGCAGCAGCGCCGCGCCGCGCCGGTGCGCGTCCTCGACCCTTACGTGATGGGCGCGCTGGTGCTGCTCGGCCTCCACGCGACCTGGGGCTTCCTGCGCTTCTGGTTCCGGCGCGAACACGTCGGCCAGCCGGTCCTCTACGCGCTCCTCTCGGTCTCGATGCTCTACGGCATCGCGCGGATCCTGGTCGGCTGGTACAACGCGCTCGGCATCGCGCAGCCGGAGCACGCCGACGCCGAGCCCGGCCTCACGGTCGCGGTCTTCATCACCTCCTCCCCCGGCGAGCCGCGCGAGATGTTCGACCGCACGCTCGAGGCGGCGGCGCGCATCGCCTACCCGCACACGACCTACCTGCTGGACGACACCGAGGATCCCGAGATCGCGCGGATCGCCGAGCGGCACGGCGCGGTGCGCCTGCGGCTGGTCGGGCTGCCCGGCGCCAAGGCCGGGAAGATCAACGCGGCGCTGGCCCAAACCAGCGAGGACTTCGTGCTGGTCCTGGACCCCGACCACGTGCCCTTCCCGGAGCTCCTCGACCGCGTGCTGGGGCACTTCCGCGACCCGCGGGTCGGCTTCGTGCAGGTCTCGCAGGCCTACCACAACGCCGGGGCGTCCTTCGTGGCGCGGGCTGCCGCGCAGCAGACCTACGCCTTCTACGGCCCGACGCTCCAGGGGATGTACGGGCACGGCACCTCGGTCGTGATCGGCGCCAACGGGACGTTCCGGAGGGTGGCGCTGGAGTCGGTCGGTGGGCACGGCGTCGGCCTGGCGGAGGACCTGATCACCGCGATCCGCATGCACGCCAAGGGTTGGCGGTCGGTCTACGTGCCGGAGGTCGTCTCGCGGGGGCTGGTGCCCGAGGACCTGGGCACCATGCGGCGCCAGCAGCTCAAGTGGGCCCGCGGCGTGTGGGAGGTGCTGCTGGTGGAGCTGCCGCGCGCGTTCCGCGGCCTGACGCTCCGGCAGCGGCTCTCCTACGCGATGATCGGCACCTACTACCTCTTCGGGCTCACCACCGCCGTCTACACCGCGATCCCGCTCCTCTACCTGGCGTTCCGCTGGCTCCCGGCCTCGGTCGACGTCTCCGAGTACCTGCAGCACGCGGTGCCGTTCGGAACCGTAGCGGTCCTGGTCTACCTCTACGCGCAACGCTTCCTCTGCGACCCCCGGCGCGAGCGCGGCCTCCACGTCTCCGGGATGCTGCTGAAGCTCGGGCTCTGGCCGGTCTACCTGCACGGCACCCTGCTGGCGTTCCTGCGGCGCGACGTGCCCTACATCCCGACGCCCAAGGAGGCGCAGCGCGGCAGCTTCTGGCGGCTGGCCAGGGCGCCGCTCGCCCTGCTGGCGCTCACGCTGGCGCTGGTCCTCAAGACGATCCTGGAGCGGCTCTACGTCCTGCCCGAGGCCGAGGTGCGGGTGTCGACCGGGGTGGTCTGGGGGATGATCGTGTTCGCGCTGCTGAATGCGATCTACGCGCTGGCGGTAACCTACGCGGCGTGGCAGGCCGCGCGGCTGCCGAGGCGATGACCCCGCGGCGCCGCCTCGAGCTCGCACTCTTCTTCCTCGGCTGGTTCCTGGCCCTGGGGACGCTCTTCCGCTGGGTGAGCACCGCGTCCCTCAGGGTGACGCTGACGCGGCTGCGCGGCTCGCTGGAGTCGCTGGAGCGCGGCGCCTCGGAGCTGGAGGGGCGGCTCGTCCACCGCGCCCGCGGCGTGGCCCGGCGCGACCTCCTGAAGAAGCGCTTCCCCGCGCTCGGCGACGCGGCCGCGCTGCGCAGCCCGCAGCGGCTGCTCTGGGGCGCCTTCGACGGCGGGCTGCCGCAGACCATGGAGGGCTTCGCCGCGCTGGAGCGGCAGCTCGACACCGCCTTTCCGCTGGTCGCCGTCTACCAGGCGTGGGGCGATCGCCCCGAGCACCACTTCCCGGAGGCGTTGCTCTCCACCATCGACAAGCTCGGCTCCGTCCCCGTCCTCACCTGGGAACCCTGGGTCGTGGACTTCGACCCCGAGCTGCGCACCCACCTCCCTCCGCCGTCCCGCCGTGAGCTGGCCAGCCTGGCGGCGATCGCCCGCGGCGACTACGACTTCCACGTCGTGAAGTGGGCCGAGGAGGCGGCGCGCTGGGGGCGGCCGCTCTTCATCCGGTTCGCCCACGAGATGAACGACCCCTACCGCTATCCGTGGGGGCCGCAGAACGGCAACCGCGCCGAGGACTTCGTGGCCGCCTGGCGGCACGTCCACCTGCTGTTCGAGAAGAAGGGGGCGAAGAACGTCCTCTGGATCTGGTCGCCGCACCCGTCGATGCCCTGGCTCGAGTACTACTACCCGGGCAACGACGTGGTGGACTGGGTCGGGCTCGGCGCGCTGAACTACGGCACCGTCGCGTCGTGGTCCCGCTGGTGGAGCTTCGACGACATCGTCGGGCGCGCCTATCCGGTGGTGGCGTCCTTCGGCAAGCCGGTGATGCTGACCGAGTTCGCCAGCCTGGAGCGCGGCGGCGACCCGGCGTCCTGGTACGCGGCGGCGCGGGTCTCGCTGGAGAAGGGCTATCCGGCGGTCAAGGGGGTCATCCTGTTCAACCAATCGCACGACGACACGCTCGGCGGCGGGGCGCTGGACTGGAGCCCGCTGGCCTGCTCGAGCTGCATCTCGGTGCTCCGCTCCTGGGTGAACGGATGAGGCGGCTCGCGCTCACGGCCCTCCTCCTTCTGATCAGCCGACCCGCCGCCGCCGCCGGCGTCGTCTCCGGCATCGTGCGCTCGGCGGCCGGGGCCGGCCTCCCGGGCATGCACGTGGAGGCCTGGTCGGCCGCCGGCTTCCTGGCCTCGGCCACCACCTCGACCGGCACCGGGGCCTGGGCGCTCTCGCTCGCGCCCGGCTCCTATCGCTTCCTCGCCTACGACGCCGCCGGCACCTACGCCACCGACTACTACCGGCAGGCATCCTCCTTCGAGACCTCGACGCTGGTCGCGCTCTCCGACTGCAGCACGCTCTCCGCCATCGACTTCACCCTCAATGTGGCCGGCGTCCTCAGCGGTATCGTGCGCGACGCGTCCACGCTGGCGCCGCTCTCCGGCGTGGCGGCCGTCGCCTACAACCTGGACGGCACGGTCCGCACCCGGGTGGCCACGAACGGATTCGGCGCCTTCCGCCTGGCGCTGCCGGCCGGCGCCTACAAGCTCGGCGCGGCCGACGAGTCGCGCCGCTACGCGCCGACCTTCGCGATCGACGCCGAGCGCTTCGAGGACGCGGCGACGTTCACGGTGAGCGCCGGGCAGACGCTCGCTAACCTCCTGGTCTCGATGCCGCGGGCGGCCGTTGTGGCCGGGACGGTGCGCGCCGCGGCGAGCGGGGCGCTGCTGTCGGGGCAGAGGGTCGAGCTCTACACGCTGGACGGTCAGCGCGTCGCCGCGGCGCTCACCGCGGGTGACGGACGGTACACGATCGTCACCCGCCCCGGTGTCTACCGCGTCGTAGCCTCCGACCCGGCGCAGGCCTTCCGCACCGCCTACTACGGCGCGCCGTCCTTCGAGGCCTCACCGGGCTTCGAGCTGGCGCCCGGGCAGACGCTCGGCGGCGTCGACTTCGCGCTCGCCTCCGGCTTCTCCTCCACGGTCGACGAGTCGTTCGTGGTGGCCGCGGCCCACGCCGCCGGCGCCAACGGCACCTTCTTCACGACCGAGCTCTTCGCCAGCAATCCCAGCGCGGCCAGGACGGTCGCTGCCGTCTTCACCTGGCTGCCCAGCGGCGGTGGCGACAACTCGGGCGCGCCGCCGGTGACGGTGACGGTCGCGCCCGGCGCGACGACACGCTTCGCCGACGTCGTCGACCAGCTCTTCGGCGCCTCGGGCGGAGGCGCCATCCGCGTCGTGGCCGACGCACCGCTGCAGGTCTTCACCCGCACGTCCACCCCGGCCCTGGGCGCCGGCTCCTACGGGCTGGGCGTGCCCGCGCTCTCGCGCTCGCGCAGCCTAGCGCGCGGCCGCCTCGTCGGCCTCACCTCCGACCAGACGTTCCGGACCAACGTCGGCTTCCTGAACCCGGGCTCCTCGCCGCTGACGATCACGCTGACGCTGCTCGACGGCGCGGGGAGCGTCCTGGCGACCGGCGGCGTGTCGCTCGGCGCGCTGGGCCACTTCCAGGCGAGCACGATCGCCGCGTACCTCGGCGTGGCCGAGCTGCGCGGCGGCTCGCTGAGGATGGAGGCGCCTGGGCCGTTCTTCGCCTACGCGACGATCATCGACCAGGCGACCGGGGATTCGGCGTTCGAGGCGGCCGAGCCCGAGTAGTCACCAATCGTTCAGGAGCCGGCGCGCCCGAGAGTCCTCCGAAGTCGCGAGGTACTCCGAAGTCGAGGTCCATTACCGAGCGCGAGACGTGCGCGGATGACGTGGCGCTGATCGCCTTGCGCCCCTTGCCGTTCCCTGTTTGAGAGGAGACTCGGCGGCAGGGTTCGGTCGCGATGTGAATTGGGTGCCCGCTGCCTGCCGGATCTCCTCCATGATGTCTGCGGCGATCTCGTCCACCTCGCCGGGCGCGGTCACCTGGCGACCTACGCTGCGGGCGAGCGCCACGATCAGAGGCTCGATTTGGGGCGCCGATGGTGACGTCTGGAGAACCTCAAGCGCCTGACGGGCATTGCCGCCGGCGGCAATCGCGACTGCGAGGTCGATCAGCGCGCGAAGGCTCGCCTCGGGCTGCTCTGGGGCTGCAGCGATCTGCCGAAGTTGATCGAGGGCCGCGGCGTGTCGCCCGGCGGTTGCCAGTAACTGCCCCAGAAGAACTCGGGCGTCCAGCTCCTGCGGGTCCAGGGAGAGGGCCTCATGGAGCGCCTCTTCGGCACGCCTAGTGTCACGCGCAGCAGAAAAGTTGCGGGCCATACTGACCAGGGCGAGGGCAAGACGTCTCACGGCCGTGGGATTCGAAGAACCCCGTCGCCGATCAATCTCCACGGCGCGCTCGATGGCAGCCAGCGCCGCCTCGCCGCGACCTAAAGCCGCGTAACAGCTCGAGAGCTTGTTGAGCGACTTCGCCAAATCGGGGAGAAATGCCGACGGATTCTCCTTTGCCAGGCCCTCGTAGATCTCCACCGCACGCTCGATCGTGGCCAACGCGTCCTCGGGGCGCCCCACATCCGACTGCCGATTCGAGAGGCCGTTAAGCGAAGTCGCCAGGTTGGGGAGGAACGCCGATGGAATGCCCTTCGCCAGGTCATCGAACATCTCTACCGCGCGCTCGATGGTCTCCAAGGCGTCCTCGCGGAATCCCAGCTCGGACTGACGATCGGAGAGGTTGTTGAGCGAAGTCGCCAGCTCGGGGAGGAACGCCGAAGGATTGCCCTTCGCCAGGCCATCAAACATCTCCACCGCGCGCTCGATGGTGGCCAAGGCGTCCTCGCGGAGACCCAGATCGGACTGACGACCGGAGAGGTTGTTGAGCGAGGCCGCCAGATCGGGGAGGAACGCCGAGGGACTGCCCTTTGCCAGTAGCTCGCGGATCTCCACCGCGCGCTCGATGGTGGCCAACGCGTCCTCGCGGCGTCCCAGTTCGGACTGACAATTCGAGAGGTTGTGGAGCGACATCGCCAGATCGGGGAGGAATGCCGCGGGGTTGCCCTTCACCAGTTCCTCGTGGATCTCCACCGCACGCTCGATGGTCGCCAATGCGTCCTCGCAGCGACCCAGGTCGTACTGACGGTTCGACAGACTGCTGAGCGAACCAGCCAGGCCGGGAAGAAATGCCGCGGGATTGTCCTTCGCCAGTCCCTCGCGGAGCCTAACTGTACGCTCGATGGTGGCCAACGCGTCCTCGCGGCGGCCCAGTTCGGACTGACAATTCGAGAGGTTGTTGAGCGAAGTTACCAGCTCAGGAAGTAGTGCCGCAGGATTGTCCTTCGCCAGCCCCTCGTAAATCTCCACCGCGCGCTCGATGCTTGCCAACGCGTCTTCGCGGCGGCCCATGTCGGACTGACAATTCGAGAGGTTGTTGAGGGACATCGCCAGATCACGGAGAAAGGCTGCAGGCTCGTCCTTCACCAGCCCCTCGCGGATCTCCACCGCGCGCTCGATGGAGGCCAACGCGTCCTCACGGCGACCCAGATCGGACTGACGATTTGACAGGTTGTTGAGCGAGCCCGCCAGATCGGAGAGGAACGCCGAAAGACCGTCCTTCACCAGCCCCTCGTAAATCTCCACCGCGAGCTCGCTGGTTGCCAGCGCGTTCTCGCGGCGACCCACGTCGGACTGATAGGTCGATAGGTGATCGAGCGACCTCGCCAGATCGGGGAGAGGTGCCGATGAATCGACCTTTCTCGCGGCTTCGATGACCTCGACCGCTCGCTGGGCCGACTCCAGTGCGCCCACCCGATCTCCTTGTCGCGATTTCAGGAAGGCGATAATCCTCAACGCCGCCGCCAGGGCACGCGCGTCGCCTGGCGACGATTCGTCGAGCGTCGCGTTGGCAACCGCTGTTTTCAGCAATTCCAGGGCGCGCGCGGGTTCATCAGCGATGTGGTTGGCGCTTTCTAGGGCGGCCAGCAGCAGCTGTGCTGCTGGCGAAACCGACGCACGCGCCTTCCGGGCGGAGCTCCCCTCGCGTCGCCACCTTCTGAGCGCCTCCGGCGCAGTCGGGTCCGCCAGGAGCTCGAGCGGGATTCGGCCATCGCGAGCCAGCCACCGCTGGACGCTCGGCACTTCGACAAAGGCGCCGAGCACCGCCAAGTGCTCGGAACGATCCTCGGATGTCATGCCGAGGGCCTCGTGGGCCATGCGCTCGATCTGCCTTCTCAAAGAAGTCTGGTCGTAGTAGGCGACCATGAACTCCGTTACCGCCCGGGCGCGAGCGGAGGTGCCCCCCCGGCGGCGCATCAGGTGGTAGATGCTGTAGAGACGCTCGGCCACGCGATACTGCTTGCCGCGCCCGCTGCGTCGGGAAACCACCACGCCACGGCTCTCCAGCCGGGCGAGTTGGGCGCTTGCCACGTTCGCCGTAACTCGTGCTTGCGCGGCCACCTCCCCCGAAGAGGCGTCCTCCCAGATCTCCGCCAACGTGACGAAGATCTTCCGCTCGAGCGGCGGCAGCGCCTCGGTCGTCATCTTGAGATAGTCAGTGTGCTCGTCGAGGAGATTGGCGAGGTCCTCGGTCAGCTCGCGCAATGAGAGCCTCGCCGCAAACTCGGCCAGGATTACGAGCAAACGGGGGTTGCCGCCGGTGAGGATCTGCATCGCACGCATCCGCCGGCGCGGCATGTCCTGGCCGGTGAGGCAGCGCCAGAGCCGCAGGCACTCATCCAGATCGAGAGGATAGAGTCGCATCACCAGGAACTGTTCGTAGAGAGGCGCCTTCGGATCCTCGATCCCTTCGAAGGCGGAGACCGCAGATGCCAGCATCATGATCCGGGGCTCACCGATCAGCGTGGCGCGGAACGCCCAGGCGTCGGCCTCCGCGAGCTGATCGCCGAAGAGCATCTGTAGGTTCTCGGCTATCAGCAGGAGCCGCTTGCCGTCGCGATCGGCGAAATCGAGGAGGTAAGCGAGCGCCGCCTCGGCTAAGCGAGCGTCGCTGCCGCTCGCACCGTGGTCGGCGTAGGCGCGCTTGAGATTCTCGTAGGCGCGCTCGTGGACGGGATCACCGGTGGTGCGATGGAGACCGAACACTGTCTCGAGCCAGAGATCGCCGATCGAGCTCACTCGGTACAGCTCCTCGGGGGCTGTGATCGGCAACCAGCCTGCGGCGAGCTCCGGATCGGCGACCACCTCGTCGAGCAGGCGTAGCAACAGTGTGGTCTTCCCCATGCCGCGTGGAGCCACGACCAGGACGTGTTGGTTGTGCGGCCGGCTCAGGTTCTCGCGCACGATGCGGACGAGCGCGGCAAGATCTTGATGTCGCGCGCCGAAGCGCCGCGCACGCTCGGCGGCGTCGAGAAACGCCGGGTTGTATTTGATGAGCTTCATGCGCTCGTCGAGCCCCGTTTGGCGACGGGCACGTAGCCGAAACGGAACCGTCCCTTCCACCAGTCGCGCACGAGCTTCGACACGAAGACGTAGCCCTTGCCCTTCGACACGAGGTAACCGTCATGCTCAAACACCTGGAGCAGGAAGCGCAGGCCGTCGGCGGCTTCTGCGTCCGAAGCGGCGTGGGCACGCACGATCGCGTCAGCAGCCTTTGGATCGAGCCGGCCCACCGTTGCCGTCTCCGTCAGCAACTCGATGGCAGCGCTGAAGAGGGCCGGGGGTACGACTCGCTTCAGGCGATCTTCGTACGTCGCGAGATCGACGTGGCCATGGACGCCGAGCATCTCCTCGCGATAGACGCGGTCGACCTCCTGCTTGGTTATCGCGGTCGCTCCGCGTCGTGCGGCGTCGATACGAAGGGCCTGCACGAACTTCGCGACGTGGTGTGGGATGAGCTCACCGAGCTTGACGAGCAGGTGTTTGGCATCCGCTGCGTCGAGTTCGAGATCGCTGGTGCGCGACCGGACGAACTCCAGGGCTATCTTGTGGCTCCAAGCACGGACTTTGAAGCTGCTGAATGTGTTCAGCGTGTCGCTGATGCCCGCACGGCTGAGCAGCGGCTCGAGCCCGATCGACCCTGAGATGACGAACCGGATGGCGTTGCGATGCCGGATCGACGCCTCGCGCAGCCAGGACATGAAGATGCGGGTCTTGCCGACCCGTTCGGGCGTCATCTGATGGTCGTCGCCCGAGAGGAGGGCGGACACGAGCACCGGCAGCTCGTCGAACCAGACAACGACCGGTTTGCCGGTCTCCGCCAGTCTCTCGAGCACCTCGTTCCCCTTCGTCTGCCAGTCCGCCGCGAGGCCGGCACGCAGCTTGATCGACACACCGGCTGCGCCGATCTCCTCGAGCTTGCCGTCGGCCTTACCGAAGAAGTTCTTGAACGGATCGAGGATGCGTTGGCCGAGGTCCCGGTGCTCGCTTGCTGCCACCGTCAGCTTGACCAATCCGTCGATCTCCGTCGTACATGCCTGGACGTCGACGAACAGGAACGCGTAGGTATTTCCGAGACGCTCACGAGCCTCCAGCAAGAGGCTGGTCTTGCCGATACGGCGGGGGGCGGCGACCATGACGTGCGCTCCTGAAGCGAGCAGCGCAAGCAGCTCCTTCATTTCGGTCTCGCGGTCGAAGAAGGCAATACCGGTGACCGGATTCCCGACCATCACCGTGGGAGCGTGTCGGCCACTCATTCCTCATCCTCCTGTCGCCACCAGATTTGATGGCAACAAATTTGGTGGCAATGTAGGGGGCGGTGACTCGTTAGTCAAGCCCTCTAGATAAAACAACTTCCTTTTAAGCACTCGCGCGGCTGGGACGGACCCTAGCGAGAGCTGAGTGCCCGCCGCTCCAGCAGGAGGTAACCCTTCTGCCGCGCTTCCTCGGCGACGGCCTGCAGAGCACGCGCGTCTCCCGAGAGACGCGCCAGCGCGGTACGGGCCTCGAGCTGGATCGTGAAGAGACCCGCCGCCGCCGCGCTCTTCGAGACCGTCTCGAGCGCCCTGGCGGCCTCCCCCTTCTGTCCGCTCTCCCTGCTGACCCGGGCCTTCACCAGCTCGAGCACCAGGCGCGAGCCGGCGTCGATCGGAGACGCCTGCTTCAGCGCCGCGGCGGCGTCCGCCGGCTTTCCGCGCGCCAGGAGCGCCTCGGCCAGCCGCATGCGGGCGGCGGCGTCGCTCTCCTTGTCGGCGGTCTCGCCGGCCAGACCCTCCAGGGCCTGCCGGGCGAGCTGCTCCGCCTGCTCGGGGTGCCCCTCCTCCAGCGCCAGGCGCGACAGGAAGAGCCGGCTCTCCGAGGCCGTCTGCTTCTCCCCGAGGTCGTCCCGGAGCTTCAGCGCCGCATCCCCCAGCCGCCGGGCTTCGGCCAGGTTCCCCTGCCAGAAGCGCAGCTCGGCCTGGAGCGAGAGCGTGTCTCCCTGCAGGCTCTTGCTCCCGACCGCGTTCGCCGAGGCCAGCGCGGCATCGCCGAGGCGCGCCGCGCCCGCCAGGTCCCCGTCGGCCACCAGCATCTCGCCCAGGTTCGTCTGGGTGAGCGCCTCGTCCTCGCGGTCGCCGATGCCTTCCAGCGCCTGGAGCGATTCCTGGTAGAGCGTCCGGGCCGCCGGGCGGTCCCCCTGCTGCTTCTTGAGCACGGCGATGTTGTTCAGCGCTCCGGAAATCGCGGCCCGGTCGCCGATCTCGCGATAGACGGCCAGCGCTTCCCCGAAGCTGCGCTCGGCGCCGGCGAAGTCCCCCTTCATGTTGAGCACGATCGCCAGGTTGTTGAACGCGCTGGCCACGCCCATCCGGTCTCCCTGCTCGCGCTTCATCACCAGCTGCTCGCGGTAGAGCGCCTCCGCCGCGGCGACCTCGCCGCGCACCAGACGGATGCCGGCCAGGTGACCGACGGTCGAGGCAATACCGCTGGCGCTGCCGATCCGGCGGAAGACCTCCAGCGCCTCCTCGTGGCGGCGCCGTGCTCCGTCGAGATCGCCCGTGGTCGAGAGCGCCACGCCCGCCCGGTTCGAGGCGCGCGCCGCCGAGCCCAGGTCCCCCGCCTCGGCGAAGAGCAGCCGCGCCTCCTCGCAGCGCTTGAGCGCCTCGGGAAGACGGCCCAGGCGTATGAGGGCATTCGCCTCCGAGAGCCGCGCCTCGGCCAGCAGCAGGCGAGCCCCCGAGCCCTGCGCCGCGGCCGCGGCGCGCCCCGCCGCCTCCAGCGCGCGACGGAAGTCGGCCAGACCCTGGGCCGCCCGCGCCTCGGCCAGCTCGAGGCGGGCGTCGGTGCGGTTCGGAACGCGCGCCCGCAGCGCGGCCACCGTGGCCAGCGACGCCTCCGGTTTGCCCCCCAGCTGCTGCGCGCCGGCCAGCCGCAGCGCGTACTCCGGCTCGTCCGGGTAGAGCTCGGCCAGCAACCGCCAGGCCGCCGCCGCGTTCTCCCATTCGCGGGTCACCTCGGCGGCGCGCGCCTCGACGGCGAGGCGCTCGTCGCGCGGAAGGCCTTTGGCCAGCTCCAGGGCGCGCCTGGCCTCCTCGGCCGCCTTGACGTCGTAGCCGAGGGCCGACCAGGCCGCCGAGAGCGCGGATCGCGACAACGGGTACTTCGGGTCGGCGGCGACCGCCTTCTCGAGGAGCTCCTGCGCCTTCCGGGCGTCGTAGACGCGCAGGCGCGAGAGGCCCTCGGCGTAGAGCTGCGCCGCCCGCGGATCGGCCGGCAGGGCGCCGCGCACGCGGCCGGCATCGGTCGTGGACACCTCGTCGAGGCCCAGCTTGGCTCGCAGCTGGCTGCCGGCCTGGGAGACCAGCTGGAAGAGCTCCGCCTCGCTGCCCAGCGCCTGGACCAGCGTGTCGCTCTCCGCCCTGGACGCGTCCTGCAAGTGCACGTCGAGCCGGAGCTGTCCCGACGCCAGCGAGACGTACGATCCCACCACCACCAGGTCGGCCCCGAGGTTCCCGCGAAGCCTCGCCAGCGTGTCGCGCGCGAAGCTCTCGGTCTCGGCCAGGTGGAGCTCGTTGCGGGCCCGGGCCACCTCCTCGGCGGGGATCGCGCGCAGCTTGCCACCGGCGGCCAGCTCGCTGGCCAGCATCTCCGAGAGCGCGGTGGAGAGCCAGGCCGCCTCCGGGCGCCCGGCGGTGTTCTTGAAGCCGAGCACCGCCACCGCGCGCCGCTGCGGGCCGGCCGGACGCGATCCCTTCACGAAGCGCGGGACGACGTAGACCCCCACCAGCACGCCGAGGACCAGGAGAACCCCGGCCAGCGCCAGCCGCACCGGCCGCGCCAGCGCGCGGGTGGCGCCGGTGAGCGCCTGCATCATCGGGCCGCCCGGCGCGGTGGTCGACTCGCCGGCCAGCGCGCGCACCGCGGCGCTGGCGGAGTGGTAGCGCCGTCCCGGCTCCCGCGCCAGGCAGCGGAGGATGACGTCGTTCCAGAGCTCCGGCAGGTCGGGGACGTGCTGCCGTGGCGGCGGCGGGGTCTCCCTCAGCCGCTTCATCGCGGTGGCGATCGGGTTGTCCCCCCAGAACGGCCAGGTGCCGGTCACCATCTCGTAGAGCACCACTCCGAAGGCGTAGATGTCGGCCGGCGGGCCGACGCCGGCGCCGCGCACCTGCTCGGGGGCCATGTAGGCGGGGCTGCCCACCGTCTCGGCCATGCCGGTGATCGCCGCGGCCCCTGCGTCGGCGTGGGCGCGCGCCACCCCGAAGTCGGTGACCACCACCCGCAGGCCGTTCCCCTCCGGCACCAGCATCACGTTGCCGCTCTTGAAGTCGCGGTGCACCACCCCGGCGCGGTGCGCGGCGTCCAGCCCGGCCGCCATCTGCTGTGCGATCGGCAGCGCCTGCTCGGGGGTCAGCCGCCCGAAGGTGGAGGTGTGGATGCGCTGCCCCAGAGTGTCGCCGGCGAGCAGCTCCATCGTCAGGAAGGTGATCTCCTGCCCCTCCTCGCGGTGGTGGAAGACGTCGTAGATCCGCGAGACGTTCGGGTGCGTCACCCGCCGCGCCAGCTGCACCTCGCGCTTGAAGCGGGCCAGGAGCTGCGCGTCCTTGGCGACCGAGGGTCGGATCGTCTTGAGCGCCAGCGAGCCCTGCAGCTCGAGGTCCTCGGCCTCGTAGACGTCCCCCATGCCGCCGCGGGCGATGAAGCGCACGATCTTGAAGCGCCCCGCCAGGATCGACCCCTCGTTCAGGAAGCTGATCCGGGCGCTCTTGGGCAGCGCGGGCTCGCCCTCGAGACGCCTCGTCGGGAAGTCCCAGCTGCTGCGTCGCGGGTCGTCGCTCAAGCGGTCACGAGCTTACCTTCGGCGGAGTGAGGAACCGGCAGCTCGGCCCCGGCGCGCGCGCCAGCCTTCCGTCCAGCGTCGCCAGGGGTAGATCGAGCGCCTCGGCCAGGGCGACATACCAGCCGTCGTAGCAGGTCACGGTCCGCCGCAGCGCCCAGACCCGCCCGGCGAGCGGCTCGAAGGGGAAGAGCTCGACGTCCAGGCGCAGAAGCTCGCGGTGCGCCGTGCCTGCCTCGAGGCTGGAGAGTTGCCGCGCCGCTTCGAGCCGGCGCAGGATGTTGGAAGCTTCGGCGAGCAACAGATGCGGCGCCGCCAGCCCGCCGTCCTCTACGACGCCCTCCGCCCAGGTGCCTTCCCGGCCGGAATCCACCAGGGCGGCCACCAGCACCGAGGCGTCGACGACGGCGCTCACCGACGGTCGGCGTCGCGGTGGGCGAGGATCTGCTTGGCGGGAACGCGGGTCGGCGCGACGGCCTTGCGCTCGCGCAGCGCAGCCAGCCAGGCTTCCAGCGTGGGCCGCTCGGCGAGCTTCACCAGCTGACCGCGCAAGTACTCCTGCATCGACTGTCCTTGCCGGGCGGCGCGGGCGGCCAGCTCGGCTCGAATGCGGTCCGGGACGTCGCGGATGGTGATCTGCACCGTCATGACTGCATTTTGCTGCTGCCGTCAGCGTTCTGCAAGCGCAAGGCGGCCCGGTGCTACCTGAAGTACCCGCTGACGTCGACGATGAGGTGGGCGGTCCCGGAGGGAGTCTTGCAGATCGCGGTGACCGCACCGCTCTCGCCGAGCGACACGATCGCGTTCGACGCGCGCGTCGTCGAGGCCGCGAAGCTGAGCACGGACGTATCGGGTGCGCTGGTCCCCGCGGCGAAGAGCTGGAGGTAGCCGGCGGCGGTCGGCTGGGTGACCGTGACGTTCGAGACGACGGCGTGGGCGTCCGCGGGGATACCGCAGGTGCCCGCCAGCGTGAAGCTCCGAGGCGTGTCGGCAACCAGCGCCGGCCCGCCGAGCGGGCCATCCGGCTGTCGCGTATCCACAGCGCGACACGGCGGCAACGTGTAGAGGAACGACGACCTCGGACCCGTCCCCACGACCGTGGTGACCGCTGGCCCGGCCAGCGGCTCGGTCCCCGTCGCCTCGATCGTGTAGCCGGCGTTCTGGATGGAGCCGTCGGTCACCGTGGGGTTCACGGTGAAGGAAACCGACTGGTCGGTGAGTCCGGCGGGCACCGTCCCGAGGTTCCAGGTGACGACGCCGGCCACGTTCGTCCCGCCGTTCGTTGCCGAGACGAAGCTGCTGCCGGACGGCAACGGATCGCGGATCACGACGTTCTGGGCGTCCGCGGTGCCGACGTTCCCGTACTTGAGCGTGTAGGTCAGGCTGTCGCCCGGATGGATGGCCCCGGGCGCGACCTTCGTCACAGTCAGGCAGGGCAGCGGGCCGAGGTCCGCCGGCAGGCGTGAGACGAACGCGTCGCTCCGGCCCGCGTTGGCGGGCTGAGCGCCGCCGAGGGTGCCCGGGAAAACCGTCGACTCGGTGTAGCCTGCGATGAAGACCGTCCCGTCGAGTGCGACGCCCGTGGCTTCGTCCAAGGAATTGCCTCCGCGGTAGGTGGCGCGCTGGAGGCTCGTCAGCGAGGCGCTCAGGCGAGCCACGAAGGCATCGTGACTGAAGGCCTTCACCGGCTGCAACGCCCCGTTGGTGCCGGGCAGGTCCGCGGAGCCGGTGTTCCCGGTTAGGTAGACGACACCGCCGGGCGCGAAGGAGATCGCACGGGCCACGTCTTCCGCTCCGCCTCCGAAGTAGGTGGCCTGCCGCAGCGACGTCAGCGACGGGTCGAGACGCGCGACGAAGGCGTCTCCGCCGGCCGTGCCGCCGGGCGCGGCCTGCGCGCCGCCGGCCGTCCCCGGAAAGTTCGCGGAGTAGGTGAAGCCCGCCAGGTAGACCTCGCCGGTCGAGGGGTGGATGGCGACGGCGAGCCCCTCCTCCCGGGCGCTGCCCCCCAGGTAGCTCGCCTGGCGCAAGCTGGTCAGGGACGCGTCGAGGCGCGCGACGAACGCGTCGCTGTCACCGCCCGCCACAGCCTGCGCGCCCCCGGCCGTGCCAGGGAAATCGCTCGAGAAGGTGAAGCCGGCGACGACCACCTCGCCTGTCGAGGGCTGCACCGCGATCGTGCGCGCCTGGTCGAACGCGCCGCCGCCGAGGTAGGTGGCCTGGCGCAGCTCCGTCAGCTCCGCGTTCAGGCGCGCCACGAACGTCTCGCCACTTCCCGCGACCGACGGCTGTGCCCCGCCGGCGGTGCCCGGGAAGTCTGGAGAAACGGTGTCCCCGGCGACGTAGACCTCCCCGGTGCCCGGGTGGATGGAGAGGGCGTAGCACTCGTCTCCGGCCGACCCGCCCAGGAACGTCGACTGGCGCAGCACCGTGAGCGAAGGATCGAAGCGCGCGACGAAGCAGTCCGAGCTGCCGGCGCCGGCGCTGCCTTTCGCGGGTTGTGCGCCCCCGGTGGAACCAGGCAGATTGTCGGAGCTGGTGGAGCCGGTGATGTAGACATCTCCGTTCGTCGGGTGGATGGCAATCGCGTACGCGAAGTCGAACGAGCCGCCGCCGAAGAACGTCGCCTGCTTCAGGGTGGTCAGGCCGGGATCGAAGCGCGCGACGAAGGCTTCCAGCGGGAAGCTGAACGCGGCCTGCACGCCCCCTGTTGTGCCAGGGAAGTTGAAGGACTCGGTGTGTCCGGCGACGTAGACCTCGCCGGTGGTGGGGTGGACGGCTATCCCGAAGATCACGTCGTGCGTTCCCCCGCCGAGGTAAGTGGACTGGAGGGGTGAGGCACCGAGGGGCCCGGGCGCGAGGGTGAGGAGCATGAGCAGCGTCGGCCGCCACATGCTCCGCAGTGCACCACGCCCCGGGCCGTTTGTCGAGCTACTGAACGCTCAGGCTCGTGTCGTCGATGACGAAGGAGGTCTGAGTGTCCACATCCTCCTGCCCGGAGAAGTAGATCTGGACCGTCTGCCCCTTGTAGGCGGAGAGGTTGAAGGACTTCAGCACGTAGCTGTTGGTGGCGTTCAGGTTCGAGTAGGAGGCCAACGTCGCCAGCAGCGCGCCGGTGGAGGCGTTGCGCACCTGGACGGTCAGGGTGTCGTAGGCGTAGGCGGTGGTGAGCTCGTCGGTGTCGATCCGGAGGTAGAAGCTGAGCGTCGCCGAGGTGACGTTGGCGGGGATGGTGACCGTCTGCGCCAGAGCGTCGCTGGAGTACTGGCCGTAGCCGTTCAGCCAGGCCTTGTAGTAGCCGCTGCGGGCCGGGCGCCCGGTGGAGCCGTCGATCACGCCGTAGGTGGAGGCCCAGGGGGTGATGTTGGCGGTGCCGTTCTCGAAGCCGCGGTTGCCGAGGAGCTGCTGGGACGCCGCGTTGGAGACGGTGACGGTGACGTTCGCCGAGGTTCCGACGTTGCCGGCCGCGTCGTAGGCCTTGCTGCTCACCGTGTGCGAGCCGTTCGAGGCGGTCCTGGTGTCCCACCAGTAGGAGAGGCTGGTGGCGTTGGTGTTCGACGACTTCAGGACGCCGTCCACGTAGACCTCGAGCTTGGTGACAGCGACGTTGTCGGAGGCGGTCGCGCTCACGGTGGCGGTGCCGCTGACGGTCGCGCCGCTGGCCGGCGCGGTGATGGAGGTCGTCGGCCTGGCGGTGTCGCCGGTCTGGGTGCCGCCGATGCTGAGCTCCCAGAAGCCGCGGCCGTGGGTGGCGACGCGCATCAGCGAGCCGTCGGGCAGGATGCCGATGTCCCACACCGAGACCGCCGGCAGGCCGGTGCCGAAGCGCGCCCAGCTGGTGCCGCCGTCGGTGGAGCGGAAGAGGCCCAGGTCGCTGCCGGCGTAGAGCGCGCTGCTGTCGGTGGGGTCCACCTTGATCACGTGCACCGGGAAGTTCGGGAGGCCGGAGTCGATCTGGGTGAAGGAGGTGCCGCCGTTCACCGTCTTGTAGATGCGGCCGCCCACCGAGCCTCCGGCGTAGGTCACGTAGAAGACGTTGACGTTGGTGGGGTCGAACTCGACGTGGGTGACGTACTTGACCGGGAGGCCGGCCAGCGGCGCGCTGAACGTGGTGCCGCCGTTCGTCGACTTGCGGACCTGGCCGCTGCCGGTGGCGGTGAGGATGTAGCTGGCGTTGCTGCGGGCGACCGCGATCTTGGTGACGTAGCGGAGGTTGCTGAAGCCGTCGCCCAGGTCGGTGGCGTTCGGCTTGAACCAGCTGGTGCCGCCGTTGGTGGTCTTCCAGAGGTAGTTCGTGCCGGTGTAGAGGATCGACGGGTTGGTCGGGTCCATGGTGAGCGGCGTGATGAAGGGCGCCCGCTCCGCCTGCCCGTACTGCGGGCCGATCTCCGGCCAGGTGGCACCGCCGTCGGTGGTGCGGAAGATGCGGGTCGAGTAGACGGTGCCGTAGAGGATGCTGGTATTGGTCGGGTGGGCGGCCACGCCGAAGCCGTCGCCGCCGATCACCTCGCTGTAGACGGTGCCGGTCGTGGTGCGCACGTTGGTGCCGTTGTCCTGCGCGCCGCCGATGATCAGGTTGCGGTTGCCGGCCGAGAGCGCCAGCGCGTAGTACTGGCGGGTCACCACGCCGGTGTTGAGGTTCGTGAACGTCGCCGCGCCGTCGGTGGTCTTGTAGATGCCTCCGTCATTGCCGATGAGGAGCGTCGCGCCGGCGAAGGCCATCGCGTGGATGTCGGCGTGCACGAACTGCGCGCTGGTCTGGGAGCCGTACCACTGGGAGCGCTTCGCAAAGGTGGCCCCGCCGTCGGTCGACTTCCACATGTCGAGGCCGCCGGCGTAGACGATGCTGGCGTTGGCCGCGTCGGCGCGGATCGTGTTCGCGTACCAGCCCTGGCCGCCGAGGATCGACTCCAGGCCGTCGCCCACCCCGCAGGTCCCGGTCACCGGGTTGGAACGCAGCGCCCAGGTGCGGCCGGCGTCGGTGGAGCGGTAGATGCCGCTCTGGTCGACGGAGCTGCCGGAGCAGCCCTTGCTGTCGCCGGCGGCGCTGGCGGCCATCGCGTAGACGACCGACGACGAGGCCGGCGAGAAGCTCAGCGAGATTCGGCCGGTGTCGAGCGAGAAGCCGAAGCGGCCCGGCTCGGCGACGCCGGCCCAGGTGCTGCCGCCGTCGGTCGAGCGCTGGATAAACCCGCGGTTCGTGCCGTCGTTCCAGGCCCAGGAGGAGGCCAGGATCGTGGCCGGGGTGCCGGGCATGCGCGCCAGCGCCGGCGCCACGTAGGTCGGGTAGGTGTTCACCCAGGTGGAGCCGCCGTTCGTCGACTTCAGCACGCCGGCGTCGGTGCCGGCGACGATCTCGTTCGGGTTCGTCGGGTGCACCGAGAGGTCGAAGAACTTCGTCGCCACCACCGAGCTCGGCAGGATCCAGGTGGCGCCGCCGTCGGTGGACTTCAGGAAGCCGATGCCGTCGATCCCGCCGGTCCCGAAGGCGCCCTCGCCGGTGCCGACGTAGACGATCTGCGGATTGGAGGGGGCCAGCGCGACCGCGCCGATCGAGAGGTCGCCGAGGCCGTCGGTGAGCGCCTTCCAGGTGGCGCCGCCGTCGGTCGACTTCCAGACGCCGCCGCCGGCGGTGCCGCGGTAGATCACGTTGCCGTTCGTCGGGTCCACGGCGATCGAGGAGACGCGGCCGGCGAAGTTCGTGGGTCCCAGGTTCGTCCAGGTCGAGCCGTTGATGGCCAGGGCTCCGGTCAAAGCACCGCGGCGCCCCGTCTGCTCCTCCATCTGGTTCAGGTGGGCGGCCCGCAGCTTGGCCTCCTTGTCGACGTTGCCGAACTCGTCGGCGTACATGTCGCGAAAGGCCTGGGCGCGGCGGGCGGCGTGGTCGAGCGCCTCGCCGATCGACTTCTGCTCCTCCTTCTCGCGCTCCCGCTCCTCGCGCTCCTCCTGCTCGTCGCGGTCGTCACGGTCGTCGGTCGAGATCGTCATACCGGCGCGCGCCGGGGCGGGGCCCAGCGCCAGCGCTCCGGCGAACAGGCTCACCAGGAGCCTCAGGGTGGTCAGCGTGCGCAGCGTATTTCTCTTCATCGTCGTGTCCTCTCTCCTTGCGGTATCGCTGGTCGCTAGTGCAGCGGTGGTGCCAGCGCCGAGGACGGGCAGGCGGTGCGCACGCTCACCGAAACGGGCAGCGGGGCTCTCACCTTTCGGTGAGAGGTCTCGCGCGCAGGTGAGAGCCTCTCGGCAGACCGGGTCGCCGGAGACTTGGCGGAGGCGATCTCCGCGGCGCCGCCAGGCGCCCGTAAACTCGCTAGATGCCGCGCCTGCTGGGGATCGCCGGCCCCTCCGAGGGGAGGGAGTACCCGTTCGAGTCGGAGGTGGTCATCGGCCGCGATCCCTCCGTGCCGGTGTCGATCGCGGACAACGCCGCCTCCCGGCGCCATTGCCGGGTGACCCGCAAGCCTGAGGGCTACGTCCTAGTCGACCTGGAGAGCCTGAACGGCACGCTGCTGAACGGGGTGCCGGTCAAGGAGCGCCTGCTGAAGCACGGCGACCAGCTCCGCGCCGGCCAGTCGCTCTTCCTCTTCCTGGACCGCGAGGAGCCGTCCGGCCTTACCTCGGTCACGCTGCGCGAGGGCCCCGCGGAGTTCGCCACCATGCGGTTGGGCGCCGGCGAGCTGCTCTCCCCCGCCGCGCCCCGCCTCCAGGCGGAGCTGGAGGCGCTGTTCGGATTCGCGGTGAAGCTGGGCGACGTCCAGGAGCTCGCGGCCCTGCAGGAGCGCCTGGTGCGCGCCGCGCTCGAGCTCTGCGATGCCGAGCGCGGCGCGGTGGTGCTGGCCGACGAGCCGGACCGCTCCTTCTCGCCGGTGCCGCTGGAGATCGACCGCGCGCTGGTGAACGAGGTGCTGGACGGGCGCGCCGCGCTCCTCTTCGAGCACCGGCTGGCGGCTCCGATGCTGCGGCCCGACCGCTGCCTCGGCCTCCTCTACGCGGAGCGGCCCCGCGGCGGCGCCTTCGGCGAGCGCCACCTGCGGGCGCTCAGCGCGCTGGCCGGGATCGCGGCGCCGGCGGTCGAGAGCCTGCGCACCCTGGAGCGCCTGCGCGCCGAGAACGCCGGGCTCACCGCCCGGCTCGAGGGAAGCGAGCTCATCGGCGAGAGCAAGGCGATGAAGAGCGTGCGCATCCTGCTGGCGCGCGCCGCCCCGACCGACGCCACCGTGCTCCTGACCGGGGAGAGCGGCACCGGCAAGGAGCTGGCCGCCCGTGCGCTGCACCGCTGGGGGAACCGCAAGGACGGGCCGTTCGTCGCCGTCAACGGCGCGGCGCTCTCCGAGAGCCTCCTGGAGAGCGAGCTCTTCGGCCACGAGAAGGGGGCCTTCACCGGCGCGGTGGCGGCGAAGAAGGGGAAGCTGGAGCTGGCCCACGGTGGCACGCTCTTCCTGGACGAGATCGGCGAGCTGCCGCTGCCGCTGCAGGCCAAGCTGCTGCGGGCGCTGCAGGAGCGGGAGGTGGACCGCGTCGGCGGCACGCGGCCGGTGAAGGTCGACATCCGCCTGGTGGCCGCCACTAACCGGGACCTGGCGGCGGCGGTCAAGGAAGGGCGCTTCCGCAGCGACCTCTTCTTCCGGCTCAACGTGGTCGCCATCGAGATGCCGCCGCTCCGCGCCCGGGACGGCGACGCCCTGCTGCTGGCGCAGTACTTCCTGGCCAAGCACGGCGAGGAATGCAAGCGGAGGGTGGCCGGCTTCTCCCCCGAGGCGCGCTCGCTCCTGAAGCGCTACGACTGGCCCGGCAACGTGCGCGAGCTGCAGAACGCCGTGGAGCGCGCGGTGGTGCTGGGCACCAGCGAGCTGGTGCTGCCGGAAGACCTGCCGGAGCTGGCGGTGGCGCCGCCGGCGAGCGCCGGGTCGGCCGAGGCGCCCTCCAGCGGCTCCTACCAGGACGCGGTGAACGAGGCCAAGAAGCGGATCGTGCTGCAGGCGTTCGAGCGCTCGGGCGGCGTCTTCACCGAGGCGGCGCGCATCCTCGGCCTCCATCCGAACTACCTGCACCGGCTCGTCGCCAGCCTCGATCTGCGAGGGCAGATCAGGCGATGACGTCGCGTCTCCTCCTCGTTGTGCTGTTCGCGTCGCTGGCGGCCACAGCACAGCCCCCCGCCGAGACCGCCCAGGACTCGCCGCGGGCGGCGCTGCAGGCCTTCGCCGACGCCTGCCGCGCGTCGCGCTTCGACGAGGCGGCGCGCTACCTGGAGCTGCCACCGGCGCTCTCGGCGCGCGGCCCCGAGCTGGCGCGGCGGCTGAAGACGGTGCTCGACCGCCATCTCTGGGTCGACCCGGAGACCGCCTCGCCGGAGTCGGCCGGAGACGCGCGCGACGGCCTGCCCGCCGGCATCGACCAGCTCGGCACGATCCGCGCCGAGCACGGCGTGCGCGAGCCGGTGCGCCTGGCGCACCTCGGCGACCGCTGGGCGTTCTCGCGCGCCACCGTCAGCCGCGTCGACGCCTGGTACGAGGAGCTGCCCGACACCTGGCTGCGCGAGCGCCTCCCGGCGGTGCTGCTGCGCCCCGGTCCGCGCGAGCTCCTCTACTGGCAGTGGCTGGCGCTGCCGCTGCTCGTCGTAGCCGCCTGGGCGCTGGGGCGGCTGCTGGGCGGCCTGACGCGGCGGGTGCTGGCCCGTGTCTTCGCGAGGACCCAGACGACCTGGGACGACCGGCTCCTGCAGCGCGTGGCGCCGCCGCTGGCGCTCGCCTGGGCGCTCGTCCTCCTGGCCGTCGCCGCCGCCTTCCTCGGCCTGGCGGTGCCGGCGCGCAAGTTCCTCGGCTCGCTCCTGGGCGCGGCCGGCGCGCTCACCGTCTTCTGGGCGCTCTGGCGGTCGGTGGACATCGGCTCGGACTTCCTGAAGACGCGCCCCTGGGCGCAGCAGAGCCCCTCTTCCAGGAACCTCGTCTCGGTCGGCGTCAAGCTCTTCAAGGTCTTCGTGCTGATCGGCGCCGTGGTCACCGCGCTGGCGGCGCTCGGCTACCCGGTGGCGACGCTCCTGGCCGGCCTCGGCATCGGCGGCATCGCCATCGCGTTCGGCGCGCAGAAGACGATCGAGAACCTCTTCGGCTCGGTGGCCCTGGCGGTCGACCAGCCGTTCCGGGTCGGCGACCTCGTCAAGGTGGAGGACTTCACCGCCGAGGTGGAGAGCATCGGCCTTCGCTCCACGCGCTTCCGCACGCCGGAGCGCTCGCTCATCACGATCCCCAACGGCAAGGTCGCCGAGATGAAGCTGGAGTCCCTGGCGGCGCGCGACCGCCTGCGGCTGTCGTTGACGCTGGGGCTCTCCCACCGCACCACCGAGGCACAGCTGCGCGCCGTGCTGGCCGGGGTCGAGCGCGCCCTGCGCGAGCATCCGAAGACTGCCGACGACGGCGTGGTGGCGAGCTTCAAGGCGATCGGCGCGATGGCGCTGGAGGTCGAGGTCGGCGCCTGGATCGCCACGCGCGACGCCGCCGAGTTCGCGGCGGTGCGTCAGGACCTCCTGCTGGCGCTCCTGAAAGTGATCGAGGGCGCCGGCACCAGCCTTGCGCCGCCGCCGGTGATGCCGATCAAGTAGCCTGGAGGGGACATGCGGAAGGCCCTCGTCGTGGTCCTGGCGTTCTCGCTCTCCGGTTTCGCCCAGGAGAAGCGCCCCGGTGAGGTCGTCACCACCATCGAGGTGGAGATCGTCACGCTGGACGTCCTGGCGCTCGACAAGAAGGGGAAGCCGGTCTACGACCTCAAGCCTGAGGAGCTGGAGGTGAAGATCGGCGGGCGCGTCCAGCCGCTGGAGGGCTTCGACCCGCCGACGCCGCCGGAGGGCCAGGAGATCGCCGCCCCGTCCAAGGACGCGCCCAGCTCACCGGGCCGTCCGCCCGTGGCGAACCCGCTGCACCTGGTCCTGTTCTTCGACTTCGAGGACCTGCCGGTGGACGGCCTGGTCGCCGCCGTGGAAGCGGCCAAGGAGTGGGCGCGGACCCCGGCAGGCGCCCCGGGCATCAGCGTGGTGACCTACCTGGGCGCGGCCGGCGCGCTGGTATGGGACGAGACCTCCAGCGAGCGGGTGGAGAACGTCCTGGACAGCCTGCTGGAGGAGAGCCGGACCAACCGTGTCGACCAGAGCTCGGCGGAATACACGTCGGGGATGGGCCGCAGCCGCCCAGGCAGCCGCCCGGCCACCAGGAACTGGGAAGCGCGTCGCCGGGAGGAAGCCAGGCTGGTGCAGCTCATCGCCGACAGCCGATCGGGTACCTCGGTCGGAGCTCTCGTCCAGAACGCCTACGACGATTTCAGCGAGTACCTGCGCTCGGAGCGCGAACGGGTCGTCGACCTGGTGCACGGGATCGGCGAGGTGGCCACGCGCCTGTCTCTGCTGAAGGGGCGGCGTCACCTCCTACTCCTCACCCAGGGCATCGAGCGGGTGCCCGGCCGCAACCTGGTGGAGTTCCTGAAGCGGGCGCTGGCGCGGGGCAACTCGCGGGCGCCCTCGATCACCGGGCCCGAGCCGCGAACACCCGCCGAGTTCCACGACCTCAACGCGCGCTACCGCTTCGACGCCTCGCCGCTCCGCGAGCTGCGCGAGCTGGAGGAGAGCCTGGTGAGCCTCGGCGTGGTGACGCACTTCATCGCCCCCTCCTCGGGGATCGGCATGCCCACCGCCGAGCAGTCGCCCATCGAGTCCTTCCGGGACGGCATCGGTGACGCCCACTCGATGCGCGACGGCGTGGAGCCGGTCGTGCAGTCCACCGGCGGCCAGTCGCGCGGCTACGGTGTCGGCCAGCTCGCCAATCTCTTCGACGTCGCCAGCGCGACGTACCGGGTGGCGGTGCGCATGACCGGCGTGCAGACCGGCCGCAGCTACAAGGTGCAGGTCGCCTCGAAGCGCCCCGGCGTCACCGTCACCTCGCGCTCCGCTTACCAGCCCAAGCCGCCGGCCTCGCAGGCGCCGCTACTGGCCGAGGCGGCCCGCTCGGCGGGGGCCGAGGCGCGGCGCGAGGAGCGCCGCCCCGGGGTGGCGCGGAAGGGCGCCAAGTCGATGCCGGTGACGCTGCGCTGGAAGGGCAAGACCGGCACGGCCGACGGCGGCAAGAAGCGCTACGTGCTGGAGGTGGCGATCCCCACCGACGCCATCCGCTTCGTGCCGGAGAGCGACGCCATGGTGGCCAGCCTCAAGATCGGAATCCAGGCGCGCGACCTCGACAAGAACATCCCCGCCGAGAGCTCCACCGAGGACGCCTTCCTGGCGCTCACCGGCGAGGAGTACAAGGAAGCCTCCGGCAAGGACACGGTGCGCAAGGTGACGCTCCTCCTCACGCCCGGGAAGTGGGAGCTGGCGATCACCGTGAGCGACGAGCTGGAGAACGCCTTCGGCAGCGCCACCGAGCGGGTGACGGCCGAGGAATGACGCTGGTCCCGATCCCGGGCGGCCGGCTGCTGATGGGCAGCCTCGACGGCCGCCGCGACGAGCGCCCGCTGCGCGAGGTGGAGATCGCGCCGTTCCGGCTGGCCAGCACCCAGGTCAGCAACGAGGAGTTCGACGCCTTCGTGAAGGCCACCGGGCGGCCGGAGCCGCCGTTCCGCCGCGAGCCCGGCTTCGACGACCCGCGGCAGCCGGTGGTGGGGGTGAGCTGGCTGGATGCCCGCGAGTACTGCGACTTCATCGGCGCGCGCCTGCCCAGCGAGGCGGAGTGGGAGTGGGCCGCGCGCGGCGGGCGCATCGGCGCACGCTATCCCTGGGGCGACGAGACTCCGAGGGAGCGCTACGTCGATTACGGCGGCCTCTGGAGTCGCGGTCCCGAGCCGGTCGGGCGGCACGCCTCGAACGACTGGGGGCTCTTCGAGATGTGCGAGAACGTCCACGAGTGGTGCGCCGGCTGGTACGACGCCGAGGAGACGCGGCGAGCCTCGCGCGGCGGGTCCTGGCGGCACCAGATCAAGGTCTCGACCTGCTCGGCGCGCAGCAGCATTCCGCCGGAGTTCCGCTACGCCGACTATGGGTTCCGGGTGGCGTCGAACGTCCCGAGATCGGTGTACCCTGCGGCGGTGGATACCTCCGGCGATGTCGGTCCGGCCCGTACCTAGCGCGCTGGCGGCCGGTGCCCTGGCGCTGATCCTAGGGCTGGCGCCAGGCGCCTACGCACAGGCGTCCTGACGACCTTTGGCGGGAGCAGCCAGGTCGTGGTGTTCCCGAGTCCTGGTACCGGGCTGCCCTCTCCTGTTCAGACGAACGTCTCCGGGATGCCGGCCGGTGCCCAGCCGCACGGGGTCTCGTATGCCGGCAACGACACGGCCCTGGTGGCCGATTTCAATTCGTATCGCGTCCTCGTCGTCAAGATCTCCACGGCGACGGTGGTGGACACGATCGCGACAGGCACCTCGTACAGCGGTGCCGGTACCATCGCCGTCGCTCCCGGCTTCGGCTACGCCCTGGCAGCCGCATATCCCTTCCCGAACCGCATCCTGATCGTGATCGCCGCTCCCTTCGTAGCAGGGGCATCGGTGGCGGAGGTCGAACTCCCGGGGGCCGTGAACCCCAGCCAGACCCAGGCGATCGTCTTCAACGCGGGCGGCCGTGCCTTCGTCCATTGCACGAACCGGATCGCCGTCCTGGATCCGCCGTACACCTCCGTTGGGTTCACCATCCCGATGACCTCCGACCTGGGCGGCGGCATCGCCATAACACCGGACGGGAAAAACCTACTCGTCACGAACACCGAAGACGCGACGGTCACGATCTTCAAGGCACCGTTCTCCGCCCAATCCGTGCCGGAGCCGCTGACGATCCCCGGCGCCGGCCAGCTGGACGGCATCGCCGCCTCTCCCGACGGCACCAAGGTGCTGGTGGTCTCCTCCAGCGTCGCCGACGGCCTCTACGCGATCTCGCCGCCCTACAACTCCGGTTCGGTCGTCGAGCACCTTCCGATCGGCACCGCGTTCGGGACCCACGAGGACATCGGCATCAGCCCCGACGGCAAGCTGGCGATCCTGGCGGGAAATGGAGCCAGCAACCCGAACACCGCCTTCATCAAGGCGCCTTTCACCGCCGCGGGGGCGACCGTCTACACAGTGACCGTCCCCGGCGGCCGCGGGAACGGCGCCGTCCGCTTCCCGCCGGCGGGCCCGCTGCCCGGCCTGACTTTGACGAAGGTCGCGCGCACGGCCATCCATCCGGGCGACAGCCTGACCTATACGCTCAAGTACGGAAACGTCGGCACCGCGGACGCCCAGAACGTCGTGATCAGGGATCCGGTGCCGTCCGGAAGCAGCTTCGTCTCGGCCACAAACGGCGGGACGAACGTGGCCGGCGTCGTCACCTGGAACCTCGGGACGGTGCCCGCCGGACTCACCGACCAGTCGGTCTCCTTCACCGTGAACCCCACGGTGATCGACGGCTCCATCGAGAACGCCGGCTACACGATCGAGGCGACGGGGACCGGGCCGCTGGCCGGGCCAGCGGTGACCACGGTCGTGGGGACGGGTCCGCGGTCGACGTTCTTCTACACCCTGACCCCGTGTCGCGCCGTGGATACGCGACGCCCGGACGGCGCGCTCGGCGGGCCCGCGCTGGTCGCCGACGCACCCCGCAGCTTCACGCTGGCCGGTACCTGCGGCATCCCCGCGGACGCCAGCGCGGTGGTCTTGAATGCCACCGTCACCGAGGCGACCGCCGGCGGCCACCTGCAGCTCTTCGCGGCGGGTGCCAGCGCCCCCGAGACGTCCGTGCTGAGCTTCCCGGCCTCGGTCACGCGAGCGTCGAACGCGATCGTGTCGCTCAGCGAGGGCGGCGCGGTCACCGCCATCTCCAAGACCTCCTCGGGCACGGCGCACCTGATCGTCGACGTCAGCGGCTACTTCCAGTAGCGCTGGCGTTCCCGCCGGTCAGGACGGCGGCCACGCGCCGGCCACGGAAGCGCTCCGGATACGCGAACAGCGCGGCGATGCCGGCCGCACCGGCGGGCTCCAGCACCAGCCCCTCGTGGCGGAGCACCAGCCGCATCGCCTCGCGCATCGCGGCGTCGGAGACGAGGAGGACGTCGTCCACCACGCCGCGCATGTCGGCCACCGACTCGGGGATCGGCCTTCGCACCGCGATGCCGTCGGCGATCGTATCGGTGCGGGGATGAGTCACGACCGTCGCGTCCGGCCCGGCCTTCCAGGACTCGTAGAGCGACGGGGCGCCCTCGGCGCAGACGCCGATTACCCGGGTCGCCGGTGAGGCCGCCTTGGTCCAGCGGCCGATCCCGTTGATCAGCGCCCCGTCGCCGAGCGGCACCAGCACGTCGTCGTAGACCTCTCCGCGCTCCAGGAGCTCCACCGCGATCGAGCCCGCGCCCTCGCTGATCTCCGGCTCGAAGCCGTCGCGCACCATCAGCGCCCCAGAGGCCGCGGCGTGGGCGAGCGCTGCCTCGCGGGCGACGTCGTAGTCGTCCCCCTCCAGGCGCACCTCGGCGCCGAGCGCGCGCATCCGCTCCACCTTGAGCGCGTTCGCGGTGCGGGCGGCGAAGACCAGCAGCGGCACGCCGCGCTTGCGGCAGGCGTAGGCCATCGCCTGGCCGAAGTTGCCGGCGCTGGCGCAGACCATCGGCGCCAGCGCGTCCCGCGCCGCCAGGCGTCCGACGAAGAAGTCGGCGCCTCGCCCCTTGAAGCTGCGGATCGGGTTCACGGTCTCGACCTTCAGCGTCACCGCGCAGCCCAGCTCGGCGGAGAGCGGCTCGGAGAGGTACTGCGGCGTGCGGAGGAAGACCGGGTCGATCGTGCGGGCCGCCTCGGCGATGGAGTCCAGCGAGAGCCGCCGGACCGGCCGCGCCGCGTCCACCAGGCCGGCGCGCTCGGACGCCGGGCGCACCGGATCCGCGCCGTGGGCGCGCTGGGTCATCAGGATGCCGTCCAGGTGGTCGGTCTCGTGCTGCAGCAGCTCGGAGAGGTCCTCCGGCAGCAGCTCCCAGCGGCGCTCGCGGAACGAGTCATCGCGATAGACCATCGAGATCGAGCGGTGCCGCAGCACGCGCACCAGCTTGTCGGGCACGCTGAAGCAATCGTCCCAGACCTCGAAGCGCTCCTCGCTGCGGAATACGATCTGAGGGTTCAGGACCGCGAACGGTCCCGCTCCCAGGTCCACCGCGATCAGCCGGCGCGCGATACCGATCTGCGGAGCCGCCAGCGCGCGCCCGAAGCCGTGCCGGCGGCGGAACTCCTGGAGCGTGGCAACGGCGTGCGCGATGTCCCGCCGAGTCTGCGCGTCGAGCGCCGCGATCGGCGCGGAGACCGCGTGCAGCCGTGAGTCGCCTTCGACCAGGATCGGCAGCTCGCCGCTCACAGGTCCACCACGACGGGCGCGTTCACCGGCCGGTAGCCGAGGTCGCAGGAGCTGGCGTTCACGAACGTGGTGCCGTCCCTCTCGACGACGCCGTACGCCTCGTGGATGTGGCCGAAGACGTGGAGGCGCGGCCGCAGCCTCGTCACCGCGGCCAGCAGCTCCTCGCAGCCGACGTGGTCCCCCTGACCGGTGACGAGCCCGATCGCCTTCGAGGTCACCTTCTTCACCTGGTCCAGGATGCCGTGCGGCGGGCCGTGGGTGACGAGCACGTCGGTCCCCTCGGGGATCAGGTCCCACTTCTTGCGCAGCGGCTCGCCGCGGCGGAGGTTGAAAGCCCAGTCGAAGAACCACGGCTGCCAGGGGCTGCCCCAGATCCGCAGGCCGTCGAGCGTGGTGCCGGAGTCCTCGAGGTAGGTCGCGTTCCGCAGGAGCCGGCGCGCGGCCGGCGGCTCGTTCTGGAAGAGGAAGTCGTGGTTGCCGGCGATGACCACCTTGTGCCGGTGCGGCAGAGCGCCCAGCCAGGCGTCCAGCGACGCCACGTCCTCGCGCTCGCCGTGACGAGTGATGTCGCCGGCGTGGACCAGGAGGTCCCCGTCGGGTACCTCCAGGTCCGCGTGACGGTTGTGGGTGTCGGAGACACAGACGACCCGCATCAGAACCCGATGGTGGAGCCTCCCGGCGGCCCTGGCGGCGACAGCACCAGGATGCGCGAGCTGGCCGAGACGTTGTCGATGACCGAGATGGCGCCGACCACCGCGCCGCTGCCGCTGTCGGACGGCTCCAGCGAGAGAGAGACGCGGTCGAAGCTGGCGTCGCCGAACGCGAAGCCGGCGTCCCCGAAGACGTTGTTGATCTGGAGCCGCTCCCATGGGTTCATCCCCACCTCGAGCTCGCCGAGGACGCCGCCGGTGGTGCCATTGATGGCCCGCACCCTCACCCGGGCCGGCTGCCCGCTGACCTCGGCCAGGATCAGGTTCGTGCGGATGCCGTCGTAGACCTGCAGGCCGGGATAGGTCGTCACCGGCGTACCGGCGCGAGAGACCGCCTCCGGCGAGACGCTGGAGTAGCTCTGGAACTCGCTCCCCTTGATGCCGCTGGCGGGGTTCTGCGGATCGACCGGGGTCGTGACCGTGGCGCGGGCCACGATGCGGGTGACGCCGGCCCCCTCGATGCGCATCGGGCCGGCGGTGTTGGAGTCCGGGGGCAGGCCGAACAGGTTCACCACCGCGTCTCGTGACTTGCCGACCGAGAGCGAGGCGCGCGGCGCCACGGTCACGTCCGCCGTCGCCTGGCCGGAGACCGAGCCGGCGTAGTCGTAGATCAGCCGCAGCGTCGCCGGCTGCGCGGTGGCGTTGGTGATGGAGACCTCGGTGGTGAAGAACGTCCCCTGCGCGCCGCGGCTGTGCACGATCGACGGGATCACTCGGGCCGTCGGCACCGCGAGGGCTGTTCGCCGGGCGACCAGCCGTGAGGGATCGAGCCTCCCCGACAGCGACTGGAAGCTGCCCGAGGCGTTGTCGATGAGCGTGCCGATCGCCACCACGCGGCCGGTACCGGCGACGCCCTCCACGACCAGCGCACCCGATTCCACGCTGGTGCTCTCGGGCAGGCCGAGCGCCGAGAGCAGTGGGAGCTGGGTGTTGCCGAGCGGCGGCACGGCGACCTCGTTGGAGGCCAGCTCGGTGCCCGCCGAGTCGTAGAGCCTCAGGCGCACCGTGGCCGGCGCACCCAGCGTTTCCGACAGGATGACGTTCAATCGGAAGCCGCGCGTGCCAGGCCCCTCGGGCACCGACTTGATGCCGGTCAAAACCAGCGGCGGCTGGCCGACGCCGGTGCCGGTGCCCGAGCCGAAGACCGGGATCTCGGTGCCGTAACGCGAGGCCGCCTCGCCGCTTCCCGGCAGGCCGTTGGCGGTGGCCCGCACCGAGAGCTGCCCGAAGTCGCGCGAGCGCACCTCGACCGGGCCGGCCAGCGTGTCGCTGCCGAAGAGGCCGAGCACGAAGTCGAAGAGGCGAAGCGTGCTGAAGCCGGGGATCGTCTGGGTGACCTTCTGCGCCTGGAGCTGACCATCCTGTCCGGACGGCGTGATGTAGAAGTCCACGCTGGCGGTGTCCGGGCTCAGGTTGCGGATCCAGCCGTCGGACGTGAAGACCGTGCCGCCGACCCCGGGTCGGTGCACGGCGGTCGGGATGACGAAGGAGGACTCGCCGGCGCCCAGGAAGCCGCGTCCCGAGCCGTCCACCACCAGGCCGGCCTCGGTGAAGAAGATCTTGATCTGCGAGTAATCGGCGGCAGTCCCGCCGGCGGTGGAGATCGTCAGCACCGTCCAGATCGGCAGCGGGAAATCGGCCGCGGTGAGCCTCGCCGGGTCGCTGCGCAGCGTGAGCTCGCGCGTCTGCCCGGCGGGCAGCGGTGTGGAGAACTCCCTGCCGTCCAGCACCAGCCAGGCGCCGCCCGGCCCCACCGACGGCACCAGGAAGATCGGGACCGAGCCGGCGTTCGTCACGGTGACCGTGTCGGTGGCCGCCTCGACGAAGGGGTGGCGCCCCGGCACGCGCCGTCCGATCAGCAGCACCTCGTCGCGGTCGGGCGTGGCGGTGACGCCCTCCGCCAGGACGTCGGTCACCGCCAGGTTCACCGACGCCGAGACCTCCGACGAGCCGAAGCGCGCGGTGAGGTAGGCACCCTGCACGCCGGCCCGATCGGTCGCGCCCGGCAGGAGCGTCAGCGTGACCGTGACCTCCTGTCCCGGCGCGAGGTTCACCGCCGCCGGCGTGAAGGTGAAGAAGCCGGGCCCGTCGTTGTTGCGGGTGAAGAACGTCACCGGGACCGAGACCGCGCCGACGTTCTTGAATCGGACCGTGGCCGGTGGGACCGACCCGCCGGGCACGGCCACCCACTCCTCCGATTGCTCGCCGGTGACGACGACCGAGGCCGGGTTGGGCGCCACGGTGATGGTCGCGAAGGCGGAAGGCGCGCTCTCCTGGCCGCAGCCGGCGATGGCCGAGACGCGGAAGTAGTAGGTGGCCGCCGTGTTCGGCGCCGTCGGGAAGCTGGCGGTCAGGCTGCGCGTCCGGCCGTCGGAGACGACGGAGGAGGGGCGGAAGTCGCTTCCGGTCGCCAGCACGGTGCGGTAGACGCCCGACGGGTCGAGCGCTCCGAAGACGTCCGACCAGGTGACGCTGAAGGAGTCGCCGGCGCGCACCACACCATCAGGAGAGGAGACGACCTGCGGGATGAGCGGCGGGCAGTCCGGCTGGTTGGAGCGGACCTCGACGTCGAGGCTCGAGGTGTTGCCCGCCGGCACCGGGTCGGGCTCGGCGGCGGTCACCGTGGCCCGGTTCTGGAAGGTGCCGGTCGAGGTGGGTCGGACGACGAGCGTCACCGACGCGCTTCCCCTGGCCGGCATGGCGATGAGCTCGCAAACGACGGGTCCGGTGCCGGTGCAGACGCCCTGGCTCGGCGAAGCCGAGACCAGCGTGAAGCCGGCCGGCAGCGTGTCGGTCAGGCGCAGCGAGGTGGCCGTGGCCGGACCGGCGTTCTCCACGAAGACCGCGATCGTGAGGTCCTGCCCCTGCCGTCCCGGCAACGGGGTGGCGTCCTGGTACACGTAGACGTCCGCCGAGCCGGCGTCGGCGATCCTCGTCTCCTCCACGGTCGCGTTGTTGCTGGGGTCCGGATCGGGCTCGTTGGCCGAGACGCGGGCCTGGTTGAAGAGCGCGCCGTTGCTGGCCGTGGCGGTACCGCGGACGGTGACCGAGGCCGAGGCGCCCGCAACCAGGGAGCCGAGCGCGCAGGAGACCGTGGTAGTGCCGCTGCAGGCGCCCTGTGAGGCCGTCGCCGCGGTGGCCGGCACGCCCGCCGGCAGGGTATCCACCACGAGCACGCCGGTCGCCGCGCTGGGCCCGTCGTTGCGCACCGAGATCGTCCAGACGATCGGGCCCCCGGCGGCCACCGTCTGTGGCGCGGTCATGCGGATCGAGAGGTCGGCCAGGTTCGCGGCCACCACCACCGAGGCGGTGTCGCTGTCGGCCGGACCGCAGGAGTTCGTCACCCGCACCCAGAAGCTCGTCGTCACCGAGAGAGGCCGGGTGGTCAGCGTCCGGGAGGTGCCGCCCGAAGCGGGGCGCGAGGTGTCGCCGGTCAGCCCCTCGTACCACTGGTACGCGAGTCCGCTGCCCACCGCCTCGACGTCGAGGATCGCCGAGAGGCCGGTCACCACGGTGGTGCTGGAAGGTTGCACGGTGATCGTCGGCAGCGGGCAGCCGGCGTCGGCCGGCACGATGCGGATGCGGTCGTTGCCGCTGTCGGCCAGGTAGAGCGTGCCGTCGGGAGCGACCGCCACGCCGAACGGCTCGTTCAGGCGGGCGGCGGTGGCAGGGCCGCGATCTCCGGTGAAACCGGCCGGGCCGCGGCCGGCGACGGTGGTGATGATCTTGGTCTTGCCGTCGATGCGCCGCAGCCGGTTGTTGCCGCGCTCGACCACGAAGACGTTGTCTGCGGCGTCGATCGCCAGACCGGTGGGCGAGTAGAGGATCGCCGCGCTGGCCGGGCCGCCGTCGCCGCTGCGGTCGGGAAACTCGCCGCGGCCGGCCACGTGCTGGATGCGGCCGTCGGGCGTCACCACCCGCAGCGCGTTGTTGAAGGTGTCGGAGACATAGATGTTGCCGGCCGAGTCGACCCGCACCGCCTGGGGAGTGTTGAGACGCGCCGCGGTGGCAGGCCCCCCGTCTCCGGCGTATCCGCCCTGGTCATAGCCGCTAGGACCGCTCCCGGCGATCGTGGTGATGCGGCGGGTGGCGGCGTCCACCCTCCGGACCCGGTGGTTCGACATGTCGGCGATCAGCAGGTTGCCCTGCCGGTCGAGCGCGATGCCGCGGGGACTGTTGAGGTTGGCGGTCGTCGCCGGGCCGTCGTCGCCGAGCCCCTGCTCGCCACCGCCGGCATACTGCTCGAGCTGACCCGAGGCGTTCACGCGGTAGATCCGGCCGGCGTACACGTCGGCGATGAAGAAGCCGCCGGCGCCGTCGGGGACGAGGTCGGACGGGTAGCCGATCGGCGACTGCGCCGCCGGCTTCAGGTTGGCCGGGTCGTAATCGTAGTCGAAGAAACGGCCGTTGCCGGCGACGGTGGTGATGACGCCGGTGGCGCGGTCGACCCCGCGGATACGTTGATGCGCGATGTCGGCCAGGAGGAGGTTGCCGGCGGCGTCGAGCGTCACGCCCTGCGGCGAACGGAGCAGCGCGGCCGTAGCCGGGCCGCCGTCGCCGGCGGCGTAGAGCGTCCCGGCCACCGTGGAAATCGTCCCCCCGGGCGTCACCTTCCGCACGCGTGGCTCGACGTCGCTGGTGACGTAGAGGTTGCCGGCGGCGTCGCGCACCAGGCCTGTCGGGTAGGTGACCTCGGCCTCGGTGGCCGGCCCACCATCCCCCTGGCTGCCATAGCCTCCGTTCCCGGCCACGGTGGTGATCGTCTTCTCCACCAGGTCGATCCGGCGGAGGCGGCTGTGGTAGGTGTCGCTCACGAACAGGTAGCGTCCGTCGGCCGAGAGGACCAGGTCTTGCGGGTAGCGCAGCGTCGCCAGGGTCGCGGGCCCGTCATCCCCGAGAGGTTCCTCGGCGCCGGTGCCGGCGATGGTGGTGACGGTCCTGGTCGTGGCGTCCACCCGGCGGATGCGGCCGTTTCCGGCGTCCGAGATGTAGAGGGTGCCGTCGGCCGCCAACGCGACGCCGACCGGACGCGAGAAGACCGCCTGGGTCGCCGGGCCGTCGTCGCCGGCGAAGCCATCCTGTCCGGTGCCCGCCAAGGTGCTGATCACGCCGCTGGTGTCGATGCGCCGCACGCGGCCGGCGCTCGAGCCGACGTAGAGGTTCCCCTGCGCGTCGAAGACGAGCTGCTGCGGCTGATACACCGCCGCCCCGGTGGCCGGCCCGCCGTCTCCCGCGCCGTCGGCGGGAGTGCCGCCGCCGGCGAACGTCGTCAGGAAGCCGGTCTCGACGTCGCGGCGCCGGATGCGGTCGCTCTCGGTGTCGGCCACGTAGACGTTGCCGCGCGTGTCCACCGCGACGCCGCGCGGGCGGCCCAGCGTCGCCCGGGTGGCCGGCGCTCCGTCTCCCGAGAACCCTCGGCCGCCGTTCCCGATGAGTGTGGTGAACCTACCGTCGGGCCCGATCCTCAGCACCTGGTTCGAACCGGTATCCACGACATAGAGCGCGCCGCCGGCGTCCAGCGCCAGGGCCGCCGCGGCGTACAGCTCGGCGGCCGTGGCCGGCTGCCCGTCGCGCGTGCCGCCGCCGGCGTAGGTCCGGATGGTCTGGGCCGGTGCGGACAGAGAACCCGCCAGGAGCACGAGCAGGGCCGCGAGGGAAGCGTTCCTGTGGAGCATCCGGGCATGATATGCGCCGGTGGGGGGATCGCGGGCACCGGCGGCGCGCCTCAGAACCCGATGGTGGACCCTCCCGGCGGCCCCGGCGGCGCCAGCACCAGGATGCGCGAGCTGGCCGACACGTTGTCGATGACCGAGACCGCGCCCACCACCGCGCCGTTGGCGCTGCCGGCCGGCTCCAGCGAGAGGGAGACGCGGTCGAACCCGGCGTTCCCGATGGCGAAGCCGGCGGCGCCGAAGACGTTGTTGATCTGCAGCCGCTCCCAGGGGCTCAGTCCCACCTCCATCTCGCCGAGGACGCCGCCGGTGGTGCCGTTGATGGCCCGGACTCTCACCTGCGCCGCCTGCCCGCTGACCTCGGCCAGGATGAGGTTGGTGCGGATGCCGTCGAACACCTGCATGCCCGGATAGGTGGTCACCGGCGTGCCGGCGCGCGAGACCGCCTCCGGCGAGACGCTGGAGTAGCTCTGGAACTCACTTCCCTTGATGCCGCGCGCGGCGTCCTGGGGGTCGACCGGCGTGGTCACCGTGGCGCGGGCCACGATACGGCTGACGCCGGCACCCTCGATGCGCATCGGGCCGGCTGTGTTGGAGTCGGGCGGAAGGCCGAAGAGGTTCACCACCGCGTCGCGCGACTTCCCGACCGCGAGCGAGGCGCGCGGCGGTACGGTCACGTCGGCGGTGGCTTGACCGCTGACCGAGCCGGCGTAGTCGTAGGTCAGCCGCAGAGCCGCCGGCTGCGCGGTGGCGTTGGTGATCGAGACCTCGGTGGTGAAGAACGTCCCCTGCGCGCCGCGGCTGTGCACGATCGACGGGATCACCCGCGCCGCCGGCACGGCCAGCGGGGTCCGGCGGGCGCCCCGAGCCGCGCCGGCAGGCGCGGCGGAAATGGCCAGCCGTGACGGGTCCAGGCGGCCGGAGAGCGACTGGAAGCTGCCCGAGGCGTTGTCGATGAGGGTACCGATCGCGACCACCCGCCCGGTGCCCGAGACGCCCTCGATCACCAGTGAGCCCGATTCCACGCTGGTGCTGTCCGGCAGGCCGAGCGCCGCCAGCAGCGGCAGCTGGCTGTTTCCGAGCGGCGGCACCGCGATCTCGCTGGAGGCCAGCTCGGTGCCCTCCGGATCGTAGAGCCGCAGGCGCACCGTCGCCGGGGCGCCCAGCGTTTCGGAGAGGATCACGTTGAGGCGGAAGCCGCGTGTGGCCGCGCCCTCGGGCACCGACTTGATGCCGGTCAGCACAAGGGCCGGCTGACCGACGCCGGTGCCGGTGCCGGAGCCGAAGACCGGGATCTCGGTTCCGTAGCGCGAAGCAGCCTCGCCGCTGCCCGGCAGGCCGTTGGCGGTGGCGCGCACCGAGAGCTGCCCGAAGTCGCGCGAGCGCACCTCGACCGGGCCGGCCAGCACGTCGCTGCCGAAGAGGCCCATCACGAAGTCGTAGAGCCGCAGCGTGGTGAAGCCCGGAATCGTCTGCGTGACCTTCTGCGCCTGCAGCTGCCCGTCCTGTCCGGACGGCGTCATGTAGAAGTCGACGCTGGCGGTGTCGGGGCTGAGGTTGCGGATCCAGCCGTCGGAGGTGAAGACAGTGCCGCCGACGCCCGCGCGATGCACGGCGGTGGGGATCACGAAGGAGGTCTCCCCGGCGCCGAGGAAGCCGCGGCCGGAGCCGTCCACCACGGCGCCCGCCTCGGTGAAGAAGACCTTGAGCTGCGTCCGGTCGCGGGCGGCGTCGCCACCGGCGGTGGAGATGGTCAGCACCGTCCAGATCGGCAGCGGGTAGTCGGCGGAGGTGAGGCGCGAGGGGTCGGTGCGCAGCGTGATCTGGCGCGTCTGCCCGGCCGGCAGCGGAGTGGCGAACTGCCGGAGATCGAGGACCAGCCAGGCCCCTCCCGGGCCCACCGAGGGCACCAGGAAGATGGGGACTGCGCCGGTGTTGGTGATGCTCACGACCTCCTGGGCCGCTTCCACCAGCGCATGGCGGGACGGCGCGCGCCGGCCGATCAAGAGGATCTCGTCCCGGTCAGGAGTGGCGCTGATGCCTTGAGCCACGACGTCGGTCACCGCCAGGGTGACCGAGGCGGAGACCTCGGCCGCGCCGTAGCGGGCCGTCAGGTACGCGCTCTTCACGCCGGTCTGAGCGGTCGCGCCGGGCAGCGCGGTCAGCTGCACCTCGACCTCCTGTCCGCCGGCGAGGTTCACCGCGGTCGGCGTGAAGGTGAAGAAGCCGGGGCCCTCGCCGTAGCGCGCGGTGAACGTCACCGGCGCCGCCGAGCCGCCCAGGTTCTTGAAACGCACCGTCGCCGCCGGCAGGGAGCCGTTCGGCAGCGTCACCCACTCCGGCGACTGCGCGGCGGAGACGACGAGCGCCGGCGGGTTGGGAGCCACGTTGACGGTCACGAACGCCGAGGGCGCGCTCTCCCGCCCGCAGCCGGCGATCGAGGAGACGCGGAAGTAGTAGCTGGCCGACGTGCCGGGCTGCGTCGGGAAGCTGGCGGTCAGGCTGCGGGTCCGGCTGTCGGAAAGAATGGTGCCCGGCGCGAAGTCGCTGGAGCTCGCCAGCACCGCCCGGTAGGCGCCGTTGGGGTCGAGCGCGCCGAAGACGTCGGACCAGGTCACGCTGAAGGCATTCCCGCCGCGCACGACCCCCTCCGGCGAGGAGACCACCCCGGGCGTCGCGGCCGGGCAGTCGGGCTGGTTGGAGCGCACCTCGATGTCGAGCGCCGCGGTGTTGTTGAACGGCACCGGATCGGGCTCGTTCATGGTGACCGCGGCCTGGTTGCGGAAGATGCCGGTGGTCGTGGGACGGACCACCAGGGTGATCGTGGCGGCCCCGGTTGGGTCGAGCGCCACCAGGTCGCAGATCACCGTGGTCGTCCCGCTACACGCGCCCTGGCTGGCCGAGGCCGACACCAGGGTGAAGCTGGAGGGGAGCGCGTCGGTCACCCGTACGTTGGTGATCGTGGCCGGGCCGTTGTTGGCCAGGTAGAAGCCCAGCGTGAGGTCCTGTCCCTGGCGCGCCGGCAGTGGCGTTGCGCCCTGGTCCAGGTAGACGTCGGCCGAGCCGGCGGGCAGCGCCTGAAGGTCCTTGGTGGCGAGGTTGTTGCCGGGGTTGGGATCCACCTCCAGGGCGGTGACCCGCGCGCGGTTCGAGACCAGCCCGGCGGCCACGACAGTCCCGCGGATCGTGACCGAGGCGGTGGCGCCCGGCACCAGCGAGCCGATCGCGCAGCTCACGCTGCTGGTGCCGGAGCAGGAGCCCTGCGAGGCGGTCGCCGACGTCGCCGGTACGCCGTCCGGCATGGTGTCGATCAGCACGATGCCGGTGGCGGTGCTCGGACCGTCGTTGCGCACCAAGACCGTCCACTCGACGGAGCCGCCCACCTGCACCGAGCTGACCGACGTCTTGACGGCGGAGAGGTCGGCCAGGCTGGTAGCCACCGCGACGTAGGCGGTCTCGCTGTCGACGGAGCCGCAGGAGTTCGTCACCCGCACCCAGAACGGGGTCGAGCTGGTGAGCGGGCGGGTGGTGAGCGTGCGCGAGGCTCCGCCGGCGACCGGCCGGGAGGTGTCGCCGGTCAGCCCCTCGTACCACTGGTAGGAGAGCGCGCCGCCGGTGGCCTCCACGTCGAGGATGGCCGAGAGGCCGGCGATCACCGAAGGGTTCTCCGGCTGGACCGCGATCGTCGGCAGCGGACAGCCCCCTTCCCCGGGCACGATGCGGATGCGGGCATTGAGGGTGTCGGCGATGTAGAGCGTGCCATCCGGCGCCACGGCCACGCCCCGCGGCTCGTTCAGGCGGGCGGCGGTGGCGGCGCCGCGATCGCCGGTGAAGCCGAAGCGTCCGATGCCGGCGACGGTGCTGATCACCTTGGTCACGGCGTCGATGCGCCGTACCCGGTGGTTGCCCCGCTCGGCGACGAAGATGTTCCCGCCGGGGTCGATCGCCAGGCCGCCCGGAAGGAAGAGCTCGGCCTCACGGGCGGGGCCGCCGTCGCCGCTGTTGGCCGGCCGGTCCCCACCGCCGGCGAAGCGCTCGATGCGGCCGTCGGGCGTGATCACCCGCACCCGGCTGTTCCCGGTGTCGGAGACGTAGATGTTGCCGGCGGCGTCGACGCGAACCGCCTCGGGCGTGCTCAGGCGGGCTTCGGTGGCGGGGCCGCCGTCGCCGGCATAGGCACCGCCGCCGAAGCTGGTGGGTCCGCTGCCGGCGATCGTGGTGACCACCCTGGTGGCGGCGTCCACCTTCCGGATCCGGTGGTTGAAGGTGTCGGCGATCAGGAGGTTGCCCCGGGCATCGAGCGCGATCCCGCGCGGCGCATCGAAGCGGGCCGCGCTGGCCGGCCCTCCATCACCCAGGTCGTTGGGGTTCTCTCCGCCGCCGGCATAACGCTCGAGGAGACCGGAGGCGTCCACGCGATAGACGAAGCCGCCGTAGGCGTCCACGACGTAGAAGCCGCCGGCCGGGTCGGGGAAGACGTCGGCCGGGATGCCGACCGCGGTCTGCGCCGCCGGCTTCTTCTGGTCGCCCACCAGGTCGTAGTCGAAGAAGCGCCCGTCGCCGGCCGCCACGCTGATCACACCGCTGCCGCGGTCGACCTTGCGCACCCGCAGGTGCTCGGCATCGGCGAACAGCAGGTTGCCGGCGCCGTCCAGCGCCGGACCCTGCGGGGCGCGGAGCAGGGCGGCGGTGGCCGGTCCCCCGTCGCCGGCCGCGTAGAGCGTGCCGGCGACGCTGGTGATGGTGCCGTCGGGCGCGATCCGGCGCAGCCTGGCGTCGAAGTTCGCCTCGGTGGCCACGTAGAGGTTGCCCTGGGCATCCCGGGCCAGCCCGCGCGGGGCGGTCACCGCCGCCAGCGTGGCCGGCCCCCCGTCCCCCTCGGAACCGTAGTCGCCGTTGCCGGCGACGGTGGTGATCGTCTTCTCGACGAGGTCGATGCGCCGCAGGCGGCTGTGGAAGGTGTCATCCACGAAGAGGTAGCGCTCGTCGGCGGAGAGCAGGAGGTCGCCCGGGTAGGAGAAGCCGGCCTGCAGGGCGGGACCGCCGTCTCCCAGCGGCTCCTGCTCGCCGCTGCCGGCGATCGTGGTGACGACGCCTGTGGCCGGGTCCACGCGACGGATGCGGAAGTTGGCCGAGTCGGCCACGTAGAGCGTGCCGTCGGACGCCACCGCCACGCCCAGCGGCCTGTAGAAACGGGCGGTGGTGGCCGGGCCGCCGTCCCCCGAGAAGCCTTGCTCGCCGGTACCGGCCACGGTGGAGATGATCCCGTTGGGGTCGATGCGGCGTACCCGGTGCCCGCCTTCACCGGCGTAGAGGTTGCCCCGGGCGTCGAACGTGAGCTGCCAGGGCTCGTTGAGCGAGGCGCCGGTCGCCGGCCCTCCGTCGCCGTTGCCGGCGGCCGGGAAGCCGCCGCCGGCGAAGGTCCTCAGGAAGCCGGTGTCGGCGTCCCTTCTGCGGATGCGCCCGTTGAGCGAATCGGCGATGTAGACGTTGCCGCGCGTGTCGACCGCCACGCCGCGCGGGAAGTTCAGCGTGGCGCGGCTGGCTGGCCCGCCGTCTCCGGAGTACCCCACCGCGCCGTTGCCCGCCACCGTCGTCACCAGGCCGTCCGGCCCGATCCGCAGCACCCGTCCGCCGCCGCCCGATCCGATCAGGATGGCGCCGCCGTCGACCGCCAGCCCGGTGGGCCCGATCAGCTCGGTCTGCGTGGCCGCCTGCCCGTCGGGGGCGCCGCCGCCGGCGTAGGTCCGGATCGTCTGGGCGGGAGCGGCCGAGCAGGCCGCCAGGAGCACGAGCAGAGTCGCGACCCGAGCATTGGCTGGGAGCATTCGTGGATGATATGCGTCCATGTCCTCGTTTCTGAACCTCGAGGAGCTGGAAGCGCTGGCCCGGGAACGGCTCGAACCGGGCGTTTTCGGCTACTACGCCGGAGGCGCCGACGACGAGGTCACGCTGCGCGGAAACCGCGAGGCCTTCCGGCGGCTGCGGCTCCTCTACCGCGTGCTGGTGGACGTCTCCGAGCGTGACCTGACGACGGCGCTGCTGGGCTCGCACCTGTCTGCCCCGCTGATCCTGGCGCCCACCGCGCTCCACCGCATGGCGCACCCCAACGGCGAGCTCGCCACGGCGCGCGCCGCCGCGCGGTCGGGCCTGCTGATGACCCTCTCCTCGATCACCTCGGTGGGGCTGCAGGACGTCGCCGCGTCCGCGCCCGGCGCGCCGCGCTGGTTCCAGCTCTACCACATGAAGGACCGCGGCCTCACCGCCGAGCTGGTGCGCCAGGCGGCGGCGGCGGGCTACCGCGCGCTGGTGCTCACCGTGGACACGCCGTACCTCGGCCGCCGCGAGCGCGACCTGCGGCCGCTCTTCGCCATCCCCGAAGGCGTGCAGGCCGTCCACTTCCACGGCGCCGAGCCGGGGCCGGACGGCGGCTCGCCGATCGCGCACCTGATCTGCCAGCCCTCACTCTCCTGGAAGGACCTCGACGCCATCCGCGCGCTGTCGTCGCTGCCGGTGCTCGTGAAGGGCATCGTGCGCGCCGACGACGCGCGCCGCGCCGTCGAGGAGGGCATCGACGGGGTCTGGGTTTCCAACCACGGCGGGCGCCAGCTCGACACCGCCATCCCCACCGCCGAGGCCCTGCCGGCGATCGCCGATGCGGTCGGCGGCCGGGTGCCCATCGTGGTGGACGGCGGCGTGCGGCGCGGCACCGACGTGCTGAAGGCGCTGGCCATGGGAGCGAACGCGGTGGCCATCGGGCGGCCGGTGCTCTGGGGACTGGCGCTCGGCGGCGAGGAGGGCGTCCACGCGGTGCTGACGCGCGTTCTCGAGGAGCTCTCGCTGGCGATGGCGCTCGCCGGCTGCCGCGCTCTCGCCGAGATCGACCGTTCTCTGGTCTCTAGCTGATCGCTCTGTTCCAGACGTCTGGGGTGACGTTGCCGCCGCAGACCACCACGGCGACGCTGCGCGCCGAGCGCTCGCGCAGCGCGCCGGCCACGGCCACGCCGGCGGCGCCCTCGATGACCTCGCCGGTGGCCTGAAACACCGCCCGCATCGCGGCGGCGATCTCCTCCTCGGTGACCAGCAGCGAGCGGTCGATGGCCCGCCGGCAGAGCTCGAACGTGATGGAGCCCTCCTCCACGCCGCCGACCGTGCCATCCGACAGCGTCGGCCCGACCTCCATCTCCAGGATGCGTCCCTGCCGCAGCGACTCGTGCATGACCGGTGAGCGCTCCGGCGAGACAGCCACGACTTCGGTGGCCTCTCCACGCTCCTTGAAGTGAAGACCCACGCCGGCGACCAGACCGCCGCCACCGAGCGCCACGTAGACGGCGCCGAGCGCCGGGACTTGCCGCAACAGCTCGACCGCCACCGTGCCCTGCCCTTCCACCACGTCCTCGTCGTTGTAGGGGGACACGTAGGCGACTCCGTGGCGAAGCGCGTGACGGCGAGCCGCTCGTTCCGACTCCACCGAGTCTCCCGGCACCAGCACCACCTCCGCGCCGAGGCGACGGATTTTTTCGAGCTTGGAAGCCGCGGCGGTCTCGGGCGCGAAGACGCTGGCGCGGCAACCGAGCTGCGCCGCGGCGTGCGCGACCGCCGCGCCGTGGTTCCCCGTGGAAGCGGCCACCACGCCGCGCGCGCGATCCGCCTCGGACAATGCCAGCAGCTTGTTGGCGGCGCCGCGCAGCTTGAAGGAGCCGGTGTGCTGCCGGTTCTCCAGCTTCAGCAGAAGGCCGAGCGCCGCCAGGACGGGCGTCTCGACGGCGATCCCGGCGATGCGGGCGGCGGCGGCCTCGCTATCCAACTTTCTCATTGGTCACCCTTGACAAGTACCAAACGCGACCTACATTACAACTCCTGCGATGAGAATCGTCGTGTCCACCCTGCACCTCAACCACCGGTCGGGCTCCTTGCCTTGGGGCAAGCTCGATCGCGCTCCGTTCCCGGAGGCCGGCAGCTAGGCGCTCACCAGCGCCCGGCTTCTGCCGGCCTTCCGGGTGCGCCCGGAAGGCCTTTTTGTTTTTGGAAAGGAGGACCACCATCGGACAAGCCTTGATGCCGCCGGGCCGGCGGCGCGGCGGGCCTCGCCTGGCGATCGGTCTTCCGCGTACCGTGAACGGATTCTGACGAAGGCGACTTCGAGGAGAAGTGGCCGCTAGCTCAGCCTGGATAGAGCACCGAATCAGGGATTCGGGTGTCGCGGGTTCGAATCCCGTGCAGCCTACCAACGCGCTTGTCACGCGCGCTTCGTCAACAGCTGGAGGGAGGCGGCCCGCCGCGACGGGCCTCCGTACGCCGCTCCCGTAGCCGCGACCTGGAGCGCGGACGGCCAGGGCGACGGAAAAGGCAGGGGCTCGCGCCTTGAAGCCCGCGGACCGTGCCGCTCTGGACACGCCGCTCTTCCGCGATACCGGTGAGCGGCGCAGAAAGGCGGCACGAGAGCGAAGCTCCGCGCGTGCGCTGCGGTCCCCGGCGGGACCGCCTCCCAAAGGCACCGGCGGATTTGTATTTGTAGGAATGCCCAAATCAAGGGAAGGAGGTGAAAGCCATGTTCCGTACGTTCCGCATCCGCGCCTACGAGCGCGGGATCCTCTTCGCCGACAAGCGGCCGGTGCGCCTCCTGCGCCCGGGCCGCACCTGGATCTTCGACCCGCTCGTCCGGGCGCGGGTCGAGATCTCCTCGGTGCGCGACCCGTTCGTGCGGCTCACCGAGCTCGACACCGTGGTCAAGGCCGGCCTCCTCGACGGCCAGGCTCTGGTCCTCGACCTCGCCGACAACCAGCGCGCGATCGTGACGGTCGACGGCCGCATCGCCGCCGTCCTCCGTCCCGGGCTGCAGGCGCTCTGGACCGTCTACCGCAAGGTGGAGGTCCAGGTCCTCGACGCCCGCGAGGTCCGCCTCGTCAGCGACCGGCTGGCCGCCATCCTGGAGGCGCCCGGCGCGCGCGAGGCGCTCGAGTCGAGCACGGTCGAGGCCGGTCATGTCGGGCTGCTCTTCCTCGACGGCCGCTATCAGGCGACCCTCGGGGCGGGCACCTACGCCTTCTGGAAGGGCGTGGGCCGGGTCCGCCTGGCGGTCCTCGATCTGCGCGAGCAGGTCGTGGACGTGCAGGGTCAGGAGATCATGACCGCCGACAAGGTCACGCTGCGGCTGAACGCCGTGGTCGCCTACCGCGTCGCCGATCCGCTCCTGGCGCTGACGGCGGTCGACGACTACCGGCAGGCGCTCTATCGCGACGCGCAGCTGGCGCTGCGTGCCGTGATCGGGACCAAGGAGCTCGACGCGCTCCTGGCCGAGAAGGACCAGGTGGCCGGCGAGCTCGAGGGGATCGTCAAGGCCCGCGCCGCGGTCTTCGGGATCGAGGTCCGCGCGCTCGGGATCCGCGACGTGATCCTGCCCGGTGAGATGAAGGACCTTCTCAACAAGGTGACCGAGGCCAAGAAGGCGGCCGAGGCCGCCCTGATCACGCGGCGTGAGGAGACGGCCGCCATGCGTTCGCAGGCGAACACGGCCAGGATCCTGGAGGGGAACCCCACGCTCATGCGGCTCCGCGAGCTCGAGGTGCTGGAGAAGGTCGCCGGCAAGGCGAAGCTGAACGTGCTGCTCGGTGAGCGGGGTCTCGCCGACACGGTCGTGAAGCTGGTTTAGTCGAGGGGGAATCCGGTCAAGGGTTCCCTCTTTCTTGCGCCCGTCCGCTGATCCGGGCTCAGTCCTCGACGGCGGAACCCTGCCGGCGCAGCCATTCGGCCGCCGTTGCCCGATCCCGAAAGACTTCCATCACCCAGCCGGTCTGCTCCGCGAACACCTCCCACATACGCACCAATCCATAGATGTGAATGGCTGGTGCCACGAAAGCAACATGGGCTGCCGGCATGAGCGCGGCCGTCTGGCGGTTCTCGGCGGCGAGATGGCGGAGGTCGCGGGTGGAGACGCGAAACTCGGTGACCGCGGCAAGGTCGATGAGCGCATACCGGAGCTGCCGCGTACGGCTCGAATCCTGCTGGCGCCTTCGGGCCTCCATCAGGAGATCGTCCGCTTCGAGCAGGCCCGAGGCGGTGAACAGAAAACCTGTACCGTCGGCGCTGAAGGTCACGGTATACGGCATGGTGCCCAGGCGGCCAACCGCCCCCCCCGGCTGCTCGACTACGCCGGCTGCGGGACCGCCGAGAGCATCGCCACCGCGGCGCGCCACTCTTCGCGGGCCTGCCGGAACCGCTCCTCGTACTCGCGGGCCTTGGCCCTCAGCTCCGCCTTGAACTCGGCGATGGCTTCGGTGCGGCGCAGCTTCTTCAGCTCCTGGCGCCGGAGGCGGGTCTCGTTCCAGAGCTCCAGCGCCTCGTCCAGCGAGCGGCGCGCCGCTTCCACACGGAGCCGCACCGCTTCGCGCAGCTCGACCGGCGCCGGCTCACGGCGGCGGCGCTCGGCCTTGGCGAGGGCGACCGCCAGCCGCGCCTTCTCGATCAGCGGCGGAGGCGTGGTCTTCAGGCCCTGGGCCAGCCCGAGGCGCTCGATCACGCGGATGAACCACTTGTTGGGGTCCCAGTGGTACCAGCGGATGCCGTTGCGGAAGTCCGACGGGAACTTGTGGTGGTAGTTGTGGTAGCCCTCGCCGTGGGTGAAGAAGGCCAGGAACCAGTTGTCGCGCGCGCTGTTTTCCTCGGTGTACGGACGGCTGCCCCAGAGGTGCGCCGCGGAGTTCACGAAGAACGTGGTGTGGTGGATCAGCACGATGCGCAGGAAGCCGCCCCAGAGGAGGCCGCCCAGCGGCGAGCCGAAGAGCGCCCCGACCAGGGTCGGAAGCCCCAGGCCGACGCCGATCCCCAGCACGATGCGCAGCCGGTGCTGCAGCATCACCAGCCGGTTGCGGGTCAGGTCCGGCACGTTGTCGAAGTTCTTCCTCGGGTCCGCCTTGAAGAAGACCCAGACGATGTGCGCCCACCAGAAGCCGCGCTTGATGTTGTACGGGTCGTCGTCGGTGTCGACGAACTTGTGGTGGTCGCGGTGGTCGCGCGCCCACTGCAGCACCGAGTTCTGGAGCGCCATCGCTCCGAAGGTCAGCATGAAGGCCTCGACGATCGGATGGCAGTCGTAGGCCTTGTGCGAGTAATAGCGGTGATACCCCGAGCCGATCGAGATCCCGATCAGCATGCAGAGCGTGAGGCAGAGCACCGGTTCCCACCAGGTGACGCCGTATCGCAGCGCGTAGAGGAGCGTGCCCACGATGCCCAGGAGGGGCGAGAGGCACAGGAAGAGGGTATTGGTCCAGTCGATCCGGCGAGCCTGCATTAACGCAGTGTATACCGAAGGTGACCAACAAGCGGCATTCCCGTGAGCCGCCTCACCGTGCCCCGCCGCGCTACCATGCGATGGCCTCGATGATGACAGCCGACCCCGCCTCCGACGCCACCCTCGAGCTGGATCCCGCTTCGGCCCGCGCCGAGCCCGTCGTTTCGCCCGAGGAGGCCCGGGAGTTCGAGAACGCCGCGCTGATCGGCGGCGAGAAGCTGCGCGCCAGCGGGTACTTCGTCAACGTCGTGAATCGCCAGGACGCATCGCCTGATCGCGAGGGGATGCGCACGGTCATGGTCGTCGAGGACGACCCGGGCACGGCGGCCGTCATCGAGGCCGTCCTGAAGAAGCACGGCTTCGCGACCCGCGTGGGCGCCAACCTGCAGGGCATTCTGCGCGGGCTGAACGCCAGCCCGCGCCCCGATGCCATCCTGCTCGACATCCTGCTGCCGGACGTGAACGGCTTCGCGGTGCTGCAGCGGCTGAGGCGCCACCCCGAGCTGGGCCGGATCCCGGTGGTGATGCTCTCCAGCCTGAGCGAGCCGGCGGACGTGGCGAAGGGGCTGGCGCTGGGCGCGACCGGCTACCTCAGCAAGCCGGCCCGTCCCCAGACCCTGGTGGAGGCGATCCGCGGCGTACTAGGCCTCTGACCGAAGATCCTTGTAGAGCTCCAGCTCCTCGGCCGGCAGCGCCTCCAGCACCGCGAGCGCCTTGCGGTAGCCGACCTCGACGATCTGGTCGAACGAAGTCCATTCGAGAAGGCCGAAACCCGCCAGGTCGGGATTGATGTAGACGCTCACCGCCTGGCGGGCCGTCGCCCGGCGCGAGTTGCTGTAGAGCACCGAGGTCTCCGCCATGATCGTCGCCAGGTTCGGCAGGGAGTGCTTCCTCCGGGCGCGCGGCCGGAGGCGATCGACCAGGAGCGCCAGCGGCCCCGGGACCTCGGGGAGGTCGTACGAACGCCGCTCCGGCCGGTGGAGGTCCACACCGACGATCCGGCCGGCCCCCATGGCCGCCATCACGTCGACCGGGAAGTTGTTGAAGGTGCCGCCGTCGAAGAGGAGGTCTCCCTCGTGGACGACCGGAGGGAACGCGATCGGGATGGACACGCTGGCGCGGATGCAGCGGGCCAGGTCGCCGCGGGTGAGCACCATCTCGCGCGAGCGCGAGAAGTTGCTGGCGACGCAGAAGTAGCCGCGCCAGGTGTCGGACACGTCGGCGCGCCCCCCGTAGACCCCCACGATGGCGTCGTCGATGACGCGCTCGAGCCTCCGCCCGCGGATGAGCGAGAGGATCGGCAGCAGGTTCAGGTCGGAGGTCGGTCCCCTGGCGAAGGCGCGCCGCGCGTGCTCGAGGAGCTCCGCCGACGGGAGGCCGGAGGCGATGAGGGCGGCCATCGCCGCGCCCATGCTGGTGCCCCCCACCAGGTCGACCGCGATGCCGAGCTCCTCGAGCGCCCGGTAGACGCCCAGGTGCGCGAACCCGCGCGCGCCGCCCCCCGCCAGGACCAGGCCGCCGGCATTGCCGCTGAGGATGCGGGACAGGCGCGCCAGGTCGCCCTCGCGAGCGGGTCGGACATGGATGTGCCCGCCCACCGGCCGGCGGGCGAGCCAGGCCGCCGTCCGGGCCGGATGGGGCGCCGTCTCCTCGTGCAGCAGCACCAGCGTCTGCTCGGCGGCGGTGACGGCGCCGGGGCCGGCGAGGTACTTCTCCTCCAGCGGGTGGACCACCGCCGCGGCTCCGGCACGCGCCAGCAGCAGGACCCGGTCGGCGTGCCGGATCGCGCGGCGCGTCCATTCGCTGTCGCCGCCGTCGGTGGCGAAGACCACGTACTCGTTCCAGAACTCCAGGTCGTCCAGCCACATCGTCAGCCGGTGATGCTTGTCTCCGTCGGCGCCTGTCGACTGCGCCGTGCCGGGGCCGAAGCGCCCGTCGACGAGGCTGCTGGTCTCCAGCTGGGCCACGCCCCAGCGCTTCAGGCTGGCGACCAATCGCTCGCCGAACGCGACCGCGTCCACGCCCTCGGTGATGGCCACCAGGCACATCGTCTTCGGGCGCGCCGGGCGGGCGCTGGCGGGGCGCCGCAGCCAGTCGATGATGACCCGGGCGATGTGGAGGGTGACGGCGGGGTGGCGCTGGCTCAGCTCTTCGAAGGTCTCCCGCGAGACGTGCGCCAGCACGCTGTCGCGGATCGCGCGGACGGTCGCCGAGCGCGGCTCGTGCGTCAGGACGGCGAGCTCTCCGACCGTCTGCCCCTGCACGATCTCGCGGACGGCCTCGCTGCCGTCGTCCTGGCGCACCATCGCCCGCAGGCGGCCGCCGATCACCAGGTAGACGCCGTTCTCGGGGTCCCCCTGCTCGAAGAGCGTCTCGCCCCCCTTCAGCTCGATCCAGCTGAGGTTCGGGAGGACGGCGTCGACGAACTCGTCCTCGGTGCGGCCGAAGATCTGCGTCAGGCAGGAGATCAGCATCTCGCGCTGGTTGTCGTTGATTTGCATCTGTGCAGCGGACGCCGCCGGATAACTTACCATCGCCGGACATGACCCCTGGTGTTCATGCGGCGCCTCATGGCGCCGCGGAGATCGCCTCCGCCAAGTCGTCGGCGACCGCCAGTCCCGGCGGTCGCAGCCACCCGCTGGTGAGGCTCGACTTCGTGGTGCGGCTGGTAGGCTGCCCGATCGCCGCGGCGATGGTGGTCACGGCGCGGGCCCACGAGCCGACGCCCGCCTGGATGTGGAGCGTCCTGGCGTTCCACGCGCTCGTCTGGCCGCACCTGGCCCGGGCGATCTCCAGCCGCAGCGACGAGCCGGTGAAGGTGGAGCTCCGGCTGCTGGTCCTCGACGCGGTGATCGCCGGCGCCGAGATCCCATTCCTGTCCTTCCGGGTCGTGCCCACGCTGGCGTTCCTGGTGGCCTTCATCAGCATCCTGGGCGGCAACGGCGGCGTCCGCCTGCTCGCGGTCGGCCTGCCGTCCATGGCCCTTTCGAGCCTCGTCAGCGGAGCCCTGCTCTCCGGGTTCCGCGTCGACACCACGCCGTCGCCCCTGAACACCGTGATCTCGGCCGGCATGATGCTGGGCTTCCAGACGGTCCTCGGCGTCCAGACGTTCCTGGCGGCGCGCCGGCTCGCGCAGAGCCGCCGCCAGGTGAAGGAGCAGGCCGAGCAGATCCGGAGCCAGAACGTCGAGCTCGTCAAGACGCGCGAGGAGGCGCTGCAGGCCGCCCGCGCCAAGGCCGCGTTCCTGGCCACCATGAGCCACGAGATCCGCACGCCGCTGAACGGCGTCCTGGGCATGACCCGGCTCCTCTCGGAGACCAGGCTGGACGCCGAGCAGCGCGACTACCTGCGCACGATCCAGGTCTCGGGCGTCTCGCTGCTGGCGGTGATCAACGACATCCTCGACTACTCCCGGATCGAGTCCGGACGGCTGACGATCGAGAGTGAGCCGCTGCGGGTCTCCGAGGCGATCGAGGAGTCCTTCGAGATCGTCGCCGAGCGGGCGCGCGAGAAGGGTCTCGAGCTGCTCTACGACGTGGCGCCGGACGTCCCGTCGGTGATCGCCGGCGACATCACCCGGCTGCGCCAGGTCCTCACCAACCTGGTGGGGAACGCGGTGAAGTTCACCGAGAAGGGGGAGGTCTTCGTCGAGGTGCGGCTGGCGCGGGCCGAGTCGGCCGCCAGCCCCGCCGAGATCGCCTTCGACGTCCGCGACACCGGCATCGGCATCCCCGAGGACCGGATCCCTCAGCTGTTCTCGGCGTTCACCCAGGTCGACGCCTCGACGACCCGGCGCTACGGCGGGACCGGGCTCGGGCTCGCCATCAGCAAGCGCCTGACCGAGCTGATGGGCGGCACCATCCGGGTCGAGAGCGCGCCCGAAGAGGGGTCGAGCTTCTGCTTCACCATCCAGGCGCGCGCCGCGGAGCTGCCGGCGGCACAGGCGCTGAAGGGCGGCCCGGTGCGGATCGCCGGCCGGCGCGTGCTCATCGTGGACGACGGCGCCACCAACCGGCGCGTGCTCGCGGCGCAGCTCGCCGCCTGGGGCTTCGCGACCCGGAGCACTGACGGCGCGCGGGCCGCGCTCGAGGCGCTGGCGGAGGAGTCGTTCGACGTGGCGGTCCTCGACCTGCACATGCCGGACGTCGACGGGCTGACGCTCGCCCGCCGGATCCGCGAGCGGCCGGGAAGCGACCACCTGCCGCTGGTGCTGCTCTCCTCGTCGGTCCTGCGGAGCAAGGACGACCCGGACCACCTCTTCGCCGCGCACCTGACGAAGCCGGCCCGCCAGTCGAAGCTCTTCGACGCGCTGATGGTCGCGCTGGCGGGGCCGGAGGCCGAGGCGATGGAAGCGGCGGCGCCGGCCGGTCCGCACCGGCTCGCCGAGATCGCCAGCCTGCGCATCCTGGTGGCCGACGACAACGACGTGAACCGCCAGCTGGCGGGGCTGATCATGCGGCGCTTCGGCTACGCGGCGGAGTACGCCAGCGACGGCCGCGAGGCCTTGGCGCGCGTCCTCCAGGCGGCCGACGGCGGCGGGCCGTACGACGTCGTCTTCATGGACGTGCACATGCCGGAGATGGACGGCCTCGAGGCCACCGCCGCGATCCGCGGCCATGCGCAGGCTCGGCCCGAGGTCCGCTGGCCGCGGATCGTCGCGGTGACCGCCGACGCCATGCAGGGGGACCGGGAGCGCTGCCTCGAGGCCGGTATGGACGACTACCTGACCAAGCCGCTCGACTTCGACGCGGTGCAGCGCGTCCTCGAGGCGGTGGCGACCGGAGCCGCTGCCCGGACGCCGGCGCCCTCCGCCGCGGAGGCGCCGCCGGCGCTGACCTCCGCGCTGATCGACTGGTCGCGCCTCGACGAGCTCGTCGAGTACGACACGCCGGAGGGAGACGTCGTGCGCTCGGCCGTCGCGTCCTTCGTGCAGCAGGCCTCGGTGAAGCTCGAGCTGGTGCGCGGCAGCGTGGCCCGGTCCGACGGTGCGGGACTTCGCGAGTCCGCCCACGCCATCAAGGGCGCCGCCGGCAACATCGGGGCCGCAGGGGTGGCCGAGTTCGCGTCGCGGCTGGAGACGGCCGGACGAAGCGGCTCCTTCGAAGGAGCCGGAGACCTGGTGACTCGCCTCTCCGGAGCGCTGGATCAGACGATCGCCGAGCTCGGGGCGAGGTTCCCGGCGCAGCGGTGAAGCCCAGGTTCTTCGCCACCCCCGAGAAGCTGCGCGCCTGGTTCGAGGCCCACCACGACTCCGAGCGGGAGCTGCTGGTCGGCTACTACAAGAAGGAGTCGGGCCGCCCAAGCGTGACCTGGCCGCAATCGGTCGACGAGGCGCTCTGCTTCGGCTGGATCGACGGCATCCGGAGGCGCATCGACGACGAGAGCTACTGCATCCGCTTCACGCCGCGGAAGCGGAAGAGCAACTGGAGCTCGATCAACGTGGCGCGCGTCGCCGAGCTGGTGAAGGAGGGGCGGATGCGCCCGCCGGGGCTCGCCGCGTTCGAGGCCCGGGCCGCGGCGAAGACCGGGATCTACGCCTACGAGAACCGCCACGCCGCGGCGCTCGACGCCGCGCAGGAGGCGCGCTTCCGGAAGAGCCCGGAGGCCTGGACCTTCTTCCAGTCGCAGCCGGAGTGGTACCGGAAGACGACGATCTGGTGGGTGATCACCGGCAAGAGGGAGGAGACGCGCGAGAAACGCCTCAGCACGCTCATCGAGGACTCGCGGGCTCAGAGGACGCTCAAGCAGCTGACCAAGACACCGCCGGCGAAGAAGGGCTCGAGCTAAGAGCTACCGGCCTCCCGGAACAGGCGTAGACCCGCCCGCTGCCCTCGCCCTCTCGTAGATCCTCTTCGCCATCGCCCGGAAGGCGACGGTCCGGAACTGCGGGTCGTTCATGAGTCGGGCGACGATGGCGGAGTTCTCGTCCATCCGCTCGATCGTCAGGTCCATGAGCTTGTCGTCGATAGCCAGCGCGAAGTTGTCGAGCTGGTTCGCATTCGCCCTCTGCACGACCTCCTCGTCGCCTTGGGCCGTTTCCTGCACTTGGTCAAAGAAGAGCTGGTCTCCCTTGGCGAAGTTCGTGCCGAACCGCTCGTTCAGCAAGTCGATGATCTCGGAGAGCCTCGCTTCGTCATCGTGCCCCTTGCGGCTGCCGGCCGCCTTCGCCCCCCAGACCGCGACCGGCTCCGCGACCTTCAGGTCGATGACGCCCTCGCTGGTCTTGTCCAGCCGGTAGTAGGTCAGGCTCACCTCGCCGCGCAGGTCGAGCGGCTCCTTCTTGGGGTCTTGCGGCAGCTTGTTCTGCAGGAACCTGGCGAACGTGAAGAGCCGCTCCAGGTCTGGATCGGAAAACGGCATCACCTGCGAGAGGAACGAGTAGAGCCCCACGTACGCCTTCAGGGCGCTGCGGAACTCGTCCTGCTTCTCCTCGGGGAGCGCGCGGAAGCGGTCGACGCCGGGGTTCAGGAAGCCGTTGAGCTGGGCCTGGTCGGTGACGGTGCGCTTCTCCTTCGGCGTGTAGAAGACGTTGCAAAACCCCTTCACCTCCGCCTCGGAGAAGACCATCGCCGACTCGAGCTGGTGCTGCAGCTCGTAGAGGCGGTTCGGTTCGGCCGTCTCGGCGACGATCGTCTGCTCGTAGTAGGGCTTGAAGGCGCGCTCGATCTCGTCGGCCTGATTGACGAAGTCGAGGACGAAGGTGTCCTCCTTGCCCGGGCATACCCGGTTCAGGCGCGAGAGCGTCTGGACCGCCTGCACGTCGGCCAGCCGCTTGTCCACGTACATGGTGTGCAGGAGCGGCTGGTCGAAGCCCGTCTGGAACTTGTTGGCCGCTATCAGTATTCGGTACTGATCCGCCTTGAACTCCTCGGCCAGCGCGGTCTCTCGTATTCCGCCGTTCAGGCCCACCTCGGTGTAGCTGAGCGATTCGATGTCCGGGTCCCGCACGGTGCCCGAGAAGGCGACGAGGACGCCGATGTCCTGGTACCCCTGCTCGGCGATGTACTTGCGGAAGGCCTGCAAGTAGCGCACCGCGTGCAGGCGCGAGCTGGTCACCAGCATCGCCTTGGCCTTGCCTCCGATCCGTGGCGCCACCACCGCCCGGAAGTGCTCGACCATGACCAGCGTCTTCTGGGCGATGTTGTGCGGGTGCAGGCTCATGAAGCGCGCCAGCTGCCGGGTCGCCTGCCTCTTGCTCAGCTTCGGGTCGTCGGCGATCGCCTTGGCGAGCTTGTAGAACGTCTTGTAGGTTGTGTAGCCCTTCAGAACGTCGAGGATGAAGCGCTCCTCGATCGCCTGGCGCATCGAGTAGAGGTGGAACGGAGCCGGCTTGCCGTCCTCCCCCTTGTGGCCGAACACCTCGAGCGTCTTGGCCTTCGGCGTGGCGGTGAACGCGAAGAAGCTGAGGTTCTTCTGGGGACCGCGCGACTCCAGCACCTTCAGCAGCCGGTCCTCCGAGGTCTCCTCAGCCACCTCGGCCTCCGCTTCCTCGGCCTCTTCCAGGGTGCTCACGGCCAGCACTTCCTTGAGCTTCCTCGCCCCCTCGCCGGACTGTGAGGAGTGCGCCTCGTCCACGATGACGGCATAGCGCCGGTCGGGGAGCTTCCCCACCTTCTCGGTGACGAAGGGGAACTTCTGGAGCGTGGTGATGATGATCGGAGTCGCGGCCGCCAGCGCCTCGGCCAGCTGCTGGGAGCTCTCGTCGATCTTGGCAACCACACCGAGCTTGTGCTCGAACTGGTAGATCGTGTCCTGGAGCTGCTTGTCCAGGATCGTCCGGTCGGTGATGACGACGACCGAGTCGAAGACCTTCACGTCATCCTCGCCGTGCAGCGTGGCCAGCCGGTGCGCCAGCCAGGCGATGGAGTTGCTCTTGCCGCTCCCGGCCGAATGCTGGACCAGGTAGCTGTGGCCCGGGCCTTCCTTTCGGGCGGCGTTTTCCAGCTTCCGCACCGAGTCGAGCTGGTGGTACCTGGGGAAGATGACGACCTCACGCGTGACGGCCTTGCCGGCGACCTGCTTCTCCTCCGTGTGGATGTGCGCGAAACGGCCGAGAATGTCGAGGAAGCTGTCGCGCTGCCAGACCTCTTCCCACAGGTACGCGGTCTTGTAGCCGCCGGGGTTCTGCGGGTTGCCGGCGCCGAGCCCCGTGCCGCGGTTGAACGGCAGGAAGACCGTTTCCTTTCCAGTCAGGCGGGTCGTCATGTAGGCCTGATCCGGATCCACCGCGAAGTGGACGAGCGCCCGCTTCTTGAACTGGAAGAGCCGGTGCTTGGGATCGCGGCTCTTGTACTGCGAGACGGCGTGCTCGACGTTCTGGGCGGTCAGCGGGCTCTTGAGCTCCACAGTCGCCACCGGCAGGCCGTTGAGGCTGAGGAGAATGTCGATCGACTTGTCCTCGCCGACGGCGAACTTCACCTGCCGGGTGACGGTGAGGCGGTTCTTGCCGTAGCGGTCGAGCACGTCGGGGTTCAGACCGTGCGCGGGCTTGAATGTGGCGACCTCGATCTTCTTGCCGAACAGCTTGAAGCCGTGGCGCAGCACCTCGAGCGTGCCCTTCATTTCGAGGTGCTTCACCAGCGCGTCGATCAGGGCGTCTTCCAGGCCCTCCTTGTGCTGCGCGCGAAGAAGCGTCCAGAGGTCGGGCTGCGTGGCCTGGATGTAGGCGAAGACTTCCTTGGGGATGAGGGCGAGGTTGGCGTCGAAGTCGCCGGGAGAGCCCTTCCGCCATCCGCCTGAAGTTAGGAGGCTCGCCTCGATGGCGTCCTCGAAGGCCTTCTCGAGGTGGATGCTCACTCCGGCTCCGGAAGCGCGGAAACGTGGCGAACCGCGCGGTAGGCCTGTCGAGGATGCGCCGGTTCCTCCGGGTGCGTCCGTTCGAGCTGGCCGCTATCGACCATTGGGGCCAGGTGGCGCTTTGTCAGGTCTTTCGCATCGGCGAAGCCGAGCAAGCGCGTGAGCTCGATGGGACGCCACGGATGCAGAGTGCACAGGCGGAAGATGACCGGGCGGAGGTTTTCGCGGCGAGGCCGCCGCCCAAGCGCGGTGATGGACGCCTGAAGGTCGGCTGGTAGGCCTTCGAACCCCCCGCGATCCGACTCGAACCCGGGGCGATCCGCGTCGAACCCCCGGCGATCCGGATCGAACCCGGGGCGATCCGCCTCAAGCTCCCCCCTATCCGAACGGAGTTTCGGCCCGACGACGTAATACGACGCCGCGCCGGCCGCGCGGAGCTCGAGAAACCCTCGGTCTCGCAGGCTCCGCAGCTCGGCGCTGGCGGAGAGCGTGTCCAGCCCGGTGGCGTCCCGGAGCCCCGCATTGTTGACCTGACCGCGCAGGCGCACCAAAGCCATGGCCCGGGCCTGCGGCTCGGAGAGGCCTTCGTCTTGGAGCGCGCCGAGCCATTCCGCGTCCGCCGACGTGATCGTGGGGGCGTTGCGCAGCGTGACGCCGAAGCTGTGCGGGCCGGCCTTCAGCTCGGGCGGCGCGAGGAACTGGACCTCCATCTCCGCGAACATACGTGGGATCCCCTCGCCCTGCTCCCGCATCGCCCCCAGGTCCACCAGGCAGTGGACTATGCGCGGATTGCGGCACATGTGGACGCGTTCGCGGTTCGTCAGCGCCTCCAGCGACACATCCGCCACCAGGCCGCCCGGGTTCGTGACCTCCATCCGGTCCTCGAAGAGCCAGACCTCGGTGCAGCCACCCACCACCGCGTAATCGCGGTGCGCGATCGCGTTGATGATCGCTTCCTTCCAGACGAACGGTGGGTACTCGGGGACGTCCTCGAAACGTGAGCCCCTGAGCCGTTTGGGCGTCCTGAGGAGCGGCCCGATCGCGGCGAAGACGGAATCGATGACGGTGGGCAGGTTTGCCTCGAGGCGAGGCAACTCCTCCACGTTGTGATGCGCGCCGAAGTGCCGCTCCCTACCGATCACCCGGAAGACGCGCACCCCGGCGTTAGGGTGGTCGATCCGATGCGCCTCGCGAGCAAAGAGGAGCTCGGCGGCCCGCCGCAGCACGAGGTCCCTGCCCCGGTAGTCGGCGAGGTTGCGCTTCACCAGGTAATCCTCGGTCGAGGTCGTCCGGAGTACGGAGCCCTCGATCGCCTTCGTGAGGATGGCTTGGTCGAGGTCGGCGACGGTCAGCTCGCTCCTTCGGGCCTCCCAGCTCTCGACGAGCCCTCGTTCCTTCCAGGCCGCGATCCTGTCTGCCGGCATCCGGACGACCCGGTCGCCCGCACGGCACGGGTAGCCGTTGCCGTCGACCATCACGGGCACCAGGCTGGTCTCGACGACGAAAACCAGGATCTCGATGCCGTCCACGGTCGCGCGGACACCGCGGTTGAGCGGCGGCGCGAGGCGTCGCTCGGGGACGGCCAGGATGTCGTCCACGACGTCATTGGGATAACGGTGACCGGTGACGGTCCTGTCGTCCTCAACACCGAGGACGAGCACGCCCCCGTCGGCGTTCGCGAAGGCCGCCGTTACCGCGGCGACGTCGTCCCGGACCTCACGGCGATCGCGCGGCCGCTTGTCGCCATCCGCGCCTTCCAGAAGGGACTTGCGCTCGAAGTAGAGCCCCTCGGGGCCGCGCACCAGGCGCGGGAGGTCGAGGTCGGCGACGTTCAGGTGGCGTCCTCGGCGGAGATGTCGAGCTTGCCGGTCACGGCGGCGGAGATGAGAGCCTGGCGGTACTCGCGGAGGAGGTCGACGTGCCGTGACACGAGCGCGAGAGTCATCTCAGCTCGCGAGCGCAATTCGTCGCAGTAGGCGGCGATTTGATCCTGCTCGGCCCTTGGGGGGTAGCACACGACCAGGTCGGCAATCTCAGAAACGTTGATCCGCTTGAAGGTAGCCCCGACCATGACGGCATCCAGCTGCTGAAGCACGACGGATGACCGAAGCGAGTTAAGAAGAAACCTCGGGTTCTGAGCCTTCGACCGAATCATGCAGACGTCTTGGCCCATAGCGAACTCCTCGTCGGTAGCGACAATGGCCGCAGCGCCAACGGTTGCGTTTCGGCTATAGATGATGTCGCCGCGATGAGGGCGGCGACCGCCTTCGATCAATTGAAGGTATTCCTCGCGAGTTGTCCGTTTCGCATTCCGCAGGTCGACATCGAACCGCTGAACCTCACCTATGCTCGCCAAGGGAATCCCCTCAAGCGCGAACGGCACCGTGCGGTGCTTGCAATCGATGATGCTCCAGTTCCGCTTCAGCGGGAGCGCACTCCAGTGCGCCGGGATGTGACCCAGCCACGCGATTCCCGAGTCTTTCATCGGGACGTTCGGGTTCAGACCCTTCGTGACCGCCTGGGTGATGAGCGCTTGCCGCTTCTCCCGCAGCAGTTCGATGAGCCGCTCCTTCTTGGCGATGAGGGCGTCAATGGCGGTGGTCTTACGGTCGAGGAACTTCGCGATAGCACCTTGCTGACGTCGATCGGGAAGGGCGAATACACACTCGCCCAGAGCCTCGCGGTTGATCTTTGGCATTGCCACCCGATCGGACTCAAGGAGCGCGTATCGCGAGAATCCTTCGCTCAGCATCGCGAAGAGTAGGAACCGGCTGTCAACGTGCTTCCGGGGCCTGATGGGGTACATGTCCGCGCTGCACAGCCCGTCCGTTGGAGCTATCGTTACTTTCCTGAGCCCGGGCCGGATCTTGCTGTAGACGATCTCACCTTGTTGGACGAAGTACTTGCCACTCTCAGCTCCCTGCTCATCCGCCGACTCGACGTCGAGCAATCTTCCAGTACCGGACTCGATGTGGTTCGGGGCGAAGAGCGGCAGATTCTTGTAGTGAGGTTCTTCCGGATCAACCTGACCGTTCCTAATCGTAGCGAGGTGCTTGAACCGTTGAATCCTCCAATCGGCAGCTATCTCCCCGTACCACTCTTCTGCGAGGTCCCGAAGTCTCCCGCTGCCGAGGCTCACCCCAGCGCCGCTCCCAGCATGCCCTGAATCTCCGTCTCCAGCGCGCGAATTTCCGCCTCGATGTCATCCAGCGGCCGCAACGGTGTGTACTTGTAGAAGTGCCTCGTGAAGGGGATTTCATAGCCGATCCTCGTCTTTGCCTCATCGATCCATGCGTCCGGCACGTGTGGTAGCACCTCGCGCTCGAAGTAGGCGCGGATGTCCTCCTTCAACGGCGCGTCCTCGTTGTCCCTGAGATCCGCGTCAGGCTCAGGCCTTTCCTTGGTGTCCGTGCAGATCTCCGCCGTCTCGTCCCGCTCCGAGAGTGCCGACATCACCGCCTTGGTCACGGGCGCCGGCACGGTGAGGTCCGACTTCTTGAACGCCGCGTAGACCACTTTTTCGAACGCCTGCCGCGACTTCCAGACCGTGCCCGCCTCGATGGTCCGCAAGGCAAAGCGGATCGCGTCCTGTAGCTCCCGGCCTTCCTCGATTTCCCTTTCAGCAGCCGCACCCTTCTTCTTCGACGTCGCCAGGTTCTTGAACGCCGACTCCTCGCCCAGCCGCTCGATCCGCTCCGGCGACGCCTGGAAGCTCAGCCGCAGCGGACGCTCCACAACGATTCGCCGGAATCCGAAGTCCTCGTTGTCGAAGACCTTCGCGTTATCACCGGTGGCGAAATCGCCGTAGAGCCGAGCCAGCGTCTTCACGTGCTCGGCTCCCAGCTCGTTCCGCTTGTTCCCCAACGATTTCCTCATCTTCAGGAACATGTCGACGCCGTTGACGAGCTGGACCTTCCCCTTCCGCTCCTTCGGCTTCCGGTTGGTCACGACCCAGATGTAAGTCGAGATGCCGGTGTTGTAGAAGAGCTGGTCGGGCAGGGCAACGATGGCCTCCAGCCAGTCGTTCTCCAGGATCCACTTCCGGATCTCGCTCTCCCCGGATCCCGCGTCGCCGGTGAAGAGCGGCGAGCCGTTGAAGACGATCGCCAGGCGGCTGCCGCCCTCGCCCGGCTTGGCGTCGTACGGCTTCATCTTGGAGATCATGTGAAGCAGGAAGAGCAGCGACCCGTCGTTGATGCGAGGCAGGCCGGGGCCGAAGCGACCGGCGTAACCCTGCGTCTCGTGCTCGTCCTCGACGACCTTCTGGACCTTCTTCCACTCCACCCCGAAGGGCGGGTTGGAGAGCATGTAGTCGAACTTCTGCGCCTTGTGCCCGTCCTCGGAGAAGCTGTTGCCGCGTGCGATGTTCCTGGGGTCCTGCCCCTTGATCATCATGTCGGCCTTGCAGATGGCGTAGCTCTCGTCGTTCAGCTCCTGGCCGTAGGCGTAGAGCTTGGCGTCGGGGTTCAGCTCGCGCAGGTACTCCTCGGCCACCGAGAGCATCCCGCCGGTGCCGCAGGCCGGGTCGTAGAGCGTCCTGACGACACCGGGCTTTCGCAGCAGCTCGTCGTCCTCGATGAAAAGCAGGTCCACCATCAGCCGAATGACGTCGCGTGGCGTGAAGTGCTCGCCGGCGGTCTCGTTCGACTGCTCCGAGAAGCGTCGGATCAGCTCCTCGAAGATCGACCCCATGACGTGGTTGGGGACCTCCGACGGGTGCAGGTCCACCTCGGCGAACTTCGAGAGAACCTGGAACAGAAGGTTCGACTCGTCGAGCTTGGCGATCTGTTCGCCGAACTTGAACCGCTCGATGATGTCGCGCGCGCTGGAGGAGAAGCCCTTGATGTAGTTGTTGAGGTTCGTGGCGAGGTGGTTCGGGTCCCCCTTGAGCGTGGCGAAGTCGAACTTGGACGTGTTGTGAAAGAAGCCCTTCGCCGCTTTGTTCAGGATCGGCTCGGGTTCCTTGTAGCTCGACCCTTTCAGCGATTCGGCCTTCTTCCAGACAGCCTCGCGCGTGTCGGCCAGCACGCAATCGAGCCGGCGCAGGACCGTGAACGGGAGGATCACCTTCCCGTAGTCGGCCTGCTTGTAGTCACCTCGCAGGAGGTCGGCGACCGACCACAGGAAGGAGATGATCTCGGAGAACGAGCCGAACTTCCGCGACGCCTGATCGCGCATGTCGCCATGATAGCGACCGGAAGCTCTCGCGATGGAGCCGCGGCTCCAGACGATGGAGCCACAGGCCGACGCGCGGTGTGCGTGCGGTCATCGAAGCCCTCGGCGCAACCCGCTTCCGGTGCCGCCGCGCACCGTTCTCCGCGTGGCACAGCGCGTGCGATGTATGGGGCAGCAGCCAGCAAGGCTGACTAATTCGAAAGCGAAGAGGACACGACAATGGCCGGTATCAGCCGCGGAGAGATCCAGGACCTGCTCAGCAAGTTCGCCACCGACAACCCGAAGTACCGCGCTGCGCTCGTCAGCGACCCCAAGAGCATCCTCGAGAAGCAGTTCAACACCACGCTGCCCGCGGGCATGAGCGTGAAGGCCGTCCAGGAGACCGCCGACACGATCTACGTCGTGGTCCCCTACATCCCGGCCCAGGGCGCCGAGCTGACCGACAGCGCGCTCGAGATGGTGGCCGGCGGCTTCAAGGACAACAACTGCAACAACGCCCGCGGCGGCATCAACACCCACGTCGAGGTCAAGCTCGCGTAAGTCCCCTCCGATGACCCGCGGCCGGCGAGTCCGTCCGCGGTGACCAGGCGGCAGTGGACCTGCCGTGGCCCCGGGCGGCCCGGGGCCGAAAGCCGAAGCGCCGCGACAACATCAGGGCCAGACGGTCCGAAAAACTTCGCCGGGGCCGCTCCTTCGGGAGCGGCCCCGAGCGTTTGGATGGACGATCTAAATCGCGGGCCCGAAGCGATCGCGCTCGCCGGCGCGGCTGAAGCGGCTCTCGCGGACGATCTCGGCGACGTCCATCTCGTACCACTGGTACCAGCGCTCGCGGCCCCGGGCCTGAGCGTCGGCGTGGGTGGGGTCTTCACGCCAGGTGCGCAGCGTCGCGGCGTCCTTCCACCAGACCACCGTCAGCCGCTCGCCGTCCTCGCCGGTGTAGCTCTTCAGCGCCACGAAGCCGGGCCACTCGCTGGCCCGGGCGAAGAGGCTGTCCGAGGTCTCGGTGTAGTCCGTGCCGGCCTCCGGCGTCAGCATCGAGCGGAAGAGGATCACGATCATCCCGATGGTCTCCTTCCGGCGGCCAGCCGCGCGGTGAGCTCCGGCGTCGAAGCGGCCAGGAACCGGCGAAGCTCGACCGTATGGCCGGCGAAGCTCTCGCTCCGTTTGCGGAACGTCCGGCGCCCGGCCCGCAGCGCCACGAAGGCCGCGACGATCGCCGAGGCGATGAGGCCCATGATCCAGAGCGACAGCAGCTGGATCGCCAGCGTGGATTGGGGAAGGCCGCCCAGCCGGTGGAACATCATGCCCAGGCCGAAGGCGCCGGGGACGGACCCGAGCAGGGTGACCGCGACCCACGGCAGGAAGAAGCGCACGCCGTGCGCGTCGTCGGCCCCGGGCAGCGGCTGCAGCTGATCGGTGTTGTGGTTGTAGGCCAGGAGCGGACAGACATCGCCGCCCGGCTCCGGGCGGAGCACACGGCTGACGACGTGCCCCTCGCGCACCTGGAAGCCGCCGCCCCAGAGCGTCCACGGAGCCTCTCGCGCGTCTAGGCGGCGCACCCAGAGCACGTCCTTCTGGACCGTCGTCACCGAGGTGTGGGTGCGGGCCGGCGTCGTCGAGACGTAGTCGCCCTGGACGTGGACCTCCCCCTGCGTGGTCGTGGTGCTCACCCGCGTCTCCGACGAGGTCTCCTTCCTCTCGACCTGGCCCGACTCGACGGCGATCTCGTAGGTACGGCCGGGCACGGAGACGACGCGCAGCGACTCCGGAAGCGCGGGGCCCGCGGCGGCGATCGCGCGGGCCGCGCCCGGTGAGGCCAGGGCACAACCGGAGGCGCGCGTCAGGAGCGAGGCGAAGGCGATCATGCCGACCACGGCCGCGGCCCAGACCACCCCCGAGCTCAGGAACGCGGCTTTGATCGCGGCATCCGACGGGACGTCTCCCGCGGGGGGGAACAGCACCGCCGACGGCCGGGCCGGGGCCGCGGTTCCCGCTCCGGATGCGGATGCGGATGCAGATGAGCCGGCCAGGCCGTAGCGCGCCAGAAGCGTCTTGCGAAAGGCCGGGTCGCGGAAGAGCCGGCCGCTCCGCTCGTCGAACTGCCGGAACGCCGCCGAGCTCCTGCCGCCGCGCTCGTAGACCTGCTGCACCTCGCCGGCGGCACGCTGGTACGCGCTGAGCTTCGCGTGGGCGCCCGATACATGCTTCCCCGCGGTCGCCTCCTGGAACGCCTGGAAGAGCAGGTGGAGCGCGATGTAGCGCTCCACGTCGTCCGGGTAGTCCGCCGCGACGCGCGCCGGATCGGGAAAGAGCTGGACGGGGTCGCGCTCGCCGGGCGCGGCCGCGACACCCCGAAGAGCCGCAGCGGTCAGGACCGCCCCCGCGATCCAGGCGGAGAGCCGGAGGTGTCTACCGGCGACGAGACTCATGAGCGTGTCGCATGCCCTCACGAGCTACCGGAGCCCCTCGACCAGGTACAGCTCGGAGAGCTTGCGGGTGACGTTGTAGGTATAGGCGCGCGCGTCGGGCGTCAGCTGCAGGCCCTGGATGCCGGGGATGCCGACCGGGTCCGGAGGCGAGAGCGTGAGGACGTGAGTGCGGGCCTTGGTGGCGAGGTCCACGCGCTCGACGTCCACCGGCACCTTGTTGCGGTCCCAGACGAAGAGGCTCGCGGAGTCCTGCGCCCAGCCCGAGACGGCGTCGCCCCGCGCAATCACCAGCACCTGGCGCGCCGCCGTCCCGTCGGGATGGGACACCTCGATGACGTTCTCCCCCGTCGTCGGCGCCTTCTGGGCGTTCACGTACGCGATCCACTGCCCGTCCGGCGAGACCAGCGTCTGGAAGGCGAACGGCGACAGGCCCGGGCCGTTCACCTTCCGCAGGCTGCCGCTGGCCAGGTCGAGCAGGTGGAAGCCGACCGGATCGCGGTGCCGCCGTCCCCACAGCAGCGCCGTTTTCTCGTCCGGAAGGAGGTCGACCCGCAGGTCGTTGCCGGCGAAGTCCGGAACCGGATACCTGCGGATGGCACCGGGGCCGGTGGGGATCATCACCACCGAGAAGACCGGCTCGACGCCGCAGGTGAGCACCCACTTGCCGTCGGCCGAGAGGAACGACTGGCCGTGCCCCAGCCCCAACGCCTGGGCGGGCTCGCCGGTGAGGGGACGAACGTAGAGAGTGCCGTCCAGTCGCGACCAGTCGCCCAGCGGGCCCAGGAGCGCGGTGCGCCCGTCCGCGGTCAGGGCCAGCGTCGCCTGCGCGTCGAGCCATCCCAGGTCGCGGTCCTTCGATTCCCCGGCGGCGCGGCCGAAGGTCTGTCGCTGGTAGGAGTGGTGGGCCGCCAGGACCCGCCCGGCCGGGTCGACGTCCTGGATCTCCAGACGCCCGGCGTGCCGAAGCAGGGTGCGCGTCTTGCCCGCGAGGTTCACCGCCAGGATCCGGCTCTCGCCGTCGCGGTAGGTCGAGACCCAGATCTCGCGCCCGCCCGGCCCCCAGGCGAGGCCGGTCAGGCCGGGCACCGTCGTCAGCACCCGCGACTTGCCTTCGCGGTCCACCAGGTTGAGGTTCCCCTGCTCGGTGATGTCCCCCTGCTCCTGGAAGAACGCCAGCTGATCGCCGCGGATCCGCGGGCTGCGCAGCGTGTCGAGGCCCTTGAAGACCACCCTCCCCAGCGGCCACTCGAGGCGGTTCTCCCCGCCGTAGTCGCCGATCGCCGCCGCGACCTCTCCGACCCCGGAGCCGAGGGACGCGCCCCAGACGGAGGAGGCCACGGCCTCACGCTGCGCTCCGCCGGCAAGCGGCAGGCTGTAGAGGGCGCCGGCCTGCATGCCGTGGGAGAGGTAGGTGCGCTTCAGCCCGACGCCTTCACCCGTGGCCGAGACCGAGAGCAGGATCCCCTCGCTGCCGGCCAGCGTGCGCGTGCCCGGCTGGTCGAGGCGGCGCGCGTACCACTGCGGGGCACCGCCTCCCCACTGCGCGCTGTAGATCACCTCCGGCGAGTTCGGCACGAACTCCGCGCCGGTGAGCATGCCGCGCTCGTGCGTCAGCAGATGGAAGGTGGGCAGCGGAACCGAGCCGCCGCGCAGGGCCCAGCCGCCCGCGGCCGCGCCGGCGACGAGCAGGGCGCCCAGCGCGGCCCAGACCCAGGTGGCGCGGCGGTTCTGCGCCGCGAACGGTGCCGTGATCGGGGCCGACGACGTCTCGCCGGTCGCCAGGTTCTGCAGCGCGAAACCCACGTCGACGGCCGAGTGGAAGCGCTGCTCCGGGCGCTTCTCCAGGCAGTGCTGGACGATCCGCGCGAGGCCCGGCGGGATCGGCCGGCTGGTGCCCTCGAAGTCCGGCGGGTCGTCGCGCAGGATCGCGGCCAGTGTGTCGCTCGCGGTCTGGCGCGCGAAGGCGCGCCTGCCGGTGAGCATCTCGTAGAGCACCACCCCGAAGGAGAAGATGTCGGACCGCGCGTCCACGGCCTCGCCGCGGACCTGCTCGGGGCTCATGTAGCCCATGGTCCCGAGGATCGTCCCCTGGTCGGTCTTCGGGTCATTGCTGGGAGCCACCGTGGGCGCGACGGTGTCGGTCGCCGGGGCTGCCGGCGCCACCTGCTTCGCCAGCCCGAAGTCCAGGATCTTCAGCCGGCCTTCCTTGGTGATCCAGAGGTTCTCGGGCTTCAGGTCGCGATGGACGACGCCCTTCTCGTGCGCGGCCGCCAGGCCCTCGGCCATCTGGATCGCCAGCTCGGTGGCCCGTCGAGGCGCCAGCGGCCCCTGCTCGAGGCGCCGCCGAAGCGATTCCCCCTCGAGGAGCTCGAGCACCACGTAGGCGGTCTCCTCGTGGGTCCCGACGTCGTAGACGCCCAGGATGCTCGGGTGGTTGAGCGCCGCCACCGCCCGGGCCTCGCGCTCGAAACGGGCCAGGGCATCCTCGTTCCGAGCCAGCTCGGCCGGGAGGACCTTCACCGCCACGAAGCGCGCCAGCCGCGTGTCCCGGGCCTTGTAGACCTCTCCCATGCCGCCGGCGCCGAGCGGCGCGGTGATCTCATAGGGGCCGAGGCGCATCCCGGTCGCGAGGGGCATGAGTGACCACTGTACCCGAGCGTTGACGACCCGCGCGGGGGGTAGGATCCGGAGAGTCCCATGAGCTCGAACGCCGACCCCTTGACCGGGGCCCTGACCCTGGACGGAGCGGCCTCGGTCGCTCCCCCGGCCGCCGAACCGCTGCCGAGCGAGCTGGGCGGCTTCCGCATCCTGGGCAAGCTGGGCGAAGGCGGCATGGGCATCGTCTACGAGGCGGAGCAGCAGAACCCGCACCGGCGCGTCGCCCTCAAGGTCGTGCGCGGCGGCCAGTTCGTCGACGACCAGTACCTGCGGATGTTCCGGCGCGAGACCGAGACTCTGGCGCGCCTCACCCACCGGAACATCGCGGCGCTCTACGAGTCCGGCCGCACCGAGGACGGCCGTCACTACTTCACCATGGAGCTGGTCGCCGGCGAGACGCTCGACGCCTGGGCGCGCGATCACCTCGGCGGCGATGCTCCCGGCCCGGCGCAGGTGCGCGAGCGGCTGCGACTCTTCGTCACCATCTGCCAGGCCGTCAACTACGCGCACCAGCGCGGCGTCATCCACCGCGACCTGAAGCCGGCGAACATCGTCGTGACGGCGGACGGGCCGAAGATCCTCGACTTCGGCCTGGCGCGCATCACCGACGCCGACGTGGGGGCCACGCTGCTCAGCCGCGCCGGAGAGATCCACGGCACGCTGGCCTACATGAGCCCCGAGCAGGCCTCCGGCGACAGCCGCGACATCGACCTGCGCACCGACGTCTACTCGCTTGGCGTCGTCCTCTACGAGCTGGTCTCCGGCAAGCCGCCCTACAACACCTCCGGCATCTCGGTGGTGCAGGCAATCCGGCAGATCTGCGAGGCACCGCCGCGGCCGCTCGAGGGCGACGAGGACCTGAAGACCATCGTCGGAAAGGCGCTGGAGAAGGAGCCGGGGACGCGCTACCAGAGCGCGTCGGCGCTGGCCGAGGACGTCGAGCGCTATCTCGGGAGCCAGCCGATCCTGGCCCATCCGCCCAGCACGATGTACCAGCTCAAGAAGCTGGTGGCGCGGCATCGCGGCGCGGTGGCGGCGGCGGGCGCCATCGCGGCGCTGCTGCTGGCGCTGGCGGTGACCATGGTCGTCCAGGCGCAGCGGGTGCGGCGGGAGCGCGACCGGGCGACCGCCGAAGCCGCCAAGGCGGGGGCGATCAGCTCCTTCCTGCAGGACGCGCTGGGCGCGGCCGACCCGTGGTCGAAGGGCTCGCGAAACGTGTCGCTCCTCGAGGCGCTGGCGCAGGCGCAGGAGAAGGCGCGCACCGCCTTCCAGAGCCAGCCGCTGGTCGAGGCCTCGGTGCTGCAGACGATCGGCACCACGTTCGGGAACCTGGCCGAGTTCCCGGAGGCGGAGAAGGCGCTGAAACGCTCGCTGGAGCTGCGGCTGAAGGCGGCCGGGCGCGGCAGCGAGGACGCCGGGCAGTCGTACGCGGCGCTCTCGCAGATGTGGGCGCTCTCGAAGAGGTGGGAAGAGGCGGACCGTGACGGGCGCGAGGCGCTCTCGATCGCGCGGGCGGTCCACGGCGAGAAGAGCCTCGAAGCCGCCGGTCGGATGTATGACCTGGGGCAGGCGCTCAACGGCGCCGGCAAGTACGCCGACGCCCGGTCGATCGCCGGGCAGATGCTGGCGATCGCGCGCGACCCGGCGAACGCCGCCCGCGCCGAGAAGCTGAAGGTCGAGACCGACGCGCTGCTGCTGCTGGTCAGCGCGGCGGTGGCCGAGGAGGAATACCCGAAGCTGCTCGGCTACACCCGCGAGCGGCTGGCGCTCCTGAAGAAGCGCTGGGGGGACCGGCACCCCGAGGTGGCCGGCGGTCTCAACGACCTGGCGCTCGGGCAGATGTACACCGGCGACCTGGCCGCCGCCGAGAAGACCTATCAGCAGGTCATCGAGCTGGACGTCGCGCTCCTCGGCCCCGACCACCCCGAGGTCGCCAGCGTGCGGGAGAACCTCGGCAACGTCTACTTCCGCGGCGGGCAGCTCGAGAAGACGGCCAGGAACCTCGAGCTGGTGCTGGCGATACGGAGAAAGGCGCTGGGCGACGACTCCGAGCCGGTGGCGCGCACGCTCGCGAACGTGGGCACCGTCTGGCGGAGGGCCGGGAACCACGAGGCGGCGGTGAAGACCTACGCCGAGGCGGTGGAGCGGCTCACCAAGAAGCTCGGCCCGGAGCACCCCGACGTCGGCGCGATCCTGGCGGGCATGGGGGACTCCTACACCAAGCTGGGGAGGTTCGCCGAGGCCGAGACGGCGCTGCTGCGGGCGCTCGACATCCAGCTCAAGGCGTTCGGAGAGAGCAACGCCGTCACCCAACGGACGCTCAAGGCGATCGCCGCCATGTACACCGCGGCCAAGAAGCCGGAGAAGGCGGCGCTCTACAGCGCCAGGGTCGCCAGCAAGTAACTCAGCGTCCCGGCAGCACGACCACGATCGGCGAGGCGGCCTCCAGCCCCACCGGCTCGCAGAGCAGGAAACGCTGGCCGTCGGGCGTGACGTCGTACTGACGGCCTGAGGCGCTGGTGAGCGCGGTGGTGGTGAAGAGCGGCTTCGGGGTGCTGAGCGTCAGCCCGGAACCGGACTCGGCCGTGATCGGCACCGCCATCAGGCGGTTGTCGGCGGAGGCGTAGAAGAGCTCGCGGGAGCCCTTCGCCCAGCTGGGGGCGCTGCCGCCGGCGATCGAGACCTGCCAGCGGGCGCCGGTCGCCGGAAAGGGCTGGACGAAGACCTCGCGCACGCCGGAGGCGTCGGAGTCGTAGGCCAGGAAGCGGCCGTCCGGGGAGAAGGCCGCGTTCTCCTCGTTCGCCGGCGTCGCCACCAGCGGCGCCGGTTTGCCGCCGCCCGAGAGCGGGACGATCCAGATGTCCGACTTGTTGCCGGGGACGGCCTGGCGATAGGCGAGATGCTTACCGTCGGGCGAGACGCTCTCGGCGTACATCCAGGTCTCGCCGGTGACCAGCGGCGTCGGCGCGCCGCCGCCGGCATCCATACGGAAGATGTTGAAAGGCCCGGCCACGTCGCTGGTGAAGACGATGGTGCGCCCGTCCGGGGTGAGCAGGGCCTTGAGGTCGTTGGCCTCGCTGAAGGTCAGTTGCGTCTGCCGCCCGGTCTCGAGGTCCATGGAAAGGACGGCGGCGGACGACTTGACGGGCTCGGAGACGTCGAAGAGGACGCGCCGGAGGTCGGGCGCCAGGAACGGGTTGGCGCTGTAGTTCGGCGAGCCGATGGTCCCGAGCGTCTTCCCCTCCCGGTCCTTCCAGACCAGCTGGAAGCGCGGGTTGCCGCCGCGCCGGTAGGCGAGCGTGCCGTCGCGCGCGATCGAGAACGCCGTCAGCCCGTCCATCTCGGTGGGACTCGACCAGGCGTCCTCCGCCTCGACGCGCGGCTCTCCGGAGAGTGCCAGCGTTCGCTCGTCGATCGCCTGCGAGAGCAGCGAGGACTCGCGCACGAAGAAGAGCCGCCCGGCGTGCAGCACGCCGCTGGTGTTCGACTCGGTGATCACGGTGCGCTTGCCGCTGTCGAGGGAGGCGGCCTCGATCATCAGCCTCTGGGGAGGCTTCGGCTTGCGCGACAGGAAGAGGAAGCGCTTGCCGTCGGCCAGGAAGTGCGGCCAGCGGTGGGACGTCTCGTTCTTCTCGAGCTTGGTCACTGCCGCCGGGGCGCCGCCTTCGGCCGGGATCCGGTAGATCGGCGCGCCGCCTTCCGGAGCGAAGAGGATGACCCCCTGAGATCCCCAGCTCCCGCCGCGGTGGTCGGGCGCCTCGGCGAGCTCTCGCGGCGGGCCGCCGGCCAGCGCGATCCGCTTCAGCTTGCGGCCCGCGAAGAACCCGATCGAAGCGCTGTCGGGGGACCAGAACGGCGACTCCGCACCCTCGGTGCCGTTCAGCGCCTTGGGCTCGATCGCGTCGAGGGAGCGCCAGAAGAGGCGGGCGGTGCCGTCGTCGCCGGCCGCGGTGAACGCGAGCCTGGTGCCGTCCGGTGAGAGCTCGATCGGGCCCATGGAGCGCATGCCCGCCGGCGGCAGCACCGAGAGGCGCACCACGCCGGTCCGGCCCTGGCCGCGGCGCGCGGCGACGATACCGAGCGCGACCGCCGCCAGCAGCGCCACCGCGGCGATCGCCCATGGCAGCGCCGACGACGGTCCGCGCGGTGGTGGAGGCGCGACCGAGGCGAGCGGAGCGGCCACCTCCTTCTCCAGCAGCTCCAGCCGCGCATCGCCGATGTCGTGCAGCCGCTGGCGCGCGTCCTTCTGCAGGCAGCGCGCCAGGACCCGTCGCACGCGCGGCGGCACGTCACCGAGCGCCTCGAGGTCCGGCTCGCTCTTGAGGACCGCGGCCAGCACGTCGGAAACGGTCTCGCCGTGGAAGAGGCGGCGGCCGGTGAGCATCTCGTAGAGCACCACGCCGAAGGCCCAGATGTCGGCCCGCTTGTCGACCGGCCGCCCGCGCGCCTGCTCCGGCGACATGTAGGAGGCAGTGCCCAGGATGATGCCGGCGGCGGTGCCGGTCTGCGCCAGCGTCGGCGACTGGGTGAGGTCGCTGCCGGAGGCCGAGGGGCTGCCGCTCCCCATCCACGCCTTGGCCAGGCCGAAGTCGAGGAGCTTCACCTTGCCGTCGGGGGTGACCTTGATGTTGGCGGGCTTGAGGTCGCGATGGACGATGCCCTTCTCGTGCGCCTCCTCCAGCGCCTCGGCGATCTGCCGGGCGATGTCCAGCGCCTCGTCCAGCGGGATCGCCCCGCGCGCCAGCCTCTGCGCGAGGTCCTCCCCCTCGACGAGCTCCATCGCCAGGAGGTTCACCGCCGTGCCGCCCTCGCGTGTCGCCGTCTCGAAGCCGTAGAGGTGCGCGATCGACGGATGGTTGAGCGACGCTAGGACGCGGGCCTCGCGCTCGAACCGGGCCAGCCGCTCCGCGTCGCCGGCCAGGTTCTGCGGCAGGAGCTTCAGCGCGACCGTCCGTCCCAGCCGCGTGTCGGTGGCGCGGAACACCTCGCCCATGCCGCCGGCCCCGAGGGGCGCACCGATCTCGTACGGGCCTAGGCGGGAGCCGGGCGGCAGCGACAGGAGGCGGCGATTCTAGCCGAGGGTTTTTTCGCCGCACTGCCCCTGTTGACAATCTACAGGAGAGATCGGAGACTTCCTGTGGACGGTCTACAGGAGATGGCGATGCGCGAGACCGACGACCGCGGAGAGGTCCTGCAGGGGACGCTGGACCTCATCGTGCTCAAGACGCTGGAGACCCTGGGGCCGCTGCACGGCTACGGCATCGCCCAGCGGGTGCAGCAGGTGTCGCACGACGCCCTGCGGCTGAACCAGGGGACGCTCTACCCGGCGCTGGTGCGCCTCGAGCAGCGCGGCTTCATCAAGGGGACCTGGGGCGCCTCGGAGAACAACCGGCGCGCCCGCTTCTACGCGCTCACCCGCGCCGGACGGAAGCAGCTCGAGGCCGAGACCGCCGAGTGGGAGCGCACCGCCGCGCTCATGGCCCGCCTGCTGCGCGGATCGGAGGCCTGAGGTGCACGAACTGCGCGCCCTGGTCTCGCGCCTCCTCTCCCTGTTCCGCCGCGGCCGCCTGGACGCGGACCTGGACGCTGAGCTGGAGTCGCACCTGGAGCTCCTCACCGATGAGCTCCGCCGCGGCGGCCTGAGCGAGGACGAGGCGCGGCTGGCGGCGCGCCGCGAGCTCGGCGGGATCGCCCAGGTGAAGGAGGCCGTCCGCGACCAGCGGGGACTGCCGTTCCTGGAGACGCTGCTGCAGGACCTGCGCTTCGGGCTGCGCGGCCTGGCGCGCCACCCGGGCTTCACCACGGTCGCCGTGCTGACGCTGGCGCTCGGCATCGGAGGCAACACCGCGATCTTCTCGGCGGTGCAGGCGGTGCTGCTCAGCGGTCTGCCGGTGCCCGAGCCGGAGCGGCTGGTGGTGATCACCACCCGCGACGCCCAGGGGGGTGAGACCAGCGACTTCTCCTATCCGATGTTCCGCGACCTGCGCGACGGCGCGCGTCCCTACCTCTCGGTGCTGGCCACCGCCGGCGCGCAGGTGAACCTGAGCGCGCCGGGCGTCCGCGAGCAGGTCAAGGGAGAGCTCGTCTCCGGCGGCTACTTCGAGACGCTGGGGGTGCGGCCGCTCCTGGGACGCTTCTTCACCGCGGCCGAGGACGTCACGCCCGGCGCTCATCCGGTCGCGGTGCTCAGCCACGGCGCCTGGCTGCGCCGCTTCGGCGGCGATCCCTCGGTCGTCGGCCGGGAGGTGCTGCTGAACGGCCGCTCGATCACGGTCGTGGGTATCGCGCCGCCGGAGTTCCGCGGTCTCGACCCCACGAACCAGATCGACGTCCGCATACCGATGACGATGGCCACGGTGTTCCGGCCGTTCCCGGCGAACCGCCTCCAGAACCGGCGCCAGCGCTGGATGCGCCTCACGGCACGCCTGGCGCCCGGCGTCACCCGCGCCGGGGCGCAGGCCTCGCTGGACGCGCTCTTCCGCAACGTCCGCGCCGCCGAGCTGCCGCCTCCCTCCTCCGCGGCCGGAGACTACGAGAGGCGGCGCGCGCTGACCGAGCGGGTGGTCCTGCTGCCCGGCGCGCGCGGGCTGGGGCACCTCCAGGGCGCCATGAGGATGCCGCTGCTGCTGCTGCAAGGCGTGGCGGCGGTGGTGCTGCTGATCGCCTGCGCGAACATCGCGAACCTGATGCTGGCGCGCAACGCGGCGCGCCGGCACGAGATCGCGGTGCGCGCGTCCCTGGGCGCCGGCCGAGGGCGGCTGCTGCGGCAGTGGCTGACCGAGAGCCTGCTGCTCTCGGCGGGAGGCGGGGCCGCCGGCCTCCTCCTGGCGCTGCTCCTGCACGCCGGCATGCGTTCACTGGTGCCGCCGGAAGCCGCCGGGCTGCTCGGCTCGGCGCTCGACCCCCGTGTCCTCGCCTTCGCGCTGGCCGCCTCGGCGCTGACCGGCCTCCTGACCGGGCTCGCGCCGGCGCTGCAGGCCGTCCGCTCCGCCCCCTTCGCGGCGCTGCGCGGGGAGGCGGCCGGCGGCTCCGACCGGCTGCTCAGCCTGCGCGGAGGGCTGGTGCTGGCTCAGGTCGCGCTGGCGGTGCCGCTGCTGGTGGCCGCCGCGCTCCTGGCCGGCACGCTGCGCAACCTGCACCGCGTCGACACCGGCTTCGCGCGCCAGAACCTGGTGCTCGCCTCGCTGAACCCTTCGCTGAACGGCCTGCCGCAGCCGCGGATCGCCGCGCTCTATCGCGAGCTGCTGGACGGCGCGCGGGCGCTCCCCGGCGTCACCTCCGCCGCGCTGGCGGGCGCCTCGGTCCTCTCCGGCGACTGGGACCGGCTGGGCATCGCGGTCGAGGGCTACACGCCGCGCCAGGGCGAGAGCATGAGCCCCAACGCCAACCACGTCTCCCCCGGCTACTTCGGCACCATGGGGATGCAGCTCGTGCTCGGCCGGGACTTCACCGAGGCCGACGCCCTCGGAGCACCCAAGGTCGCGGTCGTCAACGAGACGATGGCGCGCGCCTACTTTGGCGGCGCCAGCCCGATCGGGCGCCGCTTCACGCTGGAACCAGGCGGGCCGTTCGACGTCGAGATCGTCGGCCTGGTCCGGGACGCCAAGTACGTGAACCTCCGCGAGAGGACGCCGCGCCACTTCTACGTCTCCGTCTGGCAATCGCCGCGTCACTTCGACCTGACGCTGCACCTGCGCACCGGCGGCGACCCGGCGGCGCTGATCGGCTCGGTGCGCGACCTGATGCGGCGCCTCGACCCGGCGGTCCCGCTCTACGGCATCACCACCCTGGAGGCGCAGATCGAGACCTCGCTGGTGCGCGAACGGCTGGTGAGCGCCTTCTCCACCACGTTCGGCCTGCTGGCGCTGCTGCTGGCGACCATCGGGCTCTACGGTGTGGTGGCCTTCTCGGTCGCGCAGCGCACGCGGGAGATCGGCATCCGCCTGGCGCTGGGCGGCCAGCGCCGCGACGTCGTCGCGCTGGTGGTGCGCCACGTCTCCGGCGTGGTCGGCACCGGCCTCCTGGCCGGCTTCGCGCTCTCCCTGGGTGCCGGGCGCGCGCTGGGCAGCCTCCTCTACGGCGTCACTCCCGGCAGCAGGGGCGCCTACGCCGGCGCGACGCTGCTGCTGGCGCTGGTGGCCGCGGTGGCGGCCTATCTGCCGGCGCGGCGCGCCGCCTCCGTCGACCCGGTGCGCGCGCTGCGCTGCGAGTGAGCTACTTTCGGGCGATCTCGAAGTGGACGCTCTTGTCGAGCCGGTCCTCCACGAAGAGGTCCACCCGGTAGCTGCCGACCGGCCAGCCCTTCGCCGGGCGCGGGTACGAGAAGGCGCCCATGTAGGCGCCGCCGCGGGCCTGGGTCTCCGCCTGGTCGATCTTGGTGTTGGCGGTCAGGCCCTCGGCCTTCTCGACCCACCACACCGCCTTCAAGCGGGCCCCTCGGGGGGCGGCGTCCAGCATGTAGACCACGTAGACCTTGGGGGTCTCGATGCCGAGTACCGAGTGCTCGTCGAGCGAGTCACGTGAGTTGGTGGCGACGGCGACCTCGAAGTGCGGCTTCTCGGCCGCCGCGCTCGGCGCGAGGACCGCGACGGCCAGCAGGCCCAGAAGGACGATCGGCAACGGACGCATTCGCATGGCGTGTCGCCTCCCTATTCACAAAGATAGGGCTCATGCCGCCGTTCCGCATGATCCAGACGCGCTAGAGGACGGTTTTTCTAGGCCTTGCCGATCTTGAACTTGATGCTCTTCTTGAGCTGCCCGTCGATGAACAGGTCCACCCGGTACGCGCCGGTCGGCCAGCCGCCCTGCGGCTTGCCGAGCGAGAAGGCCGCGCTGTAGGAGCCCCCCTTCGACGCGCTCTCCGACTTGTCGAACGTGCTGTTCTTGGCGTTGCCGGCCACGTCCTCGGCGATCCAGGCGGCCTTCAGGCGCGCGCCCTTCGGCACGTCGCCCACGCTGAACAGAAGATAGATCTTGGGCACGTCCGGCCCGATGACCGCCTTCTCGTCGAACGACTCCTTCGAGTCGCTGACGATCGCCCAGTCGTAGCGGGCCTGCCCTTCCTGGGCCGCCAGAGGCAGCGCCAGCGCGAACGCTGCGAGGACGGAGGCCAGGACCACAGTGCGTTTCGAGCTCATGGGGATCTCCTCTAGGGGACGTCTCTGCCGTGAGACGTTACGCCGCTCGGCTCAGCGCAGCAAGGGGAGCAGCTGCGGCAGGACGACTGCGGCGACGCGGCGCTGCCCCTCGGCATTGGGGTGCACCCCGTCCTGCTGGTTGAGCCGCGGCTCCCCCGCGACGCCCTCCAGAAGGAACGGCACCAGCGGCAGCTGCAGATCCCGCGCCAGACGCCGGAAGAGGCCGGCGAAGCGGCGCTCGTAGTCCATGCCGTGGCTGGTCGGCACCAGCATCCCGCAGAGGAGGACCTTGACGCCGGCGCGGCGCGCCTTCTGGACGACCTGCCGCAGGTTCTCCTCGGTGGTCTCCACCGGGAAGCCGCGCAGCCCGTCGTTGGCGCCCAGCGCCAGCACCAGGACGCGGGGCTTCTGCTTCAGCAGCCAGTCGACGCGGCGCAGCCCGCCGGCCGAGGTGTCCCCCGAGACGCCGGCGTTCACCACGCGGATCGGCGTCCCTCGCTCGGCGAGGAGCCGGCCCAGCACCGCCGGATAGGCTTCCTCACGCGGCAGCCCCAGGCCGGCGGTCAGGCTGTCGCCCAGGAACGCGACCAGCGGCGGCTCCTTGGCGGGCGCGGCCAGCAGCGTGAAGAGGGCGAGCAGCGCGCCGGAGACGCTCATCGCCCGATGCTAACGTCAGCGCGATGAAGCCGGCGCTCGAGCTCCGCGGCGTGGTGAAGCGCCTTCCCTCGGGAGCGCGCACGCTGACGATCGTGGACGGCATCGACCTGTCGGTGGCGCCCGGCGAGTTCGTGGCGATCCTCGGCCCCTCCGGCAGCGGCAAATCGACGCTGCTGGGGCTGATGGCCGGCCTCGACCGGCCGACCGCCGGCGAGGTCTTCCTCGACGGGCAGCCGCTGCACTCCATGGACGAGGACGCGCTGGCGCTGCTGCGCCGCCGCAGCGTCGGCTTCGTCTTCCAGTCCTTCCAGCTCCTCCAGAACCTGACCGCGCTCGAGAACGTGCTGCTCCCGGCCGAGCTGGCCCGGCTGCCGGAGCCACGGAGCCGCGCCGAGGAGCTCCTGGCCGCGGTGGGGCTCGCCGAGCGCGGCCACCACTACCCCTCGCAGCTCTCCGGCGGCGAGCAGCAGCGCGTGGCGCTGGCGCGCGCCTTCGCGCCCAAGCCGGCGATCCTCCTGGCCGACGAGCCGACCGGCAACCTGGACAGCGCGACCGGCGCCGCGGTGCTCGACCTGATGGCCGAGCTGCGCGAGCGCGGCGGCACCACGCTGGTGCTGGTGACGCACGACGCCGAGCTGGCCGGCCGAGCGCACCGCAAGGTCTTCCTGCGCGACGGGCGGGTCGAGCGCGACGAGCGGGCGGGCTAAGAGTTGAACCCGGGTTTCTACCTGCGCACGCTGGCGCGCGAGAGCCGCGGGGCGCGCGGCCGGCTGACCTTCTTCGCGCTCTGCCTGGCGACCGGCGTCGCCGCGGTGGTCGCGGTGGCCGGCCTCGGCAACGGACTCGCCGGCGGCGTCCGCAGCCAGGCCCGCCAGCTCCTGGCGGCCGACGTGACCGTCGAGGGGCTGCACGCCGTCCCCAAGCCGGTGCTCGAGGCCGCCGGGCGCCGCGTGGAAACCGGCGAGCTGCTGGAGCTCGTCACGGTGGTCTCGGTCCCGCCGGCGGTCGCCGGAGACTTGGCGGAGGCGATCTCCGCGGTGCCGCAGGCACCGCCCCATGGCTCAGCCGGAGACTTGGCGGAGGCGATCTCCGCGGTGCCGCAGGCACCGCCCCATGGCTCAGCCGGAGACTTGGCGGAGGCGATCTCCGACGGCGCCGATGGGCGCCGGCAACCAGATCTTGCGAACGAGCCAGGCCACAGCCGGCTGGTGGAGCTGAAGGTCGTGACCGGCCGCTATCCCTTCTACGGCACGCTGGTGCTCTCCCCGGAGCGCACGCTGTCCGAGCTCCTCACCGCCGAGACCTGCGTGGTGGCGCCCGACCTCCTGCACCGGCTGGAGGTGCCGCGCGACGGGACGATCTCAATCGGCGGCGCCCGGTTCCGCATCGGCGGGGTCATCGTGGCCGAGCCGGACCGCATCGCCGGCGCGCTCAGCATCGGACCGCGCGTCTTCCTCTCACGGGAAGGCTACGCGCGCACCGGGCTGGGCGGCTTCGGAAGCCGGGTCGTGCACCGCGTGCTCTTCAAGCTGCCGGAAGGGGCCGGGCCGGAGGCCGCGCAGGCGCTCGCCGAGCGGCTCAAGAAAGCGACCGGCGACAGCAGCGCCTATCGCGTGCAGACCTACGTCGACGCGCGGCCCGAGCTGCGGCAGGGCATCCGCCGGGTGGAGCGCTTCCTCTCGCTGGTCGCGCTCCTCTCGCTCCTCATCGGCGGCGTGGGCGTCTCGCAGTCGGTGCGCGCCTGGATCGCCAGCCGCCTCGACGCCATCGCGGTGCTGCGCTGCCTGGGCATGCGCCCGCGCGAGGTCTTCGGGCTCTACCTCGGCCAGACGGGACTCCTGGCGCTGGCCGGCAGCCTGGCCGGCGCCGCCGCCGGCCTCCTCCTGCTGGTGCTGGTGCCGCGGCTCTACGCCGGCTTCCTGCCGCAGGGCTGGGTGACCCCCTGGCAGCCGATGGCGGTGCTGCGCGGGCTCGGCATGGGCGTCGGCGTGGCGCTGCTCTTCAGCCTCCCGCCGCTGGCCTCGGTGCGCCGGGTGCCGCCGGCCCGCGTCCTGCGCCGCGACGCCGAGCCGCTGCCGCCCAGCCGCGCCACGCTCCTCTTCGCCGGGCTGCTGCTGGCCGGCGGCCTGGTCGGCTTCGCCGCGCTGCAGGCCCGCTCGCTGCGCATCGGCGGCCTCTTCGCCGCCGGGCTCCTGGCGGCGGCCGCCGTGCTGGGCCTCTCGGCCTTCGGGCTCTCGAAGGCGCTGGGGCGGGTACCGCGCCTCTCGGTCGCCTGGCCGCTGCGGAGCGGCCTCTCCAACACCGGCCGGCCCGGCACCGGCGTGATCGGCTCGATCGTCGCGCTGGGGCTCGGCGTCCTGGTGGTGCTGGCGCTGCAGCTGGTGCACACCCACCTCGCCGACCAGCTGGTGGCCGACCTGCCGCAGGGCGCGCCGACGGCCTTCTTCCTGGACGTGCAGCCCGACCAGTGGCCGGGAGTGCTGGAGGTGCTGCGAAGCGAAGGGGCCAGCGGCGTCGACTCGGTACCGGTGGTGATGGCGCGCCTCTCGGCGATCAACGGCAAGGACGTGGAGGTGATCGCCGCCCGGCAGAGCGGCCAGCGCTCCGAGAACCGCCGCTGGGCGTTGACGCGCGAGCAGCGGCTGACCTACCTCGACAAGCTGCCGCGCGACAACAAGGTCGTCGAGGGGAAGCTCTGGGCCGACCCGCGGCCGGAGGTGAGCCTGGAGGCGGAGTTCGCCAAGAACCTCGGAGCCAAGGTCGGCTCGATGCTGACGTTCGACCTGCAGGGGGTGCCGCTCACGCTGCTGGTGAGCAGCCTCCGCACCGTCGACTGGCGCACCTTCGGCATCAACTTCTTCTTCGTGGTCGAGCCGGGCGTGCTCGAGGACGCGCCGCAGAATCGGCTGGCCGCCGCGCGCCTGCCGAAGGCCAAGGAGCAGCGCATCCAGGACCTCCTGGCCCAGCGCTATCCGAACATCACGGTGATCGTCATCCGCGAGGTGCTGGAGCGGGTGGTGAAGGTCGTGCAGCGGATGGGCATCGCGGTCCGCACTCTGGGCGGCTTCGCGGTGCTCACCGGCATCGTGATCCTGGCCGGCGCGGTGAGCGCCGGCACCGTGCGGCGCGGGCGCGACGCGGCGCTGCTGAAGACGCTCGGCGTCACCCGCGCCGGCGTCGCCGCCGTCTTCGCGGTGGAATACGCGCTGATCGGACTGGTCGCCGGGGCTCTGGGGACGCTGGGGGGCTACGCGATCGCCTGGCTGGTCGTCACCGAGGGATTCGAGATGCCGTGGCGCTCGCCGCTCCTGCCCGGCGCGGTCTCGGTGGCCGGAGCGGTGGCCCTCACGGTGCTCGCCGGCCTCGGCGCCAGCGCCCGCGCGCTGCGGCGCCGGCCGCTGGAAGCGCTCCGCGAGGAATGACGGTCATTCGTCGAGCGGCAGCCGCGCCAGCCGGCGCCAGTCGGCCGGCGCGCCCTCGACGTCCATCACGTCGAGGAACCGCGCGATCAGCGTGCGTTCGCTGAACTCGGCGAGGCGGGCGGCCAGGGCCAGCCGTCGCGGCTCGCCGAAGTCGCCGTAGACCACGCTGAGGTGCGGCTCGAAGTCCTCCTCGGGCGTGAACGCGAAGATGCGCTCGGCGCGGCGGCGCGCGTCGCGCAGAGGCACCCGGTCCTTCACCCGCAGCGTCACGCAGCGGTAGAACGCCGGCGACTCTTCCGGCTCGGCGACCGTCAGCTCGAGCTCGGCCAGCTCTCCGGCGAGCTGCGCGGCGCGCGTCACCAGGTCGGGCTCGCCGGCCGGCAGCCGCGAGAGCAGCGTCAGGTGCGGATCGAAGCGCGGCGTTCCGAGCTCGTGCGCCAGGCCTTCCACCTGCTCCTTCAGCGCCGCCGCGTCGACGCCGGTGGGGACCAGCCAGAGCGCCACCCCGGCGCGCGCGGGGGGAGCCTCGCAGACGATCACGGCGCGGGAGACGGCGTCGGCTTGCCGGCCTTGGCGGCATCGGCGATCGACTTGACCACGTCCTTGGCGAGCTCGTTCGGGATCGGGATGCTGAGGTTGTACTGGGCGATCTTCCAGGCGCCGCCTTCCCTCATCAGCACGCCCGAGCCGCGGCAGGGGCCCAGGTTCGGCGTGTCCAGGAGCTCGTCGAACCAGGCCACCGAGCCGTCCTTGCTGAAGGCGACCTTGCGCTCCCTGGCCTTGAAGCTCCACGCCTTGCCCTTCGAGAAGTAAGGCTTGGCCCAGACGCGGAACGCCTCGGCGGTCCAGCGCTCGGTGATGTCGGTGCCCATGAAGACGCCGTCCTTGGCGAAGTGGGCGAAGTAGCGCGCCTCGTCGGCCTTGGCGGCCGCGTCGTGCCAGTCGTCGAGGACCTTGTCGATGACAGTGCTCGCGCGGACTGCGCGCTCGACGTCGACGTCGCTGGCGCGGGCGGCCGGGGCCAGGACGGCCAGCAGGAGCACGAGGCGGAAGAAGGGACTCTTCATTCCGTGATGCTACCGCCGGCCGAGGAGGAGATCAGAACGGGACGGCCAGCTGGTAGGTGCCGTCGTTGGAGACGTTGTCGACCTCGACGCCGAAGCAGACGGCATTGCCGGTCGTGTCGATGCGCACGCCGCCGTTGAACAGCGACACGTTCACCGCGTACTGGTTCCAGCCGAACGGCGCCATCTGGAAGCTGAACGGCTGGCCGACCGCGACGTAGTTCGCGTCGAACGCCTGAACGGTGATCGTCTGCGTCGCCGAGGTGTTGCTGGCGCAGCCCACGTTGAGCCGCGAGAACTCGTCCACCGAGACTCCGACCACGAATCCGGGGCGCGACGGAATGATGTTCGCCGCCTCGTCGCCGAACTGCACCGACGTCGTGTAGCGGCCGTTCGAGCTGTCGGTGTAGACCGCCGCGTTCACGATGAAGAGGAAGCGGGAGTCCTGGCTGTCGAGGTCCACCGCTCCGGCCCCGGAGGCTCCGAACACGTCGAAGAGGAAGTCTTCGTAGGTCCGCGTCTGGCCGGCCGCCATGCGGATGTCGGCGGTGGCGACCTCACCCCCCGACTGGCTGAGCCCGGCGCGGATCGTGTAGGAGTACGTGGTGGCGTTGAAGATGCTGACCTTGGTCTTGAAAAACGCGCCGAACTTGCCCGGCGTGGACGCCGAGGTCGGCAGCAGCAAGTGACTCACCGCGCCCACGACGAGCGGGGAACGGCTCAGGGGTGTGCGCCCGCGCTCGGCGGCGAGCGCGGAGCCGGAGGCCAGGACGAGCATCAGCGCGTACGTCTTCAGCTTGTTCATGGGATATCTCTCCATCCGCGCTCGCCCTCGCAACTCGCGTGCCGCCGATCACAAAAACGGGCCCCGGCGAGCGCCGGGACCCGCTTCTCTCGAGAAGAAGAGAAGATTAGCTACTACTTCTTGATGGTGGTCTTGGTCTTCGTCGTGTAGATGATGCGCTCCACGGTGGGCGACCCGGTGGTGGTGGTGGTCTTGGTGGTCTTCACCGTGACCGTCTTGCCGGTCACCAGGTCGCTGGGAACCTCGGCGGACGGGCTGAGCGTGTAGGTCACGTCGGTACCGTCGGCCCGGTGGATCGTCACCGTCTTCCCGGCGTCGTACGTCGTCACCGTACCGGTGACCGTCATGTACTTGTCGTCGTCCAGGCTGCGCTCGGTGGTGGTCGTCGTGGTCTCGGTGCCGCCGCCGGCCAGGGCCACGCGGGTCACGCGCAATTCCTTGCCGCTGCCGGGCTCGGTGTAAACGGTGACGGTCTTGCCGATGGCGAGGTCCGGCGGGACGTCCACGTCATGCAGCGTGTAGGTGATCTCGCGATTGCCCTCGCCACGGATCACGATGGTCTGTCCCGGGGTGTAGCGGATGACCGGCCCGGTGATGGTGATCGTCTTGTCGGCGAAGGCGCCGCCCGCCAGGGCCAGCCCCAGCACGGCGGCGGCAAAACCTGCTTTCAGCTTCATCATGTATCTCCTTTCCATCGTCGCGCGGGGCACACGCGTCGTTAACGCTCTATCCAGCAACTCGCGTGCCTCTGTCCGGTCGCGCTATCGTTTTTGCTGGCACGCGACGTGCCGCGGGAGGCCCGATGCCGGAGATCCACTTCGAGCCCTACCTCGTCCTGGCCGGCCTCACCCACGAGGCCGCGCTGGTGACCTGGGGAGGCTTCTACTTCCGGGTGCGCGCCAAGCCTGACGGCGAGCGCTGGAAGGTCGTCGACGACGGAGACCTCAAGCGACTCCACCCGCCGCGCTACGAATGCGTCGGCGCTCGCTCGACGCCCTACGGCCACACCGTGGTGCAGGTCTTCGACACGGCGGGCGCTCCGGTCGTCTCCGCTGAGAGCTCGACCTGCAACCACGCCTGGATCACCGGCCTCACGCCGGACACCGAGTACCGCTACCGGGTGACCGTGAACGGCGAGGAGTGGGCGGCCGGGCCGCGGCGCGACTGGGTGGAGGACGGGTCGGTCGCCGGAGACTTGGCGGAGACGATCTCCGCGGTGCCGAAGGCACCGCACAGACGACGAGTCGGTCTCTATCGCGACGAGGAGAGCCCGCGCTCTTACGACAACCGCTTCCGCACGTTCCCGGCGCCGGACCGGGTCGCGCCGCTGACGTTCGCGGTGCTGGGGGACTTCGGCGTCGGCATCCGCCCCGGCAAGGCCGACGCCTGCCAGCTCGAGGTGTCACGCGCGCTGGAGCGCGCCGCGCTGGAGAACGACGTCCGCTTCGTGGTGACGACCGGCGACAACATCTACGCCAAGCGGGTGCTGGGCGTCCCGATCACCGACTACGGCGACGAGGACGACGACTGGTTCTTCACGTTCCACCAGCCCTATCGCTACCTGCTGAACCGCATGCCGTTCTATCCGTCGGTGGGCAACCACGACTCGGCGGACATCGAGGAGAACGACGACCGCGAGCAGGTCATCGACAACCTCTACCTGCGCGAGCGCTTCGCCCGCGAGGAGACCAAGGGGCGCGCCTCGATCGGGCCCGGCCTGTTCTACCGCTTCCGCTTCGGCGCGCTGGCCGAGTTCGTGGCGCTCGACACCTCACGGGCCACCGTCCTGCCCGGCACGCCGCGCCTCTTCCTGCATCCCAACCACGCCGCGTTCCTGGAGGCCAGCTTCCCGGCGGTCTCCGGCGGGAGCGAGGGCGTCCTCTGGCGCCTGCCGTTCGGCCACCACCCGCCCTACTGCGCCGGCCCGCGCCACCGCAACACCGAGTCGATGCTCGAGCACCTGGTGCCGCGCTTCCAGCGCTCCGGCGTGCGGGCGTTCTTCGCCGGCCACGAGCACAACTACCAGCACTCGCTGGCCGACGGCATCCACTACTTCCTGACCGGCGCCGGAGGCAAGGTGCGCACCGGAGTGCCCAGGAGCACCGCCGAGGCGCGTACCGTCTCCTGGGCGGCAGCCGGCCACTTCCTGCTGGTGAAGCTGGACGCCGAGCGCATGGAGGTGACGCCGATCGGAGCCGACGGGCTGCCGCTCGGCGTCACCGTGATCCAAGAGGGCGGCGACGTCCCGGTGGTGGTGAGGCTTTAGAACCTGTGGGTATAGCCCACAAAAACGATGTAGTCCGCGAAGGCCGCATCTCCGTGAGTGTGGTCCAGCTCGTCGGAGAAGCTGACCGTGCGGTTGCGGTAGAGCGCGAACGGCACCGCCACCCCGACCGCGCCGTGCTTGGTCTGGTAGCTGACGCCCGGGTCGATCGACCAGACGTAGCCGGGCCGCCGGAAGCCCTCGCTGGGGCCGATCGCGTCGTGCGCCGGCACGCCCTCCAGGCGCACGCCCAGGCTGACGCCGAGCCGCTTGACCCACGGCACGCCGGCCCCCACGCCGGCCCGCGCCACGTACTGGTCGGCCACCGACATGATGGCCTCGGAGGCGCGGCCGCGGTAGGTATAGACGTCGTTCACGCCGCGCGGATTGAAGAGGTAGGCGGCCGAAAGGTAGCCGGCGACGGAGCTGGTGATCCGCTGGAACGCCTGCAGGTCGAGGACCACGCCGAAGCCGCCGTCACCCGGCTGGATCGACTGGTCGACCGTCTGCACCGTGAGGACCTGCTGGTTGTTGCTGATGCTGGCGCGGGTGTCCTGCACCGAATCGTTGCCGGTGGGCAGCTTGAGGCCGAGCCCGAGCGAGACGTTCCCGTTGTCGTGCTTTTCGGGGTCCAGCAGCCAGTAGCGCCCCACGAAGCTCACGTCGGAAAGGCCGCTGGCGTGCGTGCTGGCGCGCCCCAGGAACTGTCGCTGCGAGTTGCGTAGCGCCTGGGAGCGCTCGGCGATCAGGTAGGGGACGCTGAGGGTCAGCGAGAGACGCTTGGTGGCCTGGTAGCGCACCGCCACGTCGAAGAGGTGGATGTGGTTGATGACCTCGCTCGACTCGTCGTTGCGGTTCGTCTGCTCCTCGGAGCCGACGAAGTGGCGGAACGACTTCTGGTAGCGCCAGGAGACCGACGCCACCCACTGGCCGGCGTCGTAATAGGGGCTTGCATCCGCGCCAAGCACGGGCGCGTCCATGCGGGCGGCGACTCACCCCTGGCCGGAGGCCGGGCGCGCCAGAGCGAGAAGCGACAGCAGGACAGAGGCGGCAAGAGATCTCGACAAGACTCGCATGGCCGCCCCCGATGCACGCGCCGTTCCCGCGCACCGCCGTGGCCAACCCGCGAGAATTGGACACTTCGGACGCGCTCCCCGGCTTGCTACCATGAACTTTCCTGGACTCGTTCTTAACTTCTATGAGCTCGAAGACGAAGGTGAGGTTCGGCTCGGAGGCGGCGGTGACCGCGCTTCTGGTGCTGGTCGTCCTGGGCCTCAACGGCATCGCCGTCTGGGGCATCGTCTCGGCGCGGGCCGCGGCGCGGCGGGCGGCGCGCGAAGAGCTCGCGCTGCAGACCGCGGCGCACGCGCGCGCCCTGGAGGCCGCGCTGGCCACGCTGCGCGGCGACTTCCTCTTCCTGTCCCAGTCGCCACCGCTGGCCAAGGCTCTCTCGGTGCTGGCCAGCGGCGACCCGATGGTGAGCCGCTGGGGGCGGCTGGATGTGGACGCCAGCCTGCTGCTGTTCCTGGAGGCGCACCCTTCGGTCGAGCGCGTCGTCGTGCGCGACCGGCGGCGCGGGCCGCTGGTGGTGGCCGGGCGGCGCGGGGGCGCCCCCTCCTTGATGCTGCCCAACGAGGAGAACGGCAGGCCCCGCGAGGCCGGGACGCTCTGGCCGATGGTCTGGTCGCTCGGCTCGCACGAGCGGGAGGCCGGCGCGATCGAGGCCTGGCTCTCCCCCTCGCGCCTCGTCGGCGACGCGCTTCCCGGCCTCGACGGCCGTCTCTCGATCCTGCTCCGCGCCGCGCCGGCGAGCGGCGATCCGCTGGCCTTCCGCGCCTCGGTGGAGGAGCCGCGCTTCCACCCGCCGGTCGCCTGGACGCTCGAGCGGCGCGAGAGCCGCCTGAACGCGCCGCTGGAAAGCCTGGCCGGGCATGCGTTGCCGGCGGTGCTGCTGAACGGCACCTCGATGGTGCTGGCGCTCCTGCTGGGGCTGCTGGCGCTGCGCGAGGTGCGGCGTTCGGCGCAGCTCGAGGCCGACAGGCGCCAGCAGGAGCTGGTGCGCGAGCTGGAGCGGCAGGTGCAGCACAACGAGCGGCTGGCCAGCGTGGGGCGACTGGCGGCCGGCCTGGCGCACGAGATCAACAACCCGCTCGAGGGCATGTCCAACTACCTCGCGGTCCTCGAGCAGGACCTCCGCGAGGAGCGCCCGCGGCAGGCGCTCGAGCTGGTGCCGCTGGTGCGCGAAGGGCTGCACCGGGCCGCCGGCATCACCCGACAGGTGCTGCGCTACGCCGACCCCGGGAAGGCGCCCAAGGACGCGGTGCCGCTCGACGACGTGTTGCGCTCGGCGGCGCGCTTCGTGCGCGGCAACAAGGCGTTCCGCGGAGTGGAGCTGACGCTCTCGCTGCCGCGCGAGCCGCTCACCGTGATGGGCAACCGCACCACGCTCGACCAGCTCTTCCTGAACCTCCTGGTGAACGCCTGCGAGGCGCAGGAGGGCTCGGGGGCCGTGGAGCTGGCGGCCTACCGTGACGGCGGCCGCGTCATGGTGACGGTCGCCGATCAGGGCCCGGGCCTCCCCGAGGAGGCGCGGCGCCATCTCTTCGAGCCCTTCGCATCGTTCCGCGGCTCGACCGGCCTCGGACTGTCGGTCTGCCACGGCATCGTGCGCGAGCACGGCGGCGCGATCCGCGGCGAGAACCGCCCCGGCGGAGGCGCGCAATTCCAGGTGGAGATCCCGTTGATGGAGGGAGCGTGATGCAAGCCAAGGCGGCCGTGCTGATCGTCGACGACGAGCCCTACGTGCGCGATTCCCTCGCCCTGCTGCTGACGCGCGGCGGCTACGCCGCGCAGACGGCCGGCGGCTGCGAGGAGGCGCTGGAGATCCTCGAGGGGAGCGTCTTCGACGCAGTGATCACCGACCTGAAGATGCCCGGGGTCGAGGGAGGGCACCTGGTCCGCGCCGTCTCGCGACGCGTCCCGGTGGTGGTGCTGACCGGGCACGGCACCGTCTCCTCGGCCGTCGAGCTCATGCGCCTGGGCGCGGCCGACTACCTGCTCAAGCCGGCCAGCCCCGAGCAGCTGGCCGAGGTGCTCCGGCGCGTGGTCGCCCACCCATCGGCTCCGGCCCCCTCGCGCGGAGACCCGATCGGCGTCAGCGCTGCCTGGCGAAGGGCGCGCGAGCTGGTCGAGCTGGCCGCGCCAACCACGACCTCGGTGCTGCTGCTCGGCGAGTCGGGCACCGGCAAGGAGGAGCTGGCGCGCCTCCTCCACCGCCGCAGCCCGCGCGCGGCCGCCGCGTTCGTCGGAGTGAACTGCGCGGCGATCCCCGGCGAGCTCTTCGAGAGCGAGTTCTTCGGCCACCGGCGCGGCGCCTTCACCGGCGCCGTCAACGACCGCGAAGGGCGCTTCAAGGCCGCCGACGGCGGCACGCTCTTCCTCGACGAGGTCAGCTCGCTCCCCGAGACCGCGCAGGCGAAGCTGCTGCGCGTGCTGGAGGAGGGGGTCTTCGAGCGCGTCGGCGAGAGTCAGCCGACGTCGGTGGACGTGCGGCTCGTCGCCGCCGCCGGCGCCGACCTCCCCGCTGAGGTGACGGCCGGCCGCTTCCGCAGCGACCTCTTCTACCGGCTCAACGTGATGACGGTCGTGGTGCCGCCGCTCCGCGAGAGGCCGGACGACATCGCGGTCCTGGCCGCCGCGTTCCTGGCCGAGCTCAACGCGCGGCTCGGCAAGCGGGTGCGGTCCCTCCATCCCGAGGCGCTGCGGCTCCTCGAGACGCACACCTGGCCCGGCAACGTGCGCGAGCTGAAGAACGTCCTCGAGCGCGGCCTGCTGCTGGAAAGGACGGAGGAGCTGCTGCCAGGCTCGCTGCCTTTCGACGCCCAGGCCGAGTCCCGTCCGGCGGCCGCGGCACCGGCGCCGCCGCTGCGCGACGCGCTCGCCGCCGAGGAGAGGCGGCTGCTGCAGGACGCGCTGCGACGCGCCGGCGGCGTGCGGCGCGAGGCGGCCCGGCAGCTCGGCGTCGACGAGCGGAACCTGGCCTATTACCTCAGGAAGCACGGCCTGCTCGCCAGGGAGCGATAACCGTCATGGCGAACCGGGCGCGCCGCGAGCAGGCGAAGCAGCCGCCGCCCGAGCCGCGCTGGACGTTCGGTCGCGTCGCCAGGGCGGTCGGGCTCATGCTGCTCCTCGGCCTCCTGGTGGGCTGGGCCTCCTCGAGGCTCGCCATGGGGCTCGGCCTGTCGCGGGAGAACGCCCGGCAGATCTCCTGGGGCGGCATCCTCCTCGGACTCGCCTGGGGCTGGGGCACCATGGTCAACCGCACGCTGTCGAAGCTGATGCGCTACACCGGACTGATCCTCGTCACCGGCGCCGTCTTCTGGTTCTTCGGCGTGCTGCTTGGGGGCGTGGCGGTCGCCTGCGGAGCGTCGGAAGAGGTCGCCGACACCATCCCCATCGTCGCCACGGTGCTGGGGCTGGCCCTCGTCGCCTTCCCGCTGGCCGTAATGGGCGCCGAATGGGCTCAGAAGGTGCGCTACTGGCTCAGCGACCGCCAGGCCTGAGTCATTCGCCGCGCGCCCGGTGCGCCGCCGGCCAGTTCACCACCAGGCTCAGCAGCGGGTCGTTCTGGTGGTTGGGAGCCCGCACCAGGAACTGCTTGTGGTCTGCCGAAGGCACGAAGTCCACGTAGTTCGCCGACGGCGGCCCCGGCATCTTGAAGAGCGGCGTGGCCGCTCCCACCGAGACGTCACCCCCCTGGGTGCTCACCGCGACGGCCCAGAGCTGCCCGGAGAGGCCGTGATAGACGATCTCGCTCCCGTCCTTGCTCCAGCGTGCGAAGCCGCCGGGCTCCCTGGAGATCTGCCACTTGCGACCGGCCTCCGGGAACGTGGTGAGGTAGAGCTCGAACTTCCCGGACTCGTCGGAGCCGTAGACCAGATAGCGGCCGTCCGGCGAGAGCGCGGCCGCGTACTCGATGAAGGGTGTCTTCAGGATTGGCCTGGGCTTCCGGTCGGGGCCCGAAAGCGGCAGGACCCAGATGTCGAGCTTCGTCTCCTTGGAGTCGTCGCTGTAGACGAGCAGTGAGCCGTCGGGGCTGATCGCCGAGGGGATCTTGTCCGACGTCGACTCCAGCAGGAGCTCCTCCTCACCGGTCCCGTTCACGGCCTTGCGGTAGATGTCGAGCGGCCCCTTCTTCGCTGAGGCGTAGACCAGCCAGCGCCCGTCGGGCGAGAAGAGCGGCCAGTACTCGCTGGCGGCGTCGAACGTGAAACGGGTCCGCAGGCTCCGCGCGATGTCGAACATCCAGAGGTCCCGGCTCCCCGAGGTCTCCTGGACTCCCACCGCCGCCAGCTTGCCGTCCGGCGAGACGGCGAGCTGCGCGTACTGGGCCGGCTCCCCCAGCGTGCCGGTGACCTTGCCGTCGCGGGCGACCCACTCGAGCTTCGAGGCCGAGATGCCCCGCTGGGTCTGAAAGACGAGCACTCCGTTCTGCGCCGAGAAGACGGCGACGGCCGACGAGAGGCTGGGGAGGAGGATGCTCTCGGCGAGCGGGACCGCATCGCCCGTGAACGTCAGGCGCACCGGGTCGAAGGGGCGCGCCATCAGGGTGCGCTCCCTCAGGAAGAGCAGGTGGCCGGAGGAGTACGCCGCGGCCGCGGTCGAGCGCAGCAGCAGCGTCTCCGGGCCGCCCTCCAGCGATCCCACCACGACGGAGCTCCCCTCGGGGGCCACGTCCTTCGCGCGCGCCAGGTAGAGGAAGCGCTTTCCGTCGGGCAGGAAACGCGGGTGGCGATGGGACGAGTCCCCCCTCTTCTCGTCGAGCCTGGTGATCGGCGTGGGCTCGCCGCCCCCGGCCGCCACCTTCCACAGCGCGGCGGCGGAGGACGGGGCGAAGACGATCACGCCGGAGGGGCTCCAGGTGCCCCCCTTGCCGTCCTCCGCCGCGCAGAGGGTGACCGGCGGGCCGCCGGCGGCCTCGATCGTCTTCAGCTTGCTGTCGGCGAAGAAGCCGATCGCCCTGCCGTCGGACGACCAGAACGGGTACTGCGCACCGTCGGCCCCGGTCAGCGCGTGCGCGTCGCCGGTTTCGAGGGAGCGGACCCAGAGGCGCACCACGCCACCGGTGTCGCGCGCGCTGAAGGCGAGGGCCTTGCCGTCGGGAGACAGGGTGGGCGGGCCGGGCGTGAGCGAGTCGAGCCAGTAGGTCGTTCCCTCCGGCGGCGGGATCGAAGCCCTGATCACCGGCTGAGGGCGATGCGCCAGCAGGTAGGCCTGCCGCGCCAGGAGCGCCGTCGCCGCGACGAGAGCGGCGGCGACGCCCCAGGGCAGCCGGCGACGCCACGCCGGCAGCGAGGGCTGGGGGGCCGCGGTGGGAAGGCCGGGGACCTCCGGGGCTCCCCCGGCCAGCAGCTCCTGGATGTCGAGACGCGCCGCGCCGATGTCGGGCAGGCGTTTCTGGAGGTCCCGCTGGAGACAGCGCACCAGCAGGCGGCGGATCACCGCCGGCGTGTCGGCCGGCAGCTTCGACCACGGGAGGTCGGCCCGGAGCACCGCCGCCAGCGTGTCGGAGATGGTCTCTCCGCGGAACGCGCGCTCGCCGGAGAGCATCTCGTGGAGCACGACGCCGAACGCCCACACGTCGGCGCGCTTGTCGGCGGCGCGCCCGCGCGCCTGCTCGGGGCTCATGTACGCCGCGGTGCCGAGCAGGACGCCGATCGCGGTGGCGTGCGCCGAGAGCGTCGGCGACTGCGTGACCGCGGGCGAGCTGGTCCCGGCAGCGCTCCCCTCCAGCGCCTTGGCGAGCCCGAAGTCGAGCACCTTGACTTTGCCGTCGGCCGAGACCTTCACGTTGGCCGGCTTCAGGTCGCGGTGGATGACGCCCTTGTCGTGCGCCGCCTCCAGGGCCTGCGCGATCTGCAGCGCGATCGGCAGGGCCTCGTCGAGCGCCATCGGGCCGCGCGCGATCCGGTCGGACAGGTCCTCCCCTTCGGCCAGCTCCAGGACCAGGAGGTGCTGACCGTTCACGTCCTCGAAACCGTAGATGCCGGCGATCGAGGGATGGCTGAGGGCCGCCAGGATCTGCGCCTCGCGCCGGAACCGAGCCAGCCGCTCGGCGTCGGAGGTGAAAAGCTCCGGCAGCACCTTGACGGCGACCTCGCGTCCCAGCCGTGTGTCGGTCGCCCGGTAGACCTCCCCCATACCGCCGGCGCCCAGCTTCGCGCCAATCCGGTAATGGCTGAGCGACGCTCCCGGCGCGATCGGCTCGCTCATCTCACGCCCCTCGCCTCGCCGGGACGCCCGCTCCGCAGAGATAGACCGCGAACTCTTCCACCCCGTCCAGGCCGATCAGCTTCTCCAGGAACGTGTCCTGGATCGCCGCGGTCGTGAACGGACCGAGCCCGCGCGAGGTCGCCAGAAGGCAGAACGTCTGCGCCAGGTGCCCGGCGTCGAGCCAGAGGACGCGGTAGGCGCTCTCGATCTGGTACTTCCAGAGCGTCCGCTCGAAGACCGCCGTCATCACGCAGACGAAGGCCGCGCGGCCGACCCATGCCTGGCCCGACGCCGCCCTCACCGCGGCGGCGCGCAGGTTGCCGGAGCGCAGCCGGCGCAGCGCGTCGGAGGCCACGTCGTAGTGATAGAGCCCGGCGGGAAGTCCCGAGACATTCCAGGCGAGCAGGTAGCACTCGATGGGATGCAGCGAGCCGGCCGAAGGGCTGGTCTTCCGCGGCAGGCGTCCGAAGACTCCGGCGTCGAGCCAACCGGTGCGGCCCCAGGTCCCGCGTACGGTCGCCGCCAGGTCCACCAGAGGGACCGGCCTACGGTCGAACTCCCGGACCGTTCGCCGGGCGGCGAGGACCCGCTCCAGGACCGCCGCGCCCTCCGGAGCGGGTCCGCCAGGCAGCGTTCGGATCGTAGCGTCGCGATAGCGCTTGAATCGCGGCGGCGGACGCCGGACCGCCAGACGGACCTCCAGGAAGCGGTCGACGGCTGCCGGGCTCGTCACGTAGGGGATGTCGCGGGAAGCCAGGTGATATCGGACCGAGGCGAGGTTCCCCTTCCAGGCCTCGATGCGCGAGCGCCGCCGCCGGCCTTCCCCTTCCGGGATCAGCAGACCGAGGCGGCGCAGCTTGCCGATGCTCCGCAGCACGGACCCTCGGTCGTAGTCCGGCAGGGAGTCGGCGACGGCCGAGGGATCGACAGGACCCTCGAAGGAATCCAGGAGGAGGACCGTCTCCGGCGAAGAGGCGAACCCCTTTCCGCTGCGGAGGTCCTCGACCACAAGCTCCCCTTCACTCCAGGAGATCAGGAGGTCCGGGTTTCGGACGAGCCGGCTCAAACGGCGGGGGCTACTTCTTCTTCGTCGCCGGCTTCTTGGGTCCCGGGGGAGGCGGCGGCGGGACACAGGGCGGTGCGTAGGGCGCGCCCGGCGGTTTGGGCTTGGGCTTCGCCTTGGCCGTCATCTTCTTGGCAGGCATGCGGTCCTCCTTTTTGTTCCGTCATCGTATACCGGAGGCGAGGTAGAGATCGGACCTGGTGCGGATGATCGAGTACGCCCGGGTGGCCGCGTCGGCGTCGAGAGCCGCCGCGATGAGCCGCCCCTGACCGGCCGTTCCGGCGAGCGGGATCGCCTCCTCCCGGAGGACCATCCCGGTCGAGGAGTCCAGCGTGAGAATCCGCGCGCCGCGGGTGACGGCGAAGATCCGATCCCCGCTGCGGCTCCAGCGGGCGCTGACGAACTCTCCGTCCTGCGGAAGCTCGTACAGCTTGCGGCCCGGATCCCCCTTCATCGAATGGAGGACGAGCGATCGCCTCCGCTCTCCCTTCAGGCAGAGGAAGGAATCTCCCGAGGGGGAGGCGAGCGGCATGTCGCAGCCCGCGGCACCCAGGGATCGGGCGCGGCTCCCATCCGTCTCGATCGCCCAGACCTCGCTGACTCCGTTCTCCCATTTCACGAAGAGGAGGGTGCTCGGACCGGCGAAGGAAGGCGCCGAGACGTTCCCGCCGGAGGTCGGAAGCTGGCGGACCGCGCCGGCCTCGACCGGGATGAGCACGAGCTGCGGCGTGCCCGAGAGGGGCCGCGTGACGGCGACGACCCAGCGGCCGTCGGGTGAGAACTTCCCGGGATAGCCCTCACCGAGCCGTGTGGCGTCGCCGCCGTCGAGCGGGCGAATCCACACGCCCGCGGTCTTCTCCGTCGGGCCGCCGTCGTAGAAGAGAGCCGTCGTGCCGTCGGGCGAGATGTCGCTGATGAACGTCCAGCCCAGCCAGGACAGGTCCCTCGGATCCTCCGACCCGCGCCGCACCGTCAGGTCGATCCCTTCCTGCTGCGAGGTCAGCAGGAGACCGTCTCCCGAGCCCGAGACGCTCTGGAGGGTGAAGAAGCCGGGGAAGGCGTAGCGCGAGCGGAGCTTGCCCGAGGGGGTGACGGTCCAGAGAGTGCCGCCGCCGTACGCCGTCCGGGTCGACGCCGAGAACCAGATCTCGCCGGTCTTGGCGTTCCAGTCCAGCCCGGCGCAGCGCTCGAAGCGCCGGGTCAGGACCTTCGACCTGGTGCCGTCGACCGACGCGATCTGGATCTCACCGGTGTTGTCCAGCCGGGTTGGGTAGTGGACGAACGCGACCCTGGTGTCGTCCGGGGAGATCCGGACGAACCAGATGGCTCCCGAGGTCCGGAAGAGCGTGCGTTGCAGGACGCCTTCGGCGCTGCGCAGCTCGAGGACACGATCGGCGCCCAGGTCGCGAACGACGACCAGGAAGCGGCCGTTCCTGGCGACGTCCCCCCACCCGGCGTTGTCCAGGATGCGGCGCGGTCTTCCTCCCAGGGACGGCCACCAGGCGAGTGTGCCGCTCTCGTTGATGGAGAGTCGGGAGGAACCAACCAGCACCAGGACCTGCGACCCGTCCGCCGAGTATCCGAGCGGGAACTGCGCCTCGGAGTCGAGGGCCCGGTCGATCCCGGTGGACTCGGGGAGCGCCAGGTACGAACGCACCGGGTTGCCTCCCCAGGAGGCCGCGTAGAGGATCGAGCCGTTCGGCGCGAAGAGCGCCCGGGTCACGACGCCCTCGCGGAACGTGAGCCGGCGGAACTCGGGACGGAGCGGAGCGCGAAGACGGTCCAGCAGCAGGACGCCACCCAGCGCGCCGGCGGCGATCGCCAGAACGGCGGCGGCTACCCAGAGAAAGCGGCGGCGAGGCTCGGCGGGCGCCGCGCCGGCGGCGCGGAACCCGCTGGCGGTGGTGTGGTCCCGGATCGTCTGGAGATCGCGGGCCAGGTCGCGCGTCGAGGCATAGCGATCGCGGGGGGCCTTGGCCAGGCACCGCTCGAGGATCCAACGGAGCGGCTGCGGCACCGCCGGATTGCTCTCGTCTACCGGGCGCGGCTCGTCCCTGAGGATCGCCGAGAACGTCTCGGCCGCCGACGGGCCCCTGAAGGCCGGCAGCCCGGTCAGCATCTCGTAGTAGATGCACCCCAGCGAGAACTGGTCGGATGCCGGCGTCGGGACCTCTCCTCGAGCCTGCTCGGGCGACATGTAGCCGAGGGTCCCGACCGCGATCCCCGGAGACGTGAGCCGTCCGGCCGCCGTCGGAGCTTGTGTGTCGTTGCCCGGTTGCGGGCGCAGCGCGGCGAGCCCGAAGTCGAGGATCTTCACGCGTCCCTCGGAGGTCACGAAGACGTTCGAGGGCTTGAGGTCGCGGTGGACGATGCCGGATTCGTGGGCGCGCGCCAGGCCGTCGGCGAGCTGGGTGGCCAGGTCGAGGAACCGGCGCAGAGGCATCGGCTCTCCCCCCAGCGACTCGCCGATGGGCTCTCCGTCGATCAGCTCCATCGCCAGGTAGGGAACCGGCGCCTCGCGGCCTGGGACCTCGGCGGTGCCCGCTTCGTAGACGACCACGATGTTCGGGTGGTTCAGGGATGATGCGGCCTGGGCCTCTCGTTCGAATCGGCTCAGGAGCTCCGGGTCATCGGCGTCTTCTTCCCGGAGGACCTTTATGGCCACGTCGCGCCCCAGCCGGCCGTCGCGTGCGCGGTAGACCTCTCCCATTCCCCCGCTCCCCAGCGGAGCCACGATCTTGTAAGGACCGAGAGTCGTCCCCGTGGACAGGATCACCGGACCCTCCGCTCTCTTCTTGCGCGACGGGTCATGCGCGTACCGGCACTCGCGGAAACTGCGAGGGGGAAGTATAGGTGGCCCCTCCAGGAAGCCCTCCGCCACGGCGAATATGCGCAGCTTGAATCGTCAGCCGCGAGGGCCCTTGACGAAGACGGCGGCGCGGGCATCTGATGCGGCAACCTGATCCGCTTCCTTGCTTCCGCCTTCTTGATCGGTCTCGGCGTTCCCCTCCACGCCCAGCTGATCGGTTCCGTCGGAACTCTCGACAGGATCGTGGTGACCGTGACCCCCACCGGCTGCACCACCGGAGCGACCACGATCAGCTACCCCGCATCGCAGACGTCCCTCTCGTACTCGTTCACCTGCGGTCAGAGCACCGAGACCGTTACCTTCAACCTGACGATCCCCGCGACCGCGCCGAAGGCGACGGCGGTCACCGCCTCGGGAGGCGTCGTCACCCTCGAGTCTCTCCTCAGCAACACGATTGCCGGCAGCCTGACCTGGAAGACACCCCCCACCGCCGGAACGGGGGCGTACATCGGTGACTTCAACCTGGCGGTCTCGAAGGTGGGCGGTCCCGACCCGTGCGGCGCCACCGACCACAAGTTCAACGTTCCCCCGGGCACGTCGACCACCTTCAACGCGTCGGTCCCCTGCCGGCAAGACAGGCTCCAGAGGATCGTGGGGGACGGATCCAACCCGACGGGGTACGCGATTCGCTACTTCGGGAACTTCTTCACGGGTCTGGCGGGTCGCCTCGACTTCACCATCGACCCGGTCTACGTCTTCAGCCCGCCGGGCGCGGACATAGCGCTCTCCTTCACCGGGCCGACGGAGACGTCCGACCTCTCCGTCCCCATCGTGCTGACCGTAACCAACAAGGGGCCGAGCAGCGCCAGCAGGGTCGAGGTTGTCGCCGAGGACGCCGGCGCCGTCGGAACCTCGCTGTTCTACCTGTCCGACACGCGAGCCGGATGTGAAGAGGTCTTGCCCGGTATGACGCAATGTGTCTTCGAGCCGCTTGCGCCAGGTGAATCCGTCCGCGTGAGCTTCACCGGTAGGCGCCTGGCGAAAGGAGGGCAGCTCCTCAAGCTCTTCGCGCTGACGCTGCTGAGGGACGATGACCCCGTTTCCAGCAACGACGATGCCCGGCTCCAGACGTACTTCAGGGACTGCCTCTCGGTCAGCGACTGCGTCTTTCAGCTCCTCTGCGAGGGCTCGCCCGGGCAGGTGGCCTCGCGCGTCCTCGACGCGGTGACGTCACTCGCCGCCGCGTCCGCGGACTTCCTCTCTCTCTACCGGCTCCGCGACGAGGTCTTCGCGAGGAGCGCGGCCGGCCGCCGGTACACCGAGCTCTACTACGCCCACACCGCCGAGGTGGCCAGGCTGGTCACCACCAATTCGGCCTTCCGCACTCGGTTCGTCGACGCCTACTCGCTCTGGAAGGACCACATTGCCAAGCTCGTCGACGGCCAGGGTTCGAGCGCCGTCATCACCCAGGCCCAGATCGACGGCCTCACCGGCGTGATCGAGCAGATCAAGACGCTCGGCAGCCCCGAGCTGCGCGCCGTGCTGGCGCGCGAGCAGGCGCTCCTGAACCTCCCGTCCCTGGTCGGCAAGACCATGGACCAGGCCAACGCCCAGCAGCAGGCCACCGCGCCCGCGACGGTCACGATCCCGGCCGCCGCGTCGATCCACGGCATCGCGCCCGCCTTCTTTCACTCCGACCTTCGCGTCCTGAATCCTTCGACGTCGAGCGCGGTGACGGTCACCGCCCGCTACCGCTGCTTCACCGGGCCCTGTCCGTCCAGCCTCGAGAAAACCTTCACCGTCGCGCCGCGCGAGCTGAAGGTCTACGACGACGTCATCAACACGCTCTTCTCCGCCCCCGAGACCGCCGGCGCGATCGAGCTCGTCGGGGCGGTGCTGGCCGAGAGCCGCGTCTACACGCCCGTCAAGCCCGCGCCGACGACCGGCTCGGACGTGCCGGGACTGCCGGCGGACGAGGCCTACGCCGAGTCGGTGCTGACGTCGCTCTCCCGCGACGGCTTCCGCACCAACGTCGGCGTCTACAACCCCGGCCCCGATCCCCTCACGGTCTCGATCGACGTCCACCGTCCAGACGGCCTGCTCCTCGGGACCGCAACCCGCTCCATCGGGGCGACGGCGGCGATCCAGGTCAACGACGTCTTCGGAGCCGCCGGCGTCACAGGAGAGGTCGCCGATGCCTACGCCATCGTGAAGGCCGACGGCGTCCACCAGCTCTTCGCCTATGCCACCGTCATCGACGGCCAGTCGCAGGACTCCGTCTTCGTCAAGGGACGGAATGCCCGGGGCGGCGAGCCCTTCGTCACGACGATTCCCGCCGCCGCGTCGATCCACGGCGTGCCTCCGGCCTTCTTCCACTCCGACGTCAGGCTCTACAACCCCGCGTCGGCGACGGCCGAGGTCGTCGCCCGATACCGCTGCTTCACCGGCACCTGCCCGACGCCCAGCCCGAAAACCATCTCGATCGAGCCCGGCGCGATGGCGGTCCTCGACGACATCGTTGCGAACCTCTTCCAGGCGCCCGAGAGCGCCGGCGCCATCGAGGTCTCGGGCAACGCTCTCGTCGACAGCCGCGTCTACACGCCGACCCGTCCCGCGCCGACGACCGGTACCGGCATCCCCGGCCAGGCCGAGGTGCAGTCGACGACCGAGGCGGCGCTTCTCTCCCTCTCTCACAGCGCCGACACCACGAGGGGATTCCGGACGAACCTCGGCGTCTACAACCCCGGGCCGCTCGACCTCTCCGTCGGGATTTCCCTTCGCCGTCCCGACGGGACCGAGATCGCGAAGCTGACACGCACGGTGCCCGGCTTCTCCGCCGTGCAGGTCAACAACGTCTTCGCCACGGCCGGGGTCGCCGCCGACGTCCCGGCCGCCTGGGGACTCGTCAGCGGGGACGGGTTCCTCCCTTTCTTCGCCTACGCGACCGTCATCGACAACCAGTCGCAGGATTCGGTCTACGTCAAGGGACGGGCGCTCCGGGCACCCTGAGCGCACCAAAGAGAAACACCCAAGCGGGGCGCGAGACGCCCGGCCGCCCTGAGGGCGTCACCCGGGCCGGCTTGCAGCGATCCGGCGAACCTCGCGGAAGCGTCTCCCGAACATCGAACGGCCCCAGAACCCGAACCACGCGGCCGCGACCGGGTCCTCCGGCCACGGATAGTCGGCTCCCAGCCGGTACGCGACGGCGAGGCCGGAGATGAAGCAGTGCTCCTGGGAGTTGAGCGTGGTGTGCGCGCCGCAGTACCAGGTGTGGCGCCTGCCCTGGATGAGCTGGAAGGCGCTCATGAGCACCGTGAAGTGGAAGACGTCGTGGACCACGTGCTGGAACCGGCAGCGGCGCCAGACCCTCGCCTCGTCGATCGGGTGAACGGCGTTGTAGGTGACCAGGCAGGGGCGATCGGAGCGCTTCGCCCAGGGCTGCTGGTTGTGCATCACGTAGGTGATCTCGTAACTGTCCGGACGCGCGCCGCAGTGCTCGACGTAGTTCGTGCGCGAGTCGAGGGCGTGAGCCGCGTCCTCGGCCAGGACGGACGGGTCGCTGTGGACGACGGCGAGGCCGTGGCGCTCGCTCTCGTAGCGGATCGAGCCCAGCAGCCATCGTTCGTACCGAGTGGGCTCGGTGAGCATCGCCAGCGCCTGGTTGGCGTTGCAGGCGAGGACGACCTCGTCGAAGCGCTCCTCGCGGCCGGCCTCGTCGCGCACCAGGACGCCCGTCTGGTCGCGGACGATCGCCGACACGCCGCGTGAGAGGTGGATGCGGTCGGAGAAGCCGGCGCTCATCTTGCCGTAGAGGTTCGCCGTGCCCTGATCCCAGGTCACCATCGGCGTCGACTTCTCGATGTCGAAGAAGTCGAGGTAGCGGGCGAACAGTGACGCCGGCATGTCGAAGACGCCCGAGGCGAGCACGAGGTTCACGAAGAGCGGCTTCAGGATCTTGTTACGGAAGTCCGCCGAGATGCCGTAGGCGTCGAGCAGGCGGCTCATCGGCACGTAGTTGAACGGGTTGAGGGCCGCGCGGGCGCGCGAGGGGGCGCTGGAGAGGAAGGTGAAGCGCCGGAGCATCGCCAGGAGCCGGCGGAAGCGCTCGATATCGGCGCGCAGCTCGTCCTTGAGCGCCGACTCCAGGTCGTGCGCATAGACGCCGTCGCCGTAGCGCACCGAGTAGCTGAAGCGGTTGGGCACGGTGACGATGCCGTATTGCTCGAGGAGATGAACGAAGTGGTGATAGACGGTGGGAACGTAGCCGGTGACCGAGATGTCGACCGGGATGCTGGTCCCGTCCGCCTGCGGGATCCCGACGGTCACGGCGTTGCCGCCGATGCGGTCGTTCTTCTCCCACAGCTCGAGCTCGAAGCGATCGGGATGGCGGGCCAGCGCCCACGCGGCGCCCAGGCCCGAGATGCCTCCGCCGACGATGCAGACCCTCGTGCGCGTGGTCTTCAGGTCGCGGGGTCCTTGTCGAGGAGCCTCAGGTAGATCCGTCGGAACGCCTGCACCAGGAGCAGGAGCGCGACGGCGAAGTAGGCGGGGTGCCGGATAGCCGTCCTCACGCTCTCCGGAAGGCCGCGGGCGGGCCCGCCGAGAAGGCCGGAGATCCAGAGCGCCCCGCCGCCGGCGACCGTGAGGGCTCCCATCCCGAGCAGGAAGCGGATCAGCACCGTGAAGAAATACGAGCTCTTCTTGCTGAGCGACTGGAAGCCGACCGGCAGACTGTCGGTGAGCGACTCGACCCAGAACGTGCCCCACTCGAGCGCCTCGGCCGTCCGCAGCCTCTCCGCCTGGGCGGAGACGCCCGGCCTCCTGGAGAGGGCGCGCCTCGCCTGCTGCCCGAACCGGCGCGCCCGGCGGCGCATGCCTCTGCGCTCGTACCTGCCGAACTCCTTCTGGATCTTCAGGTCGTGATCGAGACGGAGCGCCAGCGTGTCGTAGAGGAGCGTGGCGCGCAGCAGCTCCAGGAAGCGGGGGGCCAGCGGCAGCCCGAGGTCGCGCGTCGCGGCGGCCACCGCGATCCAGAGACCCGCGGTCGAGCGCTCCCACCACTCCACGCCCTTGCTGATGTTCGCGAAGCGCTGTCTCCAGAGATGCCGCTCCAGCCGCTGCCGGAGCTGGTCGACGTCGATCCGGGGAAGCGGCATCGCCGCCTTGAGCGCCACCTCGGTGACCGCCGAGATGTCGTCCTTGATGACGCTGCGGAAATTCTGGTGGTCCTCTCGCGCCTGCTTGCGCGACGTGACGCCGCAGGCGCCGAAGTCGAGCATGACGATCTCGTTCCCGGGCCGCACCACGACGTTGCCGGGGTGCGGGTCGGCGTGGAAGAAGGGGCATTCGTAGCGTCCCCACCAGCCGACCTCGAGGACGCGCCACGCCACCACCTTCGTATCGATGCCCATCTCGCGCAGCTTGGCGAGCGCCTCGGGGTTCCCGGTGTCGGTCGCGGCGGCGATCTCCGAGCAGAGGACGCCGTCCACGAACTCCGAGACGAGGACGTCGAGCCCGCTGAGCTCGTGGTGCACGCGCGGCGCCCCGAGCCAGCGCAGGCGGTCCAGCTTGGCGAGCCTCCGGAAGAGCGTCTGGTAGCGCGCCTCGCGCGCGAAGTCGAGCTCCTGCTTGAAGACGGCGTGGACCTCCTTGCGGAAGTTGCGAAACAGGCCGGGTCGCACGATCGTCAGGACCTCGAGGGCCTTCGTCAGGAGCTGGACCGCGCGGATGTCGGCCGCGAACTGCTGCTCCACGCCGGGCCGGCGCACCTTCACCGCGACCTTCTCGCCCGTTCTCAGGACGGCCTGCCAGACGCAGGCGATGGAGGCCGAGCCGATCGGCACGGGGTCGAAGACCGCGAAGGTCTCGCCCAGCGCGCGGCCGGAGGCGCGCTCGATCGTGGCGACGGCCTCCTGCACCGGGAAGGGCGGGACCCGGTCCAGCAGCTTCCCGAGCTCGTCGCAGACCTCGAAGGGGAAGAGGTCGACGCGGCTGGAGAGCTGCTGACCGAGCTTGATCCCCGTGCCGCCCATCTGCTCGAGCGCCTGCCGGAGCCGGGCCCCCTTCTGGCGTACGTCCCTCCGGCCGGCGAGCCGGTCGGCGAAGAGGTGCGCACCGAGCCGCGCGGACGCCCAGCCCCAGGCGGCGACCCGGATCGCGACCCGGGCCGTGGAGGCGGCCGGGAGCTCGGCCTCGCGGAAGGTGATCGCGCCTTGCTCCGTCCGCCTCGCGGTGAGCCACGGGCGGCGAGGCATGGAACGGAGGAGGGCGGGCGCCTCCTCCGGCCCGGGGACCGATCTGGGCTCAGCCGCCATCGCGCTCCTCGAGCCGGAAGAGGAGCCGGCGGATCCCGAAGAGGGCCATGACCGCGATCGCGCCCAGGAAGACCGGGTGGCGCAACGTCTCGCGGAGGATGTCCGCGAACTTCTCCGTGTGGCCCTCGAGGGCGCCGAGGAGAACGAGGGCGACCGCGAGGAGGATCGCCGAGCCGATGGTGGTCGCCAGGAGCTTGAGCGCGAGGGCGAACACGAACGAGCCGCGCTTGCTCAGGGAGAGGAACTCGATGGGCAGCTCGCGGGTGAACGACTGCCCGAAGAAGCGGAGGCGCCTCAACCGCTCGACGCTCTCGGTGAAGAGCGTCGCGCTCCGTGCCGCCGCGTCACGTGGCGGCGCCGCGGCGTTGTCGCGCCGTGCGCGGCGGACCAGGCGGCGGTCGCTGGCCTCGAGGTAGCGCTGGTACTCGCGCAGCAGGCGCATCCGAGGCCAGAGCTGGAACGCGATCGCGTCGAAGAGGATCGAGCTCCTCATCATCTGGATGAACTGGAGCCGGACCGGCACGCCCGCCGCGCGCGCGGTGCTCAGGAGGTGCCGGAAGAGCCCGGCGCTCGTCTTCTCGGGCCAGGGCGACTCGCGCGAGACCATCGCGAAGAACCTCTGCCAGAGACCCTCCTCGACGTTCGACCTGAGGTCGTGGACGTCGATGAAGGGCAGCGGCGCGAGCGAGCGGACGAAGACGTCCGCGGCCCCGACCACGTCCGATTGCGTGAGCCGGGTCAGCGCCTCGCGATGGAGCTCCCGGATCGCGGTCGTCGTCCTCGCGCAGTCGCCGAGCTGGACGAAGACGAGCTTCCCTCCGTCCTGCACCACGATGTTCGCCGCCTGGGGCTCGGCCACGAAGAACGCGCTCTCGAAGAGGCCCCACCAGGAGACCTGCAGCAGCCGGCGGGCGAGCTTCCGCGGGTCGATGTCTCTGGCGGCGAGGCTTGCCAGCGCGTCGGCGTCGTCGGTGGCGACCGCGTCGAGGACCTCCTTCAACCAGACTCCGGAGGTGAACAGGGTGACGATCACCTCCGGCCCGCTGAGCCGGCCGTGGATCCGCCCGGCGGAGAGGAAGGTGAGGTGGGCCTGACGCGCCCGCCGGCGGAAGAGCGTCTGGTAGCGGGCCACCGCCACGAAGTCGAGCTCCTCGGCCAGCTTGGCGCGGAGCTCGTACTCCGCGCGCGCCACCAGCTCCGGCGGCAGGATGGTCAGCACCTCGAGGACGCCGAGGAGGATGCGCACCGCCCGGAGGTCGGCCGAGATCAGCCGGGCGAAGCCGGGCCGCAGGACGCGGACCGCCACCTTCTCGCCGTTCCTGAGCTGCCCCTGGAAGACGCAGGACGTCGTGTCGGAGAAGATCGCCTCGGGGTCGAGGACCTCGAAGTCGGACCTGATGGGCCGCCCGGTCTGCGCCTCGACGCGCTCGATCGCGTAGCGCACGTCCAGCGGCGGCGCGCGGTCGGGCATGTGAGAGAGCTCGTCGCAGACCTCGAACGGCAGGAGGTCCATGCGCATGGCCGCCTGATGGCCGATCTTGATCGCCGTGCCGCCGAGCCGCTCGAGCCACCGCCGCAGCCGGCGGCCCTGCTCCCGCGGACCGCCGCGGCCGCGGGCGGCGCCGGCCACGGCCGAGACGAGGAAGCCGGTGAGCGCCGCCGCCCAGAGCAGCAGCCTGGCGAGGGTGAGCATGAGCCCCGGCGCCGGCAGCTCCTGCCGGCGCATCCGCCGCGGGCTCTCGAGGCCGCCGGTCTCCGGAAGCCGCGAGCGCCGCGGGATGGGAGCGAACTCCGCGAGGCGCTCCCTCGGGGACGGCGCTGCCTGAATGGTGGCTTTCAGCCGCGACGGCTCAGAGCCAGCCGACCGGTCTCCGCTTCTTCTCGACGATGACCACGACGGTCTGTGCCGCCGGACCGAGCGTGCCGTCGGTCTTCATCTGCGCGATGGCCTCCTCGATGCGGCCCACGAGCTTTCCGCTCCCCTTCTTCAGATCGCGCACCTGCTTGCGTTTCCGCTTGCCGATGTCCACCACGACCATGGCCTTGCCGTTGACCTGCTCGCCTGTCGTCGTCTCCATCCCGGCTCCCCTTCCGCCTCGTCTCGAACGCGATCATAGCTCGTAGAACTGCGTGAACCAGCGGCGCACCGCGGGCAGCGGACCGTCGCCCGGCACGAGGAGCGGCGGAGCTCGGTGGATCTTCCGCTCCCAGACGGCGACGTCACGGCGCCACTGCGCGATCCAGGAACCGATGACGTAGAGGACCAGCACCCGTCCGATGCGCGGATCGGCGAAGACCCGGAACCGCACCCGCTGCACCAGCGGCCCGACCGGCAGGTGCGTCTGGAAGAAGACGATGTCGCCCAGCTTCGGCAGCGTGATCCGGAACCAGTTGAAGGAGCCCGGACCCCAGAGCGTGGCCCGGGCGCGCGCTCCCGTCCAGGCGAGGTGGCGCCCGAAGACGCTGAGGTGGGCGTCGTCCTGGAAGCGGACGACGTGCGGCAAGTCGGGGTCGATCTGCATGCTGGCGGCGTGGTTCACGACCACGTGGGGGATGCGCCAGCCGAGAAACGGGACGAGCATCTCACCGTGCAGCGGCGCGAAGTGCCCGGAGTCCGCGCTGTTGTCGGCGAACTCCACGAGGTGCATCTTCACGTAGCCGCCGTCGTAGGTTCCGCGCAGGGTGAGCCGGCCGTCCTCGACGTCGGCGATCGGCTCGACGCCGAAGCGGGGGATGACGGGCTCCGGCCGCGCGGAGCGGCCGGGCTCGTGGTAGGCGAGGATCATCCCGTGGAGCTCGCGCACCGGCCAGGCGCGCCCGAGTCCGTCGTGCACGGCAGCCTGGCCACCGCTCCGGGAAACGGAGCACGCCTCGCCGAAGCACTCGACGACGCGCGACCGCCCCGGCCGCAGCTCGTCGCTATCGAGAAGGTGATACCAGCCCCCCGGATACGGCGGTGGGTAGGTCCGGGCGCGCGCCGCCTCGCCGGGATCGTCGCCGGCCGCGCGCCGGTTCCGCCAGCGGTCGATGGAGGGGAAGATCGTCATCAGAAGATCCCGGGGATGAAGACGTACGGCACGCGGCGGCAGTAGGCGTCGAAGTCCTCGCCGTACTTCTCCCGCATGCGTCGCCGGTCGCGCAGGTAGCGGTGCGAGATCATCCCGACGAAGAAGACGAAGTAGAAGTACGGCAGGACGTGGCCGAAGCCGCAGATCAGGCCCCACGAAAGCGCCGTGACCATGTCGGCGGTGTAGTGGATCTTGCGCGCGTAGCGGTACCAGCCGTCCACCAGGAGCAGTCCGGCGCGCGTCTCGAGCGCCTCTGCGCGTTCGAGCGTGCCCCAGGGCAGCTGCGGGAAGGTCCGCCGCGCGACGAACGTCCCTTCCAGCCGCATGCGGAAGCGGTTCTTCTGGCTGTTCGCCGTGTCCCAGACGTAGTAGGCGCCGAGGAGGAGGACGTAGCAGAAGACCGTGTACGGGAGCGAATGGACCAGCGGCGCGTGGCGGAGGATGTAGAGCGACTGGAAGCTGTACGTCAGCGCGACGCCGGCGCAGTTCCAGAACGCCAGGTACCAGCCGAAGTTCTCGTAGAAGATGTCCCAGGTCGTCGGGATGCACTCCTCGCCCTTCTGGCAGGCGTTGGCGTAGAGGAAGTGCGCCAGGACCATGAACACCGCCGACGCCGGCAGCGTGCCGAGCCGCTCGACCTGCTTGGCCGCGGCCGAGCAGGTGACCAGGAAGAGGAGGATCCAGCTGATCCGGATCTCGGCGAGCATCTTGACGTCCAGCCGCCCGATGCGCGGGTTCAGGGTGATCCCCATGAAGAAGTCGTAGAGGAGATTGCCCGAGGCGCGGTGCTCGGCGCGGCGCAGCTTCGCGTCGGCGAAGACGGCGACAGCGAGGAGGTCGCCGAAGATCACGGCCGCCGTGAGGATGCCGCCCAGATGGTCGATGATGAATCCGAGCGGGAGCGTCCCCGTCAGGTGGAGCGCCGCCGCCAGCCCGAGCGTGACGTACCACGCGGCGATGCCGTTGCATCGGTACTCGAGACGCTCGCCGCCGAGGGACGGAACCGGGAGCCCTTTCACGCGCACGCCCGGGAGGGTGACCGCCAGGACCGCCTGCAGCGCGACGAAGCCGAGGTAGAACGCGGCGGCGGGCACCGTCGGGGAGGCGCCCGTCCGGACGTGCTCCCACATCCGCGAGAGGAACGGCCCGGCGTCTTGGAATCCCTCGGGGTAGAGGAGCGCCCCCCCGCCGTAGGTGACCGAGATCCACAGGTAGTAGACGAGGACGTGAGAGAAGACGATCAACGAGAAGGCGCCCAGCGGGCCGCCGAACTCGTACCGGCGAAAGCGCGAGAACTCTTCCTCCGAGCCGGAAAACATGGATTCAGGCGTCGGGCTTCCTCGCGTGGAAGAAGAACATCGGCGTGAAGATGCCGGACACTCCTGCCTTCACCAGCGCCGCGGCGGCGTCGTTCAGGAGCGTCGAGACGGCCGTCGAGCCTTTCGGCGCGATATGCACGGCCTCGAGCGACCTCACCATGAGATTCGTCAGGACGCGGCCCGCGCGCGTGTGCTTGAAGCCGGACAGGGAGAAGCGCCCCGCGAGCGGCAGGTACCAGGGCGTCTCCGGGTCCGCCTCCGGCGCGCAGTCCCGGAAGGAGAGCACCTCGAAGCCGGCCTCTTCCAGCGCGGCGACGACGTCGGGCATCGTCCAGATGTCCGGTAGCGCGTCGCCCGCCTCGACCCCCTTCTTGATCGCGCGGTGCTCCGCGTCCGTCGCGTCGTACTTATCGGTGAGGCACCACTCGTAGCCGGCCAGCTCGGCGCCCGGCTTCAGCACGCGGCGGAGCTCCGAGAACAGCTTCACCTTTTCGGGCGCGTGGCAGGTCGCCTCGATGGCGTACGCCGCGTCGAAGTGCGCGTCCGGCACCGGGATCTGCATGAAGTCGGACTTCAGGAAGGAGCAGAGCCGCGCCAGGCGTGCCTCGCCGTTCTGCGCCGTGCCCCGCTTGATCTGGTAGTCGTTGTTGTTGACGCCGGTGATGGTGGCGCCCGAGAAGCGCGCGATCGCGCGCATCGGGCCGCCGACGCCGCAGCCGACGTCGAGGACCTGCATCCCGGGTCTCAGGCGGAGCGTGTGCGCGAGGTAGAGCTCGTGGCGCGCCAGCGAGGCCTCGAACGCCTCGCCTCGGAAACGGGGCGCGAAGTGGAACGACGGGCCCCAGCCGAACTCGTAGAAGTCCGTGACGAGGTCGTAGTAGTCGTTGACCATCGCCATGTAGCCCTGCTTGCGAGCCGCGACGTCGCCGGCGTGGAACGAGGCGTACTCGTCGACGGTGGTCCGGACCTGGTCCGTCGGCAACGACGTCTTCAGCAAATCAGTCGGCGCGGGCGCGGCCATCGGATCCTTCCTCGTCGAGGTCCTCATGAAACGCCACCAGCGACCGCGTTGTCAATCGGAAGAGCGTTCGCGATGGACAACCTCCGGCGCCAGGCGCCGGAGCCGCCCTCCGTCCGGGGCGAGCCGGCACGCCACCTCGACCGCCGAGCAGATCGCGCTCTCGTGGCAATCCACGTCGTGGACGTGCATTCCCGCGTGGAAGATGCTCCCCTCTCCTTGCAGCGCCTGGAGGCGTGCCTGCGTCTCGAAATAGACGCGGTCGACCATCGGGTGGTCGTACGTCACGAGGTGGTAGAGCGGCTGCGGAAGCTCCTTCTCGTAGGTGACCCAGCTCTTGAAGACCGGCGGGCCTGCGTCGAGCCGCCGGAAGACGGTCGTATGAGCGTTCTCGGCGTCGAAGCGGACGTTGACGACGGACCAGTCGGCGCGCTCCCGCGGCATGAGGCGCCGGTCGCCGTGGATGGCGATCCGCGCCTGGAAGTAGCGGACGCGGCCGAGGGCGTCGCGCGCGGCTTCGCAGCCGGCGAGACCGTCGAGGAGGCCGCCGGCGATCGCCGCGTTCGTGGCCAGCACGATGCGGTCGAAGGCGTGCGCCTCGCCGGATCCGTGCACCGCCACGAGATCGCTCCCTCGCCGCTGGATGCGGCGGATCGGGCTCCCCCGCCGGACCGTGGCCCGACCGAGCTGGCGCGCCACCGCGTCGACGTAGGAGCGCATCCCACCCTCGATCTCGAGCCAGGGAGCGGACACGAAGCGAGCGACCTGACTGCGGTACCAGTAGCTGAGGACGTCGGAGGCGATGAAGCGCTCGAAATCGGCGCGTCCGACACACCACCCGGCCCGGAGGAAGGGCTCCAGGAAGTCGGTGCGACTCCCCTCGTCGACCGCCAGGCCGCGGAAGAAGTCGCCGATCGTGGTGGTCCGATCGCATCCCTCGACGAGCTCTTTGGAGGCGCGGATCATCCGCAAGAGCGCAAGGAGACGCCGGGCGCGGCGGGGCCCGAGCGCGAAGCGCCAGGTGTCGCCGAAACGGATGGGCGGGGCGAGCGTCGTGACGCGATGGTCCGTGCTGTGGACGGTGATCGTCATCGGGTATGGCCGGAAGGGGACGTCGAGGAGGCGCAGGTAACGCACGAACGTCGGGAACATCCGCTCCGAGAAGAACTCGAAGGCGCCCTCGACACCGAGCGTCTCTCGGCCGGGGGCGTCGACGTCGACCGTGTGCGCGTGGCCGCCGAGCATGGCGTCCCGCTCGAAGAGGACGACGTCGTGGTCCTCCTCGAGGAGCCATGCCGCCGCGAGCCCGGCCCCTCCGGCTCCGATGATGCCGATCCGCATCTGCTCCCCGCGGTCCGCTAGCAGACCGTGCCGGAGGGCGCAGCCGCCTTTTCCGCGCCCAGGAGCCCGTCGTCGTAGAACTGCCGCGCCCAGCGCCGGTAGGCCATGACCGGTCCGTCCACCTCCGAGAGGAGCGGGCGCTCGCGGTAGCGCTTGTTCTCCCAGATCGGGATGTCCTGGTCGATCGTCTTGCCGCCCTCGGAGCGAGCCTTGGCCCAGAGGATCCGGTGGAGCAACGGGTTCCCGACCTTCTTCAGCGTGAGCATCGACCAGAGCGCCACGCGCTCGACGTCGATCGGTGTGAAGAAGAAGACGTAGACATACGAGAGGTCGAGCCCGACGCGCACGCTGGCGCGGTTGATCGCCACACCGGGCCCGCAGAGCGAGATGTCGAGCGGTCCGAGGACCTCCTTCGCCCAGAGCTTGGCGAGCCCGAAGATCGCGTAGCGCTGGAAGGTCCGGTGGTGGAGCAGCGGCCCCTCGGTCGTGAGCGACTCGGTGCGGATCTCGGCGGTCTGCTGGCAGTGGAGGAACGGAAAGTGGGAGATGTCCACGCCGTTCTCGGCGAGCTCCTGCACATGCGTCCGGATCGTCCAGCGGTTCGCGTGCCGGAAGGCGCACCAGTCGCGGGCCCCGTACTCCGGCAGCTCCGGCAGCTCCCACGACGGCTCCGCCCGCCGCGGGTGGTGGTAGACCATCACCTGCCCGGCCCACTCGCGCACGCTCCACGCGCCGAGCCGCGCCGCTGGCGGGATCCGCTGCGCGCCGGGCACGCTCACGCAGGCGCCGGAGCCGTCGAAGCGCCATCCGTGGAAGGGGCACCGCAGCGTGCCGTCGACGATCTTCCCCCCCACACCGACGTGCGCTCCGAGATGTGGGCAATGCGCGTCGAAGGCCCGGACGGGACCGCCGGAGAGCCGCGTGAGGACGAGCTCGGTCCCGAAGGCGCGCACATTGTGAATACGGCCGGGCCGGACCTCCGCGCTCGAGGCGACGCGGAACCAGCCGATCGGGAACGGGGCGAACGGAAAACGAGAGGGGCGCTCGGTCTGCATGGACAACGGGGTCAAGGTATCACGTGAGGACGTCACGGACGGCGCTCCTCGCAGGTGAAGCGCACGTCCCCGAGCGTGTTGCGGAGCACCTCGAAGCGCACCCGGCGCGGCGTGGTCGCGGGCCAGGCGTCACGCGTGGGGAGGCAGTCGAGCGACGCGTGAGCCGCCTCGGCCTCGTAGATCCCGGGCGGCATCGACTTCAGGATCGCCAGACCGAGACGGGACGACTCGGCGCGCCAGGGCGCCGGCATCTCCAGCCGCGCGACGAGACGGCCGAGGCCCGCCCGCGACGCCAGGCGCGCCAGACGCCGGCCCGTCCCACCCAGGCCACGGCCCAGCACGGCCTCCAGCGAATCGGCGTAGACGAGGCCCGTATCCGGGTAGGGCACGTCGAAGCGCCCGGCGCCCTCGGGATCGGTGAAGACGCGGATGCGCGCGCCTTCGACGCCGTTTCCCGCATACATCCCGGGCGAGACGAGCCCCCGCAGCGGGTCGTCCGGCGCGCGGCGCTCCCGGACGAGCGTGAAGGCCATCTCGCCCCGATCGGGCCCACCCTCGAACGCGGCGAACGGGTGGCGGGCGTCGTAGGCGCGCCGGGCGAGCGCCGCCTGGACCGTGGCGACGTCGTCCTGCTCGTAGTCGAAGGGGTGGCTGGTTCGCATCGTGAACGCCAGCTGCAGGAACCCCGGGCGTTTCAACGAGAGCGTCGTCTCCACGTTCCTGGGCAGGCCCACGAACGTGAACCGCCCGTCGGGATCGGTCGCTGCAGGCACGACGTCGCGGCCCGAGGGCGCCTGCAGGAGACCGCGCGACGCCGGCGCGCCGTGCGCGGAGACGAGGAAGCCGGCGACCCCGCGCCGCGTGAGGTTGTGGACGAGGCGGCCCCGATAGACGACGACCGAACGCGCGACACCGGGCGCGGCGCGGTCCAGCGCCGCCCTGAGGGACGGGAGCGGGACTGCGCCGATCGCGCCGAGGTCGAGCCCCTCCCGCGAGAGGACGTCGAGGAGGTCGGGATCTCCTCCCGCGCCGCGAGCGTCGCCGGCGGACGCTCTATTCATTACACACAGCTAATTAACACCGGTGGGCGCCTCGGCCGGGAGGAGCGACCGGAGCAAGGGGTTGAGGAACGCGCCGTCGGGATCGAACGCGCGCCGCACGGCCTCGAAGCGCTCGAGCCTCCCGGCGTACTTCGCCTTCAGGGGCTCGGCGGAGTGGAACCACTTGCCCCAGTGCGGACAACCGTCGAAGTCCCCGAGCATTCGCGCGCCGAACTCCCGATAGAAGGCGTGGGTGTCGGGCGCCGGCGCGGTCGCGGCCTCCAGGGTCATCGAGTCCACGCCCCGGGTGGGCGAGAGGAGCGCATCGCTCCCCTTGATGAAGCGGCCGTGGAGGGCCATGTTGATCGGATACCGGCCGCCGGCGCGGTACTCCTCCACGAGGTCCACCAGCGCCCGGTAGGCGAGGCGCGCGTGCCGGATGGGGACGACGTACTCGCAATCCACGAGCTTCGGGATCGTGCAGAGATAGTGGTGGGCGTCGCGGCTCGACCGCACGCGCCTCCTCTCGACGGGGAACCTCTCCGCCAGACGGGCCAGGGGATAGGTGATCGGCGGCCACACCGCGATCGCGGCCTTCACGAACCTCGACAAACCGCGGAACCAGAGGTATTGCCAGGCGTGATCGCCCGCCTTGGCCAGCCCGGCGAAGTCGGCGGGCTCGTCCGTCGGGTCGGCGGCATAGAGCCACATCTTCCGGCTGTACGGGAAGCAGTAGGCCGAGAGGTGCTGGTGCGCCCGGGCGAGCTCTTCGAGGCGCTCGAGCCCCTCCTCGAGCGGAAGGATGACGTCGCGAGTCAGCATGGTGCGCGCCGGAACGCAGCGCAGCTTGACCGAGGCGGTCACGCCGAGGGCGCCGAGGCCGAGGCGGGCGGCGCGCAGCGTGTCTCCGTCCGCCTCGGTGATGCGCACGATCTCTCCGTCCGGACGCACGACGTCGAGCTCCAGCACCTGGTCGGCGACGGTGCCGTGGACGAGATCGCTGCCGTGCGAGCCCGTGGCGATGACGCCTCCGACCGTGAGGTGCTCGTAGATCGTCAGCCCGGGCACACGCTGGCCGAAGGAAGCAAGATGGTCGTTCAGGCTCTTCAGCGTCATCCCCGCCTCGACGTGGATCCAGCCCGGCCCCTGCTCGAGACAGCGCTCGAGGCTCCGCGTGTCCACGAGCGTGCCGTCGGTCGGGACCAGCGCGCTCCACGAATGGCCCGTGCCGACGGCACGGATGGCGGCGCCTTCGGCGCTCGCCGCGCGGACCTGCCGCTGGAGCTCGTCGACCGCGCGGGGCCGGAGAATCGCGCGCACGCGTGCGCTCTGCGTGCCCGACCAGCTCCGCCAGCGCACGTCGCTCAACGGCCCTGAGCGAATCCCGCGACAGCGGACTCGTGGCCGACCGCTTCCGCCCCCTCGACGTAGAACTGCCGCGCCCAGCGCCGATACCGCACGATCGGGCCGTCACCCGAGGCCACCGCCGGCGGGTCCACGTAGCTCTTGTGCTCCCAGACCGCGAAGTCCTGCGCGACATCGCGGAGGTACTGGCGGTGCGAGAGCCACGAGATCACGCGCTGCACCGCCGCCGCGGGCAGAAGCGCCAGCGCCGGGTGGACCCTCGAGGGGCGCGTCACCGGCCCGACCCGGGTGGCGAGCCGCAGGTGGATGCGCTCCCTGTCGATCGGCGTGGCATAGACGAACTGCCGCGTGCGGAGGCCGAGGTCCTTCACGGTCACGTCCACGAACGACCAGCCGAGGCCGGAGGCGGAGATCTGGAACTCGGCGCGGACGTCCCGGGGGCGCGGGAAGCTCGCCGAGCGTGTGACCGCGTAGCTCACGGACAGGTGCGGGCCGTCGAGCGTGAGCGGCGCTAGAGTCTCCAGCTCGCGGAATCCGTGGACGGAGATGAGGTGGCCGGTGTCGACCGAGTTCTCGGTCGTCTCCTGGGGATGGGACGCGACCTCGAAGCGGTGCGTGAGGAGCGGACCCCAGGAGGCATCCCACTCGATGGCGGGCGGCTCCCATTGCGGCTTGCGGCCCAGGTCGTCGTGATAGACGAGGAGCGCGCCGTCGCGCTCCTTGAGGGGCCAGGTCTCGAGCCGCGCGTGCGCGGGAGGGCCTTGCCCGTACGGGGTCGCGACGCAGGCGCCGCCGCCGTCGAACTCGAAGTGGTGGAAGGGGCAGCGCAGGCGCTCGCCGAAGACGACGCCCCCGTGCCCCAGGTGCGCGCCCATGTGGGGGCAGAACGCCGAGGCGAGGACCGGCGTTCCGCCGGCCGTGCGGTAGAGCACGAGCTCGCGGCCGAAGTACCGGAGGGAAAGGAGGCGGCCCGGAGGCACGTCGGTGGCGAAGGCGACGGCGTACCAGCCGCTCGGGTACGAGGGAAACGGGTAGCGGCCGGGAGGGGGGCGGGGGGAACCCCGAAGGGGTGCCCCCAACATGTCAGCGTGGGGCATCCGAGACCGTCTCCATCTCCTCCACGAGGCGCTCGCGTTCGGTCATCAGCGTCCAGGCCTGGAGGATCACGCTCATCTTCGCGGAGAGCTCCTCGAACGTCGTCACGTCGCGATCGTCGAACGGCACGCCGCCCGTCTTGTTGAGGAGCTGCATCACCGCGAAGACCGTCCCGTCGTGCCGCTTCATCGGCATGCAGAGGATCGTCCGGGTGCGGAAGCCGGTCTTGGCGTCCACCGCGCGGCTGAAGAGCGGCTCCTGGTAGGCGTCGGGCACGTTCATCGGCTGCCCGGTCGCCGCCACCCGCCCCGCGATTCCGGTGCCGATCGGGATGCGGATCTCCGGCGTGTCCGCGGTCAACACCTTCGACCAGAGCTCAGCGCGCGCCACGTCCACGACGAAGATCGTCGCCCGCTCGGCGCCGAGGAGCTTGCCGATCTTGAACGTGAACGCCTCCAGCACCTGCTCGAGCATGCTTTCGAACGCGGCTTGCCGGCTCTCGCCGAGGACGCGGAGGAGCGCCTCGAACTCCTGCGTCATCTCCTCCAGGAGGCCGGTGAACTGCGTGAGCGTCAGGTCGGCCACGCGCGTCGACAGCTCGCCGCGGCGGGTGGTCTGGGCGAGGGCGTCCAGCATCTGACGCGCGCTGGTGGCGCAGCCGGCCGTGAACGAGGCGAGGCGCCCGTCCTCCAGGTGGACGATGCGGTCGGCGATGTCGAGGATCCGGCTGTCGTGCGTCACCAGGAGCACTGACGTGCCGCGCTCGCGGGCGAGCTGCGTCATCAGGTCGGCCACGTCGCGCCCCGACTGCTTGTCGAGCGAGGCGGTCGGCTCGTCGGCCAGGATGAGCCGCGGCTGCCCGGCGAGCGCCCGCGCGATCGCCACCCGCTGGCGCTGACCGCCCGAGAGATGCTCCGGATACTTCGCCGCGTGGGCGCTGAGGCCCACACCGTCGAGGACGTCGCGGGCGCGCTTCTCGGGGTCCTTGACACCGGCCAGGGCGGGGCACATCAGGACGTTCTGCAGCGACGTGAGCGCGCCGAGCAGGTTGTGGTGCTGGAAGACGTACCCGATCTCGCGCCGCACCCAGCCGAGCGTCGCCTCCGACGCGTTCCTCAGCTCGTGCCCGAGGACCTTGAGGCTCCCGTCCTGCGCCGAGCGGAGCGCTCCCATGAGCGTCAGCAGCGTCGTCTTCCCCGAGCCCGACGGACCGGTGACGATGACGACCTCGCCCGGCTGGATGTCGAGGCTGATGTCGAAAAGGATCTGCTTCTTCAGCGCGCCCGAGCCGTAGGTGTGGTTGAGCGCCCGGATCGAGATCAGCGGCTCGGTCATCCGAAGATCTCCGCCGGGTCGGCGCGCCGCAGCTTGTGGAGGGCCATCATGCCTGCCAGGCAGCACATCACCAGCGTGAGGACGAAGACCGAGAGGCAGAGAGGCGCGGTGAGCGTCATCGGCAGCTGGGTGGCCGCCTCCGCCGCGTGGTACACGACCGCCGACAGCGCCAGGCCGGGCAGGTAGCCGAGGAGGGCCAGGATGATCGACTGGCACAGCACGATGCCGTACAGGTAGGAGCTCTTGTGCCCCATCGCCTTCAGCGTGGCGTACTCGGTCATGTGGTCGCTGACGTCCGCGAAGAGGATCTGCGAGACGATGATCCCGCCCACCACCAGGCCGATGACCACGCCGAGGTTGAAGACGTAGCCGATCGGCGTGATGGCGTTCCAGAAAGCGATCTCCCTCGCCATGTACTCGTCCATGGTCAGCACCAGGACGTCTTTGGGAAGCGTCGCGGCGATGCGGTCGCGCACCTTCGCTGGGTCGGCGCCCGGGGCGAGTCGCACCAGGCCGATGTCGACCAGGCCCGGATTCCGCGCCGGAAAGAGCCGGAGGAAGTTGACATCGGAGGTGAGCACGGTGCCGTCGATGCCGAAGGAGGTCCCGAGGACGAACGTCCCGGCGACGCGTGTCTTCCGGTCGTTGAGCTCCACGTCGAGGGTGCCCTCGGCCAGGTCCTTGGCCAGCGCACCGTACTCCGGCCGCGAGGCACGGTCCACCAGGACCGCCTCGCCGAGCTTCAGCCCGGCGAGCTGGGCGCTCACCTCGGGGATCTTGATCGCGTCGATCCGCGGGTCGAAGCCCAGGACGATGATCTGCTTGAGGACCTTCATCCGCGGGTACTTCCAGACGCCCAGGGAGAAGTAGAAACCGCACACCGACTCCACGCCGGGCACCGCCCGCGCCTGGTCGAGGCGGCGCCGCGTGAAGCTCTTCAGCTGCACCAGGAACTGGGACTTCGGGTTGAGGATCACGACATCGCCGTTGAGCCTCACGTGGAAGCGTACCGAGCTCTGGAAGAGGGCGTCGCGGAAGCCGAGCTGCATCAGCATCAGGATGACCGCGAAGCCGGTTCCCGAGACCGCCACCAGGAGGCGCAGGCGCTCCCGGCTGAGCTGCCGCCAGGCGAGGGTGAACGGAGACTGCAATTAGTGTCCCGTAAACGAAATAGGCCGGTATTTGTTGGCAGCGCCAAGGGGCCAGATCCTAGGCGCCGCGACGCACGTTGGAGTAGGCCCTCCACGCAGGAGCGGCAACAACGGAGATGGCCCCTTGCCGCGCCAACCCGAGGGGCGCCTGGCCATTGCGCGCGATCTCTGCGTTGCTCCCACGCGAGGCGGAGAGCCTACTCCAGCCTCGGTGGTCGCGCCTTGACATCGCGCGCAAGCGCCAGGCGCAAATAGCGGTCTATTTCGTTTACGGGACACTAGGGTCCGATCAGGATCTCGACCTCCAGGTCGGTGAACCTCGAGGCCAGAGACGCCATGGAGCCCTGATCGAGTCTCACGTCCACTTCCACGACACGGGCGTCGACCTTGGCGGCGGGATCCGGGTCGACGGACTGGAGCCGGCCCACCTTCATGCCGATCCGCTCCACGACGCCGGTGAGGGGTTGAGGAAGCGCGGGGCTGGTGATCCGCGCGCGCTGGCCCACCTTCACGCGGGGGACGTCGCTGTCGTAGACCTCCGCCACCGCGTACATCTCCCCCGTCCGCGCCAGCTCGGCGATCCCTTCGGGGCCGACCTTGGCGCCTGCCCGGGCGTGGATCTTCAGGACCTGGCCGTCCACCGGTGAGCGTACGAGCGAGAGGTTTCGCTCGGCCTCCGCGCTCGCGAGATCGGCGCGTTCCGCCTCGATGTCGGCCTTCGCCTGGACGACGCGTGCCTTCGCGACGTCGAGCTGCGCATCCGACGCGTCACGCTCGGAGGCCGGCAGGAGCCCCTGTCCCGAGAGGCTCGTCACGCGTCCGTTCTGGATCGTCGCGTTCCTCCCCTCGGCCTCGGCGCGGGCGAGCGCCGCCTCGTTGGCGGCGAGCCTCGACTTCAGGCGCACGATGCGCGCCTCGCGGATCCGGAGCGTGTCGGTCTCCGCGATCACCTGCCCCGCCTTCACGGTCTGCCCCTCCTCCACGAGCAGGCGTCCGACCACCGTGACGAAGTCCGACGGGCCGGCGACATGCAGGATGCCGTCCTTGGGGCGAAGCCGGCCGCGGGCGGCCACCGGCGCCGATGCCGCGTCAGCCACCCGGGCCGCTGGAGTCGCCGACGCGGGAGTCTCGCGCTTGCCTCCCGCGCCGCAAGCGATGGCCGCGAACGCGAACGCCGCCGCCAGCGCCGCTCCGGACCCTCGCATCAGAAGCTCATCTGTATTTCCGCCACGACCGTCCGCCGGAGCACGTCGCCGAAGACGTGCTGCTGCGCGTTGTCGTCGAGGAGGTTCGTCGCCTTGAGCGACGTCGTGAGCCTACCGCCCGCCCAGCGGCGCCCGAGGGCCGCGTTCAGGAGGACGTACGAAGGGCTGTAGCCGTAGTAGGCGGGGCTGAGGACCTGCGTCCAGAAGGCACGGTCCACCTGGTGGAAGGCCAGCGAGCCGAGCCAGACGTCGCCGGAGTAGTTGAGCCCGAAGCTCACGCGGTTCCTGGGAGCGACCGAGATGATGTCGGCTGGCGGCCTCAGCGGGTCGCTCGTCGAGTCGGGAAGCGTGGGGGTCGCCTGGTACGAGTACGACCCGAAGACCGTGACGCGGGGACGCAGCTCGTGCGTGAGCGAGACCTCGACGCCCCGGTTGCGCACGCGCCCCAGGTTCAGCGTCTTGACGTACGACGGCAGGACGATGCCGCGCTGCGCCAGGACGTCGATGAGGACCGGCGGGAAGGGCCATCCCGCCGGAGGGTTCTGCGACGTGTAGAAGGGCTGGATGCCCTGCGAGAGGAGGGCGGTCGGCCCGGGCGTCGTGGAGATCACGTGGTCGGCCTGGTTCCAGTAGAAGGCGACGTCCAGACGAGTCTTCGCGAGCGTGCCGGTGTAGGCGACCTCGAAGGCATCGTGCGTCTCGGCCTCGAGGTCCGGGTTGCCGACGGTGCGGGTGACGATGGGCAGCTGCGCGTTCCCCAGGCGCGGGTCGATCGAGCCGAGCGGGAAGGAGCCGCCGACGACCGAGATGTCGAGCGAGTTCTCGATGGCCGAGGGCGCGCGAAACGCCCGGTTGTACGACGCGCGGAACGTCTGGCCGTTCCAGGGCGTGTACGAGACGACGACCCGCGGCGAGAAGTCCGCGCTCGAGAGGTTCTGGAACTTGTCGACGCGGGCTCCCACCGACGCGTGGACGCGGCCGAGGTCGACCTCGTCGGTCAGGTAGAAGCCGACCTGGCTGCGGTCCTCGGCGCCCGGCGCGATCGAGAGGTCGAAGGTGCTGTAACGGAAGTTGGCGCCGACCGAGACGAGGTGCCGGCTTCCCAGGAGCCGCGTGTATCCGGCGTCGAGGTCGTAGGAGTTGTTCTTGAAGTCGATGAAGATCGGCCGGCCGGTGGCGTCTCGCGTGACCAGGCTGGGCGCGGTGCCGGTGAGGAGGTTGGCGAACGCCGCGAGCCGGAAGCCGCCGTTCGTGTAGGCGACCCGCCCGTAGCCGAGCTTCGATCCGGATTCGATGTCGAAGGGGCCGATCGGCGTCTGGATGATGCCCTCGGTCCCGGCCAGGCCGCCCGAATAGCTGAGCAGCCCGCCATCGCCCAGCTCCTGGTCCACGCGCAGGTCGACGTGCGGCTGTGCGGTGCCGTTGTTCGCATAGGCGACGGCGTCGTAGGAGCCGCCGCCCACCGTGAGCGTCGGGTCCAGCGGGCTGGTCGAGACCCGTACCGACCCCTGCGGCCGCTCGAACGAGTCGCTGTGGAGGTAGCCGGCCGAGACCCGGTACGAGAGCCGGTCCGAGAGGGTGCCCGCGTAGCGCGCGGCGACGCCGAAGAGCCCGCCGGTCTCCTCCTTGCCTTGCCCGAAGAGGCCGCCGGTGAGCGTGAGCTGCAGCCCCGGCGTCTGCCGCGGCGGCTTCGTCAGGACGTTGACGACGCCGGTGACGGCGTTCGCGCCCCACATCGTCGCCGCCGGGCCGCGAACGACCTCGATGCGGTCGATGTCGGGCGTGCCGACAGAGATGAGGTCCCAGAAGACGACGTTGAAGAAGTCGAAGTAGAGGGGGCGTCCGTCCACCAGCGTGAGCTGCGACGGCGCCAGGAACGCGCTCGACTGCCGGGCCGTGAGGTTGACGTCGCGCGGCGAGGTCTGCACGACGTTGAGGCCCGGGACGGTCCGCAGGAGGTCCGGCAGCGTCTGCGCCGGCGTCAGCTCGATCGTCTTGCCGTCGACTACGCTCATCGTCGCCGGCGCGTCGGCGAGGCTCGTCTCGACCCGCGCCGCCGTCACGACCACGTCCTCGCCGAAGGAGAGCGTGAGGACGAGCGGCGCGTCCGTCCGACCCCCGGCCGCAACCTGGACCAGGCTCTCGACGCTCATGAACCCGGGGTGGGACGCGGTCACCCGATAGGAGCCGGGTGGCAGTCCCGTGAAGCGGTAATCGCCGTCGGCCCCGGATCTCAGGTCGCGCTTCACCGGACCCCAGATCGTGACGCTGGCCCCGGCGACCGCGGCTCGGCCCGGGTCGGTGACGCGTCCCTCCAGGGTCCCGCCCGGAACGGGCACAGGCTGAGCGGCGGCGCTGCCCGCGAGAAGAGACCATCCGAGGAGCATGGCCAGCACGAGTCTCAGGGACAGATCGAGAGCGGTGCGATCGCGGACCCGCGGCTGACCCGGGCGTCGCTGGAAAGGCACAGAGTTCATCCCGCCTCCGACTGCACAGGTTCGAAGACCGAAGCTGCCGTGCAGTTAGTTTGACACGCTCGCCAACAGACGCCGCGCGGGACGGGCACTCCGTGCACCCTGAGCGCACCCAACGAAAAACGCCCCGGCTTGCGCCGGGGCGTTGAAGCTCGGGATGTACTAGAGAAGGAGAGCTACTTCTTGACCTCTTCCTTCTTGACCTCTTCCTTGACCTCGGTCTTTTCCTTGGTCTCGCCGGACTTCTTGGTGGTCTTCTTGTGCTTCTTGGAGGTCTTCTTGGTGCCCTCGGCCGTCTTCTTCTCGGTCGACTCGGTCTTCGTCTCGGTCGTCGAGCCCGTGACGGGGTTGGTGGTGGTCTTCGTCTCGGACTTGGTCTCCGCCTTGGTGGCGGGCTTGGTGGGCTCCTGGGCGAAAGCCGCGCCGAGCGACAGAACCGTGACCGCGACGAGAGCAGCGATGGTCTTCTTCATGTTTCTTCCTCCGTCTAGCGTTCCCGTGCCGCCTCGCGGCGGCATCGGGGTTGTGATCACCACGTTGCAGCGCAACTCATCTGCCAGCCCGGAGGACGGGGCCTCGATCATCTCGTAAGATGGCCATTTGCAATTAGTTACAAGAGAAATCTGGGTTGGCACCGCGCAGCGCGTCCCAGACCGAATACCCGATAGGGTGCGCCGCACACCCCATTCCGAAGGGGCCCGGCGCTAGCTCTCCTTGCGGATCAGCCTCTTCAAGGCCTCCCGGTCCGGCGCCAAAAGCTCGCTCACCCGCTGGTGGTTGACGTGCGCCACGATGATCTGCCCCACCTCCTGGTTCACCTCGCGGAAGAGGCCGTGGGACTTCATCTTCGAAGCCTGGTACTGGTTGTCCTCGGTGGGCGAGACGTAGTGGACCGAATCCGCCTTGAAACGGTGGATCAGGAAGAGGTGGACCAGCGACATCAGCCGCTTCTTGCGCAGCGACTCGGCGAACGTGTTCTGGTCGCGCACCGAGAGGATGCTGCGGCCGCGGCGGTCGTGGATCGGCGCGAAGACGACGTTGGCGAGCTTGTCCTCATCGGCCGCTCCCGCGCCGAGGATGGCCAGCTCGAGGAGCTCCGAGCCGGCGCGGTGCGGTCGCAGCTGCACCCGCAAGCCTCCGGGGATCTCGTTCTGCTGCGTCCAGAGCGCCAGCCACTCCTCCAGCAGCTTCCTGGGGACCTCGGTCTGCACCAGGTGCTGGTGCTGGGTGGAGCCCTTCCCCATCGCCATCGTGGTGGCCGTCCGCCCGGAGGTCGCGGTCAGCGCCGCGTCGCCGCGCGGGCCGCCCACCAGCGTCTGAGGCGTGCGGTAGGGGGACTCCACCATGCGCAGCTTCCGCTGCAGGCGGGCCAGCGCCAGCATGCCGTCCTGCTTCAGCGCGGTCGCGAACTCCTCGGCGGCCAGGCCGTCGATCTGGTGCCCGCCGTAGGTGATGAAGTTGAAGACGAAGCCCATCTTGCCGAGCTCCTCGGGGAAGCTGCGCATCTCGTCGTCGCTCATGCCGGTGGTGTCCCAGTTGAACGACGGCGAGAGGTTGTAGGCCAGCATCTTGTCCGGGAACCGGGCGTGGATCGCCTCGGCGAACTGGCGGGCGTCGTGGAGGTCGGCGGTCTTGGTCTCCATCCAGAGGAGGTCGGCGAACGGCGCCGCCGCCAGCGACTTGGCGATCGCGTAGGGGATGCCGCCGCGCACCTGGTAGTAGCCCTCGGGGGTCTTGGGAAGCTCACAGTCCCACGCGATCTCCGAGCCGAGCTCGCGCGCCCTGGCGCGCGCGTCGTAGAGCGAGGCGGTGGACGCGAAGCGGCGCCATTCGTCGGGAGGCATGTCCAACGACTCCCCTTCGGCGGCGCGGAACTCCAGCACGGCGGCAACCGCGTCGCCGTACGTCTTCACCGCGGCCTCCTCCTCCCAGACCTCCAGGAACCGCTCGGCCACCTTGTCGAAGGTCCTGTCGAGCGACGTCTCTTTGCCTTCCCGGTAGGCGGTGGCCGCCGCGGCGACCTGCTGCATCAGCCCGCGCCGCTCCAGCCAGTCGATGGCCTGCGCGTGCTCGCCTTCGGGCACGGCGTAGAGGAGGTGGCCGTTGAGCTCGGAGACTCCCAGCTCGAAGAAGCGGCGCAGCAGCGCCAGCGTGCAGGTCTTGTAGGAGGGCACGTTCAGATTCGTGGCGCCGATCAGGAACGGCTGGTCGCGCTCGTCGGAGCGTCCGTCCAGGAGGTTGGCGGCCTCGGCGTCGGTGCGGGCCACGACGATCCCGGCGACGCCCATCACGTCGAGCTGGAAGCGCGCCGCGTTCAGCCGCTTGTTCTGCTCGTCCTGCGCGACCAGGACTTTGCCCCCCTGATGGCCGCACTTCTTGGTGCCGGGGCGCTGGTCCTCGATGTGATAGCCGGGCACGCCGGCCTCCACGAAGCGCCGGATCAGGTTGCGCACGTGGGGGTCGCCGCCGTGTCCGGTGTCGGCGTCGGCGATGATGAACGGGCGGAAGTCGTGCGCCGGAGCCGCCTCGCGCTGCGCCGCCGTCATGCGGGCGCGCGCGAACTGCTGGTTGCGGTCGGCCGCCAGCAGCGCGCGCACCAGCGCGGCGGCCTCATCCGGCACCTGGCTCAGCGGGTAGCTCGCCAGGTCGGGGCCGGGGTCCTCGCTGGTGCTCCCCTTGGCCGAGGTCGCCCAGCCGCCGAGGTAGATCCCCTCGATCCCCATGCGCTTCATGACCACCGCCTGGCCGGGGGAGTAGGGCCCGAAGGTGGTGATGCTCTTCCGCTCGGCGAAGAGCGCGCGGAGGCGCCGGTGGAACGCGTCGGCGGCCTCGCGGGCCACCGTGTGGTCGCGGGCGATCGTGCCGCGCTGCTCGACGACCTGGCGGGCGCTGTGGAGACGGACCAGGCCGGCGAAGCGGTCGCTCTCGAACCAGCGCTGGGTGGCGTCGATGTCCTGCTCGAACGAGCTCATGTCGGGCTCCTCAGGCGGCGGACTGTAGACGATCTTCGCGCCCGTCGTGACCGTCAGCGGGGCGGTCGCCGCGGGTGCGCCGCCAGCGCCAGCAGCGAAACGCCGTGCGCGATCAGCCCCACCGCCACCAGGGCGAAGAGCGCCGGGCCGCCCTGGACGAACCGCAGCTTGCGGAGCGCCCCGGCCGTGTCGACCAGGGCGCGGGAGTCGGCGTGCAGCCCGGCGAGCAGGATCGAGAGGCCGGCGGTCGCCACCACGATGCCGTGCGCCACGAGCCCGGCCCGGGCCAGGACCGTCAACCACTTCTTGTGCTCGCGCGCGATGATCGCGTCGGTGTAGTCGGAGGGGAGCTTTCCCAGGGTGGCGCGGCCCACCCGGACCGTTCCCACGATCACCGCGACCGCGCCGCCGATCACCAGCAGCGGCGGCCCCCAGGAGTGGCCCAGGATCCGGCGTCCCCACTGCTTGAGGACCGTCCCGTTGCCGGCGCGCCGCACGTGAAGCAGGAGCTCCAGCGAGCTGAACGCCAGGAAGAGCATGACGCTGGCGCTGGCGACGGGGGCGACGCGGCGGAGTCCCCTCTTCACCCTGGCCGCTTGCAGCAGCCGATAGATCGCGAAGGAGACGAGTCCCGCCATGACGACCAGAAGCGCGAAGCGCCCGAAGGCGGCGCTCAGGAGCATCCCGAGCGCGCCGGTAGGCCCCGTCTCACTTCCGCGCTGGAGGAGCGCCACCCGGGCGGCCACGGATCCCACGATCAGGTAGACGACCCCGCGCGAGAAGAAGCCGAAGCGAGGCAGCGTCTGACGAATCCAAGGCGCGACCTCCGGCGACTTCGTCGGCACCGGCGCCGATTCTAGTAACCGGTCACTGGTGACCCGACATCATCCGGACCGCCTGCACCGCGCGCGCCAGTCTCTTGTCCCAGCTCCCACGCACCGGCACGGCGCGAGCCCCGAACTCCCCCAGCGTCGCCTCGAAGAGCGCGTGCATCTCGGCACGCCGGTCCCCGCGGTCGCGCTGGGCGTCGGCCACCCAGGGGACGTCCGGGGCGAGGAGCAGGTAGAGGTCCCCCAGCCGCTCCCGCGCCGCCGCCTCGATCCAGGCCGGGCAGGCGCCGTAGTAGTGCCGGGCGTAGACGACGGTCGAGAGGAGATCGGTGTCCAGCACCAGGAGCTCGCCGGCGCGCGCCTCGGCGGCGTCGGCCTCGGCGATCTGCCCGCGCGCGATCGGCTCCACGTCCTCCGCGCTCAGCGCTCCGCCCCTGGCGTCGCAGTAGCCGCGCACGTATTCCGGCACCCAGGGCGCGCCGAGCTGGCCGGCCAGCTGCTCGGCCAGCCTCGTCTTGCCGGTGCACTCCGAGCCGGTGACGACCGCCCGGAAGGGTCGCCGCCTCACGCGGTTCCTGCAGCGGCCGCCGCCATCGAGCGCCTCCAGGCGAGGAGGCCGGCGACGGCCAGGCCGAGGAAGACCGCGTAGAGGACCGACGTGAGCGCGAGGCCCTGAACGAGGTAGACGCCGACCGAAACCACGTCGACCGCGATCCAGACGTGCCAGCTCTCCAGCCACTTCTTCGTCTGCATCCACTGCGCCACGATGCTGAAGGAGCCGAGCGCGGAGTCCCAGAACGGCACCGCCGCGTCGGTCTGGGCCCGGAGGACCCAGCCGAGGAGCGCGGTGCCGGCGGCGCCGGCGAGCCCCAGGCCCACCAGCCAGCGCAGCGGGGTGCGGCTGACCTGCAGCGCACCGCCCCCCTCGCCGCCGTGCCGCCACTCCCACCAGCCGTAGATGTTCAACACGAAATAGACAATCTGCAGCGCCATCGAGACGTAGAGCCGCTGCTCGCGGAAGACTACGACGTAGAGGAGCACGTTCACGATGCCGATCGGCCAGCACCAGATGTTCTCCTTCACCGTCAGCCAGACCGACGCGATGCCGGTGATCACACCGGCCACCTCGTAGGCGTTCAGAGGCCGAGCTCCAGGGTGAGCAGGGCGCCGCGCCCCGACAGCGGATAGAGGTAGGGCGTGCCGAAGGAGGTGCGGGTGCCGGCCGCGCTCTGGACGTCGAACTGGTACGAGTAGCCGCTGGGGTAGCGGCGGCGGTCGAGGACGTTCTCGACGGTGAGGCGCAGCCGCGGCTTGCCGGCCTTGACCCAGCGGGAGACGTCCAGCGAGGCCGAGGCATCGAGCGTGAAGAAGCCGGGCGCCGTCAGGCCGCGGGTGGCGGTGTTGTCGAGGTAGGCGCGCGTCTGGTAGCGGCCGGAGACGCCCGCCTCGAGGCCCGGCACGACGGTGGCGTCGAAGCCGAGGTTCCCGACGTAGCGCGGGGTGAGCAGCGGCCGCACGCCGCGCGAGACGCGGATCTCGGAGGTCAGGTAGCTGCCGTCCTCGCCGTAGACGTCGATGGACTGCGGCCATTCGCTGATCTCGGCCCAGCAGAAGCCGGAGGAGTGCCTGAGGCGCAGCCAGGTCAGCGGCTGCGCCTGCAGCTGCAGCTCGGCGCCGCGGCGGAAGCTCCTGGCCACGTTGCGGCGCACCGGCAGGCCGATCTCGGAGAGCTCGCCGGTGAGCGCGATCTCGTTGCGGAACTCCATGGCGTAGAAGTTCAGCGAGCCGCGCACCCGCTCGTCCAGCTTGGCCTCCAGGCCGAGCTCGAAGTCGTTGACCCGCTCCGGCCTCACGCCGCGCAGGTCGTAGAGGACCGAGGCGTTGTCCTCGCCGTAGAGGAGGTCGGCGCGCGCCGGCTCGCGCTCGGTGCGCCCCCACGAGGCGTAGACCGAGAGGTCGGGCGTCAGCGTGTAGCGGGCGCCCAGCTTGGGGTTCACGAACGTCCAGCTCACCGAGCCGAGCGGCAGGTCCCCCTCGTAGCGGAACCGGGCCCAGCGCACCTGCGCGTCGCCGTAGAGGTGGAACCGGCCCGGGTCGTAGGAGAGCTTGACGAAGCCGTTCACCTCGCTCTTGAAGCCGCGGTTCCGGTAGGCCTCGTCCCCCCCGACCTCCTCGCGCCGGTGCGTGGAGCCGTGGGTCGAGCCGTAGCCGGTGGCGGTGAGGCTGACATCGTTCCACCGCTCCTTGTAGGTGAGCGAGGCGCCCACAACATGCCAGTCGAGGCCGTACTGGTTCAGGAGCGTGCGCTCGGCGTCGGCGTAGATGCGGTACCAGCCGCCGGCGCCGTTGTAGAAGACCTGCGCCGCCAGGCTGCCGCTGTCGGAGAGGAAGCGCGTGTACTGCGCCTGCGCGAACGTCTGGTGGAAGTCGTCCTTCTCGTCGGGCGACAGCGGGTTCGTGCGCGGGTCCTGCTCCAGCACGTCGCGCTCGACGGCCAGGTAGGCCAGTTGGCTCTTCTCGCGCCCGGCGAAGCCGAAGACCTTCAGGAAGGAGCTGTCGTCCTGGTAGGAGGCGCCGTAGAAGAGGCTCTGCTGGGTGATGCCGGAGTTGCGGCGGTAGCCGTCGGACGTCTGGTAGGCGGCCCGGGCGTAGAGCTTCAGGCCGGAACCCAGCCTTCCCGACTGCACGCCGACGCCGCCCCGCGCGGTGCCGTAGGACCCGAAGGTGAAGCGCCCGTCCACCGCGCGCTGGTCCTTGAAGTCGAGGCTGGCGAAGTTGATCGAGCCGCCGTAGGAGGCCGAGCCGACGCTGGAGGTGCCCACGCCGCGCTGCACCTGGACGCTCTCCAGCGAGCTCGCGAAGTCGGCGAAGTCGACGAAGTAGAGCGCCGAGTCCTCGGGCTCCGAGAGCGGCACGCCGTCGAGTGTCATGTTCAGGCGCGTCTGCTGCACCCCGCGGATGTACATGTAGGAGTAGCCGGAGGCGGCCCCGCCGTCGGCGTACTGGGTGAGCGAAGGGATGTCCTTCAGGAGGAACGGCACCTCCTGTCCGTAGTCGGCGCGGTGCAGGTCCTCGCGGGAGATGTCGGACTTGGTGACCGGCACCTCCTCGCCGGCGCGCACCGCCTGCACCACGACCTCGTCGGTGACGCGGGTGAGCGGCGGCAGCACGACCTCGACGGCGGGCGTCCCGCCGGTCACGTCCAGCCGGACGGTCCTGCTGCCGTGATCCGGGTGGCTCACCCGCAGGACCCGCGGTCCCAACGGAAGGGCGAGCCGGAAGGCGCCGCCGTCGTCGGTGGTCACCGCCGGCGGCCCCGCCTCCGCGGCCACGGCCGCTCCGGCGACCGGCCGTCCGCTGCTGTCGCGGACGGTGCCCGCGACGGTGACGGTCTCGTCGGCGCGCGCGCCGCCGAGGACCGATAGGAGCAGCGCGACCAGCGCCGCCGGTTTCCCCAAGCTCATCCTGGACATCGGAATGCCTTCTTGCCTTTCCCTACGCCGGTGTCAACCGGATCAGGTTCGAGGGTGTGATCTCAGGCCGCTCTTCGCGGCCACCCCTAGGCCCTTTGCGGGCGCAGTCTCCCGCGCGGGGCACCCCGAGTCAAACGGCGGGCGGCAGCGCCGTGCTAGACCGCGCCGGCAAGGGACGCCAGAATGGCTTCGAGAATGGCGAGCCGGTGAACGCGCGGGACCTCGACCTGGCGGCGCTCTTCGGAGCGATCGACATCTATGTCTTCGATCAGCTCCTGCGCGGGCGGATCCGGCCGGGGATGACGGTCCTCGATGCCGGCTGCGGAGACGGGCGGAACCTGGCCTTCCTGCTCCGCGCCGGCTACGAGGTCCTCGCCCTCGACCCCGAGCCAGGGGCCATACGCGCGGTCCGCGCGCTGGCGGAGCGGGTCGCTCCACACATCGACCCCTCCAGCTTCCGGGTGGAGGCTGTCGAAGCCTGCAGCTTCCCCGACGCCGTGGCCGACGTCGTGATCAGCTCGGCGGTGCTGCACTTCGCCCGCGACGAGGCGCACTTCCGGGCCATGCTCGCCGGCTGCTGGCGACTCCTGAGGCCGGGCGGGCTCTTCTTCTGCCGGCTGGCGTCGACCATCGGGATGGAGGGCCGCTTCACGCCGCTGGGAGGACGCCGCTTCACCCTGCTGGACGGCACCGAGCGTTTCCTGGTGGACGAACCGTTTCTCGTGAACCTGGGCGCGGAGTTAGGCGGCACGCTGGTGGATCCGTTGAAGACCACGGTCGTGCAGCAGCAACGTTGCATGACCACCTGGGTGCTGCGGAAAGGCGGATAGCGGTCCCTAGGAGCCCGTCCCAGTAATAGGAGGGGTCGCGTTCCGAGCGCCGGAGGGCCAGATGCAAGGCAGCGCGACGACCGCTGGAGTTGGCTCTCCGCGGTCGTCAGCGTGAACGCCGCAGATGGCCCTCCGCCGCCGGAGCCCGAAGGGCGTGCGAGATTTGCGGCCGATATCTGCGTTACTCGGGGGCGAGGCGGACAGCCAACTCCAGCCTCGCCCCTCGCGCCTTGATCTCGACCGCAACTCTCGCACGCGCGACCCCTCCTATTACTCGGACGGGCTCCCAGGGGTCAGAGGAGCGTGAAGCCCTCGGCCCTGCGGAGGCCGCGGTCGAAGGTGTAGGTGGTCCGGGCGCCCCGGACGCGGGCGACCTCGCCGAGAAGGTAGTCGGAGAAGTCAGCCTTGCCGCTCGCGAACATCGCCATGGCGCGGTCGAGCAGATCGGCGTCCTCCACCACGAACGGCGGTGTTGTGCGCAGCATCCGGACGGCAGCGAGGATGTCCGCGCGGGAAGCGTGATACAGGCTGTCGAGGACCCACTCGAGCTCACACAGCACGACGTTGCTGAGGAAACAGGCGTCCTCGGCGGCCCTGCAGCTCTCGACCACGCCCAGGGCCCGTGAGGCCTGCGCCTCGTCATCCCTCACCAGGAACCGGATCAGGACGTTGGTGTCGAGCGCGATCAAGGCTTCCTGGCGGAGTGTCTTCGAGCCGCCCGACGGCGCACCGCCGTGCGCATCTCGGCGATGGACGCCGGCTTGCGCCTTGCGAGGCGCCGAAGCATCCCGTAGGCAGCGTCGAGGGCAGGGAGCTCCTCGCGTGCCAGCGTCACCGATCCGTCGGGCGCGATCGAGACCTGGAAGCGGTCGCCTTGCCGCAGCGCCAGTCGGTCCCGGATGACCTTCGGCAAGGTGACCTGTCCCTTCGACGTCAGCGTGGTGGAGCCCAGAACGCTCTCCTTACCAAATCGAGAATAACACGACAACGGTAAGGAGGGGGTCAGCCCTCGAAGTCGACGTTCTCGGTGATGCGGGTGCCGTCGCGCCCGAAGGCCTCGACATAGGTCCGGATGCGCTCCCGCGCCCTGGCGAGGTCGTGGTTGTCGAGGTTCAGGTTCAGGAGGTCGATGTACCAGGGGGGCTTGACGCCGCTCTTCACGTAGGTCTCCACGATCTCCCGCGCGATCGGCAGCGTGGTCGTCTTGGAGTCGTCGTGGACGTCCTTGTTCCGCGCCGCCAGGAGCTTGCGGTACTCCTCGTCGAGGAGCCGCGCCAGCAGCGCGTCGCCGAAGACGTCGCCGGCACGCGCTCCGGTCTCCTCGTCGTCCGCGGTCAGCGCCGCCCCCTTGTGCAGCCACTCCCAGAGGATGCTGAGGCGAATCTCGCCGGTGGCCGCATCCTCCATCAGGTAGAGGACGTCGTCGTCGCCGAAGAAGTCGGCCGGCTTCAGCGCCGCCGCCTGGAAGCCGCGTCCGAAGGCATTGCCGTACTGCAGTCCGACGCTCAGGAGGTCGCGCGCGCCGCGGACGGTTCGCGGCGCCGGCTCCAGCAGGACGAGCCCGTCGGCATCGGCCGGTTCGTAGGTCAGCGGCGGGAACGCGCGGCCGAGCTGGTTCTCCTCGCCGGCCTGCTCCCAGACCGGCCGGACGATGTGGACCATCTTCCAGTGCGCCACCCACTTGCCGCTGGCGCCGGCCTTCTGCTCCCGCTCGCCCCCAGCCTTCGCGCGCTTCATCCCGGCGGCGACGCCGGCCTCCGAGCCGACCGGGATGTTCGGCTCCATGCCCCCCTGCCAGAGCGCACAGCGGCCGTTCCGGTCGGGGGTGTTGACCGCGCGGCGAACGCGATCCTCATAGTTCCGCATGTAGCCGTAGGTCATCCCGATGGCGTCGATGTTCGGGTTGACGAAGGCCGGGTCCCAGGCCATCGCGTCGGAGACGCTGTTGATGTAGTCCCAGCGGCCGGTGTTGAAGCCGACGAAGTGCTTGCCCAGCGCGGCGCGGATCTCCATGAGCTGGAAGACCGCCTCGATCTGCTCGACCAGGACGTAGGTCTTCAGCGTGCCGACGGGGAGGCCGAGGTGCGCCTCCAGCGCGGAGAGCATGTCGTTCCAGAGCGCGGCCTCCTCCGCCGTCTGGATCTTCGGCAGGTAGAGGACGATCGAGGAGCCGCTCTCGCGCAGGCGCGCGCCGTTGGCCACGACATACAGCACCAGGTCGACGATCGAGGCCGAGAGACCCTTCTCGCCGCGCAGCCGCACATGCCGGTCGTCGAGGTGGAGGCCGCGGCAGCGGAAGATCTTGGTCGTGACGTCGAGCTGCTTCCACCAGTCGTCGACGATGGTCCGACCCAGGAACCCGCGCGCCCACTCGTTCATCTCGGCGGCCACCTGCTCGGCGACCTTCAGGAACAGCGCGTCCATCCCGATCGCCAGCCGCAGGTTGCGCTGGTTGTCGAGGGACATCGTGGTCGTCTGCCCGAGCGCGTCCTCGCCGTCGAACATCCAGCCATCGGCGCCGGAGAGGAGCGCGTAGGCGACGTTCCGGAGCCCGCTCTCCACCGAGGCGCGCGGCCGGGTGGCCGGCCCGGTCCCCTGGATCCACTGCCGGCGCAGGTCGGCCGGGATCTCCGGCCCCTCGAAGCGGCCCAGGCGCGCGTCCCGCACGGTCAGGCGCGTGCGCGGGATGGTGGAGTCCGGGTCCAGGAACGCGATGCGCTCCCGCGCCTGGAAACGGCGCAGGCGGCGCTCCAGACGCGCCGCCATCACCTCGCGGCGGTCCCGATCGAGGGGCGCCAGCGCGCGCAGGGCGTCGAGCGCGGCGGGCGTGTACACGTCCGGATGGCTCTCGCGGACGCCGCGGCGGAGCTCGAGATCGGTGCTCATGGGGCGGGCAGTCTACGACGCCGGTAGCAGCGCACGGCGCAGTCGTTCGTGCTCGGAACGGGTCCGCCGCAGGAAGTCCTGAAACGCCGCATCGGACCTGATCGCGTCGAGAAACGGATCGCGCTCGAAGAGCGGCAAGCAGGGCATCCCCTCGGTCGCGGTGCGCTCCAGCCAGCGGACCGCCTCGGCCGTCTTGCCCAGCAAGGCGCAGGCGGTCGCGATGTTGTAGGCGGTGTGGTGGAAGTGCGAGGAGCCCTCCCCCTTGCGCGCCGCCTCGATCGCCGCCTCGCTCTCCCCGGGGCGATGCCCCAGCGCCAGCAGGACGGCCCTCGAGCCCGAGGCGTCGGAGCTGGCGGCGTGGGCGTCCATGTCGCTCACCGCGCGATCCGACTGCCGCAGCGCCTCTTCGTGACGGCCCAGGTGCGCCAGCGTCAGCGGGATCTGGAAGTCGCCGGGGCGACACGCGCGGAACGCCGCCAGCGCCTCGTCGTAGTGCCCCTGATAGAGGCGGATCCGGGCCACCCGATAGGGCGCGAAGTCGTCGCGGGGGTCGATGCGCAGCGCCTCGGCGAACCCCGCCAGAGCTTCCTCGAGGAAGCCGAGGTGCATGTAGAGGGAGGCCAGCTCGTCGCGAGCTCCGGCATTGCTGGGGTCGAGCGAGACCGCCTTCGTCAGATCGCTCGCGGCCCTCTCGTGCGGGAAGCCATTGGCGAGCGTCCAGGCCAGACTGCTGCGGGCCATGTACGCCTCGGCCAGCGTCGCGTCGAGCGCCAGCGCCTTCTCGACCTCCACGAAACCCTTCTGCTCCCAGGCCCGCTGGGGATCGGCCTCGAACGATTTCCTGGCGTACTGGCGAGCCAGCACCGCGTGGGCGCGGGCGAAGCGCGGGTCGATCTGGATGGCCCTCTCCAGGTAGGGGATCGCCTTGTCCTTCTCGGGCCAGGGGCGCTGGTTGGCGTGGAACATCCCGCGCAGGTACTGGTCGTAGGCCTCGCCGTTGGCCTGCGGCAGGCTGCCGCCCGCCGGCGGGGTCGGGCGCAGCGCCAGCCTGAGCGCCTGCGAGATACGCCCGGCGATGTCGTCCTGCAGCGCGAAGAGCTCCCGGACCGGCTTGTCGTACTTCTCGGCCCAGAGCTGAAACCCGCTCGAGGCATCCACCAGCTGCGCGTTCACCCGCACGGTGTCGCCCGAGCGCTGCACGCTCCCCTCCAGCAGGTAGCGGACGTTCAGCTCACGCCCCGCCTGGCGGGCGTCCACCGCCTTGCCCTTGTAGACGAAGACGCTGTTGCGGGCGATCACCAGCAGGTCCTTCACCTGGGCGAGGTCGGTGATCAGCGCGTCGGTCATGCCGTCCACGAAGTACTCGTCCTCGGCCTTGCCGCCCAGGTTCTGGAACGGCAGCACCGCCAGAGAGGACGCGCCGCCGGTGGGGCGCGCGGTGGAGCGGCGCCAGAGGACGGCACCCGCCGCCAGGAGGGCGATCAGACCGGCCGCCAGCCACAGCGCCGCGGCTCGCCGCGAGCGCACCGCGCCGACGAGCACGGTCGCCGACGGCTGGGTGCTCTCGCGAAGACGGCCCAGCTCGGCGGCCAGGTCGCGGCTGGACGGGAAGCGATCCTCGGCCTGCTTGGAAAGACAGCGCTCGACCAGCGCGGCCATCGGCGCCGGCGCGTCGGGACGCAGGCGCGCCAGGGAAGGCGCCGGCTCCCGCAGAATCGCCGAGAGCGTCTCCACCGCGGTGGCCTTCCGGAACGGAGCCCGACCGGTGGCCATCTCGAAGAGGATCGCGCCGAAGGCGAACTGATCGGACCGGAAGTCGGCCGGCGCGCCGGTGGCCTGCTCGGGCGACATGTAACCGACCGTGCCCAGGATGACGCCGGACGCCGTCGCCCGCGCCAGCGTGTCGACGAGGCTGTCGGCCGGCCCAGGAGCGACGTACTTGGCGAGCCCGAAGTCGAGGATCTTGACCGCGCCGTCGGCGGTGACCACGACGTTCTCCGGCTTCAGATCGCGGTGGACGATGCCGGCGTCATGCGCGCGCGAGAGCCCGGCGGCGATCTGCGCGCCGATGGAGAGGAGCTCCGGCATCGGCAGCGGCTCGCCCAGGAGCGCACGCAGCGGCCGCCCCTCCACCAGCTCCATCGCGATGTAGGGCGCGCCGGCGTGCTCCCCCACGTCGTAGATCGTGACCACGTTGGGGTGGTTGAGCGCCGAAGCGGCTCGCGCCTCGACCTGGAAGCGGCGCAGCCGCTCCGGCTCCGAGACGACCGCCTCGGGCAGCACCTTCAGCGCGACCTCCCGCAGCAGGCGGGTGTCGCGGGCCCGGTAGACGACGCCCATGCCGCCGGCGCCCAGCGGCGCCAGCACCTCGTACGGTCCCACGCTGGTCCCGGCGGAGAGGGTCAACGACGGATTCTCGCCCAGCGTCCCCGACGGTGATACCGGGCGTGTGCCACACACGCCGCGGTGCGCACCCCACTCCCTTGCCCCAGACATCACTTGTCATCGATCCCGGTGATCCTCGACACGCTGCAGGCCTGGCACTGGTCCTGCTCCTTCTCCTCCGCCACCGCTACCAGGAGAAGGAACAACCGTGAAGCGAAGCAACGTCTTCCTGATCATCGTGGGTCTCGCCCTGTCGCTCGACGCCGCGGCCCAGAGCGTCGATCTCACCTTGAGCCTCGTCGCCAGGACCACCGACAACACCACCCTGACCAAGTCAGCCCCCGGGCAGGACGTGGTCTACCTGGCCAACGTCCAGAACAACTCGTCGACGACCGCCGCGACGGGCACGGCGCTCACCGACGACCTGCCGGCCGGCGTGACCTTCCGCTCGGTCACGGCGCCCGCGGGCTGGACGTGTACCGGCCCCCAGGCGGGAACGCGGGGCAGGGTCTCCTGCACGAACCCGTCGCTGGCGCCCGCCAGCGGCCCCAACTTCATCCGCATCACGGTCCGGGTGGACCTGAACGCGCCCATCGGCGGCACCATCGCCAACACGGCCTCGGTCAGCTCCACGACGCCGGAGGCGACCCCCGCGGACAACACGGCGTCGGCCTCCTTCCTCGTCACCAGCTCCGACCTGGCGATCTCCATCGCCGACTCTCCGGAGACCTTCACGCCCGGCGCCAACGTCACCTACGTCGCCACCGTGATCAACCTCGGCGGCGGCATCGCGAACGACCTGCGGCTGGAGAGCTTCACGCCCGCCAGCACCACGTTCGTCTCGGCGACTCCGTCGGCGGGCGGGTCCTGCACGAAGCCGGCGGTCGGGGCGCCGCGGTCCTCTCTGAACTGCACCTGGCCCGGACCGACCGGTAGCGGCACGCGAAGCACGCTCACCCTCGTCGTCAAGGTGGACGCCTCGGTGGCGGCAGGGACGCGGATCTCCTACACCGCCTCGGTCGACAGCTCCGATCCCGACCCGAACCGCGCCAACAACTCGGCGACCGGCGGCGGCAACGCCGTCGCCGCCGGCGGCGCGGCGGCCGACCTCTCGATCACCGCCACCGGTCCAGCCGCGGTCGAGCAGAGCAAACCCGCCACCTACGAGATCTCCGCGGCCAACGCGGGACCGGCGACGGGCAACGGCACCATCCTCTTCGCGGACATCCCCGCGGGGACGAGCTTCGTTTCTCTCATCGCAGCGGGCGGTGCCTGCTCGGCTCCGGTCCCGGGAGCCTTCGGGACGCTGTTCTGCCGCTTCGGCGACCTCGCCTCCGGGGCGAGCGCCCGCATGCTGCTCACGATCGTCCCGGTCGGCAACGCGGTGGCGCCGGTCCGGCTGGACGCGGTCGCCAGCGCCCAGGACCCCGATCCCAACGCCGCCAACAACCTGGCCTCGGTCACGACCCAGATCACCTCGACCAGCTGCGGGAGCGCCCCGCAGGTCGAGCGCCTGGTCCCGATCGTCCTCGATGTGACCACCCCGGCCACCCGATATTCGACCGAGCTCGCGCTCTCGAACCGGGGCCCGGTCTCGACCACCCTCTTCATCCGGTACACGCCGGCCCTCGGAGAGAAGGCCGGCGGCGGCTCGGTCAGCGACGTCCTCCTGGCCGGGCAGCAGCTCGTCATCCCCGACGTCCTCGCCTACTTGCGCGGCAAGGGTCTGGCGATCCCGCCGTCCGACCAGTCGCCGCAGCAGGGGGGCACGCTGGTGGTGAGGTTCGAGAACATCTTCGACCCGTCGGCCGTCGCGGTCACGGCGAGGACCACCGCGGCCACCGCGTCCCCGCAGCCCCTCGGCGCCGCCGGCCTCGCCTACGCGGGCATCGACCCCTGCGAGGGCGCCCGGGACAGGGTCCTGGTCTTCGGCATCCGCACCGACGCGAGCGACCGGACCAACCTCGCCGTCTTCAACACCGAGAGGCGCGAGCTGACGTTCAAGGTCACCATCGTCTCCGGCGACGGCAGCGGCAAGACGGCCGTGGTGCGGGCCTCGGAGACGATCGACGGTTTCGGCTGGATCCAGCTCAACCGAGTCCTGGACGGGACCGGCATCGACCAGGGCTACGCGGTCATCGAACGGCTGTCCAGCACCGGCGCCATCGGAGCGTACGGCGTCATCAACGACAACTTCACGAACGACGGCTCGTTCGTCCTGGCCTCCAGCGGTCCCCTCTCGGGCACGAACCTGACGCTGCCGGTGCTGGTGGAGGTCGGCAGCCCCCGCTATCGCAGCGAGCTGGTCCTCGCCAACAAGGGGACGGCCGAGGCCACGCTGACGATCCGCTACGTGGAATCGCTGAGCCCGGCTGGCGGCGCCGGCGGAAGCACCACGGTGCGGATCGGTCCCGGCCGGCAGCTCATCCTCCCGGACGCCGTCGCCGAGCTGCGGCGGGAGGTCGGGATCTCGATCGGGAACGAGGACGCCGCCAGCTACGCCGGCGCGCTCTCCATCTCGGTGCAGGGCGTGCCGCTCTCCGACATCTATGTCGGAGCCCGCACGGCGGCGCAGTCCCCCCTCGCCGGGCAGTTCGGCCTCTTCACGCCGGGCGTCCCCTCGGGGTTCGAGTCGTTCAGCGAGGCGTTCATCTTCGGCCTCCAGGCCAACGCGACGACCCGCTCCAACGTGGCGGTCGCGAATGCCGCCACCTCGGGCGCCTCCATCACGCTCGAGCTCCAGGCCTTCGACGGCGACGCCGGCGGCGCGGCGAAGGGCGCCCCGAAGTCGTTCACCCTCTCTCCCGGGCAGTGGGCCCAGGAGGGCAACTTCCTCAAGAGCTCCGGGGTCTCGAACGGCTGGGTGCGCGTGCGGCGCCTGTCCGGCGGCTCCCAATGGATCGCCTACGGGGTGATCAACGACGGGGGGACGCCCGGCGACCGGACCGGTGACGGAGCGTTCGTGCCGACGGCGCGGTGAGCTCGGCCGCGATCCGCGAATAGAATGTCCACGTTCCATCGCGCCGCTGGGGGGAAGCATGGTCCGTCGGATTGCGATTGCCGCGGTCGTCGTATCCGCCTTGCTGGTCGTGGCCCTCCCAGGCGGTGAGCCGACGGCGGCCGCCCAGCCGCGCGCGCTCCGGCCGCTCTCGGACGCCCCGTGCGTGGCCGGCGCGCTGGAGCACGCGCTTCCGCTCCCCACCTCGCTGCCGAAGAGCCAGCTCCTCGCCTTCCAGAGGACGCTCTACGACTTCCTGGACGCGCGCACCTACGACGTGCAGCTGCACTGGTGCCGCGACAAGGGCGTGCGCGACACCGGACCGTTCAGGAACGGTGTCTACTACGGCACGCATCCGGCGGTGCGGATCTTCTATTCGCCGAAGGTCATCGCCTGGCTCGAGGGCGGGCGCGTCGGCCCGATCCCCGACGGCGCCATGATCATCAAGGAGCAGTACCAGCCGCCGGCGGTGCGCTACGCCGGGCTCTCACCATCCGAGGTGACCGCGCGCTTCGCCGCCGGGAAGGACTGGACGGTGATGATCAAGGACTCCAGGGCGTCCCACGACGGCTGGTACTGGAGCGAGCTCTTCGCCGGCATGACGTTCGACAGCTACGAGCCGCCGTTCGACGTCTTCTGGGGCGGCCAGGGCCTCTACTGCCTCCGCTGCCACGGCGCCGCCCAGAAGGAGCTGACGTTCGCGGCGCTGGAGAACGTCGAGGGCTTCCCGGGGACGCCGATCACCTACGACGTGGACGACTCCTGGCGGCAGACCACCCTGGCGACTTCCCACCTGCCGACCGGCGGGCCGCCCGACGGCGAGACCGTCGCCGCGGCCGCGCCGCCGGCGGAGACGAACCCCGATTTCCTCCGCTTCTTCCGCGGATTCCGGCCGGTCCTCGACGCCGAGCTGCTGCGCTTCCCCGGAGAGAACTACGACCACGTCCCGGCTCCGCCGGAGGGCTCCTACGTCACCTCCGATCAGTGCATGGGGTGCCACGGCGGCCTCAACGGCCCGTTCGGTCCGACGATGTTCCACGTCACCGGGCCGCCGGCCGGCCGGGTCCCGCAGGGCGTCAACTACTCGCCGTTCGGCGAGTGGCGCTGGTCGCCGATGGGGCTGGGCGGGCGCGATCCGATCTTCTTCGCGCAGATCGAGAGCGAGATCGCGTTCCTGAAGTCGAACCCGGACCCGGTCGCCGGCCAGCAGGCCGCGCAGGGGCTGGTGAATGCCTGCTTCCGCTGCCACGGCATGATGGCCAAGCACCAGCTCGAGGCGGACAAGGGCCCGGCGGCCGACTTCGACCCGAGTGTCTACTACCAGACGGATCTGGACGCCCCCGACTTCAAGTACGGCGCCTTGGCGCGCGAGGGCGTCAGCTGCGCCTCGTGCCATCGCATCGCGCCGGACAGCTCGCCGCTGGCCGAGTTCCTGGCCAAGACCAACACCGGCGACATGGCGCTCAGCGGACCGGCCGAGCTGTACGGCCCGTTCCCCGACGACCAGATCTCGCCGCACGTGATGAAGACCGCCACCGGCATCGAGCCCAAGCAGGGCGAGCACCTGAAGAGCGCGTGCGTCTGCGGCAGCTGCCACACCATCGTCCTGCCGGTGGCCGACGGGCCGGCCGGGACGCACTCGATCGAGCAGGCGACGTTCCCCGAGTGGCTCAACAGCCAGTACGAGAACGAGCTCCACCCCGACAACCCCTTGGCGCGGACCTGTCAGGACTGCCACATGCCCACGAGCTACACGCTCGAGACCAAGGGCGTCGACATCCCCGAGCTGAAGGACAAGATCGCCATCGTCCAGGACCAGAGCTATCCGGAGTCCGCCAACACGGCACCCGCTTCGGACCTCAAGGTGCGTGTGCGGGAGAGCGGCTTCCGCCGCCACACGTTCCACGGCGTGAACGTCTTCCTCCTGATGATCTTCCGGCAGTTCCACGATGAGCTCGGCCTGCGGCTCCCCGACTACATGAGCGGCTCGACCTCGGGGCTGGACGACGCCATCGCCAACATGGAGCGCCTGGCCACGCAGGAGAGCGCCCGGCTGACGCTCTCGGCGCCGGCCCTCAGCGGCGGGACGCTCGCCTTCGACGTGAAGGTCGAGAACCTCGCCGGCCACCGCTTCCCGAGCGGCGTCGGCTTCCGCCGCGCCTTCCTGGAGGTGGTGGTGACCGGCCGCAGGGGACAGGCGCCGGCCTCGGTCCTCTGGGCGTCCGGCCGGACCAACGACATCGGCGTCCTCCTGGACGGCAAGGGGCGCCCGCTGGCGACGGAGTTCTTCGAGGAACAGTCCGACGCGGACGGGCGGCGGACGCAGGCGTACCAGCCGCACCACCGGGTGATCACCCGCGAGGACCAGGCGCAGATCTACGAGGAGCTGGTGCGCTCCGCCGATGGGCGCTTCACCACCAGCTTCATACGCCGCGACTCGATCCTGAAGGACAACCGGCTGCTTCCGAAGGGCTGGTCGCGGGAGGGGCCGGGGCCCGGGCTCCCGCGGGAGTACCTCGAGGCCACCTACCCCGAGGGGGATGCCGAGCACGATCCCGACTTCACCGACGGCACCGGCTCGGACGTCACCGCCTACCGCGTCCCGATTCCCGCCGGCGTCGATCGGGCGAGCCTGAAGGTGAAGGCCACCCTCTACTCGCAGGCGATCCAGCCGTCCTACCTGGACGCGCGGTTCCGCTCCGCGGACGGCCCCGCCACCAGGCGCCTCGCCTACCTCACCTCGAGGCTGAAGACGGCCGGCACGCTGATCGACGGCTGGAAGCTCCGGATCGCCTCCGCCTCGACCCGCTAGGATCGGAGGCCATGCCCACGGCCGACGAGATCCCGACGCAGATCGGCGTCCCCGCCGACGAGGGACCGACCCGGCTGGACACCGCCACGCCCGCCGACATGACGCTCCCGCCTCCGGAGCGACTCAAGGGAGGCGCGGCGGAGCGTCCCTTCCGCTACGCGCTCCGCGGCTTCCTGGCCCGCGGGGCGATGGGCGAGATCCACATCGCCCAGGACCTCGACCTGCGCAGGAACGTCGCGCTGAAGCGGCTCGCCGGACAGCTCCTGGACAGCGGCGGCGCGCTCGCGCGCTTCCTGCGCGAGGTGCAGGTGACCGCGCAGCTCGACCACCCGAACGTGGTCCCGGTCTACGGCCTGGAGGTGACGCCCGACGGCGCCCCCGCCTACGCGATGAAGCTGGTCGTGGGGCGAACGTTCTTCGAGCTGCTGAAGGAGACGCGCTCCGTCGCCGAGAGCACCGGCCGGCTGGAGGGAGAGCGCTCGCTGGCGTCGCGCCTGGAGCACTTCCTGAAGGTCTGCGACGCGATGCATTACGCGCACGCCAAGGGCGTCCTGCATCGCGACCTGAAGCCGGCCAACCTGATGCTCGGGCCCTACAACGAGGTCTACGTGATGGACTGGGGGCTGGCGCGGGTGTCGGGCGGCCACGACGAGGAAGACGTGCCGTCGGCCGGAGACGACGCGGATTCCCCCGAGGCGCGGACGCGCCTGGGGGCCGCCATGGGGACGCCGGCCTACATGTCGCCGGAGCAGGCGGCGGGCCGGAACGACGAGCTCGACGCCAGGAGCGATCAGTACGCCCTGGGGCTCATCCTCTTCGAGCTGGTGACGCTGGAGCGCGCCATCCCGGGCCAAACGGTGCGCGAGGTGATGGCCAGCGCCGCCGCCGGTGAGAGGCGGCCGGTCGAGGCGGTGGTGCGCGGCGTGGAAGTCCCGCCCGAGCTGGTGGCGGTGATCGGCAGGGCGACGGAGCGCGCCCCGCGGGAACGCTACGAATCGGTGGCGTCGCTGGCCGACGACGTCCGCCGCTACCTGCGCGGCGAGGCGGTCCTGGCGCGTCCGGACAACGCCTTCCAGAAGCTGGCGCGCGCGATCGCCCGGCACCGGACGCGCACGCTGGTGGGGCTGCTCACCCTGGTCGCGCTCTCGGCGGTGGTGGTCGCCGCGCTGGCGGTCCGCAACGAGAACGCGGTCAACGCGGCGCGGGAACGGGAGCGCCGCCTGGGGAACCTGCTGGCGCAGACGGCGCAGCGGGCCGAGCGGATCCAGAGCCACCTCCTGGCGCTGGACGCCTACCTGGGCGGCTTGAGCGACGAGGCGGCGGCGGCGATGACGCAGGCGACGCCACCGGCTGCGGCCCGCTTCTACCTCCTCTCGGACTTCCGGAGCGGCCACGGACCGCCGGACCTGCGTCCCTCGCTCTCGCACCACGACAAGGTCAGCCCCGGCCACTCGGTCTTCACGCTCGCTCCCGGGCTGGCGCTTCCCGAGGCCGAGGATTCGATCCGCCGGATCGCGTCGATCCAGGACTACCGGTGGCGGATCTTCCGCGAGAGCCTGCTCTCGGTGCGGGAGCTCCCGAGCCAGCGCGAAGTGCTGCCCTGGGACGAGGAGTCGGTGCCGCTGCTGTGGTCGGTGGTGGGCCTCGCCGACGGCGTCTCGTCGATCTATCCGGGCACCGCGCACGTACCCGAGCGCTACGACGCACGCGAGCGGCCCTGGTACACCGCGGCCCTGACCGACCCCGACGTCGCCTTCTCGGCACCCTACGTGGACGAGAAATCCGGCGAGCTGGTCCTGGCGATGAGCCGCAAGATCCGCGGCGCCAAGGACGAGCTCCTGGGCGTGGTGGCGATGGAGCTGACGTTCCGCTACATCTCCAAGGAGCTCCTCGCCCGCCCCAATGCGGCGGTCGACGACGTGATGCTGCTGGGCCAGGACGGGCGGGTCATCGTGCGGTCGACGGGGCGCGCCCCGGCGGCGCCCGCCGGGCGCGAGGCCGCGATCCTCGAGCCCTTCCCGATCGCCTCGGCCCTGCCGGCCATCGAGGCAGGGCAGAGCGGCACCCTGGACGCCGTCTGGCAGCAACGCCCGGTGGTGGTCGCGTTCTACCGCCTGCCGATCCTCGAGTGGACCTACGTCTCGGTGGCCGATCCGGGGCGCCTCTTCGGCCCCTGAGCCCTCAGCGGCAGTACGATGCATGAGGGACATGGGCTCGAAGGTTCGTATTCAGGCATTGGCGACGCTCCCGCTCGCGGCGGCCCTGCTGCTTCCGGCCTGCCAATCGGCCTCGCCGCCCCCGGACGTGAAGAAAGAGATGACCACCGAGAAGAGCACCGCGATCGAGGCGCCCTGGACGGTGAGCTACCTGGACGGCAGCGCCAACAGCTATCAGATCTGGCAGGAGGACTCCAAGTCCGCCGCCAAGCTCAAGTACACGCCGGTGAAGCCGGAGCAGAGCTCCACCGGCCACTACTCCGGCGGCGAGCCAGTGGAGAAGACGCTCGACGCCGGCTCGGTGGCCGAGCTCTGGCGACAGCTGCGCGCGCTGGAGGCCGACACGGCGAACCGCGCCAAGGCGCGCGGCAAAGGGACCGGGATGTTCCGCTTCGAGGACAAGGCCCGCGGGAACCTCGAGTTCCTGGTGGAGCGGGTGCCGGCCCTCCTGGAGCTGGACCGGCTCCTCGCTTCCTTGCGGGCTCGCTGAGGACTGGCGGTCGCCGGAGACTTGGCGGAGGCGATCTTCGCGGTGCCGAAGGTACCGCAATATGGCCTAGACCCGGCGGCGCAGCCTCAGCGTCACGTCCCTCGACTCGCCGTCGCGCTGCACCGTGACCGCGAGCTTCTCGCCGTCGCGCCGCAGCAGCTCGCGGAGGCGCAGCAGGTCGTCGCCGCCCACCGCCTCGCCCGCGAGCCGCAGGATGCGATCGCCGGCCTTCAGGCCGGCTTCCTCCGCCGGTGACGCGCCCGACACCGCCGCCAGCACGAGACCGCCACCCTCGGCGGGTTCCAGCACCATGCCGGACATGTCCCACTCGAACGGCTGCGGGTAGCGCCGCGACCGCTCGAGGTACATCTTCGCGGCCGCGTAGTCGAAGGTCACGTTGCCCTGTCGCAGGATGGCCATCCCGAGGTTGCCGTTTCGCGAGTCGGCCCCGCGCGGGCTCTCGTGCTCCTTCGACGGGAAGCCGGCCACCACGTTCGGGAACGTGAGGCCCCCGACCGAGAGCGCCGCGATGCGCCCCACCGCTCCCAGGACGGCTCCGCTGACGCCGCGTCCCAGCCGCGTCTCCAGCGCGTTCGCCGGCACCGTGATGCGCGCGTCGGAGCTGGCGTTGAGCGTGACCGCGTGCATGGCGCCGGTGTCGACCACCAGCGTCACCGGGACCGGCGCGCCGACGGAGGTCATCGTGACCTCGGCGGGGACCATCGGGACGCCTTGCGCGAAGCTGAGCGGCACCGAGGCCGCGCCCGCGGCCGGCGTGAACCTGCCCGGCCGGATGAGCTCCACCTCGCCGCGGTCCTGGTTCACCCGCACGGTGAAGCTCCTGAAGAGGGCCGCGCCGATGACTCCGTCGTTCCCGCCCGGGAATTGCGCAAGGCGAGGCATCACCACGGCGCGCATCCCCTTCAGCTCCAGATCGCCCAGCGTCACGCGCACGCCCTCGGCGACCCTCGCCTCCACGGGCGCCCCGCTGCCGCCGGCGCCGCCCACCTGCACGCGCATGTCGCCGTAGGTGAGGCCGAGCGCCTTCACCGTATCGTTCTCGTAGAGCAGCACCCCGCCCATCGGCATGCCGGTGTCGAGGACCAGCGAGAGCGGCTTGGATCCGTTCACCGAGGCCTTCAGCACCACGTGGTTCCCGACGTCCGAGAAGGGGATGCTGACGCTCGCCTTGCCTTCCGGGAAGGCAATCTCCGGCGGCGCCTCCCGCACCATGTGGTGCTCCTGGGCCCGAGCGCTCCAGACCGCCAGGGCCAAGGAAAGCACGACCGCACTCTTCAACCTGCGCATGAAACCTCCTGCTCTTCGAGGTCCCAGCCTGCACCTCTAATGCCAGGCTCCGTCGCGTCTTTGCTGCCGGTATTGGGGAACCGTCTCCCCAATTCGGGATTCGCTAGACTGCCGGTATCCCGCTGTCGGCGCGGGAAGCTTCCGACCTGCCGGCATGGCCTGAGCAACGTGGCCCCCCTTGTGCTTGAGGGAAACAGGCAGGATGGCGTAAGGATCCGCATGCGAACGCAACGATCGGAACCCAGCCTTCGCCCCGCCGAGCCGGAAAAGACCCAAGTCGCAGAGACGCCGATCTTTTCCGCCGGTGAGCCCGAGCCGCCGCGCCGCCGCCGCTGGCCCTGGATCGCCGGGGCCGTGGTGCTGCTGGTCGTGGCGGTCTTGGTCCTTCGCGGTCGAGGAGACAAGGCAGCGGCCGCCAAGAAAGGCAAGCCCGCTCCGCGGCCGGTACCGGTGGTGGCCGAGCCGGCGCGCGCTGGCGAGATGCCGGTCTACATCAACGGCCTGGGCACGGTGACCCCGCTGGCCACCGTCGCGGTGCGCAGCCGCATCGACGGTGAGCTCGTCCGCGTCTCGTTCCGCGAGGGGCAGATGGTGCGGAAGGGGGACCTGCTGGCCGAGATCGACCCGCGCCCCTACGAGGTGCAGCTCATGCAGGCGCAGGGGCAGCTCTCCAAGGACGAGGCCGCGCTCAAGAACGTGCGCCTCGACCTGGCGCGGCTGGAGTCCCTGGCGGCGCAGGGCATCGCCCCGCGGCAACAGCTGGACACCCAGCGGGCCGCCGTCAACCAGGCCGAGGGGACGATCAAGAGCGATCAGGCCCAGGTGGCCAGCGCGCGCCTGAACATCTCCTACACCAAGGTCACCGCGCCGATCACCGGGCGGGTCGGGCTGCGCCAGGTGGACGTCGGGAACTTCACCCGCGCCAACGACCCCAACGGCATCGTGGTGCTCACCCAGCTCCAGCCGATCGCGGTCCTCTTCACGATCCCGGCCGACCAGCTCCCGCCGGTGATGAAGGAGATGGCCGCCGGGCGGCAGCTGCCGGTGGAGGCCTACGACCGCGAGATGAAGCTGCGGCTGGCCGGTGGCACGCTCTCGGCGGTCGACAACCAGATCGACCAGACGACCGGCACCGTGCGGATGAAGGCGACCTTCGACAACGCCGACACGGCGCTCTTCCCGAACCAGTTCGTGAACGCGCGGCTGCTGGTCTCGACACTGCAGCACGTGGTGCTGGTGCCCAGCGCGGCCCTCCAGCGCGGCAACCAGGGGACATTTGTCTATGTCGTTAAGGCAGCGCCTGACGGCGCCGCGGAGATCGCCTCCGCCGAGTCTCCGGCGACCCGCGCTGCCGACCGTCTCGTGGTGGAAATGCGCAACGTGACGGTGGTGCGCACCGAGGGGGACGTCACCGCCGTCTCCAGCGGCGTCGCCGCCGGGGAGCAGGTCGTCACCGACGGCCTCGACAAGCTGCAGAACGGCAGCCTGGTGAGCGTGGCCAAGCCGGGCGAGGCCGCCAGGCCGGCCGGCGGCGGGAAGGGCGGCGGCAAGGGCGCGATGAAAGGGGACAAGGGCCGCGGCTGACACGCCATGAATCCGTCGCGCCCCTTCATCCTCCGGCCGATCGCGACCTCGCTGCTGATGGTGGGGCTGCTGATCGCCGGCGGCATCGGCTTCAAGCAGCTGCCGGTCTCGGCGCTGCCGCAGGTCGACTACCCCACCATCCAGATCGCCACCTTCTATCCGGGTGCCAGCCCGGACGTCATGGCCTCGGCGGTGACCGCGCCGCTGGAGCGGCAGTTCGGGCAGCTTCCCGGTCTCAACCAGATGACCTCCACCAGCTCCGAGGGGAGCTCGCTGATCACGCTGCAGTTCGCGCTGGAGCTGGACATCGACGTGGCCGAGCAGGAGGTGCAGGCGGCGATCAACGCCTCCGGCACCTACCTGCCGCGCGACCTGCCCAACCCGCCCATCTACGCCAAGACGAACCCGGCCGACGCGCCGATCCTGACGCTGGCGCTCACCTCCGAGACGGTGCCGCTCACCAAGGTCGAGGACTACGCCGATACCCGCTTCGCGCAGAAGATCTCGCAGCTGCCGGGGGTGGGGCTCGTCTCCATCAGCGGCGGCCGCAAGCCGGCGGTCCGCATCCAGGTCAACCCGACGTCGCTGGCCTCCTACGGGCTGACGATGGAGGACGTCCGCACCGCGATCGTCCAGTCGAACGTCAACCAGGCCAAAGGGGACTTCGACGGGCCGGAGCGCGCCTTCGCGATCGCCGCCAACGACCAGCTGCTCTCCTCCGACCAGTACAAGCCGCTGGTGATCGCCTTCAAGAACGGGGCGCCGGTCCACCTCTCCGACGTCGCCAACGTGATCGACGACGCCGAGAACGTGAAGCAGGCCGCCTGGAGCGGCGCCACTCCGGCCGTCATCCTGAACATCCAGCGCCAGCCGGGCGCCAACATCATCGGGGTCGTCGACCGGGTGAAGGCGCTGCTGCCGCAGCTTCAGGCCTCGCTGCCCCCCACCATCAAGGTGGCGATCCTGACCGACCGCACCACGACCATCCGCGCCTCGGTCCACGACGTGGAGTTCGAGCTGCTGCTGACGATCGCCCTGGTGGTGATGGTCATCTTCCTCTTCCTGAGGACGCTGGCGGCCACCATCATCCCGTCGGTCGCGGTGCCGCTCTCGCTGGTCGGGACGTTCGGCGCGATGTACCTCCTGGGCTACTCGCTGAACAACCTGACGCTGATGGCGCTGACGATCTCGACCGGTTTCGTGGTCGACGACGCGATCGTCATGATCGAGAACATCTCCCGTTACGTTGAGGAAGGGGAAGATCCGCTGCAGGCGGCGCTCAAGGGGGCCGAGCAGATCGGCTTCACGATCCTCTCGCTGACCGTCTCGCTGATCGCCGTCTTGATCCCGCTGCTCTTCATGGGGGACGTCGTCGGGCGGCTCTTCCGCGAGTTCGCGATCACGCTCTCGATCACCATCCTGCTCTCGGCGGTCGTCTCGCTGACGCTGACCCCGATGATGGCGGCGCGTCTCTTGAAGCACAAACGACCCGAGGAGCAGGGGCGCTTCTACCGGAAGTCCGAGGAGCTCTTCAAGCGGGTCATCGCCGCCTACGGCCGCTCGCTGGAGTGGGTGATGCGCCACCAGACGGCCACGCTGGTGATCGCCGGGGCGACCCTGGTGGCCACCCTGCTGCTCTACGTGGTGGTCCCCAAGGGGTTTTTCCCGGTACAGGACACCGGCGTGCTGCTGGGCGTCTCCGAGGCGTCGCAGACGGTCTCGTTTCCGGCCATGGCCGAGCGCCAGCAGGCCCTGACCCGGGTCATCCTGCAGGACCCGGCGGTCGAGAGCCTCTCGTCGTTCATCGGCATCGACGGCACCAACACCACGCTCAACTCCGGGCGCATCCAGATCAACCTCAAGCCGCTGGAGGACCGCGACGCCGACGCCGGCGAGGTGATCCGGCGCCTGCAGCCCGAGCTGGAGAAGGTCCCCGGCATCACGCTCTTCCTGCAGCCGGTGCAGGACCTGACCGTGGAGAGCCGCGTCTCGCGCACGCAGTTCCAGTACACGCTGGAGGACCCCGACATCGCCGAGCTGGCCGCCTGGGCGCCCCGGGTCGTCGAGCGGCTGCAGAAGATCCCCGAGCTGCGCGACGTGGCCAGCGACGCGCAGAACGAGGGGCTGCAGGCGCACGTGGTGCTGGACCGCAACAGCGCCTCACGGCTGGGCATCGGCCCGCAGAACCTGGACGACGCGCTCTACAACGCGTTCGGGCAGCGGCAGGTCTCGACGATGTTCACCGCGCTGAACCAGTACCGGGTGGTGCTGGAGGTGGCCCCGGAGTTCCAGAACAAGCCGGAGGACCTGGAGCACGTCTACGTGAAGCCCGGGACCGGCGTGGCCGGCCCGGCCGGCACCGCGCCCGCCGAACCGGTGCCGCTGCGCGCCTTCGCGCGCGTCGAGACCCGGACCGCGCCGCTGGCGGTGAACCACCAGGGGCAGTTCCCGGTGGTGACCGTCTCCTTCAACCTGGCGCCGGGGGCCTCCCTGGGGCAGGCGGTGCGCGCCATCGAGAAGGCCAAGAGCGAGCTCGGCGTGCCGGCTTCCATCCAGGCCAGCTTCCAGGGGACGGCTGCCGCGTTCCGCGCCTCGCTAGCCAACCAGCCGTTCCTCATCCTGGCCGCGGTGGTGACCGTCTACATCCTGCTGGGGATCCTCTATGAGAGCACGATCCACCCCCTGACGATCCTCTCGACGCTGCCCTCGGCGGGCGTGGGCGCGCTCCTCTCGCTGATGATCTGCCGGACCGACTTCTCGGTGATTGCGCTGATCGGGATCATCCTGCTGATCGGCATCGTCGAGAAGAACGCGATCATGATGATCGACTTCGCGCTCGACGCCGAGCGCAAGGAAGGGAAGCCTCCCGAGGAGGCGATCACCCAGGCGGCGCTGCTGCGCTTCCGGCCGATTCTGATGACCACGATGGCGGCGCTCCTGGCCGGCGTGCCGCTGGCGCTGGGCTCCGGCATCGGCTCGGAGCTGCGCCGCCCGCTGGGCATCACGATCGTCGGTGGCCTCATCTTCAGCCAGATGCTCACCCTCTACACGACGCCGGTCATCTACCTGGCGTTCGACAGAGTGGCGCAGCGGCTGACGCGCCGCCGCAAGGCCAGGGCCGAGCGCGCCGAGCCGCACCCCGCACCGGCGCCGGCGCCGGCTCCCGCCGGAGGCAAATAGCCCGTGGCCGAGTCCAGCCTCTCGGCCCCGTTCATCCGGCGCCCGGTCGCCACCACGCTGCTGACGGTGGCGATCGCGCTGGCCGGGGCGGTCTCCTTCGGGTTCCTGCCGGTCTCGCCTCTCCCGCAGGTGGAGTTCCCCACCATCAACGTCTCGGCCGGGCTGCCCGGCGCCAGCCCGGAGACGATGGCGACCTCGGTGGCGACGCCGCTGGAGCGGCAGTTCGGGCGCATCGCCGGCATCACCGAGATGACCTCCAGCTCCACGCTGGGCTCCACGAACATCACGCTCCAGTTCGACCTCGGCCGGAACATCGACGCCGCCGCGCGCGACGTCCAGGCCGCGATCAACGCCGCGCGCGGGCAGCTCCCGGCCAACCTGCCCAGCAACCCGCGCTACCGGAAGGTGAACCCGGCCGACGCCCCGGTGCTCCTCCTCTCGCTCACGTCGGAGGTCCTGGACCGCGCCCGCATGTACGACCTGGCTGCGTCGATCCTGCAGCAGAAGCTGGCGCAGCTGCCCGGCGTCGGGCAGGTGGTCGTCGGAGGGGGCGCCCTTCCGGCGGTGCGGGTGGAGGTGAACCCCACCGCACTGAACAACGCCGGGCTCTCGCTGGAGGACGTCCGGACGGTCCTCCAGACCTCGAATACGAACCGCCCCAAGGGCTCGATCGCCGACGCGCAGCGCACGTTCACGATCTCCGCCAGCGACCAGCTCTTCTCAGCGGCCGAGTACCAGCCGCTGGTGGTGGCCTACCGCAACGGGGCCGCGATCAGACTGGCCGACGTCGCCAGGGTCACCGACTCGGTGGAGGACATCCGCCAGATCGGCCTCTCCAACGGCAAGCCGGCGATCATCGTCCTCATCTTCCGGCAGCCGGGCGCCAACATCATCCAGACCGTCGACCGCGTGCGCGCGCTGCTGCCGCAGCTGTCGGCCGACCTGCCGCCGACCATCAAGCTCTCGGTCGTCATCGACGCCACCCGCACGATCCGTGCCTCGGTGCACGACGTCGAGGTCACCCTGGTGATCTCGATCGCGCTGGTCATCCTGGTCGTCTTCCTCTTCCTGCGCAGCGTCCGCTCGACCCTGATCCCGACGGTGGCGGTGCCGGTCTCGCTGATCGGCACCTTCGGGGTGATGTACCTCCTGGGCTACAGCCTCGACAACCTCTCGCTGATGGCGCTCACCATCGCCACCGGCTTCGTGGTGGACGACGCGATCGTGGTGGTCGAGAACGTCACCCGCCATCTGGAGCAGGGGATGAGCCCGATGGAGGCGGCGCTGGTGGGGGCCAGGGAGATCGGCTTCACGGTCTTCTCGATCAGCGTCTCGCTGGTGGCGGTCTTCCTGCCGATCCTCCTCATGGGGGGCATCGTGGGACGCCTCTTCCGCGAGTTCGCGGTGACGCTCTCGATCGCGATCGCGGTCTCGATGGTCCTGTCGCTAACGACGACGCCGATGATGTGCGCCAGGCTCCTGAAGTCGAAGGGGGAAGAGTCGCACGGGCGCCTCTACCAGGCGAGCGAGCGGGCCTTCGACTGGATCCTGCGCGGCTACGAGCGCTCCCTGACCTGGGTGCTGCGCCACCAGCCGCTGACGCTCGCGGTCACGCTGGCCACCATGGCGGCCACCGTCTGGCTCTACAACCTGGTGCCCAAGGGCTTCTTCCCGCAGCAGGACACCGGGCGCATGTCGGGCACCATCCAGGCCGACCAGGCGACGTCCTTCCAGTCGATGCAGAAGAAGCTGATGACGTTCGTGAAGGGGGTGCAGGACGACCCGGCGGTGGACAGCGCCAACGGCTTCCTCTCCGGCACCGCCAACACCGCTCGCATGTTCGTGGCGCTGAAGCCGCGCGAGGGCAAGGGGGCGCGCAAGGAGACCGCCGATCAGGTGATCGCCCGCCTGCGCGGCAAGCTCTCCGGGGTCCCGGGCGCGCAGCTCTTCCTCTCACCGGTACAGGACGTGAGAGTCGGCGGGCGGATGGGGGGCGCGCAGTACCAGTACACGCTGCAGAGCGACGACCCCAGGGAGCTCTTCGACTGGGCGCCGCGGGTGACCGGCGGTCTGCGCAGGCTGAAGGAGCTGACCGACGTCAACAGCGATCAGCAGAACCGCGGCCTGCAGGTGGCGCTGGACATCGACCGGCAGACGGCCTCACGGCTCGGCATCACGCCGCAGATGATCGACGCCACGCTCTACGACGCCTTCGGGCAGCGGCAGGTCTCGACGATCTACACGCCCCTGAACCAGTACCACGTGGTGATGACGGTGGACCCGGCGTTCTGGCAGACGCCGGAGGGGCTGGCCTCGGTCTACATCCGCTCGCGGAGCGGGGACATGGTGCCGCTCTCCGCGGTGGCGCGCTACGCGCCGTCGACCGCGGCGCTCTCGGTGAACCACCAGGGTCAGTTCCCGTCGGTGACGATCTCCTTCAACCTGCCGCCCGGCGTGGCGCTGGGCACCGCGGTCGACGCCATCGAGAAGGCGCGCGCCGAGCTGCGGGTGCCCGGCACGATCCGCGGCAGCTTCTCCGGCACCGCCCAGGCGTTCCGCGAGTCGCTGGCCAACGAGCCGCTGCTGATCGCCTTCGCGCTCCTGACCGTGTACATCGTCCTGGGCATCCTCTACGAGAGCCTGATCCACCCGATCACGATCCTCTCGACGCTCCCCTCGGCCGGCGTCGGGGCGCTGCTGGCGCTGCTGGTCACCGGCAACGAGCTCTCGGTGATCGCGCTGATCGGCATCATCCTGCTCATCGGCATCGTCAAGAAGAACGCGATCCTGATGATCGACTTCGCCATCGAGGCCGAGCGCAAGGAGAAGAAGAGCCCGGAAGAAGCCATCTTCCAGGCCTGCCTGCTGCGCTTCCGCCCGATCACCATGACGACCATGGCCGCGATGCTGGGCGGCCTGCCGCTGGCGCTCGGCAGCGGCACCGGCTCGGAGCTGCGCCGCCCGCTGGGCATCGCCATCGTCGGCGGGCTCCTCTTCAGCCAGATGCTGACGCTGTACACCACGCCGGTCGTCTACCTCTACCTCGACCGGGCGCGGCTGCGTTGGGCGGCATTCCGTCAGAGACGTGCTCGCCGGCCGGCCCTCGCCGAAGCCTGAGCGCCAGCGCCCGCCAGGGGCGGGATCGAGGGCGAAAAAGCCCTGACCCGATCGTCTCTCATTGTGGAAGTCGAACGTGCTTTGCCGGAGGTAGCCGGACGGAGGTTCGTCATGGCCAATCGAGTGTTCGTGTCCTACGTCACAGAAGATCTTTCGCTCGTCGAAGAGCTAGTGCGGTCCCTTCGCAACGTGGGCGTCGAGATCTGGCTCGATCGGGAGCGGATCCTCGGCGGCCGGCGGTGGGAGGACGTGATCCGGCAGGCAATCGCCGAGGGAGACTTCTTCGTCGCGTGCTTCTCGGCAGAGTACCAGGCCCGCGAGCACTCCTACATGGACGAAGAGCTGCGCCTCGCCGTGCAGCGTTTGCGCGAGGAGCCCCGCGACCGGGCCTGGTTCGTCCCCGTCAAGCTCACCTCTTGCGGCATCCCCCCTCTTGACCTCGGGAACGGCGAGACCCTGCACGCCTTCCAGTACATCGACCTCAGCGAGGACTGGCAGGCAGGAATGCGCAAGCTGATCGCGGCACTCCGACCGATAGGCGATGCGCCGGTCGAGCATGTCCACGTCTTCAAGGCCGAAGACGTGGAGGCCGAGACCATCGACTCGACCGGCTCCGTCAACCCTCCGGGGTCGGCGACGACCCTGTCGGAGGTGGAGCTAAAACGCGTGACGGCGAAGCACATCTCGGCCACCGGATCGATCCGGACGCACCGTTCGTGAAGGCCCTTGACGAGCTAATCGCCATCTACTGGGCCAACAACACCGTGGTCGGGAAGGCCCTGACGGCTGCGATCCTGTTCCTGGGACTCTGCGCGGTCCTCGCCGCGTTGGCGCACCGCTCTCGCTACCGCGGGCGCGAGACCCACTGGCTGAGCGAAGTCCGGAGCCGCCTGGAGCTGAAGCTGGGAACGGCTCCGGCGCTAAGAACAGACGGGGATGCCAAGGGCGGGCTCCGGCTGGTCAAGGTGAGCGACCTCGACAAGGACGTCCCCCCAAGGAGCCTCATCGGCGCGCGCCTCGCCGCGATCGCGACGATGAAGAGCGCGAGCGCCAAGGTGAGCGTCGCCACGCTGCAGCAGATGAGCATCCTCGGCGAAAGCGCGAAGCTCAGCCTGGCGCTCCCGGGTTATGTCGCCAACGTCGCGATGATGCTCGGTCTCCTCGGCACCTTCATCGGCCTGTCGCTCATGGTGCAGGACATCCAGGTCATGGTCCCCGCCGGTCTGGCCAAGGGACCGACGGTGGAATGGGTCACCCTCGTCCAAGGTATGGAGCGGGTGATCGCCGCCAAGAAGACGGTCTTCTCCGCCACCATCGCCGGCCTGGTCGTCTCCATTCTCGTTTCCTGGCTGAACCACCTCCTGGCGCACGCGCAGGCGACCTTCTACGACCGGCTGGAGCGCTTCACGGTCGAGCAGCTCCTTCCGGCGACCGTCCCGTCCGGGGAGGACGAAACGCTCGTCGAGAAGCTCTACCAGCAGCTCGTTGACTCGTTCGAGGGACTGCAGAAGGTCAGCGGGGAGAACGCGCGTGCGGCCGAGCAGATCGCCGCGACGCAGAAGGCGTTCGGCGAGATGGTGGACGACCTACGCGCGATGACGGAGCGCGAGGCGTCGGCGCCCTCGCCGGGCTTTCCGGAGATGTCGAACGTCCTGGGGCAGCTGACGAAGGTCAACGGCTCGATCGTCGGCCTCGTCGAGGAGATGCCGCGCCTCGTCAGCTCCTTCGGCGCGTCGCAGAAGGCAACGCTCGAGGAGCTCTCCCGGCTCGTGCGTGGATTGCAGCAGGCCGTCGACCGCGCCGCCAGCCCCCCCGACCGGCCAGTTGCGCACGGTAGACCACTGGTCACACGCGTGGAGCCGGTGGAACGCTCGAACGCCCTGGAGCTGGCTGCGGTCGTCGCGTGCTTCCTGCTGCTCGTCCTCCTCATCCACCACTGGTGAGCGCCGGCCATGAACGTCGCTCGCCCGCTCCGCGCGCCGACCGTCGTCACCGACGTCCAACCCTGGCCGGCGGTGATCGACATGCTGACGTCGCTGCTCATGTATTTCCTGCTGCTCGCCTTCGTGCGCGGCAACTTCAACCTGGAGAGCATCGAGGCCGCGCTCGCTCGCGCGCGTCGTGAGGCCTTCCTCGAGGTCTTCGACAGGGAGTTCCGAGCCGAGATTACGAGCAAGGAGGTCCGCCGCGAGGCCAATCTGAACGTCCTTCGGATCACCTTCGGGCAGCAGATCCTCTTCGCCCTCGGGAGGTCCGACCTGCAGTCCCGCGGCCGCGAGGTGCTGTCGCGCCTTGCACGGGTGATGAGCGAGCTCGAGGCGGGAGAAGGCACGGCTCAGGTCTATGAACACGTGCAGATCGAAGGGCACACCGACGACCTCGTGATGCACCGCAAGGTCTATCCGCGGGACAACTGGGAGCTCTCGACGGCGCGCGCTCTGGAAGTTCTTCGCTACTTGTCTCCGGGGTCGGACAATCCCTCGAAGCTGCGCAGGATGTCGGCGAACGGCTATGCGGAGACGAGGCCTATCGGCGACAACCGCGACCTGAACCGGCGCATCGAGGTCCGCATTCTCTTCTCGGGAAAGCTCGAGACCCCGAGAGGGCCCGAGAGGTGACGGTGCGCGAACTGAGGCGACTCCTCTGCCGCGTGGAGCTAGGGCGCGAGTCGAGTGAGACGCTGGCGCGCAGCCTCCGCGAGGAGCTGCGGCTCGCCGGCGATCGGGAGGCGATCGTTCGGAGGGACCCCTCCTCCATCCGCGCCTGGAACGGATCCCAACTGCTTGTGGAGATCGACACCGCCTTCGGCGCGGCACGACACACCGTCGATCAGAAGCAGTACCGGGACTGCGTGCAGCACGTAGCCGAGGTCCAGGCGCTGCTCAGCCGCCTGCAGCTCCTCCTGGGCGCCGATGCCGAGATTTCCAAGGCCAGGAGCGACGCCGGGGCGCTCGCGGAGCTCGTTCACACCGCGCGCTTGCGCGAGCTCACCACGGTCAGCGGGCTGGAGAGGCTGCTCGAGCTGGCGCGGAAGATGATGGTCGACGGCGAATACCGGCAAGCAAGGTGTGTGGCGGGGCTCTGCCGCGGCGGCGTCGCTCCGCTGCTGTTGCGCGGCACCGGGCCGGAGCGCGGGCCGGCGCTGGAACGGGCGCTCGCCGCGATCGCGGACCTCTGCGCGAAGACGGCCGAGTACTCGGACGAACGCGACGATCTTCCGGAAGACGGCACTCTGACCGCGCTCTCCGACATGCTGCGCGACGGCTACTTCGAGCTGGTGGAGAGGCTGACCGCGGACCTTCAGATCGTCCTCCGGCACCGGCGACGCTTCCAGGTAGAGATCTCGCGTGCGCCGGCGGCGGAGCCCGCAACGGAGATCGTCACGCCCGGAGTGCGCTGCGCCACCTGGACGCTGGCGCTCGAGGAGCTCTGGCGCCGGCGGGTCGCCATGCACACGGCGGAGCTGGAGCGGCAGCTCGAGCGCCTGGCTCAACTGGAGCAGTCCGTCGCGGCCTGGGCCGCGAGAGGCGAGATCGCGACTCAGAAGGGAGTCCCATGAGCAGCGTCGAGAACATCAGCGAGGAGCAGCGGCTCCTCATCTACCGCAAGGAGCGGGAGCCCCTGGCCGGCTACTCGCTCGTGGTGTTCAAGGATGGAAGGGTGTCCGAGATCCGCGAAGGCGTGCCGCTGTCGGCAGAAACCGAGTGGCTGCCGCGCTGGCTGACGGGTCGCCCGGAGCCGACGTACTACGCGGTCGCGGTCAACCGTGCGCCCGTCCTGTCGTACGTGTTTTCCGAGCCTGTCGACAGAACGGACGGTCACAGCGTGACCATGGTGGTGATTCTGGAGTATGCCGCGGCCGAGGACGAGCCCGGGCGGGTCAACCTCGCAAGGCTCCTGCGCCAGGATCCCCTCCGCATGCTCCGTGACGAGATACGCAACGTGGTGGGAGCGAAGCTGGCCGACCAGACGTGGGCGGTCCTGAGCAGCGGCGCTAATACGCCCGCTCAGTCGGCAGTGGACGCCTCGTTACCCGAGCTGCAGGCCTACGCCAAGGAGCTCGGACTGCGCATCAAGAAGCTCCGCGTCCGGGTGCGCCTTCCCGAGGAGGTCGCGAAGCGGATTCACGGCCTCGAGGAAGAGCGCCTTGCGGCGGAAGCGATGAAGCGCGAAGAGGAGCGCAAGCAATCGACCGTCGTGGCGACCAAGCAGACGTCGCTGATCTCGCTCGAGGCCGAAGACGAGATCAAGACTAGGAAACTGAACCTGGACATAGCTCGGGGAAAGCTGGAAGCCGAAGCGCAGCGGCTGCGTATCGACGGTGAGCTGGTGGAGGCGGGCGGGGACGCCACCAAGAGAGCGTTGGGGAGTATCCAAGACATACAAGACCACAGGGAGGCAGTCCGTTCGTTGCCGCGGCCTTTTGCTGCCCTGCGACCGAGCGGCGCCGTCGACGGCGACGGCGGTTCGGCGGAGGTGATCACCAACGAGAAGCTGCTTCCCTGCTCGGCGGGCCTCCAGCACGTCCTCGAGGAGATGCTCCACCAGACGGGCCAGCCCGGTCTGTCGACGCAGGAGGCGTCACGCATTCGGTCGCTGGCGCTGCACATCCTCGCGGAGACTCTGCTCGGCGAAGATGCTGATTCCGCACTCTTGGAGTCGTACGCGGCCAGGCTCCGCGCCGCGGCCGCGGGCGCTTGCATGAAGGGGGAGCAGCTCCGCTTCTTGACCGACGTAGTCGCGAACCACGAGTCCCTGCGGCTCCGCCTGCTGTGACATGGAGCCGCCCACCGAAGCCCCGACGCCTCGCCAAGAAGGGAAGGTCGAGCCTGAGCGCGCTTCGGAGCCCGCTGCTGCGCAGGGACCGACGCCTTGCGCCACTCCGCCGGCCGGTGTAGGAGCGCCGCGGACAAGCCCAGAAGGGGCGCGCGAGGGGCGAATTGCCGCCAAGGCCGCCGGCGATACCGCGGCGAACTTCGAGCAGGTCACCAGCGAGCTCATCAACGTCGCACGGGACATCCACATCTCCTACTTCGAGGGCTCGACCGGCGCACCAGGTTTCCGTGCTTTCTCGCTGCGCGACACCTGGGAAGTCCCGGGGGGCGAAGCGGACCTCGACGAGCTCTTCGTGGCTCCACGGGATCGCCTGGCAGACGGTCTGGCGCGGCTCGAGCAGGGCCGGCTGCTGCTCCTGTCCGGCCCGAAAGGGATCGGCAAGGCGACCATGGCGAAGTACTTGTCACACCGGCTGGCCAAGCGGCGGGGCTTCAGCGAGACCGCCCGGTTCGTCCCCGCCCTCGACCGGAACGTCCGCATCGACCTGCGCCAGCTTGCGGACGACGAGGCCGGCTACGGAAGGCGAACGACCATCTTCGGCGACGTCCTCTCCCGCGGCAACCACGACCTGCGCGCGCTCCTGGGCAACGAGGACGGTCATGCGTGGCGGGACCTGCGCACCCGTCTCGGGAGGATCGACGCGTTCCTGATCTTTACGGCGGCGAGCCCCGACGTCGCCGGCTTCCATCACCCGCTCTCGGAAGCAGGAGTCCACCTGGAGCTCACCTACATGCCGCAGGAGCTCCTGGCGGACTGGTGCGCCCTAAAGCTCGCAAGCCTCCGCCGGGAGCCGCGTGTCAGCGCGTCGCGACTGGAAGCGGTGGCCGCGCGAAGGGAGGCCGTCTGCGCCGAGCTGAAGTCCATCCCCGCGATGACGCGGTTCCTCCACTTCTACATGGCGGGCGAAGAGAGCGATCTGGAACGCTCGCTGCGCCGTTTCCGGGACGCCAAGTCGTGGCTCGACGCAGGAGAGGCGGGGACGTTCGGGGCCTGGTCGTTCGGGCTCTCGCTAGCGCTGACCCAGTGCGTGCGCGGCGCCGATGGCATTCCCTGGATCACGTTCGATCGTTTCCGGACGGAGGTCGTGCGCCACCTCGAGGAGGCCGGCGAAGCGGAGAGGTTCCGACGGCAGCCGGAAGCCTCCGAGGGAGAGCCGCCGCCGCGGCGCCTGGCGGACCCTTCCGATGACGAGCTGCTGGAGTCCTGCCGCGCCGAGGTCGTCAAGGAGCCCACGCGCCTCGACGACGTGATCCGATTCCGCGACGAGAGCTACGCGACCGACGCGTGGAGCGCCCTTCTCCTGCGGCATCGGCGGGTACTGACGCGCCTACTCGAGCCGCTGCGACGGATCGCCGAGGAGCACGCCGAGCCGGAGCAACGAATGCTGGCGGCGCAGGTGCTCGGGCGGATAGGTGAGATCGATCCGGGACGGATCACCTTCGCGATCCTGGGCGCCTGGATCGCCGGCTCCAAGAAGCGGCGGCCGATGGTCGGCAGGCTCCTGCAGGGCGCGCTGTCGAGCTCGAACCAAGGCTATCGCGATCTCTGTCTGCGCTACCTCGAATCGCTGGCGGAGCCGCGTGGAAGCGACGCCGACGCTGCGGGCGACGCGCCCAGCGGCGCCGATGACGGCGATCGGCTCCTGACGGCCATTGCGGCGTGGTCTCAGGTCGGCGTCTTCGAGCCGGCACTCGCGCTCCGGCAGCTCGGTGCCATCTCGCGGGCTCATCTGGCGGCCGCCGTCGCCGACGTGCATCACATCGCCCGCTACATGGAGCGCATCGAGGGGCAGCTTCGCGACGCGCGATCGTCCGACCGCAGCGTCGAGCTCCTCGTGAGCCACACCCTGCTCGAGCTGCTGGCGAACCGGATCTACTCGCAACGCTGGGGGGCGTTCATTGCGGTCCGCTACGCGCTGCTACGGATCGCGACAGTCACCGACCCCGTCCAGGTGCTCCGTGGGCTGCGGGACTGGATCTCGATCGGCGGCCACCCGATGGGTATGCTCGTGACCTTCCTCTTCCTGCAGGAACGTGGCCTCGCCGCCGGGCTCGAGGAGACCGAGCCGGCGTCCGGACCAGAATATGTGCTGAGCCCCCTCGTCTCCGCTCTCGCCGCGGATCCGGGGGGCCCATCACAGCTCGCGGCGTTCCTGGCTGACGTCTGGGAGAGTATGCACAGCCCGTTCAGCCTTCCCGCTTCGGCGCTTCGCTACTTCCGTGCGAGCTTCCTGGAGCACCTCGCAGTCTGGGCGCGCCAGGCGGTCGGAACCTCTTCTTGCCGGGCGGCCGTGATCGACCTCCTCGCCACGCTGGCGCAGGTCCGCGCTGGCGCGCTGCTCGAGCCGCTCCTCGGCCTCCTGCACGATAGGCGCTTCACCGCGACCCGGGAGATGGCGCTGCTCGCCGAGGACGTCCGCCGGCGAATCGACGCGGCCGCGCGGGGACAAACACGCCGCTCACCCCCGCTCGGGCTGCCGGGCCAGACGCGTTGACGGCCGATCACCATGACCTATGGCCGCCAGGCTGGGAGGCCTGCTGCTGGCGCTCGGAAGCGGCACCCGCTCGGAGCTGAGGCGCGCGCTCGGCATCGCCATCGTGGGCGGGCTCCTCTTCAGCCAGATGCTGACGCTCTACACCACGCCGGTCGTCTACCTACACCTCGACCGGCTGCGCCTGGCGCTGGGCGGCGTTCCGGCAGCGGCGGGCGCGGCGCCCGGCGCTCGCCGAGGCCTGACCGTCAGTCGCCCGCCAGGTACTCCAACGTACACTGCCCGCTTGGACGAGCGGGGCCCTCTGGGCGAGCACCTCCGTACGGACCACCTCGAGGCCGACATCGGTGTGAGGTCCGCGAGAGGCGGCGCCGTGAACATCGGCGCGATCGCTCTCGCGACCATCGGCGTGTTCGGTCCCGTCAAAGACGCCGGGCTGTTCACCGCCACCGTGCGATTCTTTGCCAAGCATGGCCGCGAGCCAGCCAGCGCATGAGCCGCGGCGCCCTTCCCAACCTGGTCGTCATCGGCGCAATGAAATCCGGCACCACCAGCCTCCATTACTACCTCGGCCTCCATCCCCAGATCGAGATGTCGGGCACGAAGGAGCTGAACTTCTTCTGCGCGGCGCGTAGCTGGGGGAAGGGCGTGGACTGGTACCGGGCCTGCTACACCACCGATCGGCCCATCAAGGGAGACACCTCGCCGATCTACACGACCTACCCCGAGCACGACGGCATCCCGGAGCGGATGTCGGCGCTGCTGCCTGACGTGAAGCTCGTCTATCTGGTGCGGGACCCGGTCGACCGCGCCCTCTCCCACTACCTCCACGAGGTCGTGGCGGAGCTGGAGAGGAGGCCGGTCGAAGAAGCGCTGCTCGCGCCCGGCAACCCGTACCTGTCCCGCAGCCGCTACGCGTTCCAGCTCGAGCGCTACCTCCCCTTCTACCCGCGCTCGAGCATCCTGATGCTGACCCACGAAGAGCTGCTGAAGAGCCGGCAGCAGGCGCTGTCGCGCGTCTTCTCCTTCGTCGGCGTCGACGCCGCCTTCCGGCACCGGCGCTTCGGGATGCGGCTGCACCGCACCGACCTGAAGCGGAAGAAGAGCGCGCTCGGCCACGTCGTCGCCCGGACCGTCCCCGAGCGCCTGCGGCTGCGCATCCGCCGCCGCCTCGGGCCGCGGCTGGAGCACCTGCTCTACCTGCCGCTCTCCCAGGCCGTGCCTCGAGCCGGGCTCGACCCGGCGGTGCGAGCCGAGATCGCCGGGCAGCTGAAGAGCGACGTCGCCCGCCTTCGCGAGCTCACCGGCGAGCGCTTCGAGGGCTGGTCCGTCTAGGACTTTGTCACTGTGCGGTGCCTTCGGCACCGCGAGGATCGTCGCTTTGTCACTGTGCGGTGCCTGCGGCACCGCAAGGATCGCCTCCGTCAAGTCTCCGGCGACCCGCTCTGCTGACCGTCTCGCACTCCGGTGCGATCGCTCACGCGTTTGCGCGAAACCGACTCGGTGGGTGTCGGGTTTCGGGCGGCGCTTCCGAATCTCCGTGTCGAACGACGGCCCCGGCGAAGCCGGACCCCAGCGACGCCGGGGACGCCGATCGACGAAGGAGAAACAAGATGTCCCCCGCCCTGATCCGCCGCATCGCTTCCCTCCTCTGCCTCGTGCTCGCCCTCACCGCGGCACCGCGCGCCTTCGCGCAGGACGACGACGACGACCCCCCCTCGGGCGGCGCCTTGGCCGTCCTCCTCCTCCACACCTTTGATTTCGACTACCCCGAGTACCTCCAGCTCCGCACTTCACTCGAGGCCGAGGGGATGACCGTGCTCGTGGCCGCCCCCACGATGGACCCCCTGATCCCGCAGAGCGGGAACCCGAAGGAGATCGTCAAGCCCGACCTGACGTTGGAGGCCGCCGCCAAGCAGAAGCCCTCGGCGATCGCCTTCGTCGGCGGGTGGGGCGCCTCGGCCTACCAGTACGCCTTCGCCGGAACGTACGACAACCCCGCCTACAACAACCCGTACGCGGGCCAGAGCGTCAACATCCTCATCCAGGCCGCCGACGCGTCCGGCGCCGTCCTCGCCGGCCTCGGCTACGGCGTCTCCGCGCTGGCCTGGGCGCGCGTCGACGGCGTCTCTCCGCTCAAGGGGCGGCGCGTTGCCGGCTACCCGGGCGGAAGCCCGGCGATGACGCTCGGCCGCAAGCACTACAAGGACGGCGCGGTGCCGACACGCTGGCACGTCGAGACGAACGGCGGGACCATGGTGAAGTCGCGCTCGGTCGGCAGCCCCTACACCGCCGCCGACGACGTGATCGTGGACGGGCAGATCATCACCGGCGAGAACTTCGAGTCCGCGGCGCTCCTGGGCCGGACGATCGCCGCCCAGGTGCGCGCCCGGCAGGCACCGCCGGCTGCCGCCCCGCTCCCGGTCCTCATGGTGATCGCCAACCAGGACTTCTACTACAGCGAATACAGCCAGACGCGCGCGTCGCTCGAGGCCGCGGGGCTCACCGTCCAGGTCGCCGCCGGCGAGGCCGTGCCGAGCTACCCGCACACCGGCTCGGGCTACGCCGATGGCGACGGCATGGTCCTGCCGGACCTGACGATCGCCGAGGCGGCAGGCGGCGCCGCGGACTACAGCGCCGTGGTCTTCGTGGGCGGCTGGGGCGCGAGCTCCTACCAGTACGCCTTCAGCGGCACCTACGCGAACGCCGCCTACAACGGCTCCGCTCGCGTGAGGCAGGACGTCAACGACCTGATCAACGCCTTCCTCAAGAACGGCAAGCGGGTCGCGGCGATCTGCCACGGCGTGTCGGTCCTGGCCTGGGCCCGCGTCGACGGCGTCAGCCCGATCGCGAACACCGACGTCCTGACCTGGCCCGGCTACGCGCCGGCCGAGCTCGAGCGCGACGGCAGCCTTTCGCAGAGCCTGACGCGCGAGCAGGTCGAGGAGAACGGCGCGCGCGTCCTCGACGGGAGCACGTTCGGCGACCCGACCACCGCGGCGGACAACCACTTCTTCAATGGCCGCTTCCTGACCGCGCAGGACTTCCAGGCCGCGGCCGGGTTCGGACGCCACCTGGCGGACCTGGTCCTCTCGAAGTAACTGTCGGTAGAGCTCGACTCAGGGGCGGCGTCTTCAGACGCCGCCCGTTTTTCTTGTTGCCGCCGCCCAGGCCTGAGGCGGCCGCCCGGCTGCTCCTGCCGCCCCGCGGCGCTACGATCGCGCGGCGCATGGCGCCCGCGGGTCCCCCGACCTACCTGTTCGGGCCTTTCCGGCTCGAGGCCGGTGAGCGCCGTCTCCTCCGCGACGGGCAGCCGGTGCCTCTCACGCCGAAGGCGTTCCAGACGCTGCTGGTGCTGCTGGAGAACGCCGGCAGGCTGGTCCCGAAGGAGCTCCTGATGGAGCGCGTCTGGCCCGGCACGTTCGTCGCCGAGGTGACGCTCGCGCAGAACGTCTCGCTGCTGCGAAAGGCGCTGGGGCGCGACGAGGCCGGGGACCTCATCGAGACCGTGGCCAAGGCCGGCTACCGGCTCCTGGGAGAGGTCCGGATCGCGCAAGCCGAGCCACCGGCGGCAGGCCCTGCCTCGACGATTCCGGACGCGGCCGCGATGCCCGCACCCTCCGGCGAAGGCCTGGCCGCCTCCCGGCGGCGTCGCACCCGTTGGTTGTGGGCGGTTCCGCTGGCGATCGCCGCGGCCGCCGTGGTTGCCGCAGCCGCCTTGTGGCTCGGGAGAGACCGATCGGCGGTGGTGAAGCCCGCGCCCGGTGAGGTGCGCTCGCTCGCCGTCCTGCCGTTCCGCTTCCTCGGCGCCCAGCCGGACAAGGCGGTCTTCGAGCTGGGCCTCGCCGAATCCGTCATCGCGCGCCTGAGCCGCGTCCCGATCCTGACGGTCCGGCCGCTCCGCGCGGTGGCTCCGTTCGCGGAGAGCCGCCTGGAGGCGAGCGAGATCGGCCGGACGCTGCGAGTCGACGCCGTGCTCGAAGGAAGCCTCCAGCGCGACGGCAGCGCCGTACGCGTGACCGCCTATCTGCGGCGCGTCGCCGACGGCAAGACCCTCTGGTCCGGGCACGTCAGCGACGTCTCCGCCAACATGCTGGCCGCGGAGGAGTCGCTCTCGGCGCAGCTCGTCGCCCGGCTCTGGCCGGCGGTCGAGGTGAAGCCGGCGGGCGCCTCCCGTCCTGTGGACCCGGTGGCCTATGAGCTCTACCTCCGGGGACGGTACTTCTGGAGCAAACGCTCACGCGATTCCTTGATCAAAGCCGTGGACGCCTTCCAGCAGGCGGTCGAGCGGGATCCCGGCATGGCGGTGGCCTTCGCGTCGCTGGCGGACGCGCGGATGCTGCTCGCCGACTCCACCAGCGACCCGAACGCCGAGCTGCTCCTGGCCAAGCAAGCCCTCGATAAGGCCGTCGCGCTGGACGAGGGCCTCGCCGAGGCCCACTCGGTGAAGGCGCTGTATCTTTCGAACCGCGACTACGACTGGGAGGGGGCCAAGAGGGAGTACCGGCGCGCGATCGAGCTGGCGCCCGGAGACGTCACCCCGACGCACCGTCTCGGCGAGCTGCTGGGCCTGCTGGGGAGCTTCGACGAGGGGCTCGCTCTCCTCGCGCGCGCGCAGCGCATGGACCCGCTGTCGCTGATCGTCGGCGCCGACACCGCCAAGGTCCTGCTGGTGGCGGAGCGCTATCCGGAGGCGGTGCGTGAGGCGCGGAGGGTGCTCGAGCTCGATCCGGGCTTCGCCCAGGCGCACCTGTATCTGAGCTTCGGCCTGGTCTTGAACGGCGATCGGAAGGCGGCCCTCGAGGAGGTGGCCCGATACCTGTCGGTCGAGGCCACTCTCACGCCGCGCTGCATGGCGGGCTGGGTCTACGCGATGGCGAACGAAAGAGACCGGGCCGAGGCGGTGCTCCGGGAGGCGACCGCGGCGAGCGCGCGAGGCGACTACGTCGCGCCGTATTACATCGCCTGCATCCACGCGGCGCTGGGTCGCAAGACCGAAGCGCTCGACTGGCTGGAGCGCGCCTACCGGGAGCGCGGCACGCTCCTGGGGTTCCACGTCAACCCGGTTTTCCGGCCGCTCCGCTCGGAGCCGCGCTTCCAGGCTTTGTGCCGGAAGCTGCACCTGCCGGTTCAGGGCTCGGGGACGGTGAAGTAGTTCCAGGGTTGCATGTCGGTGTGCTTCACGATGCCGCTGGGCCGGTAGGTGACGAACGGCACGACGGGCACGTAGGGGCCGTAGGTGCCGGACGGCATCGACACGACCGAGAAATGATAGGTCGCCTCGAACGTGGTGTCGGCGTACCAGCAAGGGTAGAACAAAAGGTCCCCATAGGTGCCTTCGAGACACCCGAGAGAGATGCTCACGCTGGTGAGCCTCAGATCGCTGGCCGGCCACGAACCCAAGGCGGCGGGCGTGAACGCCATCGGGCTGTCCCACCGCGTGTAGACCGTGCCGGTCACCACCAGCGTCAGCTCACCTCCCACGCTGATCTCGCCGTCGGAGAACGTCAGGTAGGTGCTGTGGACCGCCGAGTTGCCCCCCAAGGCGCGTGCCGCGGTGAGGTCGAACCACTCGCTCGCCAGGGGGACCTCGGGAGGCTCGGCGCCGAAGACGGTCACCAGGTGACTCTCGGTAACGTCTGTCTCGGCGGCGGCCTCCAGATAGAAGTAGACGAACTTCGTCTCGAAGGGCGCGAGCCCACCGGAGAGCTCGATGACACCGTTTTCGTTCGTGGCGGCAGAGATCTGGGGTCCGGTGAAGTTGGAGATGGTGACGAAGACGGGCGAGATCTCGGTGTCCGTGTCGTTGGTGATGGTGTACGCCGCGTAGCCTGCATTCAGCGGCAGCCAGTTCGTGTATAGGTCGACGTAGAGGACCGGAGAGGACCGCCGCGCGATCGTGACCTGGCCGTCGGCATCCGAGGCGAACAGGAGAGCGGTGATCGCGAGGGCGAAGACCCGGATGGTAAGGTTCATTGGCTCCTCCTCGTGTCCTTAGAGTCAGCAGAACGGCCGCGAGCGCGCGTCGTCGCTTCGTGGTCCGCTCGCCTGCCTCAACCTTGGGCGGGCCTCGGCCAAAGTCCATGCGGCAGCCTTGACAAAAGCTTGAGTTTTTCTTGAAGGGCCGGGCGCCCGGTGCCGAGGCGCTCGCCGCCTGTAATGCGGCCGTGGAAAGGGTCGCGCTCGCGCTCGCGGCATCGGCCGCCACAGCTTTCAGATTGGCCCGGACCTTCTTCAGAGCGTCCACCGTGCCCGCGAGCTGCTCCTTCGTCGCCGTGGGGGAGGTGGACCCCTTTCGCCAGGAGCTGCGCCTGGGCCTCGGTCTTGTTGAGCGCGGCGGCCGGCGCCGCTGCGGCCAGGGAGACCGCAATCAGGAACGCGCTTTTCTGCATGGACCAGGGAGGCTCCTACTCAATCCTGTCAGTAGAACTACTCAGGTTGATGAGCTTCACGCCGGAGGACGCACACGGGATGCCAAGCCGCGCTGCCTGGCGCCGGCAAGCGGAGTTGGTGCCGGCCACCAGGTGATCCCGGACAGCATGGCACTACCCCACCTCGAAATCATGGCATTGGCACAAACGCCCGCAAGAGGAAGGGGGCTAGTGAAGCGATCGTACTCAGGACCTTGCCTTTCCCGGGCGCCCGGCCGGCGTCATCGATGACCTGCTCGATCGATTTCCGCGCTTCCCTCGTGATTCGCCGGTCCCTCTCTGCGTCTGCCAACGCCTCCCGCGACGGAAGCGTGAGAGACACCCGGAAGCTCCGCGACTGAGTCCGGCCGAACCCGTCTTCCATGCGAAGACACAGATACGGCTCCTTGGCCTTCAGCGCCTTCTTGATCTCCTCCAGCGGAATCACCACCGAGAACTCCTTATCGGCGGCGGTGGACGATCTGGGTCGTTCCACCGTTGCAATTGCTCTTTCAACCCCCGGTTCCATGACGTCAACCCAGGCCCTTGACGCGGCCGCGCTGGAGCGCCAGGACACCACCATTCCAAGGGCGCCGAATTCCACGGAAAACGGCTCGATGATCTCGAACCGGGAGGGTGCCTCCCGAATCCGAATCGTCTTCGGCTTCAGTTCCGCCCGGCGTCCGATTCTGTTCTGGGCCAGCACAGTCACCTTGTACTCTCGATCCCACTCCGCTCTGAGAGTCATAATCCGCTTCTGTTCGAAGCGTGCCTCGTTGGTGGGCGCCCCGAGTTCGTCCAGCTTCAACCAGTCCTCTGTCTGTCGAGCTACGTACTCGTCGGAGGCGTCACTCACTCTCTGTGAAAGCACAATCCTGAACATCACGTCCTGCGTCGCTTCGGTCTCTACTTGCACGAGCGGAACGACTTGACCGTCCCGAACCTCCTGCGAAGCCGTGACTGCAAGGGAGACCTGAGGGGCGTTCACCTCCTCGGGGATCGCAAGATCCTGCAGCCGGGGATCCGCTGCATCCGTTGTCGGGATCCTCGTGCCATCGCCAGACATAGCCCAGGCTGCTACCGAGTAATGACCACCAGACTTGAGGATTCCGGCAAACGACACGTGATGAATCTTGGACTCATCCGAAGACTCCCAGGAGGCCAGCACGGAAGGCTCGCCCTTCACTCGCAGCTCTGCATGGATGCGGCCCATTTGGTTCGTGATGAAGAGTATGTCGATCCGCTCCACTGTTGTATGCAGCTTCGTCACCCCGACGAAGCTTGGGCGCGGTGGAGTTGGCTCCGATCGTACCTTCCTGAGTTCCGCCTCCAGACTTCTCAGCCGCTTTTGCGTCGCTGAGAGCGCGGCCTCGGCATCGGAACGGGCGCGCTCGGTCTTCTCCAGCCGACTGTTGATCTGGGCAATCTCCTGGAGGGTCGAATCAGGCGTTGGTGTAATCGTCGCGGTTGGCTGGACAGCCGGCGGCGGAGGCGGCACAGCCGCAGTGGGTTCCGGCTCAGGTGTCGGCTCCTGAGCCACTGAGGATAAGGCGGCGAGCAAGACGAGCGCCAGCAGTGATTTCATGTTCTCTCCTTACGTTAAACGCCCTGCTGTCTTTCGTTGAGTTCTCGTGGCTTCGAACGCAAGGTCAGACTCAGTCAAGCCCTGGGACTCTGCGAGGCCGTCTCGGGCTGCGGTGATGATCGAAGACCGCTCACGGTATCGTCAGATAGTCGATCCTGGTTGCGGAGCGCCATACGGGCGGCAGCGCGACCGACACCCTGGGAGAGCACGTAGCCGCCGATTCCTCCCAGCAGCGTTCCCAGAGTGTTCTCTGACAACAGTCCTGCCAGTCCGAGCGCCATGATCGTGCTGAGCAGGATCATGACCGTGACAAACTGGATGACTTGACCGCTCTCTACCCACTCCAGCATCGCCCTTTCTGGGAAGAGCCGAATCAACCCGATCGCAGAGACGCTCAATCCCCCGATGACCAGAATCATCCAATGCAGGTTCGTCTTGAGATTTCGCTGGGTTTCCACCTTGGCTCGCTGCTCTCCGAGGGTCTTGCTGTAGCTTGCGAGGTCGCGCTCCAGCACCTCGAGCTTGGAGATGATCTTCTCGAACTCCGCCTGATCCTCTGTCATTCTCGCGGGTAGCTCGGCGAGTAGAGCGTCAACAGCTGGCACAATGGTCCGTCTGATGGTCTCGAGGGTCCTTGTGGAATTGGTCGCGCCATCGCCCTTTTCGGCGCGGTAGAGTAGGTTTGCGGCCTGATCCAACCGGCGAAACGCCGGCATGTTGTCGAAATGCCGACCATAGACGAGCTGCCTCATGCTGCCCAGTTGGACGAATAGTTCCCTTGCGGCATCCTCTTCGCGAGGATCACCTGGACGAAGCTCGAGTAGATCTCCCTTCCGCTTCATCCAATCCTTCTGTAGATCGGCGAGCTCGCGCCCAGTCGTGTTTGGAACCCTGTACCGCACTAGAAGAGTCCGGACTGTCGTGGTGTCGTTTTGTGTTCGCTGCAACTCGACGAAGACCTGGTAGCCGTCGGTCGGAAGACTGCGCTGGCGGTCTGCCAGATCGGCAGCAAACGCATCGAGATCGGCCGTCGACGTCACGTTCGGGTTGAGCGCTTGGCCCACGGCCACTTCGGCCAAGAGCAGAAACGCCAGGCAGACTGCGAAACGGAGAACTTGCGACCGATACATTGGAATCTCCTAGCCCGGGGCATTCAGCTGGAGCGGATTGCGGCGTAGGTTGGGACCGATTGGACGAGTATCAAAAGGGCCACCGGCCAGCTGATCGCCTCACCGTCGTTCCTGGACGAAACCTGCCTGACCACGATCATCGGTTCCGACCCTCCTTCGCTTCTGGATCACGGTGGAGCCTTACAGCCGGATCCCTACTCGTAGAGACAGCTCGGTCCTTCTTTTTTCCGCGTTCGTTTCGCTACGAACCGATGTCAGCGCGGGCACCGGCAGCTCGATCGACCCCAGCATGACCGCGGGAGCGGGCGGAGCCAGATCCCGCATCGACGGCAGAGGGGGCTGGATCGCGGAGCCGAACGGCTTCGGCGTCACCATCGGCGGGGAGGGCTCCAAACCTCGGTCGCCAGCGTCGGCGGGCTCGACGGCCACGCTAGCCGATTTGAACTCATGCCGGATGACCGGCAAGTGTTGGGGACCGCCGAGGCGACCGTCACTAGAAACGCAAGTCGCGCTCGCGGGGCAGCGCCAGCAGGGCAGGCTTGCCCACCAAGACCCTCGCGGAGGAGCGAGGACTCGGTTGACCCGGGACTTCCGCCGCGCGCGCGACGAATGTGAGGAGCAATCGGCTCGACTCACTCTGCCCCAGCGTGGCGAGCACCGCCGGGGGCCCACCGAAAGCCGCACGCGAGCAGGCCGAAACGGACCACGCGACTCGCCGCGGATTCCGCTGCCGTAAAGAGCGAGGTTGCCTACGTTCCTGCGCGCGCCGCCGGGAACGCTGACGTAGACCTCGAAGTAGCAGCCGGGGGCCGATCGGCCTCGACGCCGGCAAGCTCGAGAACGAGGTCCCGCTCGGCGTCGCCGGCGACGCGCCGCACCTCGCTCCGCGCGCTCCGGAGGTCGACATCGACGACCTTCTCCGAGGAGCCGGCCGCGATGGTGAACGGCCGCATGCCCACGACGATCTTCCCCGGCACTGGTCCGGCGAGCAACGCCAGCGCGGCTGCAAGAGCCGGAGCGCCGATGGGGTTCACTCGTTGTGCGGCCGCAGACGTTTGCTGATAACGCTGGCCTTCCCTATCGTCAGGCCAGTCTCGGACCTCGCCGTCACCCGCGGGTCCACGCCTTCGACAATGGCGCCACGCGGCACGAACGTCAACGGCAGCTTCGTCGACCGGTCGTCCGAGAACGCGGTCCCCAGCGCTCGGTTGAGCTTGAACTCGAACCGCGCGGTACCCGGCACACCGTGCCCATGCCCCTCTCGCTGGGAGGTCTACGCCGGCTTGCCGGGCGGGACGGCGCCGGTTGTCGACAGCCCGTTTTACATCGGCAACATCGCCCTGTTCGGGAACGGAGTGTAGACGTTGGGCTGCTGGTCGGCGACGACCTCCGCGAGCTCCAGTGTGACCTCGGTGTCGTTGGCTCGCGCCGCCGTCAGCAGCCGCGTCCGCAACGCCACGTTGAGCTCGTGCGGCACCGGATCGGGCCCCGGGGGCAGCTTGATGAGCGCCGCCTGGGTCGCGAAAACGGTCGCGAAGTCCCACCACCGGCCCCGAGAGCCACGACAGAACTGCTCGACCTGCGTTCCCTCGCTCTCATAGCTGTAGCCGAGCTGGGCCTAGCCTTCACGCCGAAGGACGCACCCGGGCCTAGCTCAATTAGGGCACTTGAAGCTCAGGATCTGGGCGCAGAAGTCCTTGGCCTCCACCGGGGCGTCGGCGCAATCGCCGGCAATGCTCACGCCGTCCACCAGCTTCGCCTTCAGGTAGTCCACGTTCCACTTCGGGTCCGAGGACGCGAAGCAGCCTGCGGGCGGCTTCGGGTCTTCCGCCGGGCCGGCGCCGGTACCGCACTTCGGGTCGCTGACGCAGAAGCTCGAGGGAAGCGTGAAGGAGAAGCCGTAGCAGCCTCCCTTGGGGCAGTCGAAGTCCTTCACCGCCCAGCTGCAGACGTCGAGGCCCTGCACGTTCTTGTCCGCGCAGGCCTCGTAGCCGGGATCGCTCCTGCCGAGCGCGCAGGAGCACTCCTCCTTGTCCTTGCCCGTCGGCTTGCCCCACTTGCAGTAGCTCAGCGGGCGGCAGCGCTCCTCGGCGGTGCTCTCGAAGACCGTCTTGGCGAAGCTCATGTCGATCTCCACGGTGAGGATGCCGGTGGAGGCGTTGTAGCAGCGGTTCCAGGTCGAGGGCCAGGTCGTCTCCGGGGTGATCTTCAGCTGCTGCGTGTCGACGTTCACCCGGGTCGCCGTCACGTCGTTCGACGCGTTGAAGCCGGACTCCTTGCCGACGTAGATCTGGTAGATCTGCCTGGTCTCCGGCTTGGCGAAGACCAGGAAGAGGCTGTACTTCTGGTTCGGCTGGAACACGCTGAGCTGGCTGGCGCCGGCGGCCAGCTGCGCCGCCTTCCGCTGGGTGGTGTCGACGAAGTAGACGCCGTTGTTGACGGTGAGGATGCTGCGCTGCCCGTTGTTCTGGCCCATCAGCTTGGCGCTCGGCCGGGCGCCGGCGTCCTTCTCGCTCTTGGTCAGGAGCTGGCGGTAGAGCGGCACGCCGAAGCAGAACTGGTTCGTGCAGTCGAGGCCCCAGTCGAGGTTTTCGCAGAGCGGAGGCACGGTGGCGTCCCGGCAGCCGGGGTAGACGACGGTGGTCACGAAGTCGTAGGGGCTGGTCTTGGCGGTCTCGTCGGAGGCGCACTCGGTCGCCTCGACCGCGGCGTTGAAGTACGCGTCCTCGTTCACCGAGATGGTGTTCGCGTAGCCGGTCAGCGAGCCGTCGTCGTCGTTCAGCTCCGTCTGGCGGTCGATGTCGGTGAAGCCCACGAAGAGGGCGTCGTTGTAGGTGCTGTAACGCTTCCTCAGCACGCTGACGTCGTCGGTCTTGAACTGCAGCGGGCTGTCGGCCTTGAACAACGGCTCGATCACGAAGTGCCGGATGTCGACCTTGTCGAAGAAGAGGTTGGTGGAGTGGAACGCCGGCGGGTAGTAGAAGCCGTTCGGCTGCTTCCAGGCGATGGCCGCGTGCGGCAGGTAGGTCTCCTTGGTGTTGCCGACCGTGCGGTAGGGCAGCCCCAGGATGCGCCCCTGCATGAACTTGCTGGGGAAGCAGTTCCCCGGGTTCACGTTGTCCGGGAAGGGCTTGCAGTCGTCGACCACGGTCGTCCTGATGTCCAGGTAGGCGTTCGACTCCTGGTAGGAGGGGCCGTCGTAGATGTTGAAGAGGCGCTGGTTGTGGGCGAAGGCGTTCAGCGGGAAGACCAGCGCCTGGTCCTTCTTGATGCAGAAGTCGATGCGGCTGTTCTCGCACTTGAAGGCGCCGCTGGTGGCGTCGTAGGTCTGCTTGTTGAACGGGCCCGAGGCCGCGGCGAAGGGGTTCCCGCCCGCCGCGTCGGTGTCCTGCGAGCGGCCGATGAAGGCGCTCTTCTTGGCCAGCGCCCAGAAGCCGTTGATGGCGTCGGCGTGCGTGTAGCCGCCGCCGGTGATGATGCTCAGGCCGCCGTTCTGCACGTCGCTCATCACGCTCTGGGTCATGTAGGACCACTGCGGCCGGAAGATCACCGCGGCGAAGTTCGTCTGCGCCCAGTTGAAGGACGTGCTGTAGTGGTCCAGCACGATCGGCGTGCAGCCCACCTCCGCTTCGGAGCCGTTGGCGCAGCGGTCGATCTCGGCGCAGCTCTTCACCACGTTCTGGTTGCCCACCTTGACGGTCACCGGGCAGATCGTGGCGAAGCGGCCGCCGCCGCCGATCTTCGGGTAGTACATGTCGGCGCGGGCGTTGCCCGGCTGGTCGCAGTTGTACTTCTTCCGCAGGACCGGGTTCGGCTTGTCCGGAGGCTTCGCGGGGGTGTCGACCAGGGTGTTCGACTGGTTGCAGGGCGGCGGCGCCAGGTCGTTCGGCACCGGGTCGAGGTGCACGTCGTCGGAGGGCCCGGCGACCCCCTGGCAGGTTGCCTGGTTGCCGTTCACCGTGAAGGAGTTCATGGCCGCCACGCAGGAGTTGCCCACGAACTTCTTGAGCGGCGTGATGCCGGCGCGGAAGACCTCGTCGATGCGCTTCTCGCCGTCGATCGTCACCTGCACGCCGTGCTGCATCGAGGCGTAGGACTCCCACGTCATGTGGCGAGAGTGGCCGCTGTTGGCGCCGGGAAGCAGCCAGAAGCAGGTGCCGCAGGTCGCGCACCCGGCCGCCACGTTGTACTCGAAATCGTTCCAGCCGTTCATGATCCAGAACGTCGTCGGGTGGTCGTAGTCGGAGAAGAAGGGCACGGCCTCCTGCACGGCGTTGGCGAGCGGGTCCGGCTCGAAGGGGCCGATCGGCGCCCTCTGCGGCTGGGACGACGCCCAGATGCCCGGTACCTCCCGAGGGTTGTGCACGGCGTTGATCACGGCGGCGCGGGCGTTGATGCCGATGTTGGCGCGGAACTTGTTGTCGGTCTCGGTGCCTTCCTCCAGCACGAAGCCATGGCCGATCGAGGCCCAGCCGACGTTGCGCGCCAGCACCACGTTCTGGGTGGCGTGCAGCACCGCCCAGCGGTTCATCGACTCGTTGATCGAGCAGTCGGTGACGTTCGTGCCGCGGGGGGCGCCGCGCTCCAAACCGGGGTCGGCGCCCGGAGGAAGCTCCGGAGTCAGGCGCGCCATGTGGAAGTGGATCGGGTAGTGCCCGATGCGGCCCCCCTGGCCGAGCTGCTTGAACTCGACGCCCTGCACCTCGTAGGCCTCGAAGCCCTGGCGCACCACGGTGTGGCCGCCGAAGTGGTACTTCGTCGACTCGGCGGGGAACGCCTCCAGCAGCGCGTTTCCGCCGGACGAGATGCGGATGCTGCGGCTCAGCAGCGCCACCGCGGCGCGGGTCTCGGCGTACTCGAAGTCGAGGCCGATCCGTTCCGGCACCCGGTCCTTCACCTTGTAGCGCGCGCCGTTGTGGTGGTAGGTGAAGGAGGGCGAGACGGTGAGAGTGGTGGTGTGGTTCACCGTGTCCACCACCGGCGGCTGGGCGATGGTGCGCTTCTCGGAGTGATCGGACACGTAGTCGGTGGTGGTGACGACGATCTCGTCGTCCTTCTGCCAATCCACCTCGCGATCGATGGTGACGGTGGACGTCCCTGGCTCGATGGTCGCGCCCTCCTTCAGGCGCGCCCAGCTCGTGCCCGAGCTGGAGACCGGGAGCTTGCTGTAGGTCGCCCCCTTCCGCCCATAGAGCTTCAGCGACCCGCCGTAGGAGAGCGCCAGCACCTTGTAGCCGAAGAATCCCTTGGGCGTGCCGTCGTCGAAATCGAGCGGCTGGTACTGATAGAAGTAATCCTCCACCTTGCCGGGCAGCTTCACCTTGGCCTTGGTGCCGTCGTCCCAGGCCTCGGTCGGGATACCGCATTTCGCATTCGACTTGCATGGGATGGGGTCGCCGCCGTCCCCCTTGCCGGTACCCGTCCTCTGGGCTTCGCCGTAGAGGTGGATCTCCAGGAGCGACTTGATGTCCTCCTGGCCGAACGGCTTCTCCGGCGTCCCCGCCGTCATCTCGGCGTAGTTCTCGATCAGGATCGACTTGGCCCAGAAGTGGATCCGCTTGTTTCCGTCGTTGGGCTCCTCGAACGTGAGCGAGGCCCTCTTGGAAGGCCCGCCGTAGATGTTCACGTTGCCGTACTTGTAGACGCCGGCCTCGGTGACCCTGCAGTCGCCGATGACCTCCAGGTCCTCGCCGGAGCCGAGCGGAAGGACCTTGTTGTTCCCTTCGGGACACTTCCGCGGTGTGGCGGCAAGGCCTGGCGTCCCGGCGAGGGACAACGCCGCGAGGACGCCGTAGAGGGCACGCGACAAGACGAGGCTTAGGCGCTTCAGCATCGAAGGTGCCTCCGGAGCTCTAGATCCGTGGATTCTAGGCGTCCAGGAAGTCGAGCAGACGCCGCAGGCCGCGGGCTGCTCGCGCCCTTCCGTCACGCCGGAGGGCGGACTCTGGATTCCGGGAGATGGGGCGCCAGGAACCAGTTGTGGTTCGTCTCGAGGGAGAGCTCACGCCGGCGGCGCGCCTCGTCGAGGAGGACGTCGCGGATGTTGCGGGTGGACTCGGAGACGCGAGGACAGTCCCGCCACATCAGGTATCCGCCGCCGCCGGACGCGCGGTAGGAGTTCACGGCGACGGTGAAGACCTCGTCGTCGCGCACCGGACGCCCCCCGCGCCGGAGATAGAGGACGCGCTCCCCCTCCGGGCGCGTCGGGTCGAGCGCGTACTCGGCGCCCTCCATCGTGTCGCAGTTGAAGTTCCAGATCGAAAGGTTGCGCTTCCAGGCCGGCGTTCCTCCCTCGAGGCTGACACCGTCCACGCACTTGGCGGCGTGCTCCAGCGCGGCGCGGACCTGCTTGCCGGTGGCCCGGAGCGTCACCAGGGAGTTCTCGTAGGGATAGAAGGACCAGATGTCGCGCACCGTCACGTCCTTCTCCCAGGTGCGCAGCGTGCTCGGCAGGAGCGAGGCGAAGGAGAGGTCCGCCTTCCCCTCGCGGAGCTGGATTTCGTGCAGCCAGTCCAGGATCGCGGTGTCCTCGGTCCGAGCCCCCTCCGCCGAGACCGGCCGGTCCACGCGGGCCACGACCTCGGCGAGCTTCTCCATGGTCTGCCGGTGCGCGGCCTCGCTCAGGGTGACCAGCTCGGGATCCGGGGCGACGTCCTTCATCGGCAGGTTGACGCCCTTAACGTCGGCGACCCGCCAGCCGCGTCCGCTTCGTTCCAGAGTCAGGTCGAAACGGGTCAGCGTGTTTCCGTACTCTCCGGGTTGCGAGATCCAGGCGTTCCCCTCGCGGCGAGGGGCGATGTCTTGCTGCGTGTGTCCCGTCAGGACGAGGTCGACGCCCGGAACCTCCCGCGCGATCCGTCCGGCCTGGTTCTCGGCCACCCCGGTCCGGGGGAGCTCGTCCCCGCGATCGATCCCTTCGTGCGTCAGGACGATCACCACGTCGCACCGTTCCTTGCCCCGGAGCAGCGGTACAAAGCGCCGGGTCGTCTCCACCGTGTCCCGGAACCGCAGGTCCGCGACGCGGGGCCCAAGCCAGTACGGAACCTGCGGCGTGACGAGACCGAGGATGCCCACCCGGACTCCGGCGACCTCCCGCACGACGTAGGGGAGATACGCCGGTTTCCCGTCGGCTCGTTCCACGTTGGCCGCGAGCCATGGGAACTTCGCCTCCTTGCGGGAGCTCTCCAGCCGGGCGAGGCCGTAGTCGAACTCGTGGTTGCCGAGCGCCATGGCGTCGTAGCGCAGGACGTTCATGGCTTGGACCATGGGATCTCTGCCGTCGCCGACGACGCCCTGGAACGCGAGGACCTGGGTGGGTGAGCCGTTGATCGTGTCGCCGGAATCCACCAGGAGCACCGGCCCCTCGGCCCTGATGCCCTTCACGGCGGTGGAGATGCGCGCCAGGCCCCTTCCGAGATCGCGGTCCGCGCGCGGGTCCTGCGGATGCACCCGGCCCGAGATGTCGGAGGTGTGCAACACGATGAGGCGGGCGCGCGGGGGCGCGGCGGCGAAGGCGGCCGCCGCGGGAGCGAGGGCGACGAGGGCCCCCGCGATGACCGTCTTCATGGAACGCTCCTTTGAGCTCGGCGTCAGCCCCGCCGCGCTGCCTCGATGGTGGCGACGTCGATCTTCTTCATCGGCATCATCGCCTCAAAGGCACGCTTCGCCTCGGCCCCACCCGCCGCCAGCGCCTCGGTCAGCGCGCGCGGGGTGATCTGCCAGGAGAGGCCCCAGCGATCCTTGCACCAACCGCACTGGCTCTCCTGGCCGCCATTGCCGACGATCGCGTTCCAGTAGCGGTCCGTCTCACCCTGATCGTCGGTCGCGACCTGGAAGGAAAACGCCTCGCTGTGCTTGAACGTCGGGCCGCCGTTGAGACCGAGACAGGGAATGCCCAGGACGGTGAACTCCACCGTCAGGACATCACCCTTCTTGCCTCCCGGGTAATCAGCAGGCGCCTTGTGGACAGCGGTCACTTCGCTATCCGGAAACGTGGCGGCGTAGAAGCGCGCCGCCTCCTGCGCGTCCTTGTCGAACCAGAGGCAGATCGTGTTCTTGGGCTTCATGCTCGTGTGCTCCTCAGCCGGGCTCGGCGGTCCTCGCCGACCGGAACACGAGCATGATCGCCGGGATCGTCGTCAGCGCTCCAATGGCCAGCAAGGTGCCACCAACGCGCCGGCGTTGGCGCTCGCGCAGCCGCTGTGCGGCCAGGAGACCCACGCCCGCCGCGAGCGCGGCCCGCGTCGCTACGATGAACCCGAGTTTCGGGATGGAAAGTTGGAGTCTCTTCAACATTCGGTCCATGCCGACACCTCCGGGGAAGTGTCCCCACGAGGAAAGAAGCAGCCTTTGTGCCGTCTGACGCACCCTACTTCGCGGGCGTCTTCCGCAGCGACTAGGGCCCGCTCCTCTGGAAACCAAGGGCAGCGCAACTTGATAGGCTGAGACCGCAGGCTCCGATGCGAACCGGTTGCCTCCGGCAGCCCTCGAAGGTGTGGTGCCGCCTTTCCCTTGGGGCGGCCCTGCTGATCGCCGCGCCCGGCGCTCATGGCCAGCAGAGCTGCTTCTTCAACTACGGCATCCCCCAGGTGACCTGCGGCGGAGCCTCCTGCTCGGGAACGTTCACGTTCACGCCCCCCGACGGAACACCGGCCGGCACGACGTTCACGGTCTACACCTACGCGTTCCCAGATCTCTGCGCCACGGTCCCGGCGCCCGTGGTGCACGGCACGACGACCTCCACCACGTACACCGTCACCGGGATGGCCAGGGAGCGCTACTACGGCGCGGCGGTGGGAAGTCCGGAGTGTCCAGCCACGATCACCGCGTTCGCCCCGCTGATGCCGACGTTCTCCACGCCTTCGGTCAAGTCGATCCTGACCGCCGCCGTGACCGGCCCCGACGAGGTGACGCTGACGGTCTCGCAGAGCGAGGGGAGGCTGGCCTACCCGATCTGGGAACGCTCCCAGGACGGGGGGACGTTCCGCAGCTTCTCGAGTGCCAACCTCTGTCCCAACGGCTCGGTCAAGACCTACGTGGATCGTGGTCGCGCTGAGGGCCGGTACCGATATCGCCTGGACTTCCTTCCGCGACTCTATCTGCAGGAGTTCTCGAACGAGGTCAGCGTGCTGATCGGCTGCCCGGCGCCGGCCGCCGTGACGTTCACGACGCCCGCGAGCCTCGAGGCGGGGGCCACCACCTCACTGCGGATCCGGCCGGCGCAGGGCGGGACGATCGAGCCGGACGCCACCCTCGAGGTGGACCTCTCGCGCGACGCCTTCGCCACGGTGGAGGCGACGGTGCGGAGCCCGGCCGGAAACGAGGTGCTGATTCGCGCGCACGCATCCTCGTCCGCGTACACGCTCTCGCTGCGGGCGCGCGCGGTCGCCTCCTGCGGCACCGCGGGGCCGGCCTCCGCGCCGGTGAGCCTGGCGGTGAGGCCCGCGCCGGCGCGGTTCGTCGTCACCGCGGCGCCGGCAGCGCTCGCGGCGGCGGTGGGCGGCGCGCCGCCTTCCACGAGCCTCACCGTCAGGAACGTCGGGGGCACCGCCGGCACGATAGCGATCGCGGCGGCGCCGGGCTTCGTGAGAGTGGAACCCGCCCGCGCCGACGTGGGGCCGGGTCTGGAGGCGACGCTCGCGGTGACGGCGACGAGCGCGGCGGCGGCTTCGGCGGCGTTCTACTCCGGCCTCGTCGTCCTCGATGGCGGTCGCCCGCTCTCGGTGCCCCTCTCGCTGACCGTCTCGGACGCGCCGCCGGAGGAGGGCGCCAGGCTCGTCGCCACGCCGTCGAGCGTCACCCTCGCCGGCCCGCCGGCGACCCCTCCGGGGGCGCGGACGATCCAGGTGACGAACGTGGGGACCGGCAGCGCCCCGATGACGGCCGACGTGGGGCCGGGCGGCTCGTGGCTCGGCGTCGCCGGAGACCTCTCGCGGCCTCTCCCGCCGGGCCAGGCGCGCACCCTCACCCTGACCGACGACCGCGAGAGCCGCTCCGCGCCGGACGGCAGCAACCCGCTGCGCGCGCTCCTGGCGGTGACGCCCGCGGGCCTGGCCCCGGAGAGCGCCGCCCTGGTGGAGGTGGTGGACCTCGAGCCGTTCGCGGTGAGCCCGGGTAGCGGCGTTCGCGGCGGTCCGTCGGCGCCGCGCTCGCCGCTGGCCGACCCGCCGCCGGCGGGCACCTCCTTCATCCTGCCGACGGCGGTGAAGGCCGCCGGCCGGAACGACGCGCTCTTCACCACCGATGCCTGGCTGCGCAACGTCGACTCCGGCCCGGTCCCGGCGCAGCTCTTCTTCACGCCGGACGGGCAGGACGGCCTCACCGGCCCGGGCGTCCTGCGCGCCCAGCTGACCGTGCCGGCGGGCGGGACGCTGCGCCTGCCCGACCTCTTGCCGACGACCTTCGGCGTGGAGGGCACCGGCCAGGTGGAGGTGCGGAGCGATCGTCCCGGCGCGCTCCGCCTCCGCGCGGCGGTGGAGTCGGTCACCCGCGGCGACGCCACCACCCGTTTCGGCTCGGAGATCGAGGCGGTCCGTTACGGCAGCGGCGCGAAGACCGGCGGCGGCGCGCTGATCGTCGCCGGGATCGATGACGATGCCGACCACCGGGCCAACCTGATCCTGGCCGAGACCACCGGCGCCGGCGTGCGGGCGCGGGTCGAGCTGCACGATGCCGGCGGGGCGCTGCGCGGCGCCTCGAGCTTCGACGTCCCGGCCTATGGAAAGGTGCAGGTGAACCGGATCGTGGACGCGCTCGTCCCCGGGCAGAATCTCTCGGGAGCCTCGCTGGCGGTGCGGGCCGAGAGCGGAGGCGGGGCGGTGATCCCGCTGGCGACGGTGATCGACAACCGGTCCAACAGCTTCAGCGCGGTGCTCGGACGAGGCGCCGGCACCGGCCTGCCGGCCTCGCGCGCGGCGCTGGCCTCCGGCGCCGGCACCTACCTCATCCCGGCGGTCGTCAGGACGACCGGACTCTTCGACACCCGCTTCGGCACCGACCTGGCCATCACCAACGGCACCGCGCAGCCCGCGACGCTGACGCTCACCTATCGCTACGTCGACAGCGACGACGGAGGGCGCGTCAAGAGCGCCGCCCGGACCGTGACGCTGCCGCCGCGCGGATCGATGCCGGCCGGCCAGGCGCGGGACGCTCTGGTGAACCTCTTCGGCGTCTCGGCGCGCTCCTACGGCTCGATCCTGGTCCAGGGGGACGTGGCCAGGGTGGTCGCGGTAGCCACCATCACCTCGCTCGTCGACCCCAGCGACCCGGCCAAGGGCACCAAGACGGCACAGGTGACCGGAGCGCTCGTCGACTCGCCGTTGCTGATGTCCGCCGGCAACGTGGAGCACGCCTTCGCCGGGGCGGAGAAGAGCGTGCAGCGCCGCACCAACCTCATCCTGGTGGAAGCGGTCGGGCAGCCGTGCCGGGCGCGGGTGCTGGCCAGCGCGCCGACCGGCGAGCCGCTCGCGGAGCGGACGGTCGACGTCGGGCCGGATGCCTACGTGCAGATCAACGACGTCTTCGGCGATCAGGGCGTCGCGCTCGGCAGCGGGCCGTTCCAGAACGTCGAGATCGCGGTGCAGGTGACGTCCGGAGCGGGGAGGGTCATGGCGCTGGCGACCGTCAACGACAACGTCTCGCGCAATCCGCAGGTCTTCGTGCTGACCTCCCCGGGGCCGGCAGGCCCGACGGTCGGCTTCTGACGGCACACTACTGGCCTGTGGACGTCTTCCGCAGCGACTCGAAGAGCCTCCAGGAGTAGACGATCGGGGCCAGCGACAGCAGCACCAGACCGCCCACGAGGATCGCCAGGCCGAGGCCAACCGGCAGCGCCGCCGCCGCCAGCAGCACCAGGCCGCCGGCGACCCAGAGCCGAGCGGCCATCCGATGCGTCCGCCTCCAGACCTCCTCGCTGGCCAGCGTCCAGGGCACGCGCACGCCGAAGAACCAGTTCGGGCGCAGGGTGCCCATGCGGTTCCCCAGCGCCGCGAAGAGGAGCGGCAGCCCGATCCGCATCATCAGGTCCATGCGCGGACCGTGCCCGATCGAGGTCAGCAGGACGGCGACGTGTACGCCGACCATGAAGACCACCACCGCCCCGCGGAAGAACCGCGCCGTCTCGGAGAAGAGCGCGTAGTTGGCGCGCTTGGGGTCGATCAGCGGAAGGAAGAGGAGCAGCAGGTAGACCACGACCCCGATGGCCGGCAGCAGCAGTGCGTTCTGCCACGCCGGGCCCCAGCGGTCGGGCGTGCCGTCGAGGCCGAAGTGGACCGGCACCCTGGCCGGCAGCCAGGTGAGCGACCAGAGGCCCAGCAGGAAGTCGGCGGCCATCAGGGCCAGCATCCAGGCGTCGCCGCGCAGGGTCTCGCGCCCGACGCGGTACGGCGGGCGGGTGGTTTCGGGGAGCTCCTCGGAGGTTGCATTCATGACCGGGGCCTTTCCTTGCGCTTGCCGGCGAGCGCCAGCAGGAAGGCCAGCGCGTCGTCGAAGACGGTCGTGTTGAGCGAGTAGACGATGTTCTGTCCGCGCCGCACGTCCAGCACCAGGCTCGCCTGCTTCAGCAGGTTGAGGTGGTGCGAGATGCTCGGCTTGGAGATCTCGAAGCGGTCGGCGATCTCCCCGGCGGTCAGGTCCCCGGCGTTCAGGAGCCGCAGGATCTCGCGCCGGGTCGGGTCGGAGAGCGCCTTGAAGACGAGGTTCTCGGAGGTCAGGGGCGCGTCCTTTCGATCCAGCCGGCGATGTCGGCGACCACCTCGGCGGCGACGTGGCCCGGACGCTCGTACTCCTTCGGGACGCTCTTCCCCTCCCCCTCGACGAAGAGGTGGTTGAGCTTCGGGTAGGTCTTGATCGTGACGCCGGGGCGCCCCTCGAGGCCGCGCCGCCAGAGCTCCAGGTCCTTCTGCGTGACCTGGTAGTCGCGCTCTCCCTGCAGCACCAGCACCGGCCGGGCCGCCGCGCGCAGCGTGGCGACCGGGTCGTGGGCGCGGAGGTCCAGCCAGTAGGAGGCCGGCGCGCCGAGCAGCATCTCCTTCGAGCCCGCCTCGAGCGCCTTCACCTTGGCAGCGTCGCGCCGCATCGCCTCGACCTGCGACGCGTCGGCCGCCTTCAGCGAGACCAGGTAGTCGAGCTGCTCGACGACCACGTCCCAGAGCGGCCGCGCGCCGCCGGCCAGGAGCACCACGCCGGCCAGCGAGGCGTCGGCCTTGGCGATCCGCCCGGCCGCCGTGCCGCCCAGGCTGTGCCCCAGCACGAAGACGCGCCGGCCGTCGATCTTCGGCGTCGCGCGCAGGAGCACCGCCGCGGCGACCGCGTCGTCGACCGTCTCCTCCTTCAGGGTCGGATCCTTGAGGGCCACCAGCTTGGCGGCGTGGACCAGCGTGCGCTTGTCGTAGCGCAGGACCGCGATGCCGCGCGAGGCGAGTCCCTGAGCCAGGTCGCGGAACGGCTTGCTGCCGCCGATGCTCTCGTCTCGGTCCTGCGGCCCCGAGCCGTGCACCAGCACCAGGGCCGGGAAGGGGCCGTCGCCGGCAGGCATGGCGAGCGTCCCCGGCAAGGGCCACTCGTCCTTGCCCACCGTGACCGCGGTTTCCTGGAACGCGTTCGCCTTGACGTAGGCGGGCGCTGTCCAGGCGCCCTCCGGCGCCGCGGCGGGTCGGAAGAAGAGGCCCGAGACGCGGCCATCCGGCGCGACCGCGACCTCCAGCGCGAGGCTGGCCTTCTGGAACCTGCAGGTCGCGCTGGCGGAGGCGCCACGCACTTGCGGCTCGCCGCAGGAGACCAAGGGGCCCGTCTGCCCCTGCATCCCTTTCCAGCCCTCACCCAGCTTCTCGGCGGAGAGGGCCTGCTTCATCGGGTCGTCGAAGCGGGCGGCCACGGCCGCGAAGTCGCCTCGGGTGAGCTCGGCGATGACGCCGCGGCAGACGGCGGCGGCGTCGGGTGGCTCGGCCGGCAGCGATCCCGGAAGGAGCGCGAGGGCGAGGAGGAAGAGGAAGGCGGGACGACGGCTGTTGGTAGATATTTCGTCAATCATCTAAATATCAATCTAGGGCCGGCTCCGCGGGAAATCAAGGGCGTGTGCTAGGTTCCTTCAGCTCTCCGGAGGAAGTCGATGGCGGACCTGCACATCCTGATCGGCAAGGCGATCTCCGATCCGTCCTTCTGCGAGCGCCTGGTGCGCGACCCGGAGGGGACGCTCCGCGAGAACGGTGTGCCGCCGACGCCCGAGCTGGTGGATGCGGTGAAGGGGCTGGACGCGGCGGCGGTGCAGCGGCTGGCCGCAGCTTTCAGCAAGGAAGCGGCGGCGGGCTGATTCCCCTGGCCGACGCTGACCGCCGCGCCTGGGTCTGGCTGAGCGAGGCCTGGAGCCGGCTCGCCGCTCTTCCCGGTGACCTCGGCGAGGCCGCGACCCGGCTGCGCCTCCTGGTCGGGCAACCGGCCCAGCCGGGAGAGGAGGCCAATACCTTCCTCCTCGACAGCGGTTCCTGCCCGCCGCTCCTGCGCTGGCCCGCCGGCGTCCTCGACGACCTCGGCGTGGCGCGCGGCCCCGAACGCGAGCGCTGGGAAAAGGCGCTCTTCCTCTCCGGGCTGTACGCCGCATCGGCGACGCTGCTCGAGGAGATGGTGCTGGACCGGGCGCCGGGGATCGGCCCGCAGCACGGGCCGCTGATCCGCCTGCTGCAGGCCTGGGCGTCCCAGGAGCTGGCCGCCCTCCCCCGCGCGACGGTATTGCTGGTGCTGGCGGCGCGGCATCTCGAGGAGCAGCAGGCGGCAACCGTGGCCTTCCATCGCGAGCACGCCGGGCGCGTGGCCACCTTCACGGCGGAGGAGATCACCCGCGAGGGGCATCGCTGGGGGGTGGCGCGCACCGGAGCGGCCGCCGGGCTCGTGCTCGCCGGGCGCGACGAGCTCCTGCCGGAGCTCGAGGCGCTCCTCGAGGAGCTCTGCGCGCTGCACCTCCTGCGCTCCGAGCTGCTCGGGCTGCCGCGCGACCTGGAGCGCGGGCACTTCACCCGGCCGATCGTGGCGCTCCTGGAGGAGACCGGCCACGCCTCGGCGCCGCTGGTGCCGGAGCGGGTTCTCGGCGCGGCGCTGCTCGCCGATGCGGTGCCGTCGCTGGCACGCGAGGGGCGCGACCGTGCGGAGCGGCTGGCGGCCCGCGCGGCCGTGCTGCCCTCGCTGGCGGCCGACGCCGCGGGGCTGGCACGCGCCTTCGGCGAGGTGCTGGAGATGTTCTCGGCGCAGGCGGCGCTACGGATGCTGGCGCGCCTCGCGCCGCCGCCACCGCCGCCGGCACCGGCAACGGGTCCGCCGCTGCTGGCGGCCCGGCTCGACCGCGCGCTGGCCATGGCCGAGGCGCTGCTCCTCGACGATCCGTCTCTGCGCGAGTGCTGGGAGGTCCACCGCTGGGGCATGGTGCGCTCGCCGCTCCTGACCGGCCGCGCCCTCCCGGGCGCCATGCTGGTGGAGAACCTGGCCGCCGGCGGCGCCGACGCCGGTGACCGCGCCGACCACTTCTTCCGCATCTTCGAGGCGAACGGCTTCCGGATGTACGACGAGCCGAACACGCTGCCGCCCGACCTCGACACGCTCGGCGTCTACCTGCGGCTGCGGCGCTACACGCGCGATCCGGAGGGCTGGACCGGCCGGCTGGAGCCGTTCCTGGGCGCCGCCGAGGAGGCCACGCCGCCCACCGGCGACACGCCGATCTGGCTGGGGAACGCGCCCGACAGCGCGCGCCGCGGCAGCGAGGAGAACGCCATCATCGGCGCGCACTGCGTGACCTGCCACGCCGGCTACCTGCTCGGCCTGCTGGATCCGCTGGTCCCGACGCCGCGGACGGAAGGCGAAGCGGTGCGGCGGCTGCGGACCCACACACTCGGCTCCATCGCCCGCTTCGGCACCGGCGGCGCCGCGTACTACTCGTCGCTCTACTCGGCGTGGATCATGGCCCGCCTGCTGCGCCGGCTGGACGAACGCGGGGAGGCCCGCGCGGCGGTGACCCGGGCGCTGGAGCGCGAGGCGCGCACCAGCCGCCTCTCGGCCCAGGACGCCGCTCTGCTGCTGCTGTCGCACGCCGAGCTCGAGCTCGAACCGCGGCCAGTCTGGCTAGAGGCGCTGCTGGCGCAGCAGAAGCAGGACGGCGGCTGGGACCCCGAGCCCTACTACCTGACCGCACAGCCGGGCGGCGGCTCGGGCTGGCACAAGAGCCGGCTCCTGACGTCTTCGCTCTGCTTCCGTGCGCTGGCGACGTCCCGGGGAAGGAGAGAGCTTTGAGCGACACCTCGAGCGACACGCTCTATCCCGCGGCGCTCACCGCCGCCGTGACCGAGGCGGTGGAGACGACCCGCGCCCGCCTCCGCGCGCTCCTGCCCAAGAGCGCCGGGCGCGTCGAGACCTGGATGCAGGCCCTGGCCGGCGGGCGCGAGGCGGCCGCCTACTTCACCCATCCCTACGCCTTCCCGACGCTGCTCTTCCCCTGGTGGGTGGACGAGGGCCTGCGCCCCGACGGGCCCGACCTCCTCCTGCAGCGTGACCTGGTGCGCTCGTCGGTGAACGGCTACTACTTCATCCGCATGATCGACGACGTCATGGACGGCGGCGGCAAGGGAGAGGTCCCGCTGCTGCCGGCGCTCGGCTTCTTCCACGCCGAGTTCCAGGCGATCTACGCGCGCCTCTTCCCGAGCGGCCATCCGTTCTGGGAGCTCTTCGACCGGCAGTGGGGACACACCGCCGACGCCGCCATCGCCGACGCGGCCCTGAAGGACGTCGACGCCGAGGTGTTCCGCGAGGTGTCGGCCGGCAAGGTCTCGGCCGGCAAGATCCCGATGCGTGCCGTGGCCTGGCGCGCGGGGGCCGAGCTGGCGCCGGCCTGGGAGAGCCTCTTCGACCGGATGTCGCGCTGGCACCAGTTCCACAACGACTTCTTCGACTGGCGCCGCGACCTCGAGCAGGGCATCGAGACCTACGTCCTCTCCGAGGCGCGGCGCCGCAAGAGACCGGACGAGGCGGTCGAGCTCTGGATGGTGCGCGAGGGCTTCGAGTGGGGCGTGGCCACGCTGGAGGGCTGGCTCGCCGAGATGCTCGCCGGCGCCGAGGCGCTCCCCTCCCCCGGGTTCGCGGCCTACCTGCGCGCCCGCGGCGAGAAGCTGGGGCAGACGGTGGCCGCGGCGCGGCCGGGGCTGGAGATGATGGCGCGCCTGCTGCGCGCGGCCGGCGGAATCTAGCCTTGCTGGACGGACTCTTCGCGTTCTGCCAGGAGCGCTTCCACGCCTTCGTGGAGGAGTTCCGGAGCTACGGCCTGGAGCCGGCGCCGGACCTGGAGCTGCGGCGCGGCGAGGGGCTGATCTGCTCCTGCAGCCGCGAGGACGGCCACGTCTACCTGGCGCTGCCCGATCCCGCCGACCCGGTCAGCAAGCTGCAGACGCTGTTCCTGCGCTCGCTCCTCGGCTGCCAGGACGACGCCGAGCTGGCCGGCTTCCTGCGGCTCTTCCTCCCCTACGCCATGGCGCACGAGCTCTGCCACCACTACCGCATGCGCTACGGCCTCTTCGGCGAGGACCTCTGGCTGGAGGAGCAGATCGCCAACCAGCTCGCCTGCGCGGTGACCGAGCACCGCATGTCGCCGGCCGAGCGCGAGGCCGCCTGCGAGCTGCTGTCACGGGCGCTGCGCGCCAGCGCCGCCGCGGCCGGCGTGCCGCGGGAGCACGTCCTCTCGTACCACGACCTCCTGCAGTCGCTGGTGGCGACCGAACGCCTGGACCTCGACGCCGCCCGCGGCGCCGACCTGGTGGGGCGGCTCTTCTCGGTGCCGGTCGAGGACGTGCTGCGCGGCGTCCAGAGGCTGGCCAGCGGCATCCAGGCGCGGCCGGTGTTGATCGAGCGCTACAACGACGAGTACACCGGCGACGTGGCCCGCTTCCTCTCCTTCCAGATCGGCTGGATGCTGCTGGACCTGCGCACGCCCTCGCGCTCCTACGTGGGCGAGGTGGCGCGCCGCCACTTCGGCCTCGGCGTCCGCCTGCTGCCCGCGCCGGCGCTTCCCGAGCCGGAAGGGCCGGCGGCACCGGCGCTGCGCGCCTGCCACGCCGCGTCCCGACAGCTCGAGGGAACGGCGCGCCGCTACTTCTACAAGCGCTACCGCGCGCGCCTGCTGCGCCTCCTGGAACGCGAGCTCCCCGACCGCTCCTTCGCGCTCCTCGACGAGCATCCGGGCGAGGGCTTCGACCCGCTGGAGCTGGCCGGGCGCGTGGCCCCGGAGCGCCTGACCCACCTCTTCCCGGAGGAGCTGGCGCGGCAGACGCTCGAGCGCCGCCTCATCGGCGAGGCGCTCGGCGACCCGGTGGACGCGCGCCTCTGGCGCCACGCGGCCGAGGGCGCGGCAGACCCGGAGGCGGCGGCCACGCTGGAGCTGCTGACGCTGCTCCACGCGACGCCGCTCTTCCGCAGCCTGCCGGTGGAGTTCCTGCTGGCGCTGGCGCGCCTCCTCTGCCCGCTCCACCTGGCGGCCGGCGAGACGCTGATCTGGGCCGGCGAGCGCGACCAGGACGTCTACCTGGTGGTGCAGGGCGAGCTCGAGGTGCTGGACGCCGACGGGCGCGCCCGCCAGCGCCTGCGCTCCGGCAACGTCGTCGGCGAGTTCGCCTTCTTCACCCAGGAGCCGCGGGTGGCCACGGTGCGCGCCGCGGTCGACTCGGAGTGCTTCGCGATGCCGCACGCCGAGCTGCGCGTCCTGGCGCTGCGCCACCCCGCGGCGCTACTGCACCTGGCCGGTGTCGTGGCTCGTCGCGTCGCCGGTTAGCACGATGCGCACGCCCTCCTTGGGCCCAAGGCTGAAGTTGCGCCGCGCCTCGCGCACCCGCGGGACGGGCGCGACCTCCAGCTGGCGACCGACGTCGGCCAGCGGCTTCAGCTCCGCCTTGACGCGCTCCAGCGCCGCGCGGTCGCGGTGCAGGTAGTAGGGCGCCCAGGCGAACGTCACCGCCGTCGACTCGTGGCCGGCGAAGAGAAGCGTCAGGAGCTGGTCGCGCACCTCGACGCGCGAGAGCGCCTCACCGTCTTCGTAGCGGGCCGAGAGCATCAGGCTCAGGATGTCTTCCCGCGGGGCCGTGTCGCGCTGCGCCCGGTCGATGTCCTCGTCCAGGAGGCGGAAGAGCGCCTGCCGGGCGCGGTCGAAGCGCGCCCAGGGCCCGAACCCGCCAAAGCGGCGGTGGATCGACTTGAAGTAGATGAGCGGGGCGGTCATGGCCCCGACGTAGTCGGTCAGCGCCTTCTCGTAGACCGCCACCCGCCCGTCGTCCACCACCCCGAACACCGCGCGGGTGATCACCTCCAGCGAGATCGCCTGGGTGGTCTCCAGCAGCGTGAAGGGGCGGCCCGGCTTCCAGTGCGCGGTGTGGCGCAGCGCCGCCTCGCGCATCAGCCGGCCGTAGGCGCGCATGCGCGAGCCGTGGAGCGGCGGCGTCAGCAGCTTGCGGTCGCGCTTGTGGCGCTCTCCGTATTGCAGCAGCAGCGAGGCCTCGCCCAGGAACGGCGAGAGCAGCTCCGGGATCGGCACCGCCTAGGTCTCGGGGTCGGCGGTGAAGATGGTCTTCACCCCCTCGGCGCTGGTGGTCAGCACCAGCGGGTCCATCGGCACGAAGACGGTGAAGGGGTCGCCGTAGCGCTGGGCGCAGCGCACGAACTCGGCGTCCGGTGTCGTTGATCAGACGCCAGAGCGTCAGGGGACTTTAGGAGGGCCCTTTGGGCAGCGCGTGACCGTTGGCGCTCAAAGTGGCCTCGAGGCTAGCGGAAGGACGGGCTCGGGTCGACCGGAAGGATTACGCACTTCTACGTATTCACATCCTGCGGTTCCCGCCACAACTTGTGCGCGACTCACCAGCGCACGCCGGCGAGAAAGGGGAGGAATCATGAGCAGCATGAGCGTTTTCCGTCGTATCCAGGTGGCCTGCACCGTGGCCTTCCTCGGCGCCACCGGCGCCGCCACGGCCCAGAGCGGACTCACCTACGCGATCATCGAGGACAGCTACGGGAACGTCGTAGCCCAGCTCTCCGGCTCGCAGACGAGCTACTCGTTGGAGACCATGCTGGACGCCACCTTGCTTCCCGGCACCGTCGTGGCACCGCCTCCCGCCGCGACGCCCCCGCCGAGCGCCCCCTCCGGATGGTCGCTGACCGGCTGGGGCAACGGCGCGATGGACATCGCGGCCGGGGGGAGCGGCGTCTGGTTCACCGCGGCCAGCGGCTCCATCTACACCGCCTCTTCCGGGGGGGTCAACCACGTCGGCGGTGGGGTCGCTGTCCGGATGGCGGTCGACGCCTACGGCGTGCCCTGGTGCGTGACGGTGGGCAAGGCGATCTTTCGGCTCTCCGGCGGTTCCTGGGTGCAGCTGCCCGGCGCCGCGATCGACATCGCGGTCGGCGGCAACAACGCCATCTATATCCTGAACCCCGATGGCTCCCTGGCCAGCTACAGCAACGGCAGCTGGGTGCCGTTCAAGGCCGGCGGCGGCGGGACGCGCATCGCGGTCGATCAGAGCGGGAACCCGTGGGTCGTCAACGCCCAGAACCAGATCTTCCGCTTCAACGGGACGCAGTGGCAGCAGCTCGCCGGCGCCGCGCAGGACATCTCGATCAGCCACGACGGCGCGGTCTACGTCGTCGGCATGCAGGGTGGGCCGGGCGGCTTCCTGATCCACCAATGGGTCCCGTCGGCCTCGAACTGGCAGCAGATCGGCGTCTACGGCAGCGTGGCCGCCGCGGCCTCCGGCGGGCATGTCTACGTGGCGAGGCTCGCGGGCTCGAAGCTCCCGACGATCATGCGCTGACGCCGGCGCGTCAGGCCGGCTCGAAACGCCAGTGCGTGGAGGAAGACGGCGGCTGGGCGGTGGCCGAGGCTCTCGTGAACCGCGACCCCGCCCAGTACAGGCGACGATGACGCGAAGGACGCCGCCCTGCTCAGCTACCGGATCGACTTCATCACGGCACCGCCAGGCAGCCCGTCGAGAACGCCGAGGTGCTGTAGCCGACGCCCAGGGCGTCGACGCCGACCCGACTGGCCGTCGCAGTCACGTAGCGCCCCTTCGGGATGTGCTCGTGATGCTGGTAGGTGAAGGACGCGTTGCCGCTCCCGTCGGTCGTCACGTCCATTGTGCCGACGTAGTGCTCTCCCTCCGGCCTGTTGTTCAGCGTATCGCAGGGGCCGCTGCTCGAAAAGAAGTCCAGGTGGAACGTGGCGTTCTTGGCGGTACCGAACGTGTTGAGGGTCCCCGACACGGTCGCGCCCCCGTCGCCGTGGCTGTGCGTTCCGATGCCGGTCAGCGCCGGCGCGATCGCCAGCTGGTCCGCCTGCGCGATGCCCAGCTTGGTGTTCGAGTAGATGGAGTTGCCGCGCACCGTGGTCGCCTTCACGTTGTTGACGATCACCCCGTCCAGGAAGCTGTAGGCGATCTTGTTCCCCGACCCGGGGGCGCCGACCACGATGCGGCTGGTGCCGCCGCAGCCGATGAAGACGCCGTAGCTCACCAGGCTGCCAAGCGGGTTCGGGACGTCGACGTTGTGCTGGTCCTTCGCCTTGGGGATGCCGATGCCGATGGTGTTGCTCAACACGGCCACGTCGGTGGAAGCGCAGATGTGCACCTGCTCGCCGCGATTGCCGGCGATGAGGTTCCCCTCCGCTTGGGTCGTGCCGCCGAGGGTGTTGGCGCCGGCGGCGAAGAACATGACGCCGATGTCGTTCTGCAGGCGATCCTCGCCGTCGACGTCGGTGCCGATGCGATTGCCCTGGATGACGTTCCTCACCGGCGGCGGCGCCGTGACCGCGTTGGGGTCCCCGATGCGCACGCCCACGACCTGGGTGTTGTTGGAGTTGCCCGAGATGAGGTTCCGCGCCCCGGGGTCGTGCCCCCCGATCCGGTTGTCGGACGCGCCGTCATGGATTTGGATGCCGCCCTGCCTGTTTCCGACCGCGATACTGCCGAGGGGGTTGGTGCCGATGAAGTTCCCCTCCACGACGTTGAAGGTGGACGAGCTGCCGGTGATCAGGATGCCCACGAAGTTCCCGGAGAGCACGTTCGCCTCGTGCCCGGTCGTGCCGCCGATCCTGCAGTGCCCGGCGTTCTCGATCTGGATGCCGTACCCGTTCCCATTCGCGGCATCCCCGGACGGGCTGGTGCCGATGTAGCAGCCCTCCACGATCGCGTCGCCCCTCCTGATCAGGATGCCGGCGTCGGGGAACTTGGCGATGCCCAGCGCCTTCACGTGGCATCCGGCGGCATTCAGCACCAGGCCCGAGCCGATCACCGTGGCGCTGGCCTGGAGGTACACCTTCGGCGCCTTCAGCGTGCCGTGCTCATGGACGTACTGGGGCATCTTGCTGCCGTCCAGGAACGTCTTGTGCTGGATCGCCGGCAGGGGTGAGCTGACGGTGATCACGTGGTCGCCGTCGCCCGGGATCTCGAAGTGGATCTCGTGGGCCTGCGTGCCGCTGCAGGCGTTCAGCTGCTCGATGGCGGCCCGCAGCGAGCCGGCGCCGCTGTCGGCGGTGCTGGTCACCTTGACCACGCCGCTGGTGCACGAGGCAGCGAGGGGGCCCGGCAGACACGAGATCAGGAAACCAATGGCCGCTAACGTTCGATGGCTCTTCATGTTGTTCATCCTCCGCGTCCGAGATATCGCCAAGTTACGTCTGCGGGCTCCGGAGGGAAATAGGAACCTTTCCTAGAAGCGGAACTTCGTCACCTAGCTCTCCGGCGATTCGGGGCTGCGCCCTCGAGGCCGACGAGGCTCTTCCAGTCGTAGTCCTCGGGCCCGGGGGATGCCCGGAGGGGCGTCGCTCATGGGGGCGACGAGCCGACCACTGAAGGCCCGCTAGAGAATCGACTGGCGGAGGTACGACATTACCCGTTGATTGTTGCGCCTCATTCGCGGACGACATACTAGATATGGCCGGAGAGGGCTTCGATCCGCCGCCTGCAGGCGGCGGTCGCTTCAGTGACGCCTGCCGCTTGATAGAGAGACGCAGCCTCACGCCATAGCGCGATGGCGCTCTCCATGCGATCCGTGCCCTCGGAGATGAGCGCCGCAATGCGAATCGTGTTCGCGAGCTCGAGGTGATCAGGCCGCGCGTTGCGGTAGATGTCCAGAGCCTCGGCGAGGGAGGCGTCGGCGAAGGACATCTCGCCGAGCTCTCTCTCGATATCAGCGACGTGGCGCAGAGTGTGCGCAAGAACGTGCGCATCGCCAAGGCTGCGGCAGACCGCGACCGCCTCGCGATACGACTGCAGAGCGGGTGCCAGCATGCCGAGATCACGCTGGATCTGGCCGAATGCCTTCAGCGCCGAGACCAGCCCCGGGCCTCCCTGCGCTCGCTGGATCGAGAGAAGGTCGTCGAGATCGCGTACAGCGTCGGGATAGCGTCCGTCGAGGCGCGCCTGGCGAGCTCGAGCGAGAAGGGTTTCCGGAGGCGTCGTCATGAGTGTCTTTCTGGCTTGTGGACGTCAGGCCCAGCCGCGATCGGCGCCCGGCTTCTGGAACAGTAGTGATCGAGCTTCATCTTGAAGTCCATGGCCGAATATATTCGTCGCCCGACCTCTCCGGGTACTCGGCGGACCTCGACGCGCTGCGGCGAGGGAGACGGGCTAGACTCGCGCGCCCGCAGACCGCCACCGCAGAGAGGACCGCGCATGGACGCTCCCGAGACGAAGTCGCTCCCGGAGAACGCCTACACGGAGCTCGCGCCGGGCGAGGCCTACCAGCCGATCGTGCCTCCCTCCGAGGCGCCGCCGGAGACCACCGGACGCTCGATCTTCTGGGGCGTCCTCCTCTGCGTCATCTTCACCATCGCCTCGGCGTACTCGGGGTTGAAAGTCGGGCAGGTGATGGAGGCGGCCATCCCGATCTCGATCCTGGCCATCGGCCTGGCTCGCGTCTACGCCCGGCGATCGCACCTGCTGGAGAACGTCATCATCACCGGCATCGGCGGCAGCGCCGGCGCGGTGGTCGCCGGCGCGATCTTCACGCTGCCGGCGCTCTACACGCTGAAGCTGAACCCGCACCCGCTGCAGACGATCTTCATCTGCCTGGCCGGCGGGTGCCTGGGCGTCCTCTTCATCATCCCGCTGCGCCGTTACTTCGTGCGCGAGATGCACGGGCAGCTCCCCTTCCCCGAGGCGACCGCCATCACCGAGGTGCTGGTCACCGGCGAGAAGGGGGGCTCGCAGGCGAAGCTGCTGCTCCAGTCCACCGGCATCGCCGCCCTCTATGACTTCTTCGTGACCACCTTCCAGGTCTGGAAGGAGACGGTCGACCTGCAGTTCCTGCCGATCATGAAGACGCTGGCCGAGCGCGCCCGGTTCGTGATCCGTTTCGACGCGGTGGCCTTCATCCTCGGGCTGGGCTACGTGATGGGCCTGCGCTCCTCGATGATCCTCTGCGCCGGCGGCGTGCTCTCGAACTTCATCCTGGTGCCGCTCATCTGGATGATGGGCCGAAGCTTCCCGGAGATCGCGGTCTACCCCGGGCGGATCCCGATCGCGGCGATGAGCGCCGACCAGATCTTCCGCGGCTACGTGCGGCTGATCGGCGTCGGCGCGATCGCCACCGCCGGCATCTTCGGCATCCTGAAATCGCTGCGCATCGTCTGGGGCTCCTTCGCCATCGCCGCCAAGGCCTTCAAGCACGGCGAGGACGAGGGGCTGACCCGCACCGACCGCGACATCAGCGTGATGTCGATGCTGATCGGCACCATCGTCTCGGCACTCGGCGTGGGGGTCTTCTTCGGCACCCTGAAGACGTCGATGACCGTGCTGATCATCGGCCTCCTCCTGACGCTGGTCTTCTCCTTCTTCTTCGCCTCGGTGGCCGCCAACGCCATCGCCACCACCGCCCGCAACCCGGTCTCGGGGATGACGATGCTGACGATCATCATCTCCAGCGTGGTGCTGCTGAACTTCGGGCTCTCCGGCACCACCGGGATGTTCTTCGTGATGGCGATCGCCGGCATGGTCTGCACCGCGCTCTCGGTCTCCGGGCAGGCGATCACCGACTTCAAGGCCGGCTACTGGCTCGGCTCGACGCCGGCGGCGCAGGAGAAGGTCAAGTTCTGGGGCGTGATCGCCGCGTCTCTGGCGGCCGGGCTCACGATCCTGATGCTGGCGCGCGTCTTCCAGTTCGGCGAAGCGGCGCCCGGCGACGCGCGGGTGGTGCTGGTCGCGCCGCAGGCCTCGATCATGAAGGCGCTGGTCGAGGGCTTCATGAACCGGCAGCCGGTGGCCTACATCCTCTTCGGCGTCGGCGTCTGGATCGCGGTGGCCATGGAGATGCTGCGGGTTCCGGCCCTGACCTTCGCGCTCGGCATGTACCTGCCGCTGGAGCTGAACTCGCCGGCGCTGGTGGGCGGCGCGCTGTCGTACATGATCACCCGCCGTTCGGAGCGGGTCGGCGGCGCGCCGGGCCGCACGATGCGCGAGCGCGGCGTGATCATCGCGTCCGGTCTGATGGCCGGCGGCGCGCTGGGCGGCGTCTTCGGGGCGGCGCTGCGCCTGTTCCCCTGGTACAAGGAAGAGCTGATCACGACGCCGTTCTACTCCAACGAGACCATCTCGCAGATGTTCTCGCTGGCCGCGTTCTTCGCCCTCTGCCTGTACCTCTACTTCGACTCGATGAAGCCGCAGCAGGCCGACTGAGGAAGCCATGACCACGCCGCACAACCTCGACCACCTCATCGCGACCGCCATCCTGGGCATCGACACGCTCTGGGGCGGCGACGTCATGAACCCGTCCGGCACCGGCCGGTTCATCGCCGACTCCTGGTTCTCCGACGAGGCCCTGCCGCCGGCCTACACGCACCCAATGGCGGCCCGGCTGCGCGAGAGCGGCGGCGTCTCGGTCCAGCAGCCGGACTCGGCGGCGATCGAGGCGTACCTCTCCGACGTCGACGTGCAGGGCGCGATCACCGCGGTCGGCGAGGAGGGGCGCCGCATGGGTTCGCTCCGCGGCGAGTACCTGGAGGGGCTCGCCGCCTGCTTCGAGCTGATGTGGGACCTGGCGATGGAGCTCCTGGGCAAGGGGGAGCCGGTCCCTTACCAGCGCTGCGTCACCACCATCACCGGCCGGCCGCCGGAGCCGTCGCAGCCGGCCGGCAAGAAGGAGCTCGTCGCCGAGCTGCTGCGCGAGGGCGGCCACGGCGGCGCCGACCTGCTGCGCATGGTCGACGCCTGGCGACAGGAGCGGCTGGTGCCCTCGAAGTCGATCCCGGCGCTCGGCTCGGCCTTCATCGCCGAGTTCGACGCGCTGACCGAGCGCAACCTGGCGCCCTACCTGCCGCAGGGTCTCGCCCGCGTCCCGCGCGCCAACGTGCGGTTCCTGCCGATCGAGAACGCCTGGTTCTCCGGCTCGATGAACTACCTCGGCCGCGCCCGCAAGGCCGACGGCTCCCCGGAGTACGAGGCCAGCTACGAGCTGAACGCATCGCTCTCGATCTCCGTGCCGGAGTTCCAGCAGCTCGTCAGCCACGAGGTGGTGCCGGGTCACGTCACCACGTTCGCCTACCTGCAGGACCTCTACGTCCGCGGCGAGGTCGGCTTCGAGGCCTCCGTCCTCACCATGAACACCCGTGCCGCCGCGCTCTTCGAGGGGATCGCCAACAACGCCATCCTGATCGCCTACGGCGTGACCGAGGTCGACCAGCTCCCCGACCGCGACCTGAAGATCGGCGTGCTGCTGGCGCTGCTGCAGGACGACGCCAAGAATCAGTCGTCTTACCTGACCTGGCAGGAGCGTCTGGCGCAGCAGGACGTCGCACGGTCGCTGCGAGGCGACTTCCTGGTCTCCGAGGAGCGCGCCGACAAGCTCTCCGGCGCCTGGGGGCGCCACCCGCTGCTTGGCCGGATGTACCTGCCTGCCTACCGCGCCGGCACCGAGCTGGTGGCCGAGCTGCGGCGCCGGCACTCGCCGCAGGAGGTGCTGCCGCTCCTCTACGGCTGCCGCGGCGTGGTGGACGGCGTCACCGTCGTCCGGGCCCTGGAAAGCATCCCCGCGCCCACGATGTAGAGCGGCGGCTCTCGCACGCCGTCGATCCGCAGGAAGCGCTCGATCCGCGTCTCGGCCAGTGCCGCGGTCGTGAAGCTGCCGAGCCGCTCCGCGGTGGCCAGCAGGCAGAGCGTCTGGGCGACGTGGCCGGCGTCGAGGAGGAGCACGCGGTAGGCGTCGTCCCCCGGGTACTTCCAGAACGTGCGCGCCGCTTCGGCGGTCAGCACGATCGCGAACGCCGCGCCCGAGACCCAGCGCTGCCCGGCGGCGAAGAGGGCAGCCTCCCGGCGGAAGTCTCCGCGGCGCAGGCGCTCGAGCGCGTTCGCCTTGACGGCGTAGTGGTAGAGGCCGGGCGCCAGCCCTTCCACGTTCCAGGCGAGGCAGTAGCCCTCGATCGGGTGCCGCGCTCCGCCGGAGGGGCTCGTCTTCAGGATCTGCCGGCCCAGGAGCGGGTCCTCGACCCAGCCCGTCTGCCCCAGGGCGCCGGTCAGCACCGCGGCCAGCGAGGCGAAGGGCACCGGCCGCGGCGAGAAGCGGCGGGCCGTCCGCCGCGCCAGCAGGCAGGCGTCTAGCGAGGGAGCGGCGTTCCCTGGCCACGGCGGGAGCGGCACCCGCTCGAGGCCGCGATAGGTCTTGAAGCGGGGCGGCTGGCGCTCTTCCTCCAGCCGCTCGCGGTAGAAACGCTCTCCGTCGGCCCGGTAGACGAGGTCACGGGTCGCGAAATGGAAGAAGGCCGCCGCGGTGGCTCCCTTCCACTGCGCGGCGACACCGGCACGCCGGCGCCTGGCCGGCAGCAGGAACCCGAGACGCTCCAGCCGCGCGACCTCGCGCCGGACCGAGCCTGGGGTGAACTCCGGCAGAGCCTCGCCGGCCTCGTCCAGCGTCCGCGGCCGCGTGAACAGCTCGAGGATCCTCACCGCCACCGGCGACGCGGTCACCCGCCGCCGGAGGCGGAACTCTTCCAGGACGAGGCGGTCGTCCTGCCAGTAGCAGACGACGTCAGGACTTCTTGCGAGGCGCCTTCTGGACCCTCTCAAGGAGCTGCAGCCCCAGGCAGGGCTCGCCGTCGGCGCTCGGCGTCTTGGTCATCGCCATGCGCACCTTCAGGTCGACGATCCGAAGGTCGAGCGTGTCCCGCTTCTTCAGCGCCTTCTGGAGCTCCTTGTCGAGACGTTGGAATTCCTTCTTCTCGGCGGGCGTGGGCCGGTATCCCGCGGGACCCTTCTTGCTCTTTGCCATGGGTCATTCTAGTGACAATCCGGAAACCAGATAGACGTTGGAGAGGATGCTGTTGTAGGAGTACGCGTAGGCGCGACCGTCGGCGGTCATCAGCAGGTGCGAGAGGCTGACGACGCCGGACGGGTCGGGCGGCTGCAGCTCCTTCCAGAGCTCGCGCCGCGAGGTGGCCAGGTCCAGACGGTGCACCCGCATCGGCACCTCGCCGCCGTTGCCGACGTAGAGCGACCGGCCGTCCCCGCCGAATCGGATCGGCAGCTCGCCGGGCAGCAGCTTCGACACGGTCCGCGCCGCCGAGCCGTCCGCCGGATAGAGTTTCAGCGTCCCCTCCACGTCGAGCGCGGCCGCCGACAGGCCGTCCGGCGAGATCGGCATGCCGTCGACGGTGACGCCCGGGTCGCTGATCGCCTTCACGCCGCCGGCGGCCAGGTCCTGCACGTAGAGCCGGGTGCGCATGCCGGGCTCCTGGCCGGTGAAGAGGATGCGGCGACCGTCCGGGAAGAAGCGCGCCAGCGAGCCCGGCTCGATGGGCGGCCCGCTCAGCACCCGCGCCTCTCCCGCCGCGGTGGGCATGAGCGCGAGGCGCCGCGCACCGGCGCCGGTCGGGATGTAGAGCACCCAACGCCCGTCGGGCGACAGCGCCCGGGCGCGCCCCGGGCCCAGCCGCACCGCCGGCCCGCCGGCCATCGTCCGCAGGAAGATCTCGAAGCTGCCGCCGGTGCCGTCCTGCCCCTCGGAGAACAGGAGCTGCCGGCCGTCCTCGGAGAGGTCCATCGCGAAGGAGCAGTCGAACCAGGAGAGGTCGCGGTCCTTGTCGTCCCCGGGCGCGCGCCCCACGATGCCGGCGCGCTCGACGTCGGTCGTCAGCAGCAGCCTCCCGTCGCGCGCCACGTCGTGCATCGTGAGGTTGTCATGCACGGCCAGGAGCCGCCGCACGGCTCCACCGCGCGAGACCGCGAAGACGGCACGCGGGTGCCACTCGCGAGAGCCCGTCACCAGCAGCGCCTTGCCGCGCGGCGAGAACGCCAGCCCCTGCAGCGACGACCAGCCATCCGAGACCACGTGGTGCGAGCCGTCGCGCTGCACCAGCACCACGGCGCCGGAGTCGTCGCCGTGCCGCGGATGCTCCAGCACCGCCACCGACGCTCCGTCGGGCGCGAAGCGGACGTGGCTGAGCCAGCCCTTCGTCTCGTAGAGGACCTTGCCGACCGGCAGCTCCAGCCGGTTCACGCCGCCGGTCTCGCGCACCGCCGCCAGCTCCCGTCCGTCGGGCGACCAGTCGGCATAGAGCACGCCTTCGGCGACCTCCCGGGGGGCGGTCGCCGTCATCGGGACCCTGGCCAGCGTCCCGCCGAAGATGTATTCCCCGAAGGCGCGCCGCCGGTTCTGCTGCAACGCCAGCTCGCCGCTGCCGGAGACCGCCAGGAGGTCCGCCGGGGGAAAGCCGAGCGCCCGCGACTCGTGGCTGCCGAGGCGCGTGGAGTAGACCTCGACCGGGCGGCCGTCCCAGGCCGCGCCGAAGAGCACCGTCTGCCCGTCGGGGGCGAAGCGCGCCGAGGGCACCCAGCCGCGCCGGTAGGTGAGCCGCTCGAAGACCGGCTCCGGCCGCTCGCCCAGACGGCGCCCGGCCAGGAACGCCAGCGGCAGGAGGACCACCGCGATGAGCGTCAGCAGGCTGCTCCTCAGGCTGGAGGGCGCGGCCGCCGGAGGTACCGGCGCGCGCGGAGCGGTGATCGCGCCGCTGGCGATCTCCGAGGCGTGGTCCCGCAGGCTCTTCAGCTCGCGCGCCAGGTCGAGCGAGGACGCGTAGCGATCGGCCGGCTCCTTGGCGAGGCAGCGCTCGACGATCCAGCGGAAGGGCGCCGGCACGCTCGGGTTGACCGCGGCGATCGGGCGCGGGTCCTCGCGCACGATGGCGGTCAGCGTCTCCACCGCCGAGCGGCCGCGGAAGGCGCGGACGCCGGTGGCCATCTCGTAGAGGATCGCTCCCAGCGCGAACTGGTCGGAGCGGAAATCCACCGGCTGCTCGGTGGCCTGCTCGGGCGACATGTAGCCGACGGTTCCGACGATGGCGCCGGCGTCGGTGAGCCCGAGCGTCTGGTTCGCCGCCCCCTCTCCGTCGACGCCCAGGGCGCGGGTGGTGAGCTTGGCGAGGCCGAAGTCGAGGATCTTCACCAGGCCGTCGCCGGAGATCATCAGGTTCTCCGGCTTCAGGTCGCGGTGCACGATGCCGGCCGCGTGCGCCTTGGCCAGGCCGTCGGCCGCCTGGGCCGCGAAGTCGAGGTACTTCTTCACCGGCAAGGGTCCGGTCACGAGGTCGCGCAGGGTCTTCCCCTCCACGATCTCCATGGCGATGTAGAGCGCGCCGTCGGCCGAGCCGATGTCGTAGATGGTGACGATGTTCGGGTGGTTCAGGGCCGAGGCGGCGCGGGCCTCCTGCTCGAAGCGCAGCCGCTTCTCGGGATGGAGCGCGAGCTTCTCGGAGAGGACCTTGAGCGCGACCGACCGTCCGAGCCGTGTGTCCTGCGCCCGGTACACCTCCCCCATTCCGCCCGCCCCCAGCACAGAGATCAGCTGGTACGGTCCGAGACGCGTGCCGGCGGTGAGTGTCATGAGAGCACGAGATTCTAGGCCGCGCCCGAGACCATGGCTTAGACTGGGTCCAGGAGGGCCTGTGATGTCCGTGCGTGTGCCGCTCCGTTCCTTTTTTCTTGCCTCTTTGCTCGCCGCGTTCGCCGCCGCCAACCCCGCGCCGGCTCTCGCGCAAGGCTGCCCCGGCAACCGGATCCAGAACTTCCAGGCCGAGCTCCTCGGCTGCGAGGTGACCAACAACTACAAGCTCAGCTGGGCCCTCCCCTCCATCAGCGGCGCCACCTTCCAGGTCCTCCGAAGCGGCCCCTACGACGACTACTGCGAGGTGCCGGACACCCCGGCCTTCACCATCGTCGGCTCGACGTCCGGCACCACGTTCACCGTGAGCAGCCTGACCCTCAACAAGGTCTTCGTCTACCAGGTGCAGGTCAGCGGCTGCCCGAGCACCAGGGCAGACAAGGCGCAGGTCGTCGACACCTTCACCACGCCTCCCGTCCTCAGCATCCGAGGGACGCAGAGCGGAGAGTCGCAGGTCTCCCTCACCTACTCGGCGGACGGGCGCACCTTCGCGGTCGGCCCGATGGAGCGCACCAACCCCGACGGCAGCATCCAGAACGTGGTGGGGCTGGTCCAGAGCTTCCAGAACTACTGTCCGCCGAACGAGCCACTGACGCTCACCGACAACGGTCTCGCCAGGGGCTCGTACCGCTACCGGCTGCGCGCCGTCGGCAACGCTGCCACCTGCTACGAGCCCGTCTCCCTCTCGACCGCCGTCCAGGTCGTCGAATGCCAGAGTCCGGACGCCCCGGTGGTCTCGGTGCCCGGCCTCGATGTCCTCTCCGGCCGCACGCTGGCGGTGGCCTGGTCCGCCGCCGGCCGGTTGCTTCCTGGCGGCAGCTACGTGGTGGAGCTCTCTCGCAACGGCTTTCAGACGATCGAAGCCTCGGCGTCGACCACCGGCCTCTCGGCGATGCTGCCGACGCCAAGGGTCGGCGGCGACACAGCCTTCGGGGTGCGGGTGCGCGCCGTCCAGCCCTGCGGGCCCGAGGCCGTCTCGACCACGGTCAACGTCACGCTCAAGGCGCACTCCGAGTTCCTGCTGCTGAACGCCGGCCCCTCCTGGGTGGTGGGTGTCAACGGCGCCTCGCCGACCGCGGAGGTCAAGGTCAAGAACGTCGGCTCGCGCTCCGGGCACGTGACCTTCACCGCCAGCGCGCCGTTCTTCTCGGTCTCGCCGTCGTCGCTCGACCTCGGGAGCGGCGCTTCGGGCTCCGTCGTCCTGACCGCGAACCGCGAGTTCCTGACCAGCCCCGGCTTCCAGCAAGGCTTCCTGATCGCGGCCACCGACACCGGCAACCGCACCACGCCCGTGCTGCTGCGGGTCGTACCGTCCACGGCCCCGACCGGCGCCACCGTCCGTGCCAACGTTGCCTCGGTCCTCTTCAACGCCGACCAGAGCGTCGACCCGGCTCCGCAGACGATCACCTTGAACGCCAGCGGCGGCCGCGGGACGGCCTATCTGGCCGCCACGGTCGGGCCCGGCGGCGCCTGGCTGGTGGTGGGGCCGGAGATTGCCCAGGGCGTCGATGCCGGCTCCGGCCAGCTCACGCTGACGCTGAGCGTCAAGCGCTCCCAGCGCGATCTCAAGGAAGGCTCGATCGTGCGCCGCACGCTGCTGACCCTCAACCCGGTCGGCGGCGACCCCAACGTCAACGCCGCGGTCCTCGAGGTCATCGACTCGCACACGCTCTCCATCCGCGGCGCGACCGGCATCCGCGCCGGTCACCGGCAGCCGCTGGCCTCCACGCCCACCGGCGGCAGCTCCTTCATCCTGCCCACCGCGGTGAAGGCGCAGGGGGCCGGGGGCGAGATCTTCACCTCGGACGCCTGGGTGCGGAACTTCTCCAGCACCGGCACCAACATCGACCTCTTCTGCACCGTCGACGGGGCCAACGGCGTCAGCGGGACCGCGGGCAACGTGCTGACCAGCATCGCCATCCCGCCGTACTCCATCATCCGGACGTCCGACCTGATGTCGTCCATCTTCCGGGTTCCGCTGGGTGTCTCGGCCAACATCGAGGCCCGCTCGCCGAGCGTCAACCTGCTCTCGGTGCGCTCCACCGCCGACTCCGTGAAGGGGGCCGACCCGGCCTCGCGCTTCGGCACCGAGATCCCGATCGCCTCCTTCGGCTCGGGCGCCAAGCTCGGCGACCCCGAGCTCATCGTGCCGGGAGCCGACGCCGACGACCTCAACCGCGTCAACCTCATCCTGGCCGAGACCTTCGGGGCGGCGGCCGACGTTCGCATCACCGTCAACGGCCCGGCCGGCAACCTGGTGAACACGGTGGCCGCCTCGCTGCAGCCCTTCTCCAAGACGCAGATCAACAGCGCGTCGCTGGTGCCGCCCGGCGTCACCCTCTCCGGCGGCTGGCTGGGGGTGACGGTCACCGGCGGCGCCGGCCACGTCTTCCCGGTGGCCACCGTCATCGACAACCGCTCCGGCAGCTTCAGCGCCGTGCTCGGGCAGGGCGTCCACCCGGCGCCGGCGGAGCGGCGAGGCGCGCTGGCCGGCATCCAGACCTACCTGCTCCCCACGGTGGCCCGCACCGTCGGCCAGTTCAACACCCAGTTCATCACCAACATGAGCGTGGTGAACGGCACCGGCTCCAACGCCAACCTGACCCTCGTTTACCGTTACGTCGACCAGGACGACGGCAACACCGCCAAGGTGGCCAGCAAGGCGCTGGTGCTGCCGCCGCGCGGCTCGCTGGCCAAGGCGCTGGGCAGCGACATGATCAGGAACTTCTTCGGCATCACCAACCGGAGCTTCGGCTCCATCTACATGACCGGCGACCTGAGCCGCATCACCGGCGTGGCCTCGGTGGCCGCGCTGGTCGACCCGCTGGATGCCAGCAAGGGGCTCAAGAGCGCGCAGGTGCTCGGCATCTACACCGACTCCTCCTCGATCATGGACGCCGGCGAGCAGGCCACCCGTTTCGGCGGCGTGGAGCAGAGCGATCAGAAGCGCACCAACCTCATCCTCATCGAGGTGGACGGCAAGCCGGCCGAGGTGACGGTGCGGATGTACGGGCCTAACGGCGAGGAGCTCGGCGAGAAGACCTATCCGATCGGCGCCAACCAGTACCGGCAGATCAACACCGTGGTCACCAGCGACGACGGCCTGGCCGCCGGCGACGGGCCGTTCCAGAACGTGGAGGTGGCCACCCAGGTCGTCAGCGGCGGCGGCCGGGTGGTGGCGCTGGCCAGCGTCATCGACAACGTCTCCCGCAACCCGGAGATCTTCCTGCTGACACCGCCGGCCCCGCCGTCCGACCCGACCATCGGCTTCTGAGATCGTCTCGGAGGGAGGGCTACCCGGCCCTCCCTCCGGGGCTCAGCGCAGGCCGTCGAACAGGTGGGTCTCGCGGCCCCGCCCGCCGTTCACGAGGCTCATGGCCCGATAGAACTCCTGCCGGCCCCAGAGCGCCTCGTGGTCGGTCGGGGAGAGATGTCCCAGCGGCCCGTAGATCTCCATCTGGGACTCGTGGCACTGGACGGCCTTCCAGACCGTGGGCCAGTAGGCGCGCGTGTCCACCACGGTGGTGATCGCCCAGTCCGGCCACGGGGCCGCCTGGCGCTCCACTCCGTCCACCCTGCTGACGAGGCGCTTGAAGGCGGCCTGATAAGCGGTCCAGGTGGCGCTCGTCCAGGCCAGGTAGTAGAGCTTGGACACCGCGTGGGGCGGACCGGAGGTCCCGAAGCTGCCGGGATCGGCGGCGGCCACGACGGCCGCGGTGGTGAGCTGGCTGATCGCGACGTGGTCCGGGTGGCCATAGGCGCCGTCCGGCGCGAACGTCACCACGACCTGCGGCCGGATGCGCCGGAGGTGCCGCACGATCTGACCGGTGACCTCCTGCGGGTCGGCCTTGTCCAGCGCGCCGTCCAGGTAGTCGAGGACCTGCACGTCGCGGACCCCCAGGAGCTGCGCGGCCGCCCGGAGCTCGGCCTCGCGAATGCGTCCGAGCGCCTCCGGGCCCGGGTGCGCCGAGTTGTCCCGGTACCGGCCGGACTGACCGGTGGTGGCGGTGACGACGTGTATCTCGATGCCCTCCGCCGCGCACCGCGCCAGCGTCCCGCCGATCCCCAGCGTCTCGTCATCGGGGTGCGCGAACACGCAGGCGAGCCTCGAGGTCTCAGAGCCCATGCGCCGACGATACGATGCCGGAGGGGATCCGTCGAAGCGAGTCTTCCTCGAGATCGAGCTCCTCTGCGGCACACTCCCATCTCGGAGGCCGCCATGGCTTGGATCAAGACGATCCCGTTCCAGGAAGCGGACGGCGCTCTGAAGAGCGCCCTCGAGGCGCAGCAGGCGCTCTATCCGAAAGAGTACGCCCGCGACCCCGCCGACGACGGCCGGACCAGCATCGTGGCGACGCATACGCTCATCCCCGAGGCGCTGCGCCACGCGTTCGCCACCTTCGGCGTCCTGATGTCCCCCGACCTTCCGCTGACCCGCCGCCAGCAGGAGATGATCACCACCCGCGTCTCGGCGGTGAACCGCTGCCACTATTGACTGGAGGCCCACGCAGAGTTTCTGCGTGCCGTCACCCTCGACCCGGAGCTCGTCAGGGCGCTGGTCGAGGACTACGAGAACGCGCCGCTCTCCGAGGCCGACCGGGCCATGCTCGACCACGTCACCACGATCACCCGCGACGCCACCCTGGTGCGCGAGAGCGACGTCGAGCGTCTCCGCGCCGTCGGCTTCGACGACCGGGGGATCCTGCAGATCACCCTGATCGCCTCCTGGTTCAACTACATCAACCGGGTGGCCGACGCGCTGGGCGTCGGGCGCGAATAGGAGGGCGGGGCCCCCAGGCCTACGCCTCGAAGAGGATCGTCACCTCGTAGGTCCCGGAGGCCGCCTTCACGCTCATCTTGCCGGCGTGCTTCTTGAAGACCGCCAGCATCTTCTCGTTCTTCACCAGCACGTCGGCGGTGAACCCGAGCACGCCTCGCGCCTTGGCGTACTCGGTCAGCCGCGTCTGCAGGAGCGAGCCGAGCCCGAAGCCCTGCCAGCTGGGATGGATCATGTAGGCGACGTCGGCCAGGTTGGTGGTGGGGTTCAGGTAGTAGCAGGAGCTGCCGACGATCGTCTCGCGCTCCCGCCCGCCGACCACCGCCACGAAGGCCATCTCGTTCTCGTAGCCGACGCTGCAGAGGTGCTGAGCGTTGGAGACGGAGAGCGACGACAGGTTCGTGAAGAAGCGGGTGTAGATGTCCTCCGGGGTGAGGCTGTAGAAGAGCTCCTGGATGGCCGGCACGTCGCTGGCGCGCGTCGGCCGCACCAGCACCTGCTGGCCGTTCTTGAGCACCTCGTCGCGCTCCTCCTCGGCCGGGTAGGCCGATTTGCTCTTCAGCGCGATCTTGTCGGAGAGGTAGCCGAGCCGCCGCGCCTCCGTCAGCAGGTGGTCGCGGAACTTGGGGTGGGCGATCTCGATGAGCGCCACCGCCCGTTCGCTGAGCGACCGGCCGAAGAGGTAGGCGATGCCGTACTCGGTGACCACGTAGTGCACGTCGGAGCGGGCCACGGTGACCGCCTCCCCTTCCTGCAGCAGCGGCCGGATGCGCGACTCCCCCTCGTCGGTGGTGGAGGCCAGGCAGACGATCGGCTTGCCCTCCCGCGAGGCCGCCGCGCCGCGCAGGAAGTCCGGCTGGCTGGAGACGCCGCCGTAGATGCGGCCGCCGAACTGGTCGGCGCAGACCTGGCCGGTCAGGTCCACCGCGAAGGCCTGCGTCAGCGAGACCATGCGGTCGTTCCTGGCGATGACCGCCGGGTCGCAGACGTCGTGCATCGGCAGGAAGAGGAAGCGCGGGTTGTCGTGCACCATGTCGTAGAGGCGCCGCGAGCCCATGCAGAAGCTGGCCACCACCTGGCCGGGATAGAGCGTCTTGCGGGCGCCGTTGACGACGCCCTTCTCGACCAGGTCCACCAGCGCCTCGGTGATGACGTCGGAGTGGATCCCCAGGTCGCGCCGGTTGGTGAGGTGGCGCAGCATCTGGTTGGGGATGCGCCCCAGGCCGATCTGCAGGGTGGAGCCGTCGTCGATGATGCGCGCCACGTAGCGGGCCACCTGCTCGGCCACCTGCCCGACCTGCGGGTGGAGGTACTCGATGACCGGCGTCGAGACCTCCACGAACGCGTCGATGCGCTCCACCGGGATCGAGGAGGCCAGCGTGCGCGGCATGTTGGGGTTCACCTCGGCGATCACCTTCTTGGCGACGCGGGCGGCCGTGTGAGTGACGTCCACCGAGACGCCGAGGCTGCAGGCGCCGCTGGCGTCGGGCGGCGCCACCTGCACGAAGGCCACGTCGATCGGCAGGCGGCGCGTCATCAGCAGCTCGTGCACCTGGGCGATCGAGACCGGCACGTAGTCCACCTTGCCGGACTTGAAGATCGGCAGCGTGTCGCTGCCGACGAAGAAGACCTTGTGCTGGTAGCGGGTGAAGGGGCCCGAGGCGGTCTGCGGGACGACGCCGTCGGTGAGGAAGTGGACGAGCTGCACGTCGGAGATCCAGCGCTCGCTCGACTCCAGGGCATGCACCAGGGCGCGCGGCGTGGCGCAGGCGGTGCCCACGAAGACCCGGTTTCCGGGCTGGACGAGGGAGACGGCCTCCGCCGCGCTCATCACCCGACTGCGCCAGTCGTCGGTCATGCGGGCCGGGATTGTAGCGGTCGCCGTTTGAGCGATGATTGGGCCATGCACAGGGTCCTCGTCGTGGCCGCCCGCCTCGCTCTTCTCCTGGCGACCGCGCTTTCGGCAGCACCCCGCCGGCCCGAGCCGGGGATTGCCCGCGTCGGCTTCGTCTTCAGCCAGAGCGGGCCCGCCGGCGTCTACGGCGCCAGCCAGCGGCGCGGGACCGAGCTGGCGATCGAGACGCTGAACGCCGCCGCCGGCCCGTCCGAGCCGCGGCTGGAACCGCTCCTCCGCGACGACCGCGGCGATCCGGCCGAAGGGGAGAAGCTCTTCAAGAAGCTGAGCCGCAGCGAAAAGGTGCTGGCGATCGTCGGCCCGACGCTCAGCGGCACCGCCTTCGCCGCCGACCCGATCGCGCAGCACGACGGCCTGCCGGTGCTGGCCGTGAGCAACACCGCCGCCGGCGTCACCGCGATCGGCGACTTCATCTTCCGCGACTCGCTCACCGAGGCGGTGGTGATCCCCGGCGCCGTGCAGACGATCCATGCCGCGACGCCGCTCGGGAGTGCCGCGCTGATCTACCAGACCGCCGACGCCTACACGCTGGGGGCCGCGCAGGCCTTCCGCGACGCCGCGCTGAGCGTCGGCATCCCGCTCCTCACCGAGCAGACCTTTGCCGCCGGCGACACCGACTTCAGCGCGCAGCTCACCGCGATCCGGAACCTCGCGCCCTCCGCCGTCTTCATCGCCTCGTTCGCGGCGCAGGGGGCGGCGATCGTCCGCCAGGTCCGGGACCTCGGCTTCCCGGCGAGCACGGTGCTGGTCGGCGGCAACGGCCTCAACTCGCCGGCGTTCCTGCAGCTGGGCGGCAGCGCGGCCGAGGGGGTCTTCGTCGGCGCCGCCTGGAACGCGCAGGAGCCGTCCGCGGCCAGCCAGGCGTTCGTGGCCGCCTACCAGCAGCGCTTCGGCTCGACGCCCGACCAGTTTGCGGCGCAGGCCTACGCCGGAGTGCAGATCCTCTGGGAGGCGCTGCGCAGCGCGCCGCGGCTCGAGCGCGAGGCGGTGCGCGACGCGCTGGCCGCGATCCACGACCTGCCGACGGTGCTGGGCAGCTTCTCCTTCACCGACGGACGCGACGCGCAGCACCCGCCCGTCGTCCAGGTCGTGCAGGGCGGCGCCTTCGCGCTCTATCCCTGACCGCGACTAGGCCATCACGGCGAGGGTGCTGAAGAACGGCGCCGCCAGAGCGGCGTCGCCCCGCACGACCGCACGGCTCTTCGCCTCCTCGCCGCCGAGCCCCTTGGTGAGGAGCAGCCAGGCCGCCTCCTCGGGCAGCTCGATCGCGGCGTCGCCGCCGGCGGCCGCGCCCTTCGCCAGCGCCCAGGCGTCGCCGTCGCGGACCAACCAGTAGCCGAAGCGCCCGACGGTGATCGCCAGCGACGCGCCGGCGGCGGCCACGGCGCGGTAGCGGTGAGGCAGGGCGCGCAGGAAGGTGTCGAAGACGGCCTCGGACGTCTCCCGGTCGTCGAGCGGCGGCGCGCCGACCGCCAGGCGGATCTGCTGCTGGTGATGCCAGCGCTCGGTCAGCTCGCGGGCCACGTCGAACCAGTGGCGCGAGCCGCTCTCGCCCGCCCAGGAGACCGGGAACGGCGCCTCCCCCATCGGGTCGAGCGCGGCGAAGAGCTCGGCGAGCTGCGGCTCGACCCACTCCAGGAGCTCGGTCAGGAGCCGCGGGCTCAGGCGGCGCGCCGCGGCCACCCACTCGGCGTTCAGGCGGTTCAGGAAGGCCACCAGCTCGCGGTCGTCCCGGAACGGTCCGGCGGGAGGCCAGTGCGCGTCGCGACCCGTCGAGAGCCGCCGGAGCGCGGTGTCGAGGAGGTGCGCGGCGATGTCGCGCACCTGCCAGGCCGGGCAGACGGTCGGGCGCTCCCAGTCCGCTGCCGGCAGAGAGCGCAGCAGCCCGACCAGCTCGCGGCCGAGCGGCGGGAAGAGGTGGGCGGTGAGCGTGGGGGCAAGCGGCGGAACGCTCACCGGCCGCAGCGGCAGGCCGGCACGGTGCGCGTTCGCTTGACCGACTTCTCCGGCGCCTGGCCGACAACCACCGGCTCCTTGGCGGCGCGGTCGAGCACCAGGGCGCAGGCCTCACCGTCCCGCGCGATGCGGAACGTGTAGCCGATCTTCGTCGGGCCGGTGACGAAGATGTCGTTGTCGTGCTGCCTGCCGGACTGCAGCTCCGACACCAGCGCCCTCGCCATCGCGGCGGCGACGACCTCCCCCTCGTCGTCCTTCAGCTCCTCCGCCGCCGCGGCCCGCAGGCCCTCCCCGCAGGCGCTCTCCATGAGGTTCTCGACGCGCGGCGCCGAGGAGCAGCCCGCGACGAGGAGCAGCCATCCACCCAGACCGGCGATCGATGTCCCGCGTGTCATCCCCGAATTATTACTCCGCCCTCTGGAACGTCGGGTCGCTGGAGAGGTTGTCGATCACGGTGACGTAGGCGTCGAACGGGTCGCGCCCCGAGGTGCGTTCCACGACGGCGCGATAGCCCTCGCCGGAGGCGCCGACCACGGACAGGATCCGGTTCCACTGCATCAGGCGCCCCGGCTCGAGCGTCGCGGTGAGCGGCTCGCCCACGACGTGGCCTTTGCCGTCGTAGACCGTCACCTTCACCGAGATCGTCGCCTGCGCGTCGTTGGTGGTGGCGCCGAGGTGCACCACGGCCAGGTTGGTGCGGAAAGCGCCGTTCTCCACCAATCCCACCACCCGCTTGGTCCGCTGGGTTCGCGCCACGAAGCGGTCCAGCGCCACGAAGCCGAGCCCGGTGCCGTTGGAGGCGGTGGTGCGGCCGGAGACGAAGCCGCGGGTGAAGTCGCGGAAGGCGATGCGCAGCGGCCCGAAGTCGTCCAGCTGCACGCTGGACGAGTCGAGGTCGCGGAAGTGGGCCACCGCGTTCGGGTAGCGCACGCCGTGGCCGGCCGGGAGCGCGAGCACTTCCTTCACCGACTTGCCGGTGAGCGCCGAGGTGAAGGTCACGTCGGCGGTCACCGGCCCCGCCGTGGTGTTGGTGATTGCGGCCTCCGAGCTGAAGCGGGTGTTCACGCCGGCGGCGTCGGTGACGACCGAGAGCGTGAGGTCGGTGCCCCCGGCCACCGAGGCGGCGCGGAAGAACGCCGCGTCCTGGGTGGCGTTGTCGATGACGGTGGCGTAGGCGTCGTAGGCGGCGGGCCCCGGCGAGTCGGCGGAGAAGATCACCGAGAATGTCTCGCCGGTCACTCCCAGCTCGGCCAGCGGAGCGTCCAGCTGGCGCCACTCGCGAGCCGGGATCGTCAGCGTCCGCGTGCCGACCGCCTGACCGGTGGCGTCGTCCTGGAAGGTCGCGGTCAACGTCAACGTCCCGCAGGCCCCCTGGGCCGGGCAGAGGTTCGCGGCGGCGACGTTGGTGCGGAAGGAGTCCGTCGCCTTCAGGCCGTTCAGCGCCTTCCTCTGCACGTAGATCTCGGAAGAGGGATCTACCGAGGTGTATCCGAGCCCGGTCGTCGAGCCGTCCGGCAGCCTGGTGAAGACACGCGCCGCCAGGCGGCCGCTGCCGTTGGCGAAATACGCGGTCAGGGTGCCGGCGGTGCTCCCCTGAGGGATGGCCGCGCCCAGCTCCCGCAGCGCGGCGATGACGTTGCGGTAGACCTTGGTCTCGCCCGGGGCCGTGAAGAGCGTCGCCTCGTAGTCGGCGTCCGAGGTGCGGAACACGAGCCGCACGGTCGAGGCGGCGTCCACGTTGGTGAGGATCGTCTCGGTGAAGAAATTGGTCGTGGGGTTGTCCGGCCGCACTTCGACCGCCACCGGGAGGGCGGCACGGGTCGCGAAGAGCTCTGCGGCCAGCGGCCGCCACCACTGCGCCGGGCTGCCGGTGAACGTCTCGCCGCGCCCCGACCAGTTCAGCGCGTTGTAGCCGGCGCCCGGAGTGGTGAAGAGGCCGCGCCCCTGGTCGTCGGCGGCGTAGATCACCCGCTCGTCGTAGGGCACCGGCTGGAAGCTGGCGGTCGCGGTCAGCGGGAACGGCGAGATGGGTGCCGAGCTGGACGGCGGAGCCGAGCTGCTCGAGACCGCCAGCGTCGCCGTCGTGCCGGCCGGCAGGCGCGAGACCGCGTGCGACAGGAAGTGCGGGCCGTAGAACGAGGCCAGGTTCACCTGGTCGCCGGTGGCGGCCAGCTGCACCCAGTTGGGCGCGGTGCCGGCCAACGGATAACGGCTGAGGACGCCGCTCGAAGGCTGGAAGCGCAACAGCTCGTCCTGCGCGGCGCTCATGCCCCACACGATGCCGTCCTCATCCAGGTCGAGGGACGAGAACGCCACGTCGGCGCTGGCCCGAAAGTCGAGCATGCCGGTGGGCACGGAGAAGGAGCGGATCGTGGCCCCGTCCACCGCGAGCCAGAGCCGGCGCGCGTTGTCGAACGAGCTCATCGCGCCGGTGAAGCCGGCCACATCGTAGATCGCCAGCCCGGCGCTCACCCGCGCCAGCTTGCCGGGGCCTCCGACCCACGGCACGTCCCCCTGCGGGTCGAGCTCCAGCGAGCGCGCCCGGAAGGGGATCGAATAACGCGAGACGTTCCGGGTATTCGGCTCCAGCCGGTAGAGCACGCTGGCGTTGGCGTCGCTGCGCGGGACCAGTGTCCAGATCACGCCGTTCGGCTGCCTCCGGAGCGCCGAGGCGAAGAACGACTGCGGGACGTCCAGGACCCAGGACGTCAGGATCCCGTTCGGCTCCAGGCAGCGGACTACCGGGGTGTAGCCGCCGGTCGGCGAGTCGTAGAGACCCACCGCGTACCAGAAGAAGCCTTCCGGCCCCGGCTCGCGGTCACCGGTGGAGCCCTCGGCCAGGGTGACTGTCGGGTAGGAGCGGACGCGGAAGGCGTGCGGGATGGTCGGCGCGCCGCCGCTGCCCTGCCGGGCCAGCGTGAGGTCGTCGAAGAGCGCCGCCAGCTCGCCGCCGGCGTCGGGCTTGGAGGTGAACGCCAGGAACTCGGCGCTCACCGCGTTGGCCGGGGCCTGCTCGGTGCGGGCCAGCGTGACGAAGGTGCCGAGCTGCGAGGTCTCGGCCCGCGGTTGGCTGATCGCGTTCCCGGCGCAGCCCGGCTGCGCATACCAGCGCAGGCCGATCTGCGCCGAGCCGCTGCGCGACTGTCCCGCCGGGATGAAGACCTTGCCGCCGAAGTCGTAGGCCGCGCCGCCGACCACGCCGCTCACGCACTGCGCGACACCCGAGCCCTGGCCGGAGCGGGGGTGCTGGTTGGAGACCCGGCCCGAGCCCGACGCCGGCGAGCCGGAGGCATCGCGGGCGTCCCAGGTGAGGAAGGCGGCTCCGACCTCTTCGACGCGCCAGAAGCTCACGTCACGGGCGAAGTCGCCGTTGACCACCAGGTTCTGGGCGGACGCCGGGAGCGCGACCGCCACGACGGCGCAGAAGACCAGAGCTCGCATGGGCGTGACCTCTCGATGAGATTAACGTCGATGACCGGCGCGGCCCGCCACTCCTCGACCTAACCGGTGAGAGAGGTCACCCGTTCGACTTGACCACCAGGCTGAAGCGCAGGGTGTCGGCCGCCGAGCGCAGGATCCCCGCCACGTTCACGACCGTGCCGTGCGCCTGCCAGACGTCGGGGATGGCCGAGCCGCTCCGCTTCTTGACTTCTTCGCCGAAGGCGGCGCAAGCGTCGATGGCCGGCCCGATGGCGCCGGTGGTGATCTGGGTGCGGATCGACTGGAGCCGGCCGGCCAGCTCGGTGTAGGCCTCGGCGCTGATGGCCGCCTGGTTGGAGGCCAGCGCCGTCTCCAGCGTCTGCAGCTTCTGGGCGATCACGCTGTCGGTCGGGCGCACGTCGGCCACGATGAGGAACTCCGAGAAGCCCGGACCGGAGCCGCCGGCGCGCACGCTCCCCATCTCCAGGGAGCCGGTCATGTCGACGAAGGGGCCGCCGGCGTGCGAGCGGTAGAGCCGCAGCGGCGAGTTGGCCGTGAAGGTCAGGTTGTGCGTGTGCAACCCGAGCTTGTAGACGCCGGCGAAGGAGAGTGCGCTCGAGGCGCTGGGCTCGATGCGCACCAGCACCGGGAAGCCGGCGGGGATGCTGACCAGCGAGCCGGGGAGCCGGCTGAGGATCGTGGGGTCGCTGATGCTGACCGCCCCGGCGCTGACCTGGAGGGCCGAGACGTTGAGGCCCACCACCTGCTCGAAGGTGATCGAGAGGTCCGCGGCCAGCGCGCCGAGCTCGATACGAGCGGTGAGCTGGTTGCCGGTGATGGTGGGCGTGATCAGGGTGTCGGCCGCGAGGCCGTTGGCGGCGACGAGGAGCGCGAGGACACCGGCGACTTTTTTCAAAGCAGGCGAACTCCCATTGAAGCTCTTACAAAACCACTGCGTTTTTGTGTTTTGGCTCCCCATGATTCTGTGACCCTCGTCTCCGCACCGGGTGAATCAGGACCGCTCGGCAGATAAAGCAACTCCTGTACCCGGATTGAGGGCCCGCTGTCTCCGCTTCTCGTAGCACTCGCGCGCCAGGGCCACGTCGTCCAGGAACCAGCCGAGCTCGGAGAGGAGGAGCGCCTGAGGGCCGTCCACGAGCGCGCGCTGCGGCGCCGGGTGGAAGTCCACCAGCACCATGTTCGCGCCGGCGGCGACGCCCTGCGCGGTCACGTGGAAGAGGTCGGGCAGGCCGTCGGGGGCGCCGTCCCGCGTGCCGACCGCGTGGGACGGGTCGATGCAGACCGGCAGCCGGGTGAGCCGCTTGAGGATGGGGACGTGCGCGAAGTCGACCATGTTGCGGTGAGGGTCGGAGAAGTTCGTCTTCATGCCGCGCAGGCCGAAGACGATCTCCGACTTCCCCTCGCTGGCCAGGTACTCGGCGGCGTTCAGCGATTCGTTCAGGGTGATGCCGAAGCCGCGCTTGAAGAGCACCGGGAACTCCGGCTGCCGGCCCACCGCCTTCAGCAGCTCGAAGTTCTGCGTGTTGCGGGTGCCGATCTGGAGCATCACGCCGGTGGGGCGGCCGGTCCCTTCCAGCGCCTCGCGGATCTCGTCGACGTGGCTCTCGTGGGTGACCTCCATGGCGATCACCCGGATGCCATGCCGCCCGGCCAGCTCGAAGACCCACGGCAGGCAGGCGCGGCCGTGCCCCTGGAAGGCGTACGGGTTCGTGCGCGGCTTGTAGGCCCCCATGCGGGCGGTGCGCTGGCCGTGCGCTTCCAGCGCCGCGAAGACGGCGGCCACGTTCTCGCGGGTGTCGACCGCGCAGAGGCCGGCGAAGACGTGCAGGTCGTCCTGGGTGAAGGTGACGCCGTTGTAGGTGAAGCCGGAGGCGCGCCGGTCGTCCTTGTGGCGTCCGATGACCCGGTACTCCTGGGAGATCCGGACCACCCGCTCGACGCCCGGGAGCGCGCGGATGTCGTCGGTCGCCAGGCGCGCGGTGTCGCCGATGAGGTAGATCTCGGTGAGGAGCTGCTGGGCTCCCCGGACCTTGTGGACCCGCAGCTCGATGCCCGGCAGGCCGTGCAGCGCGTCCAGGAGCTCGCGCGGAGGATCGCCGCTGGCGTCGGCCGGCGCCGGCTCGAGGATGAGGATCATCCCCGGCGGTCTACCTGGCCGAGCGCGGTGGTGCGCGAAGGATAGGAGCCGAGCACCTTCAGGTAGGGGCACTCGCGGCGCAGCGCGGCGATCGCGCGGGCGGCGGCGTCCTCGGCCAGCGAGCCCTCGAAGTCGACGTAGAAGAGGTACTCCCAGGGGTGGCGCGGCACCGGCCGCGACTCCAGCTTGGTGAGGTTCAGGCCGTGCTCGGCCAGCACCTCCAGGCAGTGGGCCAGCGCGCCGTGGCGATGCGGCGTGGTCAGGACCAGCGAGGTCTTCGCCGGGATGCGCGGGTCGGGCACGATGTCGATCGCCGAGACGACCACGAAGCGAGTCCAGTTCTCCTCCTGGTCGGCGATGCCGCGGGCCAGCACGCGCAGGCCGTAGAGCACGCCGGCCTCCTCGGAGGCGATCGCCGCCTGCGCCGGGTCGCCGTCCTCCTTGACCTTGCGCGCGGCCTCGGCAGTGTCGGTGAAGGCCACCGCCGGTACGCCCTCCAGCGCGCGCAGGTACCGCGAGCACTGCGCCAGCGCCTGAGGGTGCGAGAGCACCCGCGAAAGGCTGGCCGGATCTCGCTCCTCCAGCCCGAGCAGGCAGTGGCGCACCTCGAGCACCTCCTCGCCGACGATCGAGAGCTCGGTGTGGCGCAGCAGGTCGTAAGTCTCGTTGATCGACCCGGCGGTGGTGTTCTCGATCGGCAGGAACGCGTAGCCCGTCTCCCCGATCTCGGCCTCGCGCAGCGCCTGCGCGAACGTCGGAAAACCCTCGTATTCCATGGCCTCGCGGCCGGTGAAGTACTTCCGGGCCGCGATGTGGCTGTAGGCGCCGTCGGTGCCCTGGTAGGAGACGCGCGAGGCGTTGTGCACGGCGCGCTCCTGGGCCGCCCGGTGGAGCAGCGTCTCCTCCTGCACCTTCAGCGACATCGCGATGACCTCGCGGAAGATCTCCCCGACCCGGAAAGGGTCGAGGCCCAGCTCGCGGCTCCAGCCGGCGATGCGCTCCAGCAGGGCCGCCTCCCGCTCCGGATCGCGCAGGAACGGGACCTGTGCCGTTCCGGTGCGCGCCTTGAGCTGCCCCACCGCGCCGGACAGCTCGAGCCGCTCACGCAGCCGTTCCAGGATCTCGCGATCGGTGGCGTCCAGGCGTCGGCGCAGCTGCTCCAGCTCTTCCATCGTCCGAGGAGAATGACAGTAAGCTGGACGCGGTGTCACGCGGAAGAGCGATCCCGATCCGGCGCCTCCTGATCCTCGAGCTTCTGGCGCTCACCGGATTGACGGTCGCGGTCCTCCTCGGGCTCTCCTGGTGGGCGCTGGTGTCCGCCATGAACGCCCAGGGGCGCGCGCAGGCCAGGAGCGCGCTCGACCAGCTGGACCGCGAGATCCGCCTGCGCATGGAGCTGGCCGAGCACTTGGGCACCTCGCTGGCGGCGCTCTGGACGCGCGGCTCGCTCGATCCGCGCGATCCGGACGCAGCCAGCCGCCTGCTACTTCCGCTGGTGGAGGCCCAGCCGCTCCTGTCGGTCGTCGTCCTGGTGCACCGCGACGGCGACGGCCTCTTCGCCGACCACCGCAGCGGCCGCTGGAGCACGACCACGCTGAGCTGGAGAGACGGCACCGGCACTCTGCAGGAGCGCTTCTGGAACAACGACGGCAGCGTGCAGTCGGTGAAGCCGGCGGCGGAGTCGCCGGCCGACTTCCGCGAGCGCGTCTGGTACCGGCAGGCGGCTGAGTCCGGCGTGGCCGCCTGGACGCAGCCCTACGTCTTCAAGCGCCTCAATGTGCCCGGGGTGACCTTCGCGGTGCCGGTGAAGGGCGGACAGGGAACGCTACTGGGCGCCATCGGCGTCGACTTCGTGCTGGAGGACTTCCTGCAGGTCGTCTGGAAGATGGCGCCCACCCCGCACAGCCTCATCGCCATCACGGACCGAGACGGCCGAGCGTTGATCCTGCCGCACCGGCCGGAGCTGGAGGACCTCGCGGCTCGCGAGGTTGCTTACCTACGTCCGGTGAGCGCGACGTTCCTGCCGGTCACGCACGCCGTCCTGAACGCCGCGCCCGCGAGCGACGGGGGGTTCCGCGTTCGCGTCGACGGACACCGCTACTTTGCCGATCGCCGCACGTTCCGGGACCCTCATGGTCTGCAGTGGCATCTGAGCCTGGCGATCCCCGAGGAGGACCTGCTGCGCGAACCGCGCCGAAAGGCGTACCTGGCGCTGGGGCTGGCGGTCCTCTCGCTGGGGATCCTGGCGGTGCGTATCCGGGACCTGGCCGACCGCTTCGGGACACCCCTGGTGAAGCTGGCCCGTTCCTCGGAGGCGCTCGGCCGCGGCGAGCGGCTGGAGGTGCCGCCCTCGGACATCGCCGAGGTGCAGCACCTCGGGCAGGCCATCGAGGTGGCCGGCGCCGCGCTGGAGCAGCGGCGCGCCATGGAGGAGCACCTCCGCCACGGACAGCGCCTGGAGACGCTCGGCACGCTGGCCGGAGGCGTGGCGCACGACTTCAACAACCTGCTGACGACGATCCTCGGCTACAGCGAGCTGCTGCTCGACTCGTTGCGCCCGCAGGACCCGGCGCGCCCGGCGATCGAGGAGATCCAGCACGCCGGCCGGCAGGCGGCCCGGCTCACCCGGCAGCTCCTGGCCTTCAGCCGCAAGCAGGTCCTGGAGCCGACGGTGCTGAACCCGAACGCCATCCTGTCGGAGTCCGAGAAGATGCTGCGACGCCTGATCGGGGAGCACATCCGGGTGGTGCTGCGGCTGGCTCCCGACCTCGGGAACGTGAAGGCGGACCGCGGCCAGCTCGAGCAGGTGCTGATGAACCTGGCGGTCAACGCCCGCGACGCCATGCCGAAGGGCGGGACGCTCACCATCGAGACCGCGAACGTCACCCTGGAGCCCGAGGCCTTCCGGGACCTCGCCGCCGCCGCGCCGGGGCGCTACGCCGCCATCACTGTGAAAGACGATGGCCTCGGGATGGACGGGGAGGTCCAGAAGCGGCTCTTCGAGCCCTTCTTCACCACCAAGGAGCGGGGCAAGGGCACCGGGTTGGGACTCTCCACTGCCTACGGCATCGTGAAGCAGAGCGGTGGACACATCCGGGTGGAGAGCGCGCCGGGCGCCGGCTCGACCTTCGTCGTCTACCTCCCGATCGCCGACGGTGCCGAGGAGCCCGCGCCGGTGGAGGAGCGCCGCGTGGCGAGCCTCCGCGGCTCCGAGACGATCCTGGTGGTGGAGGACGAGGCGGCGGTGCGCATGCTGGTGCAGCCGGCGCTGGAGGCGCGCGGCTACCGTGTGCTCACCGCGGCCAGCGGCTCGGAAGCGCTCGAGCTGCTGGACGCCCAGACGTCCCCGGTCGGGCTCCTCCTCACCGACGTCGTCATGCCCGGGATGAGCGGCCCGGAGCTCGTGGAGGCGATCTCCAGCCGGCGGGGCGGGCCGGTCAAGGTGCTCTACATGTCGGGCTACACCGACGACGCCCTCGGCCGCCACGGCGTCCTGGAAGCCGGCATCCAGCTCATCAGCAAGCCCTTCACGCTGGAGGCGCTGGCACGGCGGGTGCGAGAGGTGCTGGATTCGCGCGCCTGAGCGAACCGCGCGCCCATAATGGAGAAGGAGGGCAAAAGCGTGCCTCAGAAGAGAACGACACATCGGAGCACCGGTGGTAAGAAGCTCTACGCCGTGCGCGACGCGCAGGGTCAGTTCAAAGACATCCAGACTTACAAGCGCGCCCACAGCCAGGACCTCAAGAGGAAGAGCGCGGCGGAGAAGGCCGTAGCCACCCCCAAGCGTGCGGCCGGTAAGGCCGTCGCCACCCGCTCGAAGGCCGCGGGCGCCAAGGCCACCAAGAGGCCGGCGGGCGCACGCAAGGCGGGCGTGGCCAAAAAGTCCGCCCCCACGAAGCGGGCCAAGACCGGCAAGAGCTAGCCGGGCGGCACCGATCCGAGCGAGCCCGCCTCGGGTCGAGTCGACCCTATCCTTCTGGCGAGCGTCGGTGGACTGTCGGATTGCTGGTCCAGAATTTGCACATATTCTCGCGATGGGTTCGCTTGCTTCCGACCGCCCCGATGTCATGGTCATCGACGACAACCTGGACATCCGCGACGTCATCGAGGCCATTCTCGAGCAGGAGGGTTACTCGGTGAGGCTGGTCGGCAGCTGCGTCGAGGCGCTCGAGCTGCTCCGCGGCGGCATCCGACCGCGGATGATCCTCCTCGACCTCAGCATGCCGGAGCTCTCGGGATGGGGATTCGCCACCGAGCTGGCCGACGACCCGGTGCTGCGGAACATCCCGGTCGCGGTCATGACCGGGCAGCCCGCCTACCGCGGTGTGCCCTATCGCTCCCGGGACGCCGGCGTCTTCCGCAAGCCCCTCGACTTCGACGCGCTCCTCGCCTGCGTGAAGTCCGTCACCAGCGACGTGCCCTGGCGCCTGGCCGCGCCCCGTGTCGGCCGGGTCGCGAAGCCGCGCGACTACTGACGCGGAAGCTCACAGCCGCCCCTGTCGCACGCAGTGAATGTAGTCGGTGTAGGGCGGCGCCGCGCCGCCCGCCCGCAGCGCGGCGGCGATCTGCCCCCGGTGATGGGCCGAGTGCAGCGCGACGTGCGTCAGGACGTCGCCGACGGCGCTCCGCCACGGCTCCCCTTTCGAGTTGACGTAGGCGATCTCGCGCCCGAGCCCGTCCTCATCGAGCCCGGCCAGGAAGCGACGCCAGTCGGCCGGCATCGCCTCGGCTTCCGCCTCGCACAGATCCAGGCTCGGCTCCGGCCAGACCGCCAGCGGCGAAGGCTCGCCGTGGAGCCGCGCATGCCAGAGACGCTCGGCAGCCAGCACGTGGCAGAGAAGGCCGAGGGCCGCCGGGTCCGGCGCCGCCCTCACCGCCTGGAGCATCTCGCGGTTCGCCCAGGCGTCGTGCTCCAGCATGCGCCGGAGGTGGGCCACCACGCTCACGCGGCGATTCTGACAGTTGTCACCTCGCGCGGGTGACGGCGGAGACTGACGCTTTCGCGGCCGGCGCCCCATCTTGGAGGACGGAGGACAACGATGCCGCAAGCGAAGGAACGCGCCGCCGCGCTCCACGCCGTCACCAAGCGCTACGGGGCCGTGCTGGCCGTCGACAACCTCGACCTGGAAGTCCGGCGCGGCGAGGTGCTCGCCGTGCTGGGACCCAACGGCGCCGGGAAGACCACCTCGATCAGCCTGCTGCTCGGGCTGCTGGCGCCGGACGCCGGGCGCGTCGAGCTCTTCGGGTCCGCGCCCACGCCCGCGGCGCGACGCCGGATCGGGGCGATGCTCCAGGTCTCCTACGTGCCGCCGACGATGCGCCTCGAGGAGCTGGTGAAGCTCTTCGGCGGCTACTACGACCGCCCGCTGGCGCCCGGGGAAGCCCTGGCCGCCGCCGGGCTCGCCGACGTCTCGCGCCGCTTCGCCGGGCAGCTCTCGGGCGGACAGAAGCAGCGGCTGATGTTCGCGCTGGCGATCTGCGGGCGCCCCGACCTGGTCTTCCTGGATGAGCCGACCGTCGGCATGGACGTGGAGGCGCGGCGCGCGTTCTGGACGGCGATCCGCGGCCTGGCTGCCGAAGGGCGGACCGTGGTCCTGACGACCCACTACCTGGAGGAGGCCGATGCGCTGGCCGACCGCATCGTGGTCGTGAACCGCGGCCGGGTGATCGCCGAGGGGACGCCGGCCGAGATCAAGGCCCGCTCCGCCGGCCGCCGCATCCGCTGCGTCACCCGGCTCTCCCCGGCCGAGGTCTCGGCGCTGCCCGGCGTCACCCAGGTGCGCCGCAGCGGCGGCTTCCTGGAGGTGCTGGCCTCGCGTGCCGAGCCCGCCGTCCTCGAGCTTCTGAAGCGCGACCCCGATCTGACCGACCTCGAGGTGACCGGCGCCGGCCTCGAGGAGGCGTTCCTCGCCCTCACCGAGACGGCGCAGAAGGAGGCCGCATGAACACCTCGGTTGCCTACGCGAACGAGGCCCGCTACGAGCTGCTGCGGGTGGCGCGCCTGCCCGGCTTCGCGCTGCCGACGATCCTCTTCCCGGTGATGTTCTACGTCTTCTTCGGGCTGGTCTTCGGCAACCGCGGCGGCGGCCCGGTCCACATGCCGACGTACCTGCTGGCCACTTACGGCACGTTCGGCGTCATCGGCCCGGCCCTCTTCGGCTTCGGCGTGAGCCTGGCGGTGGAGCGCGGCTTCGGCTGGCTGAAGCTGCGGCGCGCCACCCCGATGCCGCCCAGCGCCTACCTCCTGGCCAAGCTCTTCATGGCGGTCGTCTTCGCGATGCTGGTGGCCGGCATCCTGGCCGGGCTCGGCGCCGCGTTCGGCGGGGTGCGCCTGACGGCTGCGACCTGGCTCTCGCTGCTGGGAGCGCTCACCGTCGGCTGCGTCCCGTTCTGCGCGATGGGCCTGGCCATCGGCGCCTTCGCCGGGCCGCAGTCGGCCCCGGCGGTGGTGAACCTCCTCTACCTGCCGATGTCGCTCCTCTCCGGCCTCTGGATGCCGCTGCGCGTCTTTCCGCCGCTGCTCCAGAAGGTCGCCACCTTCCTGCCGCCCTACCACCTCGGCGAGATCGCGCTCGGCAGCGTCGGCCTCTCGTCGAGCGGTGAAATGACGGGACACGTCCTCTTCCTGCTCGCCTTCGGGCTCGCCTGCCTCGGCCTGGCGGCGATCGGCCTCAGACGCGACCAGGCTTGAGGCAGACTTCACGCTCCGCATGAACCTCTTCCAGCGGCTGCACCGGCGGCTCCTGCCCGACCACCCGGAGGTCGGCTGGACGCCGTACCTGTGGCTCTCCTACTGGGCGATCTACATCGGGTCCCTGCTGTTCGTGAAGCCCACCGCGATGGAGGCGGCCGTCTCGCTGGCGGCCGCGCTCCTCTTCCTGCCGCTCTACTTCGGCGCCTACTGGCACCGGCAGCGCCTGGTGCCCTACATCGCCGGCATCACCCTGATCGGCGTCCTGACGCTGCCGGTCAACCCGATGTCGTCGGTCTTCTTCATCTACGCCACCGCCTTCTGCGGCTCGCTGCTCCCCCGCGCCGCCGCGCGCGCCATCCTGATCGTCATCGCGATCGCACTCGCCGAGGGGTGGCTCCTTCACCTCTCGCGGTTCGCCTGGGGGCCGCCGGCGGTCTTCGGCGCGGTCGTCGGCTTCGCGAACCTCTACTACGCCGAGCTCGGAAGGAAGAACCGCGCGCTGCGCGCCTCGCAGGACGAGGTGCGGCGGCTCGCCGCGGTGGCCGAGCGGGAGCGCATCGGCCGCGACCTGCACGACCTCCTGGGACACACGCTCTCGGTCGTGGCCCTGAAATCGGAGCTGGCCGGCAAGCTGCTCGCCAAGGGGGATGCCCGCGCCGCCGCCGAGATCGACGACGTCACCCGCATCTCGCGCGACGCCCTCTCGCAGGTGCGCGCCGCGGTCACCGGTTTCCGGTTGCCGGACTTCGCCGGCGAGGTGGCCAACGCCCGGGTGGCGCTGGCGGCGGCCGACGTCGACTTCAGCTTCGAGGGGGACGGCGGACCGCTCCCCAGGGAGCACGAGGCCGCGCTGGCGCTGGTGCTGCGGGAGGCGGTCACCAACGTCCTGCGGCACGCCGGCGCGCGGCGCTGCCTGGTGACGCTGGCCCGCGCCGGCGGGCGCGTGGTGCTGGAGGTGGCCGACGACGGGCGGGGCGGCCGGAGCGACAAGAGCGTGCTGGTCGAGCAGGGGGGCCTCACCGGCATGCGCGAGCGCCTGCGCGCGCTGGGCGGGACCCTTGAGGTCGAGACCCGGGCCGGCACGCGGCTCCTGGCCTCGCTGCCGGTGGCCGCCGAGGTACCGGCGTGATCCGCGTGCTGATCGCCGAGGACCAGTCGATGGTGCTCGGAGCGCTGGCCGCGCTCCTCGAGATGGAGGAGGACATCGAGGTCGTGGCCAGGGCGCGCGACGGCGAGGAGGCGCTGGCCCTGGCCCGCCAGCACCGGCCCGACGTCGTCATCACCGACATCGAGATGCCGAAGATGACCGGGCTGGAGCTGGCGGCCGCGCTGGAGGGGGAGACGACGCGGGTGGTGATCCTGACGACGTTCGCGCGCCCCGGCTACCTGCGGCGCGCGCTGGACGCCGGCGTGCGCGGCTACCTGCTGAAGGACGCGCCGGCGCACCAGCTCGCCAACGCGGTCCGGCTGGTGCACCGCGGCGGGCGCGCGGTCGCCCCGGAGCTGGCCGCCGAGGCCTGGGGCGAGGACGACCCGCTGACCGACCGCGAGCGACAGGTGCTGCGGCTGGCCGCCGACGGCATGAGCGCCGCCAAGGTCGCCCGGGAGCTGCGCCTCTCGGAGGGGACGGTGCGGAACTACCTGAGCGACGCGATCGGGAAGCTGGGCGCCACCAACCGGGTGGAGGCCGCCCGTATCGCGCGGCAGAAGGGCTTCCTCTAGCCGGCACCCTGTCGGGCGTCGTTAGTCGGTCGCTCCCGGCGGCAGTAGACTAGGCGTCCATGGTCCCCAGCTTCGAGGAGCTGTGCGCTTCGCTCAGCTTGACGGAGATCATCCGTCTACGCGACATGCTCTCGAGGGCGCTGCTGCAACGCTTCGAGCGTCCGATGGCGGTGGCCTTTTCCGACGTCGTCGGTTCCACCCCCTACTTCACGCGCTTCGGCGACGACGCGGGGCGGACGCTCCAGCTCCGGCACATCGACCTCGTCAACCAGGCCATCGCGCCGCACGAGGGGCGGATCGTGGACACCGCCGGCGACGGCGCCTTCCTGGCGTTCCCCAGCGCCGACGCCGCCGGGCTGGCGCTCATCGAGCTGCAGAAGTCGGTCTTCACCGACAACCAGCCGCGCCCGGTCGACCACCGTCTCTCGCTGCGCATCGGCATCCACTACGGCAGCGTGCTGACCGACGGCACCCTGGTCAGCGGCGACGTGGTGAACTTCTGCGCGCGGGTGGCCGCCTCGGCGCACGCCGCCGAGATCCGCATCAGCAAGGACGCCTTCCTGGCGCTCACCCGGGCCGACCTGCGGGTGCAGAGCTCGCTGCTGCCGCTGACCAACCTGAAGGGCGTCGCCAAGCCGGCCGAGCTGTTCGCCCTGCACTGGCGGGACCGCGCCGTCTTCCCGACCTCGGTGCTGCTGGAGACCGGCGAGGAGTACCCGATCCCCGAGAAGGACGTCATCAGCTTCGGGCGGCTGCGCGAGCAGAACGGCGTGCCGGCCAACGACATCGTGCTCTGGTGCGGCGACCCGCTCACCACCCAGCAGATCAGCCGCTGGCACTTCGAGCTGGTGCGCCTGCTGGACGGCTTCGTGCTGCGCCCCACCTCCAGCGCGCTGACGGTCGTGGACGGTCAGCTGGTGAAGAAGGGGGAGGAAGCGCGCGTCAAGCCCGGCTCCCAGGTGCGGGTGGCCGACGTGCTGACGCTCACCTTCGTGAGCATCGACCAGCAGCAGGAGGTCGACACCAACTCCACCCTCTTCACTCCGCGCGCCGCGTCGTGAGGCGCACCTCGGTCGTTTGACCTCCAACGACCTGAGCCTCCGCCTCTCCGCGTAGCGGTCCGGCGGCCGCGGCGATCCGCAGCCTGCCGGCCGGCACGCCCGGCAGCGTGAAGGCGCCGGAGGCGTCCGCGGACGCCGCGAACGGGTGGGCCAGCTCGAGCAGCCCGCCCACCTCGTCGGGGTGCACCTCGCAGCGCAGCCGGCAGAGCCCGAGCTCCCGGCTGACCGGCAGCGTCCGTTCGGCTCCCGAGGCCAGGAGCGGGACGTTGAACGCGGTGTCGCCCGCCTCGCAGACGACGTGCAGCGTGTGGAGCTTCCCGTCGGTCGAGCGCACCTCCAGGCTCTGGCCGACGGTCGCCACCGAGGTCGGCGGCAGGAAGCCCGAGCGCGAGACCGACAGCCGCGCCGGCTGCCGGGGCGCCGCGAACGTGTAGCGCTCGAGACCCGCCGCCACCCAGACCAGCGCGCCCGGCACCGGCCGGCCGTCCGCGCCGACGACGGTCCCGCGCAGCTCGCCGCGGGACTCCGGCGGGATCGCGCTCGGCGCCTTCGTCGGCGGTGGCGTCTCGGCGGCCGGCGCCGTCGGCGCGGCCTCCCGCTTCACCGGAGGCGGCTCGCCGACGCTCCAGAAGATCAGGAGCAGCGAGGCGGTGATGCCGAACTTCAGCAGCACCACCTTGAGGGTCTCCACCAGGAAGGAGGCGAACCGCAGGCGCCTCCCGCGCAGCAGGCAGAGGGAGACGAGCAGCGGGATCGGCGTGTAGCTCCAGAGGATCGAGCGGTCGGGCTCCCAGCGATGCGTCCAGATGGGGCCGCCGACGAACAGGAAGAGGCCGACGACGAACGCCAGGATGAGCAGGGTCTCGGTGCGCGTGAGCTTCCTGACCGGAAAGGGCACGACCTGCGAGCTAGGAGGCACCCTTCCTCTTCGCCAGCTCCTCCACCATCGCCCCGACCCGCCGGCGCCCCTCGTCGGAGAACCAGGAATCGAGCCAGGCCTCGTCCGCCTCGGCGCCGTGGCGGATGCGTCGCACGACCGGCTCGTGCAGCGCTCCCTTGATCTGGGCGTAGGCCGCTCGCGGCACCGCCGCCAGCTCGCGGGCTCGCGCCGTGGCCGCCGCCAGCAGATCGGCCCTCGGCACCACCGCCTCCACCAGGCCCAGCCGCAGCGCCTCGGCCGGTGTGAAGAGCCGCCCCTCGAGCGCCACCGGCACCAGCGCGGCGGCGGGCACCTGGCAGCGCAGCGTCTCCACCACCAGCGCCGGCAGGCCGATCCCCAGCTGCGCTTCCTTGAGCCCGAACCGCAGGTCGCCGTCGGCCAGCAGCCGCACGTCGGCCTGCATGGCCAGCACGCATCCCCCGGCCACGGCATGCCCGTTCACCGCGGCCACCACCGGCAGCGGCATCGTGAAGAGGCGCAGCATCGCGCGGCAGAACGTCACGATCAGCGCCTTCATCTCCGCGCGCGGCAGCGGCAGCAGCGCCGGCAGGTCGAGACCCGCCGAGAAGTGGGCCCCGTAGCCGGTCAGGACCAGCGCCGGGGCGCCCTGCGACTCGGCCTCCTCGAGCGTACGCTCCAGCGAGGCCAGGAAGTCGGGGCCGAGCGCGTTCGCCTTCCCGGTGTCCATGACCAGGTGGACGACGCCGTCGACGCTCTGGAGCCGCACGGGCCGGGATCATAGACTTCGGGGATGCCGAAGGCCGACCTCTACTACTACCGCGTCGGGTGAACGAGCTGCGTCCGCACCCGTGAGGTGCTCGACCAGCGCAAGGCCACGATCGGAGACGAGCGGCACTCGAAGAAGCGGCCGCTCAGCGACGCCGAGGCGCGCGCGCTCCTCGACAGCGTCGACGAGGTCCTGCTGGCGCGTGGCAAGAGCGTGCGGCGGGCGGTGCCGTCCGAGCTCGGCGTGGACGACCTGCGGGGGCCGACCGGCGGCTTCCGCGCGCCGATGGTGAAGGTCGGCCGGCGTCTGCTGGTCGGCTTCCACGGCGAGACGCTGAGGGAGCTCCTGGGCGGCTGATCCCGACAGGGCTGCCGCTCTAGACCTTGGCCGGAGGGCGCCTCAGCAGCAGCGCCAGCCGCGCCCGCACCGCCCACTTGCGGTCGCGCCGCCGCGCGTAGCCCGGCTTGAGCCGTTGCTCGCTCACCAGCTCGCGGAGGGAGCCCAGCGCCTTCTCCGCCGCGCCGTCGGCGTCCTTGGTGCGGATGGCGGCCTCGGTCCAGCTCCCCCGCGCGTCCCCCGGGCGGCCGACGCGGTAGGCCTCGATCTCGGCGCGGGCCTCGTCGTAGCGCCCCTCGCAGAAGAGCGACTGGGCCAGGCCGAGGCGCGCCTCGGTCTCCTTCCGGTCCAAGGCCAGCGCCTGCCGGAAGACGTCGACCGCCTCGGCCGAGCGCCCGGCGCCCAGCAGCGCCAGGCCGTAGAGGCGCGGCACCTCGGCGGCGTCGCCCCCCTTGGCGAGGATCGGCGTGAGGTAGCCGATCGCCTCCTGGAAACGGGCGCCGGAGAGCGCGTCGCGGGCCAGCTCGACGCGCGCGTCGAAGGCCGCCGGGTTCACGGCCAGCGCGTAGCGCAGCCGGGCGCGCAGGCGCCGGCGCTTGAAGGCGGAGAGCACCGGCAGCTCCCCCACCATGTACCAGTGCTGCCACAGGTAGAGCGCCAGCAGGTAAGCCAGGAACCTCATCGCGACGTGGGCGGAGGATAAACCTCTCGTCTAAGCTACGGGCTCCCCGTGCGACTACGTCTCCTGCTCGTAACGCTGGCCGCCAGCGCCTCCGCCATCGTGCTGCCGCTGCAGATCGTGTCGGCGCCGTTCTCGCCGCTCGCCTTCGGCCTCTTCGAAGCGGCAACGACGCTGGTCTTCGCGGTGGACGCCTTCCACAACATCCGCGCCTCGCGCGACCGGCGCGAACGCCTCTGGCTGGTGGCCGACGTGCTGGCGGCGCTGCCCTTCGGGGTGCTCCCTCCGATCACGCCGCTGGCGCTGCTGCGCCTCCTGAAGCTGCTGCGCGTCTGGCAGGCGCTCGACGGCTACCGACATCGCCACGCCGAGCGCTGGCACCTCATCAGGTTCCTGGCCCTGTCCTACTGGCTGACGATCGCGGCCCACGGCCTCGCCTGCGTCTGGTACGTGCTCCACAACGCGGCGGCCACCGGCGAGAGCCGCATCGACTACCTGCAGGCCGCCTACTGGACGGTGCAGACGGTCACCACCGTCGGCTACGGCGACATGGACTTCCTGTCGCGGGGTGAGCGCATCTTCGCGATGCTGGTGATGGTGCTGGGCGTCGGGGTCTACGCGACCGTCATCGGCGCCATCGCCAGCGTGCTGATGGCGGTGGACCCGGCGCGGGCGCATCACATCGAGAACATGGAGCGGATGGCGGTCTTCATGGAGCACCGCGGCGTGCCGGGAGACCTGCGCCGCCGGATCCGCGACTACATCGCCTACGCCTGGGAGAAGCGGCTCGGCTACGACGAGGCGACGATCCTGGCCGGCCTGCCGCCCGGGTTGCTCCTGGAGCTGTCGCTCTTCCTGAAGCGCGACGTGCTGGAGAAGGTGCCGTTCTTCCAGGGCTCCTCCATCGAGCTCCTCGGCGAGCTCGCCTTGGAGCTGCGCCCGCTGGTCTTCACCCCGGGCGACACGATCTTCCGGGCCGGCGACCACGGCGACGAGATGTACTTCATCTCCCGCGGGCGCATCGAGATCCTCGGCCGCGACGGCTCGGTGCTGGCGACCCTGGCCGACGGCGGCTTCTTCGGCGAGATCGCGCTCTTCATGAAGCGGCCCCGCACCGCGACGGCGCGCGCCATCGAGTACTGCGACGTCTACGGGCTCGGAGCGGCCGCCTTCGAGCGCGTGCTGGGCCGCCATCCGGAGTTCGAGCGGCACATCGAGGAGATGATCCGGGAACGCCAGGAGAGGATCTGAGCACCCGGCCTACGGACTGGTAGTAAATTCCCGCTATCGTGCAGCGGGTCGCGATGCGCAAGACGCAGCCTGTGAGCGTTCCCTCCGCCGGTCCTGCCGCCGCTCCCGCGGCGTCGCTGGTCGCAATGAGCGGTGTCTTCGCGGCGGTGCTGCTGCCGCACCTCCTGTTCTCCACCGCCTCCTCCGATTCGGTCAACGAGGTCAAGCTGTTCGGCTCGGCGCTGGCCGCCGCGGCTGCGCTCTTCGGAGCCTCGCGGTCGGCCGGCGGGTTCGCCGGCAGGCAGCAGCGCGCCAGCCCCCGCTTCCTGCCGCTCTCGCTCACGCTGGTGACGCTGGCGGTCGTGGTCTCGGCGCTGGTGAACTTCGGGCAGCTCGACGTGCTCTTCCTGGTCCCGCTGCTCACCGGCCTGGCGCTCTTCTGCTCGGCTCTTCACGAGCCGCGCTGCGGCACCGCGTTCCGGATGGCGCTGCAGGTGGCCGGCATCTTCACCGCCCTCCTCGCCGTCGGGCAGCGCGCCGGCTGGCTGGCCGGGCTGCCGGTGGCGCTGCCGCAGGAGCGCTTCCTGGCCGGGGCGCTCTTCGGAAACCCCGGCCTGGTGGGCGCGGCGCTCTTCGCGCCGGCGCTCGTCTTCTGGTCGCGGGCGCTGGAGGCGGGACTCCCGGCGAGGACCCGCCTGCGCTGCGGGGTGGGGTTCGCGGTCTGCGCTGCCGGGCTGGCGGCGACCGAGACGCTGGCGGCCATCGCCGCCGTGGCGGTCGGGGTGCTGGTGCAGGCCGCGCTCCACCGCCCCCGCCGGCGCTGGGCGGCGGTGCTGATCGCGGTCGGAGTCCTGGCGACCCTCTCGAATCCGTCGCTGCGGGGGCGCCTGGCCACCAAGGCGCGCGAGCTGCGCGCCGGTGATTTCTCGAGCTTCTCCACCCAGCGTGACATCGGCCTTCTGGCCGCGGCCGAGATGGTCCGCCGGAACCCGATCGTCGGCGTCGGCCCTGGAGAGTTCGAGAACCACTTCGTACCCGCGCGACTGAGCGCCGAACGCCGGGTCGGACGGCGCCTGACACACGCCTCTTCCTCCTCGCACTTCGACAACGCGCACAACGACCCGGCGACGCTCGCCGCCGAGATCGGCGTTCCCGCGCTCGCGCTGGCGGTCGCGGCCTTCGTCCGCCTCCTAGTCGCGGTGAGGCACCGCCGGGAACGGCCGGTGGAGCCGAACGAGCTTCCGGAGGACCTCCTCATCGCGATGCTGGTGGGCCTGGCGGTGCTCGGGCTGGCGAGCTTCCCGCTGCGCATGCCGGCGGTGGTCGCGGTCCTGGCGCTCTGCCTCGGCTTCGCCTGGGAGCGCGTGCGGAACGGTCCGGCGCCGGCTGGCGGGGTGAACGGGCGCCTGCGGCGTTTCCTCTGCCTGGCGCTCTGCGCGGCCCTGGCCCTGGCCGCCTCGGCCCGCGTCCTGTCGGTGCGATTCCAGGCCGACGGCGAGCGACTCCTCCGGGAGGCCAACGTCTCCGAGGGAGTCGACCGGCTGGACCGGCTGGAGAACGCCGAAGGGCTGCTCGGGCGTTCGGTCGCGCTGCGCCCCGGTCATCCGCAGGCCTGGCTCGCGCTCGGCAACACGCGGCGGCTGACCGGCGACCTCGACGGCGCGCGCACGGCGCTGGCGCGCTCCCTGGCGCTGGAGGAGCGCGCCGAGACCGACCTCAACCTGGGCCTCCTGATGCTCGCGCGCGGCGAGGCGAGGGTCGCGCGGCAGTGGTTCGTGCGGGCACTCTGGCTGGCGCCGAACCTGAAGGCCGCCCTGCCGGCCGAGGCGGACCCCGACGCGGTAGCGGCCGAGGTGGCGGAGGCCGAGCGGCGGATGGCGGCGGGAGCGGAGCCGCCGGTCGTCCCTTCGAAAGGGTGAGGAGGGCGCTCACCCCCATTTGACCCGCCCCCCCGGCCGCGCCAGACTCGACGGCGGACGAGCGCGCAGCAATGAACCCCGCCCACGCCTTCCAGTGCGACCATTGGGTCCCGCTGGTCGTCCTTTCCTACACGATTTCCGTCTTCGGTGCCTGGTGCGCCCTGCAATGGGCGGGACAGATCCGTCGCGCCAGTGGCTGGCTGCTGGCGGGTTGGGTGAGCGGCTCCGCGGTGGCCATGGGCGGTGGCGCGATCTGGTCGATGCACTTCATCGCCATGATTTCGTGCCGGCTGCCGGTGCCGGTGTCGTACGACGTGACGCTCACGCTGGCGTCGCTGCTGGTCGCCATCGTCGTCACCGGCATCGGGCTGAGCACGGTCGGCATCGGGGCGCCGAGCACCGGGAAGCTCCTGGCCGGCGGCGTCTTCACCGGTCTCGGCGTGGCCGGCATGCATTACACCGGCATGGCCGCCATGCGCCTCCCCGCGCGCACGACCTATGCGCCCGCGCTGGTGGCGGCCTCGATCCTGATCGCCATCGTCGCGGCCACCGCCGCGCTCTGGATGGCGTTCAACGTAGAGCGGCCCGGGCGACGAGGCTGGAGCGCGCTGCTGATGGGAGGGGCCGTCTGCGGGATGCACTACACCGCGATGGCGGCCGCCACCTTCCTACCGACCACCAGCCTCACGTCCCACAGCCACGCCGCCCTGAGGTCGGACGAGCTCGGCTACATGGTCTTCGGCCTCACCTTGGGCGTCCTCGTCCTGATGTCCCTGGGCAGCCGGATCATCGAACGACACCAGGTCGAGGAGGTCCTGCGCCGCGCGCACGACGAGCTCGAGCGGCAGGTCGCCGAGCGGACGGCCGAGCTCGAGCGGCAGCGCGCTTTCCTCCGTCAGGTGATCGACATCAACCCCAACTTCGTGTTCGCCAAGGACCGCAACGGGAGGTTCACGCTGGTGAACCGGGCCGTCGCCGAGGCCTACGGCACGACGGTCGAGGAGCTCGTCGGCAAGAGGGACGCGGACTTCAACCCCAACCCGGAAGAGGTCGAGTCGTTCGTGGCCACCGACCGGGACGTCATGGACTCCATGACCGAGAAGCGCATCCCGGAAGAGAGGATCACCGATTCCAGGGGAAGGCTTCTCTGGCTGCAGACCGTGAAGCGCCCGATCGTGTCCAAGGACGGCCGGGCGGACCAGGTGCTCGGCGTGTCCACCGACATCACCGAGCGAAGAGCGCTCGAGGAGCAGCTTCGCCAGTCGCAGAAGCTGGAGGCGATCGGCACCCTCGCCGGCGGGGTGGCGCACGACTTCAACAACTTCCTGACGATGATCATCGGCTACAGCGATCTGCTGCTGGGGGCGATGCCGCCCGACGAGCCGCTCCTCGAGCACGTCCGGGAGATCAAGGTCGCCGGCAACCGGGCGGCGGCGCTGACCCGCCAGCTCCTGACCTTCGGGCGCAAGCAGCTCGCCGAGCCGAGGATCCTGGACCTCGAGACGGTCTGGGCAGGCATGGAGACCATGATCCGGAGCCTGGTCGGTGGGAGCATCGAGCTCGTCCGGGTGACGCATCCGGAGCTCGGCTCTGTCCAGGCCGACCGCGTGCAGATGGAGCAGGTCCTGCTGAACCTGGTCGTCAACGCCAGAGATGCCATGCCCATGGGAGGCCGGCTCACGATCGAGACCCGGAACGTCGAGGTAGGAGCGGAGGACCCTCGCGGGCTCCCGCTCGAGCCCGGGAAGTACGTGCTGCTCTCGGTGGCGGACACCGGCCAGGGCATGGACGGCGAGACGAGCGCTCACGTCTTCGAGCCGTTCTTCACGACCAAGGAGCGAGGGCGCGGGACGGGGCTCGGCCTCTCGACGGTCTACGGGATCGTCACCCAGAGCCGCGGCTGGGTCCGCTTCGACACCACGTTGGGGAGCGGAACGACGTTCGAGGTCTACCTGCCGCGCGTCGAGGCGGCCGCCGAGCCCGAAGAAACCGCGGAGAGCACGCGGCCGGTGGCCGGTACGGAGACGGTCCTGGTGGTCGAGGACGAGGATGCCTTGCGGCGTCTGGTCACGGTCGCGCTCGGCCAGCAAGGGTACTCGGTGCTCGAGGCGAGCAACGGAGCCGACGCGCTCCGGATCGCCTCCGCAGGAGACGCCCCGATCGACCTGCTGCTGACCGACGGAGTCATGCCGGGGCTGGCGGTGGGCGAGCTCCTGGAGCGCATCCGCTCGGTACAGCCCAACGCGAAGGTGCTGCTGGTATCGGGCTATACCGGCGAGGCGATCTTGCGCCGTGGCGTCCTGTCGTCGTCGATGCCGTTCCTGGCGAAGCCGTTCACGTCAGACGAGCTGCTGCGGAAGGTCCGCGACGTCCTCGACGCCGGCTGAGCTCACGAGCCGGGCCGCTCCCACGGCGTCCCCGGCCCGCGCCCCAGCGCCGACAGCTTCCCCTCGCCCTTCATGCGGCGCAGGACGTTCTGGATCGTCCGCTCGCTGACTCCGGGACAGGAGCGCATGAGACCCGCCAGCGTCACCCGCCCCTCCGCCGCCTCCACCGCCGCGCGCACCAGCTCCGCCTTGGTGCCCGCCTTCTTTGGCGGGTGCCCCAGGCTGTTCCGCAGCTCGCCGTAGGCGGTCTTCAGGACGACCAGCCGATAGAGAAGGAACGGCCAGGGATCCTCCCAGCCGTCCTGGTACCCCCGCGCGCTCTCGTCGAGCACCGCCTGGTAGCGCTCGCGGCTGTCCTCGGTCAGCCGCGGAAGGCTGACGTAGCCGCCGACGTCGGAGCCGGCGTGGGCCAGCGCCAGCTGGAGCGCGAGCAGCGACATGCGTCCGCTCTCGGCGCCGAACGGGCGCAGCGCCGCCACGTCCAGCTCCAGCGCCGCGGCCACGATCTCCGGCACCACCCAGCGGTCCTCGAGACACTGCCGCGCCAGGCCCAGCAGCTCCTCCACCTCGGCGGACTCCACCTCCCGCCTCGAGCGGCCGCCCCCGCCCACCATGCGGTGCAGGCGCCGCAGCGTCGGCTCGGTGAGCGGGAGGCCGCTGCCGCGCTCGGAGACGAGCAGGAAGGCATCCCGCAGGCCGCGCGCCTGCCGCTCGGACGCATCCAGCAGCAGCGGGTTCCCCAGCAGGATCGTGCAGAGGCGCGCCGCGTCCACCTCCAGCCCGTCCAGGCGACCCGCCGAGCCGACGCTCTCGGCGATGGCCGGCTCGCGCATCGCCTTCAGGCGTTCGTCGGCGCCGTGGCGCAGCAGCTCCAGCCGCACGCGCGCCTCGGCGAGGTCCGCCGCGTGCAGCGTGAGCGGCGCCGGCAGCGAGCTGGGGCGCCGCGCGAGCTGCGCGAGGGCCGTCACGTGCGGATCACTTCTCCTTGTCGCGCGGGTAGCGTTGCAGGATGCCCTCCTCGCGCATGACCTTGGCGATCGCGTCCATGTCCCAGGCCAGCCAGTCGCTGGCGACCTCCCGGCCGTTCTCGGTGACGATCACCAGGTCCTCCAGCCGGATCGCCACCTTGGCGTCCTTGACCCGCAGCTCCGGCTCGATCGTGAAGACCATCCCCGCTCGCAGCGGACCGCTGGCCTCTCCCACGTCGTGCGTCGCCATCCCGACCCAGTGGCCGAGGCGGGCGTCCTTCTCCTCGGCCTTCTTCGCATAGGTCTCGACGAACTCCCTGGCGGCCTTCTCGTAGACGGGGTCGCCGAAGCGCCAGCGCGAGAGCGCCGCCTGCATCTCCCTGGCCGCCTCCTGCATGACGACCGCGGAGGTCACGCCGGGGCGGATGGCCTTCAGGATCGCGCGGTAGCAGGCGACGTAGAAGCCGTAGATCTCGCGCTGGGTCGCGCTCCACCGGCCGTTCACCGGCCACATGCGGGTGACGTCGCTCATGTAGTAGCCGACGTCGGGCGCGTGGTCGAAGAGGAGGAGCTCCCCGTCTCGGAGCTGCCGCTTGCCGGCGTTGTAGTGACCGAAGAGGACGTTCTCGCCGCTGGCGATCAGGGAGAAGTAGGCCTCTCCCTGCGCGCCGTTCCTGGCGAAGACGAACTTGGAGACGCCGTCCAGCTCGTGCTCGTAGATGCCGGGCTCGGTCGAGCGCATCGCCTCCAGGATCGCCAGGCAGGCCAGCCGCGTCGCCCTCCTGATGAGCGCCAGCTCGCGAGGGCTCTTGATCAGGCGCAGCGCGTCGAGCGCCGGCGAGAGGTCCTTCAGCTCGAGCTGGGGGAAGCGGGTGCGCAGATTCAGCAGGAGCTGCCCCTCGCGCGAGGGTCGGCCGTCCCAGGGATCTGCGGTGTGGTCGGCCACGCCGCGGATCGCCAGGTCGCGGCTCATCGAGACTCCCTCGGCCGGCTGGTAGGGGGTGTAGAGCGTCCGCACGCCGCCGCCCCGCGCCAGCCGCGCGAGCTGCTCGCCGAGGAGGTCGGTCCCCATCACCGCCTCGACGCCGGCCAGCTTGGTCACCGTCTCGGCGTCCTCGGCGCTCAGGAGCTTCCCCTCGGAGCGCTCGCGCCCCTCGTTGCGGTGCGGCAGGAAGAGCGTGGCCTTCTTCTTCGCGCCGTCCAGCAGCAGGTAGGCGTGCGGCGTCTCCACGCCGCTGAGGTAGTAGAGCTCGTTGCTCTGGCGGAAGCGGGCGTAGTCGTCGCGGGCGGCGGCCCCCTGCACGAGCGCGGCCGAGCTCTCGCCGATCGCCTGATACAGCGCGGCCCGGCGCGAGGCGAACTCCTCCGGCGGGAAGTCCGAGGTGAAGAGCGGCACGTCTTGCGCCAGCGCGGCGGAGGAGCACAACGCCAGGAGGAACGACCTCTTCATGGAGGACCTCGCGGACGCATGTTAGCCCGCCGCCGCTTTCACTTCACCGCGGTCGGATCGCCGGTACGGTGGTCCTCGATCTGGAACTTCAGGAACGCGTGGATCGCGGCAAGCGCGTCACGGCCCTTCGCGGTGATCTTCACCCGGGCACCCTTCTCGACCGGCTCGACGACGTAGACGACTTCCGTCTTCAGCCGCTGGAGCTCCGGGACGCCGGGCGGCGTCTTCCCGTGGATGAGCATCGGCATCTCGAAGTCGCCGGCGCGGAACGAAACGGCCACCTGCTCGAGGTGCCGGCGGATCGCCGCGATCGACTCGCGGTCCGCGGCGTCGGCGGCCGTGACCTCGATGACGCCGCCGTCCGGACGCAGCAGGAAGTGATGCCCCGTCCTGGTGTGGTCGAAGCCCATGACGTGATCGCCACGCTCGTCCACTTTGGATTTACGCTCGGTCTCCCCCATGTGCTTGGCGTGCATGGGGCAGGTCGCCGGGTCCTGGGCGACGAGCGGCATCGAGCCGGCGAGGACGAGGGCGGCGAGAGCGGCGGTGCGGTTGCTGTGCATGATTCCCTCCGGCCCCGGGTTGTAAACGTCCGAACCGGTTCGAGGGTCAAGCGCGGCGATGCGGCCCTCGCGAGCGCGACGGACCCAGGGACCTCACCGGGCGGAGCGGGGAGCGCCGGCCGCCGCCGGCCTCGGGCTCGGCGCCCAGCGCCTGGAGGAGCTCGGCGCGGCGCCGGGCGGGGGCCGCGGCGAGACGCGCGTCCCAGTCGGCCAGGAGGACGCGCAAGCGCTCGCGCACCGAGCTCAGGTCTTCGATCCAGGCCTCGAGGGCGACGAGCTTCCCGGCGGCCAGGGCGCGGACTTCCCGGCAGGGCGCTCCACCGCGGTCGCGCTCGGCGAGGATGCCCGCCAGCTCCTCGAGCGTGAAGCCGATGTCGAGCGCGCGGCGGATCAGCCGGACCCGTACGAGCGCCGCGCGCGGGTACCAGCGGTAACCGTTCGCGGCGCGCCCTGCGGGGGCCAGGACGCCGACCTTCTCGTAGTGCCGGAGGGTGTCGGTACTCGTCCCCGCAAGACGCGCGAGCTCGCCGATGCGGAGGGCTCCGCCTAGCCCGTCGTGTTCCATCCGCCCACCTCGGCGACCAGCGCGTCGGCCTCAGCCGGACCCCAGGTCCCGGGCTCGTACTCGTGCAGCGGACCGGACGGCTGGAGCACCGGATCGACGATCGCCCAGGCCGCCTCCACGCCGTCCTCGCGCGCGAAGAGCGTGGCGTCTCCGAGCATGGCGTCGCCGAGGAGACGCTCGTAGTCGCCCATCCGGCCCTCGGTCCCCTGCTGGGGCGCGTCCACCACCGAGAGCTCGATCGGCCGGCCGGTCATCCCCTCGCCCGGCTGCTTGGCGCGCGCGCCCAGCGCGATCACGACCTGCGGGCTGAACCGGAAGCGGATGTAGTTCCCCTGGGTCGGCGGCGGCTCCGCGAAGACGACCTGAGGCGCGTGCTTCCACTCGATGAAGACCTCGGTCGTGGTCGTCGCCAGGCTCTTGCCGGCGCGCACGTAGAACGGCACGCCGTCCCAGCGCCAGGAGTCGACGTGCAGGCGCAGCGCCGCGTAGGTCGGCACCCGCGAGTCCTTGGCGACGCCCGGCTCGTCGCGGTAGCCGCGGAACTGCCCGAGGACGAGGTCGGCGGAGGAGAGCGGCCGCACCGTCCGGAGCACCTTGGCCTGCTCGTCGCGGATCGCCTCGGCATACGTGCCCGCCGGAGCCTCCATCGCCACGTAGCTGATCACCTGCAGCAGGTGGTTCTGGATGACGTCGCGGATCACGCCGGTCTCGTCGTAGAACCAGCCGCGCCCCTTGACGCCGAAGCTCTCGGCCATCGTGATCTGCACGTTCTCCACGTGGCGGCGGTCCAGGATCGGCTCGAGGACCGCGTTGGCGAAGCGGAAATAGAGGATGTTCTGGACCGCTTCCTTCCCGAGGTAGTGGTCGATCCGGAAGACACTGCTCTCCGGGAAGAACTCGTGGAGCGTGCGGTTGAGCGCTCGCGCCGACGCCAGGTCGCGTCCGAACGGCTTCTCCACCACGACGCGCGCGCCGTCCACGAGGCCGGCGGCGCGAAGCTGCTGGACGACCACCGGGAACAGGCTGGGCGGGATGGCCAGGTAGTGGAGAGGCCGGGCGGCGCCGCCGAGCTCCGCCTTCAGGCGGGTGAAGGTGGCGGCGTCGTTGTAGTCGCCGTCCACGTAGCGGATGTTCGGCGCCATCCGGGCGAAGACCGCCTCGTCGACGCCCCCTCCGTTCTCGGCCAGGCTGGCGCGGCACCGCTCCAGGAGCTGCTCGCGCGTCCAGCCCGACTTGGCGACGCCGACGATCGGGATGTCCAGCCGGCCGCGCCGGGCCAGCGCCTGGAGGGCCGGGAAGATCTTCTTGTAGGCGAGGTCACCGGTCGCTCCGAAGAACACCAGAGCATCGGCGGGGGGTCTGGCGTCGCTCGGCATGCTGGTCTTCAGATTACTATCGACGCGAGGAGCCCGTCCGAGTAATAGGAGGGGTCGCGCGTGCGAGAGTTGCGGTCGAGATCAAGGCGCGGGGGGCGAGGCTGGAGTTGGCTCTCCGCCTCGCCCCCGAGTAACGCAGATATCGGCCGCAAATCTCGCACGCCCTTCGGGTTCCGGCGGCGGAGGGCCGTCTGCGGCGTTCGCGCTGACAACCGCGGAGGGCCAACTCCAGCGGTCGTCGCGCTGCCTTGCTTCTGGCCCTCCGGCGCTCGGAACGCGCCCCCTCCTATTGCTCGGACGGGCTCCTAGCCCATGCGCATCCGCACCGGCACGAGCGGCTTCAGCTTCCCGGAGTGGAAGGGCAGCTTCTACCCGGCGGACATCGCCGAGGCCGAGATGCTGCGCTGGTACGCCGAGCGGCTGGAGACGGTGGAGATCAACAACACCTTCTACCGGATGCCCAACGCCAAGGTGCTGGAGGGCTGGGCGGAGAAGGTGCCGCCGCAGTTTCGGTTTGTGCTCAAAGCATCCCGGCGCATCACCCACATCGCGCGCCTGAAGGAGACGGCGGCCGAATCGGTGGAGTACTTCTTCCGCACCGCGGCCGTCCTCGGCGAGCGCGTCGGGGCGACGCTGTTCCAGCTCCCGCCGAACTTCAAGAAGGACGTGCCCCGCCTGGCGGCCTTCCTCGGCGCGCTGCCGCGGAACGCCCGGGCGGCCTTCGAGTTCCGCCACCCGAGCTGGTTCGCCGACGACACCTACGACGCGTTACGGACGGCCGGGGCGGCGCTCTGCGTCGCCGAGGACGAGGACCTGAAGACTCCGATGGTGGCCACCGCCGACTGGGGCTACCTACGGCTGCGGCGCCAGGACTACGGGGACGACTCGCTGCGCGAGACCGCGCGCGAGCTCCTGGCCCAGCCCTGGAGCGAGGCCTTCGTCTTCTTCAAGCACGAGGAGGAGGGCAAGGGGCCGGTGCTGGCCGCCCGCTTCCGCGACCTCCTGCCGGAAGGAAGCCGATGACGCACCGCCTCGCGACACTCCTTGCGCCGACCCTTGCACCGATCGTTGCCCTCTGTCTGGCGGCCGGCGCGCTGCGCGCCGACGAAGGGCAGTGGCCTCCCGACCAGCTCGCCTCCTTCGACGCCGCCAGCTGGGCCAAGCTGAAGGCGCGCGGGCTGGCGTTCACGCCCGAGCAGCTCTGGGACGGCAAGGGGGGCGGCCTCCTCACCGCCGCCGTGCAGATCGCCGGCTGCAGCGCCTCCTTCATCTCGCCGGACGGGCTGATCGCCACCAACCACCACTGCGCCTTCGACGCCATCCAGCTCGCCTCCACGCCGGAGCGCAACTACCTGCAGGACGGCTTCGTCGCCAGGAGCCGCGCCGAGGAGGTCCCGGCCCGCGGCGGGGCGTCGCGGGTGCTGATCCTGAAGCGGATCGTCGACGTCACCGACCGCGTGCGCGGGCCCAAGACCCCCTTCGCCGCGGCGAGGTCCGACCTGGAGCGCTACCAGGCGGTGGAGCGCGCGCGCAAGGAGATCGTGGCCGAGTGCGAGAAGACGCCCGGCTCGCGCTGCCAGGTGGCGCCTTTCTACGACGGCCTCGCCTACAAGCTGCAGGAGCAGACGGAGCTGAAGGACGTGCGGCTGGTCTACGCGCCGCCGCGGGCGGTGGGCGAGTACGGCGGCGAGGAGGACAACTTCCGCTGGCCGCGCCACACCGGCGACTTCAGCATCCTGCGCGCCTACACCGGGCCCGACGGCAAGTCGGCGCCACACGCCAGGGAGAACGTGCCGTTCCACCCGGCCGCCTGGCTGCGTGTCTCGCCGCTCGGTGTCAAGGCCGGCGACCTGGTGATGGTGCTCGGCTATCCGGGGCGCACGCAGCGCTTCTTGACCGCGTCGGGGATCCGCAACAACGAAAGCTGGTACTACCCGCTTCGCTCACGCACCTACACCGAGCTGATCCGCATCCTGGAGAGCGCCAGCAAGGGAGACCCGGACGCCTCGCTGCGCGTCTCGAGCGAGATCAAGAGCTACGCCAACAGCGAGACCGGCGCGCGCGGGCAGATCGAGGGTCTGCGGCGCAATGGCGTCTACACGCGGGTGAACGAGGAGGAGGCGAAGCTGGCCGACTGGCTGGCGGCCCACGCCAAGGGCTCTCCGCTGAAGGAGCTCGAGGCGGTGCTGGAAGCGGATCGCAAGGGTCAGGACCGGCGCTTCTTGCTGGAGGAGATCGAGCGGCTGGACGGCACGTTCCATTCCGCGCTGACCGCGGTCCGCTGGGCGCAGGAGCGCCAGAAGCCCGACCTGGAGCGCGACGCCGGCTACCAGCAGAGGGACCTGGAGCGCGCCAGGGAGCGCGAGAAGAACGTCACCAAGTCGCTCTCTCCGGCCGCGAACCGCAAGGCGCTGGCCTACCTGATCGAGAGGGCGTCGAAGGCGGAGGGGCCGGCGATCGCCGCCTTCGACTTCGGCGCCTCCGCGACGGCCGACGTCATCGAGAGGCGGCTCGAGGAGTGGGATCGGGTCACGGCGCTGCGCGACGAAGCGGTGCGCCTGGCGAACCTCGAGGCTCCGCTGGAGACGCTGAAGCAGTCGAAGGATCCCTACCTCGTGCTGGCGCTGTCGCTGTCGCCGGAGCTCTCCAGCCTCCGGACGCGGCGCAAGGAGCACGCCGGCGCCCTCCTGCGCCTGCGTCCCGCATACCTGTCCGCGCTGAAGCAGTACCGCGAGTCGCAGGGGCGGCCGCTCTACCCCGACGCCAACTCCACGCTGCGGGTCAGCTTCGCCGAGGTGAAGGGGTACGCGCCGCGCGAGGCCCTGGTGGCGACGCCGCAGACCTCGACCCGCGGCCTGCTGGAGAAGGAGACCGGCGCCGAGCCCTTCGCGTCCCCGAAGAGGGTGCTGGACGCGGTCACCGCCCGCCGGTTCGGGCGCTTCGAGGACGTCGCGCTGGGCGGCGTGCCGATCGCGTTCCTCTCCGATGCCGACACCACCGGCGGCAACTCCGGCAGCCCGGTGTTGAACGGACACGGCGATCTCGTCGGCCTCAACTTCGACCGCGTCTGGGAGAACGTCGCCGGCGACTTCGGCTGGAACGCCGAGCGCTCCCGCAACGTGATGGTGGACATCCGCTACGCGCTCTGGCTGATCGGCGAGGTGGACGCCGCGCCGGCGCTGGTCGCCGAGCTGCTGGGCAAGTGATCACCACCGTCTTCGAGCGCGACGAGCCCTCCTTCATCTGGCTCGACGTCTGTGAGCCGACCAAGCAGGAGCTGACGCGCCTGGCCGCCGAGCAGGGCCTGCACCCCAACGCGGTGGAGGACTGCCTGGACCCCGAGCACCTGCCCAAGCACGAGCGCTTCGGCGACGTCACGTTCCTGATCGTGCGCGCCTTCGACGAGCTGGCCGCCGCCGACGCCACCAGCGCGCAGCAGCTGACCCGCAAGCTGGCCATCTTCCGCCGGGAAGGCCTCCTGCTGACGATCCACCGCAAGGAGCAGCCGTATCTCGAGCCGCTGCGGCGCACCGTCAGCGCGGCGCTGGCCGCCGGCGGGAACGGCATGCAGGCCGTCATCGACCTCGTCTCCGGCGTGCTGGAGACCTACTGGAAGCCGCTGGAGACGGCCGAGGCGGCGACCTCCAGCTTCGAGGAAGGGCTCTTCGAGCGCCGCGACGTGAAGCGGATCATCCAGCAGATCTACACGGTGAAGCGCCGCATCACCACGATCCGCTGGATCGTGCGGCACACGCTGGAGATCCTGCCCAAGCTGAGGGCCCCTTCGGAGAGCGCGGCGCCGGTGCTGCAGGACCTGAAGGAGACCGGCGACAGCCTCTACTTCGCCGCCGACGAGCTGCTCGAGGACCTGAACAACCTCCTCAACCACCAGCTCTCGGTGGCCGCCCACGACACCAACGACGTGATGCGGGTGCTGACCATCTTCTCGGTCTTCTTCATGCCGCTCACCTTCATCGTCGGCGTCTACGGTATGAACTTCCACCACATGCCGGAGCTCACCTGGCACTACGGCTACCCCTTCGCGTTCGGGTTGATGTTCGTCACGGTGGTCGGCATCGGCCTCTGGTTCCGCAGCAAGGGGTGGATGAAGTGATGCAGGCGCTTCAGCGGCTGTTAACGCGCCGGCGCATCCATCCTGCGATATAGTCCCGCGCCGACCAGCAAACCCACCCCGCCAGGAGGACCTAGAATGCTCTCTGCCCGCACCGTACGCACTGCCCTCGCGTCCGTAGCTCTCATCACCCTATGCGCGGCCCCTCCCGCCGCCGCCACGGGCGGGGGCTCGGGCTCGGTGTCGCTCACCACCGCGGGCACCGCCTACGCCCAGAACTTCGACACGCTGGCCAACAGCGGGACCACGAACGTGCTGTCGCTGACGGGCTGGTACCTGAACGAGACCGGCACGGCCGCCAGGAACAACGGCCAGTACGGCGCCTCGACCGGTTCCGACACCGCGGGCGACGTCTATAGCTTCGGCGCGGCGGCCTCGTCCGAGCGCGCCTTCGGCACGCTGTTCAGCGGCACGCTGACACCCGTCATCGGGGCCCAGTTCACGAACAACACCGGTGTCACCATCACCAGCCTGAAGATCAGCTACACGGGTGAGATGTGGCGTGCCGGCGTGACCAACCGTAACGCCGCGGACCGGCTGGACTTCCAGCTCAGCACAACCGCGACCAGTCTGACGACCGGGACCTGGGCGGATCACAACTCGCTCGACTACAGCAGCTCGAACATCAACACGACCGCCGGGCCGGTGGTCGGCAACAATGCCGGCAACAACACCGCGGTCAGCGCCACCATCACCGGCCTCAGCATCGGCAACGGTGCCACCTTCTGGATCCGCTGGAACGACATCGACGTCTCCCCCGGTGCCGATGACGGTCTGGCGGTCGACGACTTCTCCATCACCCCCAACCCGCCGCCGGCGATCGCGCTGTCGGTCGACGACGTCAGCCACAGCGAGGGCAACGTCCTCACCACAACCTACACGTTCACGGTGACCGCGACCGCGGGCATCGGCAACGTCACCTTCGACATCAAGACGCAGGACGGCGTGGGGCCCTCCGGCGCCACCGCCCCTTCCGACTACACCGCCATCAACCTCACCGGACAGACGATCGCCGGCGGCGCCACCAAGACCTTCGACGTCCTGGTGAACGGCGACACCGGCTACGAATCCAACGAGACCTTCACCGTCAAGCTCTCGAACGCCGGCGGCGGCGTCATCTCGGACGACACCGGCGTCGGCACCATCACCAACGACGACCCCTTTGTCGGTCAGATCGGCGAGATCCAGGGGAGCGGCCTCGCTTCGCCGTTCGCGGGCCAGGCGGTCCGCACCCTCGACAACATCGTCACCGGCGTCACCAGCAATGGCTTCTTCATGCAGGACCCGGACGGCGACGGCAACGCCGCCACCTCGGACGGCATCTTCGTCTTCACCGGTGCGGCACCCACGGTTTCGGTCGGCGACCAGGTCGACGTGGACGCCACGGCCACGGAGTTCTTCAACCTCACCGAGCTCAATTCCGCGGTCGTCACCGTCGACTCCTCGGGCAACCCGCTGCCCGCGGCCGTCCTCTTCACCGAGATCGCCCCGGGAGTCTTCCTCCCGTCGCACGACCAGCCCTGGCCGTCCACCGAGCTCGAGCGCTTCGAGGGAATGCGGGTGCGCTTCGAGAACGGCCGCACCACCGGCCCCTCCAACGCCTTCGGCGAGGTCCAGGTGGTGGCCGACAACACTCGCGCCGTCCGCGAGCCGGGCATCGAGTACCCGGGCAAGCCCGGCCACGCGGTGATCTGGGACGGCAACCCCGAGATCTTCGCCATGGACCCCGACGGCTGCGGGCTGCCCGACGTCGACCTGCCGGCCAACTCGGTCATCCAGGTCGCCGAGGGCCCGCTGAGCTTCTCGTTCGGCGAGTACATGCTGTTCCCGACCACCTTGACCTACACGGCAGCCCCGCTGCCGGTGCCGGTCCGCGCCAAGAACCCCGGCGAGATGACTGTCGGCAGCCAGAACATGCTGCGGCTCTTCGACGACAACCCCTCGAATGGCCCCGACGACGAGATCAACTGCACCCCGGTCTACCAGGACCGGCTGGCCAAGGCCTCGGATCACATCCGCAACAACCTGCGCTCCCCGGACGTGCTGGCGCTCGAGGAAGTCGAAAACGTCGGCGTCTTACAGGACCTCGCCGCCAGGATCGCCCTCGATGATCCGTCGGTCGTCTACGCCGCCTATCTCCTGGAGGGGAGCGACATCGGCGGCATCGACACCGGCTTCCTGGTGCGGGACACCGTCACCGTGAACTCGGTGACCCAGGGCGACGCCACTCACGACTTCCTGAACCAGACGCTCAGCCTCAACGGAAGCAAGCTGCACGACCGTCCGCCGCTGGTGCTCGACGGCCAATACGTCGCCAACGGCGCCCCCTTCCCGATCACGGTCATCGGCATCCACAACCGTTCGCTGAGCGGAATCGACAGCGGCAGCACCAGCGACCAGAACCGGATCCGTCAGAAGCGCATGGAAGAGGCGCTGACGATCGCCGATTACATCCAAGACCTGCAGACCGCCGACAGCACGCGCCGCATCGTCCTGGTCGGCGACTTCAACGCCTACGAGTTCAGCGACGGCTACGCCGACGCCCTGGGCATCATCACCGGCGACCTGGACCCTAACGGCGCCATCCAGCAGGTCGTGCCGCCGACCTACATCCTGCCCGGCGAGGTCACGCCGATCGCCAGCTACGACCTCGTCAACCCGAACTTCCACAACTACACCAAGGACGAGCCCTTCTACGAGCGCTACTCGTTCATCTTCGGCGGCAGCGCCCAGGCGATCGACCATGCCGTGGCCAGCGCCAGCCTGGCCAGCTTCGTGCGCGACCTGGAGCACGCCCGTGGCAACGCCGACGGACCGACCGGCCCGACGCCGGTTGGCTGCCAGTTCTTCTCGCGCGTCTCCGACCACGACGGCGAGGTCCTTTACGTGATGACCGACTTCGACGCCGACGGCACTCCGGATGACAACGACCTCGACGACGATGACGACGGCGTGCCCGACGTGGACGACGCCTGCCCGCACTCCAACCCGCTGCAGACGACGGTGGTGATCGACGGCTGCGACACCGGCGTGCCCGACCAGTGGCTGCCCAGCGGCTGCTCCATCAGCGACACGCTCCTCAACATTGCCAACGCCGCCTGGAACCACGGACAGTACGTGAGCCAGGCCACGCAGTTCTTCCAGGACCTGCGCAAGGCGAACATCATCGACAACAAGCAGAAGGGCGACCTGACCCGGTGCGCCGCCTGGGCGAACCTGCCGTAGGTCGCGAACCAGACTTCGATCCAAGCGCGGGGGGGCGGCAACGCTCCCCCGCTTTCGTTTTGTGCGACCGGGTCTCTACTCCGAGCCGTCGGCCCTGGACACGTCCAGAGTCCGCTCGTCGTCGCGCCCCGACACGCGCAGCAGCCAGGGGTTGCAGCAGACCTCGCAGTCCTGCACCAGCGTGCCGGTGACGTCCGACTCCAGGTGGATCTCCAGCTCCTCGCCGCAGTAGGGACAGGTCACGAAGAACTCCTCGTCCACCGCGCGAGGATAAGCGCGCGCCGAACCGGACGCCGCTGGTTCGCGTAACCTCGCGGGACCAACCGGTCGCGGAGGTGTCCTCAATGCTGGAGATCCGCTCCCTCGGCAAGCGCTATGCGAGCGGCACCGTCGCTCTGCAGGACTTCACCCTCAGCGTGGGCGAGGGCGTGCTCGGCCTGCTGGGCCCCAACGGCGCCGGCAAGACGACGCTGATGTCGATCCTGGCCACCATCACCCGGCCCACGTCGGGGACCTTCGTCTGGGAGGGCGTCGACGGCGTCGCCGACCCGCTCGCCGTGCGCCGCACGCTCGGCTTCCTGCCGCAGGACTTCGGCGTCTACGAGCGGCTCACCGCGCGCGAGTTCCTGCGCTACCTGGGCCGCCTGAAGGGCGTGCGCGAGAAGGAGCTGACGCCGCGCATCGGCCAGCTGCTGGAGCTGGTCAACCTGCACGGCGCCGCCGACCGGCGGCTCGGCGGCTTCTCCGGCGGCATGCGGCAGCGCGTCGGCATCGCCCAGGCGCTGCTGGGAGACCCGAAGCTGCTGATCGTGGACGAGCCGACGGTGGGCCTCGACCCGGAGGAGCGCGTCCGCTTCCGCAACCTCCTCTCCGAGATCTCCGTCGGGCGCGTGGTGATCCTCTCGACGCACATCGTCTCCGACGTGGAGGCGGTGGCCTCGCTGATCGCGGTGATGCGCAAGGGTCGCCTGGTCACCTGCGCGAAACCCGAGGAGCTGCTGCGCCGGGCCGAGGGGCGCGTCTTCTCGGCGGTGGTGACCTCCGAGGCGCTGCCCGAGGTCCAGCGGCGCCTCGCCATCTCCGGAATGGTGCGCCGCGGCGACGGCGTCCACCTGCGCTACGTGGGCCGTGGCGCCGAGCTGCCGGGGGCGACCGCCGTCGAGCCGTCGCTGGAGGACGCCTACCTCCTCACCAACCTCGAGACCGACATCTCGGCGGCGGCGTGAGTCTCTGGTCGTCGGTCCTCGCCCAGGTGGCGGCCGAGGTGCGGACTCGCCTGCGCTCGACATCCACGCTCGTCGCCCTCGCCACCATGCTGGGGGCGTCCTATCTCTGCATCCCGGATCCCCGTGGCAGGGTGTCCTCGTTCTGCTGGACGACCGCCGAGGGAGTGCTCCAGGCGCCGGTCTACGACGCCGCCTACCTGAGCGTGGCCGGAGCGATCCTGGCCGGCATCTTTCTGATGATCCCGGCCTTCTACCTGGTGGCCGGCTCGGTCCGCCGCGACCGCGACTCGCGCGTGGGCGCCGTGCTGGCCGCCACGCCGCTCTCCAAGACCGCCTATCTGGCCGGCAAGGTCGCCGCCGGTACGGCGTACCTCGCCGTGCTGTCGTCGCTGGCACTGCCGATCGCGCTGCTGGCCTTCCTGCGCTGGGGCGTTGGGCCGTTCCACGCCGGCGCCTTCCTTCTGCCCTGGCTGCTGGTCCTGCCGGGGAGCGCCTTCATCGCCGCCATGGCGGTGCTCTTCGACGTGACGCCCGGCCTGCGCGGCCGAGCCGGACTGGTGACCTGGTTCTTCGCCGGGATGATGCTGACGATGGTCGTCCCCATGCAGCTCAGCGGCGGCCTGGGCCCGAACGCGCGCCGGACCAGCGGCGGCCTGGCGTTCGACCCAACCGGCAACGTCACGCTGCAGGTGCTCCTGGAGCGGGCCGCGCCGCCCGGGCACAAGGGCATCTCCAGCGGCATCACGATCCACAACCGGCCGTTCCCGCGCGTGCCATGGCCCGGCGTGTCGATCGGGGCCGGCCTCCTTCTGCTCCGCCTGGCGACCTCGCTGTGGACGGCGGTTCCGCTGCTCGTCGCCGTGCTCCTCTTCGACCGCTTCGATCCGGGCCGAGCCACATTGCGGTACCTACGGCACCGCGGAGATCGCCTCCGCCAAGTCTCCGGCGACCCCACCCCAGGCCAGCGCCCGGAAGCGGCGCCGCCGCCGGCAGCGCCTCTCCACATCGGAGAGCTGCCGCCGGTCACCACGGCTCCGTCATTCGCGGGCAGCGTGCTCGCCGAGGCGCTCCTTCTCTGGGAGACGTCCTCGGCGCTGAAGTGGGCGCTCCTCCTCGCCTCGCTGGGTGGCGCGGTCGCGCCGCCGGAGGTCTCCCGCGGCTTCGGCGCCGCCTTCCTGCTGCTGGTCATCCCGGTCATCTCCGAGGCGGCGGCGCGGGAAGACCTGGCCGGCACGCGCGGCCTCGTCTTCTCCCAGCCGGGCGTGCCGGCCTCGCCGGCGCTCTGGAAGCTGAGCGCGATCGCCGTGTTCCTGCTGGTCATGGCCGCGCCGCTGCTGCTGCGGTCCCTGGCCTCGCCGGCGGGCTTCGTGGCGCTGCTCACCGGGCTTCTGTTCGTGGCCGCCTTCGCCACCGGCGCCGGCGTGCTGACCGGCGGCGGCAAGCTCTTCTCGGGCCTCGGCATCGCCCTCTGGTATGCCGCTGCCAGCGGCCTGGGCCCGGCCGACTACTGCGGCGTCTTCGGCGGCGGCCTCGACGCCGGCACCCGCCTGGCGTATCTGGCGGCCGGCGCGCTGTTCGTGGCGGCGGCCCTCCTGCGGGAGCGGCGCGCGATGAGGCCTTGACATTACCGTGGTACCAATATACATTGGTAGATATGGGCAAGCCGGAACCGATCCCGGTCGAGCGCGTGCAGACCGGAGTGCGGCTGGAGAAGCGGCTGCTGAAGGTGCTGAAGGGGCTCGCCGAATACCACGACCTCTCCCTGGGCGACCTCCTGGAGGGGATCGTGCTCCACGCCTTCGAAGGCAAGGCGCCCTTCGGCGAGGAGTCGCTGAAGCGCATCGGCGAGCTGAAGAAGATCTACGGCCTCACCCTGGATGCCAGCGCCAGCCACCGGCTGGTGGAGGCGCGCCGCAAGGAGCGGAGAGCGTGAGCGGCGAGGAGCTGCTCACCGCGTTCGAGCAGGCGACGCTCCCGCCGGCCGAGTTCCGGCACGCGACGCACGTTCAGGTCGCCTGGTTGCTTCTGCGGCGAGATCCGATGCTGGAGGCCGCGGCGCGCTTCCGCGACGCGCTGCGTCGCTACGCCGCCTCGCTCGGTAAGCCCGGCCTCTACCACGAGACGATCACGCTGGCGTACCTCTTCCTGATCCACGAGCGGATGCACCGCTCCCCGGACGGCAGCTGGGAGGAGTTCGCGGCCGCCAACGCCGACCTCCTCGCCTGGCGCCCCTCGGTGCTCGACGTCTACTACCGGCCGGACACGCTGGCTTCCGAGATGGCCCGCGCCACCTTCGTCCTTCCGGACCGCGCCGTCGCTTGAAACGTCCGGCGCTGGCGGCGCTCCTCCTCCTGCTGGCGGCTCCGCCGCCAGGCCCGATCGCCTTCCAGGACGCGACGGGCGCCGCCGGCATCGCCTTCCGCTACCGGACCGACCTGCGGCACGGCCGCATGGTCGCGACGATGGGTGGCGGCGTCGCCGCCGGGGACTACGACGGCGACGGCGCGCTCGACCTCTTCTTCACCGGCTCGGCGGCCAGCGGCAAGCGGCCGCTGGAGGGCCCCTGCGGCGCGCTCTACCGCAACCGCGGCGACGGCTCGTTCGAGGACGCCACCGCGCGCGCCGGTATCCGCTCCTGCGGCTGGACGCTGGGCGCCCACTTCGTGGACGTCGACTCCGACGGCGCTCCCGACCTGGTGGTGACCGGCCTCGGCAAGACGTCGCTGTTCCACAACCGCCGCGACGGCATTTTCGAGGAACGCTCCGAGGCCGCCGGCCTCGTCGCCACGCGCTTCGCCGTCGGCCTGGCCGCCGGAGACGTGAACGGCGACGGGCGCGTCGACCTCTACGTCGTGAACTACCTCGACACCGACGCGGAGCGCGAGCGCGCCGTGAACGGACCGATGCGCTTCCCCGAGGAGTACCAGGGCCAGGAGGCGCTGCTCTTCGTGCAGGGCGAGGACGGGCGCTTCCGCGAGAGCGCCGCGTCCGCCGGCGTGGCGAACCGCGGCGGCAAGGGGCTGGGGGCGCTCTTCTTCGACTACGACGCGGACGGCAAGCCGGACCTCTTCGTCGCCAACGACCGCGCCGCCAACGTCCTCTATCGCGGCCTCGGCGCCGGCAGGTTCCAGGACGTCACGCTGGAGACCGGGGCCGGCGCCCGCGACCACCCGATCCCGCGCGCCGGCATGGGCATCGCGATGGGTGACGCCGACGGCGACGGTTTCCTCGACCTCTTCGTCACGAACTTCGGCGGCGAGCCGATCACGCTCTACCGCAGCGTCCGCGGGCAGCTCTTCGAGGAAGGGACCGAGGCCGCCGGGATCGCCGCCGGCTCGCTCCCCTACGTGCGGTGGGGCACCGACCTCACCGACCTCGACGACGACGGCTGGCCGGACCTGGTCGCCGTCTCCGGGCACCTGGTGCCGAGCGGTCTCCTCTCGCACGCCCGCATGTTCCGGCCGGGAGGTCTCGGCTCGTACGGGGGCGGCACCCACCGCTACGAGCAGCCGCCGGTCGTGTGGCGGAACCTGGGGGGCGGGCGCTTCACCGACGTGAGCGCCCAGGCCGGCGACTTCGCCAAGCTGCGCCTGGCCGGCCGCGGCCTGGCGGCCGGCGACTTCGACGGCGACGGGCGGGTGGACCTGGCGATCGCCGCCGTCTCCGGTGGCGTCCGGCTGCTGCGCAACCGTTCGAGCTCCAACCATCACGCGCTGGAGATCCGGCCGGAACCAGACTCGCACCGTACCGCGCTGGGCACCAAGGTGATCGTCACCGCCGGCGGGCGACGCCAGGTGCAGGAGTTCGTGCTGCGCCCCTCGTACGCGTCGGGCTCCTGGACGCCGCTGCACTTCGGCCTCGGCGAGGCGACCCGCGCCCTGGTGGAGGTGATCCCGCCCGGCGCGACCGAGCCCGCCCAGCGCTTCGAGGACGTCGCTGCGGACCGGCTCTACCAGCTGCGCGACCGCAAGCTGTACGAGCGCAAGATCTTCCGGCGAGCCTTGAAGGTTGACTTCCCCCTCCCTCCCCCCTAGCGTAGGCAGAGGATTTCCAAAGACAGTGGGGGGAAGATGAAGAGCAAAGCCACGCTTCTCATGTTTCTCATGGCCCTGGTTCCCTCGATCGCGCTGGCGGGGGCCACAGCGCCGGCCACCAATGTCCCGACGCTGGGCGAGGCGGGCCTCGTGACGCTCGGCCTCGGCCTCCTGGGCGGCGGGATGGTAATCCTCCGCAACAGGCGCCGCTGAGGCTCGGGTTCCTCGGCCGCCAGGCCGAGGCGTTCGCGTTCGTGCTGGCCGGCCGGCCGATCCGCCTGATGGCGGTCATGCTCGCTTTTTGCATTACCGCCTGGCTCCTGGTTCCCGTGCACGAGCTCCTCCACGCGGCGGGCTGCGCCGCCACGGGCGGCCGGGTCGGCCGCCTCGAGATCTCACCGGCGTTTGGAGGGTCGGTCCTAGCACGGGTGTTCCCCTGGGTCGTCTCCGGCGGCGACTATGCGGGCCGCCTGGCCGCGTTCCAGCCGGCCGGCGACTTGTCGTACCTGGCGACCGTGCTGGCGCCTCACGTGCTCCTGGCGGCGGGCGGCGCCGCGATCGCGCGGGCGGCGGTGAAGAGGCGGAGCCCGTACCTGTTCGGCACCGGTGTCGCCGCGGCCGCCCAGCCGATCGCCTCCCTGAACGGCGACATGTACGAGGCCGCCTCCATCCCGCTGACGCGCGCCGCGAGGTCGCTCGGACTCTCACGCGCGCTCGAGCTGCGCGGGGACGACGTCGCGCTCGTCGCCCGGCACGCCGCGGCGATCGGCTCGGCTGCCGCCTGGCTCCTCTTCACCCTCGGCTGCGCGCTCGGCGTCGTCCTCGCCCTCCTTCTCCTGCGCGCCTCCGGCGGCGTCGCGCCCCGCGGGGTGATGGGCACGCCGTGATCCCCCCACGGCCGGCCGCTCCTCCGCGCTTCACGCGCCGCGATGCGGTGAGCGCGGGCGCCGGCGCGCTCTCGCTCGGAACGGGTCTCTTCATCCTCCGGCGCGTGCTCCTGCCGTCGCGGCTCTCTCCGGAGGAGCGTGAGACCTTCGCGGCGGTCCTCGACGTGCTCCTTCCCGACGGGACGTTCCCGGGCCACCGTGCCACCGGCGTCCTGGCGCCGCTCCTCTCGGAGCTCGAGTCGCGCCGGCAGACGCGGCGCGCGCTCGCCGACGGCGTGCGCCTCCTCGACCGCGAGGCGCGCGCGCGGGGCGCCGCCTCGTTCCGCGCCCTCCCGGAGCCTGCGGGCGCGGAGATCCTCGAGAGGTGGAGCTCCGAGGAGACCGGCACGATCCGGAGGTTCTTCTTCCAGGTGGTGCGTGGCCGGGCCATGGAGCTCCACTACGCTCACCCCGCGAGCTGGAAGCCGCTCCGCTTCGGCGGGCCGCCGCAGCCCGACGGCCACTTCGACTACGCCGAACCCCCACGTGCCTGAGCCCGAGTCCGACGTCCTCATCGTCGGCGCCGGCGCGGGCGGCCTGGCGGCGGCGTGGCGGCTCGTCAGCCGCGGAGCGCGCGTGACGCTCCTCGAGGCGGGGCGGCGCTACCGGGCGCAGCGCGATTACCCGCAGACGCGCGCGGATTTCGAGATCCAGGAGTTCCCCTACGACGCTCTCTCCGACGAACGCGGGAAGCCGCGCTACGGGTTCGGGAGCGCGCAGCGCGTCGAGGACTCGTGGAGACCGTACCGCTCGTTCCACGCCGTGGAGGGCCCGGAGACCGGCGACCGGCGCCGCTACGTCGGCTACAGCCACGTTCGCGGAGTGGGTGGGACGACACTCCACTTCCAGGGCGAGTCGCACCGCTACCATCCCGACTCGCTCCGGATGGCGTCGCTCTTCGGCGTGGGCGTCGACTGGCCGCTCGACTACCCGGAGCTGGAGCGCTACTACGACCTGGCGGAGCGCTGCATCGGTGTCGCCGCGCCCTCCGAGAACCCGTTTCGCCCGCGCGCGAGCTCGCCGGTCCTCCCGCCCCACCCGCTCTCGTACGCGAGCGCCCGCCTGGCGCCGGCCTTCGCGCGCGCCGGCCTGACGCTGATCCCGAACGCGCTGGCGATCCTCTCTCGCGTCTATGCGGGCCGCCCGCCGTGCAACTACTGCAATGCCTGCGCGCAGGGGTGCCCGCTCGGCGACAAGGGGAGCGCGGACGTGACGTTCCTGCCCGCCGCACGCGCGACCGGCCGTCTCGACCTCGTGACCGAGGCTCAGGCGTTGCGCATCGAGCTCGACCGCGCCGGGAAGGCGCGAGGCGTGGTCTGGGCGGACGCGCACGGGGTGGAGCGCCGCGCCGCGGCGCGCTGGCTGGTGCTCGCGGGCGGCGCCATCGAGACGCCGCGCCTGCTCCTGGCGTCGGCGTCGCGCACCTTTCCGAACGGCATCGGGAACGGCTCGGGACAGGTCGGCGGGAACCTGACGGAGCTCCTCTTCTGGGCGGGCGTCGCGCTCCTGCCCGAGCGGGTCGACGCGCACCGGGGGCAGCCGATCGACGGCTGCGCGTGGAACCGCTCCGTCCCGAGCGCGCACCCGTCCGGATGGGTCGGGGGATTCCGGGTCGCCGCGGCGCACGGCGGTGCCGGCATCCGCGGGCCGGTGGCCTACGCTCGACGCTTCGTGCCCGGCTTCGGCGCCGCCCATCAGCGCCGGATGGCGGAGCTGTTCGGGCGCGCGGTGAGCGTGCACTGCGTCGGAGACTGGCTGCCGAACGCCGCGACGCGCGTCGACCTCGACCCGATTCTGCGGGACCGGTTCGGACAGCCAGTGGCACGCATCACGTCGCACCTGGGCGAGAACGAACGGAGGCTCGTGAAGGAGATGGCGGACACGGGACGCGGCGTGCTCTCCGGCGCCGGCGGGCGCATCGTCGAGGAGCAGACGGCGCTCGATCTCTTCTGGGCCTCGCACGTCCTCGGCACATGCCGAATCGGATCCGACCCGCGCTCGTCGGTCGCGGACCCCGGCGGCTTCTGCCACGAGGTGCCGAACCTCGCGTTCGCCGACGGCTCGCTCGTCCCGTCGAGCGGCAGCGGGGACGCGCCGAGCCTGACGATCGCGGCGCTCGCCCTCCGGACGGCGGATCGGCTCGCCGAAAAAGCGCTCGGCCGGTCTTGACTCACGCCTAACTTACGCCTTAAGGTCCGGGCATGGCCGGGCCGCCGACACGCGACATGCTGGGGCGGCTCGGGCCGATCGTCTCGGCCGGCGCTGTCAAGGAGAAGCTGCGCAAGCGCACTTATCTTGATCCGGGGGGGCTCCGAGACCGCCCCCCCGGCTCCCCTGGCCAGGCGGGACGCGCACGTGACATCCGCCGCTATGCCGAGCTGCGCGCCGCCTCGGCCTTCTCGTTCCTGAACGGCGCCTCGCTGCCGGAAGACCTCGTGGCCGAGGCGTCGCGCCGCGAGCTGCCCGCGATGGCGTTGGTGGACGTCGGCGGGGTCTACGGCGCGCCGCGCTTCTACAAGGCCGCGCGCCAGGCGGGCATCAGGGCGCTGGTCGGAGCGGAAGTGAAGCTGGATCCGGCAGCGGGCACACTGACGGACGCCTCTCCCCCGCTGCGGCCCCTGAGCGCCGGCGTGCCGGCGGGCGCGTTCCGCTTCCCCGAGGAGGGGCCGCGACTCTCGCTGCTGGTCGAGAGCCGCACCGGCTACCGCAACCTCTGCAAGCTCATCACCGCCGGCGCGCGGGGCAAGCCCAAGGGTGAAGGCCGCGTGACCTGGCAGCAGCTCGCCGAGCACGCCGAGGGGCTCCACCTGCTGACCGGCGGCGAGGAGAGCCTCGTCTCGCGCGCGCTCTGGAGGGACGGCCTCGAAGCCGCCGAGCGCGAGCTCGTCCGCCTGGCAGGACTGTTCCCGCAGCGGCTGCACGTCGAGCTGCAGCGCCACCGCATCCGCGAGGAAGAGCACCAGAACCAGGCGCTCCTGGCGCTGGCGTCGCGCCTCCGCCTGCCGGTCGTGGCCACCTCGGGCATCAAGTACGCGACCCGCGAGGACCGCCAGCTCTACGACGTCCTCACCTGCATCCGCAACCACACCAACGTGGACGGCGGCGGGCGCAAGCTGGAGATCAACAGCGAGCGCTGCACCCGCAGCCCGCGCGAGATGGGCGAGCTCTTCGACGACTTGCCGGGCGTGCTGGAGACGAGCGCCGACCTCGCCGACCGCCTGCAGTTCACGCTGGCCGACCTCGGCTACCGCTTCCCGCTCTACGCCGTACCGCCGGGCGAGACCCTGTCGTCCTACCTCCGCCAGGTGACCTGGGAGGGCGCGCAGCTCCGTTTCCGCCCGATGACGCCGCGCGCCCAGGCGCAGGTCGAGAAGGAGCTGGCGCTCATCGAGAAGCTCGACCTGGCCGGCTACTTCCTCATCGTCTGGGACATCGTGCAGTTCTGCCAGCGGGAACGGATCCTGGTGCAGGGGCGCGGCTCGGCGGCCAACAGCGCGGTCTGCTACGCGCTCTCCATCACCGCCGTCGACCCGGTGCGCATGGACCTCCTCTTCGAGCGCTTCCTCTCCGAGGAGCGCGGCGAGTGGCCCGACGTCGACCTCGACCTCCCCTCCGGCGATCAGCGCGAGAAGGTGATCCAGTACGTCTACAAGCGTTACGGCCCGCACGGCGCGGCGATGACCGCCAACGTCATCACCTACCGCGACCGCTCGGCGGTGCGCGAGACGGCCAAGGCGCTCGGCTATTCCGCCGAGCAGGTCGACCGGCTCGCCAAGCAGCTCGCCCATTTCTCCTGGGGAGAGTTCCGGGACGGCGAGAACCCCGACTTCCACAAGGAGGTGCTGGCCGCCGGCTTCGACCCCGCTGACGCGCGCATCCGCCACTTCGCGCGGCTCTACCGGAGGATCCAGAACCTGCCGCGCCACCTGGGGCAGCACTCCGGCGGCATGGTGATCGCGGCCGGGCGCCTCGACGAGGTCGTGCCGCTGGAGCCGGCCGCCATGGAGGGGCGGGTGGTGGTGCAGTGGGACAAGGACGACTGCGCCGACCTGGGCATCGTGAAGGTCGACCTCCTCGGCCTCGGCATGCTGAACGCGATCGAGGAGATGGTGCCGATGATCCGCGCCCACGAGGGGGTGGTGGTGGACCTGGCGCACCTGCCGCAGGACGACCCGGCGGTCTACAAGATGCTGAACGAGGCCGACACCATCGGCACCTTCCAGGTGGAGAGCCGCGCCCAGATGGCCTCGCTGCCGCGCCACGCGCCGAAGGTCTTCTACGACATCGTGGTGCAGGTGGCCATCATCCGCCCCGGCCCGATCGTGGGCGGCATGGTGCACCCCTTCTTCGACCGCCGCCGCGGCAAGGAGCCGGTCACCTACCCGCACCCGTCGCTGGAGCCGATCCTGGCGCGCACGCTGGGCGTGCCGCTCTTCCAGGAGCAGCTCCTGCGCATCGCCATGGTGGCGGCCGGCTTCACCGGCGGCGAGGCCGAGGAGCTGCGGCGCGCCATGGGTTTCAAGCGCTCCATGGAGCGGATGGAGGCGATCGTCGGGCGGCTGCACGCCGGCATGACCGAGCGCGGCATCGACGCCGCCGCCCAGGAGCAGATCGTCAAGTCGATCACCAGCTTCGCGCTCTACGGCTTCCCGGAATCGCACGCTGCCAGCTTCGCGCTCATCGCCTACGCCAGCTGCTACCTGAAGGCGCACCATCCGGCCGCCTTCTACGCCGCGCTCCTGAACGCCTGGCCGATGGGCTTCTACCACCCGGCCACCCTGGTGAAGGACGCGCAGCGCCACGGCACGCCCGCCTTCCCGGTGGACGTGACGAAGTCGGGCTGGCGCTGCCGCTGGGAGCGGGATGGCAAGTCGGGCGTGCCCGGCTTCCGCGTCGGCCTGCGCTACGTGAAAGGCCTCAAGCAGGCGACCGGCGAGACGATCGAGCGCGAGCGCGGCAAGGCGCCGTTCCTCGGCCTCGCCGACCTGAAGCGCCGCTGCGCGCTTCGCGCCGACGAGCTCGACCGCCTGGCCTACGCCGGTGCGCTGGCTTCCCTGGCCTCGATGGGGAAGGGCGCCACCCGGCGGGCGGCGGTGTGGCAGGTGGCCGAGGTCGCGCGCCCCGCCGGGGAGCTCTTCGACGGCGACGAGCCGCAGGGCGCCTCGCCGCTGCCGGAGATGAGCCGGGTCGCCGAGACGCTGGCCGACTACGACGCGACCGGCGTCACCACCGGCCCGCACCTGATGGAGCACGTCCGCGCCGAGCTGACGCGCCGCGGCATCCTCTCGGCCGCCGACGTGGGGCGCCGGCGCGAGGGGGAGACGGTGCGCACCGCCGGGTCGGTCATTGTTCGTCAACGTCCCGGTACGGCGAAAGGCTTCGTCTTCCTCTCGCTGGAAGACGAGACCGGCATCGTGCAGGCGATCATCCGCCCCGACCTCTTCGCCGAGCACCGCGCGCTGATCGTCGGCTCCTCGAGCCTGGTGGTGGAGGGGCGCGTCCAGAAGCTGGACGGCACGCTCTCGGTGAAGGCGACGCGCTTCTGGCGGCTGCCGCTGGAGGGCGAAGTGCCCAGCCACGACTTCAGGTAGTACAAGGGTTTCTTGTGCCGTTGAGGCCGCGCCTGGCGGCGCGGCGGAGATCGCCTCCGCCAAGTCTCCGGCTTGGCCGTTGAGGCCGCGCCTGGCGGCGCGGCGGAGATCGCCTCCGCCAAGTCTCCGGCTTGGCCGTTGAGGCCGCGCCTGGCGGCGCGGCGGAGATCGCCTCCGCCAAGTCTCCGGCGACCCGCTCTGCTGTCCACCCCGCTAAGATCGTGAGCCGTGACCGACCGGCAGGCGTTCGTGCTCCTCACGCTCGTCGCGGGCATGCGTTCCCGCCCCGGCGAGTCCACCCGCTTCGCCTACCTGCGCGGGCGCGTGCACGAGGGGCAGAAGGTCAAGATCATGCATCCCGGTCTCGCCGGCACCGTCGAGGCGGCGCTCTCCGACATCCGAGCGCTGGCGCGCGAGGGCCTGGTGAGCATCGACCACGAGGACTCGATGTTCGGGATGATCGACATCACCCCGGCAGGCACCCGCGCGGCGGACGCTCTGGGACACGACAGCGAGGGCTGATGGCGGGCTGAATGAACGGGAAGCGGCTCCGGCCTGGCGGGGGAGTCCGCTCTGAGCCGGAGCCTGGATCACGGCGGGGTGGGCCGTGGCTTCCCGCGTGTCGTTCGTGATGTGGTCTTCTAGACGGTCGCCGCCGGCTCTCCGTCGATCTCGGAGCTGCGGCGGCTGCTGAGATAGAGGCCGGCGGCCGCGGCGGCTCCGAGGAGGCCGAGCGCCACCGGCAGCGCCGCCTTCCGCCAGAGGGGCTCGGGCTTCACGATGTGCAGCCGCTGACCGGCACGGCGCGCCGCAGGCATCGCCTCCTTGTCAAGGAACTGCACCAGCCCCTCCAACCCCACTCGAAGCAACTTGTTCAGGTCGAGCTTGCTGAGGTCCAACATACTTTGCCTCCTGGATGTCCGGACCGCCCTGCGGCATGACGGCCGACGCGCGGACGATGAAACGTTTGGGTGCGTTGCCGACGTAGTTGAACGGATAGCAGGTCACCAGCGTCAGCACGTCGCGGTTGGACGACGCCAGCACCCGAGTGGTGGTCGGTGTCACCACCTCGATGAAGTCGACCCGGTATTCGTACGTCTTCAGCGGCGTGTGGATCAGGATGCGATCGCGACGGCGCACGTTCTTCAGATCCCTGAAGAAGGAGTCCCGGTGCGCCGCCAGCGCGACGTTGCCGCGCTGGCCGGGGCGCGCCGTGCCCGGGATGTGTCCGACGGCGATCTTGAGCGTGTGAGAGTCGACCCCTTCGCGGACCACCGCCGAGACGCCGATCCGCGGGACCTCCACGATTCCGATCACTGCCGGGTCGATGTCCTTCTGCTGGTGGTTCTCGATGGCGCGCGCCTGGCGCGCCTGATAGATGCGCGCGCTCGACAGCGTTGCCACGGCGTTGCCCAGCAGCACCAGCCCGGAGAGCCAGAGCAGCTTTTCGATTCGCCGTAGCCAGGGACGCTGCCGTGCGCGCACGCGTTGTTACTCGGAGGCGCCTTAACGGGTGAAGATGCGGATGGCGGCCGCCACGGCGATCGTCAGCAGGCCGAGGAGCGCCTTGAGCGGGGTGTTGCTGCCGGTCTTGGGGAGCCGATCGGGCACGCGGGCCTCGGCCACCATCGGCGCGGGCTCGGGAGCCGGCGGCGCGACGACCGGAGCCGGGGCCTCGGCCTTGACGACCGGCGGTTCCACCGTGGTGGTCACGGCCGACTCGTAATCGGACTCCTTGGTGCCCTCCGGGATCGAGACGACGGAGGCCTGCGAGGTGGTCGCCAGCTCGAGCGCGCGGCCCTTCGGATAGATGATGTCCTGACCGGTGATCGCGTCAGCGGCGATCCAGGTGCGCAGCGCCTTCGGCTGGCCCGGCGCGGCCGGGAAGTAGACGAAGCGGCTGACCGGCGTGATCTCCTCTTCCTTGATCGGATGCGGAGTCGCCAGCGCGGTCGCGAAGACCTGGCTCTGGTTCTCGTTGGTAATCTTTACGATCGACCGATGATCTTTGAGCTCCACGACCTTGATGAAGTACGTGCCGGGCTGCAGCACGTAGCCGCCGACGTCGATCGCCTCGGTCACGGTGAAGATGGACTTCTCACGGTTGATCTGCGCATTGGCTGACGCTCCGGCGAGCACCAGCAGCGCGGCGAATCCGAATACGGTCATCTGCCTCAAGAATCTCATCGCTGCTCCTTTCCTTTCATCGCGATAGCTCGGGCTCATGCCCCACCACACCCGAGCAACGACAGTGCCAAGGTCGGGAACCAAAGCGGCCGCTCGAGTGGCAAAACTCTTGCTCACGGCGGCCGACTGGCATCGCGATTGAAGAGGACATGCCGGAGGGTCGCGATGCGTAATCGCAAATGGGCACTTCTCCTCCTCCTCTTCCTCGCTCTGGGCAGCCTCGTTCCCGCGCAGCCGGCCGCCGCGAGCGTCAGCGTCAGCATCTCCTTCTTCTACGATCACCTCTCCCCGTACGGTGAGTGGGTCGTCGTCAACGACTACGGCCGCTGCTGGCGGCCGCTGCGCGTGGCCAGGACCTGGCACCCCTACGTGAATGGCCGCTGGTACTACACCGACTACGGTTGGACCTGGGCCTCCTACGATCGCTGGGGCGGCGACACCTACCACTACGGCACCTGGGTCTGGACCGACGACTACGGCTGGATCTGGGTACCCGGGACGGTGTGGGCCCCGGCCTGGGTGACCTGGTACGTGAGCGACTCGTACGTAGGCTGGGCGCCGGTTCCCGCGTCGTTCGTGGTGAGCACCAGCGGATATGCCGGCCCGCCCATCACGTCGAGCTACAACTCCTATGTCTTCGTACCGGCGACGCAGTTCGTCACCGCCAGCAACGTGAGCTCGGTGCGGGTGGCGCCGGCGCAGACCACCGCGATCGTCGCGCAGGCGCAGCCGGTCACCAGCTTCGCGGTCCGCGGCGGCGTGCTCTCGAACACCGGGCCGTCGCTGCCGCTCATCGAGCGCGCCAGCAGGCACCAGGTCCACAAGGCCGGCCTGCAGGCGGCACGCGTGCGACCGGCGCGCTTCTCGGGCGGCAGCGGGCGCGCGGCGGTCATCGCGCCGAAGGCGGAGCTGGAGCGAGCGATCGGCGCGCGGATGTCGTCGAAGGTGGCCAAGGCCGAGCGCAGCGCGCCGCACGCGGCCGCGCCGCCCGCCCGGGTGGAGCGCGGGCGGCCGGAGGTCGCGTCCCGGCACGTCTCACCGCGTCATCAGGCCGAGCCTCGCCACGTGGCGCCCGGCCGCGGACGTGACCGCCACGAGCAGCGTCTGGCGCCGGGCAGGGGGCAGGACCGGCACGAGAAGCGCCTCGCGCCGGTCTACGCCGAGCCGCGCGCGCGGCAGCACTGGCGCGGCCCCGTCCAGCGCTCCTTCCAGCCGGAGCCGATACGCCAACCCCGGCCGGTGCCGGTGCATCGGATGGAGGCACCCCCACGCATGAATGAGCAACCGCCGCGCGGCCACGGACACGAGCAGGGCCCGGGGCGCTCGATGGCGCCGGCTCCGCCGCCGATGGACGGCGGACCGGGCCGCGGTCACGGCGGGCCTCCGCCGGGACACGGTGGCGGCGGACCTCCCGGGCAGGCCAAGGAGCACGGAAAACCGGGCCGCCAGGGATGAGGGTCCCCGCGGCCCTCACCGTCGGCGCGCTGCTTCTTTCGACGGGTGTGCGGCGCGCCGAGGCCGCGCACCCTCCGCGGGACTCCGTCTGGGACGCCCGCACCAGCGTCTCGTACCGGGGCGGCCCCTTCTTCGTGTCCCGCCCGACGGGCGCGCGCGAGGCGGTCTGCTCGCCGGCGACCTGCGACGACTTCGTGCTGGAGGTCGCCTTCAGCGCGGACTACGTGACGACGCACCCCGGCGAGTCGATCACCGTCAGCCTGGAGTGGCCGACCGCTTCCAACGACTTCGACCTCTACGTGCTCGACGCCAACGGGCAGGAGCTCACGCGCTCGGCGACGACGGCCGTTCCCGAGGTGGCCCGCGTCCCGCTCTCGGCGGGCCCGTACCGGCTCACGGTGCGCGTGGTGCCGATCAAGGTGCGCGGCGAGAGCTTCACCACGAACATCTCGGTGTCGGCGGCACCGGCGAGACCTCCGGAGGCCAGCCCGCTGGGCGGTCCGGAGGTCCACCGCTGATGTCCTAGACTGGCCCGAACGGAGGTCTCATGCGGCGACGCTCACTCCTTCACTCCGTCCTTCCGGTGCTCCTCTGCCTCGCCGGCGGGCCGCGTCCCGCGGCGACCGAGGGCCGCAGGGCGACGTGCAAGTTCAGCAACCCGTCCTTCTCCGGCTTTTGCAGCGAGACGGTGGAGGTGGGCGACGGCCAGACGGCTACCCAGGCGTGCCGCGTCGTGCTCACCTGCCTCAACGATTCCACGTGTACCAAGACGTACTGCTCGGCAACCACCATCCGCACCGGGTGGCGGCTGGAGCAGGCGACTCCGACCGCCCGCTAGCCGCTGAACGAGTCAGAGTGGTCCGATGGCAAGGCGGAGGAGGGAGCCGACTGAGGCGTGGCAGCGCCACGCCGCAGGGAGTGCGATCGACGACAACGCCGCCAGCGGGCCGCTATGACTCGTTCAGCCCTTCCAGGCGCCGAGCTGCTTGCGCAGCTCGACGAGCTGTCCGAGATGGTAGGCGTTGTGGTCGGCGGCCAGCAGTATCTCGCGCAGGTAGGTGCGCCCCTCGCCGTGCGGGATCGCCGCGGTGAGGTCTCGGGTCGTGTCGCGCACCAGGTCGCCCAGCCCGCGGAGATCGTCGAGGAAGCGCCGCACCGAGCCGTCCCACTGCTCGTCGCCGACCGACTCCACCGGTGCCGGCCAGTAGCCTTCCGGCCACTTCGGTGACGTCCACGCCCCGTCGAGGGTGTAGCGCAGGATGTCCTCCTGCGCCAGGCGTAGATGCTCCAGCAGCTCCCAGGGAGAGTGGGAGCCGTTGACCCGCGCGGCGCGCAGCCCGGCGGGCAGGCGCTCGAGGGCCTTGGAGGCGGCGACGTGCGCCGAACCTCCCTCGAGCAGCTCCAGCAGGTCCTTCCGGAACGATGCTTCGTCCATGCGGCAATTCTAGGCGCGGCCCTTGCAGCTTCACCCGCGGGGGAGGGCTCGGGGAAAAAGGAGAGACACATGGACAGTCAGACTGCTCTGATCATCCTGGGGGCGATCGTCGTGATCGCGATCGCCGCCGCCGCTTACCTCCTGGGCACCAAGCGTCGCTCTCTGCACCTGGCCGAACGCTTCGGCCCCGAGTACGAGCGCGAAGTGGCTCGCACCGGCGACCCGAGGAAGGCCGAGGCCGAGCTGGCGCAGCGCGAGAAGCGGGTGAAGAAGCTCGAGATCAAGCCGCTGGCGCACGAAGCGGTCGAGCGGTACATCAAGTCGTGGAAGAACATCCAGGCGCGCTTCGTGGACGAGCCGGGGCCCGCGGTGAGCGAGGCGGACGGCCTGGTACGCAAGGTCATGGAGCAGCGCGGATACCCGATGGGCACCTTCGAGCAGCGCGTCGCCGACATCTCGGTCGACCACCCTCACGTCGTGGAGCACTACCGCGCCGCGCACACCATCGCGCTCTCGCGCGACAAGGGAGAGGCGTCGACCGAGGACCTGAGGCAGGCCTTCCTGCACTACCGGGCGCTCTTCGACGAGCTGCTGGAGGTCGCGCCGGCCGAGGTGGTGGTCACCCATCCCTGAGCCGGCGACGTGCCGATCGGCGGGGAGCTCGCGGTTCGGCGGCCGCTACACCGCCTGCATCAGCAGGCAGGCGTTGGTGCCGCCGAACCCGAACGAGTTCGACAGGCCGATACGCAGCTTCTTCTCACGCGCCGTGTTGGGCGTGTAGTCGAGGTCGCACTCCGGGTCCGGCGTCTCGTAGTTGATGGTCGGCGGGATGACCCCGTACCGGAGCGCCATCGCCAGGACCGCGGCTTCCAGCCCGCCGGCGGCGCCCAGCAGGTGCCCGGTCATCGACTTCGTGGAGGAGACCGACAGCTCCGAGGCATGGGCCCCGAACAGGCGCTTGAGCGCGATCGTCTCGATCTTGTCTCCGGCCGGCGTGGAGGTGCCGTGCGCGTTGACGTAGTCGACGTCGCCCGGATCGGTGCCGGCGTCAGCCAGCGTGTTGCGCATGACCCGGAACGGGCCGTCGCCGTCCTCGGACGGGGCGGAGATGTGGTAGGCGTCGCCCGACATCCCGTAGCCGGTCACCTCGGCATAGATCGAAGCCCCGCGCGTCATCGCCTGCCCCATCTCCTCCAGCACGACGATGCCGGCGCCCTCGCTCAGGACGAAGCCGTCGCGCTCCTTGTCCCAGGGGCGCGAGGCGCGCTGCGGCTCGTCGTTGCGGGTGGAGAGCGCGCGCATCGCCGCGAACCCCCCGACCGCCAGCGGGGTGATGACCGATTCCGTGCCGCCGGCGATCATGGCGTCGGCGTCGCCGCGGCGGATGATGTTCACCGCGTCGCCGATCGCGTGGGCCGAGGTCGCGCAGGCCGTTACCGTGCAGGTGTTGGGCCCCTTGGCGCCGGTGAGGATGGAGACCAGGCCGGACGACATGTTGGCGATGAGGCCGGGGATGAAGAAGGGGCTGATGCGCCGCGGCCCCTTCTCCAGCACCACCTTGTGCATCTCCTCGATGAGCGGCAGCCCGCCGATGCCCGACCCGATGCAGGTGCCGACCCGTTCGGCGTTCTCGTCGGTGATCACCAGGCCCGACTCGCGGATCGCCTCCATCGCGGCGCCCACGCCGTAATGGATGAACGTGTCGAACTTCTTGATCTCCTTCTTCTCGAGGACCGTCGACGGGTCGAAGCCCTTCACCTCGCCGGCGATGCGGCAGGCGTACGCCGAGGCGTCGAAACGGGTGATCGGGCCGATGCCCGACCGGCCGGCGATGAGACCTTCCCAGGTCTCTCGCGCGTTCAGCCCGAGGGGCGAGATGATCCCGATGCCGGTGAGGACCACTCGGCGCCGGCCGCGCCGGTCCAGGTACTGTTCGGAGGCCACGTCTGTGGTTGTCTCGAGAGGTCCTTCGGCGCTCAGGCGGGCTTGGCGTGCGACTCGATGTAGGAGACGGCGTCCTTGACCTTCTGGATCTTCTCGGCGTCCTCATCGGGGATCTCGATGCCGAAGGCTTCCTCGAAGGCCATGACGAGCTCCACCGTATCGAGCGAGTCGGCGCCGAGGTCGTCCACGAACGAGGCCTCCGGCTTCACCTCTTCGGCCTGCACGCCGAGTTGCTGAACGATGATTCCCTTGACCTTTTCCTCAATGGACTCCGACATCAATTACTCCTCCCTCGATTTCCGGAAGCCGGCGCATTCTCCCTTCAGAGAGCCGGTACTGCAAGCTTACGCGATATACAGGCCGCCGCTGACGTTCAGGCAGGTGCCGGTGACGTAGGCTCCCAGCTCGGAGGCCAGGTAGAGCACGGCCCCGGCCACGTCGTCGCCGCTGCCCAGGCGACCGAGCACGATCTCCCGGGAGAGCGCCTTCCGCTGCTCCTCGTTCAGGCGGTCGGTCATCGCCGTCTCGATGTAGCCGGGCGCCACGGCGTTCACGGTGATGCCGCGCGAGCCGATCTCGCGGGCCAGCGCCTTGGTGAAGCCCAGGACGCCCGCCTTGGCGGCGGCGTAGTTCGTCTGCCCGGCGTTCCCCATCAGCCCCACCACCGAGGTGATGTTCACGATCCGGCCGCCGCTCCTCTTCTTGATCATCAGCTTGGCGGCCTCCTGCGAGACCAGGAAGACCCCGGTGAGGTCGGTGCCGATGACGCGGTCCCAGGAGTCCTTGGCCATCCGCAGGATGAGACCGTCCTCGGTGATCCCGGCGTTGTTGACGGCGATGTCGAGCTTCCCGTGGCGCGCCGCGATGTCCTTGAAGAGCGCGCCGACCGAGGCGGCGTCGGAGACCTCCAGCGCGACGCCTTCGGCCGAGCCGCCGGCACCCCGGATCACCGCGGCGACCTCTTCCGCCTTGGCGGCTGTGCGGGAGGTCACCAGGACGTGCGCGCCGGCGGTGGCCAGCGCCCTGCTGATCGCGGTGCCGATGCCCTGGGAGCCTCCGGTCACCAGCGCGGTCTTGCCGTCGAGCGAGATGCTATAGGGCATGTTCCTGTCTCCTGCTGGTGCTCACGCGATCAGCTTGGAAAGGCCGGCGGCGTCGGACGTCGACCGCACCGGCCACTCCCTGGCGATGCGCTTGGCGAGCCCGGCCAGCACCGCGCCCGGACCCACCTCCACCGCGTCCCCGACGTGCCGGGACAGCAGCTGCACGGTCTCGACCCAGCGCACCGGCGAGCAGACCTGTCGCTTCAGCGCGTCGCGCGCCGCCGCCGGGTTCGTGCTCGGCGCCGCATCCACGTTGGTGACGACCGGGAAGGCCATCGGGCGAAACTCGGTGGCGTCGAGGTAGGGCGCCAGCTTCTCCTCGGCGGGCTTCATCAGCGCGCAGTGGAACGGGGCGGAGACGGGGAGCGGCAGCACGCGCTTGGCGCCCTTGGCCTTCAGCAGCTCGGCGGCTCTGGCGACGGCGGCCACGCTGCCGGCGATGACGGTCTGCTCCGGGGAGTTGAAGTTGGCGGGCGAGCAGACCTCGCCGGTCGCCGCCGCGGCCTCCGCGCAGGCGTCGGCCACCGCCGCGGGGTCCAGGCCGATGACGGCGGACATCCCCCCGGCGCCGATCGGCACCGCTTCCTGCATGAAGCGCCCGCGCCGGTGGACGAGCACCACCGCGTCCTCGAAGGCCAGCGCGCCCGAGGCCACCAGCGCCGAGTACTCCCCCAGCGAATGCCCGGCGGCGATCGACGGCACGCGGCCCCTCGCCTTCAGCACCTCGAAGACGGCGGTGGAGTGGGTCAGGATGGCGGGCTGCGTCACCGCCGTCTCCTTGAGCTGCTCCTCGGTCCCCTCGAACGAAAGGCGCGAGATGGAGAGCCCGAACGGTTCCAGCGCCTTGTCGGCGCGCTCGTAGACGGCGCGCGCCTCGGCAAAAGCCTCCACCAGGTCCTTGCCCATGCCGGGCGCCTGCGAGCCCTGCCCCGGGAACAGGAACGCGTTGGCGACCTCCATTACCAGCGGACCAGCCCGGCCCCCCAGGTGAGGCCGCCGCCGAAGGCGGTGAAGAGGATCAGGTCCCCCTTCTTCACCTTCCCCTCGCGCACCGACTCGTCGAGCGCGATCGGGATGGAGGCGGCCGAGGTGTTGCCGTAGCGCTCGATGTTCAGGATGCAGCGCTCCAGGGGGATCGCCAGGCGCTCGGCCACCGCGGTGCAGATGCGGTGGTTGGCCTGGTGCGGGATCAGCCAGGTGACGTCGGCGGTGGTGAAGCCGCTCTCGTTGAGGACGTCCTTGCTGACCTCGGTCATCGACCGCACCGCCACCTTGAACGTCTCCCCGCCCATCATCTTGATGAACGGCAGCCGCTGCTCCAGCGTCTCGGGCCGGTTGGGCGGATGGGTGGAGCCGCCGCCCGGCATGGAGATGAAGCAGGCCCCCTCACCGTCGCAGCGGATGGTCGTGGAGAGGACGCCGTGGTCGCTCTTGGTGGCCTTCAGGACGGTCGCCCCCGCGCCGTCCCCGAACAGGACGCAGGTGCCGCGGTCGGTGTAGTCCACGTAACGCGTCAGGAACTCGGCGCCGACGATGAGGATGTTCTTCGCCTTGCCCGACTGGATGAGCCCGTCGGCGACGTGCACGCTGTAGAGCCAGCCGGAGCAGGCGGCGTTCAGGTCGAAGGCCGCGGCCTTCTTGGCCCCCAGCTTGGCCTGCACGAAGCAGGCGAGCGCCGGGATCGGCTGGTCGGGGGTGCAGGTGGCCAGGATGATCGCGTCGAGCTCCTTGGCGGTGAGGCCGGCCTCGGCAAGCGCCTGCCTGGACGCCTCCACGCAGAAGTCGGAGAGGACGTCCCCCTCGCTGGCGACGCGGCGCTCGGAGATGCCGGTGCGGCTCTTGATCCACTCGTCGGAGGTGTCGACCAGCGCCTCGAGGTCGCGGTTGGTGAGGACCCTCGCCGGGGTGGCGCGGCCGGTCCCGGCAATCGCTGCATGGAACATCGATTCGCTGCTCCTTCCTCGACCTGCTCCGCGAGCCTACCCGCGGGCTCCCTGCGGCGCAAACTCGCGCGCCTTGTCGCGGATCTTGTCCGGGATCTGGTGGCGCGCGAACTGGTCGGCCGCCTTGATGGCGTTGCGCACCGCCTTGGCGTTGGAACGGCCGTGCCCGATGAGGCAGGCGCTGCGCACGCCCAGGAGCGGTGCGCCGCCGTACTCGCTGTAGTCGAGGCGCTTCTTGAACGCGCGGAAGGCGTCCTTGGAGAGCAGGAAGCCCATCGAGGCCTGGAGGCTCCGGGTGATCTCCTGCTTGAGCGCCTCCTCCACCAGGTGGGCCAGCCCTTCCGAGACCTTGAGGATGACGTTGCCGGTGAAGCCGTCGGTGACGATCACGTCCACGTCGCCGCCGTAGACGTCGCGCCCCTCGCAGTTGCCGATGAAGTTGAGACCGGAGCCCTTGAGGAGCGCGAAGACCTCGCGGGTGACGTCGGTCCCCTTCCCCTCCTCCTCGCCGACCGACATCAGCCCGATCTTGGGCTTGGCGATGCCCAGCACCTCCTGCGCGTAGAAGTGCCCCATCAGCGCGAAGTCGCGGTAGTGCTCGGGCCGGCAGATGACGTTGGCGCCGACGTCGAGAAGCAGGCGCTTGCGGCCCAGCCCCGGGAGCACCGTGGCCAGCGCCGGCCGGTCGATTCCCTCGACGACGCCGATGATCACCTTGGCCACGACCATGCAGGCGCCGGTGTGCCCGGCGGTGAACATGCCGTTGGCGCTTCCGTCGCGCACGCACTCGGCGGCCACCCGGATCGAGGAGCGCCGCTTCTTGCGCAGCGGCGCGGTGGAGGGGTCGTCGAAGGCGACGACCTCCTCGGCGTCCACCACGCCGACACGGTCGCCGCGGTAGCCGGTCTTGCGGAGCTCCTGCTCAAGCTCGCGCCGCTTGCCGACCAGGAGCGTGTCCAGCCCCAGCTCGACCGCCGCGGCCACCGCCCCCTCCACGTTGACGCGGGGCGCGTGGTCGCCCCCCATCGCGTCAACCGCGATCGTCATGGTCGGCGGGCGCCCGTCCTAGCTCTTTTCCTGCCCTTCCATCACTTCCCGCCCCTTGTAATAGCCGCAGCTCGTGCAGACGCGGTGCGGCAGCTTCGGCTGGCGGCAGTTCGGGCACTCGGAAGTCGACTTCGGCTTGAGGAAGTCGTGCGCGCGGCGCATGTCGCGGCGCGTCTTGCTGTGTCGGTGCTTGGGATTCGGCATCGTCGTCTCCTCGAATATGGCGTATCGCGGGAACCCGAAGGGGCGCCCATCACTTTAGCCTGTCAGCTCTTGATCAGCCCTCGCAGGGGGGTCCAGCGGTCGTCCCCCGGCTCGCGGCACTCGCAGGCGATCTCGTTGCGGTCCACCCCGCAGCTCGGGCAGAGTCCCCTGCAGTCTTCCCGGCAGAGTACCTTCATCGGCAGCTCCAGCTGGATCTGCTCGTCCACCAGCGGGTCCAGAGGGACCACCAGCTCGTCGTACCAGACGACCTCCAGGTCGGCGGCCTGCAGCTCGATCTCCTCTTCGCTCTCCGGGCGCTTGTGCGCCGCCACGAAGAGCCAGGTCACCGGCGCCTTGCGGCGGAACGTCACGTCCTTCAGGCAGCGGGCGCAGGAGACCACCCCGGAGAGCTCCAGCCCGCCGCGCAGCTCGAAGCCGGGGTCGGCCTTCTCCAGCCGCCCCTGGAACGGCACCGGGTCGAGCGAGACGAGCTCCGGCCTATCCAGGCGCGCGCCCGGCACGTCGAACACGTGAGCCAGCTCGACCGGCTCTTCGTAGGCCTGCTCGAGGTTCAAGTCCATGGGAAGCCCTCCGAATGGAGGACCGCGGACTATAGCAGACACGGCCCGTTACCATCAGCCGTGCGGATCGCGGTGGACGCGCGCCCCCTGGGGCGCGAGCCGACGGGGGTGGGACGGTACCTGGAAGCGCTGCTCACCAGCTGGCTGGAGCTCTTCCCCGAGGACGCCTTCCTCCTCGTTTCGCCCCGCCCGATCGCCCTGCCGGCCTCGCTGAAGGCGCGCGTGGAGACGAAGGCCGGCCCGACCCGGGTACCGGGAACTGTCTGGTTGCAGACACTTGCGCCGTTCCTGGCGGAGCGGGGCGGCGCCGGCCTCTTCTTCGGGCCGCTGGGGATCCTGCCCCTGCGGATGAAGCTCCCCGGGGTGGCCACCGTGCACGACCTCACGCCGATGCTGCATCCCGCCTGGCACGACCTCAAGAACCGGGTCGGCTTCGCGTTCCTCGGGCCGACCGTGCAGCGCGCGCGCCGCCTGATCACCGTCTCCGAGGCGACCCGCCGCGACCTGGTGCGCGCCTTCCCGGCCGCCGAGCGCAAGAGCGTGGTCGTCCACCACGGCGTGACGATCCCGCCGCGCTCCGGCGACGGGCCCCCTCCGAACGAGGGGCGGCCCTACGTCCTCTACCTCGGCACGCTGGAGCCGCGGAAGAACCTGGGCCGGCTGGTGGAGGCGATGGAGCGGCTCTGGGACCGGCGTCCCGACTTCCCGGACCTGCTGCTGGCCGGCGGGAAGGGGTGGAGCATGAAGGGGTTCGCGGAACGCCTCGAGCGCTCGCGTCACGCCGCGCGCATCCGCCGCACCGGCTACGTCGCCGCCGGGGAGGCCGCCGCGCTCCTCCGTGGCGCGCGGCTCCTCGCCTACCCGAGCCTCTACGAGGGCTTCGGGCTCCCGCCGCTGGAGGCGATGGCGCTCGGCACGGTGGTGGTCGGCTCCTCATCCTCCTCGCTGCCGGAGGTGATCGGAGATGCCGGGCTCCTGCCCGACCCGCAGAGCGTGCCGGCCATCGAGGCCGCGCTGGAGAAGGCGAACGACGACGAGGCCTGGCGTCACCAGGCCCGCGTCCGGGGCCTGGCGCGGGCGGCGCGCTTCACCTGGGAGGAGGCGGTCCGGCGCACCCGGGCGGTCTTCGAGGAGGCGCTGGCTTGAAGCCGCGTGTCCTGCTGGATGCCCGCAAGGCGCGCGACTACGGCATCGGCCGCTACATCGTGCGGCTGCTGGCAGCGCTGGCCGAGCGGGACGAGCACCGCCTGGTGGCGCTGGCGCGGGCGGCCGACGCGCCACTCTTCCCCCCCTCGGTGGAGCTGGTGGTCTCCGAAGCGCCCCACTACTCGCTCTCCGAGCTCGCCTGGGTGCGCCTGGCGATCGCCAGGGTGCGGCCGGACCTCTTTCACGCGCCCCATTACGTCGTCCCGCTGCTGCCGCCGCGCCGCACCGTGGTCACCGTCCACGACCTCATGCACCTGACCCGTCCGGAGCACGACCGGCCGGCCAAGCGGGCCTACGCCAGGCGCATGCTGGCGCGGGCGGTCACCTCGGCGGCGCGCCTGATCACCGTCTCCGAGGCGACGCGCGCCGAGCTGATCGCGCTGGACGGCCGCGCCGCCGGCAAGAGCGTCACGATCCCGCACGGAGTCGGACCGGAGTTCTCCGGCAGCGTGCCGATGCCGGAGCGTGGCCGCGTGCGCGCGACCTATGCGCTGACCTCGCCGTACATGCTCTTCCTCGGCAACGACAAGCCGCACAAGAACCTCGTCGGGCTGCTCGACGCGTTCGCGATGCTGCGGGGCCGGACACTGCTGGCCCACCACCTGGTGCTGGCCGGTGGGAGCCGCGCCACCGCCGGGATCCGCCATGCCGAGATCGCGGCGCGCGCCCTCTTCGGCAGCGTGCACGACCTCGGCGCGGTGCCGGACGCCGACCTGCCGCCCCTGCTGGCGGAAGCGGCGGCGCTGGTCCTTCCCTCCTTCACCGAGGGCTTCGGCCTGCCGGTGCTGGAGGCGATGGCCTGCGGGACGCCGGTCGTCTGCTCGAGCCGCGGAGCGCTGCCGGAGACGGCGGGGGACGCGGCGCTCTTCGTGGACCCGGAGCGGCCGCGCGAGATCGCCGGCGAGCTGCAGCGGCTGCTGCTGGACGACGCCCTGCGCGACGAGCTGCGGCGCCGCGGCCTGGCGCGCGCGGCGCGCTTCACCTGGGAGGAGGCGGCCGAGCGGACGGCGCGGGTCTACGCCGAGGTCCTCGCCTCGTGAGGGTGGCCCTGGTCCACGACTGGCTGACCGGGACGCGCGGGGGGGAGAAGGTGCTGCTGGAGCTGGCGCGTCTCTTCCCCGGCGCAGGCGTCCACACGCTCTTCCATTTCGCGGGCACGGTGCCGGCCGAGATCGAGCGCCTCCCGATCGCGACGACCGCTCTGCAGCGCGTCGTCTCGCCGGAGCTCGGCTATCGGACGCTTCTCCCCTTCTTCTTCCTCGCCGCCGAGACCTGGGACCTCTCCGGGTACGACCTGGTGATCTCCTCGTCGCACTGCGCCGCCAAGAACGCGCGCAAGGAGAGGGACGCGTTCCATCTCTGCTACTGCCACACGCCGGTGCGCTACCTGCACGAGCAGTTCGGGGAGTACCTCCGCGGGCGCGCCGCGCCGGTGCGAGCCCTGGCCGAGGCGGTGCGGCGCCCGCTGGCCCGCTGGGACGTGGCCACCTCACACCGGCCGGACGCCTTCCTGGCGAACTCGCGCAACGTGGCCGACCGGATCCAGCGGCTGTACGGGCGACAGGCCGCCGTCGTGGCGCCGCCGGTCGACACCGCCTTCTACACGCCGCCCGCCGGACCCGCCGGACGGGAGGGGTTCCTCGTCGTCTCGGCGCTGGCGCCCTACAAGAGGCTCGACGACGCGGTCCGCGCCGCTAACCAGAGGGGCCTGCCGCTGACGATCGCCGGGTTCGGTCCGGAGGAGGCACGGCTCAAGGCGATGGCCGGGCCGACCGTCCGCTTCGCCGGCAGCCCGCCGGATACCGAGCTGCGGCGGCTCTACCGCGGCTGCGAGGCGCTCCTGATGCCGGGCGAGGAGGACTTCGGGATCGTGCCGCTGGAGGCGCAGGCCTGCGGCGCGCCGGTCATCGCGCTGGGACGGGGCGGCGCGCTGGAGACCGTGGTCGACGGCGTGACCGGAGTCCTTTACGGAGAACCCGGTCCGGAGGCGCTCCTGGGCGCAATTGACAGGGCGCGGAAGCTCCGGTTGAATGCAGAGGCGCTCGTCCGGAATGCCGCGGCGTTCTCGCAGGAGACCTTCAGGACGAGGTTCGCCGCCGCCCTCCGTTCGGCGCTCCGCGAAGCGCGGCGTTTTGATCTCCTGGAAGCCCTCGGAGCCATGAGCATCATCGAGAAGACATCGTGATCCGCCGCCAGTTCCGACGCCTGAAAGCGGTCTACGTCGTCACCGACGTGCTGATGGCTTCGCTGGCTCTGGTGGCCGCCTACCTGATCCGGTTCGAGTCGGTCTGGCCGGCGCCCAAGGGTCCGCAGCCGTTCTCCGAGTACCTGCGGCTGCTGCCGGTGATGGCGATCCTCTGGCCGGTGGCCTTCTACTTCCACCGGCTCTACCAGCTGCGGCGCGAGCGGTCGCTCATCGACGAGGCGCTGGCGGTGGTGGTGGCCGCCTCGCTGGCCACCCTGCTGCTGATCGGCCTCATCTCGTTCTGGCGGCAGGTGCCCTTCAACCGGCCGCTGCTGGTCATCTTCTGGTTCCTCGACATCCTGTTGGTGACGCTGGCGCGCTTCGGCATCCGCAAGTACCTGGAGACCATCTGGGCGGCCGGGGTCGGCGTGCGGCGCGCGCTGATCGTGGGCGCCGGCGAGGCCGGCAAGGCGCTGGTCGACAAGCTGCTGGAGCATCCGGCCTCGGGCCTCAAGCCGATCGGCTTCGCCGACGACGACCTGGCCAAGGCGCGGGACGGGTACCGGGCGGTCCCGGTGCTCGGCACAACGGCGGAGGTGAAGGGGCTGATCAGCCTCTTCGACATCGACACCGTGTTCCTGGCGCTGCCGGTCGAGGCCTACAAGACGATGCTGCGCATCCTGAAGGAGGTCGGCAACGAGATGGTCGACCTCCGGGTGGTGCCGGACCTCTTCCAGTACGTGACGTTCCGCGCCGGCGTCGAGGACTTCGACGGCCTGCCGGTCATCAACCTCACCCAGCGGCCGCTCGAGGGCTGGAACTCGCTGGTCAAGCGCACCATGGACGTGGTGCTCTCGGCGGGCGGGCTGGTGGTGCTGGCGCTCTTCCTGCCGCTCATCGCGCTGGCCATCTGGCTCGAGGACCGCGGTCCGGTGTTCTATTCGCAGGAGCGGATGGGGCTCGACGGCCGGCTCTTCCGGATGATCAAGTTCCGCTCGATGCGCGTCGACGCCGAGGACGAGACCGGCGCCACCTGGGCGCGCCCGAACGACCCGCGCCGCACCACGGTGGGAGCGTTCCTGCGCCGCACCTCGCTGGACGAGCTGCCGCAGCTGGTGAACGTCTTCATGGGCGACATGTCGCTGGTGGGCCCCCGCCCGGAGCGGCCCGAGTTCGTCAAGGAGTTCAAGGAGCAGTTCCCGCAGTACATGCTGCGCCACCGCGTGCGCGCCGGCCTCACCGGCTGGGCGCAGGTGCATGGCTGGCGCGGCGACACGAACCTCGGCAAGAGGATCGAGTACGACCTCTATTACATTGAGAACTGGAGCCTCGCCCTGGACCTGAAGATCATCTGGCTGACCCTGAAATGGGGTTTCCTCCACGAGAACGCGCATTAGCAATAGGGGGCTCTAAGTCCGCCTCCCCGAGCCCCCGGCCGGGAGTGGCGTGCAGCGGAAGCGTTCGTAGGCCCGCGCCTTGCAGAGCACTCTGCAGCCACTGCGGTGGCTACGGAGGGCCACATGAACAGATTGCAGCGTCTGAGTTTGGCTATAGCCACTGCCGTCCTGATGACCGTCTGCGCGACGGTTTCCTACCCCGCGGCGGCCGAGACACTTACAAACGACCATACGGTCTTTACAACGGAAAAGCCGTTGCGGATCGCCAAGACCGTACTCCCGCCGGGCACCTACGAGTTCCACATCTATCAGAAGACCGGCGTGCTGGAGGTCCTGGACCACCGCACCAAGGCCGTGGTGGCCAACGCGTTTACCGTGCCCCACGAGCGCAACCCCTTCTTCGAGGTCGAGGCCTCCAACGAGTTCGTCTACTACCCGCTGGTCCCGGAGCTGCCGCAGACGCTGCGCACCTGGTTCCCGGCGAACACCATGCTGGGCCGCGACATCGTGACGCCGGGCAGCGTGGTCAGTGAGATCCAGCTCGCCCTGTCGCGCCAGCGTGGGGTCCAGGAGGAGCAGGTCGCCCAAGTGCAGCCCCCCGCTCCGCCGGCTGTCGTCGAAGAGCAGGGCACGGCGGTGACGGAGCCAGCTCCGCTGATCGCCGAGAACCGCACCCCGGAGCGCCAGCTCCCGCTGACCGCCAGCAACACGCCGCTCTACGTCTTCCTCGGCCTGGCGTCGGTCCTCGGCGCCACGCTGGTCAGCGCGTACCGCAAGGTCAGCTCCTAGAACGCACACTCTCTGGCGAAGCTGCGCCCGCTTCTACGAGGCGCAGCTTCGCTGGTGCGCGACCCTTCAGGCGCCGGTCTCACGGCGCCTCTCCAGCGCCCACTTCAGCGCCGGGGGCGTGACCATCGTCGTCACGATGACCATGACGATGACAGCCGAGAAGGTGGACGGGGACACCACCGGCCGGCCGGCGACGGTCAGCGCCACCCCGATGTTCGCGAAGATGAGCCCCACCTCGCCGCGCGGGATCATGCCGATGCCGATCGCCAGGCGGTTCAGGTCCCCGCCCAGCGCGCCGGCGGCGCAGGCCTGCTTGCCGAGGATCGCCGCCAGAGTGAGCGCGGCGGCCAGCACCAGGACCCCGGGTTCGGTGAAGGAGCGCAGGTCGGTGCGCGCCCCCATCAGCACGAAGAAGACCGGCACCAGGAACTCGGCCAGCGGGTGGACGAGCTCTTCCAGCTCGTGCTCCCCCTTGTCCACGAAGCTGCGGTAATGCGTGCTCTCCAGGATCAGGCCCGCGGCGAAGGCGCCGACGATCGGCGCCAGCCCGATCACGTTGGCCAGCCAGGAGAGCAGGAAGCAGAAGCCCAGGCCGGCAGACAGCAGCACCCCGCGTGATTTCAGCCGCGAGGCCAGCGTGAAGAAGCGCGGCGAGACGGCCACGCCGACCACCAGCGAGCCGACCAGGAAGAGGACCGCCTTGCCGACGATGACGGCGATCGAGACCAGGTCGAGGCTGCCTCCCTTGTCGGCGGCGGAGATCACCCCGGTGACGACCGCCAGGATCACCAGCCCCATGACGTCGTCCAGCACCGCCGCCCCGAGGATGATCCGCGCCTCGCGCGTCTTCTCGCGGCGCAGGTCCTTCAGCACCCGCGCGGTGATGCCCACGCTGGTCGCGCAGAGCGCCGCTCCCAGGAACGCGTGCACGTAGGCGCTCTCGCACGGCAGCAGCCAGGCGCCGACGCCCCAGCCGAGGGCGAACGGAGTCACGACCCCCAGTGTCGCGACCAGGAGCGAGGAGAGCCCGACTTGCAACATTTGCTTCACGGTGGACTCGAGCCCCACCTCGAAGAGCAGGATCAGGACGCCGAGCCGCGCCAGCATGTCGATCGAGGCGTCGGTCTTCAGCGGCTCGAGGAAGGCGATGCCGAGAAACGGCAAGTTCGGCAGGTTGCCCAGCAGCACACCGGCGACCAGCTCCCCCAGCACCGCCGGCTGGCCGACCCGCACCGCCAGGTCGCCGCCCAGCTTGGCCGCCGCCAGGATGAGCGCCAGGCAGAGGACGACCTGGGCGATGGGGTCGCTGTGCACCGCCGGAGCCTAGGGACAATCGTGCGGACGATCAACGACGCGCTCTCGCGAGCTTGACAAGCCCAGGCGCGGGACAGACGCTGGTGCGGTGAAATCCTCCGCGCTCCGCGGCGTCTTCGGCGCCGGGACCGTGCTTCTGGGGCTCCTGGTGCTGCTCGGTCTGGGCGAGTCGCTCCTGGCCAGGCGCGCGCTGCCGGGCCTCGACGTCGAGTACGTGCGCGGGGTGAACGAGTACGTCGCCGAGGGGAAGCTGCCGGAGGCGCTCCGCCAGATGCGTCTGGCCGCGCAGATGGACTTCGCCAACCCGGGGCGTCCGGCCGTCTTCTCGGCGATGGAACGGCTGGCCCACGCGCTGAAGGACCGGGAGAGCGAGCTGGTCGCCCTGCGCGGCCTGCGCGCCTCCAGCCCGGCCGATGCCGACGTGAACGCGCGCCTCGGCGCGGCGCTGCTGTCGGCCGAGGAGATCAGCCCGTCGGAGCTGGCCGAGGCGGCGCGCGCCTGCGAGCGGGCGCTGGCCGTCGCGCCCGGCCATCCACGCGCGCTCTACGGCCTGGCCGTGGTGCTGGCGGCGCAGGGGCACGCCGACAAGGCCAAGGAGCTCCTCCGCGAAGCGGTGAGGCGCGACCCGTCTCTCTTGTCGGGGGGCGCGCCCCGCGTGCCGAGGAGACGCGCCTGAGCGCGGTCGCCGTTCCCTCGCCGCTGCCCGAGGAGACCAGCACGCGACGGAGGCTGCTGGGGCGGACCTTCCTGCCGCCGGCGGTCGATTACCTGGTCATCGGCGGCGGCCTCAGCCTCCTGACCACCGTCGCGCTCCTGGCCACCGGCACCGGCGCCGCGCTGGGGGGCAGCCGGACGCTGCCCTACGTCCTCCTCTTCTGCAACTTCACGCATTTCGCGTCCTCCACGGTGCGCCTCTACACGAAGCCGGGCGCGTTCGCCGCCTGGCCGCTCGTGACGATGGCGCTGCCGCTGGCCTCCCTGGCAGTCTTGACGTTCTGCGTCGCTCGCCCGGAGACGCTCGGGATCTCGCTGCAGAAGCTCTACATGACCTGGTCGCCCTACCACTACGGCGCGCAGGCCTACGGCCTGGCGGTCCTGTATTCCTACCGCTCCGGCTGCCGGCTGCTGCCGGCGGACAAGCGGCTCCTCTTCTGGACGAGCATGCTGCCGTTCCTGAACATGGCGATCGTGACCGAGGGGCTCGGCCTGCGCTGGCTCCTGCCGGCGGCCGTCTTCTCCCCGGCGCCGGTGTCGACGGGGCTCTCCGCGCTCGGCTGGGCGCTGGCGGCGGCGGCCTTCGCGGGACCGCCGCTGCTTTTCCTCAAGGTCTGGAAGGGCCCCAGCGGGCCCATGCCTCTCATCGCCTTGATGGCGGTGGTCAGCAACACGGTCTGGTTCTTCGTGCTGCAGCCCATGCAGGCGATGGTCTGGGCCACCGTCTTCCACGGCCTGCAGTACCTGGCGATCGTGCTGGTCTTCCACGTGCGCGACCGGAAGGTGGGCACCTCGAGCCGCGGCGGCGCGCTGCGGGAAGGGGTGCGCTTCTACGCGATCAGCCTGGGGCTCGCCTATGCGCTCTTCCTGGTGCTGCCGCGGGCCTACGTGGCCCTCGGCTACGGGCCCGTCGAGAGCGTCCTGGTGGTGGTGGCGGCCATCAACATCCACCACTTCATCGTCGACGCCTACATCTGGCGGCTCAGGAAAGCGGACCCCAACCGTTCCATCGTCGACAGCCTCGCCGCGCCGGCGCGGGCGATCGCCTGATCACAGCGAGGTCACGCCCCCCTCGCGGCGCCGCAGCAGCACCACCGCCCCGACCAGCAGCAGGATGAGGCCGTCGGCGATCAGCACCTTGGGCGCGTGCACCAGGCCGGCGGCGGCGCCGGCCGCCAGGTTGCCGAGCGGCATCGCCCCGCGGAAGGCCAGCGTGTAGACGCTGACGACCCGGCCACGCATCGACTCCTCCACGCTGGTCTGCACCAGCGTCATGAACATCGCGAAGACCACCATCAGCGCGGCGCCGGCGCAGAAGAGGAGCGCGTAGGAGAGGACGCGGTTGGTGGAGAGGGCGAAACCCACGGTGAGCATGCCGAACAGCATCTGCATCGCCACCGCGGTGATCCCCTTGCGGCGGATGTGCCCGAGCCCGGCGACGCCCACCGCGCCGCAGACCGCGCCGATGCCGAACGCCGCCAGGAGCGCGCCGTAGCCCTTGGCGTCCCCCTGGAAGACGTCCTTGGCGAAGACCGGCAGGAACGTCACCAGCGGCAGCGAGCAGAAGCTCCCGATGAACGCCAGGCCAACGAGGCCGCGCAGCTCCTGGCGGGCGCGCACCGCGTTCACGCCGGCGCGCAGCGCGGTCATCACCGGCTCGTGGGCTACGGCGGCAACGGGTCCGCCGCCTTTCAGCATCAGCAGCGCGTAGATCACCGCCATGAAGGAGAGCCCGTTGAGCCCGAAGCAGGCGGCGGCGCCGAGCTGGTAGAAGGCGACGCCGGCCAAGACCGGGCCGATCACCCGCGCCAGGTTGAACTGGATGGAGTTCAGCGCCACCGCGTTCGGCAGGTCCTCGCGGTCCACCAGCGTCGGCACCAGCGCCTGGTAGGCGGGGCCGCCGAACGACTGCGCCAGCCCGACCACGAACGAAAGCGTCAGGATCAGCCAGATCGGCACCATGTGCAGCCAGATGAGGGCCGCCAGCAGGAAGGCCGAGCTCATCTGCACCAGCTGCGAGGCCAGCAGGATCCGGCGCCGGTCGAAGCGGTCGGCGAAGACGCCGCCGAAGAGCGAGAAGAGCAGGAACGGGATGTCGCCCAGGAAGGCGTCGACACCCAGCAGGAAGGCCGAGCCGCTGACCGTCAGGATCAGCCAGTTCTGGGCGACCTTCTGCATCCAGGTGCCGACGCTGGAGGTGAAGGCTCCGGCCCACAGGAGCCGGTAGTCGCGGTAGGTGAACGCCTTGAAGACGCGTGTGAGGTGCTGCTGCAAACGCTCCTACTTGGCCAGCGCCACCACCGCGTTGGCCACGCCCCGCGTCGCCTTGGCCAGGCGGACGTAGTCGAGCGTGTCGGGAGTGTCGCCGGCGGTGTGGTAGCGGTCGTTGCGGTAGAAGGCGGTACCGGTGATCATGACCGCCGGATACCCTTCCCGCCAGAAGCTGAGGTGATCGGAGAAGTCCACCCCGGCCAGCGAGGCCGGCGCGTCGATGGAGCGCACCGGCAGGTCACCGGCCGCGGTCATCGACTCCTTGACCCGGCGCACCAGCGAGCCGGCGTTCCACTGCCCCACGACCGCCACGAAGTTGGCGCGCGTCGGGTAGAGGAACCGCAGCATCGGGTGCGGGAGCCGCTGGCTTCCCGGGGCGTCCGAGTAGTAGCCGATCGACTCCAGGCAGAGCATCGCCTTCACCTCGACGCCGCTCCCCTTCAGCCACTTGGCGTGCATCGCGCTGCCCATCAGCTCGCTGCGGAAGTAGGGGGGCTCCTCCAGCGCGTAGGCGGCCAGGTCGACCTGCAGCTTCAGCGCCGGCAGCTCCTCGCTGGCGCCGCCCAGCAGGCGGGCCACCTCGATCAGCGCCGCCACCCCGGAGGCGTTGTCGTCGGCGCCGGGCGCCGCGTCGAAGGCGTCGTAGTGCGCTCCGACGATCACCCGGGTACGGCTCTCCGGCCCGAACGTGGCGAGCACGTTGCGGTAGCTTCGGCCGTCGGCCTGAAACGTCTGGCTGGTCACCCGCCCTCCTGCCTTGTGCAGCTCCCCGTAGACGTACGCGGCGGCGCGCTCCAGGTTCGCGGGGTGATCGCTGTCCCGCGGCGCGAACCTGCAGAGCGCCCTCACGTGGGTCTCGAGGGCCTTCGGGTTCGCGCGTGGAAGGCCCTCGGCTGGCGGCGGGGACTCGAAGAGCGGCTGGGTCAGGGAGTACCAGGCCCAGAAGAGCGCGAGCAGGATGAGAGCCAGGAGGATCAGCATCTTCTTCATGTGCCTTCCAGGAGGCGCTTGGCTCGAGCCAGGACGACGTCCAGCATCTCGGCCGTGAGGCGCCCGGTGTTCGTGTTCTGCCGGCTGACGTGGTACGAGCCGAGGAGCGTGAGCGCTTCCAGCCGCGCCTCGGCTCCGTGCCCGAAGCGAGGCAGCGGGCGCGGGAGCGCGACGCCCCGCTCTTCAGACGCCTTCAAGGCGCTCTCCCAGGCGAAGCCGCCGAGCGCCAGGATCACCCGCGCGCGCGTCAGCGCGGCCAGCTCGCGCAGGAGAAAAGGGCGGCACCGGCGCGCTTCCTCCGGCAAGGGCCGGTTGTCGGGCGGCGCGCAGCGCACGCCGGCGGTGATCCAGACATCCCGCAGCGCCAGGCCGTCGTCCCGTGACACGGAGGTCGGCTGGTTCGCGAAGCCGGCGCGGTGGAGCGCCGCGAAGAGCGTGTCACCCGACGAGTCGCCGGTGAAGATGCGGCCGGTACGGTTGCCGCCGTGCGCCGCCGGGGCCAGCCCCAGCACGATCAGCCGCGCCTCGGGATCGCCGAAAGACGGCACCGGCCGCGCCCAGTAGGCCTCGCCGCGGTGGCGCCGCGGCGGCTCCTCGGCGACCCGGCGGCGGTACGCCACCAGACGCGGGCAGCGTGCGCAGACGACGACGTCGCGCACGATCGCATCCACGGTCTCGGACCGCTTCCGCTTCACCTCTTCGGGGTCGGGGTGCCCTGGATCGCGCGCTCGGTCTTCTTGAGCCCGCTCTCCACCTTCTCCTTCGCCTCGCCGGCCTTCTCCTCGGTCTTCTGACCGATCTCCTTGGCCTTCTCGCCGGCCTCCTTGCCGAGCTCCTTCGCCTTCTCGGCCGCGTCCTTGCCCGCTTCCTTGGCCTTCTCGGCAATCTCCTTGCCGGCTTCCTTGGCCTTCTCGGCGGCCTTCCCGGCCACCTCCTCGGTCTTCTGCCCGAGCTTCTCCCCGGCCTTCTCGAGCTCCTTCTTGGCCTTCTCGGCGCCCTCGTCGATCTTGACGGCCGCCGTGGCGACGGCCTGATCGGCCTTCTTCCCGGCGCGCTCGAACGTCCCCGGCCTCTCCTGCGCGCAGGCGGCGGTGAGGAGGAGCGTGGAGGTCAACAACAGCTCTGTCTTCATGGCTTCTCCTCTGCGGTCCCCGCGGACGCGGCTTGGTGCCGCTCCGCCTCCATCAGGAACCCGGCCCTCATAACATACCCCCCGGCGTGGAGGAGCGCGACCGCCGCTCCGGCGCGTCCGTCCAGGAGGCCCAGCTTCCAGACGTAGGACCGCAGAAGCTCGGCGCAGGGACGCACCAGCAGCGAGCCCAGCCCGGCCCGCTCGCCGCGCTCGAAGCGCTCCTCGGCCGAGAGGCGGGCGTAGATCGTCTGCCGCCTCACGGCGTCCTCCAGGTCCCGGAACGGGAAGTGGAGGAGCGGCTCCTCCAGCCGATCCACCGCCCCGTCCACGGCCATCCGCTCGTGCACCCGCGCCCCCTCGCAGCGGAACCCGCGCGAACGGCGCCCCAGCCGCAGCTTGCGGTCGGGATACCAGACCCCGTGGCGCACCGGCCGTCCCTGGTAGTGCGCCAGGCGCGGCATGGATGCGCCGGCCACGCTCTCGCCGGCACGCTCCAGCGCAGCCTCCAGCGCGCCGCGGAGCGCCGGCGTGACGCGCTCGTCGGCGTCCAGGAAGAGGACCCAGTCGTGCGAGGCCAGCGCCAGCGCGCGGTTGCGCGACGCCACGTAGCCTTCCCAGGGGATCGAGGCCACCCGGGCACCGGCGCGGCTCGCCAGCTCGCGGGTGGCGTCGCTGGAGCCAGTGTCCGCCACCACCACCTCGTCGGCCCAGGCGACCGACGCCAGGCCCTCGGGAAGCCGGTCCGCCTCGTCCTTCACCATGAAGAGCGCGGTGAGCGGCGGCCTCACCGGTTCATTATCCTCGTCGCCTCGGCATGAAGACCTTGGTGCGCGCCACGAACTGGGTCGGGGACGTGATCCTCTCGCTGCCGGCGGTGCGCGCGCTCCGGGCCGGCCTGCGCCGCGACGAGCTCTGCGTGCTGGCGCGCCCCTGGGTCGCCGACCTCTACCGTTTGCTGCCCGAGGTCGACCGCGTGCTCGTCGAGGACCCGAAGACGGGGCCGGAGGAGGTCGCGCGGAAGCTGGCGCAGCAGCGCTTCGACCGGGCCGTGCTCCTCCCCAACAGCTTCGGCACCGCCTGGACGGTCTTCCGGGCCGGCATCCCCGAGCGCATCGGCTATCCGGCCGAGCTCCGCGCCCCGCTCCTCACGCGGCGAGTGCGCCCGGCGCCGCGCCCCGGCGAGCACCAGGTCTGGAAGCACCTGCGCGTGGCCGAGGCGGCCGGTGCTCCGGCGGTGAGCGCTCCCGACGTGTCGTGGCCCGTCGGCGAGGCCCAGCGCCAGGCGGCGCGCAAGCTCCTCGGCGACGCTGGCTGGGACGGACGGCCGTTCGCGGCGGCGCACGTGGCCTCCTTCGCGCATGCCGCCAAGCGCTGGCCGCTGCCGCGTTACGCGCGCGTCTTCGAGCGGCTGGCGGAGGAGCAGGGGTTCACGGTGGTGCTCCTCGGCAGCGCCGGCGAGCGCGCGGTGAACGGCGAGGCGGCGGCGCTCGGGCCGGCAGCTCGGGTGCTGGACCTCTCGGGGCGCAGCACGCTGGCGGAAGTGCTCGGCATCCTCTCGATGGCGGCGCTCTTCGTGGGGAACGACTCCGGGATCGCCCACCTGGCAAACGCCGCCGGCGCGCCCACGGTGGTCGTCTTCGGCTCCACCGATCCCGACGCCACGCGCCCCTGGGACGGCCCGCGCGGCGACGGCAAGCCGGCGCGGCTGGCGCTGGTGCGGCGGAGGCCGCTCTGCGCCCCCTGCCGTTTCGACGTCTGCCCCCTCGACCACCGCTGCATGACGGACGTCTCGGTGGAGGACGTGCTGTCGGCGGCGCGAAGTCTGCTGAAATAGCCCGATGATCGTTCGCGACAGCGACAGCGACCTGCTCACACCGACCGGCCCGATGCGGACCTACGTCTACGAGCCGGGAGCGGGGCGTCCCGACCGGCGCTTCCCCGGCCTGCTGCTCTACTCGGAGATCTTCCAGCAGACGGCTCCGATACGGCGCCTGGCGGTGCAATTCGCCGGGCACGGCTTCCTGGTGATGGTCCCGGAGATCTTCCACGAGCACGAGCCTCCCGGCACCGTGCTGGGCTACGACGACGAGGGGAAGGCGAAAGGGAATCGCTACAAGACCGCGACGGCGCTGGCGAGCTACGACGCCGACGCCCGCGCGGTCCTCGACGCGCTCCAGACGCACCCGTCGTGCTCCGGACGGCTGGGCAGCGTCGGCTTCTGCATCGGCGGCCACCTGGCGTTCCGGGCGGCGCTCGACCCGCGCGTCCTGGCCGCCTGCTGTTTCTATGGGACCGACCTTCACTCCGGCACGCTCGGCGCCGGCAAGGATGCCGACACGCTGCGCCGCGCCGCCGAGATCCGCGGCGAGCTCCGGATGATCTGGGGCCGGCAGGACCCGCACACCCCCTGGGAAGGGCGCGTCGTCATCCACGAGGCGCTGGAGCGCGCCGGCGGCCGCTACACCTGGCACGAGCTCGAGGCCGAGCACGCGTTCCTGCGCGACGAGGGGCCGCGCCACGACCCGGCCGCGGCGCGGCTCGGCATCGCGCTGGCGCTGGAGCTGTTCCAGCGCGTCCTCGGCTGACGTACGCTTGTCGGACGGGAGGAGCCATGTCGAAAACGCCGGCCGGGAAGCCCAAGCGCAAGCCGCTCAAGGTGACGAAGACGAGCCTCAAGGACCTGCCGGTCAGGGGGCACAAGTCCGGCAACGTGAAGGGCGGGACGAATATGGGTGCCTCCTGCGAGTTCACGCACTGCGGAGGCAACACCTGCTCGGCCTGCGACATGTGAGGCGCCTCCCCTGGCGGTCTGGGAGCGTTACCTGGACGCGCAACGCGCGAAACCCGAAGCGCCCTGATCAGGGCATCTTCCGCCGCGCCCGCTCCTGATCCACCGAGAGGCAGAGGTAGTGCAGCGCGGCCAGGTGCAGCTCCTGGACGTGCGCGGTCTCGATGGACGGCACCACGATGCCGACGTCCCAGTTGGCCGCCTCGGCGCGCCCGCGCTCGCCGGTCAGAAGGATCGTCGACATCCGCTTCCGGCGCGCCGTCGCCAGCGCCTTCAGCACGTTGGGACTCTTGCCGGACGTGGTGATGCCGATCGCGATGTCGTCGGGCCTGCCCAGGGCCTCGAGCTGTCGCGAGAAGACGACCGAGTAGTCGTAGTCGTTGGTGCAGGCGGTCAGGATCGCGATGTCGGCGGTGAGCGCGATGCCGGGCAGCGCCGGCCGGTCCTCGTGGTAGCGCACCACCAGCTCGGCCGCGAAGTGCTGAGCCTGGGTGGCGCTGCCGCCGTTCCCGAACGCGAAGGCGGTGCGGCCGGAGAGGACGCCCTCGGCCACCAGCCGCGCCGCGGACTCCACGTCGGCGCCCATGGTGTCGGCGGCGGTGGAGGCCAGGTTGCCGAGCTCGGTGAAGTAGCTGCGAAGACCGTTCGTCATCTGTTGATTCTCTCCACCATCGACGTCGTCGAGCTGCCGGCCACCAGCGGGATCAGCACGACCTCTCCGCCGTGGGCTCGCACGAAGGTCGCCCCCACGACCGTGGCCTCGGTGTAGTCCCCGCCCTTCACCAGGACCTGCGGGCGCACCAGGCGGATCAGCTCCTCCGGCGTGTCCTCGCCGAACACGGTCACGAAGTCGACCGCGTCGAGCCCGCCCAGCACCTGCGCGCGGTCGCGCTCGCCGAGGATCGGGCGCGCCTCCCCCTTGAGCCGGCGCACCGATTCGTCGCTGTTGAGGCCGACCACCAGGATGTCGCCGTGCGACTTGGCCTCGGTCAGCAGCTTGACGTGACCGGGGTGCAGGAGGTCGAAGCAGCCGTTGGTGAAGACGATGCGGCGGTGCGCGCGATGGAGCGTCGCCACCACCGACGCCAGGTGCGCGCGGTCGAGGAGCTTCTCCTGCGGCGCCGCCGAGAGGCCGTCCAGGAGGTCGGCCCAGCGGACGGGCGTGGTCCCGACGCGCGAGACCGCGACGCCGGCGGCGCGGTTCGCGAGCTCGGCGGCCGAGGCGAGGTCGAGGCCGGCCCCGAGCCCGAGCCCGAGCACCGCCAGCACCGTGTCCCCCGCGCCGGTCACGTCGAAGACCTCGCGGGCCCGGGCGCGGATGCGGACGGCGGCGCCGCCGCGCGGTAGGAGCAGCATCCCTTCCTCGGAGAGCTTCACCAGCAGCGCCTCGAGCTCGAGCTCCTCGAGCAAGCGGCGGCCCAGCCGCTCGACGGCGCTGACGTCGCGCGCCGTCTCGCCGGTCACCGTCTCCAGCTCCTTGCGGTTCGGGGTGACCAGCGTAGCGCCGCGGTAGCGGCCGTAGTCGCGCCCCTTGGGATCCACCAGCGCCGGGATGCCGCGCGCCCGCGCCGCGGTCAGCAGCTCTTGCGCGATGCGGGCGGTCAGCGTCCCCTTGGCGTAGTCCGAGAGGAGGAGGACGTCTGCCCGCGCGACGGCGCTGCGCGCCGAGTCCACCAGCCGCTGCTCGACCTCCGGCGACAACTCGCCGGCGATCTCCTGGTCGACCCGCAGGATCTGCCTTCCCTCGGAGACCATGCGCCGCTTCACCGGCGTCGTGCGGTGCGGGTCGGCCACCACGTCGCCGCCGGCCTGCGGGAGCCCCAGCAGCCGCGCCGCCAGCCAGCTCCCCTCCTCCTCCGGCCCCACGCTGCCGAGCGTGAGGACGCGCGCGCCGAGCGCCGCCAGGTTCTCGACGACGTTGCCCGCGCCACCGGCGCGCCGGCTCATGGAGCCGAGGTTCAGGAGCGGCACCGGCGCCTCGGGGGCGACGCGGTGGACCTCTCCGAACCAGGTCTCGTCCAGCATCAGGTCGCCGGCCACCACCACGGTCACGTCGGGCGCCGCCGCCGCCAGCGCCGCCACCTCGCGCGGCGTCATGACTCGAGCCCCAGGACCAGCGCCTGCGCCAGCAGCGGCACCACGATCTCGTGGTGACCGGTGATCGCGTAGGAGCGTCCGCCGGCCATCACCGGCCGCTTCAGCACGTTCTCGTGCGGGCGGTAGTGGCGGATCATGTCGAGGTCCACGGTGACGAAGTCGCGCACGTCGTGGCCCAGGTTACGGGAGAGCGAGAGCGCCTTCAGGAAGACCTCGGGGAGGATGACCGCCGAGCCGGCGTTGATCCAGACGCCGCCGCCCCCCAGCCTGGCGATCACCTCCTGCACCGCGCGGAAGTCGCGCATCGACATCTCGCCGACCAAAGCCCCGTCCATGCCGGGGTGCTGCGCCAAGGTGTCGGTGCCGAGGCCGACGTGCACCGTCAGCGGGATGCCGGCCTCGGCAGCCGCCGCGAAGAGCGAGACCTGGCGGTTCGGATAGCGGCTCTTGAGCAGGAACTCCCCCAGGGCGCGGCCGTAGCCCCAGCCCTTGGGCCGCCCCTGGCGCAGCGCCTTGAAGATGCCGACGCCGGTCTCGCGGCTCATGCCGAACTCGCCGTCGAGCAGCACCGAGCCGACGTCTTCCGAGGTGCGCCCGTGGTAGGCGATCTCGAAATCGTGGATGCCGGAGGCGCCGTTGGTCGCCAGCGCGGTGATGTAGCCGCGCCGGATCAGGTCGATGAGGATCGGCGCCAGGCCGACCTTCAGCACGTGCGCGCCGAACGCGAAGACGACCGGCTTCCTGCGTGCCTTGGCGGCGTGCACCGCGCGCACCACCTCGCGCAGGGAGACGCCGGCGAGCTGCCGCGGCAGCCCCTGGAAGAAGCGGGTGAAGGAGTCGTCTTCCGCGGGCGGCGCCCCGAAGTCCCCCACGCCCACCTTGAACGTGCGCGTGGCGATCGGGTACGTCGTCACCTTCCTCCTGGCCATGAGTGCCACGAGGTTAGCAGGGCGGGTCGCCGGAGACGCCTTAGCTCAGAGCCTTTTTGATCGCCTCTATGAACGAGCTCTGGGTCTGCTTGCCCGACAAGCGCCCGACCAGCTTCCCCTTGCGGTCGTAGAGCACCGAGTAGGGCAGAGCGCCGTCCCAGCTCTTGTCGACCAGCTCGATGAACGGCTGCGCGTCGTGCGCCTTCAGCAGCCAGCAGACGAACGGGATCCTCTGCTTCTCCAGGAACGCCGGGACGGCGGTCCGGCCGGTCTTGTAGGAGTCCAGCGAGACCAGCACGACCGCCACGTCCCGGCTCTTGAACTGCTGCGAGGCGGCGACCAGCGCGGGCAGCTCCTCGCGGCAGGGCTCGCACCAGGTGGCCCAGAAGTTCACCAGCAGCGCCCGCCCCTGCCGTGGCGCCACCACCCTCGCCTGGTAGTGCTTGGGCAGGAGCTGCTTGACCGGCTCGGCCGCGACGGCGACCGAAGCGCCCAGGAGGAGCCCCCCGGCCACGAGGGCCAGGGGGCCGGGCACCACCCTTCTCACGCGCGCTTGATGGAGCAGCCGAACGACTTCGTCTCGGCGGCCGGCACCGGCTTGCCGGCCAGGATCGCCTCGAGGGCGTTCCTGAGGTCGGGCGACCGGACGTCGTTGGGACGGTCGTGCGTCTCGTCGATGCGCCCGTGGTAGAGGAGCGCGCCCTTGGGGTCGATCACGAAGACCTCGGGCGTCTTGTTGGCGCTGTAGAGGTCGGCCACCTTGTTGCCCGCGTCCTTCAGGACCGGGAACGTGAAGCCCTGCTTGGTCGCGTGCTCCTTGACCTCGTCGGCCGGCTCGGTCGAGTTGCTGTTGATGCCCACCACCGCGACGCCCTTGGCCTGGTACTCCTTGCCCAGCGCGGCCATGCGCGCGTTGTAGCCGTTCGAGTAAGGGCAGCGGGTGGCGATGAAGATGACCGCCACCGCCTTGTTCTTGGCCAGCAGGTCCTTGAGCGCCACGTTGCCGCCGGCGACGGACGGCAGCGTGAAGTCCGGCGCCGGAGCGCCGATCTTCAGCGCCTCGGCAGCGGCCACCGGGACGGCCGCGGCGGCCAGCAGGGTGAGGACGATCGAGGAGACGAAACGCTTCATGTGACAACCTCCAGGTGTTTTACGAAGGCCGTTTCCGACAGGTTGCGGAGCTCGGCGGGTTCGATCTCGAACGGCGCGGCGCCGTTCACGGCGACTCGTAGAGGCCCCTCGGCGACTCGGCCGATTTCCACGGCCTGGACGCCGTGCCGGCGGACGACCTCCAGCACCGGACGCCCCTCCTCGAAGGAGACGACCGCGCGATGAGCGGACTCGGAGAAGAGGAGGCGCGTGCCCGGCAGCGTCGAGGGGACGTCGATCTCGGCGCCCAGACCGGAGGCCATCGCGCATTCCGCCAGCGCCACCGCCAGCCCGCCGGAGGAGACGTCGTGCGCCGAGGCCAGGTGCCCGGCGGCGGCCAGCTCGCCCAGCGCGGTGACCAGCGCGCTGGCGCGGGCGAGGTCCAGCCGCGGGCACGGCCCCTCCTCGCGCCCCAGCACCGCCGCCAGGTACTCGCCGGCGCCTAGCTCGTCCCGCGTCTCGCCGAGGAGCGCGACGACGTGACCGGCACGGCGGAAGGCCATCGGCACGGCGCGCGAGACGTCCTCCAGGAGGCCCACCAGGCCGACGGTGGGTGTCGGGGGGATGGAGCGCCCGTCGGTCTCGTTGTAGAGCGAGACGTTGCCGGAGACGACCGGGATGCCGAAGGCGCGGCAGGCGTCCGACAGCCCGCGGATCGAGGCCGCCAGCTGCCCCATCACCTCGGGTCGCTCGGGGTTGCCGAAGTTCAGGCAATCGGTGACGCCGATCGGCTCGGCCCCGGCGCAGGCCACGTTCAGCGCCGCCTCGGCCACCGCGTGCGCGGCGCCGCGGTACGGGTCGGCGGCCACGAAGCGCGGGTTCACGTCGGCGGTCAGCGCCAGCCCCTTGCTGGTGCCCTTCACCCGCAGCACCGCGGCGTCGGAGCCGGGGCCGAACACGGTGTTCGTGCGCACGCTCCAGTCGTACTGGTCCCAGATCCATTGCTTGCCGCAGAGGTTCGGCGACACCAGCAGCGTCCGCAGCGCCTCGGCGTCCGGGGGGGCGCCGTCCAGCGACACGCTCGTCTCGGGGAGAGGCTCCGGAAGCGTGAAGGGTCGGTGGTAGATCGGCGCCTCGTCCACCAGCGGCGCGATCGGGAGCTCGGCCACGCTCTCGCCCCGGAAGAGGAGCTCCATTCGCGGCGCGGCGATCACCTCGCCGATCACCGCCACGTCCACGCCCCAGCGCTCGAAGACGGCGGCCACCTCCCCTTCGCGGCCACGCTCGGCGACGATGAGCATCCGCTCCTGCGACTCCGAGAGCATCAGCTCGTAGGGGGTCATGCCGGTCTCGCGCACCGGCACCCTGCTGAGGTCGAGGCGCATACCGACGCCGCCGCGCGCGCACATCTCGAAGGAGGACGACGTCAGGCCGGCGGCGCCCATGTCCTGGATCGCCACCACCGCGTCCCCCTCCAGCGCCTCCAGCACCGCCTCCAGCAGGAGCTTTTCCACGAACGGGTCGCCGACCTGAACGGTGGGACGCCGCTGCGCCTTCTCTTCGTCGAAGACGTCGGAGGCCATCGACGCGCCGTGAATGCCGTCGCGGCCGGTCTTGGAGCCGACGTAGAGCACCGGGTTGCCGACGCCCGAGGCCTTGGCGCGGAAGATCCGCTCGTGGCGCGCCAGGCCGACGGCCATGACGTTCACCAGGATGTTCTTGTCGTAGCCGGAGTGGAAGAACGTCGAGCCGCCCACGGTCGGTACGCCGATGCAGTTGCCGTAGCCGGCGATGCCGCGCACCACGCCGTCCACCAGCCCGTGCATGCGCGGCGCCCGCGGGTCTCCGAAGAAGAGCGGGTCGAGGAGCGCGATCGGGCGCGCGCCCATGGTGAAGACGTCGCGCAGAATGCCGCCCACTCCGGTCGCCGCGCCCTGGTAAGGTTCGATGAAGGAGGGGTGGTTGTGCGACTCCATCTTGAAGACGACCGCCAGGCCGTCGCCGATGTCGAGCGCGCCGGCGTTCTCCCCCGGCCCCTGCAGCACCCGGGCGCCGGTCGTCGGCAGCTCGCGCAGCAGGACCCGCGACGACTTGTAGGAGCAGTGCTCGCTCCAGAGCGCCGAGAAGATGCCCAGCTCCACGAGGTTCGGCTCGCGGCCCAGGCTCTTCAGGATGCGGTCGTATTCGTCGGGCGTCAGGCCGTGCTCGGCCACGAGCGCCGGCGTCATCGGGGCGGTCGGAGGCACGGCTGGAGTTTAATGCGGCGCCTTGCGGCGCCGCGGAGATCGCCTCCGCCAAGTCTCCGGCGACCCGCTCTGCGGACCAGCTCACCTTGACGTGAACCTTTTCCAGCGCCGCTTCTCCACGTACGCCGCGGTGTGCTCGCGCCGCTGCGCCGCATAGCGCTCCTCGCGCTGCAGCTTCCGCCAGCTCTCCAGCCGATCCGGCGGGATCGCCGCGCGCACGACGCAGCCCGGCTCGCGCTCGTGCCGGCAGTCGCGGAAGCGGCAGGTCTTGGCGAGGTCGGCGACGTCGGCGAAGACCTTGCCGAGGTCCTCCTCGCCGGTCAGTCCGAGCTCCCGGACGCCCGGCGTGTCGACCAGGAGACCGCCGGCGGGAAGCCGCACCAGGTGGCGGTGGGTGGTGGTGTGGCGGCCGCGCCCGTCGGAGGCGCGGACGCCGCCGGTGGCCTCCAGCTCGTGGCCCGCCAGCCGGTTCAGGAGCGTCGACTTCCCGACGCCCGACGAGCCGAGGAGCGCGACCGTGCGGCCCGGTCGCAGGTAATCGGCGAGCTGGTCGAGACCATCGCCGCCGAGCGCGCTGACCGCGTGCACCGGGACCGCCGGCGAGAGGCGCTCGACCAGCGCGAGGCCGGCCTCGGCCTCTTCCGGCGAGACGAGGTCGGCCTTGGTGAGGAGGATGACCGGCGAGGCGCCGCCGTCCCAGACCAGCGCCAGGCCGCGCTCCAGGCGGCGCGGATTGAGGTCGCGGTCCAGCGAGGTGACCAGGAAGACCGTGTCCACGTTCGCGGCCACGACCTCGCGCTGCGATCCGCGCCCGGCGTCCTTGCGGGCCAGCACGCTGCGGCGCGGCAGCACCGCCTGGACGATCGCCGGCCCGCCCTGCGGCGGCGAGAGCGCCACCCAATCGCCCACCGCCGGCAGCTCCTCGCGGGCTCCGGCGAGGTGGCGCAGCCGGCCGGCGGGCTCGGCGTCGAGGTCTCCGGACCAGGTGAGCGCGCGGTAGCGCTCGCGGGATGCGAACGTGACGCGGCCGGCCATCAGACCTTCGGCCGCGTGTTCCATGAAGAGGGCTTCGAAGAACGGGGTCCACCCGAGTTCGGGAAGAGAGTGCACTGCTGTTGCCTCCGTCGTGCGTGGGAAGGGGGGAGAGACGGACACCGGGCGCGGACGCGCTGCGGCGTGCGGAGGCGGCGCGGCTCTACCGCTTCAAGAAGCGGGAGTCGCGCGAGATCAGAGGACGGCGGTCTTCGTCAGAGGCGTTCGTGAAGATGATAGCTCAGGCGAAGGTCGACAGCAGCGTCTGCACCGTCGAGCGCAGCAGCAGCGCGCCGTCGGTGTTGCCGAGGATCTCCTCGGCGCAGCGCTCGGGGTGCGGCATCATGCCCACCACGTTTCCCGGCACGTTGCAGACGCCGGCGATGTCGTCAGTGGCGCCGTTCGGGTTCGCGCCCGGGGAGCGCCGTCCCTCCGCGTCGACGTAGCGGAAGACCACCTGCTCGTAAGCCTTCAGCGCCTCGAGCCCCCGCGGGGCGATGACGTAGTTCCCTTCGCCGTGCGCGATCGGCATCTTCAGCACCTGCCCCTCGGCCAGGCCTTGCGTGAAGCGGGTGCGAGCGCTCTCCACCCGGATGTGGACGTCGCGGCAGACGAAGCGCAGGTCGGCGTTCCTCACCAGCGCGCCCGGCAGCAGCCCCGCCTCGCAGAGGATCTGGAAGCCGTTGCAGATGCCGAGCACTGGGCCGCCGCTGGCGGCGAACTCGGCGACGCTCTCCATGACCGGCGCGAAGCGGGCCATGGCCCCGGCCCGCAGGTAGTCGCCGTAGGAGAAGCCGCCCGGCAGCAGCACCAGGTCGGGATCCCCCAGATCGGTGCTGTCGTGCCGCACCAGCCGGGCGTCGGCCTCCAGCACCCGCTCGGCGGCGTGCAGCGCGTCGTGGTCGCAGTTGGAGCCGGGGAAGAGCACCACCGCCACCCGAACCGGGCCACCGGTCGCGGCGGGCAGCTCGGCGTTCGTCACGGCGCGACCTCCACCTCGAAGTCCTCGATGACCGGGTTCGAGAGCAACGTCTCGGCCATGCGCGAGGCGGCCTCGCGCGCCGCGGCGGCGTCCTCGGTCCCGATGTCGAGCTGGAAGAGCTTGCCGGCTCTCACCTCGCCGACAGTCGCGAAGCCGAGCCGTCCCAGCGCTTGGGCGATGGCCTTCCCCTGAGGATCCAGGATGCCCGCCTTCGGCATCACCCTGACGTCGACTCGCATCGTTTCTCCCCCGCTCGCATTATTACGTCACGCATCGAGGACGCGTGTCGGGTGGTCGTGCGGCGCCAGCTCCAGCGCGACTCCGCCCGCCCCGATCCGCGCCAGCGCGGCGGCGGCGGTACGGCGCGCCAGCACCGCGGTGTTGTTGTGCCGCGAGACGTGCAGCACCACCACCGCTCGGGTGCGGGGGCCGACCAGGCGCGCCAGGCCGGCGGCGGCCTCCTCGTTGGAGAGATGCCCCACCGCCGAGAGGATGCGCCGCTTCAGGTAGAGCGGGTAGGGCCCGGTGCGCAGCATGTCGACGTCGTGGTTGAACTCCAGGCCGATCACCTCGCAGCCGCGCAGCGCGTCGAGCACCGGCCCGGACAGGTGGCCGAGGTCGGTGGCGATCGCCGCCTTGGCGCCGGTGCCGTTCTGGAAGACGTAGCAGACCGACTCCACACCGTCGTGCGGAGTGGCGGTCACCCGCACCTCGAGGTCTCCCCCCAGCAGCGTGGCCCGCCGGCCGTTGCCGACGTAGCGCAGGTCGGCGAAGAGCGGTCCCGGGAAGCCCGCCGCCACCGAGGTGCCGGGCGTGCAGTAGATGGGGATCTCCAGCTTCTTCGAGATGCGCAGCGCGTGTCCGACGTGGTCGGAGTGCTCGTGGGTCACCAGGATCGCCCGCAGCTCCTCGAGCGAGCCGCCGATGGCCTTCAGCCGCCGTTCCAGCTCCGGCAGCGAGAGACCGGCGTCGACCAGGACCGAGAACTTCCCCGCCCGCACCACCGCGCAGTTGCCGGAGGAACCGGAGCCCAGGAAGCAGATCTGCACCGCCCGATCAGGATACGCCGTTCTTGCGCCTGCCCGAGCGAAGCCCGCCGCCCCCGGCTAGGGCGTCTTCCCGTAGATCCAGGCGTAGTTCTCGGCGTCCCCGAGGATCGTCTTCACGTAGAGCCGCGACTCGACGTAGGGGATCGACTCGATCAGCTCGTCGAGCGCCGCGCCCGACGCGCGCGCCGCCCACCAGGCCTTGGCCATGTCGGCGCCGCCGTTGTAGCTGGCGATCGCCGGCTCGCGCTGCCCGCCGAAGGTCCGCACCAGGCTCGCGAAGTAGAACGCCCCGTACTTGATGTTGACCGCCGGGTCGAAGAGCTGCTCGCGGCTCACCGTCTGGCCGCGTGCCTCGGCCAGCCTCGCCGCCACGCGCGGCATCAGCTGCATCAGCCCGACGGCGCCGGCCGGCGAGACCGCGGTCGGCAGGAACCGGCTCTCGGTACGGATCAGCGCCGCCAGCAGCTCCGGCGGCACGCCCGACTTCTCCAGCCCGGTCTCCCGCACCGCCCGCTCGACCGCGCTGCGGTAGCGGAAGGGGTAGTAGACGTACCAGAACTCGCGCGGGACCAGGGCCGGGTCCCGCGAGCCCGCCTGCCGGAAGCCGGGGAACGCGCGCTCCAGGATCGCCATCGCCTCCATCGTCTCGCCGGCCTGCGCTCGGAGCTCGGCCAGCGGGAACTGCAGAGCCGGGTCGGACGCGGCGCCTGGCACTCGCGCCAGCTCGTCGGAAGCGAGCTCGTCGAGCCCGGCGCGGCGCAGCTCGACGGCGCGCTGGTAGGCCTCGTGACGCCGCGCGTTCGGGTCCTGCAGCCGGTCGAAGTCCGGGAAGCGCGCGCCGTTCCCGATCCGGTCGGGGGGCACCTTCAGGAAGTTCAGGAGGTTGAGGGCCTGGTGGCCGTAGTAGTCGTGCGGGAACTCCTCCAGGAGACGCTGGAGCTGGGCGACGGCCAGCTCGCGGTCGGTCGCGAACGTGAACCGCGCCAGCCAGTAGAGCGCCGCCTTCCGGTACGGCGAGCCCGGCAGGTCCTTCAGCAGCTGCTTCAGCCGGGCGACGGCGTCGTCGGTCTTGTTGCGGCCCCGGTCCAGCCAGACCAGTTTCCAGAGCGCGTCGTCCTGGTTCTGGTTCGTGGCCCGCGCCACCCGCAGGAGCTGAGCTTCGGCGTCGGCGTCCTTGTGCACCGACGCGAGGAAGACGCCCAGCGCGTAGAGCGCCTCGAAGGTCTTCGGGGTGTCGCCGTACTTCTCCTCCAGGAAGCGGACCCAGGAGCGGATGGCGGCCTCGTCGCCGGTGCGCCGCAGCGCGCCGATCGCGTGCAGCACGGCGGCCGGCACGTGCGGCGAGGAGGGATAGCGGGTGCGCAGCCGCTCGGCGGCGCGCACGACCTCGGCGTTGCGGCGCAGGACGTAGAGACTCCCGGCCCGCAGCACCAGCGCGGCGTCCGGCTTGGCGCCCGGCTGACGCTGGTAGCGATCCAGCTCGGCGAGCGCCTCCTCGTGGAGACCCACCCTCTGCAGCGACGCCGCGAAGTCGCGCCGCTCCTCGGCTCGCAGCGTGCGCCGCTGGCCCGCGCCGGCGGCGACCAGCTCCTCGATGCGCGCGCCGGCCTGCTTGGCGTTGGGGCTCCCGGTGGCGTCGTACCAGACGGCCTCGTAGGCGCGCAGCGCGTCCGGCAGGCGCCCCGCCTCCCTCAGCGCCTCGGCGTGCAGCCAGCGCACCTCGTCGGCCCGCCGCCCGCGGTTCGCCTGCGACAGGTAGGCCTCGGCGGAACGCGCCGCGGCCGGCCAGCTCTTCTGCTCGGTCTGGAGCTTCACCAGCAGGTGGGAGGCCCGCTCGCGGATGACCGGACTGGCGTCGGCGTTCCCGGCCCACTGCGCCATCAGCCGCTCGGCTTCCGGGAACCGCGCGGACGCCTCCGCCTCCAGGATCGCGCGGGCCAGCAGCAGGTGGACGTAGCCGGGAATCAGGCCGGCCGCCGCCGCCCTCTCCAGCGGCGCGATCGCCTCCGCCGGGCGGCGCTGCGACAGCAGCGCGTTCCCGAGGAGCAGGGCGTTTTCGGCGCCGGACGCGCCCGGCGCGCGCAGCAGCGCCACCGCCGCTTCGATCTCGCCGCGGCGGATCAGCTCCAGCGCTTCGTCCCTGTCCGGCGGGCGCTGGGCGAGCGCCAGGCACGGGGCCAGCCACAGGGCCAGGACACCGCAGGTTCGGGCTGGAGCGCGAGAAAGCACCCGCGCCATCGTGCGCGAGAGTAGCGCGAAACGGGTTGGCCGATCAGCGACCGGTGCTGCCGAATCCGCCGGGACCGCGGGCCGACGCGGCCAGCGACGCGGCCGGCTCGAAGACGGCCCGCGCGACGGGGGCGATGACCAGCTGGGCGATGCGCTCCCCGCGCTCGATGGTGACCGGCTCGGCACCGAGGTTGACGACGATGACGCCCACCGGACCCCGGAAGTCGGCGTCGATCGTGCCCACGCCGTTCGCCAGCGCCAGGCCGCGCTTCAGCGCCAGGCCGGAGCGCGCGCGCACCTGTCCCTCGTATCCGGACGGGATCTCCAGCGTCAGCCCTGTCGGCACCAGCACGCGCTGTCCGGGCGCCAGCGTCAGCGGCTCGGGCACGGCGGCGCGCAGGTCCGCCCCGGCCGCGCCGTCGGTGGCGTAGGTCGGCGGGCCCAGGTCGGCGCAGTCCTCGCGGAGCGTGAACCGCACGGTGACCGGATCGCTCACGCGGCCAGCTCCCCCGCCAGCTCCTCGACGGTGGGCCCGGTGAGCGGCGGGCCGGCGATGCCGAGGCCGATCGGCGCGGTCGCGCCGAAGAGGAGGTCGATCGACTCCTGCAGCTGCTCCGGCGTCACCGCCTCGATGTCGGCGAGGTACTCGTCCGCCTCGTAGGGGCGCCCGCGATAGAACCAGGAGCGGGCCGCGGACTCGCGGCGCGAGGCCGTCGATTCCAGCGCCAGCGCCACCTCGGCGCGGATCTGGTACTTGGCGCGGGTCAGCTCGGCGCGGGTGATGCCGTCCTCACGCAGGCGGCGCACGATGCGACCGGCCGCGCGCAGCAGCCGCGCCAGGTTCTTCGGCGCCGTGGCCGCCTCGATCAGCGAGACGCCGGCTTCGCGGTGCAGCGAGAGCGCGGTCCCGACGTGGTAGGCCAGGCCGCGCCGCTCGCGCACGTCGCGCCAGAGGCGCGAGGAGACGCCGCCTCCCAGCACGGTGCTCGCCAGCGACGCCGCCGGCACCAGCCGGTGCGCGTAGGGCAACGCCGGGCTGCCCACCAGGACATGCGCTTGGGTGAGGTCCGGCCGGGAGAGGTGGAACGCGCACCGGGTCACGCGCGGATTCCCGTTCGCGGGCCGCGGAACGGCGGCCGAGCCGAGCGCCCGGGGATGCCGCCGCTTGCGACCGGCCTCGAGCCGGCGCAGCAGCGCCTCCGGCTCGAATGCCCCGACGGCCACGAAGACCATCCGCTCCGGCCGCACGATCTCGCGGAAGCGCTCCACCAGCCGCCGGCGCGAGAGCGCCCGCACGGTCTCCTCGGTGCCCAGGATCGGCTCGCCCAGCGGGTGCCCCTTCCAGAGCGCCGCCAGGAAGGTGTCGTGGAGGCGGTCCTCCGGGACGTCGTGCGCCTCGGCCATCTCCTCCAGGATCACCTCGCGCTCCACCTCCACGTCGTCGGCGCTGAAGACCGGCGCCTCGGTGAGGTCCAGCAGGAGCTCCAGCGCGTCCTCCAGCCGCTCGGCGGTGGTCCGGGCATGAAACGCGACCCACTCCTTGGTCGTGTAGGCGTCGCAGTCACCGCCCAGCTTGTCGGTCATCCGGGCGATCGCGGCGCCGGAACGGCGGCGCGTCCTCTTGAAGAGGAGGTGCTCGAGGAAGTGCGTGGAGCCGAGCGCCTCGGGTGCCTCGTCGGCCGAGCCTCCGGCCACGTAGAGGCCGATGGCCACGCTGCGCACGTCGCGCATCGGGTCCATCCAGACCTGAAGTCCGTCGCTGAGCCGCTCGACCCTCAAGGTTTCGCCCGTCCCCTCCGGGCGCGGATGATAGCGACTGAGACGTTTTTGCCGTCTCAGCGTTTCACGCCGCCGCCCGGCGGGCTGACGCCCGGATTGCCGAAGTTGCCGCGCGGTCCCCCGGGCCCGGGCACCACCGGACCGCCCAGGTCGGGCGAGCCGCTCTGCGCCAGCGTCTGCTCGGTGAACTTCCACTCGCTGTAGACCTCGCGCCCCTCGTAGAGGCGCAGCGCCTTCTTGCTGGAGAGCGAGTAGACGCCCATCACCGGACCGGCCGCCGCCTGCTCCACGCCGCCGCTGCGCGCCGGCCCGCCGAAGGAGGGCGTCGGGAACGGGTCGACCTCCTTCGTCGGCACCGGTGTCGGCTGTGTGCCGCCGCTGCCGCCGAATCCGCTGCCGCCGGAGCGGCGCTCACCGAGACCGCCGCCTCCCGGCCCCATGTTGGGTACGTTCGCCGGCGCGACCGGGACGCTGCCAGCCTGGGCGGCATTGGTGACGGTGATCAGCCCCCACTCCTCGGTGTTGCGGATCGGATCCTTCCACTTCTTGCGTAGCGTGCGCGGGCGCACCTCGTGCATCTCGGCGAGGGAGTTCGGATAGCGGCCGTAGCGCTTGCGGAAGACCCGGATCGCCTCGGCGTACTGCCGGCCGCGGAAGATCAGCTCCTCCTCGCGTTCCATCTGGATCTGCGTGGACGCCAGCGGCAGCACCGACGCGATCAGCACCAGCATCACCACGATGCCTATCAGTAGTGCGACTAGCGTGTAACCAGTCCTGTTGCGGCGCGTCGCGGCGCCGCAGAGATCGCCTCCGCCAAGTCTCCGGCGACCCCGTCTGCTGCCCTCTACCCCAAGACTCACCACGTGTTGTAGGGCGTGCCGTCCAGACCGGTGTCGGCCGAGCCGGAGTGGACGTCCACGATGCCGGGCGGCTCGTCGCTCGGCTGCTCCGGATCGGGCTCCTCGTATTCCAGCACCCAGGTGTCGGCCGACTTGGTGAACGGGTCGACCGGCACCTTGCGGATGTACTTCTCCTGCTTCAGCGCCTCGAGCGAGGCCGGGTAGTGCTGCTTGGCGGCGTAGTACTGGTCGATGCACGAGCGCAGCGTGAAGAGGTCCTCCTTGAGGACCGCCTCCTTGGCGCGCTTGGGGGCGGCGGTGAGCTGCGGGATGACCGACGCCGCCAGGATGCCGATGATGGCCATCACCACCAGCAGCTCCACCAGGGTAAACCCGCGCGACAGCTGACGAGCCTTACCAGTCACTGTATTTGGTCCTGTCGAGCGCCACGCGGTCGGACAGCGAGAAGACGTCGTAGACATTCTGTCTCCCCCACGATTTCGAGTCGGGGTCGTCCTGGTAGCTGCGCAGGCCCCACTCCGCCTTGCCGGTCATCGGGTCGATCGGGACCTTCCGCAGGAACTTCTTCTTCTTCTTCACCTGGCCGACCAGGTCGACCCCTTCGGTGAGCGCGTCCAGCGTGGCCGGGTAGCCCTCGCTGTCGAGCTTCACCGGGATCAGCCCCTGGTCCGAATAGCGCTTGAAGTCGTCGATGGCGTTGCGCATCAGGCGCAGCGCGGCGCGCAGCTCGGCCTCCTTCTGCTGGGTGACCTGGAACCGCGTGATCGGCACGACCATCGCGGTCAGGATGAGGAGGAGGGTGCAGACCATGATCAGCTCGACGATCGAGTAGCCGCGCCGGATCCGGCATCGAGCCCAGGTCCGCATCGGTCCCGCCTATTGCCCCACGGTGACCGCGACCGATTCGACCGTGGGGGCGATCCCGCCGCTGCGGCTCGCCGCCGCGCCGGCGGAGACGCGGAACATGGTGGTGCCGGGTGCCACGCCGCGCACCGCCAGCTGCGCCAGCACCCCTTCCGGCAGGCCGAAGGCGCCGATCTGCCGGCCGAGCTGCAGGCGCGCCCGCCCCATGGTGCGGTCGGACTCGAAGCGCACCGAGTTGCCCTCGTCCCTGGCCTTCCAGGGGCCCGGCGCGACGCCGGTCACCTCCACGACGGCCGGGTCCCACTCCACCGTCAGCTCCAGCGCTCCGAGCTCGGCCAGCGACGAGAGTGAGGAGAGCGAGACCACCGTCGCCTCGCCGGGCGCCACGCTTTCGGTGGAGCTGGTGAGGCCCAGGAGGAGGCTCTGCGGCGTGTTCTGGTCCGGAGGGGGCACGGGGGAACTGCGAAGGAGTTCCCCCGATGATGGCGGCTGCGAGCGCTGGAAGTCCGGCTGCTGCGGCTGCGGCGTGGGCTTCTGCGGGGTGGTGGGCACGGTACGGTCGCGGAACGGATCGCGCGGAGCGCTGCCCTGGATGATCGGCTGCGGGGTGACCGTGCCCGGCGCCGGAGTCTGGATCTGAGGCGCCGACGGGCTGACCCGCCCGGGCCGTCCCGGGACCGATCGCGCCGGCTGCTCGCTGGAGTCGAACGGCGAGCCCGGCGCGGTGGGGGACTCCAGCCGGGTGTTGAGCCCCGAGAAGCTGACGTTGTTCTCGGTGCCGACCCAGACCGGTATGAGGTCCTCCTCGGTGATCTGCGGCGCGCGGATGATGTGCGGCGTCAGCGTCAGGAAGAGGTCGGTCCGCTTGCTCTGATCGCTGTGGTTGGAGAACAGCGTGCCGATGATCGGCAGGTCGCCCAGGAAGGGGATCGAGGTCTTGCCGCGCTGGGTGTCGCGCCGCAGCAGGCCGGCCAGGATGTTCGTCTCGCCGTCCTTGAGACGGATCGTCGAGGTCAGGGTGCGGGTGCCGATGATCGGCTGGTTCTGTCCGTTGGGGCCGGTCACCTGGCCGTTGAGGTTCGAGACCTCGATGGTGAGCTTGAGCGTGACCTCCTTGTTGTGGTGGACGCGCGGCTCGAGGTCGATCTTGATGCCGACCTCCTGGTACTGGAAGGAGGTCACCGGGACCACGCCCACCTGCCCGATGGCCTGGGTGGTGTTCACCGTGGTCACCGGGATCGGCACCCGGTCGCCGATGACCAGCTGCGCCTTCTCCCCCTCGGCGATGCGCAGCTGCGGCCGCGCCAGCACCTCGGCGTCGGAGTTGTCCTTGAAGAAGTTGAAGGTGATGGCCGGGACGGTGAAGCTGAAGTCGGTCAGGCCGATCTTGAAGAGCTCGTTCCAGGGGAGGCGGGTGCTGGTGCCAGTGGTGGAGCCGTCGGTGGAGGGAGGCGCCGAGCCCTTGTAGGTGCCGCTGGTCAGATAAGGGGGGAACTCGGTACCGATCTTGACGATCTTGTTCGTGTCGAGCTGCAGCAGCTCCACGTCCACGACCACCTCGGCCTTGGCCTTGTCGTTCACCTCGATGATCCGTTCGGCGACCGCCACCTTGTCGGCGGTGTCGCGGATGACGATGGCGTTCAGCTGGGGGATGGTGGCCAGGCGCCGCAGGTCGAGCAGCGAGCGCACCATGGCCGAGACGTCCTTGATGTCGCCGTTGCTGAGGAAGAACGTCCGGATGACGAGGTCCTCGTACTCCTTGCGGTTCTGGTTCGTGTCCTGGGCGATGAGGATGGTCTTCTCGTCGATGACCTTGTAGAAGTGCCCGGCCTGCCGCATCACCGTCTCCAGGCCCTTCTGGAACGACACGTCGTGCAGCTCGATCGTGAACTTGTCGTCCTTGAGCTGCGGGTCGTAGATGACGTTGATGCCGGCCGAGATCGCCAGCGCCTGGTAGATCTTCTTGATGTTCGTCTCTTGCGGGAAGAGCAGGTCGATGCCCTTGGTGGACGACGGGCTCAGCATCGGCGGCCGCGCCCGCGCGCCGCGGGCTGCCTGTTTGGCCTTCTCCACCGGCGTGCCGCCAGCCGACTCGATGCGGCGCGCCTCGATGTCGTTCTTGACCCTCCGCCACTCCTGCACCGCCGAGTCGTTCGACGGGTCGAGCGAGACCGAGGTCTCGAACTCGGCGGCCGACATGTCGAGCTGGCCGCCGCTCTTCAGCAGCTTGCCCTTCTCGTAGTGCACGTGGGCGGCCCGCTGCCGCGCCCGCGACAGGGCGATCTTGTAGCGGGTGTTGTCGGGCTCCAGCGCCAGCGCCTTCTGGTAGTGCAGCACCGCCAGGTCCCAGTGCTCGCGGACCTCCTCGCGCTCGGCGTCGCGGAACGCGCGGGAGGCGACGCAGCTGGAGAGCGCCAGCGCCAGAAGCGCGGCCAGGAGCGGACGGATCCTCTTCGATGTCGGCATCTACTGTCCCGTCTGCTGGGCGAGCGGAAGCCGCCGCGTGATCTCCGGGGGAAGGCCGGTGAAGGCCATGTCGACCGACTCGCGGTTGATCTTCTTGATGATGAAGCGGCCGTCCACGGTGTCTCCTTCGCGAGCGTTGATGAGTCGCGTCCCCTCTTCCAGCGCCACGATCGGGCGGTCCTTGGGGCCGAAGATGCCCATCAGCTTGTACGGAATGGGGGGCGGAATGATCGGGGTGTTCGTCGGGGTGGGGGGAATCGGCAGCGGTCCGATGAACCTCGGGTCGCTGATGTTCGGCACCGGAGTCGGCGTGGGAGGCACCGGCGTGGGACGCTTGGTGGGCGGCACGTAGAAGCCGAACGGGTTCCGGACCACCGGCTCCTTGCCGGCGATGCCGTCCACCACCCACAGCGTCGGGATCGGCGGCGGTTCGGAGGCGGTGCCGGGCCTCCGGCCGGCCTCGGCCCGCACCGCCGAGGGCGCCTCGGTGCGCGCGCGCGGCCAGAGCGTCACCCCGCCGATCACCACCAGGAGGAGCAGCAGGAGGCGGAGCCGGCGCGGGTCGGTGCCTTTCGGCTGGATTGCCATCAGTCGACCCCCGGCTCGCTCGAGCGCGCCGCCGACGAGGCCGGGCGCTTGGCGCCTGCCTTGGGCGGGCGGATTCCGCGCCGCTGGCGGCCCAGGAAGTAGTGATTGACGGTCAGGTTCACGTGCAGGAGGTCGGGCTCTGCTTCCTCGATGCCGACGCCCACGCCCTCGAGCACCAGGAACCGCTGGCTCGACTCCAGCACGCCCAGCAGCCGCTTGATGTCCTCGTAGCGTCCCGACACGCCGAAGCGGATGCTGATCGCCTCGGCGCCGTCCAGCTCCTGCTCGGAGTAGCTCCAGCTCTCCACCCGGAAGCCCGCCTTCTTGGTGATCGCGTGGATCTCCTCGATGAGCGGCGCCAGCCGCTCCTTCCGCGGGCCCAGCGTCTCGCCGTAGAAGACCCCGAGGCGGCTCTCCAGCTCCTCGAGCTGTACCGCCGCCTCGGAGGCCTTGCGGGCGGACTCGTGCGTCGCCTCGACCTGCGTCGCCAGCGTGTCGCGCTCGCGGGTGAGCGCGCCGAGGCGGGCGCTCACCAGCGAACGGTAGGAGATCAGCACCGCCGCGTTGACGGCGACGATCGCCAGCAAGACCGCCAGCAGCGGCAGGCGGGCCCGCCAGGCCGAAATCCTGGCGCTCAAGGCGCGCCTCCCGGCGCTCCGGCGGCGCCGTGATCTCGGTACACCACGCCGATCGCCAGGCGCCAGAGGTCTCCCTTGCCGGCCTCCGGGCTCTGCTCCGAGAGAGGCACCGGCCGGTCGAAGTAGGGGGAGGCGTAGAACGCCCGGATCGCCTTCACCAGCCCATCGGGGTCGCGGGTGACCAGCGTCAGGCTGAGCGGATAGGCGTCGATCGGCTCCGCCTCGGCCCGCGACTGCGACTGCGGCGCCTCCTCGGCCTTGGTGAGCGCGATCGCGACCACCCGCTGGTCGGGCGGCATCACCCGCTCCAGCCGGCTCAGGAAGCGGGTCCAGGAGAAGGCCTTCAAGCGCGCCAGGGCGTTGGCGCTGCGGGCGCCTCCGGAAAGCGCGTAGATGTCGTGGCGCGCCATGCGCGCCTCGCCGGCGCGCTTCTGCGCCTCGGCCTTGGTGAGGTCGGCCCGGAGCTTCTGGACCTCGGCGCGCACCTGGCCGGCCTCTCCGGTGGAGCGACGCACGGTCGCGACGCTGAAAGCGGTCAGCACGATGGCGGCGGCGGCCAGGATGGCGACGGTCACGTTGACCGGCCGGGTGTCGAGGAACGGCCTCTTGGCGAGGTTCAGCGTGTGCGCGGCCATGTCAATCGGCGGTCAGCGCGCAGAGGCCCGCCAGCACGGCCGGGTCGTCGTCGGCCTTCTTGGGGGCGGCCGCTTCGGCGAGCAGCGTGGCGCGGGTCAGCGGCTGCGGGTCGCGTCCGCCGGCCTCGGCGCGGAAGGCGCGGAAGCGCTCGATCACCGGCGAGCCCCACGGGCCGGCGGCGCAGAGGCCCTCCACGTCGAGCGCCGGAGGCTCGGCGCCGGCGCGCAGCCCCTCGTTGGCCACGAAGGAAGCAGCCAGCCGGATCTCCTGCAGCGCCTCGTCCGGGTCGCTGGTGGTCTTGGTGCGCACGAAGCGCAGGTCGCCGTTCTTCAGGAAGAGGGTGGTGGCGGTCTCGCCGTCGGCCCAGAGCAGGAAGCCGTTGCCCTGCACGATCCTCCGGCCGAGGTTGGAGATCGCCAGCGAGGCGGTCTCCAGCGCGCCGATGCGCAGCGGCGCGAAGGCGTTCTCCCAGGAGGCGGCGGCCTCCTCCGGCGCGGCGATGGCGACGACTCGCGTGCCGGAGGTGCCGCTGCCGGCCGTCTGCCAGGCGAGCCGCACCGGGGGCGGAGGGTCGCCGAACGTCTTGCCGAGCTTCCACTCCAGCACCTCCACGGTCTCCTTCACGTTCTTCTCCGGCTCGGGGAGGTCCACCGCCAGGACGTGCACGAAGGAATCGGGGATGACCAGCGAGGCGGCCGGCACCCGGCCGCCGGCCTCGTTCAGCAGCTCGGCGACCACGCGGGCCAGCGGCGCCCCGGCCGAGGGCACGCCCCCGCCGTTCAGCACCAGCGCGCCCTCGGGGAGGTTGCGCGCGAGCACCGTGTAGGGGGACCCGCCGGTGAGCGAGGCGTCCGCCTTGATGCGCGCCTCGCGGCGCACGTAGACGAGGCGCTCCCGGGTGAGCACGAAGGCGTGCGGCGGGCGCGGCGGGCGCACGAGGCGGGTGAACAGTCCTGCCATCTAGTCGACGAACGTCACTTTGTTGACTTCTCGGAGCGTCGTCTCGCCGGCGAAGACCTTCCTCAAGGCCGACTCACGCAGGAACGTCATGCCCTCCTCCTTGGCCGCCTTCTTGATCTCGGCGGCGGGGCGCTTGTCGAGGATGAGGCTGCGGATGCGGTCGGAGAGGTCGAGCAGCTCGGTGATCGCGGCGCGGCCGTAGAAGCCGGTGCCGTTGCACTCGATGCAGCCACGCCCGTCGTAGAGCGTCTTGCCGGCGATCTGCTGCGGCGTGATGGCGGACTCCTCCAGCAGCTTCTGGGTGGGCACGAACTCGACCCTGCAGTGGGGACAGATCTTGCGGACCAGGCGCTGCGCCAGGACACAGTTGAGCGCCGAGACGAAATTGTAGAGCTCCACCTTCATGTTCAGGAACCGGCCCAGCACGTCGACCACGTTGTTGGCGTGCACCGTGGTGAAGACCAGGTGGCCGGTGAGCGCGGCCTGCACCGCGATCTGGGCGGTCTCCTCGTCGCGGATCTCGCCCACCATGACCTTGTCCGGGTCGTGCCGCAGGATCGAGCGCAGACCTCGGGCGAAGGTCAGCCCCTTCTTCTCGTTCACCGGGATCTGGGTGATGCCGCGGAGCTGGTACTCGACCGGGTCCTCGATGGTGACGATCTTGTCCTCCACCGACTGGATCTCGGAGAGGCAGGCGTAGAGCGTGGTGGTCTTGCCGGAGCCGGTCGGCCCGGTGACCAGCACCATGCCGTAGGGCTCGCGGATGAACTTGCGGAGGCGCCGCATCGTCTCGGCGTCGACGCCCAGCACGTCGAGCCGCAGGTTCTTGAACTCGGCGTTGGCCGACTCCTTGTCGAGGATGCGGATGACCGCGTCCTCGCCGTGCACCGTGGGCATGATCGAGACGCGGAAGTCGATGGTGCGTCCCTTGACCCGGATCTTGAAGCGGCCGTCCTGGGGGATGCGCTTCTCGGCGATGTCCAGCTCGGACATGACCTTGATGCGGCTGATGATCGTCTGGTGGTGCTTCTTGTCGATCGGCTCCATGGCCGGGTAGAGGACGCCGTCGACGCGGTACTTCACCACCACGACGTTCTCCTGGGTCTCGATGTGGATGTCCGAGGCGCGCCGCTGGATCGCGTTGAAGAGGATCGAGTCGACCAGCTTGATGATCGGGCTGGCGTCCTGGGCGATCCGGTCGATCGTCAGGACCTCCTGCCCCTCCTCGTCCTCCCGCACCACCTGCATGCGGAAGTCCTCGACCAGCTCGTCGACGACCCGCTGCGAGGTCTCCGACTTCTGCAGCAGCTCCTGCACCGCCGCCCGCGACCCCACCTTGATGCGCAGGCGCTTGCCGAGCAGCGCCTCCAGCTCGTCGCGCCGGACGACGTCGGTCGGGTCGGCCATGACCACCCAGAGCGAGCCGTTGTCCTCGCGCTCCGGGACGAACTCGAAGCGCAGCATCCAGTCGAGCGGGATCTTCCGGAAGAGCTCGGCGTCGGGGCGGAACGTCCAGAGGTCGACGTAGGTGAGCCCCAGCCGCTGGGCGGTCTGGCGCGCCCGCGACTCCTCGGCGGCGGCGTCGAAGACCTTCGGCAGCGACGGGACGCCCCCCTCGGGGCGCGCAACCGCGGGCATGGCGGGCAGCGTGGGGGCGTTTCTGCTCATCGCTTCTTCTCCGCTCAGGTCTTCATCTTCACGATGATCGAGAACATCGGCAGGTAGACGGAGAGGAGGATCGTGCCGATCACCCCGGCCATGATCACCAGGATGATCGGCTCGATCAGCGTCACCAGCTTCTGCAGCGTCGACTCGATCGCCTCGTCGTAGAACTCGGAGACGTTGGTCAGCATCTCCTCCAGGGCGCCGGTCGCCTCGCCGACCTTGATCATCTCGACCGCCAGCGAGGTGAACTGCCCGGTGTCCTCGAGGCTGCGCCAGAGCTCGGCCCCTTCCCGGACCCGCGGCACCACCGCTTCCACACCCTTGACGATCTTGCGGTTCGAGATGGAGCCGGCCGAGATCTCCAGCGCCGGCACCAGCGGCGTGCCGGCGGCCACCAGGGTCGCCAGCGCCCGGCTGAACTGCGAGAGGGCGAACTGCTGGAGGACCATCCCGACCAGCGGCAGCTTCAGGAGGAGGCCGTCCCAGGCCAGGGCGCCCGACTTCGTCTTCTTCCAGCGCGCCAGGAAGACGGCGGTGCCGACGACGCTCAGGACGATCAGCAGCACGTGGGCGCGCAGGAAGTTCGCGGTGCCCACGACGACCAGCGTCAGGAACGGGAGCTCGCCGGCGTCGAAGCCGGAGTAGAACTCGGTGAACTTCGGGATGACGTAGGTCAGCAGGATGAAGATGAGCCCGATCGAGAGCGTGACCAGGACCAGCGGGTAGACCAGCGCGCCGGTCACCTTCCGCTTCACGCCGGTCAGGATCTTCTGGTACTGCAGGAAGCGGCGCAGCACCTTCTCCACCTCGCCGGAGCGCTCCCCCGCCTTCAGCGACGTGGAGTAGAGGCGCGGGAAGGCGTCGCCGTGCGACAGAAAGGCGTCGGAGAGCGCGGTGCCGGAGACGAGCTGGTCGCGCACGTCGGCCAGGATCGCCTTGAAACGCGGGTTCGTCTGCCGCTCGAGGAGGATGTCGAAGCCGGAGACGATCGGCAGCCCGGCGCGCAGGAGCGCCACCAGCTCCTGGTTGAAGACCATGAACTCCGCCAGCTTCACGCGGCGTTTCCGGCCCGGGACGAGCCCACCGATCGAGACGCCGCCGCCCCGCCCGCCGCTGGCCTGCTTCACCGAGAAGAGCCGCCCCCCCTGCCGCTGGATCTCGGCACGCACGGCGTCCTCGTCCGGCGCGTCGATCGTGCGCACCGCGATGGCTCCGTCGGGGAGCCCGATGCGACAGACGTAGGAAGCCATCTATCTCACCCCCACGATGCCCGGCCCGGACGAGCGGAAGTTCGCATAGAAGACCAGGATCAGCGCGTCCGAGCCCGCCTCGTCCTTGCCGATGCCGCAGATGTAGGTGTGGGCGAGCTGCAGGTTGATGGAGGTGCGCAGCACGTCGCGCTTGGTCTCGCGCCCCTCCTTGTCGCGCCGGATCCGCGAGAGGATCAGGTTGCGCAGTCGGATGGTGGAGTCGTCGGAGGAGGGGTCCACCAGGAACTCCAGCCGGAAGCTGCCGCCGATCGCGTAGGCGACCGCGTCCCCCTCGATCCCCTGCACCACCACCGAGTCGAGCTTCTGGTAGTCGGTGAAGTTGAAGCGGTTGCGGAGCTGCTCGCCGACCCCGGCAATGGTGTCGGAGACGTTCCGCTTCTCGGTCCCCTTGCGGGCGTCGGTCGAGGCGCTCAGCAGGGTGACCGAGATCTCCACGCCGCGCGGAGGCACGTCCCAGGAGGCGATCGCCTGCGCGGCGCGCTCCACCGCCGTCGCCGAGTCGCGCAGCGCCAGGGTGTTGAGCTTCGACTGCAGCGTCACCGTGCCGTTCTCGGTCAGGAAGGGGCGGATCAGGAGCGCGGCCTCCTCGGCCTTGCGGTGCCTCAGCGTGAAGACCCGCAGCACGGTGGGACCCTGAGGCACGCCCCCGGAGGGGCCCTGAGCCGCGAGCTCGGCCGCCGCCAGCAGCAAGGGGACGAGCGCGAGCAGCGCCGTCGTCAGGCGACGTGCAAACACGCCCATTCGGCGGTTCCTAGAGGTCCGCGTTGGGGTCGACGACGAAGACGACGGTCGGCTCCTGCGGCGAGCGCGAGGCGAATTCGTACACGGTCGCACCGGGGTTCTTCAGGTCCTCGAGCACCGGCCGCGACGGGATCGCCGCGGCGGCGGGCACCGCCGGACGCATCACACGGGCCGTGCTCGCATCGGCCACGTCCACCGCGGACGCCTTCGGGCCGCTGGGGGCCAGCAGCTCGCGGATCGGCTGCCGGGCCAGGAAGAGCGCGCCGAGGACGCCGCCCAGCAGGGCGACGGAGGCGGCGCGCAGGACGGTGCGCGGGACCTGCCGGGCCGGGGCCAGCCGCCGGCGCGACTTCTCGACCTCGACGGCGGCCAGCACGTCGGCGACGAGCCTCTCCGCCTCGAGGTCGTCGGCCGTGGCACGGCGCGGCCCGCGGCGCTCCCCGCGCCCCTCGTCCAGGCCGATCTCTCCGGCCATCGAGAGGAAGAGGAGCGTCGGATCCTCCTCGACCGCGGCCTCGCGGCACGAGGCGCAGGCGGCCAGGTGCTCGCGCAGCCGGCGCGCGTCCTCGGCGGTGAGCTCGTCGGCGTCGCGCAGCGCCAGCAGGCGGCGCAGCTCCAGGCGGCAGGGGGCCGGCGACATCACGCGTCTCCCTCCTGGCGGTCGAAGCGCGACACTTTAGGGGCGAACTCGGGGTAGCGGCGGCGGATCTCCTCGCGGAGGAGCTTCCGCGCCTGGAAGAGGTGGTTGCGGACCGTGGACTCGCGGCAGCCGAGCACGTCGGCGATCTCCCGGCTCTCCTTCTCCTCCAGCTCGCGGAGCACGAAGACCATCTTCTGCTTCTCGGACAGCACCGAGGAGCAGGCCGCGAAGATGCGCATCACCTCGGCGCGCTCCAGCCCGGCGGGCCCCTCGGATTCCACGGAGTCCCCCATCGACTTGCCGCCGCGCACCAGCCGGAAGCTCTCGGCCTCGGTCTTCTGCCGGCTGCGGCGGGAACGGAGCGCGTCGATGGCCAGGTTGCCGGCGATGCGGAAGAGCCAGGTGGAGAAGGCCCAGGCGGGGTCGTAGCGGGGGAGGTTCTCCCACACCTTCACGAAAGTCAGCTGGGCGACGTCGCGCGCGTCCTCGGCGTCGCCGAGCATGCGGCGCAGGAAGGCGAGGACGCCGGGGGTGCGGCGGCGCACCAGCTCGGCGAAGGCATCGGAATCCCCCTCCCGGGCAAGGGCGGCCAGGCTGCGTTCGTAGCCGCGGGAATCCTCGGGGAGCTGCCGTTCGGCCGTGGCGTCAGCGACGAGGTGCATCATGCCTTCCGTCGCTTCTACGTTTGTCGGGTCGTCCTCGTCTATCACCCTGGACCCACTCCCCCTCTCGGGCCCGACATTATAATCGAAAACCAATGGGTGCGCGGGCGATAACTACTTGAGCATTCAAGATTTGGCTTCCTCGGGGCGGTCCACCGCTCCCCTGGTTCCGCTGCTCTGGGAGCGGCTCTGGCCGCCGGGGAACGGCGGGCGGGCCGACCTCTGGGTGCAGGGCGTCTCCATGGGAGAGGTGGAGATCGCGGCCACCTTCGTGAAGGCCGTCCTCGAGCGGCGGCCGTCGCTCCCCACGCTGGTGACCGCCTCGACGCCCGCCGGCGTGGCCCTTCTCGCCCGCCGCTTCGCGCAGCTCCCGGTGCGGATGCGCCCCTTCCCGCTCGACCTCCCCTTCTCGGTCCGCCGCTTCTTCGCCGCGGTGCGGCCGAAGGTGCTGGCGCTGGTCGAGACCGAGATCTGGCCGCTGGTGCTGCGAGAGGCGGCCCGGAGCGGCACCGCGGTGCTGCTGGTCAGCGCGCGCCTCTCCGAACGATCGGTGCGGCGCTTCGGCGCGCTGGGTCCCCTGGCGCGCGGCGTCTTCGAGCGGCTCACCCACGTCTCGGCCCGCTCCGGCGAGGACGCGGCCCGCTTCCGGCGGCTGGGCGTCCCGGAGGAGCGCCTCAGCGTGGACGGCGACCTCAAGCTGGACCGCCCCCTCCCGGAGGAGCCGTCCTTTGCTCCGGAGCTGCGGCGCCTGGCGGGCGGCAGGCAGGTCGTCGTGGCAGGCTCCGTCGCCGAGGAGGAGGTGGCGCCGGTGCTGCGGGCGATGGAGACGCTGAGAGGCTCCGGCCTGGACGCCCTGCTGCTGCTCGCGCCGCGGCGCCCGGACGCCTTCGAGTCGGTCGCGGCCGCCGTCACCGCCCGAGGCCTGCTGCTGAGCCGGCGGTCGGAGCTCGAACCGGGGGCCCCCCCCTCCGAGCGGGTGCGCTCGAATCAGCCGCACGTCTTCCTCCTCGACTCGCTGGGCGAGCTGGCCGCCAGCTACCGCCTCGGGGACGTCGCGTTCCTGGGCGGCACCCTGGTCCCGCGCGGCGGCCACAACGTGCTGGAGCCGCTGCGCGCCGGGCTGCCGACGCTCCACGGCCCGTCCACCGCGAACATCCGCGAGACCCTGCGGCGCGCCGAGGGCGCGGTCTTCGCGGTGGACGGCGCGGACGAGCTCGCCGACGGCCTGGGCTCGCTGCTGCGCGATTCCGTGAGGCGCGACTCCGCCCGGCAGGCCGCCGCGCGCCTGTTCCGGGAGCACGAGGGAGCGGCGGGGCGCGCCGCCGGCCGGGCGCTGGCGCTGCTGGACGGGGCCGCATGAGCCGGTTCCTGCTCGGGCTCGCGTCGCGCGGCTACGGCGCCGGCGTGGCGGCACGGCTGGCGCTCTACCGCGCCAGGCTCCTCCGCACGTCGCGGGCGGCGAGGCCGGTGATCTCGGTCGGGAACGTGGCCGCCGGGGGCACCGGCAAGACGCCGTTCCTCGCCTGGCTCGCCGCCGAGCTCCAGGCCCGCGGCCACCGGCCCTCCATCCTGACCCGCGGCTACGGCCGCAAGAGCCGCGGCACCGTCGTGGTGTCCAACGGCAGCGGCTCGATGGAGACGGTGGAGCGCTCCGGCGACGAGCCGTCGATGCTGGCCCGCACGCTGCCGGACGTCCCCATCGTCGCCGACGAGCGGCGCGTACGCGCGGCGGCGACCGCCGAGCGCCTCTTCCCTTCCATCACCCACCACCTCCTGGACGACGGGTTCTCGCACGTGGCGCTGGAGCGCGACGTGGACATCGTGCTGCTCGACGCCACCGACCCCGCCGCCGGCGGCTCGCTGCTGCCGCTGGGGCGCCTGCGCGAGCCGCTGCGCTCGCTGCAGCGGGCCGACGTGGTGGTCGTCACCAAGGTCGAGCAGGCGGACCCGTCGCCGGCGATCGCGCTGGCGGAGCGCTACGCGCCGGGGGCCACGGTCTACCGAGCGCAGACGGAGGTGATCGGCATCCTGGACGGGCGCGGCAACGACGTGGAGCCGATCAACCTGCCGCCCGGCACGGTGGTGGCCGCGGCCGGCATCGCCAGGCCCGAGGCGTTCTGGCGGACGCTGGAGACGCTCGGCATCGAGCCGATGGCGTCGCTGGCGTTCCCCGACCACGCCAGCTACGGCGACCTGCGGCTCGGCCGGATCCTGCGCACCGTGGAGGAGACCGGCGCCTGCGGGCTGGTCACCACCGAGAAGGACGCGGTGAAGCTGGAGGGGCGCCTGCCGGTGCCGCTGTTCCGGGTGCGCATCGGGATGCGGGTGCTGGAGCCGGCGTTCGTGCCCGACGTGCTGGCGTACATCAACCGGCTGCCGGCCTAGCATGGCCAAGGAGCGCTCCGCCTTCCGTAACCGCGCCGAGGAGCTGGCCTGCCGCGGCGCGCTGGCCCTGCTGCACCGCTTCCCTCCGGAGCGGGTCGAGGCGCTGGGCGCGCGCGCCGGGCTGCTCTTCCAGAGGCTCTCGGCGAGCCGCAGACGCCTGGCCGGCACGAACCTCGCGCGGGCGTTCCCCGAGCTCACCGAGGCCGACCGGCAGCGGCTGGCGCGCGACGTCTTCGCGCACTTCGGGGCGATCGCCGCGGACCTCCTGGTGACGATCGGCGAGGAGCCGCAGGAGCTCCTTTCCCGGATCGAGATCGCCGGCGCCGAGCAGGCGCGGGCGGCGGTCGCCGAGGGGCGGGGCGTCTTCTTCCTCACCGCGCACCTCGGCAACTGGGAGGTGGCCGCGATGGCCACCGCCTCGCTCGGCATCCCGATCACCGTCATCGCCAGGCCGCTCGACAACCCGCTCCTGGAGCGCCACCTGCGCGCCTTCCGCGAGCGCACCGGCAACACCGTGCTGCCCAAGGCCGACGCCGCCCGCGAGATGCTGCGGGTGATCCGCCGCGGCGGCGCCATCGGCATCCTCATCGACCAGCACGCGCGCCCCCCCGACGCGGTACCGGCGCCGTTCTTCGGCCGGCCGGCGGCCACCAGCAGCTTCCTGGCGCGCCTGGTGGACCGCACCGAGGCGCTGGTGGTCCCGACCGTCGCGCTGCGCACCGGCGCACGCCGCTACCGGGTGGAGTACTCCGCGCCGCTCGACCCGCGGCGGCTCGGCCGCGAGGAGCGGACGACCGAGGCGCTGACCGCGCGGCTCAACGCGGTGACCGAGGAGATGGTGCGCCGCGCTCCCGACCAGTGGCTCTGGCTACACAACCGGTGGCGCTTGGACTAGTCATTTCAACTCCACATTCCAGTAGGCCATGTCGAGGAAGTTCTTCCAGGTCGGGTGGATCCGGTGCGGCGAGAGGAGGCCCAGCGGCGTGGCCTTCGGCTTGACCGGCGCCTTCTTCAGCTTCATCCCCGACTCGTCGGGCGTGCGGTTCCCCTTCCTGACGTTGCAGGGGAGGCAGGCGCAGACGACGTTCTCCCAGCTCGAGGCGCCGCCGCGCGAGAGCGGCACCACGTGGTCGAGGGAGAGCTCCGAGGTGGAGAAGCGCTTGCCGCAGTACTGGCAGCGGTTGCCGTCGCGCATGTAGATGTTGTGGCGCGAGAACTTCACCTCCGGACGCGGCGGCTTCTCGCAGGAGAGCAGCTGCACCACGCGCGGGATGCGCAGCACCAGCGACGGCGTGCGCACGACGTCGTCCTCGTCCGGCTGGATCGGGATGTCGCACCACTCCTCCCAGGCGTACGTCGAGTAGTCGGGCAGCACCGCCCGGACGTGCCCCTTGTAGAAGAGGGTGAAGCAGCGCTTGACGTCCGTCAGGGCGAGCGCGGCGAAGCCCTTGTTGAGGACGAGCACCGGCGAGTCCAGCATGCCGCAAGGATAGCGGCATTGCGGGCTCCATGACATCGTCCGCCTGCTTGCGCATCCTTCTCGTGCGCCTCTCGTCCTTCGGAGACGTCGTCTTCACGCTCCCGCTGGCGCAGGCCCTGAAGGGCGCCTGGCCGGGGACCAGGCTGGCGTGGGTGGTCGAAGCGCCGCTGGCGCCACTCCTGGAGGGCGCCGCGGCGGTGGACGAGGTGATGACCGCCACCACGCGCCGCTGGCGCCGCGAGCCGTTCTCGGCGGCCACCCGGGCCGAGCTCGCCACGCTGCGCCGCCGGATGCGCGCGTTCGCGCCGGAGGTGGCGGTCGACGCCCAGGGCCTCTTCAAGTCGGCGCTGGTGACGCTGCTGGCGCCGGCGGGGCGGAAGGTGGGCTTCGGCTTCCGCAGCGCCACCGAAGGGGTGAACGCGCTGGTCACCGACGAGCACGTCGGCGCGAGAGACCGGCGCCACGTGACCGACCGCGCGCTGGCGCTGGCCGAGCACCTGACCGGCCGGCGCGGCTTCCCGCGCGTCCCCGACGTCTCGCACCTGGTGGCCCGCCCCGCGCCGGAGGTCGACGCCTGGCTGGAGGCGCGCCGCGGCAGGCCCTTCGCGCTCCTCCAGCCCTTCGCCTCGGCGCGCCAGAAGGAGTGGCCCGACGCGCTGGTGCGCGAGGCCGCCGGGCTCCTGGCCGCGCGCCACGGCCTCCCCTGCGCCGTCCGCTGGGGCCCCGGCGAGCGTGAGCGGGCCGAGGCGCTGGTGCGCTCGGCCCCGGCTGTCCTGGAGCTCGCGCCGTCCGCCGATCCGGCCGCCAGCGCGCGGCTGGCGTCGCGGGCCGCGCTCTTCCTGGGCTCGGATACCGGCCCCACCCATCTGGCCGCGGCGGCCGGGACGCCGACGCTCGCCCTCTTCGGCCCGACCGACCCGGAGCGCTTCGCGCCGCTGGGCCCGCGGACCGCGGTGGTGAGGGCGAACGGCTGGTACACTTCGGATCGCTCGACGGAAGCGAGCGTCCCATCCCACCTGGAATCGAGCCTCTCCGATGAAGTCCTCTCCGCCGTCGCCGCGCTCCTCTCCTGATCGCCTCCGGCTCGCCTTGCGTTCGCTGTCCGCGATGAGCTTCGCCCTCCTCCTCTTCGGCGCCCTGCAGGGCACCTCGCTGGCCGACCTGCCCACCCTTCAGGCGGCCGCGCGCGAGGTGCTGCCCAAGGACCGCCTCTTCCCGGTACCCTTCGGGCACGGCGAGACGCTGACCTACACGCTCTCCTGGCTGCAGATCGAGGGGGGCGAGATGACGCTGGCCACCAGCCGCGAGACGACCCCCGACGGCGTGCCGGTGCACCGCATCGCCCTCACCGCGACCTCCAACGACTACGTCTCGAAGTTCTACCCGGTCAAGGACCGCTACGAGACCTGGGTGGACGCGCGCGACTTTCAGCCGATCCGCTTCGAGAAGCACGCCCGCGAGGGGCGCTACAGCTCCGACGAGGTGGAGGAGTTCGACCTGGAGAAGAAGATCGCCGCCTGGCGCGACAAGCGGACCCCGCTTCCGGAGCGGGTCCAGGACATCATCTCGACCTTCTACTTCATGCGGACCCTCAACTTCGCAGCGGGACAGCGCGTCGACATGGAGATGTACTCCCGCGGCAAGATCTACCGGATCCAGGCCACCGTCCTGGGCCGCGAGAAGGTGGAGACCGACGTCGGCACGTTCGACGCCTGGAAGGTGCAGCCGGCCATGCGCGAGACCGAGTCGGCCGCCGACCGCAACAAGGGGCAGCTCTTCCTCTGGTTCTCCGACGACGACCGGAAGATGCCGGTGATGGTCAAGACGATCCTGCCGATCGGCTCGGTCACCGCGCGCCTCAAGTCGGCGTCTCCCGCCACCACGACCGCGGTCAAGTAAAGACTAGCCCTCTCGACGGGCCTGCTTGCCGGGCCTCAGACGCTAGAATCGCCGCATGACCGTGAAGCTCGGGGAACTCCTGGTCAAGGCGAAGCTCATCACTCCCGAGGACTTGGCCGAGGCCCTCAAGGAGCAGCGCGCCACCGGGGCCAAGCTCGGAGAGAGCCTCGTCAAGCTCGGCCTGGTGACCGAAGAGGACATCACCGAGACGCTCTCCGCCCAGTTCGGCGTCCCCTCCATCAACCTGTCGCACTTCGAGATCGACGCCAACGTGCTGAAGCTGGTGCCGGCCGACGTCGCCCGCAAGTACAACATCCTGCCGGTCAACAAGACCGGCGCCACGCTGACCATCGCCATGGCCGACCCGACCAACGTCTTCGCCATGGACGACATCAAGTTCATGACCGGCTACAACGTGGAGCCGGTGGTCGCCTCCGAGCTGGCGCTCCAGAACGCCATCGACCGCGCCTACGGCGCCTCTCACGCGATCGAGCTGAAGAAGGTCATGGAGGAGATGTCCTCCATCGAGACCGGGGACACCTCGCTGGAGGTCGTGGACGACGCCGAGGCCGAGGCGATCGACCTCGAGAAGCTCGTCGAGGAAGGCGAGGAGGCGCCGGTCGTCCGCCTGGTCAACATCATCCTCACCGACGCCATCAAGAAGGGCGCCTCGGACATCCACATCGAGCCCTACGAAAAGGAATACCGGGTCCGCTACCGGATCGACGGAATCCTCTACGAGGTCATGAACCCGCCTCCGAAGCTGAAGGAGGCCATCGCCTCGCGCGTGAAGATCCTGGCGCGCCTGGACATCGCCGAGAAGCGTCTCCCCCAGGACGGCCGCATCAAGATCAAGATGAAGCTGGCCGGGAAGATCAAGGAGCTGGACTACCGCGTCTCGGTGCTGCCCACGCTCTTCGGCGAGAAGATCGTCTGCCGGCTCCTCGACAAAGACAACCTGATGCTGGACATGACCAAGCTCGGGTTCGAGAAGGAGAGCCTGGTCCGCTTCGAGAAGGCGATCCTGCGGCCCTGGGGCATGGTGCTGGTGACCGGTCCCACCGGCTCCGGCAAGACCAACACGCTCTACTCGGCGCTGTCGCGCATCAACACCCCCGAGACCAACATCATGACCGCCGAGGACCCGGTGGAGTTCAACCTCCCCGGCGTCAACCAGGTCCAGATGCGCGACAACATCGGCCTGAACTTCGCGGCGGCGCTGCGCTCGTTCCTGCGGCAGGACCCGAACATCATCCTGGTCGGCGAGATTCGAGACTTCGAGACGGCCGAGATCGCGGTCAAGGCCGCGCTCACCGGCCACCTCGTGCTCTCGACGCTCCACACCAACGACGCCCCCTCCACCGTGAACCGCCTGCTGAACATGGGCATCGAGCCCTACCTGGTGGCGACCTCGGTGGTCCTCATCGCCGCCCAGCGCCTGGTGCGCCGCGTCTGCGGCAACTGCAAGGCGCAGCAGGACGTGCCGCCGCAGATCCTGGTCTCCCTCGGCTACAACCCGGAGGACGCCAAGAGCGTCACGGTGATGAAGGGCAAGGGCTGCGAGCGCTGCAACGGCACCGGCTACAAGGGGCGCATCGCGCTGGTCGAGGTGCTGGAGATCACCGACGAGGTCCGCGAGCTGGTCCTGTCGGGCGCGTCCTCGATCGAGATCAAGCGGAAGGCGATGGAGGAGGGGATGCTCTCCCTCCGGCGCTCCGGCCTGGTCAAGCTGAAGGAAGGCCTGACCACGGTCGACGAGATCCTTCGCGAGACCGTGCTCTGAGCGTGCGGCGAGCTCCATCGACTGGGTTGAGGCGTATCATTTCCCCGTCGATCCCGAAGGGGGACTAAGCCATGGCGGCGACGCTCCATCAGCTCCTTAAGACGCTCGTCGAGCGCGGAGGCTCGGACCTCCACATCACCACGAACTCCCCGCCGATGATCCGCGTCGACGGCGACCTGACGCCGCTCGACTACCCGCCGCTGACGGTCCCGGAGACCAAGCAGCTCGCCTACTCGATCCTCACCGACGTCCAGAAGCACCGCTTCGAGGAGAACCTCGAGCTCGACCTCTCCTTCGGCGTCAAGGGCCTGGCGCGCTTCCGCGGCAACATCTTCATGCAGCGCGGCGCCACCTCGGCGGTCTTCCGGCAGATCCCCTACGAGATCCTGGGGTTCCGCGAGCTCGGCATCCCCAACGTGGTCGAGGCGCTCTGCGAGAAGCCGCGCGGGCTGATCCTGGTCACCGGCCCGACCGGCTCCGGCAAGTCGACGACGCTGGCCACGATGATCGACAAGATCAACCGCGAGAAGGCCAAGCACATCATCACCATGGAGGATCCGATCGAGTTCCTCCACACCCACAAGCGCTGCATCGTGAACCAGCGCGAGCTGCACGCCGACACCCACTCCTTCCCCAACGCGCTTCGGGCCGTCCTCCGCGAGGACCCCGACGTGGTGCTGGTCGGCGAGATGCGCGACATCGAGACGATGGAGTGCGCGCTGCGCGTCGCCGAGACGGGCCACCTCACCATGGCCACGCTCCACACCAACAGCGCCATGCAGACGCTCACCCGAATCATCGACGCCTTCCCGGCCGGCCAGCAGGCGCAGACGCGCGCGCAGCTCTCCTTCGTGATCGAAGGCATCCTCTGCCAGACGCTGCTGCCGCGCGCCAACGGCAAGGGGCGCTGCATGGCGATGGAGATCCTGGTACCCACCGCCGGCATCCGCAACCTGATCCGCGAGGACAAGCTCCACCAGATCTACTCGATGATGCAGACCGGCCAGAACAAGTACGGCATGCAGACGTTCAACCAGTCCTTGGCGACGCTGGTGCACCGGCGGGTCATCAACTACGACCTGGCCATCCAGACCTCCTCGTTCCCCGACGAGCTCGCCGAGATGATCGCCCGCGGCGCGGGCGTCAACATCCAGCAGGCCGCCGGAGGCAGCTACAGCCCGGCGGGCGCCACCGCGGCCGGCCAGTCTCAGAACCGCAAGACGACATGACGTGATCGGGGAGGCTCGCAGGCCGCCCCCCCGATCCCCCTGACCAGGTTCACTTCCAAAGGTCCGCTGCCAAGGAGATCGCAAACATGCCGCAGTTCATCTGGAAGGGCAGGACGCGCCAGGGCGCCGTCACCGGCGGCGTTCTGGTGTCGGACACCAAGGACCTCGCCATCGCCGACCTGAGGCGCCGCCAGATCGAGGTCACCTCGGTCAAGGAGAAGGGCAAGGAGTTCGCGGTCCCCAAGCTGGGTGCCGGCAAGGTCCCCGCCAAGCGGCTGGCCATCTTCACCCGACAGTTCTCGGTCATGATCGACGCCGGCCTGCCGCTGGTCCAGTGCCTGGAGATCCTCGGCAACCAGCAGGACCACAAGCCGTTCCAGAAGATCATCCTGGCGGTGCGGCAGGACGTCGAGGCCGGCTCCTCTCTGGCCGACTCGCTCCGCAAGCACCCCAAGGCCTTCGACGACCTCTACGTGAACATGGTCGCCGCCGGTGAGGCGGGCGGCATCCTGGACACCATCCTGCGGCGCCTCTCGAGCTACATCGAGAAGGCGGTCAAGCTGAAGAGCCAGGTCAAGACCGCGCTCATCTACCCGGTCGCGGTCCTCTCGGTGGCCGCCATCGTGGTCTTCATCATCCTCTGGAAGGTCATCCCGACCTTCGCCGCCCTGTTCGCCGCCCTGGGCGCCCAGCTGCCGCTGCCGACCCGCGTGGTCATCGCCCTGTCGGAGTTCATCGGCCGCTACTTCCCCTTCATCATCGCGTTCTGGATCGCGATGGGCTATGCGCTGCGGCGCTACTACCGCACCTACAAGGGGCGCCGGGTCATCGACCGCATCATGCTGCGCCTGCCGATCCTGGGCGACATCCTCCGCAAGATCGCCGTGGCGCGCTTCTGCCGCACGCTGGCCACGCTGACCTCCTCGGGCGTCCCGATCCTCGACGGCCTGGAGATCACCGCCCGCACCGCCGGCAACGCGATCATCGAGGACGCCATCATGGCGGTCCGCAAGTCGGTCGAGGCCGGCCGCACCATCGCCGACCCGCTGGCCGAGACCAAGGTCTTCCCGCCGATGGTCGTGCAGATGATCGGCGTCGGCGAGCAGACCGGCGCGCTCGACGCGATGCTCAACAAGATCGCCGAGTTCTACGAGGACGAGGTCGACAACGCGGTCGCCGGCCTGATGAAGCTGATGGAGCCGGTCATGATCGCCATCCTCGGCCTGGTCATCGGTACCATCGTCGTCGCGATGTATCTCCCGATGTTCGACCTCATCACCAAGATTGGTTAGCGGCGGGCGATAGCGGCCCGCTGGCGGCGTTGTCCTCGTTCGGCTGCCCTGCGGCGTAGCGCTGCTACGCCTCGGGCACCTCACTCGTCCGCCTTGCCATCGGACCACTCTCCCCCGCCGGGGGAGGGTGGTCCCTAGGTCCTAGAATCAGCGCAGTGCCACCCTCCAGCGCCACGGTCCACAAGATCCAGCCTTCTCCCTCGATGCTCCGGGGGTTCGTCCTCCTGCGGGTCATCATCGTCACCACGCTCCTGGTCTCGGCGCTGCTGATCCAGATCACCTTCTCGATCGAGCTGCCGCTCAACCCCATCTACTACCTGGCGGCGCTCGCCTATTCGATCTCGATCGGAGCGCTGCTCTCCTTCGAGCGGCTGGCGCCCGAGGCCAACGCCGTCATCCAGATCGTCGGCGACCTGCTGGTCATCACCGGCCTGGTCTACGTCTCGCGCGGCCCCGACTCCGGCTTCACGTTCCTCTACCTGGCCACCATCAGCGCCGGAGCCGTGCTGCTGGGCCGCCAGGGCGCCTACATCACCGCCGGGCTGGCCACCGTCTTCTACGGGGTGCTGGTCGACCTGATGTACTTCAACGTGCTGCGGCCGGTGGAGCTCGAGGAGATCCCGGTGCGCGTCTGGTCCCCGGCCACGCTGGTCGGCAACGTCGCGCTCAACATCGCCGCCTTCTTCGCCACCGCCCTGCTGGTCTCCACCGCCTCGCAGAAGCTGCAGGAGGCCCGCGCCGACGTGGAGCGCCGCAAGGCCGAGATCCTGCGCCTGCAGGCGCTGCACTCCTCGGTGGTCTCCTCGATGAGCTCGGGCCTGGTCACCACCGACCGCGCCGGGACGGTGACCTACGCGAACCGGGCGGCGCGCGACCTCCTCCAGAAGGAGGAGGCGTTCCTCGTCGGCCAGCCGGTGCTGTCATTGGGCCTCATCGACGAGCCGCTCTGGGCCAGGATCCAGGCCGCCGACACCGAGCTGGTGCGCGAGGACGGCATCCGGCCGGCGCTCGGCTCCGACGCCTTCTTCGGCATCTCGGCGACCACCCTGCGCGACGGCGCCGGACGCGTCACCGGGAAGATGCTGATCTTCCAGAACCTGACCGACCTCAAGAAGCTGGAGTCGGAGGTGCGCCTCAAGGAGAAGCTGGCGGCGGTCGGCGAGCTGGCCGCGCACATCGCGCACGAGATCCGCAACCCGCTGGCCTCCATCTCCGGCTCGGTGCAGGTGCTGCGCGGCAGCGTGCCTCCCGGCTCCTCCGAGCAGCGGTTGATGGAGATCGTGGTCTCGGAGTCGCACCGCCTCTCCTCGATCCTCGAGGACTTCCTGCGCTACGTGCGTCCGCGCGAGCGCGCCATCGAGCCGGTGGACGCGCCGGCCACGCTGCGCGACGTCCTCACGCTGCTCTCCCACAGCGAGGAGTTCTCGCCGGAGCACCGCCTGGAGCTCGACCTCCAGCCGGAATCGGCGATCGTGCACTGCGACCAGGGGCAGCTCCGGCAGGTCGTCTGGAACCTGGCGCGCAACGCGCTGGCGGCAATGCCCACCGGCGGCTGCCTGACCGTGGCGGCCCGGCTTCTCGACGGCGGTCTCTGGACCGTCTCGCTGACCGACGAGGGCCGCGGCATGACGCCGCAGGAGCGCGACTGGCTCTTCACGCCCTTCGCCCACACGTTCCGGGGCGGCACCGGGCTCGGCCTGGCGATCGTCTACCGAATCGTCGAGCAGCACGGCGGCACCATCGGCGTCGACACCGCTCCGGGGAAGGGCACCACCATCATCATCACCCTGCCGCAGGCGGGCCCCTCCTCCAGCCCCGGACAGCGGCTGCCGTCCGAGACCACCGGCGCGATCCCGACCTACCCGGCCCGGGAGGTGGCATGACCTTCAACGTCTTCAGCGACTCCTATCAACGCGTCGCGGCCGACAGGGGGCCGAAGATCTTCCTCGTCGACGACGAGCCCGGCATCGTCGGCATGCTCACGATCCTCTTCGAGAAGGAGGGGTACCGGGTCAGCTCGTCCCGGAGCTGCAAGGAGGCGCTGGAGCGCCTCGAGGGCGAGGCTCCCGACCTGGTCCTGACCGACCTCAAGATGCCGGACGGCTCGGGCATGGACATCCTCCGCAAGGTCAAGGAGGTGCTGGGCGAGACGCCGGTAGTGGTCATCACCGCCTTCACCACCGCCAAGACGGCGATCGACGCGCTCAAGCACGGCGCCTACGACTACATCTCCAAGCCGTTCGACGTCGAGGAGCTCAAGCACACGGTCGGACGGGCGCTGGAGAGGAAGCGCCTGGCCGAGGAGAACGTCAGCCTCAAGGAGAAGGCGTCGCGCCCGTCCTACGGCGCGCTGGTGGGCGTCTCGCGCCGGATGCGCACCCTCTTCGACCTCGTCGAGCGCATCGGCAAGACGACCTCCACGGTGCTCATCGCCGGCGAGTCGGGCACCGGCAAGGAGCTCATCGCCCGGGCCATCCACAAGGCCTCGCCGCGGGCCGCCCGCTCCTTCGTCTCGATCAACTGCGGGGCGATGCCGGAGAACCTCCTGGAGTCCGAGCTCTTCGGGCACGAGCGGGGCGCCTTCACCGGCGCGGTGAAGGAGAAGAAGGGGCTCTTCAGCGAGGCCGAGGGGGGCACGATCTTCCTCGACGAGATCGCCGAGACGTCGCTCACGATGCAGGTGAAGCTCCTGCGCGCGCTTCAGGAGCGCGTCGTGCGGCGTGTCGGCGGGAACGCCGAGGAAGCGATCGACGTCCGCATCATCTGCGCCACCAACAAGGAGCTGGCGCGGCGCGTCTCCGAGGGCTCCTTCCGCGAGGACCTCTTCTACCGCATCAACGTCATCCCGGTGACGATCCCGCCGCTGCGCGAGCGGCGCGACGACATCCCCTACCTGGTCAAGCACTTCCTCCGCAAGCTCGCGCAGGAGCAGGCCGTCCCCGAGAAAAAAATCTCCACCGAGGCGATGCGCCTCCTCGAGGCCTACGGCTGGCCCGGCAACGTGCGCGAGCTCGAGAACCTGATCGAGCGCACGGTGGCGCTGGAGCCGTCCGACGTCATCACCACCGGCTCGCTGCCGGAGTTCCTGCTGCACCCGGCGGGCCTGCCGCCGCAAGCCTCGCTGGACGGCTTCGACCTGCCCGGCGACGGGCTCGACCTCGAGGCCTACCTGGAGTGGCTCGGCAAGCGGCTCATGCATCAGGCGCTGGAGCGCACCGGCGGCGTGCAGATCCGCGCCGCCGAGCTCCTGCGCATGACCGAGCGCTCGTTCCGCTACTACGCCAAGAAGTACGGGCTGCGCCGCGAGGAAGAAGAGATCTACCATGAACCCAACGAGACTCCGGCCAGCAGCAGCTAGCTCCGTTCTGCTGGTGGTGCTCTCCGCCTGCGCCCCCAGCGCCGGCAGCGCGCCGGCGCCCACCGCGCGGGCGGCGGCGGGGCCGGGCCCCAGCGTGGCGCTCCCCTCCGGACGGGTCGTCAAGCTGGAAGTCGCCCGCACCGACGAGGAACGCGCGCAGGGCCTGATGTACCGGCCCTCGATGCCTCAGGACGCCGGCATGGTCTTCCTCTTCGACTCGCTGGAGGCGCGCCCCTTCTGGATGAAGAACTGCCACTTCGCGCTCGACATGGTGCATACGCTCACCGACGGCACCGTGGTCGACGTGCTGAAGGGCGTCCCGCCCTGCAAGGCGGAACCGTGCCCGAGCTACCCGCCGAAGGCGGAGTCGACCACGGTGGTGGAGCTCAACGCCGGCGTGGCCGACGCCAACGGCGTCGTGCCCGGAGCCAAGCTCGCTTTCAGGGGTGTCGAGGGGCGCTAGTCTCAGGCCGGCTCAGGGCTGCGCCACGACCGGAGGAGAGTCGGGGGAAGCCAGCCTGGGGCCCGCGAGCGCGAAGGTCGCGCCGCCGGCGCGCGGGCTCGGCGCGGCGGGGCTCTCCGGCTCGCCCGGCGGCTTCCCCGGCAGGTAGCGGAAGAGCCCGCGTCCCAGCGTCGCCAGGAAGAGGCCCCCCTGCGAGCGCGGGTCGCCGCTCCAGCCGGCCACCGAGAGGCCGCTCTCCGGGAAGCGCAGCGCCACCGCGTCCTCCCCTTCGTTCTCGGGGCGGAAGTAGAGGAGCGCGCGCGCGGTGTCCACGTCGAGGCCGATGGGATCGGGTGTCCAGCGCGTGCCGGCGCGAGCGCGCCCGAAGCCGCCGGTGAGCTGCGTGCCGGCTGCCAGACGCACCGCCTTCATGACCCAGTCGCGGCCGTCCCACCAGAACGTGTGGCCGTCGCGCTCGGCGGCCAGCGTCGGCGCCTGGCCGGACCCGGTGAAGCGCGCCCGGCGCACCCACTCCACCCGGCCCGAGAGCGTGCCGCGCCGCGCCCAGCGGCGGCCGCCGTCGCGCGACTCGAAGACTCCGGCGTCGGTGGCGGCCAGCACCGCCTTGCCCTCCAGCGTGAAGCTGCGGGTGACGTGGGGCAGCGTGAGCGTGAAGGCGCTCCCCGCCTCGTCGGCCATGAAGAGCCCGTCGTGGGTGCCGGCCAGCAGCCGCTCTCCGGAGGCGGCCAGCGCCAGCACCGTCGACGGCGGCGAGAAGGCCAGCCGCACGGCGGTGCCGTTCATGGGGTCGATCGACCAGAGGCCGCCGCTCGCGCCGTCGGCGGCGCGGGCCATGACTACGCGGCCGGAGGACGTCGTGGTCACCGCCGAGATGCGCGTCTCGGCCAGCCCTCCGTTCACCTCGGCCAGGGTCAGGCCCGCGTCGTCGCTGCGGTAGACCCCCTCGGACTCGGTGCCGATCAGCAGCACGTTCGGCTCGAAGGGGTCGAAGACCAGCGCGTTGACGACCAGGTCGCGTCCGAGGCGGCGGAACGTCTTGCCGCCATTCACCGACTCGAAGAGCCCGCCGGTCGTGCCGGCCAGGACGCGGTTCGGCTCGCGCGGGTCGTGCCGCACGGTGTGGGTGCGGCGGTCCAGCATCCCTTCCTTGAAGCGGGTCCAGCTCCGGCCGGCGTCGGTCGAGTGGTAGACCCAGCCGCAGGTCGCCGCCCAGACGTCGTCGGCGTTCTCCTTGGCGAAGTCGAGCTGGAAGACCTCGGTGTCCTCGATCATCCCGTTGGCGATCCGGGTCCAGGTGCGCCCGAGGTCGGTCGAGCGGAACGGGTGCCGGAAGGAGCCGCAGTAGAGGACGTCGCGCTGCACCGGGTGGAACGCCAGGAAGGAGATGCCGCTGCCGGGGTCGAGCGGCGGCAGGGACGGCCGCCAGCTGGCGCCGCCGTCCTCGGAGATCTCCAGCCCACCGTCGCCCCCCACCGCGATCACGTGGCGGCGCCCGGTGGAGGACGCGAAGGAGGAGACGGCGACCACGCGGCTGGCCGCGCGCCGGTCCCAAGAGCGCACCTCGTACCAGCTCCGTCCGTGGTCGTCGGAGCGCGCCAGCAGGCCGCCCTGCACCACGCCGGTGAGGCCGGCCCAGAGCGTGTGCGCCTGACCGGGGTCCACCACGACCGCGGTGACCGAGTAGCCGGGGAACGTCACCCCTCCCTGCGGCGAGGCCCAGGTGCGCCCGCCGTCGCTGGAGCGATAGATGCTCCCCTGCGCGGTGCCCAGGAAGAAGGTCCCGCGCGACGTCGGGTCGGCGGTGAGCGACTTCACCTCGGCGCCCGGCAACGGGTAGCGGACCCAGTAGCCCTCGGGCGTGACCCAGCTAGCCGCCGGGGCCAGGGAAGGTGCGACCGAGGTCAGGAGGAGCAGGAGGAGTCTCGAGAGACCGAGCCGGGGTCGAGCCATTGCGCCAATTGTAGCGTTGTCATGAGGCGGTACCTTCGGCACCGCGGAGATCGCTAGCCCGGAGACCCGTCTAATCGCCGCCGCTCTTGGTCTCGCTTTTGGTCTCGGTCTTGGACTCGGCGGGCTTCGTGCTCTCCTTCTTCGGCTCGTCCTTCTTGACGTCTTCCTTCTTGCCGTCGTCCTTCTTGTCCGACTTGTCCGACTTGTCGGCGTCGGACTTGGCGCCGCCGGAGCTGCCCTTGCCGTAGTCGCTCACGTACCAGCCGCTGCCCTTGAACTGCACCGCCGGCGCCGACAGGAGCTTCTTGAGGTTGCCGCCGCAGCGGTCGCAGTGAGCGGGCGGGGGGTCGGAGAAGCTCTGGATGACCTCCATCCGGCGCCCGCACGATTCACACAGGAACTCGTAGAGGGGCATCTAGCCGCTCTTCTCCGACGTTCCGAAATCGCTGCCGGAGGTCTTCCACTGGATCTTCTTCACGCTCCGCACCGAGACCTCGCGCCGGGTGATCAGCTTCAGCGCGAAGAACGCGTACAGGAGCTTGGCGTTGTGGGAGGCGTCGCCGGGGCCGAGCACGACGAGCTCGCGCAGCGTCTTCAGGCCGTCGACCGCCGACAGCAGGCGGATCTCCCCCACCTCGAGCGACAGGTCGTTCATCTCGGCGGCCACGAAGGAGGGGTCGAAGACGCTCCACGAGGGCCCGAGGTAGGCCACCATCCGGCGCGCGTCGTGCACCGCCTTCACCCCCTCCAGCACCATCTGCCGGAGCGGGATGTTCAGCTGGATGAGCTCGTCGGTCTTGTACTGGCCGACCTCGAAGGAGACGTCCCCCTCCTCCAGGTCGAACACCGAGTGGACGATCGACCGCACCTGTGCGACCACGATCTCGAAGAGGTCCTGCGGCGAGAGGACGCCCATCTCCACCAGCACCGTGCCGTGGCGCTTCTCGCCTCCGGAGAAGAGCAGGATCTCGACGGACTGGTCCAGCTGGTCCTGGGTGATGCGGCCGATGCGCAGCAGGTAATCGCCGAGCGAGTCGGCGCGGTCGCCCGAGGAGGCGAAGATGACGTCCTCTCCCCAGATGAAGATCTTCTTCTCGACGTGGTTGCAGGTCACCGACAGGACGCCGGGCACCCTGTACCGATAGACGGTCTCCAGCACCTCCGGCAGAGGTGTCGTGGCGAGATCGCCCCGGTATTCGAACCGGCTGTTCGGCACGCGAGGATTCTACGGTAGCGGTAGCATGCCGAGGGGGTAGTGTGGCTCTAGCGTTCGACGATGCCGTGGCGAGAGTCCTGGGCGCGGCGCGCCTCCTGGAACGGGAGTCCCTGCCGCTGCGAGCCGCCGCCGGCCGCGTCCTGCGCGAAGAGGTCGCGGCCGACCTCGACCTGCCGCCGTTCGATACGACGGCGATGGACGGCTGGGCCGTACGCTCGCAGGACGTTGCGTCGTGCCCGGCCAGCCTGAGGGCCCTCGGCACGGTCGCCGCCGGCGACGAACCTCCCGGCGAGCTCCTCGAAGGCTGCGCCCTGAAGGTGATGACCGGCGCGCCGATGCCGCCCGGCAGCGACGCAGTGGTCCCGGTCGAGCAGGCGCGCGAGCCGTCCGGAGGGCGGGTGGAACTGCTGGAGGCGCCCGCGGCCGGACAGCACGTGCGGCGCCGCGGCGAGGTGATCGCCGCCGGCGCGCTCCTCCTCTCCCCGGGACGGCGCCTCTCTCCGGCCGACGTCGCGCTGGCGGCCGTCGCCGGCCGCGCCTCGCTGGAGGTCACCGTGCGGCCGCGCGCCGGCGTGCTGGTGACCGGGGACGAGATCGTCCCCGCCGGCTCGCCGCTTCGGCACGGCCAGATCCGCAACAGCAACGGTCCGATGCTGGTCGCCGCGCTGGAACGCCTCGGCGCCGACGTCACCGACCTGGGCGCGGTGAGCGACGAGCGCCAGGCGCTGCGCGCGGCCCTGGCCGCGGCGCTGGACGGCTCCTTCGACCTGCTGATCACCTCGGGCGGCGTCTCGGCGGGGGACTTCGACCTCGTGCGGCCGGTGCTCGAGGAGCTGGGCGCTCGGGTCCTCTTCCACAAGGTCTCGATGAAGCCGGCCAAGCCGATCCTGGTGGCCGAGGCCGGGCGGACGCTCGTCTTCGGGTTGCCCGGCAACCCGGTCTCCAGCGCCGTCGCCGGCGATCTGCTGGTGCGGCCGGCGGTGCGGGCCATGCTCGGCCTCGAGCCGTCGCTGCCGCCGCCGGTGACGGTCGTCCTGGTGGCAGCGGTGCGCAACAAGGGGCCGCGCCTCGGATTCCACCCGGCGCGGGTGCGGCCCTGCGAGGGGCGTCTGACCGCCGAGCCTCTGGCCACCCGGGGAAGCCACGACATCCTCTCGCACGCCCGGGCCGGCGCCCTGCTCAGGCTGCCGCCGGAGGCCGAGCTCGCGGCCGGCGACGCCGTGCCTGCCTACCTCGCCGCCGAAGACACCGTAATGTCGGGTTCATGAAGGGAAGGCGGGTCGCCGTCACCGGGATCGGCTGCATGACGCCGATCGGGCGCGGGCGCGAGGCCTTCACCGAAGGTCTCCGCGAGGGGCGCTCCGGCGTCGCCCGCATCACCGCCTTCGACCCCTCCGACCTCGAGGTGCAGATCGCGGCAGAGGTGAAGGGCTTCGACCCGGCCGAGCACCTGGCCGCCAAGGACCTGCGCCACGTCTCGCGGGTGGTGCCGCTCTCCCTGGCCGCCGCCGGCGAGGCGCTGGCCGACGCCGGCGTGGATTCGGAGCGCCTGACGCTCGAGGAGCGGCGCGCGATCTCGGTGATCCTGGGCTCCGGCGGCGGGCCGGTGGAGTTCTTCGAGAAGATGTACGGCCACTGGTACCGCGGCGACGTCAAGAAGGCGTCGGTCTACGCGATCCCGACCGGCACCATCGGCACGCTCTCCTCGGAGATCTCGATGCGCTTCGGCCTCAAGGGCCCGTCGCACGTCGTCTCCACCGGCTGCACCTCGGCCGCCGACGCCATCGCCTACGCGGCCAAGTCGATCGCCTGGGGAGAGCGCGACCTGGTGCTCACCGGCGGCGCCGACGCGGTGATCACGCCCGGCATCATGACCGGCTTCGCGCTGATGAAGATCCTCGCCTCGGCACGGCAGGCTGAGCCGGAGACCGCCAGCCGGCCGTTCGACGCCGGGCGCGACGGCTTCGTGCTGGGGGAAGGCGCCTGGCTCTTCGTGCTGGAGCCGCTGGAGCGCGCCCTGGCCCGCGGCGCCACCGTCTACGGTGAGCTGCTGGGCTACGCGGCCACCTGCGACGCCTATCACCGCGTGCGGCTGGACGACTCCGGCGAGGAGCCGGCGCGCGCCATGCGCGAGGCGCTGAGCGACGCCGGCCTGGCGGCCGCGGACCTAGGCTACCTGCAATACCACGGCACCTCGACGGTGCTGAACGACGTGATCGAGACGCGCGCCACCAAGCTGGCGCTGGACGGCACGGCGCCGCGCCTGCCCGGCAGCACCGTCAAGAGCCAGATCGGCCACCCGCAGGGAGCCTCCGGGGCCGCCGGCCTGGCGGCGACGCTGCTGTCGCTGCGCGAGGGCTTCCTGCCGGCGACGCTGAACCTCCGCGAGCCGGACCCGGAGTGCGACCTCGACTACGTGCCGCTGGCGCCGCGCGCCGCCGAGGTGGAGCACGCGCTGGTGAACGGCATCGCCTTCGGCTCGAAGAACTCCGCCTGGGTCGTTCGCAACGGCCGGGCTCTATGAAGGCGGTTGACGCCGCAGGATGCGCGTCGCCTTCGGCGAGCGTGGCATGAGCTTCTTCGTGCCGCCGCGAGTGGAGACGGCCGAGATCCTGGACGGCGACATCCCGCTCCACGAGGCGCTGCGCAGCCTCGACGACATCGAGTGGGTGCACCGCGAGCTCGGCGGCCGCCGCCTGGTGCGCCGCCACCTGCTGCCGCTGCTGCTGTCGCTGCCCGGCGAGCGCGTCTCGCTGCTGGACGTCGGCTGCGGGTCGGGGCACGTCGGCCGCGACCTGGTCGAGGAGATGGCGCGCCGCGGACGCAAGGCCCGCGCCCTGGGCCTGGACTTCAAGCTGGCGCACGCCCACCGGGCGGGCCCGCTGGCCTGCACCGGCGACGCGCTGTCGCTGCCGCTGCGGTCCGGCAGCGTCGACGTGGTGATCTCGACGCTGTTCCTGCACCACCTCTCCCCCAACGAGGTCGAGACGCTCCTTCAGGAGGCGCGGAGGGTGGCCCGGCGCGCGGTGCTCGCCTTCGACCTGGCGCGCCACCGCGTGGGCATCGCCCTGGCGCACCTGGTCGGCTCGGTGGCGCTGGGAAGGGTCTCGCGCAGCGACGGGCCCGCCTCGGTGCGCCAGGCCTACACCGCCGCGGAGATGCGCGCGCTGGCCGAACGGGCGCTCCCCGGCGCGCGGGTCACCCGCGCCGGCCCCCTGGTCTGGCTCCTCGTCTGGAAGCCGTGACGGACGCCGACGTGGCGGTGATCGGCGGCAGCCTCGCCGGCTCGGCGGCGGCCGGCGCGCTGGCGCGCGGCGGGGCGCGGGTGGTGGTGCTGGAGCGGGCGCGCTTCCCGCGCCCCAAGATCTGCGGCGAGTTCCTCTCGCACGAGGCCCGGCCGGTGCTGGAGCGGCTCGGGGCGCTCGACGACGTGCTGGCCGCGGGCCCGGAGACGATCACCCGCTTCGCGGTGGTGCGCCCCTCGGGCCGGCGCCTGGAGGCAGGGCTGCCGGCGCCGGTGCTCTCGCTCTCCCGCGCCTGCCTGGACGGCGCGGTGGCCCGGGCGGCCGAGCGCCTCGGCGCCCAGCGTCGCGAGGGCGTGACCGTCACCGGCGTCGAGGGGGACCTCGAGCGCGGCTTTCGGCTGGAGACGACCGGCGGCGGGCTGACCGCGCGCGCGGTCGTCGGAGCCTGGGGGCGCTACACCGCGCTCGACGGCCAGCTGGGACGGCCGTTCTACCGCCGGCCGGCGTCGCTCTTCGGGTTCCAGAAGCACCTGCAGGGCGCCGCCGAGGGGCTGCGCGGGCGGGCGGTGCTGCACCTCTTCCGCGGCGGCTACCTGGGGCTCTCGCTGGTGGAGGGCGGAGCGGTGAACCTGGCGGCGCTCGCCTCGCCGGAGGTGGCCAAGGAGGCGCACCACGACGTGGACCGCCTGCTGGCGCGGCTCACCGCCGAGAGCGCGGCGCTGCGGGCCGACCTCGAGGGGCTGACGCCGCTGCCCGGGCCGGTGCTGGTCAGCGAGCCGGTCCACCTGGGCCGGCGCGAGCCGCTGGCCGGCGACATCCTCCTGGCCGGAGACGCCGCCGGGGTGATCGACCCCTACACCGGGACCGGCATGGCGCTGGCGCTCCTGACCGGCGAGGCAGCGGCGTCCGCCCTGCTCGAATACTTATGCGGTAGGCTGAATATTAATGCTCTTCGGGCCGCCCAGCGGCGGGCGCAGGCGGCGATCGCCGGGCGGCGCTTCCTCTGGTCCCGCTACTTCCGCCCCTTCTTCGCCGGCGGCTTCGCCTCGCGCTTCCTGGCTCCCGCGGCGGCTCCGCTGGCGCGGCTGGCCGCCCGCCTGACACGAGGCTGAGGCACCGGGAAGAGCCCCACCCGGATCGTCTCCATCTGCCGCACGTGGATGCGGTCGTGCCCGGCGTACATGGTGACCATCGAGCGGATCGACTCCTCCCCGCGCTCGGCATGGAGGCCCACCCGGTCCCAGGCGTCGTCCGGCAGCCGCTCGAAGAGGCCCAGGTTCACCGCCCGCGCCATCTCGAAATCGGCCAGCAGGTCGGCGGTCCTGGCGTTGGCGACGCCGAGCCGCTCCACGAAGGCATCCTGGTCGTAGCCGACCAGGGCCGGCCGGTCCATGCCGGCGATGAAGCGGTAGCGGGCGCCGAGCACCACCTCGCCGTCCAGGAGGTGCGCCAGGATCTCCTTGATCGACCACTTGCCGGGGGCCGGCTTCCTGGCAAGCTGCTTCTCGGTCAGCCCGCGCACCAGCTTGCGGACGCGCCCCGGCGTCTCTTCCATCACGTCGATCGGGTCGTCCTCGCCGATCGCGTCCAGATAGCGCTGCGGCACCACGGGACCTGCCATCGCCACCTCCGTGGCCCGATTCTGTCAGGAAAGGCGGAGGGACCCGGCCACCGCCCAGACGGCCAGCGCGAGCTGCACGGCCGCGGCGAGGGCGAGCGCCCCGAGCGCCGCGCCGGCGCCCCGGCGGCGTAGCGGGAGGTACGGGCTGGTGAGCGCCGGGAAGACGCAGAGCGTCACCAGGGCCGCCAGCAGGAACGCCGGGATCGCGAAAGGGTGCGTGCTGGTGAAGCGGTCCGCCCAGGCGAGGAGGACCGCGCAGGCCGCGGTGAAGCCGAGCAGCAGCTTGCCGGAGTGCTGGAAGCGCGTCAGCAGCGCCGAGCCTTCCGGCTCGGCGGCGCGCGCCGGCCGCAGCGCCGGCGGCGCTCCCCGCGGTCCGAACGCGGCCGACACACGCTCCTCGGGCCAGCCCAGCCGCCGCGCCAGCCAGGGCTGCAGGCGCAGCACGTCGAGGAACGCGTCGGTCACCACCGCGTCGCGCTCCAGGCGGCGCAGCGTGTCGCCGTCCAGGCGCCGCGGCCCGAGGAGCTCGGCCAGCACCCGCGGCTCGCGGTCACGCAGCCGCTCCAATGCCTTCGCGAACGCCTCCGACGTCGCGACCCAGCCATAGTGCCCCTGGAAGCCGGCGGTGGCGGCGTACTCCTCCAGCGGTGTTCCCTCGGAGAGCCTCCGCAGCCGGCGCGCCAGCGGCTCGTCCAGCGCGGTCCGCACCGCCGGCCGGTTCTCGATCGCCTGCAGCCGCCAGACTTCGGCCTGCCGCCGCCGAGCGCGCAACGCCAGCGCGACCGTGAGGGTGGTGCCGGCCCCGACCGTTGCGGAGTAGGGGGCCGCCGAGCGCAGCGCCGGGGCGCCGGAGAGCGCCGCGGCCAGCCACAGAAGCAGCAGGAACGCGATCGTGCCCACCGCGGCGGCCGCCGCCAGGAGGCGGGGCCGCAGGTCGTCGGCGGCCGCCTCCAGGGGCGCCTCCTCGCCGGCGGTCCGCGTCTGCAGCGGCACGCCCGTATTCTCCGCCGGTGCCTTTCGGGGTGACGTTCGCGCTGGCGGCGCTGCTCGGGCTCGCGCCGGCTCTTCTCACCTGGTGGTGGGGGCGCGAGCTCGTCGCGCGCGCCGACGACCCTCTGCTGCCGGAGCGCCTGCAGCGGCACCGGCGCCGCGTGCTGGCGGCCTCGGCGGCCTGCGCGGTGACCGCCATCCTCTGCCTGCCCGACTCCGGCACCGTCGCCGGGCTGCTGGTCCTGGTGACGGTCCCGATCGCCTCCTTCCCGGCGCGCCGCGCGCTCTACCGCGAGGAATGGAGCCTCCCGGCGTACCTGGCGTTCCGGCTCCGCTTCCTGGTCGCCGGCGCCGGGCTCTGGCTGCTGTTGATCGCCGCGCCCTGGATCGCCGCCGGACGCCCGCTCGCCGTGGCCGCGGGGCTGGGGGCGATCCTCCTCACCGGCTACCTGCTGTCGCCGCGCCTGGTGAGGTGGGCCCTCTCGGCCAGGCCGATGGAGTCGCCGGTGCTTCCCCGCCTGCGCGACATCCTCGACCGCTCGGGCGCGGGGCCGGCCGAGATCCTGTCCGGCGGGGCGCGCGGCTCGCGCTTCGCGAACGCCTTCGCGATCCCCTCGCTGCGCGGCCGCGCGGTGCTGGTGACCGACACGGTGCTGCAGGAGCTGCAGGAGGACGAGCTGGTCGCGATCTTCGCGCACGAGACGGCGCACCTGGAGCAGTACGACCGCGCCCTTCTGCTGCGGCGCCTGGCGGTGATGGCCGCTCTGGCGCTGACCGGCGTCACTCTGGTGCCGCGCTGGCTGGAGGGCGGGCCGGCGGGCCTCGGCACTCTGGCGTTCCTGGCCTGGATGCTCCTCCTCCTGACGACGCTCGTCCTCTTCGTGCGGAGCCGCCAGCGGGAAGAGGTGGGCGCCGACCGGCGTGCCGTGGAGCTGACCGGCCGGCCGGAGGCGCTGATCACCGCGCTGGAGAAGCTGCACGCGCTGGCGCTCCTTCCGCGCCGCCTGGATCCACGGCTGGAGCGCCGGGCCACGCATCCCAGCCTGGCGCGGCGCATCCAGGCGATCCGCGCGCTGGCGGGAACCTCCGAGGCGCCGGTGGCGCGCCTGATCCGCTCGGCGGCTCCAGGCCGCGCGGCCTACCTCGACGCCACCGCCATCCACTGGCTGGAGGGCCTGCCGCAGCTCGACGCCCAGGCCTCGCCGGAGGAGCTGCTGAGCCGCGCGGCCACCCGCGTCTCGGTGCCGTACCCGGCGCTGACGGAGCTCCGCGTGAAGCTGGTGCGGCGCACGCCGGTGCTGGGGGGCCGTGCGCTGGACGGGCGCCGCTGGGAGCTGCCGCTCGAGGCGGCCGGCGTTGCCGAGGTGTCACCGCTCCTCGACCACGTCGACGGAATGCTGGCGAGGCCGGCGCCGCGCCCCGGTGCGGCGGTCGCGCGCCTGGCCGCGCTGCTCGTCGTCTTCGCCTGCCTGGTGCCGGGCGTGCCGCTGTCGCCGGTCGTCGCGGCGCTCGTCGCGGTGGTGAAGCCCAGCCTGGCCCCGCTCCTGGCGCTCGCGGCCACCGCGATCGCGGCGGCGCTGCTGACCGCGGGACAGCTCGTGGCGCCTCTCCTGCTGATCGCGCTCGGGGCCGCGGCGGGGCTGCTGGCCTGGCGGCGCCGCGCCGAGACCTCCGGCCGCGAGCCGCTCCTGGTGAGCGCCGGCCTCATGATCACCGCGCTCGCCGTGGCGCTCTTCGCGGGACTGGCCTCGCAGCTCGATCCCGGCTCGGCGGCCCCGCGCGCCGTCCTCCCCCACGTCGCCGCGCTGCTCCTCGGAAGCGGCGCGGCGCTGGCGGCGCACCGGCGAAAGGCCGTCCGGTTGGCGGCTCTCGTCCCGGCGGCGATCGCCGCGGCGCTGGCGCTGCGAGAGCGGCCGGCACCGGTCACGCCTCCGATGGAGATCCGCCCGCGCACCGCCACCCAGAGCTACGAGGTGGCGCTGCCCGCGCTGGTCACCGAGCTGCGCCTCTCGCCGGGCGGCGGCTGGATCGCCGCCAGCAGCTTCGACGAGGAGGAGGGGGGCGCGCGGGTCCTGCTGTCGCGGGGCGGGGCGCCCCCGCGGCCGCTGGAGGCGGCCGACCTCGTCTTCCTGGACGAGGCGCGCGCGCTGGCGCTCGTCTACCGGCGCGACCGCCTGCAGCTCCGCCTGCTCGAGCTCGAGCATCCCGAGACGCCGCTCCTCTCGCTGGACCTGCCCGCTCTCGTCGTCCCGGCGCTGGCCGCCGACGCGCAGGCGAACGCCTATCGCGTCACCGGCCTCGACCTCGCGCGCAAGGAGCTCGTCAGCCTCCGCGGCTCGCTGGCGGGCGGGGAGCCGGCGGCAGCGCGCTGGCCGTGCCGCGGCCCGGACGCGCCGCCGCTCTCCACCTGGACCGCCGGCGCCGGGGGCGCGCTCGAGGCCCGCTGGCGGCGGCCGCGCTCGCCGCTGGCGGCGATCTTCGGCGGATCGCGCGCGGAGCTGCGTCACGTCGCCTCCGACCGGCTCCTGCTCACGTCGCGCGGCAGCCTCCGCTGCGCGGCGCTCGGGGTGGACGCCGCCGAGGCGGCCTGCGCCGCGATGGAGCGCGGCGGCACGCGGCTGGTGACCGTGCGGCTGGAGAGCGGCGCCGTCACGCTGCTGGGATGGCTTCCTGGCTACCTGACGCTCGGCGCGCCGTCTTCAGGGACCGTGCCGGCCTGGAGCGCCGACGGCTCCCTCTACCTGGTGGAGGGCACGCGCGCCGACCGCGTGACGATCCCCGGCCCGGTCTCGGCGGTCAGGGCCTCGCCGAACGCCGTGGCGGCGCTCGTCAGGCGCGGGGCGCAGACCGCGGCGGTCGTCCTCGACCTTTCACCGCGGTGACGGCGACCGCACTCTGTCGTGAGGTGCGCTCAGCGCGCTGACCGCACGACCTTTCCATCCTTCATCACGAAGGCGGTGCGCTTCAGCGCGGACGGGTCCGAAAGCGGATCGCCGCTGACCGCCACGATGTCGGCCGCCTGCCCGACCTTCAGGGTGCCGCGCTCCTTGTCGATGCCCAGGAGGCGCGCGGCGTTCACCGTCATCATCTGCAGGATCGTCTTCGCCGGCACGCCGGCCTCCACGTAGGTGTCGACGTAGGACAGCGCCAGAGTGCCGCGGGTCTCGCCGGGCACGGTGGTGATCACGTCCGAGCCGAACGCCATGGTGATGCCGGCCTTCAGCGCGCGCTTGAGCCGGTCCACCGAGACCTGGTGCAGCGGCACCTCGGGAGCCATCATCGACTTCTCCACCAGGGTCGAGAAGTCGGTGCCCACGAGGACGACGCCCTTCTTGGCAGCCGCCACCAGGTCGGCGTCGGCCATCCACTGCCCGTGCTCGATCGAGGCCACGCCCGCCTCGACCGCGTTGTGCGCTCCCGCCTCGGTGAAGCAGTGCGCGGCGACCTTCAGGCCGGAGCGACGCGCCTCCTCGACGGCGACGCGGATGTCGTCGGCCGAATAGATGTAGGGCTGGTCGTCGATCACCAGCTTGATGACCCGCGCGCCGTAGAGGACGTTCTCGCGGATCGCCTTGCGGATCTCGTCGTGCGAGTCGGCGTAGAAATACTCCGGCAAGCCGAGGTCGGGGCGATCGGGGTTCAGGACGCCGGGGAACTGGCCGCCGGTCACGGTGATGATGCGACCGGCGTTCACGATGGTCGGGCCCGGGACGAGCCCCTCCTCGACGGCGCGGCGCAGCGAGCTGTCGGCATAGCGGCCGGCGTTCCCCACGTCGCGCACCGCCGTGAAGCCCGCCTCCAGCATCTCCCGCGCGTTGGCCACGCCCACCAGCGCCCGGTAGCTGGCCGGCTCGGAGGCGGACACCAGCACCAGCGAGCGCAGCAGGTTCGCGAAGCCCTGCCCGCGCACCGCGCCCAGCGTGAAGCAGAGATGCGTATGCGCGTCCACCAGACCCGGCAGCACGCTGTAGCCGGAGAGGTCGATGACGCGCGCGCCCTTCGGCACCGCCACGCCCGCGCCGACGGCGGTGATCTTCCCGTCCTCGACGACGATCGTCTGGGCGGCCGAGGACGTGCCGGTCTCCGGGTCCACGAGCTTCCCGGCCTTCAGGGCGATCGTCTCGGCCGGGGCGTCGAGCGCGAGCAGCGCGAACGCGAGGCCGGCGGCTGCGAGGGTTCGCATGGCGTCTCCTTCCGTTCCTGGGTGTACTCGCGGAGTGTCCCGCGGCCGGGCGCCCGCGTCCAGCGCATAGAATGCCCGTTCGGAGGCTGGTTGCATGAAGGGGAACGACACCGTCATCCAGGTGCTCAACGACGTGCTCTGCGCGGAGCTGACCGGCATCAACCAATACTTCATCCACGCCATGATGTGCGCTAACTGGCGCTACCAGCGGCTGGCCAAGCACTCGCGCGAAGAGTCCATCGAGGAGATGAAGCACGCCCAGGAGATCATGGAGCGGATCCTCTACCTCGAGGGCCTCCCCAACATGCAGAAGTACATGAAGATCAACGTCGGCAAGACGGTGCCCGAGCAGCACAAGTACGACCTGGCGCTCGAGGTCGACGCCGTGGCGCGCCTCAACGCCGGCGTGGAGACCGCGCGCAGCGCCGGCGACAACGGCACCCGGGCGCTGCTGGAGAAGATCCTCCGCGACGAGGAGGAGCACGTCGACTGGCTCGAGTCGCAGCTGCAGCAGATCGACGAGATCGGGCTGGCGAACTACCTGGCGCAGCAGATCGAGGAGTAGGGACGGGCGAGCCCGCCCGTCCTCTCACCACCCCACCGGCTTCCCCTTGTTCTGCTCGTCCAGCCATTTCTGCAGCGGCGCGAAGTAGTCGAGCACCGCGCGGGCGTCCATCTGCTTGCTGCCGGTGACGGCGGCCAGCGCCTCCGGCCAGGGACGGCTCTTGCCCATCGCCAGCATCGCGTTCAGCTTCTTGCCGGCCTCGGTACTGCCGTAGATCGAGCAGCGGTGGAGGGGTTGCTTGCACCCCGCGGCCTCCACCAGCGCGCGGTGGAGCTGGAACTGCAGGATGTGGGCGACGTAGTAGCGCGAGTAGGGGACGTTGGCGGCCACGTGGTACTTGGCGCCCGGGTCGAAGTCCTGCTCGCTGCGCGGCTCGCCCGGCGCCACGCCCTGGTACTGCCGGCGCAGCGCCCACCAGCTCTCGTTGTACCTGTCGGGCGGGATCTGGCCGGAGAAGACCTGCCAGCGCCACTTGTCGATCAGCAGCCCGAACGGCAGGAAGGCGATCTTCTCCAGCGCCATCTTGAGCAGCAGGCCGATGTCCTTGTCCGCCGGCGGCTCCGCCTTCAGGTAGCCGAGCTTCACCAGGTAGCCGGGCGTGATGGAGAGCGCGATGGTGTCGCCGATCGCCTCGTGGAAGCCGTCGTTGGCGCTGTCGCGGAAGAGGAACGGCTGCCTGGCGTAGGCGCGCTGGTAGAAGTTGTGCCCCAGCTCGTGGTGGATGACCGCGAAGTCCTCGGCGTTCCTCTGGATGCACATCTTGATGCGCAGGTCGTTCTCCTGATCGACGTCCCAGGCGCTGGCGTGGCAGACCACGTCGCGGTCGCGGGGGCGCACGAAGAGGGAGCGCGTCCAGAACGTGGCCGGCAGCGGCTGGAAGCCGAGCGAGGTGAAGAACGCCTCGCCCACCTTCACCATGCCCCGTTCGTCCAGCTTCTTCTCGGCCAGGATCGGCGTCAGGTCGTAGCCGGGGTCGGCCCCCTTCGGCTCGACCAGCGGGTAGACGTTGCCCCAGGCCTGCGCCCACATGTCGCCGAGGAGGTGTGCCGGGATGGGCCCCTTCTCCGGCACCGCGGCGCCGTACGTCTCGCGCAGCTTGCCGCGCACGTAGGCATGCAGCGAAAGATAGAGCGGCTTCACCTGCTCCCAGAGGCGGTCCAGCTCCTTGCCGTAGTCGTCGGGCGCCATGTCGTACTTGCTGCGCCACATCGCGCCGGTGTCGGCGAAGCCCAGCTCCCGCGCCCCCTTGTTCGCCAGCGCCACGTAGCGGGTGAAGTCGGCGCGCATCGGCCGGGCGATCGCGTGCCAGCCGCTCCAGAGCTCGAGCAGCTCCTTGGGGTCGCGCACCTCGGCCAGCCGCTTGCTGAGGTCCTCCAGCGTCAGGCATTCGTTCGCTTTGGGGCAGACCTTGCCCTTGCCGTAGATGCCGGTCAGGCCGGCCACGATCCGCGTCAGCTCCTCGCTCTCCTTGGGATCGGCGGGCGCCGCCAGCGGCAGCGCCAGGCGCAAGAGCTCGAGGCGGCGGGCCACGTCCGGCGGCAGCGTCAGCCCCTTGAAGCGGGCGGCCTGCTTGGCGAGGTCGACGGTCATCGCGATCTGCCGCTCGTCCGCCAGCGCAGCCAGGAGCTCGGTGTCCTCGTTGATGTAGGTCTCGTAGGTCCACTTGGTGCGGTCGGTCTCGACCGCCTGCTTCAGCAGGCGCGCCTCGGCCGCGTCGATGAAGGCGCGCGCCTCGTCCGCGGTCGGCGGCGGCGGCGGGGCGGCGTTGGCGAGCGTGGCGGCCATCAGCACGAAGGCGCAGAGCAGAACGAGTCGGCTCACGGCGACCCTCCTCGGTTTTAGTCTAAGGGGCGGGCCGCAGAGTGCCGCGGAAGACGCCGATCTGCTCGATCACGCGGTCCGCCGGGACGTACGGATAGCGGCCGTAGTTGCTGCTGTGGAACCCGGCGTCGAGCCGGGGCGCGACCAGCGCGAAGGGCCCGTCGTAGACGACCTCCTTCCGCTCCAGCGGCACCAGCGCGGGCCGGTCCAGCGCCCAGGTCGGTGACACCAGCGAGCCGCTCAGGTAACGGTCGTCCTCGGTCAGCGGCTCGCCGTGATACGGCACCCAGCCGCGCTTCTCCCCGTAGAAGCGCAGGCCCCAGTCACCGTTCACGAAGGTGCGCCCCGACGGAGCGCTCACCTCGTGCTCGGCCACGTAGCGGCGGTAGCCGGCGGCCCAGCGGGCGTCGCTGACCCCGATGGCCAGACCCAGCAGGACCGTCGCCGCGGCAGAGACCGCCGCCCAGAGGCGCATCGGCCGCGACGCGCCGCAGGCGTCGAGGGCGAGGAGGACCGCGGCCGGCAGCGGCAGCAGCATGTACTTGGCGGCGATGTGGACGTAGGAGATCGTGGCGAACGTGCCGAGGACGAGCCAGGCGGCCAGGAGCAGCCGCAGCGCCGCGGTGCGATCGACGTCTCGCAGCAGCCGCGGGACGCTCTCCAGCGCCGCCGCCAACGCGTGCACCAGCAGCGCCAGCGCCGGCCACAGGAAGAAGAGGGCCAGCGGCAGCGCGGCGCGGTCGCCCAGCGACACCGCCTGCACCGCCAGCAGCGCCACCGCGGCGAGCGAGAGCGCCAGGCCCCTGCGGAGCGGGCGGCCGAGGAGGAGGGCGCCGACGGTCAGCCACAGCGCGGGGAGCTGCCCGCCGAGCTGCACGAGCTCCGCCGTGCCCGACGCCAGCAGGCGCCCGCGGGTGAGCGGCTGCGACCAGGTGCCGACCGACGAGAGGAAGTGCGGCTTCCCCCAGGCGAGCGTGGTCGTCAGCTCCCAGGCTCCCAGCACGCCGATCGCCAGCAGCGCGGGCAGGTAGGCGCGCGGCCGACGGGCGCGGGTCAGCAGCGGGTAGAGCAGGGCGAGCCCGATGCCCAGGACGGCGCTGTAGCGGAACAGGCAGCCGACTCCGGCGAGCAGCCCGGCCAGCACCAGGTCGGCCCGCCGGTCCTCGTCCACGCCCCGGACCAGGTGCCCGATCCCCGCCAGCAGGCAGCCGGTCATCGGCAGGTCGGGGATCACCGTCGAACCGAGCGCCAGGAAGACACCGCTCCCGGCCAGCAGCAGGCTCGCCAGCAGGCGCGAGACCCCGAGCCGCCCGGCCAGGATCCCCATCCCGTGCAGCGCCAGCAGCGCGAACCCGAACGTCAGGAGGTGGAGCGGCACCTCCGACTCGCCGAAGAGGCGGCTGGCGAGGGCCAGCAGCGCCGGCCAGGGCAGCGGGTGCGGGAAGCTCCCTGCCGGGATGTAGAGCGAGTCCCAGAGGATCGGCTCCTTCAGCGCGCCCAGCCCCTCGGCGGCGACCTGGCGCGCCAGCAGGAAGAAGAGCGTGTCGTCCACGTTGAACGCCTTGTGGAGGAACGGCAGCAGCAGCGCCGCCGGCAGGAGGTGCGTGAAGCGCCGCATCAGCGCGCCCCGACCCTCTTGCTGGCGAAGAAGAGGCGCTGGTAGCGGGCGGCCAGGCCGGGATCGGGGCTCACGAAGGCGGACTCCAGGGAGCGGCGCAGCGCCGACCGCGGCGCGTGCTCCACCAGCCAGCAGGCGGCGTTGCCGCCGATCGGGTTCCTCACCAGCGAGGCGACCGGGTCCTTCCGCGCCTCCTGCTCGTAGGCCGGCGGCCAGGGGTGATAGGCGCCCAGCAGCGCGAAGAGCACCGAGACGGCGAGCGCCGCGAGGAACAGCGGCACGACGCGCGGCGTCAGCGCCTGCGGGGCGAAGAGGAGAAGGAGCGGCATCACCGGGATCAGATACCGGAAGCCGTACGACCAGCCGCCGTAGGAGCCGGCGAGGAGGAGGTGCCCGACGACCTGCAGCACCACGCCGGCGGCGACGGCGCGGGCGGCGAGCAGCGGGACGCCCTCGGGCGGCCGCCGGCAGGCGATCGCCAGACCGGCCGCTCCGAAGAGCAGCACCGGCGAGACCGTGAAGAGGCCGTGCCAGCCGAAGAGGCACTCCAGCGGATAGGACCAGCGCTCCGGCAGCAGCACCCCTCCGGCCGCGGCGCCGAAGGCGCTGCTCTCGTCGACGGCGCCCGGCACCAGCTTCGGCGGCAGCGGTGAGCCGAGGATCGCGTAGTCGGCGGCGCCGAAGACGACGGCCATCGCGGCCAGCCCGGCAACGCAGCGCGCCAGCGCCTGACGCCCGCCGGCCCGCTGCGCGAGCAACAGGACGACCGGCGCGAAGCCGGCGCCCGGCAGGACGTCCACGCAGACCGCCAGGCCGGTCGCCAGGCCGGCCCAGGCGCCCGCTCCCCGCTGCGCCGCCAGCACGCCGGCCAGGAGCAGCGCCGCCGCCGGCACGTGGTTGTTGAGCGTGCCCGCGAAGCTGGTCAGGAGGGTGCCGGCGGCGAGCGCGACCGTGAGGAGCCAGCGCGTCCGCGGCGGTTGCGGCGCGAGGGCCAGGAAGAACCCGGCCACCAGCAGCGCGAAGGGCAACCCCACGAGCGCGACCGTGACGACCTTCACGACGCGCCCCTCGTGCGTCGCGAAGCTCCAGCCGGTGACGCCCTTCAGCACGCGATACACCGCCGCTCCAGCCAGCGAGAGGAGCGGCGGCTTGTTGGAGTAGGAGTGCCCGTCCAGGCGCACCTTGTCCACGGTCCAGCGGTAGCGCGAGGCGTCGATGTAGCGCTCGCCGCGGTCCACCAGCGACTCGATCTGCGCGAAGCGCGAGGCGTCGTTGCCCCCGGCGAAGACCGCGTCGTGGGTCAGGGCGGCGACCGGCACCAGGGTCGCGAGAAAGACGGCCGCGGCGGCCCGGCGCATTCGGCGCCGGACATTAGCAGCCGGCTACTTCTTCGGCTCGAACTTCAACGACGCCGAGTTCATGCAATAGCGCAAACCGGTCGGCTGGGGCCCATCGGGGAAGACGTGTCCCAGGTGCGCGCCGCAGCGGCGGCAGAGCACCTCGGTGCGCTGGCCGAAGAGGCTGAAGTCGTTCTCGGTGGTGACCGCCTTGTCGTCGATCGGCGCCCAGTAGCTGGGCCAGCCGGTGCCGGAGTCGAACTTCGTCTCGGAGCTGAAGAGCGGCAGGCCGCAGCAGACGCAGACGTAGGTGCCGGCGGCGTGGGTGTTCCAGTACTCGCCGGTGAAGGCGCGCTCGGTCCCCTTCTTGCGGGTGACGCGGTACTGCTCCGGCGTCAGCTGCTGCTTCCATTCGGCGTCGGTCTTCTCGATGTGGTCCTGCATGGCGGTGCCTTTCCTGGCCGCGGGGGGCGCGGCGCCCACGACGATGGCGGCGGAGAGCGCCGCGGCGGCGGTGAGGAGGGCGATGCGGGCGAGCGGGGTGACCTTCATGGCTCCAGGAGAATCGTCCGGAGACGCTCCGATATTCCCCTAACGTAGCAGGTTGATGGTCTCGGTGATCAGCAGCGCGTTGATGAAGTCGATCAGGAAGGCGCCCACGATGCTGACCACGAAGAAGGCCTGCGGGGCCGGGCCGCTCTTCCGGACGATCTCCCCCATCGAGGCCATCGCGTTGGCGGTCGTGCCCAGCATGAAGCCGCAGTAGCCGCCGGCCATCACCGCCGCCGGGTGGTCGCGCCCCATCAGGGGGAAGACCAGGAACCAGCAGAGCGAGACGGTCAGCACCACCTGTCCCAGCAGGATGACCAGCACCGGCCCGGCCAGATGCGTCAGCTCCCAGAGCTTCAGCGTCAGCAGCGCCATCACGATGAAGAGCTCCAGGGCGATGCCGCCGATCTCGTCCATCGTGGTCTGCACGATGCCGGCGAAGTCGAAGCGGTCGTCGAGGTTGCGCAGGATGCCCGCCGCGATCATGGCGCCGACGTAGGCCGGCAGCGTCCAGCCCATCCGCTCGAGCCCCTTGGAGATCAGCGTGCCGGCCGCCATGGCCAGCGCCAGTGCCAGGACGTTGTCCATCGTGCTGCCGACCCGGCCCGGGTCGAGCTCCTCGGGCGCCACCCCGGGGTCCACCGGTTTCGGCGTGAGGCCGCGCCGCTTGATGAGGACGCCGCCCACGAAGCCGCCCAGGAGGCCGCTCACCACGATGCCGAAGACCGCGGACGCCAGCCCCACCGCAGTGGCCCCCTCGACCCCGACCTTCTCCAGCGTCGGTCCGAACGCCAGGGAGGTCGCCGGCCCGCCGGTCAGCGAGACCGCTCCGGGGATCACCCCCAGCAGCGGCGGGAGCCCAAGGAGGTGCGCCGCGGTGACTCCCCAGACGATCTGCAGCACCAGCCCGCCGGTCGCCGCCAGCAGGAAGATCGTCACCAGCCGCCCGCCCACGATCAGGAGACGCAGGCTCGCCGACATCCCTACCGTGGTGAAGAACGCGACCATCAGGACGTCCCGCAGCACCATGTCGAGCTGGAGGTTCAGCACCCGGTCGCGCAGCGCCAGCACCAGGGCCGAGTAGACGAGCCCGCCGACCACCGAGGCCGGCACGTTCCAGCGGTCCAGGATCGGCAGGACCCGCTTCAGGAAGCGCCCCATCAGGACGCCCAGCGCGGCGAGGCCCAGGACCTGGACCGGTCCCAGCGACAGCGTCGGCACGTTCATGCGGTCGTCCCTCCGGCGCCTCGATTGTGCCCGCGACGACCCTTCGCCCGCGACCACCGACCGCTCGGCCCGATCGCGGCCGCGCCGCGCCGCTTCCGGTCCACCCTTCCGGCATGGCAGTGCGCGCGCTCCTGAAGCTCGGCCGGCAGACGTTCCGCGTCCTCCTGCGGCGCCTGCGCTCCGCGCCCCGCCGGCCGGCGCAGGACGACCCCCGTTGGCTGCATTAGGCTCCTCCGGTATGAGCTCCTCGCTGGTGCGGGCCACCCTGCGGGCGTTGCTGGTGCCGCGGCGCCTGCTGCCGATCCTGCTGGTCTGCATCCCGCTGGTCCTGGCGCAGGGCAGCCTCAGCGCCGACCGGCGCGCGGCGCCGATCGCCGTGGCGCTCTGCCTGGCGTTCGTGGTCTTCGCGCCGCTCTCCTGGCGGGTGCTCTTCCCCGAGGGCCTCGACCTCGGGCACGGCGCGATCCGCCTCGTCCTCTACGCGGCCATCGGGGCGGGCTTCGTGCTCACCATCGGCTTCGTGGTGCCCAAGCTGCTCGGCATGGAGGAGACGTTCCTGACCTCGCGGCCGACGCTCCTGGCCTCCGGAGCGCTCTTCCTGGTGGGAGGCTGGGGGCTGGCGCGCGATATCGGCATGGAGGAGAGCCTGGCGCGGGCGCGCGCCGACGTGGAGCGCGCCGAGCTGCTGGCGCTGCGCTCCCACCTCGACCCGCACTTCCTCTTCAACACCCTCAATGCCATCGCCGAGTGGTGCCGCGAGGACGGCGTCACCGCCGAGCGCGCCGTGCTGCAGCTCTCGGCGATGCTGCGCACGGTGCTGGAGGGGGTGAAGGCGCCGCGCTGGCCGATGGAGAAGGAGCTGGAGCTGGTGCGCACGTTCTTCGACCTCCACCTGCTGCGCGACCCGGCCCGCTTCCGCGTGCGCATCGACGCGCCGGAGACCGATGGGCTGACGGTGCCGCCGATGCTGCTCCTGCCGCTGGCGGAGAACGCGGTGAAGCACGGCCCCGCCGCCGGCCACCAGGGCGTCGTGACGCTGGAGGTGCGGCGCAACGGCAAGGGTGTCGTGGTGCGGATCGCGAACCCGGGACCGTACCTGGGGCCGCGCCCCGGCAGCGACGGGCTGCCGATGGTGAGGAAGCGGCTGGCACAGGCCTACGGCGAGGGCGCCACGCTCGACCTGCGCTCCGAGGACGGCGGCACCACCGCCGAGATGGTCCTGCCGCTGTGAGCGCGCTGCGCGTGCTGGTCGCCGACGACGAGGAGATCGCCCGCCGGCGCCTGCTGCGGCTGCTGGCCGAGATGCCCGAGGTCACGATCGCCGGGCAGGCCTCCGACGGCCCCGAGACGCTCCGCCTGCTCCGCGGCGGCGGCATCGACGTGGTGCTCCTCGACATCCAGATGCCGGGCCTGACCGGCCTCGAGGCCGCCCAGCTCCTGCCCGCAGGCGCGCCTTACGTCATCTTCTGCACCGCCCATCCCGACCATGCCCTGTCGGCCTTCGAGGTCGGCGCGGTCGACTACCTCCTCAAGCCGATCGACGCCGCCCGCCTGAAGAAGGCGCTCGACCGGGTGCGCCGGCCGGAACCGCCTCCGCAGCCGGGCCTCGGCTTCGGCAAGATCGCCGTCCCCACGCCGCGAGGCGTGCTCCTCCTCGACCCCGCGCAGATCAGCCACGCCGTGCTGGAGAACGAGCTGGTGACGATCGTCCACTCCGGCGGCGAGGTGAGCACCGACATGCCGCTCCAGGAGCTGCAGGACCGGCTGCCCGGCGACCGCTTCCTGCGCGTCCACCGCCGCGTGCTCCTCAACATGGAGCAGGTCGTCCGGCTGGAGCCGCTGGAGACCGGCGGCTACCTGGCGCGCACCGCGCGCGGGCAGGCGGTGACGGTCTCGCGGCAGTCGGCCCGCGAGCTGCGCCGGCGGCTCGGGCTGCGCAAGACCGACGACGAGTAGGCCAGCCGAAGGAGCGAGACCAGCCGCCGGACTGCCTGCGCCGGCCGGACGCCGAGCTCCGCCAGGGTCCGGCGATGGTCCAGCAGGACCACCAGCGCCGCCGCCGCCCCGACGGCCCACCATGCGGCGCCGAAGAGCAACCGGCGCCAGGCCACGGCGGTCTGCGTCCGGAAGAAATCGCCATGGAAGCGCAGGTGGAAGGCCTCGTCGCCGCAGAGCTCCTCGAGGCAGGCACGGGCACGCCCCGGCGGCAGGCGCTCGGCCAGGAGGCCGTAGAAGCCGATGCCGATCACCTCGGCCGCCAGCAGGACCAGCAGCTTCAGCCGCAGGCCCATCAGGCGGCGGCCGCCCACGAAGAGCCGCTCGGTCCAGGTGCTGCGGAGCAGCTCGCCGCCGAGGCTGGTGACCAGCCCGGCCAGGATCCGCGCGTGACGACCCTCCTCGCGCACGAAGAGCCCCAGCGCCAGCCGGTAGTCGTCGTCGATGCCGTCCAGCGAGACCCCCCAGATCCGCCGGGCGATCCGTCCCTCCCCCGCCTCGCCGGCCTGGAACCGCGCCAGCGAGTACGCCACCGCCGCGCCCAGCGCCGCCGGCAGCCCATCTCCGGAGGCGTCGGTCTCCGGGAACGGGCGTCCCGCGCTGGCCTCGAAGTGCCGCTTCCACTCGCTCCATCTCATGGAACCAATCTCGGCCCCTTGTCGCCGCGCCGCCAGCGCGGAAGCGACCGGTGGTCCACAAACGACCCCGAACGGTCGATAATCCGCGCGGAACCATCCATGTGCACCACGGAGGTCTGAGATGCATCGCCCGGCCCTGCGCCACCTGTGCCTGCTTTCGGCGTTCGCGCTCCTCGCGCTCCCCCTCGCCGCCGACGTCGGCCCCGACACCTCGCTGGAGACGCTCCTCGGCAAGCACGGCCGCGAGCAGCTGAGCCGGCAGCTCGAGAAGCGGGTCTACGGTGGGAAGACCTACGAGTGGAGCCAGTACTCCTCGTGGGGGCACGACCTGCTGGTCTACGGCAGCGTCAAGAACCCGCCGGTCGGGAGCGCGCCGTCGGTGCGCCTCTCCGACAGCTACCGCTGCGTCCACTGCCACAACATGGTGCGCGAGGACGCGCGGCTGACCGCGCAGGACCCCGAGGCGCGCGAGGTCCTGCTGCGCAAGGCCGGGCCGGCCGCCGCCGAGAAGCGCGACGGCTCGGTGCCGAGCATGGTGCCGGCCACCACGTTCTGGGGCATCGTGAACCGGAACCGCTACTACAACGGCTTCTTCGAGAGGTACCGCAGCCTCAAGACCCAGGAAGGGACGCCGATGAACCCCGAGCGGCTCACCGACGCGATCCAGATCTGCTCGCGTTACTGCAGCGCCGGGCGTTACCCGGAAGCCTGGGAGATGGACGCGATGGTGGCCTACCTCTGGGACCTCGAGCTGCGGATGAAGGACCTCGACCTGACACCGGAGCAGGCGCAACGGGTGACCGCCGCGCTGAACGCCGGCGAGCCCAAGGCGGTCGACGAGGCGCGTGGCCTGCTCCGGTCGGCGCACCTGACCGTGGCCGGCGGCGACCCCGCCGAGCTGCCCAAGGACCTCAGACCCGGTGAGGACATCTATGCCGGCGGCAAGACCTTCCGCGGCGACGCCGGGCGGGGCGAGCTGCTCTTCAAGGCCTCCTGCGGCGGCTGCCACGGACAGGACGTGACCAAGGCTCCCCCGGTGGGGCGCATCGCGCGCCGGGCCAAGGACGACGGCAACTTCGACCGGGTGCCCCGAAAGGGGACCGAGCGGCGCGGCGGGCTCTACATGCCGCTCTTCACCGCCGAGCGGCTCTCGCACCGGCAGCTGGCGGACATAAGGACGTACCTGGCCAGCCTCCGCTAGGGGATTAATATCCCCACCTCATGAAACACGCTCGACTGCTCGCGCTGTGCGCGCTGCTCGCCCTGCCGCTCGCCGGCCAAGACGTGATCGCCCCGAACGAGAACCTGGTGGCCGAAGGGATCCCCAAGATCCCCGCCACGCTGGCCGACGCGGTCGGGCGCTACAGCGAGTTCCGGCGCGCGTCGTTCGCGAGCTGGCACCCCGAGAAGCGGGAGATGCTGATCGTGACGCGCTTCGGCGACACCTGGCAGGTGCACCGGGTGGCGCAGCCGGGCGGCGACCGGCGCCAGCTCACCTTCTACAAGGACAACGTGCGCAACGGCGTCGCCTACCCGCCCCGGAAGAGGGACGGCTTCGCGTTCCTGCGCGACCACGGCGGCGACGAGAACTTCCAGCTCTTCCGCTTCGACCCGTCGACCGGCGAGGCCACGCTGCTGACCGACGGCGCCTCGCGCAACACCGGCAACGTCTGGTCGAACGCCGGAGACCGCATCGCCTACGGCTCCAACAAGAGGAGCAAGGACGACGTCGACCTCTGGGTGGTCGACCCGTCCGACCCGAAGAGCGCGCGGATGCTCTGCGAGCTGAAGGGGGGCGGCTGGGGGCCGGCCGACTGGTCGCCGGACGACAGCAAGCTCCTGCTCGCCGAGTTCCTCTCCGCCAACGAGAGCTACATCTGGCTGGTGGACGCCAGGACCGGCGAGAAGTCGCTGCTGACCCCCAAGGGGGGCGCCGAGAAGATCTCCTATCAGGGCGCCGGATTCAGCAAGGACGGCAAGGGCATCTACCTGACCAGCGACGAGGGGAGCGAGTTCCAGCGGCTCATCTACATGGACCTGGCCAGCAAGAAGAAGACGGTGCTGACCGCGCACATCAACTGGGACGTCGAGAGCTTCACGCTCTCCAACGACGGCGCGCGGCTGGCGTTCTCGACCAACGAGGACGGCGTCAACGTCCTCCGCTTGCTGGACACCAAGACCGGCAAGGAGCTGCCCAAGCCGGTCATCCCGATCGGCACGTTGGGCGGCCTGGAGTTCCACCACAACGGTCGCGACCTCGGCTTCACGCTGTCGTCCAACCGCGCCGCCTCCGACGCCTACTCGCTCGACGTCACCACGGGGAAGCTCGAGCGATGGACCTTCAGCGAGACCGGCGGCCTCAACACCGAGACCTTCGCCGAGCCCGAGCTGATCCGCTGGAAGAGCTTCGACGGGCGCTCGATCTCCGGATTCCTCTACCGGCCGCCGGCCAAGTTCACCGGCAAGCGCCCGGTGGTCGTCGACATCCACGGCGGCCCGGAGGGGCAGTTCCAGCCCGGCTTCATCGGCTCCTCCAACTACACCGTCAACGAGCTCGGCATCGCCCGCATCTACCCGAACGTGCGCGGCTCCACCGGCTACGGCAAGACCTTCCTGCAGCTGGACAACGGCTTCAAGCGCGAGGACTCCTACAAGGACGTCCTGGCGCTCTTCGACTGGATCAAGACGCAGCCGGGTCTCGACGCCGATCGGGTGATGGTGACCGGCGGCAGCTACGGCGGCTTCATGACGCTGGCGGTGGCCACGAACTACTCCGACCGCATCCGCTGCGCGCTGGACGTCGTCGGGCCCTCCAACTTCGTGACCTTCCTGGAGAACACCTCCGGCTACCGGCGCGACCTGCGCCGGGTGGAGTACGGCGACGAGCGCGACCCCAAGATGCGCGAATTCCTGAACCGCATCGCACCGAACAACAAGGCGGCCGAGATCAAGAAGCCGCTCTTCGTGGTGCAGGGCAAGAATGACCCGCGGGTGCCGCTCACCGAGTCCGAGCAGATGGTGGCCACCGTGCGGAAGCAGGGGACGCCGGTCTGGTACCTGATGGCCAAGGACGAGGGGCACGGCTTCCAGAAGAAGGGAAACGGCGACTTCCTCATCTACTCCAGCGTGGCCTTCATGAAGGAGTTCCTGCTGAAGTAACCTCTCCCGGATGAGCGCGGAGCGACCCGGCCTCTCGCCGCTGGCCCGGCACCTGCTCGGGCTGGCGGCCTACTACGCGGTGGTGGTCGCCGTGTCGCTCCTCCTCTCGCGGCTCTTCCCGCAGATCACCGAGCTCTGGCACTCGCCGGCCCTGAAGTCGGGCGCCAAAGCCGGGGACCTCATCTCCAACCGCGGTCCCCAGGTCGTCCTCGAGACGCGGCGCATGGACCTGGCGCTCTCGACGACGCTCTCGATCGTGGCCTCGGTCGCGATGGCGGTACCGCTGGCCTGGGTCTACCTGCTGACCCGCCGGCGCAAGGGCTTCACCCAGTCGCTGGCCCACACGCTGATCCTGCTTCCCATCGGCATCGCCGGCGTGGTGACACTGGTGCAGGACAGCCTGGCGCTGGCCTTCAGCCTGGCGGGCATCGTCGCCGCGGTGCGCTTCCGCAACACGCTGGAGGACACCAAGGACACGGTCTACATCTTCGTGGCGACCGGCCTCGGCATCGCGGCCGGCGTGGGGGGCCTGGTCATCGGCTTCGTCACGTCGGTCCTGTTCAACGTGGTCGTGCTCGTCCTCTGGTGGACCGAGTTCGGCCGCGCGCCGGCCAACCTGGAGGGCTCCCCCGCCTTCCGCCGCCTGGAGCGGGCACGCGCCCTGGCCGACGGCGGTGGCGAGTTCGTGGCGTCGCTGGACAAGGAGGTCCTGCCGGCCCTCTCCCCCGGCCAGCTCGAGTCCCTGGCCTCGCGCGCCTGGCGCCGGCGCCAGCTCAAGGACGATCTGCCGCTCCCTGACCGCCGCTTTCCGTTCCAGAGCCTGCTGGTGGTGCACGCCACCGAGGTCGAACCGGTGCAGCTGGCGGTCGAGTCGGTCCTGATCGAGACCGCCAAGCGCTGGGAGCTGGCGGCGGTCTTGCCGGAGCCGGGCGGGGCCCGTCTGGAATACCTGCTGAAGCTGCGCAAATCGGCCGACCGGAACGCGTTCCTGGTGACGCTGCGCGCCCGATGCGGCCCGCAGCTTGCAGGAATAGAGCTGAGATAGGCGCGCGGGACGACCCGGCGCCCGCCCCGGCTGCAACCCGAGCCCGCCCCCGAGGGGTCGGGCCGAACGCGAAGGAAGACCAATGAAGCTGTACGTAGGAAACCTTCCCTATTCGGTCGACGACTCCAGCCTCCGCTCGCTGTTCGAGCCCTTCGGCAACGTCGAGTCGGCGCGCGTCATCTCCGACCGCGACTCCGGGTCCTCCAAGGGCTTCGGTTTCGTGGAGATGAACGACGCGGACGCCAAGAAGGCGATGAGCGCCCTCAACGGCCGCGAGCACGACGGCCGCACGCTGAAGGTCAACGAGGCTCGCCCGCAGGAGGCGCGCGTCGGCGGCGGCGGCGGTGGCGGCCGGGGCGGCTACGGGGGCGGCGGCGGCGGTGGCTACCGCGGCGGCCGCGACCGCTACTAGCCCATCGACGGGAAAAGCCGGGAGAGGTTGTCTCCCGGCTTTGTCGTTTCTACGCGTGGACCGGCAGCGTCAGTCAGCGTCCTGGACGGTCAGGTAGGTCGGGTCCGCCGATCGGTTGTCGATGGCGATCGCGAAGGGGAGCACGGGCCGGTCGGCCCGCACCTCGAGAGATCCCACCGTTCCCGGCGGAGCCGGCGCCAGGACGTCGTCGATCTGGAACCACTCGTACCCGGCCCAGCGACGTTCCACCCTGAAGAGCTCCTCGCCGTCGAGCGCGCGCGCCACGAAGACCACCGTGACCGCCTCTGAAGACGGGTTGAACGCCCCCACGTTGACCCGGTGGCCGTCCCCCGGCACCCCGAGGAAGACACCCGAGGCGCGCGCCGCGGCGCCGGTCTCCACCGGGACGCCCATGCCGTTGCCGGGCTGCTCGGGGTGCACGGTCACCACCCGCGCGGCGGCCACCAGCGGGCCGACCGTCGGGTCGTAGTCGATGCGCAGGGCGCCGGCGCGGTCGGCCGACCCGAACGCGTCGTGGAGAACGTCGGGAAGGTAGCGCGTCTCCTTCGGGCCGAGGTTCAGCACGACCGGCGTCAGGTGCTGGCCGCTCCCCCCGGCGGGGTAGAGCGTCAGCACGAACCGCCGCTGGACGCCCACCGGGTTGCGAACCCAGAGATCGGTCTGGAAGCGCTGTCCGAGCGCGCCGGTGAGGCTGGCGACGGTCGGGACCGTCAACGTCTCCGACTCGTTGCTGCGCGCCAGCGTCAGGTCGTCGAGGAGCAGGGCGTAGGGCGTCTGGACGTCCGCCCGGACGACCACCAGGACGAGGGCGGAGACCGCCGCTTCCGGCGCCCGGGTCCGGTGGAGCTCCTTCCGCTGCCAGTCGCCGTTGGCGGTGGAGGAGAAGTCGAGGGCCGCCGTCCCGCTCAGCGGAAAGCTGAGGCACGAGGGCTCGGAATGCCAGCGCACCCGCACCGAAACACCGCCGGTGCCCGCCGGCTCCTCGGGGACCGAGGCCGAGGCGCCGAGGTCGTAGAGCCGCCCCCCCTCCACCGGGAGGCACTGCAGGAGGACGTCGGTCCCGCGCGCGTTATCGAGCTGCCGGATGCGGGCCACGCCATTGCCGCCGGGCTCTCCCACCCAGCTCACTCCCTCGGCGCGGCTCCAGCCGGAGAGGCTCTCCTCGAAGTTCCCGTTGAAGACGAGGTTGGGGGGCTCCGCCCGTGCGGAGGTGTGAAGGGTGGCCGCGAGCGCCATGGCCGCGACCGCTGTGGTGGAGCGCTGTCTGTTCATGGCGGCAAGATGGCCGCGCCGGGCAGCGCGCGCCTCAGCGCCCCGTCATTTCTACCTTAGACTGGGCTCACGAACTCTCGTGATGTCTCTCAAATCTCTAGGGAACCAGCACTTCGAGTTCGGCCTCTTCCGGCTCGACACCCGCGCCCGCCTCCTGTTCCGGGACGGCGTGCCGGTGGCGCTCCAGCCGAAGAGCTACGAGACGCTCCTGTTCCTCGTGCGCCAGCGCGGGCGCGCCGTCACCCGCCAGGAGCTCTTCGAAGCGGTCTGGCCGGGTGTCGTGGTGAGCGAGGGGAGCCTCACCCAGACCGTCTTCCTGCTCCGGAAGGCGCTGGGCGTCACCGAGGACGGACGCGAATACATCGAGACGGTCCCGCGCGTCGGCTATCGCTTCGCCGGCGAGGTCCGGGAGGCGGAGGGAGCCGCGGCGTCCGGCCCGGCAGCGACGGCGCCGGCGGCCGCCGGTCCCTCCCGGCGCCGATGGCTCCTGGCCGCCGCGGCAGCCGTGCTCGCCGCCCTTCTTCCGTGGCTGATGCGCCGCCAGGGGACGGCGCCCGCGCCCGTTCCCGGCAGTGCGGTGCCGCGGCGTCCCGAGCCGATCACCCTCCGGCGCGAGCTGCCGGTGCCGGTGGACGCCGAGCGCGTGCTGGCCCACGTGGACGGGTCGTTCGTGCTGGGAGCCCCGGGCGCGCTCTACCTCCTGCCCGAGGACGGCGCCCTCGCCGCCACGCGCATCGCGCTGGCGCCGGACGAGTCGGTCGCCGGCATGACCGCGCAGGGGCTCGCCGTGGTGAAGGGAGCCGAGGTGGTGACGCGCCACGCCGTGAAACAGAAGGAGCGCGGGCGGGCCACCCTGCCGGCGCGGCCGGGCCCCGGCGACACTTGCCTCATCTCTCCCGACGGACGCTTCCTGGCGGTGCGCGGCGCCGGCGCCGTCGAGGTCCTCCAGCTCCGCGACAAGCGTTACCGGCCCGCGTTCCGCGTCCCGATGGCGTCGGACCCCGACGACGTGCTCACCCTGACGGCGCGCCACCTCGGCCTCGCTCCCGGCCGCGGCGGGACGCTGCGCGTCTTCAGGCTCGAGGACGGAAAGCCGGCGCTGGAGGCGCCCTTCGACGAGCTGCGCCCGCGAGCGCTGGCCATCGACGACGCCACCGGCAGCGTGGCGGTGTGCGGGGCCTTCGACGCCGTGCTCGTCTACCGCATCGGCGGCCCGCCTCTCCCGCAGCGCCTGCCACGCCGCGGCTGGACGCGAGGGGTCGCATTCGTCCCCGACGCGCCCACGCTGGTGGCCAGCGGCTTCTACGGCCTGGCGGCGTTCCGCGGCGGCCAGGCGCTGCAGGAGGCCCGCGGCCTGGCCTCCAACGGCGCCGTCTCCTCCGTGCCGGGCGGGCTCCTCGTCTTCTCCACCGAGCGCCACCGCCTCGACTGGCTCGTCTACGGGGGCTTCCCGCCGGCGGCGCGCGTGGACGCCAAGGCGGCGGTCTTCTGGGCGGTGGAGCACGACGCCGCCGGCCGCACCGTCTTCGCCGGCGGGCGCGACGGCAAGCTCTATGCGCTGGACGTCGCCACCCAGCGCCTCACCGAGGCGACGGTGCACTCCGACGGGATCCCGTCGCTGCTCCGCCGCGGCGACCACCTGGCATCGGCGTCCGACGACAAGACGGTGGCGGTCTGGGAGCTGCCGGCGATGAAGCTGGTGCGGCGCACGACGGCCCACCGGTTCCTGGTCAACGACCTGCAGGTCGCCGAGGGCGCCCCCGGCGGCCCGGCGCTGGTGACCTCCTCCTCCGACGCGATGGTCAAGGTCTGGTCGTGGCCCGGGCTGGAGCCGCGCGACACCATCGACGTCAAGGCGCTCACCGGCAAGACCTCGGAGCTACATGCGCTCTGGGTCGCCTCGGACCTCTCGCGCCTCCTGGCCGGCACCTGGGACGGTGCTCTGCTCGACGTGAAGCGCGGCCCGCGCGGCTGGTCGGCGCGCCGCGTGGAAGTGCCGTGGGGCGCGGTCTACCGCCTCGCCGAGCTGCCCGGGCTCAGCGCGGTGGCCGGCGTGGGGATCTACCCGCACGGCGTCTTCCTCTACGACCTGGAGCGCGGCAGCGTGCTGCCGCTGGAGCACGCGGGCCTGGACGCGTTCTGGTGCGTCGCCCGGCCGGAGACGAACGAGCTCTTCGTGGTCGGCGACGGCGGCGCCTCGCGGTACGCCTTCCAGCCCGGCCCAGGGCGCCTCGACTACACGCTCACCACGCGACGCCAGAGCGGCGTCTGTCTGATGTCGGGTACCCTCCTGCCCGACGGCACGCTCTGGGCCGCCACCCTCGACGGCGCGCTGGTGAAGTACGGCGCCGGCGCCTTGCAGGGCCCGGCGAGCTTCACCGGCAGCGTGGCCCGCTAGTGTCGACCCAGGAGGACGAACCTTGAAGAGCCGCCCCATCGCCGCAGCCCTGCTCGTTGCGTCCGTCGCCGCCGCCGCGCCGGCGCCTCCGCTCGACCGCGCTGCGCTGGCCGAGCGCGTCAAGGGAGAGCTGCGGCACGCCTGGCGCGGCTACCAGACCCACGCCTGGGGGCACGACGAGCTGAAGCCGCTGAGCAAGACGGCCAAGGACTGGCACGCCGAGTCGCTCCTGATGACACCGGTCGACGCCCTCGACACGCTGCTGCTCCTCGGCCTCACCGAGGAGGCGCAGAAGGCGCAGGCGCTCATCCTGGAGCGCCTCTCGTTCGACAAGGACCTCTTCGTCAAGAACTTCGAGATCACCATTCGACTCCTGGGCGGCCTCCTCTCCGCGTACCAGAAGACCGGCGAGAAGCGCTTCCTGGAGCTCGCCGACGACCTCGGCACCCGCCTCCTCCCGGCCTTCTCTTCCCCCACCGGCATGCCGTACATGTACGTGAACCTGAAGACCGGGCAGACGCGCGGCGCCGTCTCGAACCCGGCGGAGATCGGCACGCTGCTGCTGGAGTTCGGCACGCTGGCGCGCCTCACCGGCAAGCCGGTCTACTACGACAAGGCCAAGGCCGCGCTGGTGAAGCTCTTCGAGCGCCGCTCCAGGATCGGCCTGGTGGGCGAGGAGATCGACGTCGAGACCGGGCAGTGGAAGAGCCCGCAGAGCCACGTGGGCGGCGGCATCGACTCCTACTACGAGTACCTCTGGAAGAGCGCGCGCCTCTTCGGCGACCGCGACTGCGAGCGGATGTGGCAGGAGAGCGTCCGCGCGCTGAACGTCTACCTGGCCGAGGAGTCCCCCACCGGCCTCTGGTACGGGCAGGTCGACATGGTCCGCGGCCGGCGCACCGCCCGCGAGTTCGGCGCGCTGCACGCGTTCCTGCCCGCGCTGCTGGCGCTCTCCGGAGACCGCGCGCGCGCGCAGAGCCTCCAGGCCTCCTGCTTCAAGATGTGGAAGCTGCGCGGCATCGAGCCCGAGGTGCTGGACTACCGCCGCATGCGCGTCGTCTCGCCCGGCTACCAGCTGCGGCCGGAGATCGCCGAGTCGGCCTACGTGCTGCGCCGCCTGACCAAGGACCCGCAGTACCTGGAGATGGGGCGCGACATCCTCGAATCGCTGGTGAAGCACTGCCGCACCGAGGCCGGCTACACCGTGCTGGAGAGCGTGGTCACCAGAAAGCAGGGGGACCTGATGCCCAGCTACTTCCTGGCCGAGACGCTGAAGTACCTCTACCTGATCTTCGCTCCCGACGAGGCGCTGGACCTCGACAAGGTCGTCTTCAACACCGAAGCGCATCCGCTCCAGAAGACCTGGTAAGCGCGCGCAGCGAGCCCTCGTCCCGCCGCGGCCGCCGTTCGTCCCTTCGGCCAGCTCTCCGCATCGCCGCGCCGCCTAGAATCTCGCTCGAGGGCGGAACGGTCTGACGCGCGCACGACGCCTCTTCCTGCTCTGGGCCGCCTGGACGGTCGTCGGCGTGGCCTTTGGCCTGCAGGCGTTCGCGATCACCCGCGGCGTCTATGGCGAGCGCGTGGTCTGGTGGCGGCCGCTCCTGATGAACGTCCTCTGCTACCAGCTCTGGGTGCTGATCACGCCGCTGGTGCTCTGGCTCTCGCGCCGTTTCCCGCTCGACAGCCCCACCTGGCGGCGCTCGGCGCTGGTGCACCTGCCGGCCAGTCTCGTCCTCGGCTGCCTCTACCTGGCGCTGGGCCAGGCGCTCGTCTTCCACCGCTTCCGCCCCGAGTCCTACAAGCCCTCCAGCCTGGGGCGCGAGTACCTGCTCAGCATCGCCGCCAACCTGCACGTCGAGGTCCTCACCTACGCGGTGGTGGTCGGGCTGGCTCACGGCGCCCGCATCTACCGCGATCGCAGGCAGCGCGAGGTCCGCGACGCGCAGCTCCTGGCGAGCCTCTCCGAGGCGCGGCTGACCGCGCTGAAGATGCAGCTCTCCCCGCACTTCCTCTTCAACACGCTGAACGCGGTCTCGGCGCTGGTGCACGACGACCCCGACGCCGCCGAGCGGATGCTGGCCCGCCTCGGCGACCTGCTGCGCGACAGCCTGCGCAACGCCGGCGCGCAGGAGGTGCCGCTCTCCGAGGAGCTCCCGCTGCTGGAGCGCTACCTGGCGATCGAGGAGGTGCGCTTCGCCGACCGCCTGAAGGTGCGCTTCGAGGTGGATCCGGAGGCGCTCGGCGCGCTGGTGCCGAACCTCCTGCTGCAGCCGCTGGTCGAGAACGCGCTGCGGCACGGCATCGCGCGGCTGGAGGGCCCCGGCGAGGTCGTGATCGAGGCCAGCCGGCGCGACCGGGCGCTCACGTTGGCGGTGCGGAACGACGGGCCGCCGCTGCCGGAGCGCGTCTCGGAGGGGATCGGCCTGGGCAACACCCGCGCGCGACTCCGGCAGCTCTACGGCGAGGCGCAGCGGCTGGAGCTGCGGAATGCGCCCGGCGGCGTGGTGGCCGAGGTCTGGCTGCCGCTGCGCTACCCGCGCCGGGAGGGCGCCGCGTGACCGAAGCGCCGCTCTCGGTCCTCGTCGTCGACGACGAGCCGCTGGCGCGCCGGCGGCTGCGGCGGCTGCTGGAGCGCGAGGCGGTGGCGATTGCCGGCGAGTGCGGCAATGGGCGCGAGGCGGTGGACGCGCTGCAGAAGGGAGGCGTCGACGCCGTCTTCCTGGACGTGCAGATGCCCGGGCTCGACGGCTTCGACGTGCTGGAGGCGGTCGGCGCGGCGCGCATGCCGCCGGTCGTCTTCGTGACCGCCTTCGACCAGTACGCGGTGCGCGCCTTCGACGTGCACGCCGTCGACTACCTGCTCAAGCCCTTCGACGCCGAGCGCTTCCGCCGCGCGCTGTCCCGGCTGCGCCAGGCGAGGAGCGCCCCGCGCGACGAGCTCTCCGAGCGGCTCCGGCGGCTGCTGCAGGACCGCGAGGCCGAGCGCCGCCCGCCACGCTTCCTGGTGCGCCACGCGCACGGCATGCGTCTGGTGACCGCGCAGGACGTGGAGTGGATCGAGGCGCAGGGGAACTACGCCGCGCTGCACGCCGGGCCGGACACCCACCTGCTGCGCGAGCCGCTGTCGTCGCTGGAGGCGCGGCTCGACGGCGAGCAGTTCCTGCGGGTGAGCCGCTCGGCGGTCGTGAACGTCTCGCGCGTCAAGGCGCTCTCCCCCTGGACGAAGGACGAGCACGTGCTGGTGCTGGCCAGCGGCACCCGCATCGCGGTCAGCCGGGGGTATCGAGAGCGGGTCGAGCGCGTTCTCTCTGGCTAGATCTGTTCGCGTTGGATGATCGGGAATCCTCGAACTCCTTATACTTGCTACTCCAGAACATGTATGTTCAAGGGCCAACACGAGCCCACGCCTAACGCGAAATGCACGCGCTAGCGGATCGCTTTCAGACACAGTTTCACACGTCGCCAAAGAGGCGGTTGTCCACCGACACATTCCGCGCCCGATGACGACCCACTACTGGTCACGAGGGCTCATGACGGCCGCGAACTTGCCGCCGTGCGCGGCGGAGGTAATCGAGAACGAATGGAGCCTCAGGTCGCGAACCGCGTGTCACGAGCCACCGTTCACCGGTCAAGCACAGGTCCTCGTCCTTGAGATTCAGGTCGAGTAACCTTTCCCAGACGAACGCCCACCCAGGCAGGTCCTCGCGGCCGCTGAGCCACGTCCGTCCGGTCTGCCGCAGCTCTACCTCGTCGGGCTCGAGCTCGATGAGCCGCTGCCAGACGTAGTTCCACTCCGGCCTGTCCTTGTGACCGCCGAGCCACGTCCGACCGGTCCGCCGCAGCTCC